>MDTD01016272.1_pt1 | contig 131194 bp, 106 predicted proteins | sample 811221 | NCBI WGS metagenome assembly MDTD01 (sample SAMN05326646, study PRJNA326480) | marine metagenome | isolation source: seawater | place: Pacific Ocean: South West | collected 2011 | reverse complement strand
CGGATCTGAGACGACTGGGGCTCGAACCCAGGACCCTCTCCTTAAAAGGGAGATGCTCTACCAACTGAGCTATCGTCTCTACCGCAGGCACAATGTTTGGAGGTGGCCTGGCGGTCAAGCGAATTAGAAATCTATTGGTGAAAAAGTTCCTGCAATTCGTCTTCTGAGAACAAATGCTCCAGATTCATTAGAACCACGAACCTGTCTTTATGTTTGCCTACGCCGGTAATGAATCGGGTGCTCACTGTCTTCACCGTTGGAGGACCGCTATCGATTTCTTCGGCGGCAAATCGAACTACATGGGATACCTTGTCTACGGACAGACCCACACGACGACCGCCGGTCTCCAGAATTATTGCCCGATCCAGGACGTTGTCCTGTTGCTCCAGATGAATACCGAGTTTCTTCTTCAGGTTGATAACCGGCAGCACTCGGCCGCGAATATCCATTAGACCCATGAAGTAATCCCGGGAATGGGGAACCTTGATTAACTCGGTGAGGCGAACGATCTCATGCACCTGGAGGACCGGCAATCCGTACTCCTCATCGCCGAGAGAGAACACGATGTACTTCTGTTCTACTTCCGAGATACTCTTTTTGGCGCCTGTGGCAGATCCCTGCATGATTCAATATTGGTGGGCCCGAATCAGATGGCAAGCCCGATCAGAGAAAAATCCCCCAGAGCCGAAGCTGCATTTCATGCCATACAGTCCAGGCAGCCAGTCCATGAAAGAAGAGTATCTTGGGAATGAAAGGTTCTCGTTGGCGCCATAGCCAGTCCAGGCCGCCGGTGGCCAGACCATACAACCCGCCCAGAAAAGCGAACTCTCCCGGTCCCAACTTGCCGGAAAGAAAGGCCGCAAACATGGCAAGACCAATGGCCAGATCCAGCGCTTCGGCAGGCAGCCTTCTAAGGAGTCGCGGAATGATTCCCTGCACGCGATCTTCTCTGCGCTTTTTCCGGTCCATGTAGCGACGAAACTCGTCGGCCATACGAAGCGGTTTCAGGTTCTCCCAGGCCCGGCTTTCGCGAATCAGGTCCTGGTGTAATCTGGATTTCATGGGTAGTCCGTAGGCGCCGCCCATGCTGGACAATACGTGATTGTCCGGAAAGTACTCGAACCAGTCCCGGAACCGGGAAATTCTAGAGCTAAGATCTGCATCCCTGTTGCCGGAGAAATCCCTCTCTTGAAGTACCACTCCCTTCTTGATTACCGCCACGTACTGGCGTCCCCGCTCGCTGGCCATGGTCAGAGTGATCTTAACCATCTCCCGGGCAAAGTGGTAGTCCAGTTCCAGCTCATCGCCGTCCGGGGTTTCCGTATAGTAGTGCTTCGAATAGCCTTCCAGTCGGGAAGGTCCGGATTTCCAGAGTCGCCGCAGGGCGGACATGTCCAGATCGCTCATAGTGATTTATACGGCATTTTCCCGCGCATTTGCAGCGATTTTTCTCCAATAAACCTTGACTGACCGTATGGCTGGAGGATCTGGCATTCAGATATGCAGGAACAGGAAACGGTACTGGGTGAAGACATCAAATTCCGGGGAAAGCTGGAGTTTGATCAGAGGCTGAGGGTGAATGGCCAGTTCAAGGGAACCATCAACTCCGGGGGCGATCTGTCCATAGGCTCCCGGGCTCGAGTAGAGGCGGATGTGCAGACCGGAGTACTGGTTCTGGAAGGCGAACTCACGGGCAATGTAGTAGCCACAAGGAAAGTAAGCCTGCGCAAGAACTGTCAGCTGCGCGGTGATGTTAAATCCCCGGATCTGGAAGTAGAATCCGGCTCTCGATTCACCGGTAGTTGTATAATGGACTAACGGATCTTGTCTCCTTCATCCTTGCAGATCCATGTCCCGGCCACCACGGCCAATCTTGGCCCTGGTTTCGATATTCTGGGACTGGCTTTGAGTCTGGGCACGGACATTCGCTTTGATTTCGATCAAAGCGCAGACTTTCAACTTACCGCGGCAAGCGGAGAGCCCCTGCCCATCCCGGCGGAAAAAAACCTGATCGCGCGGGCCTATAAGCGCGTTCTGGAAGATGCCGGCGTGAGCCCCATGCCCTGGACCGCATCCGTGCGATCGGATCTCTTGCCAGGACGCGGTTTTGGATCTTCGGCCATGGCGCTGGTTTCAGGCATTCTGGCGGCCAACGAAAGACTCAATCAGCTGGGTAAGAACGCTTTTCCGCTGGACAGGCAAATCGCTCTACTCTGCGAAATGGAAGGACATCCAGACAACGTAATTCCGGCCCGGGTGGGGGGATGGATTTGCTCGCTTCCTGGCGGCACATACCTGAAACGCAATCTCCCCGCCGATTTTAGAATGCTGATTCTTTCACCGCAAAAACAGATGTCCACAAAGGAAAGTCGAGGCCGTCTACCGGATCACTATCCGCTAAAGGACTGTGTTTCCAATCTACGTGGTCTTGCGGCCTGGTTTGATTATATTGAATCGGGCAACAAAGAAGGCCTCAAGGCGGCGCTGCAGCACGATTTGCTGCATGAGCCATACCGAACCCATGCGGTGGAAGGCTTTCAGGAAATCCGGGTACTGAGTCTGGAGGCGGGTTGCCTGGGCAGTTGTCTGTCCGGTTCCGGACCGGGAATAGCCATATTTTTTGAAAAGAACGATGTATCACAAGAGCAACTGAATCGAATCAACCAGAAGGCGTCCGAATACGGCTATGAAGGCCATGCATGCGAAGTAGATTACAAAGGCGCCGTAACGGTTCGATAGCAAGCTTGCGAATAATGAGGTTAACAATGAAGAGACTGAACTGGCGAAAGCCATTTTCCATTATTGCCCTGATGGGCATTGCCGCACTACTTCCCTTTTGCGGTCCTCCAGAGGCTGAAGCCACTCTGGACGGCAAGACATACACAATCGATGACCTGGACGAAAGATCCAGAATAGAACTGATTCGTCAGCACAACGAGCGCGTAGCCCAGGCGCTACAGAATCATGTATACGAAAAGATGATCGAGATGGAGGCCGAAAAAGCAGGCAAGACATCCGATGAATTCATGGCCGATATGTTCAAAGAGAACCCGTCCCGCATGGCCATGAATGCAAAGATCCGTGAAATGGCGGATAAATACGGTCTGGATGTGGACGCGAATCTGCCCAAACTTCCTGCCGTAGACATTGCGGTGGACGGCGATCCGGTCAGAGGCAACCCGGAAGCCAAAGTGACTGTTGTGGAGTTCTCCGACTTTGATTGTCCATACTGCGTTCGTATTCAACCTACAGCTCAGAAAATCCGCGAGAAGTACGGCGATCGAATTAAATGGGTCTTCAAGGATTTCCCCCTGAATCAGATCCATCCGGAAGCCATGGGCCGCCACGTGGCCGCAAACTGCGTTCGTAAACTGGAACCGGACAAATACTGGGACTTCTTCGACACAATGTTCGACGAAACGAAACTGGAGCAAACGAGGGTAGAAAACGGGGCCAAGAAGCTGGCGCTTTCTCTCGGCGTAGATGAGGCCAAATTCGACGAATGCGTGGCCAACCCGGAAATGCAGGCAGAGGTAATGGGCGACATTGAACAGGGCGAAAAGGTTGGTGTCCGCGGAACCCCCAGCTTTTACATCGACGGAGAAGCCCTGACTAACCTTACTCCGGAACAGTTTGAGAAGGCTGTAGCAGAGAAGTTGAATTAAGGAAGGGTTCCAGGGTGCAAGCCGTTGGAAGGGCGCCCCGATCCGGACTGTCCTTCAGCGGCACTTCAGACGCTTCCTGAGCTCAAAAAATCGATCTGAGCGCCGAATCCCCCATAATAGGAAAAGGGCCCATTCAAATGAATGAGCCCTTTTTTCTAGCTGCTTTTAGCAGTCGGACGCAAAGACTGACGAACACTCAGGATCTATTTACAGTATTCCAGTGTTATCCACTACTCCCATGAGCTCTTTCACAGCCGCCGCGCTGTTATCCAACTGCGCTTTCTCGTCGGCAGTGAGTTCGATTTCGATGATCTTCTCTACGCCGTTCGTGCCCAGAAGAACGGGAACGCCCATAAAAATACCGCTCTGGCCGTATTCGCCTTCGCAGAGTACAGCGCAGGGGAAAACTCTCTTCTGGTCGCGAAGGATGGACTCGGCCATGGCGATGGCGCTGGCGCCAGGAGCGTAGAAAGCAGATCCAGTTTTTAACAGATTTACAATCTCCCCGCCCCCTTTTCGCGTACGATCTACCATCGCATCGATTTTTTCTTTGGTCAATCCGGGGTAATCGGGAAGCGGAATGCCCGCAATCGTGGAGTATCTGGGCAGAGGTACCATGGTATCGCCGTGGCCACCCAGAACGAATGCGGTAATGTCCTGAACGGAAACGCCGGTCTCCATAGAAATGAAGGTTCGGAAGCGCGCAGAATCCAGAACGCCGGCCATACCGATTACTCGATTCTTGGGAAAGCCAGTTACTTTCTGCATCACATAAACCATGGCATCCAGCGGGTTTGTAATGATGATTACAAATGAATTGGGCGCGTATTTCTTGATGTTTTCGGCAACATCCTTTACGATCTTGGTGTTGGTGCCTACCAGATCATCCCTGCTCATGCCGGGCTTTCTGGGGATGCCAGCTGTTACGATGCAGATGTCTGCATCCCGGATGTCTTCGTAAGAGTTGGTTCCTGTAATGGTGCTGTTGCAGCCTTCCACGGGAGTGGTCTCGTGCAGGTCCAGACCTTTTCCCTGGGGTAGTCCGTCCACAACGTCAAACATCACCACATCGCCCAGCTCCTTCTGAGCTGCCAGAAGCCCCATGGTGCCGCCAATCTGACCGGAACCGATTAGTGCGATTTTTTTACGAGCCATATGAATTCTTTCTCCTGATATGCTATTGCCTGCTAATTAAGCAGTCCTGCCCACTAAGGCATGGCTTCCGCCGCAGGGGTCAACCTTTTCCACCTCCTGGCCTCCCGCTCCAACCTCTGGCAAGAATCAGCCAGCTCCGTTTCTGGATTTATGGCAGCCCGGGGCTCCGGAGATGCGGCTTCACCCTGGATAATGAGCGCCAGGGAAACAGCAGAGACCCGGCCGGCTTCGCGCACCGGTCTGCGCATTTCCGGACTACCCGCTTTCTCCGACAGAGCTTCCGGGCAACGGGACTGGCCCCGTCCGGGCGCATAATTATAGAAAAACACTCGATTTTACAGAGGGGAAATGCTTTGATCGAACAGGCAGGAAATACGTGGGCCCATTTAGAAGCATCGCGAAACTCAACACCTGGAAAGGCTGGCTGGCTCTTTCGGTGCTCACCATTGTAAGCATCGAGGCTACGTATGCCTCGGTGGCCTACGGCACCGAACAACCCTTGATTTTTTCTCTGATCGGCGGCACCCTTTTTGCGCTCACAGCCCGCTCCCGGTTCCCCGCCGTAATCTTTTTCTGCATCGTACTGTATGTTCGCACCTGGATCTGGGCGCCGGACATGGGCGAAATCCATCTGGCCCTTGGCTCGCTGGGTATGACACTGAGCGCCGCCATTCCCAATGTTGCGGCGGCGCTGTTGTTCCACAAAGATCAGCGAAATGCGATCATTGATTCTCCGTCCCAAATCGGTCGCCTGTTTGTCCTCCTTCTGGCGCTGTATTTGATTACCAGCGCCCCTCTCTATTACTTTTTTCAGGGGGAAATCGGTCAGGTATTCTGGCTCTATCGACTGCTGGCCGACTGCCTGGGCTCGGCGGCCTCCGTTCTCCTCGTTGGCATGTTCGTCACCTACATGATCACCGGACAAGAATATGTGGTGGTTAAGTCACGAATCCCGCATTATCTTCTAGCCCTGGTAGCCACGTTGCTTCCTGTACTATTCTGGTTTGCTTTCACCGGCGATCCCGAACTGACCCGACTATCCCTGCTCTTATCGGTGCCGGCAGTTCTGTATCTGGCTTCCAGCTTCGCGCTGATCTGGGTACTTCTGGGCCTGATACTGCACAGTGTTTCCGTCAGTGTCGCTACTCTGCTGGGCGCGGGTCCCTTTGTTTCCGATAGTAGTTTTACATCGGCGCTATCCGTTCAGGGGTACCTGGTACTGGTTGTGCTAAGCGCATGGATCATCGCATTGCAACGTAAATCTCAAAAAACAGCGTTCAATGCGATCGAGGCGATGAATAATCACCTGGAAGACATTATTCAGGCAAGAACGGAAGAACTGCAAAGAGCCAATCAAAGCTTACAAAAGGAGGTGGACCTGAGAAACCAGGCCGAAGAGCTTCTCAGGCAAATCACCCTGACCGATCCGGTAACCGAATTGTCCAACCGACAGGGACTACGACAGCTTTTCTACAATTCGCGAAACAAGTACGCAGATGGATGCATCGTCCTGATCTCGCTGGAAAATCTGCAGGAAATCGTGGAGAATGAAGGCTACGAAATGGCAGATTCGGTCATTCGCATTCTATCGCGTAGAATCGAAGGTCTGGTAGGCCGAGAGCGAGTCGTAGCCAGGTGGGATGACAGTAGCTTTGCTATTCTTGTGCAGGATTTGAATCAGGAATCCAGGATCTTTGAACTTCTATCCGATATTTCCGGCAAACTACAAGACCCGGTGGCCCTGGGCCCGGATTCTTTATCGGTGGAAGCCCTTATGGTGGCCGTGCCGGTACCGCTATTGAACCTGAACGATCCGGATCCGCTGTCCGATTTCTTTCTTCTTGCGGCAAGCACGTTGCAGGACCTTAGAAAAGATGGCGAAAAGACCCGGGCCATTGCCAGCACGGCGGTTCGTAGTCGCCATGGCTCCGGCTATCGAATGCATCAGCAAATAAAGAGCGCAATACAATCCGGTCATTTCCTGGTTCACTATCAGCCTATCATTTCGAACGATCTGGGCAAACTTCTGGGTAGCGAAGCTTTAATTCGTTGGAACAATCAGGGCCAGATCATGGGACCGGATACGTTCATCGCCGTGGCTGAACGCACCGACCTGATCATCGATCTGGGCTACGAAATGCTAAAGCAGGTAGCGCATCAGGCCAGGGCCTGGAACAATCTGGATCTGTCCTTATACTCTGTAAATACATCGGTGCGACAACTGGCCGATCAGGATTTCGCCTCGAAAGCGCTGAGTATCTGGGACGAAAGCGGCCTGCGCACGGAACGTCTGAAGATCGAAATAACCGAATCCATTCTGGCAATGGATCATCCGGTAATCCGCGAAAACCTGGAACGGCTTCGAAAGGCCGGCGTTTCCATCGCCTTCGACGATTTCGGCACCGGTTTTTCTTCTCTGTCTTATCTGGATCGCTTCCCGGTGGATTCCATTAAAATTGATAGAATCTTTGTTCAGAAACTGGCATCGGGCTCTAACTCGCGCGCCGTGATCGAAGCCATGGGCTTAATTGCCGAACAACTGGGTCTGGACGTCATAGTTGAAGGCGTAGAAGACGAAGTCAGTCTGGGACAGATTCGCGGCTTGACCCCGGTTACGGGATGGCAGGGATTTCTTTTCTCACGACCGCTGCCGGCGGACGAATTCGAAAGCTATGCAAAAGGTTACAACCTTGCCGGCGCTCGCTGATACGAAGCTCTAGTCCTTTATCAGAAACAGCATTTCTTCGGGCTTTTGAATAATTTGTATTGCATCCCGGTGTTCTTCTGCATCACCGTGACCGTAGGCACAGGCAATGTAAGCCACACTGTTCTGTAGAGCGGCCTGACGATCCGATTCCCGGTCTCCGAGCAAAGCGCATTCCTGCGGCATTAGACCGTGCTTCTGCAGGGTATGGGCCACCAGTTCCTCTTTTGTATGGATACTTTTGTAATCCAGCACAGGAACTTCGGTGAAGAAATCGTAAATGCCGCAGGCTTTCAGAATGGCGTCTACATACGGTTTTCGTCCGTTGGAAGCGGCAAAGATCATCAAGCCGGCCTCATGAAGTGCCTTAACCGCATCTGTAATGCCCGGGTAATAATCGCCTTTACCGTTTTCAATCCTGGACACCAGATCCGCCAGAATAGCGTTGCTGAGCCGTTCCTTTTCTTCAAATGATAGCTCCGGTACCAGATTATCAAAGATCGTGCGAACCGGTTTGCCGATCTGAGCCATGACTTCATCCAGCGTGGGTAGCCTTTCAGGCTTTCCAGTTTCTTGCTGAAACTTCTGAAAATTGTCATGGTACACATCCAGGATAATCCCTTCGCTGGAAAAGATCGTCCCATCCACATCGAAGAAGACAGCTTTGAATTTGCCGGTTGCGCTCATGATGCCAGACTTTCTAATTCCATCGCAGAGACATCCAGTTTTTCGAGCAGCAATCCGCCCGACGGCCATTTCTGCCAGCCAACCCGGACGGAATGCGGCCAACGCAAGCGAAGCCCCGGTGGCCGGGTATGGGCGGCCGGGTAGCCGTCCCCGATGCAAACTCTTCGCAGTAGAAGTCACTGGCAAACCCGGCGGCGCAGATACCCGTCATTCAGATCCTGCGGCCAGAAATCACCAGGGGAAATGCGACCCTAATGTAGATCCAGGGAATCTACAAATCGCTCCAGCACAGCCACGTGATCCTGCTCGGGACTGGCCAGTCCGGCGGTGGATTCGTAAAGGTGTTCGTCAAAAAGATGGAAATCGAAAATCTTAAGCTCGAATTCCGGCAGTGTAATGATCAGATTCTCGGTATGGATATCCAGGATGAGCTTCTCTTCCCGAGCCAGGGTCTCGGTGTATTCAATGAGCCTGCGAAAATCTTCTGTGATCTTGACGAGTACCTTCTTTTTTATACTGCCGAATCGGCCTACATCGAATTCAAAATCCCATTTGGGAAAGAATCGCGACATGACTTTGTTCTGTTCCGAGTGCACCGCAGCGCTGGCGAATTCCTTAAGATGTTTCCCTACCAGCATGATTTGACTGTCCATAGGTCGGATGGATTCGTAATGTCCTTCCCCGAAGGGTTTTTTTCTGTAGCGCACTCCCATGAAAAAGCGGGTGGGAAGCACCAGATCGGGCAGCGCCTCCCGAACCTTGGCATAGTGGTATCGCTCCATGCCCAGCCTCAAGAACTGAAACCAGAGTGAGTCCCTTTTTCCTTTGCGTTTTCCCCGGCAAAGGTAATCGTAGAGGGCCATTTCCTCCTGACTGAGAAACTCCTCGGGTCGTTGATCTACTTCACGAAACATGGATCCAAAAATCGGATCCGAAGGCAGGACACGGCGCGAAATCTTGAGGACCATTTTCCAGGGGAGGCTGTAGACAAACTTGTAGCTACCCCGGCCAATGTAGTGCTCCGGGGATATGGGCATGAAGTCTTCCAGGTGCTCGCGTTTATATCGCATACCCATTCGAAAGACATGACTCACCGGAAACATGCGTTCATAGAGCCGACGGGGCCAGTAGGACTGCCGGAGTTGAAAATCCGCAGGAAGGAAGTCCCGGTCCGGGGCTATGGTCTCCCGGGCCTTGCGAAAAGCGGATTCAATGTATTCGTCGCTAAAGGAGCCAATGATGCTACGCATGGATCGGCCGGCTTCTTTGCCGCGACTGCTCAGGCCCTGGCCTGCTTTCTGAATACGGTTTCGAACCCTTCTGGCAATATCTCTGAATTTCATGATGTCTGTCAGACCGTTTTACGGTTGACCCCTACCCTTTGTCTATAGTCTTTGAACCCATCGGGCGTCGTAGCCAAGTGGCCTAAGGCGGGGCTCTGCAAAAGCTCTATCGCCGGTTCAAATCCGGCCGACGCCTCCATTTCTTTTTTCCCCATCCTGCCCGGATGATGGAATTGGTAGACATACAGGACTTAAAATCCTGGGACTTCGGTCGTGCGGGTTCAAGTCCCGCTCCGGGTACATCCGGACACGGCGGCACCGCCCCATTGAGTGAACGGCCCAAAAGGAATCCATGTCCGCAGATTCCCGTCACTCTAATTCTTCCGAATCCGGCAAACTCCGAGGCCCACCCGGTGGCCCGAATACCGTCTGCAATTGCGCCTAAACATCACCAGATCGCCTTAACCCGAACCTCAGCCAGCACAACCCCCATCCGCCCCGGACCCATGGCCCGGGTGCGCATAAACACCGTCCGGCCGCTTTAACCCGAACTCCGGCGCGGCAACCATCCCGGGGTGCGCTTAAACACTGTCCGGCTGCTTTAACCCGCACCTCTGAATCGCCAGCTCGGCGCAACCCATGGCCCGGGTGCGCATAAACACCGTCCGGCCGCTTTAACCCGAACTCCCGCGGGCAAGCCCGAACCCCGCCAGCGACACTCGGGCTCGGAAGCGTCAGGCCCTTAACCGAGAGCCTTGATCACATCCTCGGGGGCCTGGACCAGCTCGATCAAGACTCCTTCGCCGGACATGGGGAATTCATCGTTTCCTTTGGGATGGATAAAACATACGTTATGGCCGGCGGCGCCTTTTCGGATTCCGCCGGGAGTGAAACGCATGCCTTTCTGGGTCATGTATTCCACGGCCTTTTCCAGATCATCCACCCACAGGCCTATGTGGTTCAGCGGAGGAACGTGCACTTTGGGCGCTTTTTCGGGATCGATGGGCTGCATAATGTCCACTTCGATGGCATGAGGTCCGCTTCCAATTCGAAGAATATCCTCATCCACGTTTTCTTTTTCACTTTGATAGCTGCTGGTTTTCTCCAGCCCGAACAGGTCTATCCACAGATTGGCCAACTTGCTTTTATCGGTTCCTCCGATAGCAATCTGCTGGATTCCAAGAATACGGAAAGGTCTTTCGCTCATTGGTCAGATCTACGCTGCCACGGTATTTATGAAAGTAGTTTACCGCCCGGGGGCCCCCTACAAACGGTTCCTGATGGAGCTATGGTTCACCGAAAACCTTGAAATTGCGGCAGACATGCGACTGCAGCTACGCGTGCAGCGCACGATTCATTCAGAGGTCAGCGAGTATCAAAAGATCGACGTCCTGGAAACCGCCTATTGCGGCCGGATGCTGGTTCTGGATGACGTCATCATGACCACCGAATTCGATGAATTTGCCTATCATGAAATGATCGCCCATGTTCCTGCCTTTGCTCATGCAAACCCTCGAACCGCCCTGGTGATCGGCGGCGGTGACGGAGGCACAATCCGGGAACTATGCAAGCATAAAGATCTGGAAGAGATCCATCTTTGCGAGATCGACCGCCGGGTAGTGGAGGTTAGTAAGGAGCACCTGCCTTCTATAGCGGCCTCCTTTGACGACCCCAGAGTAAAGTGCTTCTACGAAGACGGCGCCAGATGGGCCGATGAACATCCGGAGACATACGACCTAATACTCGTGGATTCCAGTGATCCAGTCGGCCCGGCTGCCGTTCTTTTCGGCGAGGCCTTCTACGAAAGCTGCTATGCTTCCTTGCGCGAAGGCGGTATTCTCGCTACCCAGGCCGAAAACATTTACATGCATCGGGACATTATAGAAAGACTCCTGCAGTACGGCGAAAAGTTCTATCAGCGCCGTTTCTATTACAACACCAGGGTTCCCACCTACCCCGGCGGAATGATTGGATTCACTTTTTTTGCCAAAGGACAGAATGGGCCGGATCCTTTTATTAACCTGGAGAAACGCTACAACGAATCGGAACTCACGGCGCAGGATTTTCGCTTCTGGAACCCGGCCACGCATAAGGCCGCTTTTGCCCTGCCGGCATTTGCCACAGACCTGGAGAAGTACTTCGCCTGAATATTTGCCCGATCAGCGGCCTAACGATTCGCGCACCGATTATCTATTCCCATTCAATGGTGCCCGGGGGCTTGCTGGTAAGGTCCAGAAAGACATCCCCGAAACGATCGGTATTCAGAAGGCGATTGAACAAATCCTGCAGTTGCTCCGCTGGCATCATATAGGGACTGGCGGTCATTGCATCCCTGGAGTGCACTGGCCGCAACACGATGCATTCGCGCTGGAGCTCATCAGCCGTGCGATACACCGGTAACAGCACTACCGGGAATTGCCAGATCTTTCGATACAGCCCGGTTTCCTCCAGAAAGTCTTTAACAATGGAATCGGCCAGCTGCAGCGCCTCTATTCTTTCCGGATTCAAATCCTGTCCGGCCTTCAGGCGATAGGTACTCACCGTCTTTGCCGATAGAACGACCCGATTAGCTTTCTCCACACGATTGGGAATCATTGTGGCCAGCTCCAGAAGCGAATCATACCTGGTATCGAGATTCTCGTTGGAGCTTAGGAATAAGGCGGCCGGATGAGCGTAGGTTCTCTTGTCGCCCTGTACACCCACTGAAAGCACCGGTAGCAGATGCGCCTGGATTTGCGCAGCATCCAGTAGCTCCTGGATACTGCCGCTGCTTTCCAGGATGGTTTGCATATCTACAGATCTTTCTTCGTATCCTGGATGATCCTCCGGCTTTGCCGGCGTACAAAGACATCGCACAGCCAGTCCCGGCCCCGGAAACGGATGTCTGTCCACCAGATGCTCGGGCAAACCCAGCAGTCGTCCCAGTTGGCGGACTTCATCCTTGTAAAGCTCGGCCAGAGGCTCGATAATTCGACCCTCCTCAATCATCCTGGCAATGGCCTCCACTCGATTATGGTGAGTCTTGATCGTATGGGATGATTTCGTGGAGCCGGATTCGATGGTATCGGGATAGATGGTGCCCTGGCCCAGAATCCACTCTTCGCTGGCCAGGCCCAGTTCCTTCGCATACTGAGCCTGGACTTTCAAAAACAGATCCCCGATGATCTTGCGTTTTTTCTCGGGTTCGAACTCGCCTTTAAGGGCTTCAAAGAATTCCCGGGATGCGTCATGCACCATTAGCTGCAGGCCCAGTTTCTCTATAGCTTCCAGAACCTGCGCGGATTCATCCTTTCGCAGGAATCCAGTATCTACCAGCAAACCCCGAAGATGGTCGGAAGGCATGGATTCGGCCAGCAGGGTGTAGGCCACTGTAGAGTCCACGCCCCCGCTCACAAGAAAGAAGACCTTTCGCCCGGTTGTGTCGGCCTTAATGCGGTCCTGCTCGGCGCGCAAGAAGTCCTGCAGTTTCCAGGAGTCCTTGAGCCCGCAGACCTGGATGAAACGGGATAGCAAATCGTCGCCTATTTCGGTATGCGAAACCTCGGGGTGAAACTGTATAGAAAAAAGATTTCGGGAAGTGTCTCCCAGAGCGGCAAACCGACAGTCTGGCGTAGAACCCAGCACTTCAAAACCTTCCGGCAGCGCCTCTACCTCGTCGCCGTGGCTCATCCAGACAACCGCATCGTCTCTCAGACCGCCAAATAGTCCCCTGGAGTCCGGATCCCCGTTCCAGCGAATCTTCGCCGCGCCGTATTCTCGACTTCCGGAGGCGCTCACTTTTCCGCCCAGGCTATGCATCATTAGATGATGGCCGTAGCAAATGCCCAGTACCGGGACGCCTACTTGCAGAACCTCGGGATCAATGGACGGAGCCCCTGGCTCATAGACCGATTCGGGACCGCCGGAAAGGACAATACCATGATAGCGGGATGCTCGCGAAGCGTCGAACTCGTCGGGAAACTCGATCTCCGTGTAGGCGCCCAGACGGCGAATCCTGGATGCGATCAGATGCGCATATTGGCCGCCGAAATCCAGTACGGCAATTTTTTCCTGCGGATGCGCTGTGCCTGGTTCCTGCATTCTATCCTCCGGATACAGATTATGTCCAGACAGTAGTGGCCGGTCCGTAGGACAATGCAAATCCAGCCGCAGAAAACCGGCTCATAGCGGAGTTCCGGCGTGCCGGTCTTGTGCGCATTTGCGCTGGCGGGATGCCTGGCTTCCGATGCTCAGCCTACGGCGATGTCCAGAAGGGTCCTCGGGAAGCGCAACCGCACTACCAGCGCCTGAAGTCTCCAGATTATTATGGAAGGGCGTTTTACAATAGCCTGATTCAAGGCTAAAAGAAACTGCCCGTCACGCGGTTGCGGATCTTCCATTTCAGCAGCACGTCCAGACCGGTGGCCCGGTCCACCATGTTGCCGTCGCGGTCGATCATCACGAGAGTTGGATAGGCCTGGATGCCATACCGGTTGGTGATCCGACCAAGATCGTCGATGACCACTGGATAGGAAATGGGACGGTCCTTTAAAAAACCTTGAACTACAGCCTCTTCCTCGGCGGTTATACCAAGGATTACCAGCCCTTCGTCATGCAACTCATCATAGATAGAATTAAGGATCGGAATCTCGGCTCTGCAGGGCATGCACCAGGTGGCCCAGAAACTGATCACCACGAACTTTCCGCGCAAGCTCTCAAGACTGAACGACTGCCCTTCAAGCGAATTCGCCTGAAAAGCCGCCGGCGGGCGCTCCAGGGCTTTCTTGTTCGCCATATACACCGGTACCTTCTGATACGCCACGAATCCCAGCACAGCGCCAAACAGAACGAGAGTAACGGCATTTCTTTTCAAAAAGTCAATAAGACCTTGCATGATGTTGATTCGTTTCGCCCCGCCTCTGCGTTACCAGAAGAAAAACAACGCCACATTTTCCCCGGGCCATCCACCGTCCCCGGAAATGGCCTTTTTGCGGGAAGGCGGGGAGTAATAAAAGAACCGGCGGGCTTGAGGTTGCATTGGAGAATCGAAAACAGAGAGAATCCAGGACTGAATATCAAAGGACAGGAAGAGAAGCAGCCTCACCGGATCTTTAAGGTAAGCATAATTGATAACGATTACAACACGTACGAACAGGTGATACGAATCTGTATGAAGGCCCTGGGAATTGGCTTCGAAGAGGCGCTTCAGATCGCGGTAGCAGTAGACAATAACGGAGTAGCCGAGGTCTTCCATGGCGATGAAGCCAGCGCCAATGAGGTGGCCTCGGTGATTCGTACAATCGGTATTGAGGTGCGCGTGGAGCCTCTGGGTAGCTAAGAAACTCCCATTCGCATTCAGACGGTCACAACTCGGGCGTCCCCGCCTTCCAAATCGATCGAAGCATAATCCTACTTACAGGGCTTCAACGGTTCGCAGCAGAATTCCGGATCACTCAAGGTTTTTTCCGGCTCAAGCAAGGTTACGTGAAAACCCTTCCTTTCCCAATAACATGTGTTTGCAGAGGTTTCCATCCGGTCCGAATCAAAAACCGGATCCGTGCTACCGGGGCAGTATAGCTTTAGCCAGCTCCATTCTACAGCGGTTCCGGCGGCATCGTTCATCAGCGGAACCAGTAGACCTGGCTGTTCCAGCTCCACGCTGGCCATTTCAGGCTCCTCGTAGTGGATAGTATAGCCTTCCAGAGTCTTTTCGATCTTTCCTGTGTAGAACTGGCTTCCGTCCGATTCGCCTCTTACAAGCTGAAACTCTACGGTCTGGCAGGAAGCCAACTGAAGCGTACGGTTACGTATAGAGGTTAAACGGTTTCCATCGCAGGAAAGGACAATGAGTGATAAGATGATTGAAAGCAAGGTAATCCGCCGGGCTGATGCCCGGTTATCCGAAATATGGCTACCGACGGAGCAGGACAAAAAAGGGGAAATCACTGCACCGATGCAAGAATACAGCAAGAGCGGAATTGCCATGGTTTTTTGCTCTCTATCCCCGGGATTCCTATCGTTTCTTGAAAAAGACATTCGTGGAGCATAGACGTTACTGCGTTTCTGTCACGTAGTTTTTACGACCTCGCAGGACAGCTGATCAAACCCGGTCGAACAGCCCAAAGGCAATTGATCAAGTTATGCGAAAACGAATCATCAAACGAAGTCGAAAAGATGTCCCAGCTTCTCTTTCTTGGTGCGAAGGTATTTTTCGTTGGCTTCTTTTGGGGGAATAGTGATAGGAACTCGATCCGTGATCTGAAGTCCGTAACCGTTCAGCCCCACTACCTTCTTGGGATTGTTCGTCAGCAGATGAATTGTTGTCAGTCCCAGGGAAGACAAGATCTGAGCTCCGATACCGTAATCCCGCAGATCGGCCTTGAACCCCAGTTTTTCATTGGCTTCCACTGTATCCAGACCTTCGTCCTGAAGATTGTAGGCTCGAATCTTATTCAGAAGTCCTATTCCGCGACCTTCCTGACGGATATAGAGTAGCACTCCCGCTCCCCGCTCGGCGATCAAATGCAGCGCTCGGTCCAGCTGTTCGCCGCAATCGCATCGCTCGGAATGAAAAATATCGCCGGTGAGGCATTCGCTGTGCACGCGTACCAGAACGTTTTCCTGGCCTTCTACATCTCCTTTAACCAGGGCAACATGAAGCTTATCGTCGATCGTCGTGGAAAAGACCTGAATACTGAATTCCCCGTAAGCCGTGGGCAGTTTGGACTCCGCCTCTTTGCGAATCAACGAGTCAAACTTGGTTCGATGACGAATCAGACCTTCGATGGTATAGACGTTCAGGTCATGCTGCTCGGCGAATTCCAGAAGGTCCGGAAGCCGGGCCATGGTGCCATCCTCTTTCATCACCTCGCAGATAACTGCTGCGGGATGAAGACCGGCCAGCTTGCAAAGATCCACGGAGGCCTCGGTATGGCCGGCGCGCCGGAGGACCCCGCCCCGAACGCTTTTTAACGGAAAAATATGTCCGGGTTTGACCAGATCGTCCGGACGGGTGGACGGCTCGGAAAGCAGTCGGATGGTATGCGCTCGATCCGGCGCCGAAATTCCGGTAGTGATTCCTTTGGCGGCATCCACAGAGATCGTGAAAGCTGTACCGTACCGTTCGGTATTTTCCCGGACCATGGGTTCCAGCTGAAGCGCCTGAATCCGATCTTCGGAAAGCGGAGTACAGATCAGTCCCTTTCCGTATGTGGCCATGAAATTGACGGCCTCGGGTGTGATATGCTGAGCGGAAACAACAAGGTCTCCCTCGTTTTCCCGGTCTTCCGAATCCACCAGGATAATCATTTTACCCTGGCGAATCTCTTCGATCGCCTGCTCTATCTTCTGAATGTCTCTGGCCATTTTAAACTCCGACTGAGGCCAGTTTTTGCAGGGCCCCTATTCCGAAAACATTTCTTTAAAGATAGCGCCGGCCCGCTCAAACAGCGCGCGGTCTTCTTCTTCGGTGGGCGGAGTGAAGATCCGCTCTTTCCAGCGCCGAGCAAGTTCAACATATTCCAGGCTACCGCCAATGGTGAGCTGAGTCCTGGCCTTGTTGGGAAAAATCTTAAGTTCCCCTCCCTTTTGAACCACCATACTTCGAGGGGGAATCTTCATGCCGCCACGAATCATGCAACCGGCGGTAATCATGGCGCCATCGCCGATTTCGGCTCCATCCAGAATGACGCAATCGATTCCAATTAGGGCCGCTTTGCCCACCTTGCAGCCATGCAACATGGCTCGATGTCCTACCAGGGTATAATCGCCGATCTCCACTCGCCCTCGGGAATCGCAGTGGATTACGGATCCATCCTGGATATTCACAGCTTTTCCAAGGGTAATGTGTCCCAGGTCGGCGCGGATTACCGACGATGGCCAGATTGAGCACTCGGGTCCCAGAACTACGTTGCCAATCACCGTTGCTTTTGGGTGGATCCACGCGGATGGGTGGACCATCCCTTCCGCACCCAGTTCCGACAAATCATTGCTGTGCTCCCGAGTGGTGCCGGCGTCGATTCTCTTCGGCCCGGATCTTTTCTGAGCTGCCCCTTTCTTTTTGGACAACTTCTTTGCGCTGGCAGCGCTCGTCTTATTCATGCTGCCTCGAGCCGGATTCGCATCCTTGACGCTGGCCTTCTTTGTTTTGCGTCCGCTCTTCGATTCTTTCTTCGCCATAGACAACCGCTCTCCGTTGATCGTATTTCAGCCCTTTTTCCCTTTTGATTTGGCGCTATTCAGCGCGTGGTCTCAGCGTGAGAGTGTTTCAGGATGCTTCCTCTCTTCTATAGGAGCGGCCGTCGTTACCTTGATCCGAAGAAGAACCCTGGGCGCCTTCGGTGGCGCTATGGTAGCGATGGATAAGCTCGGTAATGGACGATGCCAGTAACCCGGGAAGATTGGCGTAGTTTTCCCGGGCAATGCTCAGGCTCTCCGGAAAGATCTGCTCGGCAATGGCTCGTGGCCCCAATCCCACACCCAGCATTACAAGACCCCGCTCTTTGAGCTTTTCCACTTCGCCGAACAGCGCTTTGGTTTCATGGCTGCGAAGATCCGCTTCCATGTTTACCTTGCCGCGGCTTCCGCGAAAATCGGAGAGCACCACCAGGATTCGGGTTCGGGCTTCGGCGGAGAAATAGGAACTCAGCTCCTCCATGATATGGCTTTCCGGGATGGTATCCCCATGCCAGGACTGGGCAATGCCGGTGAACAGGTGGCTCTCATATTGGGGTCCGTATTCCGGATCCAGGTTTTTGAACCACTGCATGTCAATATCTACTTTGGAGTTCTTGAGATCGGAATAGCCCACCACTCCAAAAGGGATGCGATGATTACTCAGAATCTCGGCGGAGCTCATCAGAGCCACCAGGGTGGCGATGGAGTATTCAAAATTAAAAATCCTTCGCCCTTTATTCAGAGCAAATACCACTTCCACGCCTTTCAATCGATCTTCGTCTATATTGATCGTAGTGCGATCAAAGATGCGGCCATCGCTACGTCCGGCCAGGTAGGATAGATACTTTCGCGCATCCACCCGGGAACCCCGGGATTCGTAACGACGATTGATTTGAATGTCCGGATCCATGAACCGATCGAGATCCACAGTCACGCGATCGATCTCAGGACCGAACACATCCTTGAAGTCCTCGAGGCTGACGCCGATGTTATAGTCCCAGAGTATCTTTCGCTTTTTCAAGAATTCTTGATAGAGCTCCTCGCTGCGATATCCCCAGGCGCCGCCGCCATGGCCGGGATCGCCTACTCCTTTGTTGCCCTGGGTATCCTGCCCATACCAGGCATCGGGGCCTTCTTTTGTATCGCCGCCGGTTTCAGGCGTATCGATGTTGACCCCTTCTTTCAGGTCACGGCCGTCCAGGTTCCATTTGGCCTTTCCGGTATTGGCCTCCCTCCAGTGCTTATCCTGATCCCACCAGATCTTTGATTTATGGGTTCTTTCTTTCAGGGCTTTTTTTTTTGAGATGTTTTTTAGTCCATCCAGCAATGCGTTCGGATCCTGTCCATCCAGCAGGGTATCCAGAAGCGAAAACATCTTTTCCCTCTCTACGGGGTCCGCGATTTCGTGCAAATAGGCGATGCCGGCGCCTTCGCTCATAATATCTTTGAGCATACCTTCGGTGAGGTTTTCCGGCTCGGCCACCGCCCAGCCAACGGAATCCGCGAAGCGACTCAGGTTCGTCAGTCCAAATCTGTAGGGCTGTAGATTCGCCGCGCCAATTTCCCGCTTTCGGGCTTTTTCGCGAAGCGTTGTATGAAACTGTTGCATCAGCTTTACCAGCTCCGGCGCTTCTGCTTCTTCCAGCCCCAGCTGGCTGCGCACTATTTCGCGCAAGGATTCCGCATCTTCTACGGGGGGTATTGTATAGCAGGTAAATCGGTTTCGGAAGGCCCGGCTTACCGTGGGAGAAGTCCGCTGGGAGCGGTAGAACTTGATTCCAAAGATGCGGGATTCAGTGGGCAGAAACACAGGATCATTGCTTCCCGATTCCGGGGGAAGCATCAAAGCTCGCGCATCGTCCATGAGCATGTTTAGCTTCTCTACCAGTTCTGGTCCGGCGGCTTCCAATCCCTGGATAAGGATAAACTCGCCATTCTTTACGGCTTTCGTAAGCGGTCCATCCACCCAGTCCACCGCCGCGCCATCGGAGGCATTGCTGGAGGCCGGCTTCAGTCCGCCCATTACATCCGCCGTATGCATTCCGCGGGAAAGAGTAACAACGTGCAAGTCCCGGCCCAGGGCCTGGGCAAAAAAGCGGACGTATTCGTCGGGCTCCACATCCGAATCCCCTTCCAGAAGTACGTTTTCCTTGAACTGAATGGCTCGTGCAATAGCCTCCAGGATCTGAGCTCGGGCGGGCACCGGAACAAATTCCTCCGTAGCCTTCTCCAGGTTGGATTTGAATGCTTCCGAATCAGGTACAATGGAGCCTTCGGTATGGAATTCTTTGAGGTTCAGGACGGCCCGGCCAATAGAGAACCGACCATCGGTGTTTGCCGCCAGCTCCACATTGTGATGCTTCTTCTCTACGGCACCGGAAAGATTGAATTCCTTGAGTCGATTGTCGAACATCCCTTTGATCTCTACATGATCTTCCGGAGTTCTGAAAGGACGAAGATAGACATCGCTTAACTCTTGATAAAGGGCCTGCGGCTGATCTTCAATTCTTCGCGTTAGTCGGGTGAGGTTTCGCAGATTGAAGTGATATCTTTCCAGATCCCTGGAGCCGATTTTCTTTCGGATGACCGAATCTTCAACGTCCCGATTTATATGAACGATGGCATTCAGTACATCCTCCGGCACGTCGGGAAACAACCCCTTCAGAATTTCCACAAGCTCGACTACCGGATAAGGGTCCAAATAGACAGTAACGAAATACTTCTGAATCTCGCGAGGCAGGTTCTTTCGGCCCTCAAAGCCCTCCGCCGGGTTCTGCGTCGCTACAAACTGAAACCCGGGGGCGGGATCGATTCTAGTGGCATCCCCTTCCAGCATTTCCAGGTAGTGTTCGCTGAAGATGGACTGAAACCGTTTCAGCACTTCGGGGCTGGAAAGGTTCATCTCATCGGCCACGAAAGTGGAGCCCTGACGCATGGCCTGGCTCAGAGGACCGTCGGACCATACGAAGCCGTGGGTGCTGGGATCCAGTCGATACGAGCCCACCAGATCCTCGGGTAGCGTGTCTTCATTAAAGCTGTAGCGGATTGTGGGATGCTTTCGAAGGCTGTTTATATAGTAGATAAGTGCGTTCTTGCCGACTCCGGCATCTCCCACAAGTAGAAGCGGCTTGTTCTGCACCATGGCAGGCAAAATCTTTCTTAGATTGGCCTTCGTGGTGGGCGTGAGTATGATATTTGTTTCCGGAATCCAGCCCGGATCTTCATGGAATAGGGGAACATTGTAACCTGCTATCTGAATGGACGGCATAATGGACATTGCCTCTCATATTGACTTTTGAGTCAAAGGAAATGTTGGACCGTGGCCGCTTTCTTATTTCTGATTCGAAATGCTTGTGATCAACCCACAAAGCAGGCCCGGCCCGAATACCGCTTTCATAATCGGTATGGCTACGGGTGCAAATTCTACTGCGAGAACTCCGGATATCTTCTACAATATGGTAAACGCTTTGAGGCTCTGTTTTCGATTTATACTTTCCTAAATCTACGTTCCCCGGCCTCTGGTGTGATCATGACTCAATCCTTCCTTTCCGAGCGAATGAATCACATTGATACCTCCCAGATTCGACGAATGTTCGACCTGGCCGCAAAACTGGACTCGCCCATCAATCTGTCCATCGGACTCCCCCACTTCCCCACACCGGAGCCCATCGTCGAAGCCGCCCGCAAAGCGCTGTTGGAGAATAAAACAGCATACAGTCAAACCCAGGGAATCATGGAGTTGCGACAGGCTTTGAGTCATAAATTCGCATCCAGAAACGGCTTCCAGGCCGCCCCGGAAAACATCCTGGTTACCTCCGGCGTCGCCTCCATTCTGCAACTGCTGTTTCTCACTACTGTAGATCCGGGCGATGAAGTATTGCTCATTGAGCCTTCCTTTCTGATTTATCGCGGCCTTTCCGGCTTCTTTGGAGCGAAACAACAAACCATTCCCGAGGATTTCCAACCCGCCGATCTGGATAAGCTCGATTTCAAGCGATTGAAGCTAATCCTGTATTCCAGCCCTTCCAACCCTACCGGTCGAATTCTATCAGAATCTCAGATCAGCGCTCTGGGCCGACTGGCGGATCGCACCGGAGCACTGCTTTGCAGCGATGAAATCTACGAGATCTTCGACTACGATGGAAAGTTCAAAAGCGCGGCATCCGTTTATTCAAAAGCAGTAACCATGATGGGATTTTCCAAGTCTTACAGCATGACCGGAATGCGTCTGTCCGCTGTAACCGGACCGGAAGCGTTGATCAAGGCCATGACCACATTGCAGCAATACACCATCGTCTGCGCGCCTACGCCGCATCAATGGGCCGGATTGGCCGCCCTGGAAACCGATATGTCTGCCCAGGTTGCCGACTATCGCAAGCGACGGGACTATCTGGTACAGGAGCTCAAGGACCACTACGAATTTGGACCGCCGGATGGAGCGTTTTATCTTTTCGCTCGAGTGCCGGAGGATTCCCTGAAGTTTGTGCAACGAGGCATTGATGAACATCAACTACTGGTGGTGCCGGGAAGCATCTTCACCGATAAGGGCAACTGGATTCGAATCTCCTATGCGGCTCCGGACGAAACTCTGGAGCGCGGAGCCCGAGCCCTGAAAGCGCTGGTAGGAGCTTGATTCCGTTACCGGAAAACATGCCGGGCTGGATGCTCGGCTCCGCCCTAATTCTGGCTTTCTTTTTGGGAGCTTCCATCTTCAGCTTCTATCTGGCTTCGGCAAGCCGGGTATTATATTTCTTCTACGGCCCGGCGCGAAAACAGTTGAGCTATTGGAACCGCTGGAAGGAATTCTTCAGCCGACGGTCATTCTGCGATGACTGCGAAACCCCGATACGGCCGGCCCATGTTATTCCTGTTCTTGGCTATTTCCTTGCGCGAAGACATTGCCCGGCCTGTGGGGCGGAGATTCCGGCCATGCATCCCATTCTGGAAAGCCTGGGGGGATTGCTTCTAATCTACTTTCTGGTTGCCAGTCAGGACCTCGCGCTTTCGCTTCTTGCTCTTCTCTTTTGCGGGCATATGCTCATCGCCATCGCCACCGACTGGAATCTGTACAGTCTGGATTACGAAAACACCATTCTCGCCGCGCTGGTTGCGCTACTCTTTTTGCTGCGCAAGTCCTTCATAGCCGATCTATGGCCGGCGCAGGAATGGGATTTGCTCAAGCAGAACGTTTCACTCATGACCGATTATCTGGACTCAACAGGTTTACTGCTACATTTCCTGGCTTCCAGCATCTGGGCGGGGCCATTAGTAACAGCTCTGGGTGCGCTCCTTCTAACTCTGCCGCTCCATTTCTGGAAACCGGAAGGTCTGGGTCTGGGGGATGTATGGCTTCTGATGCCCCTGGCTCTATTTCTGGGTATGCCCTACATACTGCTGCCCATAATCCTTGGATCTGGCTGGAGCGTAATTCATATTGTGCTAGTTGCGAAGGATCGCGCTGCGCCTGCGCCCCTGGGCGCTTTCATGGCCGCCGGAGCAATGCTTGCGGTGACGGTTCAGTTCTACTACTTCTGATTCTCGCCATGGGAGGTAGTAGCGTTTCATAAAGTTATGTAAGGATGGATCTGATACCCCCTGGCGAATGCTTCTACCCCGTTTCCGGCCTTAGGCGGTAGCTCTGGCTCCGGGGCGTAAACACCTGGTGAGGTTGGGACGGCACCAGGCGTACAACCCTGCTTACAGCCTTCCGGTTCCGCAGCAAACAGGGATCAGGGTTCCCTCGGGGCGGACTCTTCCGAGCTCAATTCGCGCACAGGAATTGAGCTCGGCCTGATAGGTATCAGTTAGTTCTAAACATCAGAACTTCATAGTTGGGAATCGTAATCTCATTTCCGCCCCATCCGAAGTTGCAGTTGCTGCCTACGATCTTTCCAGGATGGACTCCGCCGTTGTAGCTTGCGCGACATACGTAGAGAATCCGGTTTCCTTCGCGGCCAACCTCAATGGGCACGTATCCGTTCAAACGAGGAACCTGACCGTTGGCCGCAGCGCGCCAGCTGTATCGCTGTAGACTTGCCTGCGACACCTGCAAAGTGAAGTATTCATTGGCGGTGATCTCGCGACCGCCGTATCCAAAGTTGCAGTTCGTGCCAACGATTTTTCCGGGATGGTAGGTACCGTTCATGTAGCCGGCGCAAAGAAAAAGGTTTTGTCCGTTTTCGTTTCCGCCGTACAAAGTGAAACCGTTGACTTTTCCATTGGAGCCCTTCACCCAACGATCTTGAGCCATCAGTCCGGTAGCCGAGACCAAGAACAATCCCAGAGCAGCGATCAGCCAGTGTTTAGTATTCATTCATTTCTCCTTCTAGTTTTGCTTATTGACGGCGAATTCTTAAGGTATGTTCCAGGAATTGCAACTGCGATTCGCATTGCAGGGAAAAAAGTGGACCCGGCAGGCCCCTTGCTGCGAAAGGAATGCCTTGCCTGAGTAGTATGCAATTAGCTCGAATAAAAGGCCGCATGAATGGCCGGGTGTCCCTGGAGCAGATTCAAGGCCCGCTGGATACTTCCCTTCCCTTTTTCCGTATGATTCCAGACATTAAGACCGGAAGGATGAGGAAGAGCAATCCAGTCGAAAACGATATCGTTCCACTGACTTCTGAATTGTCTTCCTATAACCTGTTCCAGCTTGTAAGCCGCCCTGGACTTGCTGTTTAAAAAATTCTGCCGGGTATACGTCGGGTTGGCCTCGCGGGCGAAATCGGGTTCTCGCTGCGACGTACCCTTTTTGGCAAGACGGGCATCGTCAGACTTCGATACGGCGCCGGTAGACCTGGCTCCTTTGCTGGCGGACCCGGGTTTGTGGGGCGCTGGCACTGACGAATGGTCTCCGGAAAATAGAGTAGCCCTTTCCAATATCTGGTCGATGGCAAGTTTTCCGATGGGAATAACAAGCTCCGGTCGATGATATTCCAGCTCGAACTCAAGGTGGACAATACAATTATCTACTTCCTGCCTTTCGGGTTTCCGATCTCCGTTTTTGGCCTTTCCAGGAAAGCAGCGGCATACAGCTGACATGTTAACCGCCTGACGAAAGCTCTCTTCTTCGATGCCGATGCTGGCCAACCATTTAAATAGAGTTTTGCCCGCGGTATAGGCGAAGGGTTTTCCAAAGCGCTCTTCGTGGATTCCCGGGGCCTGGCCCAGACTGACTATGCTTGATTTGCCCACACAGCCGTGCACCGGTCGGCCTTCCATGTTCGGGCATCTGCGGCAGGCCAGGAGTCGCTTTATGTGCTCTTCCATGGATACCGAGGCATTCTTGCTGCCTCCGGCTGGCTTTCCGCCTGCGGGTCTGGTCTGTTCGGACTTCGTCTGTTTTTGGCCGGGCACTGAATCTGTTACTACCTTTGCGAAATATCAAACGCCCCGGGCAAAGGCGAAAATCGTAGCTGCCACCGGCCGGATCAATCGGGCCGGAGCCGTCGGAAGACTTCCGTTTGAAATTACTTTCCGTAGATGCGAAGCAGTCGCATGTACACCCCTGGATTCTCCTGAATGTAATCCACCAGGTTTTCCCGGGAAATACGATAGACCTCGATTTCCGAAACTGCGATGAAATCGAAGGAAGACGGAGCTTCCTTCTGGATCTGATAGATCTCTCCGCAGAAATCCCCCCAGCCCAGGGTTTCGATCACTTCGCCATCCACGACAACGTTCACTTCGCCGCGCTTTACGATGAATGCCTCATAGCAGATTTCCCCTTTCATGAGAATCCGCGTTCCGGCCGGATAGGTTCGCTGCTCCATGATCAATTCGAGCTGCGTTTTCTGAGCAGAGGTAATCCCCTGCAGGAATCGCGAATGGGAAAGGGTTTCCCAGGTTCCGGTACGGCGAATATCGTTCAGTCGCTTGAATTTTTCCAATAGCTCGGAGCCGCGTATGAAGTTCAGGAACTTGGTTTTTTCTATGGTGAGCGCCCGAACGTTCGTAGAGGCGACAACGTCAGCGCTGCGGGGTTGTTCCAGAATCAAGGATGCTTCGCCAAAGTATTCGTAGGTTCCGTATTGCTTGGAAATGCTATCGTCTTTAACGGACTCCTGTTCCATGCCCTCAACACGAACGTTTCCGGCAACAATGATGAAGAACTTGTCCCCCGGAGTGTCCTTTTCGATGATCTTTTCGCCTCTTTCGAAATTCTCCTCCTCTACAATAGAAAGGAACTCTTTTGACTTGGCGATAGGAAAGTCTTTAAAGATATCCACATTGGAAAGTACGTCCAGAATCCGGTAGGCCACTTCATGTCTGGGCGGCTTCACCGGCGGGTACAGAGTGTTTTCAATTCCGAAGGTGGCCAGACGCATCTTCGTATCCGCCGGCATATCCTTCTTGGCGATGTGATACACCGTAATCTTTTTTTGCGTCTCTTCGGTTAGAGTGTTTAAATAGTCAATGCGCGTATGCAGGGGCGGAATGCCGGCTTCATGATAGATGATATCGTAATGCCAGGGGAAATCGTTCAAATCCCGGTATCGGGTTTCTGTAAGTACGCCTTTGTCCAGGAGCTCGGTGAACTTTTCGGGTTCGTTCAGGTGATCCGAAGAGTATACGAAGCTCTGGTCCTGGAACTGGTATTCGAAGCTCAGACTGGGAATGGAATGCAATGCGTAGTTGAAGCGAAAGATGGCGCCGTTAATGATATAGTTCTTCCCTATAACCACCGGCACAAAATCGAACAGACTGAATAACTCTTTCTTTGGGATTCGCGTAAGCGCATTGTACTTTCGAATGAAGGAGTGGATCACCGTCTCTGTGGTGTAGATGGTAATCTTGCCCTCTTCCAGAATCTTCTGAAAAGTTCCGGCATCGTGGTCGGCATGGCAATGGGTAAGGATAATGGAGTTAATATGCTTGGGGTTTACGTTGGACTTTCGCAGCCATTCGGTGGAGTTCACCGGCGGATCCACCATGATTCCTTGATGGTTGATCCAGAGTATGAAGCCGGAAGTGTTGTCGTCCGGATCGAAACCGTGGCTAGGTCCCAGACAGGTCACACCCAGAAGCGGCGGCTGGTAGGGCTCGGGCATTCTTTCGCCGGCGTCGTATATGATGTTATAGCCCACTTCGCCGGGCACGGAAATGTTCTTGTGAAGGTCTTCGTCGCGGACCTCAAAATCTCCGCCATCTTTCTTTTCGATGGTAACGTTGTTGAAGCGGACTTTGTCGTTTTTGAAGATAACGAACCGAACCAGGTCATCCAACTCCCGGTTGCCGCGGAAATGTTCCATTTCTGCCCGCATATCCGGGTATCCGAAGGTCTCCTCCCCGTTCACGTACTCGGAGCGCAGATCCACTACCTCGGGGCCAAAAACGGACTCTTGCAGTACCACCTTGAACTGCTCCCGCTGCTCCTCGGTACAAACTACGTAGGTCTTTTTCTGGCGAAGATAGAAATTGTAATAGAGCGGAAATTCCAGTTCCGCCACTGAGATACCCTTTTCCACATGAAAGAACTCGCCTGGAAGCACAAAAATCTGCGGAGTGCTCCGGGGCAGCAACATGGTATCCTTGATGGTCTCTGGCGGGGCCCCGAATTGAATGTATCCCACCGAGGTTTCTACCAGATAGCCCCCTCGGGGAAGCGTGGTATAGGGTTCTGTTAGTATAATTCGGGCCATTTTTTATCTTTCCAGGATTGTGTGGACAGGATTGCTTTCTTGCTATATCGGGGGATTTTTGGGAGATTTCCTGTAGTCTATGTTACCCCCCTTGCGCTGGAACACAATTTTTTTTCCCCTTCTCTTAACGGTTGTGGTACTGCCAATATTGAGTTGCTATCGAGAACGAAATTCGGAAGGGTTGGAAGCCCTGGTCGCACCGGCGGCCGGCCATGAGCACGAGGTAAAGATCCGTTTGTCCCAGGTTGAATCCGGGATCCGCAATTTCACATTGCAGCCCACCCTGGGGCATACACATAACATCGTACTTACCGAAGAAATGGTGCAAACAATCAAGAACGGCGGAATTGCCGAACTTCAGTCAAGTATGGAGATGTATCACACCCATCTGGTGAAAATAGAAAAGTTCTATTGAAGTTTCTTGCAGGCTGAGATGAGTCGTAGAATGAGATGAATCCCAGGATGAGATGCCCGGCAGGCTGGCCGATGAGCGACCTGGCTCACTCTGCTGGATTTGCCCCGAGGGATTCTTCTCCGGACTCTGGTCCTTTCCAATGCCGCTTTGCCGGTAAAGTATATCCAGTCCGTGGCGGGCTTCAGACCATCGCCGTAGAGCTTTTTTTCCCGATCAGGATGCTTTCAAATGTTCCTGTAAACGAAAAAGGGGAACGATGCGCTCCCCTCTTCAGTGCGGATGATTGAGACGGCCACGGCCGAGAATCATGAACCCGGAAATTGGTGTCCGGGAAATCAGAGATGCTTCTCGATGAATTCCTTGAGTTGCTCTTTGGGCAGCAGACCAACCACTTTGTCTACGGGCTTTCCGTCTCTGTAAAGCACCAGTGTGGGGATTGCGGTAATGCCCAGGGATTGTGCTATTCCCTGATTCTCGTCCACGTTCACTTTGGCGAACTTTACGGCTTCCATTTCGCCGGAAAGCTCCTCTACGATGGGGGCTACCATGCGACAGGGACCGCACCATTCGGCCCAAAAATCCACCAGGGTTACGCCCTGGGCTGTTTCTTCGGTAAATTTATCTTCGGATAACGCTTGTACTGCCATTGTTTACTCCTGAGGCCTGAAAAACCAACCATTCGGGGCTTTTCCAGGGCGCTTATGCGGTCAATTCATCCTCGCCCCTTTCGTTGAAAAGAAAAAAGGGGCGTAGGGTTTGACATCTACTTTTTCTTCTTCTTGCCTCCCTTCTGTTCGGCAATGATCGCTTCGATGCGCTCCTTGTTCGAATCCAGAGAGATCTGTATCTTTTGTTGTTCCGTTTTGTTTCCTGTAAAAACAAAGATTCGTTTCAACATCTCAAAAAGTTTCTGTATTGATTGCAAATCTGCCAGGTCCTGGCTGGCCAGTTCGTATTTGGAACGGAAATCCTGCGCTGCCGTCTGGGCTTCTTCGGTCAGGAATTGCATATGCTCCTGAAGCTCCCTGTAGTAGGGTGCATTGCTGTCCTTGGCGGCGCCGTACTGTTTGAAATCCATCAGGTTTCGGGCAAGTATTGTGAGCTTCATATGCAACTCGGGAAAATACCAGCGCCATTTTCCGGTGCCCACGGCGATTTTCAGATTCTGCATCGTTTCCCGAAAAGCCAGTAGCAACTTCAATCGCCGGGCCGGATTGATGCCTTCGATCTTTTCCAGTCGATCTTGATTCTCAGTTAACCCTTCATCGATCTGGTCGCCGACGATCTTCACAAGCTCGTTCAACGCATTGGCGACTTCCTTTCGCGCATCGCCCACCAGTTTATCATTCTTCAAGTTCTGAATTTCGTGGGACAGTGTGGACATCTGGACCATCAAATTGCAGCTTTTAAGGGCGATTATGGCGTTTCGGAACATGAAATAGGGTTCCATATCCGCATTCTTTCGCGCCGCTGCTTTCAGCGTCGAAGACTCCTTTTTCAGCTCTTCCAGGGCATCCTTGTACGGCCGCACCTTGTCGTTGTACAGTGCCTTCTGTTCTTTGGAAACCGCCATAGCTCTGTCCATGATATCGGCTGTGCCGCTCAAAATTCAAGTTGTAAAAAAAGGCACGGAGCGCAGCGTCGACGGTATGGCACCATTATTTATTCAGGGAATTGGTCCGGTGGAATGGATCATTATCCTTGCAGTGATTTTGATTCTTTTTGGCGGGCGAAAAATCCCTCAGCTGGCAAAAGATCTGGGTAGCGGAATCCGGGAATTTCGAAAATCGGTCACCAATGCGGCTCCCGAACTGGAAGAGCCGCAAAACGAACCTCTGCACACAGAGAAGCCCAAACGAAAAACCAAATCTAAATCCAAGAGCTAATCTATGGCAAAAGCCCAACGGCCTTCGGGAAAAAAGACCAGCAAGGCTCAAGCGAAGTCGTCCAAAAAAACGGGCAAGAAGAAAGCCGCCAGAAAGAAAAGCAGCGTAGCCACAGACTCCCGCAAAGGTTCCTCCACCACGCGCTCCCGAACCGGTACCGGACAGTCTGCCAGCGGCAAAACCCGACGGGCGGTAGCTGTGCAAAGCACGGGCAACACCGCCGGTGTGGCGGACTCCGATTATCTAGACGAGCAAGACCCGCGAGAAAGGTACATGAGCCTGGGCGATCATCTGGAAGAGTTGCGAAAGCGACTACTCTGGATCATTGGCGTGGTTATTTTCGCTTCCGTTGGCTTTGGCATCTTTAGCTACGATCTGCACAGCATTCTGGTCCAGCCCTTCAAAGCAGTTTCCGATTATCCGCTATTATTGCAGGCGGTGGCCGGTCCGCTGGATGTGGTAATTCGACTTAGCCTGCTTCTGGGAATTCTTAGTACAGCGCCCATCATACTCTGGATACTCTGGGGCTTCGTTACGCCCGCTGTAAGCCGCAAAGTGGCCTGGATTGGCCACATGAGCGTGCTGACCTCCGGACTGCTGTTCTGGGGAGGCGTGGTTTTCACCTGGTTTAACCTCTTCCCCATTAGCCTGGAGATGTTCTTTAAAGTAATGCTTATGGGTCTGGAAAACACTATCCCTCAGACCACGATTGAGAAGTACTATAGCTTCTTGTTCATGGTCCATATGGGCGCCGGGCTCATTTTCCAGGTTCCATTGCTGATTGTGGCGTTGGGCGCCCTGGGGATTCTAACGGTGGAGTGGCACAAGAAGTACTGGAGATTTTTCATTACGGCCGTGTTCATTCTATCGGCTATCATCACCCCGCCGGATCCGCTCACCCAATCTATCCTGGCAGGTCCGATTATCGCGCTCTACGCTATTGCAGTAGGCATAGTCTGGCTTCTGGAGCGAAGCCGACGAAAGAAAGACCTCATAGAAAGAGAGCTCCGCTAAAGTCTTTCAAGGCGGATAGATAATCTTCCCTGACCCTGACGAGTCGTCGCGTTTTCGGATTCTAAACCAGGGTCCTGGCGGAAGGCTTCCAGGCCATGACAGACAAAGTCATGGTCCTGGAACAAGCGTCTATCGGGCTTTATCGGGCGAAAAAGGATTTGAACTGAGCCACGCTACAGGCCACAGAGAATCCGGAAGAGCGAAAGTCCACCCTCAGGCGAATTTCTCTTTCTTCTCTTTCTCTTTTTTCTTATCGTCTTTTCGGTAGGTGAAGACCGGCTGATCCCCGCTTTCGATGACCTGCGGAGTGATTACAACCTGATCGATGTCTTCATTTCCGGGAATGTCATACATCAGATCCATCATGATCTTCTCGACGATGCTTCGCAGTCCCCGGGCGCCCGCCTCGCGTTTGATGGCTTCGTCGGCGATCCGAGTAATGGCTTCGTCGGTGAACTTGAGCTTCACATTTTCCATCTCAAACATCTTCTGATACTGCTTGAGGATAGAGTTCTTGGGCTCGGAAAAGATTTGCTTGAGAGTCGCCACGTCCAGATCATCCAGAGTGGCGAGAACCGGGATTCGACCAACGAATTCTGGGATCAGACCGAACTTCATCAGATCGTCCGGGATTACGTTTCGCAGGATCTCCTGCTTGGTCACTTTGCCCCGAGCGACACCGCTTTGACGGTCAAAGCCAATGGTCCGAGAGCCCAGGCGCTTCTGAACCATATCATCCAGACCCACAAAGGCGCCGCCACAGATGAACAAAATGTTTCGTGTATCGATGGTCAGAAAATCCTGATGCGGATGCTTTCGTCCTCCCTGTGGAGGAACATTGGCAACGGTACCTTCGATGATCTTGAGCAATGCTTGCTGAACGCCTTCGCCGGAAACATCCCGGGTAATAGACGGATTTTCGGTCTTGCGCGAAATCTTGTCGATTTCGTCGATGTAAATGATTCCGATCTCGGCCTTTTTGACATCGTTGGAGGCATTCTGAATGAGACGCAGAAGAATATTCTCCACGTCTTCGCCCACGTAACCCGCTTCAGTAAGAGCAGTGGCATCCGCAATGGCAAAAGGCACTTTAAGCAGGCGGGCCAGGGTCTGAGCCAGAAGGGTTTTTCCAGAACCGGTGGGCCCGATAAGCATGATGTTGGACTTGTCCAGCTCAACATCGCCCTTTTTCTGATTCTGCTGGATTCGCTTGTAATGGTTATACACCGCCACAGCCAGGGCCTTCTTGGCCTCATCCTGACCGATTACGTATTCATCCAGGATCTTCTTGATCTCCACCGGACGGGGCAATTCCTGCAGAACGCCGGCCGCACCGGTTTCCTGCTCCCCCTCTTCGGCAATGATTTCATTACAGAGTTCAATACACTCATCGCAGATGTAGACGCCAGGACCGGCCACCAATCGGCGCACCGAATCCTGCTCCTTTCCGCAGAACGAGCAATGAAGCTTCTCTTTATCTGATCCTTTTTTTCTGGATGCCATTATTGTCAGTTTCTACCCGGCCGTAGTCGATTTCAAAGAAAATTAACTACCCGATTTTCCATTACCGCTGGAGACGAGGTCGGCCCCTTTCGGTTTGATTTCAATCACATGGTCAATGAGCCCATAATCCCGGGCTTCTTCCGCCGCCATGTTTCGTACGCGATCCGTATCCTTCTCGATTTGTTCCAGGGCCTTGCCGGTATGGTGCGAATAGATGCGGTTCAAACGATCCTTTACGCTGAGAATTTCCTTTGCCTGTAATTCGATATCCACTGCCTGTCCGGTTACACCGCCCAGAGGCTGATGCATCATGATTCTTGCATTGGGCAGCGCCGAACGCTTTCCTGCGGTACCGGCCGCGAGCAACAGGGAAGAAATATTGGCCGCCTGGCCCACACAAATGGTGCGGATGTCCGGACGGATATACTGCATGGTATCGTAAATAGCCAGCCCGGCAGAGATATAGCCGCCAGGGGAGTTTACGTAGAGATAGATATCTTTTTCCGGATCATCTGCTTCCAGAAACAGCATCTGCGCGATGATAATATTACAGTAGTTGTCGTCGATGGGGTACCCCAGAAAAATAATCCGATCTTTGAGCAAACGAGAGTAGATGTCGTAGGTTCTCTCCCCTCTTGAGGTCTGCTCGATAACGTAGGGCATAATTGCCATGGATTCCTCCCAATAGTTCAACGCTCCGGTCTTGGGGCCGGGGCTTGCAGCGGACATAATGCCAGCTTCAGAGTCTTTTAAATTAAGGACCGTACCCGTCAAGTGAACTACGAAACCGGGCAATCGTCCAGTAAAGCGCGAAAAAAACCACTTTCTTGCATTTGACTTCAGGGTTCAAAATCAGCCGACCAGGACCGGCCGAACTTTGGGCCCTGGAAGTGCGGTCACGAATCGACGGGGATCACTCGCTTGATAGGGGCACGGCGCCAATCAATACTGCAGTGCGCCTTCTTCGAACAGCTTCTCGGCAGAAACCGGGCTACCTTTTTTGAACTCGGCATTGTCCCAGATCAGGTCCAGAGTCTTACGCATACGGACTTCAAAACGGATATCGTCTCGCAAATTGGGGTTTTGAACCAGCATATCCAGCTGATCTTCCGGCACGCGACCGCCAGCTCGTTCTTTGATCAACGCATCCACTTCTGATTCGTCGACCTCGATCTCCTCTTTTTCGGCGATTTCGGTTAGAATCAGACTTTCGCGAACGTGCTTTTCAGAATCGTCCCGCATACGCTTTTCCAGGGACTCCTTAGTATCTCCAGCCAGTTGAGCGATTTGCTCCAGGGGCATATCCTGCTGACCGATCCGGCGACGCAGGTTTTGCAACCGACGGTCGAACTCGGAGTCTACCAGACTGGAAGGGACATCAAACTTCGTTTTTTCCGTAAGTTCGTCTACCAGAGTTTGCAATACCCGGGACCGCACGGTATCTTCCGCAGCTTCCCGGATATTCTTCTCAACGTCTTTCTTCAGATCATCGATGGTTTCGAATTCGCCCAGGTCTTTGGCGAATTCATCGTTCAGTTCCGGCAGCTCTCTATAAGAAGCTTCCTTCACGGTGAACTCTACCTGGACTTTCTTACCGGCGAACTTCTGATCCGGAAAATCATCGGCAATCAGTTGTTCGTAGGAAGAACTGGCTCCCACTTCGGTTCCGATTACGTTTTCCTTGAGACCTGGAAATACATCGTCTCTATTTGTGTAGAACGGGAAATCGTCGTTTTCGAAAAGTACTTCGTCCCCGTCCTTAACGGACAGATTCAGACGCGCGTAATCGTCTTCTTCTATCTTGCCGGCTTCCCGGCTTTTCATAACGGCATGCTCTTTGCGCAGAAGATCAATCTTCTTGTCGATGACAGATGACTCAATCTTAACTTCGCCCTTTTCGGCTTTGAGCTTACGGTATTTGGCCGGCTTGATTTCGGGGATGTATTCGTATTCGCCTTTGAAGGCTGCGCCACCTTCTCGGGAGAGGCTTTCGATTTCGAACTGCGGGGCCTTGATGGGAGGCGGCTGCAGTTCGGGGAAGATATCTTCCATGGAATCCTGGATCAGAAAGTTGGCGGCATCGCCGGCCACGGAGTCGCCCAAATGACGGGCTACCATATCCAGCGGCACTTTGCCTTTTCTGAAACCGGGAAGTTTCACGCTCGGTCGGGCCTTTTCGTAGGCCTTCTTAAAGGAACGTTCCACTTCTTCCGCAGTATTGTTGACGGTGATCTCCATCACCGTCTCGGACTTTTTCTTTGTTTTAAATTCCATTCTGTTCGCGAAAGAAAAGGATGAGCGGGAAACGGGATTTGAACCCGCGACCCCCTCCTTGGCAAGGAGGTGCTCTACCGCTGAGCTATTCCCGCATGTGCGAGCGAAGGGACTTGAACCCCCACACCTTACGGCACCAGAACCTAAATCTGGCGTGTCTACCAGTTCCACCACGCTCGCGAAACCGGTCTGACCAGGTTCAGGCTTCCGATGGTGCGGTCAACAGATAATTGCCAACCACTCCCGGAAACCGCCCGGGCCACCGGATGGGCGAACGACGGGATTCGAACCCGCGACCACCAGTGCCACAAACTGGCGCTCTACCAACTGAGCTACATCCGCCATTTCTTGTGCCAGGCTGTGCGCCAGGAGGGAGTCGAACCCCCGACCCACTGCTTAGAAGGCAGTTGCTCTATCCAGCTGAGCTACTGGCACATTCGGGATGATTGGATTTGAACCAACGACCCTCTGCTCCCAAAGCAGATGCGCTACCCCTGCGCTACATCCCGTGTCCTGAATCAATTCTCCGGGCGCTCATGCGCCGTCCACCAAAAAACGAATCCTGGCCTTCTATGATCGACTTTCCCATGACGATAATCCCTGTATGGCGCTACCATTCTGGGAAAGCATGAAACTGGGTCAGAAGGATCCGGAGCAACAGGAACTGGAGGTACTTAAACAGATCCCGGTTTTCGACAAGTTGCCTCACCGAGCCTTGAAACTGGTGCGCTCCCTCTGCCATGTACGCCACTTTAAAGAGGGTGAGCACATCTTTCGCACCAATGAGCCCGGAGTTGGGATGTACATCATCATGGAAGGATCTGTGGAGATCTATCGGCTCCACGGGGATACCGACGAAGAAGACAGCATGGCTCAATTCTACGACGGGGACTTCTTTGGTGAACTTGCCCTTCTGGACGATTTGCCCCGCACGGCCAGCGCCCGGGCGCAGGGTTATTGCCGAATGCTGGGCTTCTTCCGTCCCGATCTATTAAGCCTGATGAATCGTAATCCCAGGATTGCATCAATCATACTTCTTAACATTGCGCGAATCACTGGCAAGCGCCTGATCAAGACCAATGAACGACTGGAAACAATGCTACTCGAGGCAGGAAAGGAACTGGCCTGATGTTTAAAGACACGGACATTTCCACACACATCGTCAGGCTACTTTTCGTAAGCCTTGTAATCGGCTTTCTTGCGGTGACCTTTTACGGACTGCAGGCATTGATCATTCCCATCGGGCTCTCTTTTCTTCTCACCTTTGCGCTTAACCCGGGGGTGGACTTCTTTCAAGGGCTGGGCATTCCCCGGGTTCTATCAGTAGCCATTGTATTGCTGTTATTCATTGGCGGGCTGATTCTGCTATTCAGCGTAATCATCCCACCGGCCCGGGAAGAAGCGGTGAAGCTTATTTCCCAGCTGGAAGTGCTTCTGGGAACTTTACCCTCGAAGCTGGATGACTGGAAAGACAGGCTGGGCATCATGATCCCGGAGCAATATCAGTCCGTTTCCATTGATTTTAAGACTATCTCTTCCATGGTTCTGAAGCCCATTCAGGAAGCGTCAAAAGGTTTACTTTCGTCCATTCCAAACTTCATTACGTATTCCCTCATTACCCCGATACTGGTTTTCCTTTTTCTGCTGCAGGGAGATGAAATCTTTCGCAATGTCATAGGCCTGGTGCCGAATCGCTACTTTGAACTGGCGCTCCTTATTGTTCATCGAACCCGCGGACAAATTGCCTCCTACCTGAAAGGAATTCTGATCCAGATTAGCATTCTGGGAATCATTTTAATTCCGGGGTTTTCCCTGGCCGGGCTTTCCTACGGCGCCATACTGGGCACGGTGGCCGCGCTCGTTAACATCATACCTTATCTTGGGCCTATCATCGGGCTCACCCCTGCTCTGCTTGTAGCCCTGATCCTCGACGGAGGAAGCGTTCCGTTGTTTGTGCTTCTAGCTTTCGGTATCGCGCAGGCTGTGGACAATATGTTTACTCAGCCGGTAGTTCTGGCCCGCAGCGTTTCGGTGCATCCGGTAATTGCCATTTTGGCTCTGATCACGTTCCAACAATGGCTGGGCGTCATCGGGATGGTGATTGCGATACCGGCGGCCGGCGTTCTGGTGATGATGATCTCTACGCTGTACAAGTCGCTGAAGGCTTTCAAGGTGATTTAGAGGCGCCCTCTCCGGGCTTCGGCTCTTTTCTGGACTCTGGCGGGCAATAAACCTTCCGGTACTGGTCCGCCGGGGCCGTCCGCTGGCCAGGGTATGCGGGTCAGCCATCCGGCGAGCCGGGCAGAAAAAAAGGCCGGGTTATGAAAAGAGCCCAAACCAGCGATTAGAGAACATCGTCCTATAGGCATGCGGCTCCCCTATCAGAATTCACTGTATCGAAACTCCATCCACAAAGCCCTTCGCAGATCCGCCAAACTTGCCCGGGCTATGGCAATTGCTGCCTTTCTGCTGATGGCTTCCGGTTTGACCGCCGACAGGAACTATCCCTTACCGTTGGCAATAACCGGGCTGAAATTAACGGCGCCGTATACACCGGGAAATGATCGAAACCCGATCTACACCTACTCGATGAGCGATGCAATGCCGGCGCCGGAATTGCTCTTTGTCAGTAATCGGGCCTATCTGGTCTGGACCGATGCAAGCAGCAATGGCCGGGTTTCCCTGTTAAAGCCTGATCTTTCCGCAGTAGAAAAGGACCTTGTGCGCCTGCCGGGACGAAGGATTGGCGATGCGGTGACCGATGGAAAGTCCATCACTTTGCTCGCCCTTGAATGGGATAAGGCAGACGGTCGAGAAAATCTTCACACCGCTCATATTGAATCCTACAGCACGTCCGGACAGGTTCTGTTCAAAGACAAAATCGTGGGCGCCCGAAGCTACGAAGCAATAGGGTCGCAGGGACTGGCAACGTCGTTCTCTACCTTCAACCTTGCCTGGTCGGGCAAGCAGTATGCAGCCTACTTCACCACCTACCGTAAATGGGATGATGGCGTGGTACATCAAAGCGAGTATCTGGCGCTATACGACGCTTCGGGAAAAAGGATCATGGACGATAATCGGCCTGCGGGCTGGACCTGGAATGTAAGCCATAGTTTTCGCCCGCGCATTTCCTGGGACGGAAAGCGCTTCTTGATGTCTACAGTGGGCGATGCGTATCCCAGGGGACTGGTAGTGCAGTCCTACCCCTCCACGGGCCGCGAAACCGTAATAGAGGTCCCGAAAGCGGCTCCGGGCGAAACCTACCAGAATGTGGTTATCAGTACCGGGGACGTATACGGTAGCCAGGGTCAGGGCTGGATTGTATTCGATAGCCGCCTCAACCGAACAGACTACGACATTGGATTGATTCGTACCGGAGAAGATGGAAAACCGGGTTCGCCGATTTGGATTACCAGGACTTCAAATTCTAGAGAAAGGATACCGCGCATTCAACCGTTCGGTGACGATCTTCTCATTGCCTGGGCTGTGGACGAAAGCGGCCATTCCCCGGATAAAGCCTGGTACCCGGTGACCGGAGATATGGTCACTCATCTCACCGTAATTCGCAAAGATGGGACGACAAAAATCGCTCCTTTTCCCGTGCCAGCCAGGATACGCGGGGCCACGAGATTATTTCAGTTCCCCAACGGCGATGTAGGCTGGGTAAATGACGCAACCGGCGAACCCTCAAACATGGAAATTGTGCGAATCGCAGTTCCGGGCTCGCAGGTAACCGATAACACCGAAGAAGACCCCAATACAGAAGTAGTAAATCCCGTTCAAGTGGAGTATGACCCGGCTCTGGATTTGCCCCTACTGCAAAGCGCCTATCGCGGAGATGCCGCGGCGGTGCAGGGATTTCTTTCAAAGGGCGCAAATCCGAATGCCAGTTTTCAAGGATGGTACGCCCTGCATTACGCCGCCTACTATGGACATGAAACTGTGTGCGAGGTTCTTCTGAAAGCCGGCGCTGATCCCGAGCAAACCGTGCAGGGATGGTCCGCATTGCAACTGGCCGAAAACCAGGGACACTCTGCCATCGCAGAAATACTGAAACCGGTTTCAAAAAACCGAAAGCGGTCTCTCAAGCCGGTACCGAATCCGGAAAGCCATTCCAGAATGCGTATCAAGCCCAGGATCTACGATTCTACGCCGGCAACCCGCAATCGGTTCTTTGAACCCCAGGGCTCAAAGATTGGCCCACCAAAGAATGCTCCCTGAGATCAAGATCCTGAGGCAGTGACCGCCGGCGGCGCCCTGCCACCACCCGCATCCCGGGCCAACTAAGCCCTACAGGTTTCGCTATGCCTGGTAGGCACAGCAGCACATGGCAGCGCCTAATAGGCATGGCCTGCAAAAAGGATGCTGCCTTTAATTGCGCCTCCAAAGTTCTTTAGGGGAGTCTAGAAGTAATACTTCAAGGAGGCTTGAAAGTCGGAATAACCGTTGTCCGGACGGGCCGAGTACCCGATTTCTACCGCCAGGCTTCGCGTAAAAGCGAGATTCGAATAGAACATTAACTTGTCGCGCGATAGCCCCGAATCGGCAGAGTATGCGCTGCCCAGATATTCCAGACGGAGACTCCACACCGAAAAGGGACGCAGTAACAATCCGGTGCGAATCGTCGGCGCCAGTTGCGAATCGACTCCATTACCCCCTTCCAGGGAAAGACCGGCCAGCGAATAGAGCAGAAAGGCCCCTTCCGCCTGGCCCAGTTCCGGTTCCCAGCTCAGGCCGACTCGGAAGGTTCCATAACCGAGATGGCGAAACGGATCCCGAGGATTTCGTGCATCTTCCAGCGCTTCCAGAACGGGCAACTCTGAGCCCGGCCGGTACAATTCTGGCGCCGCCGAACGAACTCCCAGCTTTACCTCCCAGGCCAGTGGCCACAGTCCGGTGGTTACCGGGTCCATGCTCATCATGTTCATCAAAACAAAGTCCTGAAGCTCGATCCGCGAATCGCTGCCGTAGACTCGTAGTCGTGCCGTGAAAAATTCGAGTTCGCCATAAGGCGAATACCCCCGGGAGCGATCGTGCAAATCGTGGAGCGCCGGCCGAAACCGGAACTCCGCATAGGATCCCAGACTGGAGTCTCCGGCCTGAAGACTAATCAAAGTGCTTTCATGGCCGATCAAAGGATTCCTTCCCTGGGGCAGAACTTGATATCCCGCAATCTGTGCCGGATCAAAGGCTCCGTTTTTCTGCGACAGTATTCGCTGAATGAGGTCCTTTTTCTCTTCGGGGAGTTCGCCGCTGCCGTCTGCCTGGAGCAGCACGCGGTCTGCCGCTACTTCGTGCACCAGAGCCAGGTCCTGCTCCGAAAGTCCGTGCAGAGAAGGCTGCAGACCCTGACTCAGAGCGAGCATCACTTCCTGGCCTCTGTCGCTGAGTAAGTGGAGTCGTTTGCGATAACGGGTTTCCGTGGCCGGATAAAAAACTACGGAACGGGCCATGGAGTTTCCATCCACCACCTGCTTCACCGTATCGGCAGGATGAACAGTCCAGAAGTAATCCCGGGCCAGATCCAGACCCGGTCGAGCCAGTTCAAGAAGGTTTAGGAGTCGATAGGAGCAGTTCTCGCTAAGGAAGTAGTAATCATAGTGAGTGGAATTCATCTCCCAGGCCGCGCGAATCATCTGGTCCACCTCCTCTTTGTGCAGATTCAGCCTGAATTCCCAGAGATCGCGTTGTTCGCCCTCCGTATATACCTGGAGATGATTTCTGAATGGCTGCAGCTCCAGAGTGCCGTTAAATCCACCGAACATGCCATCCAGGAAGTATGTTACCGGGTCTGTGCTTGTTACCCGAGCGCCGTAGGAAAGGCTGGGATCGGCGGCCACAACGGAAACTTCCACGGAATCTGATCGATTGAATTTAATGAAGGTATGACCAAATAATGAAGCAGGATGGCCGGAATAATAGGAGGCGAAAACGTATGAAATAGACTCTGCCTCCAGATGCGCGGCGAATTCTTTGTATTCGGCGCAGTCTGGCTCCGGAAAACGGTTTCGCTGCAGGCTCAGACTATTCAGAAGCCAGTGAAACCGGGCCGGGAATCTACAGATGGCATGACGATTGGGATTTTCTGGCACCGGCGCCAGGAACGCTTCGATGCTGGCATTAAGCTCTGCCGCCGGATCATCCATACCGCGGTCAGAAAGAAAGAAGGAATTCCCGTCCGCTGCGGTGCGATACGAAAACCATTCCTTCTTGTAGCCCAGGAGTTTATGCCAGTACGGAGACCGCGAAAGGTTTCCACTTTCTGACCAGGTCTTAACCTTTTGAGGCGAATAGAGAGGTCCTGCCTTTAACGATGCATGAAAAAAGAAACAAAAGATGAGTATGAGTCGAAAGGCACCGGGTGAGAACATTCAAGGAAAAGGCCGGCGCTTTAGGCCGGCCCCAGAATTTAAATGGCTTACTTGGTACCAGTTGCCTGGCAGCTTTCAGAACCGGTCAGTCGGCTGATAGAAAACAGACCGCCAGTAGGAGCGCCAGCAGCGTTATTTACAGTGGATACGCCCTGATCGTTCAGGTCGTCCAGACACTTGGTCACAGGAGCGCCAAGAACAGTAAAGATTACGGGAGCTGCTCTGGTAGCAGTTACTACTTCTTTACCGTTTACGCTGGTTTTGTCGATGCTGGCACAGTTGAACAGCGCCAGTCCTGCCAGAAGGCTGAGGCTAAGTCCGATCTTTTTAATCATTGATATCTCCTAAACAAAGTTTTGTCCCTTTGTTCTAATACTAGATAGCAAGTTGGTCAATAATTATTTCAGTCGATGCAATCTATTCTGTCGCAAAATTCGCAAGGTTGCTCAACTACGTAAAGTCCAGGTTATGGCTGCGCAACATGCAGGACGGACGGCGCGATACGCCAGCCGGACGGCGCAGCGCACAATAAGTCAAAAGCAGCGCACAATAAGTTAGAAAGCGGAGCAACCGGACTCATCGCATACGGAGACTCAAGTCTTTAGAGACATTTCCCGGATTCCCCGGTAAAGAGACTCTAGGGATTTCTGAAAGCCCGCTGTATCAAGTCTTCTTGCTCCGATTTGTGGATGCTACTCAAGCCTGCGGCCGGCGATGGCGATTCCGGTCGAGCCACACCTTCAATGCGTTGCCCATCCAGAAGCGCATTGAATCGATCTTCAACGAATTGCCAGGCCCCCTGGTTTACTGGTTCTTCCTGCACCCACCGAATGGCCTTCGCCGAACTGGCCTTTAAGACGTCCTTTACGTCCTTTTCCGGAAACGGATACATCTGCTCAAGGCGAACAATGGATACCTGCGGACCGGGCTGGTTCTGATCCTGGGCATCCTGCCGGGCCCGGGTCAAATCGTAGTAGACTTTGCCGGAGCAAAAAACCAGCACCTCATCCTGGCCCAGTTTGTCTTCCGGGATCAACTCCTGAAACACCCCGGTCTTGATGTCTTCCAGCGACGAAGTGGCCATGGGGTGCCGAAGCAGGCTCTTGGGGGTCATAACTATCAAAGGTCGACGCACTTTGCTCAGGATCTGCCTTCGTAGCAGATGGAAATACTGCGCCGGTGTAGTGCAGTTGACTACGTACATGTTATCCTTCGCACAAAGCTGCAGAAATCGCTCGAGCCGAGCGCTGGAATGCTCCGGTCCCTGCCCTTCGTAACCATGAGGAAGAAGCATTACCAGCCCGCTCATTCGATACCACTTCACTTCCGAGGAAGATATAAACTGGTCGATTATGATCTGAGCGCCGTTAACAAAGTCGCCGAATTGAGCTTCCCAGATCACCAGAGCGTGGGGATCGCTCAAGGAGTACCCGTATTCATAACCCACCACCGAGAATTCGCTTAGCGGGGAATTGTGAATGTCCAGCTGGCCCTGATTCTCCGAAATGCCGTTCAAAGGAATCCAGATATCGTCCTTTTCCGTGTCGGCAAACACGGCATGCCTGTGAGAAAAGGTCCCCCTTCGAACGTCCTGGCCGGACATTCGAATATCATGTCCGTTTTCCAGGATGGAACCAAATGCCAGAGCCTCGGCCATTCCCCAGTCAATCCCCTGCTCTCCCTGCAGCATCTTCTGCCGAAGCTCGATTAGCTTATTCAATTTCTTGTGAATATTGAACCCGTCCGGAATGGAAGTGAGCGCTGTCCCCACTCGTTCCAGTTGCTCGGCCAGAAGCCTTGTCTCGGGCTCAGAATCCAGTTCGCCTCTGGTATAGCTGGACCAAACGCCGCGCAGGGTATCTACCTGCATGCGCTGATTGGACTCCCGGGCTTTCTTAAAGGAATGCTCCAGACCTTCGTTGATACCGTTCTTTATAAAATCCAACTCATCGGAGCTGACATCGTCGTTGTTATTCAGTTTATCTTCGTACTGCGTAGCCACCGAAGGATGTTTGCGAATTGTTTCGTACATCCGGGGCTGCGTGAAAGCGGGTTCGTCGGTTTCATTGTGCCCCAGTTTTCGGTAACAGATAAGATCGATTATTGCATCTTTGCCAAATTTGAGTCGGTAATCCATGCAGAGTCGGGCTACTCTAAAGACGGCTTCCGGATCGTCGCCATTCACATGAAAAATCGGGATCTGGAATCCTTTGGCCAGGTCTGTCGCGAAGGCAGTAGACCTGGATTCGGAAGGCACAGTAGTAAAGCCGATCTGGTTATTGACGATTATGTGCAAACATCCGCCCAGGCGATAGCCTTCCAGATTCATGAAATTCAAAGACTCGGCCACAACACCCTGTCCCATGAAGGCGGCATCGCCATGAATTAGAACCGGTATGTATTTCTTTCTTTCGGAATCGTTGTTCACTCTTTGCCGGGCTCGCACCGAGCCCAGTACTACAGGGTCCACCGCTTCCAGGTGGCTGGGATTGAACAGGAGGGAAAGCGCCACTTCGCGACCGCTTCGCGTCATCTTTCGGTTGGAATGACCCAGATGGTATTTCACATCCGCGTAATCCAGGGTATCCGGGTTGTAGTTCTCGTCGAATTCGGCAAAGATCAGTCCCGCGGGCTTTTCCAGCACATTAACCAGAACATTTAGCCGGCCCCGATGAGCCATTCCGATCACCATCCCTTCCACTCCGGTTTCGCCGCCATGTTCAATGGCGGTGTCCAGCAGCGGTATCAGGGATTCGCCGCCTTCAAGGCTGAATCGTTTTTTGCCCACGTACTTTGTCGCCAGGAAGCGTTCGAAATGCTCGGCCTGGTATACCTTTTCAAACAGCCGAAGACGAGTATATTTGTCCAACGGAGCGTTGAACTCCGGGGATTCGATCCGCTCTTGAAGCCAGGCGCGCTCGGCTCGATTCCTTACGTAGAAGTGTTCGCAACCCACCGATCCGCAGTAGATGCTTTCGTAGCGTTGAATGATTTCTTTCAGTGGGCGGGCCCCGACCCCGGGCAGACCGGACTCGAATGATTCGTTCAGGTCGGCCTCGCTCAAACCGTACAATGGAAGATCCAGGCGACTGCGGTCCGGCTTCACCAGCCCCAGGGGATCCAATTTAGAGGCAAGATAACCCTGGCGGCGGTATTCCAGTACCAATTGCTGTACTGATTGCGCTTTTCGGCGCTCACCGGCAATGCCGCCCCGGGCCGCCGAGCCGGTCTGCGTGGCCGGGCCGGATCCATTGGAGGAGGTAGAGGAAATGCGGCCATTACTCAGTTCCTCGAAGAAGCGGGCCCAATCCGCCGATACCGAATGGGGATCCTGGAGATACCTGTCATAAAGTTCTTCTAACTGGTTGGCCTGGTCGCCGTAGAGGATGGAGCTATTCATACCTTTCAAACAAAGAAAGGGTACCCACGGTAAGTAAAGAGGAAAATCATTTTGAAGCTACCGGTCCCTCCCAACCCAGAATCCTATAGTTCGGGGCCTGCTCACCGGCTCTTTCCCCGCTGCTGCCTAATTCCCCGGTAGAGACCGCGCTGCTTTCCGCCATGGTGTTGCTTTTGTAAAAGGATTGCTCCGACGGTGTGGTCGGGCTGGAGTCTTTTGAGTTTTCATCATGGGCAGGTCGGTTGCCCGACTGGATGAGCAATCGATACAGGCCGGTATAAGCCGGGCCCATAATACAGGCGCCGCTGCGCTCATCAAATCGGGCTCCATGAACCCGGCAGATAATCATACCTTCCCGATCAAAGAATTTACCATCGTCGAGATCCATGGGCAGACGGACGTGGCCGCATCGATTGAAGAAACCTACAACCTCATCATCGAATCTGTAGACGAAAGCCTGGTCGGACGCATCGCCGTTCGGAGGCTCCGGAAGATCCAGTCGGAGGGCCCGCGGATGTTCCGGAATCGATTCTTTAACCTCGATGGGTTGGTCGTAAAGATGACGGCGCATCAGCGCACCAGGTATTGTTTACAATCCGTGGAGATGGCCGCCATATCTTCAATCATGGGCACAAAAGCAAACGGGGACGGTAGCCTCTGGCCTTCGTCGATGATAGCCAGCCCCTCCTCGCTTCTAGCAAATCTAAATCCCTGCGGACTGACGAATGGAGGGACCCGGACCATATCGAAACAAGCCGGGAAACGCTCCGCTTCCCGGCTTTCACCGGTAGAAGCTTCCAATTCCAGAACCACCGCCGGAAGTCGAGCATAGACGCGATCCATGCCATTGCCCCAGGTGAGTTCCGGAAGCCCGGGGGCGCCTTCAAACGGAAAGGATCCCTTTGAAAGCAAAACCGGATCTTTATGAATGGTGGCGCCAGCCAGCGAGTAAAAGGAGTAATGAATTTCCCCGCCGGGTTCGGATGGTTCGGCATCGCTGGTGAACAGCGCCAGAGTCCGTCCATCCGGAGTGACAAAAAGCCCTTGAATCTGTCTTTCCGGTTCAATCAGGGTCTTGCCGGTGGCGGACTTCAAGTCCGATGAAACGTTGATCGCATAGACTTCCCGCTTGCCCTCGCCCAACTGCTCGGAAGTGCCCCGCTGCATAATAAAGCCTTTGGCATAGGGGTAGAAGGATTCCGGCAATACCCAGCCTTCAAAGGTAACCAGGGAACGGGACTGCTCTACCTGGCCATTTCTAACCGCGTGCAGAATTATCTCGGTGCTATAATTGCGATTTACAGCAGCCTGACTCCACGGGTTCCAGCTCATCCGAGTTTCAAAGTGCAGCAGAACTTCGTACACACGGTTGCTGTTGGCCCAGCGGGCATCAACGCTCTGAGATACAGGCTTCCAGAACAGCACACTGCAGGAGGAACCAAAAAGGAAGATAAAGAACAGCAAAAATAGGGCTGGAGTTAATTTAAATCTGTCAGACATGCTTTTCCTGACCTGATATTGCAGGCTAGGGACGGGATAATACGGCAAGTCTCAAAATCAATCAAAACTGAAACGGATTTCCTGGAATGGAAGCCCCTTCTAAAACGAAAAAGCCGGGACTACTCCCGGCTTTCCGTCCCCGTTAAGTCCTTACTGCGATTGTTATGCAGCGGGACTCAACGGATCAATAAACTCAGAATTATCTTCTGTTGTAGTCGCTGTTTGCATCCCTGTGGGAGTGACCGCTTCCGCCCTGGTAAACCGTGTAATAGGGACTCCAGCGGTAGCTGTAATCTCGACAGGTTTTGCTCCAGAACCAACCGCAACGGTAGGTTCTTACCAGCCGGCTGTTGCCGCGTGTACAATCGACTTTCACAGCCTTAACCGTATTCACGTTACACAGAGAATGATTGGCCAGGACACCGTCGTCTTTACCGGGAAGGAAGGGGCTGGTAACTTTCCAGTAGTCGCTTCCTGTACCGGAAGTAGTGTAGTAGGTTCTTCCGCGAGACTGATAGTGGTTGAAACCGTTTCGTGCGCCGCGGGTGCTTACGGACTGATCCAGTTCGCCGCCCAGGGTGTCGAAGCCCAGCCAACCCAGATACCGGGTGGAGATGTCCGCCAGTTCTGAGCCCCCTGCGGCGCTGGCCATTAGTTGAATTCTTCGAATGTTTAAACCGGAGGGATTGTTCAGACCGAAATAGGCCGCAACTACCAGACCGCCGGTAGAGTGAGTATAGATTTCGCAAGTGTTGGAACCTGTGCAGAAAGTTCGCAGAGCATCGTGCAGTTGCTTCTGGGCTCCGCAGTTTTCCCAGCTATAGGCGCCGCCGTTTCTGGTTCCGTCGAATCCAACATAACGCACATTGCTCAGACCCTTTACGGCCCCGCCCCAGTAATTGTTATGATCGTAGGTACCGCCTGAGGTACTGGTCAGGGAACGACAGTGGTTATCACCGGATCTGCCATGGACGAATAGCTTGTAGTTTGCAGCTGATAGGCCTTGAGACGCTACCATTAGCAGCACGGCCATAAATGCCAATTTCTTCATTTGAACACTCCTTTACCCGAAGGGGCTGTTTTGGCCATAAATGTCTCTGACACTATGTCAATGTCCATAAAAAAACTGTAAGAGACGTTACATTCCACGGTTTTTTTAATCCCGCAGGAGGATATGGGCCAGTCGCCTATACCATAAGTATTAACTGCCGGTCTATCGAGCACGGGTCAGCGGGTCCCTGCCGCAAACCTCGTCCGCCGGGGAGCCCACGGGGGAACCGGGGAGTTTTTGAATGGATCGGGAGATGACTCTGCGGCGCGGTTAGAGGTGCAGAATGCAAAAAGGCCGCTTATGCGGCCTTTAGCAAATCCCGGGAAAAGGAAAAAAGCCGGGCCGAAGCCCGGCTTGAGCTGGAGATTAGCGACGGTTGTAATCTCGCTTGGCATCGCCATGCGAGTGTCCGCCACCGCCTTGATATACTGTATAGTACGGAGTCCAGCGGTAGCTACGATCGTAGCAGGTGCTGCTCCAGAACCAACCGCATGCATAGGAACGAGTCATGGTTCCGTTGCCGCGGGTACATCCCTGCTCCACAGACTTCACAGTGTTTACATTGCAAAGTGAGTGGTTGGCCAGTACGCCATCATCCTTTCCAGGTAGGAACGGACTGGTAGCGTACAGATAGTCTGTACCTTCACCGGAAGTGGTGTAGTAGGTTCTTCCTCGAGACTGATAATGGTTGAATCCATTTCGAGCCCCGCGAGTACTTACAGACTCATCCAGTTCGCCGCCCAGGGTATCAAACCCCAGCCAACCCAGATAACTGGTTGAAATATCAGCAAGCTCCGATCCACCGGCTGCGCTGGCCATCAGCTGAATTCTTCGAATGTTCAATCCGGATGGATTGTTCAGTCCGAAATATGCAGCCAGTACCAGACCACCGGTAGAGTGGGTGTAGATTTCGCAAGTGTTGGAACCTGTGCAGAAAGTTCGCAGAGCATCGTGCAGTTGCTTTTGAGCTCCGCAGGTTTCCCAGCTATAGGCTCCGCCATTGCGGGTTCCGTCGAATCCAACGTATCTTACGTCAGAAAGTCCGGATACGGCTCCCCCCCAGTAGTTGTTATGATCGTAGGTGCCGCTGGTGGTACTCGTTAGAGACCGACAGTGGTTATCTCCTGAACGACCATGAACGAACAACTTGTAGTTCGCCGCTGATAGTCCTTGTGATGCTACGAGTAGCAACACAGCCATTAACGCTAATTTGCGCATTCAAACACTCCTCTTCCCTGAGGGATTATTTTCCAAAATTTTTGAGACTCGGTGAATTCGTGTCTATAAAAAAAGCACCCCGGGCGAACGTGGGCCCGTTTTTGCGAACTTTCGCAGCCTTTCGCCCACATTCTACCCGGATGGCAGACAAACTCGATCCATATAACGTCCGGGGTGCTGCAGACGTACACGGGTACAGCCCCGCCGGAGCGCCCGGCACAGCAACTGCAGGCTCCAGGGACGGCTGCATGGACCGGCGGATAGGGCCCATCCCGAGAGTATCGTAAGCTCCAGGCGGCATCGCCCGACCGAACGATAGATACACGAAATCCCAACAGGGAGGCAAACTTGCTCAACCGATCATATTGATTCCTGCCATGGACACAAGATGGCTCAGGCCTCAGGGATGTTCGATGAAAGGACTCGTAGCGAGTGGGGCTTCAGGTAGGAAAGAAGCCCCGATATCGGGGCTCTCCAGAAGTCAGGATTGTTTGAATGGAAGCAAGAAAAGCCGGGCCGAAGCCCGGCTTAAGCTAGAGCTTAGCGACGATTGTAATCTCGCTTGGCATCGCCATGCGAGTGTCCGCCTCCACCGGTGTATACGGTGTAGTACGGAGTCCAGCGATAGCTGTTGTCGTAACAGGTCTTGCTCCACAGGAACCCGCAGGAATAGGAACGAGTCATTGTTCCGTTTCCTCTCGTGCAGGATTGGTCCACAGACTTCACAGTGTTTACATTGCAAAGCGAGTGGTTGGCCAGCACCCCATCGTCATATCCGGGCAGCAATGGGCTGGTAGCATACAGATAGTCTGTACCCTCGCCGGATGTGGTATAGTAGGTGCGGCCTCGAGACTGATAATGGTTAAAGCCGTTACGTGCGCCGCTGGTACTTACAGAATCATCCAGTTCGCCGCCCAGGGTATCAAAACCCAGCCAGGACAGATAACTGGTTGAAAAATCCGCAAGCTCCGATCCGCCGGCCGCGCTGGCCATTAGCTGAATCCTTCGAATGTTCAATCCGGATGGATTGTTCAGTCCGAAATATGCAGCCAGTACCAGACCACCGGTAGAGTGGGTGTAGATCTCGCAATCGTTAGAACCAGTGCAGAAGGTTCGCAGAGCATCGTGCAGTTGCTTTTGAGCTCCGCAGGTCTCCCAGCTATAGGCGCCTCCGTTGCGAGTACCGTCGAATCCAACGTATCTTACGTTGGAAAGTCCGGTCACAGCTCCCCCCCAGTAGTTACGGTAATCTGTGGTTCCGCTGGACGTGCTGGTTAAAGCCTGACAGTGGTTATCACCGGATCGACCGTGAACGAACAACCGGTAGGTTGCTGCTGATAGTCCTTGTGATGCTACGAAGAGCAACACAGCCATTAACGCTAATTTGCGCATTCAAACACTCCTCTTCCCTTTCTTTGGGAATCTTCTTTGTTTTGCGCCGGCAAGGCCGGCATGCGACGTTACATCGCAGACAGTTAAACTTGTCCAACTGTCCATTATAAGCATCGCGGCCGCCACAAGGTCTGTCTATAATAAATTACAGAACGCCCCGAATTCACGGGAATTTGTTGATGGTTCCTGGCAAGTCTATAGGAAATCCGGTTTATCAAATTGCGTTTTATCCTCCAACGAACGCCCGGCAGGCTCACGCCTAATCCTCTCGCAGTATGTAGCCGACGATGGAGCCATAAAAAAGACCGCTCTTTCGAGCGGCCTTAACTTTTACCGGGAAAAACTAGTCCCGTAGGGCCAGTCTGGAAAAAGGATTCCACACTGGCCGTCCCCTGGTTGTAACGAGTGGTTGAAACGATTATTCGTTGGCCATCTTCTCCAGAAACTCGATGCGCTCATTTTTCTCTTCGGAAGTCCATTCCTGACCGGAGAATTCGGAAGCCCGGTAAGCCTGGGTTTCATGATTGGGCGCGGGATCCACGTATTCCCAGAGCGGCTCGGTATGGGTGCCGGAAATCTCCTCTCCGGTTCGCATGGACCGCTCGACCATATCGGGCGTTACAGGGGAGTTGTTCCTGCGTCCGCGAATGTCTCTGACAACATAAGGACCGTCGATGCCCCGGTCTTTCAGAACCTTGCCAAAAAACTCCAGTTCTACGGTGTGGTTCCCTTTTTCCAATTGTCCTTCCCAGCTACTGGTGGCCACGAACCGCTGTTTGCCTTCCTTTTCCTGAAGATTGGCATCGATCTGATAGTAACCTGCTTTGTTAACGGTTATCGGAACGCGCACAGACAGACTGCCATTATCCAGAGAGTTATTGATGTTGGTGCCAAATTTTGCCACCGTATGCGGTGTAGAAAACCAGCCGGCGCGCTGATTGTGTTTGTTTCCGTTCACGGTCATGTTGGCTTCAAGGAACATATCGCCCCAGTCCTGACCAGTCGGACGCACCAGGAAAGTGTAGATACCATCGTTGGCCTTTTCGTCTCCGTTTTCGCCATCATCACCGAAGCCCACAGGTGGAAGGGTTCCATAGGTTTTTCGATGTAGCTTTCTGTAGACTCGGGGTTCGATATCTTCGACCTTTACGGCATTGCTCTGCTCATCCTGGCAACGTAGATAGACATGAAAGTCTCCGGTGCCTACGGAGATGGACTGTTCGGCCCACATTTCGCATTGTTCCGAGGCAAACTCGGCAGGCTTTTCGCAATTGGGAACTCCCTCTTTGGTCATTTCGCAACCTTCAGCCGGTTTGCTGATCACTCCTGTGGGAGGTAGTTTGAATTCGAATGGATTGGTCAGGTCTTCCTGCCACTCATATAGAGGCCTTGAATAAGGCGGATACTGGGCCCACTTTTTGTATCTTTCCAATTTCGCGATTGGATCTTCGTCCACTGCAACAAATTCGCCGTCTTCGCCCAGTCTCTCTACTGTAGGATCAAAAGGAGATGCGGTTATGTCTTCGTCTCCCGGAGTTCCCTGTGTTGAACTATCTGATGTTAGCAGATAGACGGTGAACACGACCAGAACCAGAACTACGGCTCCGATCAAAATCATCGGCAATTTACTCTTCATTGAATCCCCCTGTATATCTTTAGGAAGGAGGCTTTTTACACCTCCGGGAAGCTCGCGCATTCCGGTTCTGCCGGGAACCTGAATGCATTCCATCAGATCTTTCTCTGTGGAAGCTTCTTTCTCGGCCACACTCCAGGCCGTCTCTGCAGTCACTCTTCTTTGTTTCTACAGTTCGAGCAGCTTGCGCCGCACCAATGGCTTTGAACTTATTTATCTGCCTTTTGTCTGTCAGCTTTTTTTCGGACCGATTTCTTTTTGGATGCGCTCTTCTTTGTAGAAGCAGTCGTCCCCTTTTTGGATTGCTTCCCCAGGGTTTTTCCGGATGATTTCGTCGTAGCCTTAGCCGAACTCTTCTCCGACGATGCCTCTTTCCTGGTTCCACCGGATTTACTGCTACCGAACCCCTTACGGGATCCGGATTTGCTGGCCGAGTTTGCCCGACCCTTCTTTGCGGTAGCATTCGCCGACGAACTTTCTTTCTTTCTGACGGTGGACTTTGTCTCTTCCAAAGGATCTTCAGCCGAAGATTTCCGGTCTTCGTGCCCTTCCCTGGCCGACCTTACTCGGCGAACTGGCCCATCGATCTTGCGCGCAAATCGTTCATTTACTTTGAGTCGTTTGATCTTGTTCTGCAAAGTGGATCGGTTGATTCGAAGAGCTTGCGCGGCATGGGAAATGTTCTGTCCGTTTCTTCGCAGCATGCTGGCGATGATGCCCGCTTCCAGCTCTTCCATAATTTCGTCCAGACTCATCTGTCTTTCCAGTCTGCTCAGCACTTCGTGAGGAATGCCGGATAACTCCGGGTCCTGAAAGATGTATAGATAGCCCGATACCTGACTCTCTCTATGTATCGTGGTGATTTCCACGCTGATACTTAGCTCGGGAATGGAGGCGAACAGCAGATCCGCCGGATGGGGGCCTTCGCTGTAGACCCGGGCCAGGAGTCCTCGGGTCAGCTCCAGGAAGTAGGATTCGGCCAGGGCCAGATTGTTATGGAAAAAATCGCGGTGCAGCACCCTTTGCTGAAATCCCTCGTTGTAAAAGAGAGCATGTCCGTTCAAGTCCGTGGCAAGGATAGGATGGGGAATGGCGGCCAGAACCAGGCGGGCGAACCACTGATCGCTGGATTCCGGAAGCGGATCAATAACCGGCCCGGTCTTCGCGGATTCCGTCGACCTTCGTTCTTTAAGATCCGATGCGTGGCGGAGAAGCTCCGTATCCGACCAATCGCTTTTCTTCTGGCCCGCACGATTCAGCACCGGCACCGGACATTGCGAAGAAAGCTTCAGCAAGTCCTCCCGGGAAATATCGGCATCCACCCAATCCGCAGGAATTGAGTCGTACTCCAGATGGGCTCGCTGTAGATCGGAAAGTTGACGATTGATTAGATCCCTGGAGAGATATCCCTCGAGTTCGCCGCTCAGGTCTTGAACCAGAGGAATATGATCCAGAGAAGTAGAATAAAAGAATCTTATGATTTCGAGAGGCCTGACTCGGGTCACAGGGAGACAGGCCTTGTTTTGCTATTTACTGGCAACAACGAAATTGCGGAGCACTTCGGGAAAAGGACGGATCATATCCAGCTTTTCGGTTAGCTCATACTCCAGGATATCTCCAGCCGCCGTAATATCGTTTTCTTCCAGAGCGGATGAGAGATCCTTCAGAAGTTCCATCATCTCGGCCGCCGCCGCGGAGAACTTCATTCCGTCCACTTCTGCCTCTTCCATTCCGGAGGATTTGCACCGAGCTTCCAGGGCAAACAGGCAGGACATGAAACCCTGGAGTTTTTCTATCACTGCATCCAGGTTTTCCAGAGCTTCCCCTTCTCTTCCGGATTGGAAGGATTCATTGATCGATATGATTTCTTGTTTGAATTCGGGTAGCCGGGATTCGAATTTCTCCAGCGCTTCGCCCAGTTCTTCCATGCCGGCGCTCTGGGCGGCCAGTTGTAGAGCCAATCGCATGGACATGGATTTAATCGGTCGCATATGCAGAAGAACCGTTTCCAACTCTTCCGTCTGCTCTTTACCCTGCTCTACCGAAGAAGCCAGGCTTTCCAGGCTGATTTTGAGCGCATTCATTGTATGAGCGATGGGCGCCGATACCTGACCTTCCGGCAACGGAACCACAAGGTTTTCCAGATCCAGGTTGAGCAGACCGGCCAGACTATGGACGGCCTGATCGATCCACTCATAGCCTTCCATGAGATCTTTCATCTGACTCTCGGAAAGATATTCTTTCTGAAATAGAAATGAACCTACCTGATCCAGATAGCGATCCAGCTCATGGGCCGCCTCTACTATGAAGTGATCGTGGTCGGCCACGGTAAAATCCAGACGCTCAACCGTTTCCAGTTCCATGTCATCCAGTCTGGAGGGCGCCACTTCCTGGTTGTCCACCAGCAAATTCATGATATAATGATTTTGATTTCGGGACCATTGATCCACCGCATCGTACACATCGCGAAGGGTCTTCTCTTCATTGAGCGATGCGTCCAGCTTTTGATCATTCACATAGATATTCATGGCATTCCTCCAGCCCTGAGGCTAACTTTGCGGGCAAGGCCCCGGGCGAGAACTGCGCCCGATAGCGCGTCCCCACCGCTGATAATTATGTCGTAAAGAATCCCCAAAAACTGCAGAAAAATTACTGCAGAATAGATCCCTAAATTCACCGGAAATCAGGGAGTTCCCAGTTTGCTTTTAAGATATTCGGACTGGGAACGGGCCTCTCGAATGGAGCTTTCCATTCGACCGAATTTCTCCCGCAATTGCTGCTCTTTCTGCGCCAGGCTTCTTTCTTTGCTGGCAATGGCTTCCTTCTTGGAATCGATTTTGCTTTTTATTGTTTCGATTCGGGCCGTAATCAGTCCTCCGGAAAACTGCACGTAGGGCTTCAAGGTTTCGTTCATCTTGAAAGCCACGCCGTTGTCGGTAATGGCATCTTCATTCAGATCCGAAGCAAATAAATCCTTTACGCTCTGGGGAGATTCCGCCAGGGCCTGGGAAAGCCTGGCCTCATCAACTTTCAGATAGCCATCTTTGATTTCGGACCACTTGGCTCCCACGTCGCCGGTGCCGATTCCAATCTGCGCCAGCACTCGGTAGTCGGGCTCGCTCAAAGAAGGATAAGACGAGGCAGTGAGCACCTGCAGCGAACTGATCAACTGTCGAGTGGTGGGATCGCCGGCAAAAATGCCGGAGCGGTCCTTTAGCTGTCGATAGCCGTCCCGAATGTCTCCGTTTGGATCCGAGGACCGATTCATTTCGAACTCGTCTCTCTGTACGAACTGATCGTTCTCCTTTACGAACTTCACGAGTTCGTTGTAGGCAGTCACCCAGGCCATTACCTTGTTTTTGATCTCTTCGGTATTGGCTTTAACGGTTACTTCCACCGGTCCGTTGGTAGGCCGATGCAAGGTCAGACTGGCGCCTTCGATGATGTCGGTAATGTTGGAATTGCTGCTTCGGGTAATTTCAATCCCGTTCATCTTTAGTTTGGCATCCCGGGCCGGCTGGGTCTCGTTCAAAGGACCAAAGGCAGCGTCGGTTTTGGTGGTATCCAGACGCAGATCCTGCACCACCATTTCCATCCCTTCGTTTGCATCAAAACTCAACGAGGTAATCTTGCTTCCTTCCGGCAAGTCCTGCACCGGCAGTTGCATGGGGCCGTTCTGGCTAACCTGAAACTGCCGTTTCTGAATGGCTCCGCCATTTTCGAAGAATACAGTTATGATTCCGGGGCTTCCGGCGGACTGGTTGGCATTTTCGGGATTCTCGCTTCCCTCTTTTACGGTTCGTGTTCGTTCGATATCCGCGGCCTGGATCTTGATATCGCCGGCTTCCACTTCCACTTCCGGTCCCGGAGTAGTGCTTTCGGTGCGAACATTCCTTCTATCATTGGACTGGTTCTCCGGCGCCGGGGTCGACTCCTGGCTTCCTTTCCCGGTAACCGTGAGCGAGATAACCCCTGGCTCCGAGGCCATACTCAAAGAGGCTTCGCCTCCCTCTTTCAGTGTAAGGGATTTCCTATCAGGGGATACTGAGTATTTGCTATCCGCCGGCGCCTGGAGTTTGCTTTGCTCGAATGCGATTTCTTCGGAGGTCTTTTTTTCTACTTTCTTGTCTCCAATGAATCCGGCCTGTTTCAATATGCCGTCCGGGTCCGAAAAGCTGAAAGCGCCGTCGGTGCCGCTCACCGAGGAACGCAGCGAAATCAACGCCGTGTTTGCATCGATGTTAATTACGCTTACTTCGTAATCCTGACCGGCCTGCCCCTTCAGAGCCCGCTCCAGATCCACAACGCCCCCGCCGGGAAAATCTACTTCCAGTTCCTTTTCACCCACGTTGATCGTGAACTTTCCTTTCGGCAGGGTTTCGTTTCGGGAAAGCTGTCGGCTGGTGATTTGATGCTTGGTGGCCAACTCCAGCACTTCTACTTCCTGGGAACCCGGATCCACATCCGGAGCGGCCTGTCCGGTGATGGCGCCTGGATCGGAAGACTCCACGGACTTGGTAGCAAAAGGACCGGCAAAGGAGTACAGGTCGCGGCTGGCATCGGAAAGCTTACGGGCCCGGTTGCGCAATTCTTCAAAGGCTTTGATCTCTATCTGGCTACGCGCAATGTCCTCTTCCAGACGAAGAAGAGGCATTCGCTCGGCCTTCATGAGCTTTTCGATCATTTCGCCCGGATTGACTCCGGCATTGTTTTGGAAAATCGCTGGCGCTGGCATAATGACTCCCGGGCCTAATGGCCCTTATGTACAGTGTACATCGGGAAATCCAGAAAATCCATTAGACTATGAGATAGATTTAGTTTCAAAATGACTGCCCTCGCGCTCCTGAAATGGGGCCTCTATGACTTGACAGACCCCATAGTCCGTAAGCCCTGGATCTATGGCCCCAGGGGAAAGAACACTTTTTCGAGTAATCTTCATGAATCAGGGCAAGTCCTATGAGATACTGGCCCGGGAAGTAGTACAGAGCGACCTGTTCGGATTTCTGGAAATTCGCGACCTGGTATTCGGAGAGAAATCCCAGGTGCTGGTGGATCCCACGGAAGACGGCCTGCGAAAAGAGTTCGAAGATACAAAGCGCATTATTCTGCCCTTGCATAGCATCGTTCGAATCGATGAACTGGACCGGCAGTCCAGGGCCCGGGCCCGGGTAGTCTCCCTGCCCGGCGGAGCCGCTTCCACCGCCGGAAATGGAGCCCACCTCTACGGAATACCGTCCACCGACAAAGAGTAGAGATTTTCGGGCTATGCCCATCTGAATGGCCTGGGCATAATGGAAGGGAAGCCCATGGTTGGCGCCGAGTAGCGCAATACCAGAGCGGCTGTTAACGACGACGTTCTTTGTCGTGGTTGATGCGGTTAAGCACGTAGACAAAAAGGAAGGAGCCGATCAGGGCCGCAATGATGTTCACGCGGGCCAGCGGGGTATTCTCCCACTTGGGCAACATGAGAAAGTTCACAACAACCGGAAACCAGTTCTGAATGTTTGCGATTACATGGATCAGGACCGCCCCTATGGTGCCGATCAGCGTAGCTCCCCAGAAGCCGCCCAGCAGATCCCGGTTCAATCGGTAATAATAATAGTAGGCGCCCGCCAGCCCGCAAAGGCCGTATACGAACAGGTCCCGTAGAATTAGTAAGAAATCAATAAACCATTCCATGCGAATCGAGTTAACCTTTCAGGGGGCCCGCTTTGAGTAAATAAGAATTTACATACAGGCAGTGCGAGTGGATCTACCAGGGATGGAAATCAGGGGAAACACCAGGGTCTTTGGCATACTGGGCTATCCAGTGAAGCATTCGCTAAGCCCTCTAATGCATAATCTTGCCTTTCATCAGAACAAGTATCCTGGAGTGTATATACCCCTGGAGGTAAAAGAAACCGGATCCTTTTTAAGAAAAGCGCTCCTTCAAATGAACCTGGGAGGACTGTCGGTCACCATCCCACACAAAATATGGGCTTACCAGATGGCCGATCGATCCGATCGACTGAGCCAGGTCTGCGGCGCGAGCAATACGATCCTATTTCATCATAAGAGAGGCCGAACCGAACTGGAAGCGCGGAATTCGGATGGCCCGGGGGCCATTCAAGCGTTGAAGGACCAGACTTCTATTAAGGGAAAGACAGTTCTGATCTGCGGCTACGGAGGTTCGGCCAGGGCCATCGCTGCCCAGCTGCTTCTAAGCGAAAGGCCCGGTGAAGTGTACATTACCGGGCGAAACCCGGGCAAGATCAAAGCCTTCATCAGAGACCTGAAGAAACAATTCCGCAACGCTGAACTTTATGCGTTAACCGGGGATGCAACGGCCCTGCCTGCGACGGACAGCCAGGGCTCCGGTTTCCGAAAAAGCTCGAGCAAAGCCGGCGCCTCCCGCTCGCCGAAAAGCGACAAAAGAAAATCCACGCCCGCCTCAGCCACGAGCGCCGTCGTTGCCAAACAAGGACGACTTCCGGACATTATCATTCAGACCACTCCATTGGGCATGTCGGGCACAGGAAAGAACCACCGGGGCGGCGCCGGAAATGCGAAGATAAACATTGAACCGGAACTGCCCCTGAGTCCCGAACTGATAGGGCCGAACACCACAGTTTTTGATATCGTGTACAATCCCATGGAGACTCCATTAATCGCGCTGGCCCGAAAAAAGAAATGCAAAGTGGTCTATGGCTATTCCATGCTTCTGTATCAGGCGGTGTTTCAGTTTCGCTGGTTCACAGGCCTGGAGCCTCCGGTGGAAAAATGGCGCAAGTTGCTGGTAAACGATCTAAAGCAGAAGGCAAAATCCTGAGCCTGTTATTGCTTCGCCGCGAAAGAACTCCCCGGACTAGAACCAGAAGTAGACCATGAATCTGCAGGATGATCTGGACAAGCGAATCAATCCCGAGAAGAACCGAAACTTCTCTGCCTATGAATTTGGTCAGCGGTTGAAGCAACTTGAAAGCTTCGGCGAATACCGCTGGCCCCGGAAAAATGGTCTTCGACTATCGGTGGTGGGCACCAACGGAAAAGGATCCGTCAGTCACTATACAAGCGAGATCTTGCGCAGGGCTGGTTTTTCCGTGGGATTATACACCAGCCCCCATTTGAACCACTTCTACGAACGAATCCGAATCAACGGAATCCAGGCGGACGATTCGCTGGAAGGCGATTACCAATCTCTGAAAAGCGCCTTTCTGAAAAGCTCCGAGCACAAAGCCATGTGGCCCGAGCTCAGCTACTTTGAATTACTCACTCTACTGGCCATTGAACGATTCCAGGGCCGGGGCCTGGACGTTCAGATCTACGAGGCCGGTCTGGGAGGACGCCTGGATGCCACGCGGTTGTGTAATCCCGAGACCGTGCTTGTTACAAAAATCGCTCTGGATCATACAGCGCTTCTGGGACATACGCGGCAGGCTATCTTCAAGGAGAAGCTGGGTATCGCCCGGGAAAGCACCAGGCTGGTCCTGCTAATGGAAGGCAAATACCAGAAGCTGGCCACGGACCTGCTGCGAAACGGAACGGAGATATTGAATTTCTCGGAGGATGAGCGCTGGAACGAAAAGCATAACCAGCGAAAGTATAGCCCGGAAAGGCATCAGCCGCAAGAGCGTAGCTACCGAGCGCGCGAACAGCGCGCCGGACAACAAGAAGAGCGAAGCGTCGAAGGCGTCGAAGACCGGGCGACGCTGAATCAAAGCAGCCCGGCCGGTTATCTGGAACAGAACTTTCTATTCGCGCGATGGGTGGTTCAGAACCTGGAGCAGCAAGAACTTCTACCGAAAGAACCGGGGCAAGGGTGGCGCCCCGCCTCCGGTGCGACGAACCTGAGCTTTCAGGATCTGCCGTATCCGCCGGGCCGGATGTTTCGCACCGAAAAATATGGACTGACCTGGCGCTATGACTCCGGTCACAATCCGGCATCGCTGCATACAGTTCTGAGTTCCCTGAATGATCCCACCCTTCTGGTTCTGGGCCTTTTGCCGGATCGCTCCTACCGGCAATTCCTGCGCGTGGCCCGCAACCACGGGATCCAGGATGTGCTCTGCATACGTCGACCGGGACTGGCCGAGCCGCCGGGCATCTTATCGCAGAAAGCCGTTCCGTCGCACAGGCAAGAAAGCACCGAGGGTATCTCTACAGATGAAACTACGGCAGGAAGCAACGCGAATCCGGGAGAAGCCAGCGCCTTTCGCACAAAGCGGGAACTACATATCCATGCAGCCAGCGGCGAAAATCCGGCTCAACTAAGGGAACAGATATTTGAACTATGTCAGGCACACCATTATTCACAGGCGCTTTTTACTGGCAGCTATAGAATCTATGATTTATTTCTGGAAATTCTCGGGCCTGGCCCGGTGAATGCCTGATATGGGCCGATTTGGACCAGAGATTCCCCTGGAAGAATTGCAGCGGCGCCGCCAGGCCTGCCAGCAACAGATGGAGCCTGGCTCTGTTTTGATCCTGCATACAGCGCCAAAGCGCATCATGTCCAACGATGTGGCCTACCGGTTTCGTCAGGATTCGGACTTCTACTATTTGACCGGATTGCCGGTAGAGGAAGGCGCTCTTGTGCTGCAGCCGGAAAAGGCCGTCGTCTACCTCAAACCAGGAAGTCCCGAAAAGGAAATCTGGGAAGGTCCCCAGCCCAACCTGGAAGAAAGCGCCGAAATGTCCGGGATTCAGGACAGCCGCAACCTGGAGGATCTGGACAAGGACCTGGAAGGCTGGATCAACGGTACTTCGGCTCTCTACTATACTTACGGAAATGATTCGCCGGATAAAATCCTGGAAACGGCTCAACGCCTGCTAATCCGCGGAAGGGCGGGCACTTCCGGACCGTCGAAGATCGTGCACCCCGCTCTGCTTCTCCATGAACTGCGTCTGATTAAATCGGACTGGGAAATCCAGCGAATGCAGGAAACCGCCGCCATTACCGCCGAAGCCCATACGGAAATCATTCGTGCGGCACGGCCCGGCACAGGCGAATTTGAGCTGGAAGCTATTTTGCACCGTGTCTTTCGAAGCCACAACGCCTGGGAGGCCTACCCTTCCATCGTTGCCGGTGGCGAGCGGGCCTGCATACTGCATTACATTAAGAACGATGCAATACTAAAAGACGGGGATATGGTGCTTATGGATGCCGCGGCTTCCCGGGGCTACATACACTCGGATGTTACTCGCACCTTTCCTGTGGGCCCTCACTTCAGCCAGGCGCAGAAAGATCTCTATTCCGTGGTTCTCAACGCTCAGAAAAAGGCAGTGGAGGCCAGCGTTGTGGGCGCCACCATGGATTCGGTGCACGATGTGGCCCTGGATATTCTCATCGAAGGTCTCATCGATCTCGGTATCCTGAAGGAAAGCAAAGAAGAGTCTCTGGAAAAGAAGACCTACCGAAGATTCTACATGCATCGCACCGGTCACTGGATTGGCTACGATGTGCACGATGTGGGCAGCTATTATCTGCAGGGACAGCCCCGAACCTTTGTTCCCGGTATGGTCTGCACCGTGGAGCCAGGATTGTACATCCCTTCCGATGACGACATTCCCGAAGCTTTTCGCGGCCAGGGAATCCGCATCGAAGATGATATTGTAATTACAGAAGGGCCGCCGTTGAATCTAACAAAAGCGGTGCCCGTAGAGATAGAACAGATCGAGGAACTTAAATGCTAGAAAGATTTGAATTGTTCGGATTACCCATATCCACTTTCAGTCTGCTCATGATGGCGGCCTTTCTGACGGCGGCCTATCTTATCCCAAAAGAGCTAAGGCGAAGGGGACTGAAAGAAGAAGTAGGCGATCACTCCCTCCTGCTGGCGGTAATAGGCACTATCATAGGCGCCAAACTGGGCTACGTACTTGAGGTCTGGGGACGCATCTGGCGGGGACCGGACGAATTCCTGACCAAGCTGGAATACGTACTCTTTAACTGGCATGGACTGCGGGTGAAGTACCCAATGGACGCCGAGTACCTGGGGCTCTGGGACACTCTTTTCAGTCAGGGCGGCCTGGTTTTCTACGGCGGATTCGCCATGGGATTTCTGTTTCTCTACCTTTATCTTCGCTACAAGAAAGAACCGATCTGGAGTTACGGAGATGCTTTCATTCCTTCCATGGCTGTCGGCTACGGCATTGGCCGGCTGGGCTGTATTGTAAGCGGCGACGGCTGCTTTGGCTACGGCGCCTCGGTGGACATTCCTTTTCTCACCATGGTCTATCATGACGGAAGTCTGCAGAAACTAACAAGCTGGTTCGCCTACAAACCAGGCGGCGTGATGGGCACCGATGGAGTCAATGTCTGGAACACTCCTTTGATGGAAGCTCTTCTCTCCTGGGCTTTGTTTGCCTGGATGATGCTCAAACTCAGATTTCAGGGTTTCAAACCCGGCTTTATGGTGGCCGTTTTTCTCGTATGGAACGGCATCGCACGCTTCCTGGTTGAGTTCCTTCGAATAAACGACGCTTTGATCCCGGTTCTCGATCATCCCACATACCAGGATGGTACGCCCATTGCCCACCACACGCATTCGGTGCAGCATACAGCCGCCTACTTCGAGAACTGGCACTGGTACGGCTTCACTCAAAGCCAGGTTTTCGGGTTGATCATCGCTCTGGCGGGTATAATCTGGATTGTGCAGAAGAAGCTTTATGTCCGAGATACTCAAAAAAGTTGATCTAAGACCGTTTCTGGAAACCGTTGTGGAGGACAGCCAGCTGCATCCGCGCTGGCTGGAGACCCTTTCTCTTCTGGAGAATATGGGCGCACGGAAAATCCATAAATCTATGGCCCGGTTTCCAGCTCATCTGCAGAACGCCGAAACCGTGTTGCAGCATGCAGCGGAGGAAGCCAGGCATGCCTATTTCTTCAAAAAACAGATAGGCCGGCTTCTCCAGTTCGAAAACAACAGCCCGGAAAAGAACGCAACCGAAAGCGGCCAGGGCCTGAAAACGTCTCCGCCGGAATCCGAGAAAACTCCCTTGAGTCCGGTCAGTCCATCGGCAATAAGCGAAACATCAGCCGGCCGTCGCAATTCGGAGGAGATACAAGAAGAACAGAAGTCCCCTCCTGCATTATGCAAATGGGCCGGAATCAAATACTTCCAGAGCCTGGATGCGCTTTGCCGGGACAGGTCCGTAGAGTTGCTGCCGAAAAGCAGTCAGTATCAGACTTTCTTTTCTTACCTGGCAGTGACGTATATTATCGAAGAGCGCGCGGTGGATGTTTACCGGGATTACGAAGCGCTTCTGCGCGAAAAGGATCTCCCCATACATCTTTCCGGTATCCTCAAGGAAGAGGAAGGGCATATGCAGGAAATCCGAAACATGGCTGGTGAGCTGCCGGTGGATTTCGAGCAGGAACTGCAGGCCCTGGGCGAGAAAGAAGCGGTACTTTTCCAGAAATTCGCCGAAAGCTTGAGCCAGACGGCCCTTACCGAAGCTTTGCTTTAGACTATCCGCCATCCAGCGCATGAGGCTCCAGGATCCTGGCCTCCCCTGGAAGCCGCCAGGGAGGTGCCAGGGAAAACACTGAAAATGGAGTGCCGTGCGTGCATCGGCCAACGCTCAGGCTGTCGGGGACTGTAACAGCTACTGTGCCAGGGGACCCTGCTTGCGCAGGAAATGATAGGGACCGGCTTCGGCCCGAAGTCGCTTAAACGTCTCTTTGTACTGATAGGACTGAACTCCGTATCGCAGTTCCAGATAGTTCAGAATATAGCGATCCTTCAAGCTCTGAAGTCGGTATTGCCTTTCCAGAGACTCTCCCCTTTTTTCCGCCCGCAGATACAATCGACTCAAAGAAGCCGCCACGTAATAATGAAAGGGCCATTCCTGCCCGGCCCGCTCTTCCATCTGAAAATAACGGCGCAGCTTCCACAGCGCATTATCGTAGTTCCTGCCCTTGCTAAGATGTATGATGTTCAGTCGAAGGGATTCTATGTAGAGGTCTCTGGTCGCGCCATCCATCGGACCGGCTTTGCCGGAATCCAGTAGCTGCAATACTTGATCGTAACCGGCAGCCATGGTTTCATGATGCCGAATCTTTTCGAAGGCAAATCGATTGGCCAGCGCATCCCTTTTCTCCTGCGCGCTCATAGGTCGCGGATCGTCATTTTCTTTGAGTGTACGGTAGACCTGCTTTTGCTTCTGTTGAAAGGCAACGTCTGTTTTTCGCACCCTGTCGAACATGGAAACTGCGCGACGATAATAGGCGCTGCTATAGTCCCGACGAAAGGCCAGTTCATCGAACCTTTCGCGGATATTTTCCGGATAGGCCCACATACCCTGAATTTCCCGGGAACGCTCCACGGTCAAATTCCGGTCCGGAACTTGAAACACTTTCTGGAGCTCAAAGAAGTCCAATCCCGAATCCGGCTCCACGGCAAATCCGGGACTAACGAAAAAGCAAAGGCCAAAAAAGAGAGCTGCGCTTCTACAAACTCGAAGGGCTCGAATGCCCACCATTCGACACCACAAACAAAGAGTTAATCCAGAAGCTAGAACAGAAATTAAGAAAGAAGATAGAGGAGAAGTTAATCCAAAAGTTAAGTCAGAAGCTCGACCAGAAGTTAGAACAGGAGTTAAGCCAGAAGTTGATCGAGAAGTTAGACAAGAAGTTATTCCAGGAGTTCCACGAGGAGAAAGACCCGGTTTCAGTAAATCCATTGAAGCAGATCGGTACATAGCTCAGGGAACGCCGCCGCCTTCGGGTTCCGGCCAACCCGGAAAGAGCGGCTTTTCCTTCCATTCTTCGTTTAGGCGAGGCATTTCCAGAGGATCGGAGGTGAAGTCGTCATCATACATGTTTTGTATGTCATTCAGCATTCGAAGCTTTACCGGTCGGGGCCTTCCCTCTTCGTCCAGAAAAGAGCCTACCACCTCCAGTTTGGCATCGACGCGGGCCTTGTGCCGATGGATAATCCGTTGAAAATCCAGTTCGCCAGTTACGATTTCGAATCGAGTGGTTTCGATCTGCGGAAGGTCGATTTCGAATCGATGTTTATTGGCTTCCTCGGCGTATCGTTTGGCAGAGGCCCAGTATTTCTCAGCCTCCCGGTAATAGGTGCGCGCAATTAGAAAAGATATCTCCAGATCGTCGGCAAAATCCAGATCGTGGAAGTACAGATGCCGCTTATCGAAGAGAGAGCCCAGCCGCAGATACATTCGCATGATCATCAAGTGCGCCTGCATAAACATCAGGTTCCGGTATTTGTGGAATTGTTCTTCGGTTTCGATTTTGCAGAGTGAATTTCGTGGATGGCGAAACGGCGCGCTCTGGGCCAGAAAAAGAAAATATATGTTCTCCTTGAGCTGAGCTACCCGGTATCCCTGGCTCAGTCCATAGAGCTCATAATAATCCTCAAAGAATCGTGGACTGTATTTCTTCTGCTGAAACGGAATCCAGTCGGAAAATTTCACCCAGCGACCGGTGCGATCATAATAGTAGTTAAGCCGCAATTCCCCTTCGGGCTTCTGGGGATAATAGGGATCCGGCAACGTTCGCGAGACCGGAAGGGCGTGGCCCCCCTGCATGGGAATGGCCAGCAGAATAAAAAGAAGCGTCCCAAGCAGCCCAGGGGTTCGAACGGGGAGCATCGAAAACCCTTGTTTGGAAGACCCGCCAGGGCTTTCGGCTTTCCTGTGCCAGGAGCGCGGAGCGGTCCAGGCCTCCCCACGGTTTGTTGGATACCGCTTCATCTATTCTAGTAGTTCGGGAAAAAACGGAAAAAGCTGAATCAGAAGGCCGAGCCGGGTCGCGGTCAAAGTATAGGCCGCAGCGAACTGCCAGAAAGGCTACAGCCCGTATAGCCGCAGGACAGGGACGACCCATTGGCAGCCGTCAAATGCCCCATAGGTTAGTAGCCGTTAGGACCCGTCAGATTCAGGGATTCAGAAACCGGAAGGAAAGGCATCGGAAAGATTCTCATGCATCTGGACAAAATCGTCCAGACCAACGATTTCCATGACCTTCTTGAAATGGGAAGATAATCCGGCAAATTCCAGGCTGGAGGCTTCATCCGTGGCCCGGGTAATCAGAGCAATCAGGATGGCAATGCCAGAAGAGTTGATATAGCGTGTTTCCGAAAAGTCCAGCACCACTCTGGACCGCTTTCCTTCCGGGATGGAAAGATAATGCTGCTCCAAATCCTTTTCCATGTCCTGCGTGAATTCTCCTTTGATATGCAGAACCGGACAGGAATGCTCATAGGACGGTATTACTTCACAACTGGGGGGCATGGGATGAAATCCTCTCGGCAAAAAGCCCGCCGGGCTACATGAGGCAACCAAATTATGGCAACGCAACCAACCTGAAGCTGGATGGGCCACACCTAAAGCCACAGACAGATCGGCCGGGTCCGGACCTCCAGAGGAAGGAGTCCCGAAATCCCGGTTTTGTGCAATGGTTGCCCTCACAGGCAGGGCTGGAACAATACTTCCATGGAGAGTCCTTTCAACAGGTTCGCCGAAACCTATCGCAAATTGATGCCCGGAGCATTGCAGCAATTTCTCACCAACCAGGATCTTCAGAGCTTTCTCAAGACCCGCTACGAATTTCTGGAAAACAAGTCCCGGGAAATTGAGATTCGTATCCAGGATCCGCAGGACTTTCCCTGGCTTATCAACGCAAGCACCATCGAAGTTTGCATGCCGGACTCTCCCTTCATTACAGACACAATTCTGGATTACCTGGGATCCGAAGGCCACCGAATCCACCTGAGCATTCCGGCGTTGTTCTCCGTTGTGCGAAAAGGGAGCATACAGTCCCTGGAACCGGTTACCGGCCTGGACACCACGGAGGCTTTCGTCTACGTAGAGGTTCAAAAGCTTTCGGAAAAAGAAAAGAAGACCGTAGAAAAGGATCTGCGTCGCAACCTCCAGGAGCTCAGACAGGTAGTAGAAGATTTCCCGGTGGCCCTGGAGCAGTTAAGGGAGCTCAATCTGCCAAATGAGGATCTGCAGGAAGACCGAAAATGGATTTCCGATAACTTCGTCACCCTGGGTTCGGGATTCGTGGTCGGAGACAGGCTTCAAAAACCCACCGGTCTGTTCAGGGAAGGTTCCATCCGTAAACAGGCCATGGCCGATTTGCAGACGCTCTTTGACTACCGGGGGCTAACCAGCGATGGAGTCCAGGGGAATCAGGCTCCGGAAACCCTGGCGATGCTTTTTCACGAAAGCCAGATCATGAGCCGGGTAAATCGACACCGGGCCCTGCATCTGATTCTTATTCCCTCCTCGCCCATGTATTTGCTGGCGGGGCACTTCGCGGGTCGAGGAGAACTAACCCCCAGGTTTCTAAATCCGCCGGCCCGCAGAAAGGTGGAACTGCTGGCAGAAAAAATCTATGCCCCGCCCAATTCGCACAGGCGCAAGCTTCTGTTTCAGATTGCGCAACTCATACCGGTAGGCATATTCCTCAGCCGGCCCCAGGAACTCATCGAGACCTGGCTTACGCAAATCCTGGACAACCTCTATGTAGAAGAACCGGACTTCTCAGTGAATCTGGATCCCGAATACGGCATGCTATGGATTATGGGTATTGTATCCGGTCGCGAAGGGAGCGCTTTTTCGCCCGAGCACATTCAGAGAATTGCCCATCGATTCCGTTTCAAACAGGAAATACTCATTCGCCGACGACGAAACGAACATGAAATCCTCTTTCTGGCTGTATCTCCGCTGGAAGGCAATCTGGAGGACCTGGCCGCGGCGTTGAGCCCCACAGTGCATACGCTCTTTGCCAGCTGGCAGAACCGATTTAGAAAAGCGCTTACAAATCATTTCATCGGGGAGCGCCTCATCGAAGAGAAGTTAAGCCTGTACCGTGCCGCGCTGAGTCCCGCCTCCGAGGTCCATCAGGATCCCGAAGAGGCCCTCCAGGATCTGATTCGACTGGAGGAGTTAAGCAAGGAGCGGGAGGTAAAGGCTGGATTCTTTAGAAAGAAGGACGAAGTATTTATCAAGATCTACAGCCTGAATTCCCGGGCCATTGGCGATCTGGTGCCGGTGCTGGCTAACTTTGGCTTCCGAGTCACCGATGAGTTTACATTTCCGGCCCATTTTCCGGACGGATCTCGCTACATCTACGCCTACCGAATTCAGGATCCAGATCTGGATAGCCGCTACGATATGGCGCTGGCCCGGGTGCTGGAATCGGTGGTTTCCGGAACGGCCAGCGACGAACCGGTGAACCGCCTGGCGGTATACGGCATGGACCGACACCAACTGGGCCTGGTCAAAGCGCTCCATGCCTATCTGTTTCAAATCGATCGCAATTTTTCCCGGGCCTTCATTGCCCGGGCAAGCCTTTCGCAGCGGGAGTTCATTCAAACCCTGGTTCGGTGGCTGGAGTTTCGTTTCTCGCCAGGATTGCGCGAAACGGACAAGGAACAGGAAACCCTGGAAAACCTGAATTCCCTTCTGGATGGGATTTCTTCGGTAATGGAATCCCTGCTCTGCAAGCGAATGATGGAAATCGCTCAAGCTATTGTCCGCACTAACTATTTTGACTTTCTGGATGAGATTAGCTTCAAACTAAAGAGTCGCGAAATCAAGGGATTGGCCTGGCCGGTGCCGCTATTTGAGATATTCGTTTATTGCTCGGACTTTGAAGCCGTGCATCTTCGAGGAGGAACCATTGCCAGGGGCGGCATTCGCTGGTCGGACAGGCCCGATGACTTCAGAACGGAGATTCATGGCCTGATGAAAGCGCAGATGGTCAAAAACACCATCATCGTTCCCGCAGGCAGCAAAGGCGGTTTTTGCCTGAAGGGGAACCGGGCCGCCGAACCGGCCTTTGCGCTGGAATGCTACAAACGTTTCATGGGCGCCATGCTGGCCCTTACGGACAATCGCACACCCAACGGAAAGATCAAGCGACCGCATCACATCTGTCTGGATCCGGCGGATCCCTATCTGGTGGTGGCCGCCGACAAGGGCACGGCGCGCTTCAGCGATCATGCCAACGAAGTGTCGCTGAAGGCGGGCTTCTGGCTGGGAGATGCCTTTGCGTCCGGCGGAAAAAACGGTTACGATCACAAAAAGCAGGGAATCACTGCCCGAGGGGCCTGGGAATCCGTGCGAAGGCATTTCCACGAAATGGGCCAGGATCCGGAAGCAGATCCAATTACCGCGGCAGGCATTGGAGATATGGCCGGAGATGTGTTTGGAAACGGCATGCTACTATCAAAGAGCCTTCGACTGGTAGCCGCCTTCAATCATAAGCATATCTTTCTGGATCCTTCGCCCAACAAGGACGCCTGGAAAGAACGAAAACGGATGTTCGACGAAGGCCTGGGCTGGGACCAATTCAATGCATCTTTAATCTCTGCCGGCGGAGGAGTGTTTGAACGAAGTAGCGCACGAATCGAACTGAGCGACGAAGCCCAATCGGTTCTGGGGCTGGAACAGAGTCGATTATCCGGCGAAGAATTGATTCGTGCCATACTTGGCGCCCCGGTGGATTTGCTGTGGAACGGCGGCATTGGCACCTACGTAAAGGCCTCCGACGAAAGTCACTCGGATGCCATGGACCCGGCTAACGACAGGGTGCGAATTGACGGAAACCAGGTCCGGGCCCGTGTGGTGGGCGAAGGAGGCAACCTGGGATTCACACAAAAAGCCAGGGTGGAAGCAGCCCATGCGGGCGTGCGACTGAATACAGATGCCATCGATAACTCTGGCGGGGTGGACATGTCCGACCATGAAGTGAATCTAAAGATACTTCTGGAAAAGATGGCGCGCACCGGAAAAATCGCCGGCTTCGATGAACGCAACCAGTGGATTGAGAAGCTAGAGGAACGAATGATCGAGCTTGTTCTTTCCAAAAATCGCTCCGGCAACCTCAGTCTGTCTTTGGATCAGAGAAGGTTGCAGCAACGGCCGGAGAGCTTTCTGGCAACGCTTCGCTGGCTGGAAAGCTGCGGGCATAAACTGGATGGACTGTCCAGCGAGGAACTACATTCCACCGATCACCCGGCCCGCTTCTTTGTTCGACCGGTACTGTGTTCCATGCTTGGTCATGCTCGACTGGAACTAAAGAACGACATTCTGGCATCCGGAGGATTCAACCAACCGGAACTGGAAAGTCATCTGTTGGACTATTTTCCGGATCAGCTCGTGCAGAGCTTTCCCGCCGAAGTCAAAGACCACCCGCTGCGAAAAGAAATAATCGTAACACAGGTGCTGAACCACTGCACGGACTTTGGCGGAACCACCTTCTTCTGGACGCTGATGCAGAAGACCGGGGCCCATCCGACGCAGGTGGCGTTGAATCGGCTGGCCGTAGAGGCATTCATTCGCGCAGAAAAGCTGCGCGAGGAAAACCATGCCAGCGCCGCCGCCGAGTTGCAACATCTACTCTCCATAGAAGAACAAATTGAATCTATGACCGGGATGCTCTTGATGCATCCCCGGGCAGCCCGGGATTTAATGAGCGCCACAAAAGAAGAGCGCGATAGATTCGCCGCCGTTCTGGAACATCTGGAATTGCATTGTACAGAAGCGGCGGGAGAAAAGCAAACCGGCGCCGAATGCATGGACCGGGCATTCTGGCTGCTTCTTCAACTCCAGGGAAGCGAACCTACTGCGGAAATTCTACAGGTCTACGTATCTATCATCCAGTCCGAATCCATGCAGTCCGTGGATCGCTACCTGAAACAGCCCATCAGTCCCTACAAAGCGGAAATGCGCTTCTATCGTAGGATAAGCGAAAAGCGGGATCGAATCGTCCGCGAGATGCTGCTGGGTCGCATTCCTCTGGATCGGCTGAACAGGCTTAAGTCCATGACCGAAGGCGAAGAGGCGCAGAAAGCCCTGGCAATCTACGAAGGGCTCGAAGCTGTCTTATCCAGGTCTATTGAGTAATCCAGCCAGAAAAAAGTCTCCTGGTTGCCCTTCCTGCCCGGAAGGGCCGAAGGGATTCTTTCGACTACGCGGATACCCAGATTCTCCACGAACTCCTGGAATTCTCTCTCCAACGAAAATCGCAGTTCGGAGTCCCGGATCACGCCGGCTTCCGAGCGTTCCGAAGCTTCGAACTGATGCTTGAGCAGAAACAGCCCCTGGAATTGTTTGCCGCAACGCTTCATAAACTCCAACAGATGCTGAACCACACTTCGCAGCGAAAGGAAGGATACGTCGCAGACTACAAAAGGCTTACTACAGAGCTCAAAGTCCGAACCAAACCAGGACGTCTCGATACTTTTGATGTTTTTTCGCTCCAGTACCGTAACTTCGGCCCGTCGACGAAGATCGAAATCGAAAATACCATAAGCAACATCGATCGCATAAACGTGGCCAACTCCCTGCTCCAGCAGGGCCGCCGTAAAGCCGCCGTGGGAAGCGCCAATATCCAGACACGTCTGTTCGGCGAATTCAACGCCGCAGTCGCGCAGGCGATGGAGCGCTGTCCTGATCTTGGCCGTACCCCGGTTCCGATAATCGGCCGGCTTTCTGAACTGTATATCGTCTCGGTCCGGTCGGATTCGACGACCGGCCTGATGCACCGGAGATCCGTTCAATGAAACCAGGCCCTGGAGAATATAGCTGCGGGCCACCGGCAGTTCCAGATCGTAGGCTTCGCTGAGCCACTCATCCAGACGCTGGGAAGCCATTAGCGATCCCGACTGGCAAAGTATTCGACTACGGATCTAAGAACCGGGATAGGATTGCGGGCTACATCATGAGTCACCGGAAGATGCTCCAGACGCTCTTCCAGGCGGCGCCTTTCCTTTTCGATTCGCACGCGGGCTTCATCCAGGCCGAGCAAGGATACCAGAGTAAGCTTGCCGGTCTTCTTATCTTTACCCGCTGTTTTTCCCAGTGTTGCGGAGTCCTGGGTTTCATCCAGTACATCATCCACCATCTGAAAAAGCAATCCCAGGTTTCGACCGAACTCGGCATAGCTTCGATGATTGGGCAGTCCCTGGAGCACCGCCCCCATAGACAGGGCCGCCTCAATCATAGCTGCGGTCTTTTCCAGATGGATGGTTTCCAATAGCTGCATTCTTTCGTCGTCGGTGTGCGGTTGAAAAAAGTCCCGCCGGGATTCCAGAAAGGCGCCCTTCTCGGCGCTCAGGTCCAGATACTGACCGGCCACCATCCGCAAGGCGCAACGACTCAGAATCTGGCTGTTCTGAGAGCTTACCGAATCTCGATCTTGATTGGTTAAGTAAAAAGACAGAGTGTTCAGGGCATCCCCGGCAAGTATGGCCGCCCATTCGTTGAATTGCCGATGACTGGAAGGTCGACCGCGACGGAGGTCGTCGTCATCCATGCTGGGAAGATCGTCGTGTATCAAGGAATAGCAGTGAATGCATTCGAGAGCCGCTGCATGTGCAAACAGCCGCTTCTCTTCGGGACCGAGCTGAAACGGATCGAAGTTTTCGCCAGGATCGTATCCGGATGAGATTAAACAGAGCACAGGCCGAATGCGCTTTCCGCCGGAAAGCAGGCTGTAGAGCACTGGCTCGGACAATTCCGGAGGGCCCAGAGACTGGATCAGTCTTCTCAGGGGCCCTTCGAAATAGGCATCTATGGCCCGAATATAGGGATCAAGGAAGCTACTATCCAATCAGCTCCCCATCTTTAAAAAAGAAGGACACCTCGTTCTGCGCATTCTCGGCCGAGTCAGAACCATGTACTGCATTGGCTTCTTTGCTTTCGGCGTACAGCGCTCGAATGGTGTTGGGCGCGGCTTCTTTTGGATCTGTAGCCCCGATCAGATCTCTCCACTTCTGTACGGCGCCTTCGGCTTGCAGAGCCGCCACTACTACAGGTCCAGAGATCATATAATTGCACAGATCATCATAAAAAGGTCTTTCTTTGTGTACCTCATAGAACTTTTGTGCGTCAGATTTACTCAGTTGCAGTAGTTTCATTCCGAGGATTTTGAAACCCTCTTCCTCGATACGGGTTACAATATGGCCAATATGCTTATTTTTTACCGCATCCGGTTTGAGAATAATCAGTGTTTTTTCCATCGAGGTCCAAAAGCTACGGCTGCCTCATTCGTCAACGGAATTCTATCCCGGAAACCAGAGCCCTCTTTCAGAAAGGAAGATGTGGAACTAAAGGGTCGGAATCGGCCGCGGAACGCAAGATTGGACAAATGCAAGCGCAATCGGGAAGATCAAACGAAAGCGCAATGGAGCGCTGCGAACGGTTTTTTGACTGGGGATCGGACAGCCAGACGGACCAAAAAAATCCATGCGGCATGAACCGATAAACAGAAAAAGGACAAATCCTGCGGGGGCCAGCGATCCGGCCCCGGACCGCTGGAAAAGATGCAGGAATAAAACGGAAGTTGAATGAAAGTTACGGAGAACGGAATCCTTTTTGAAGACCTGGCTCGGTTGAACGGCTTTTACCTGGAGCTACGATTGCAGGGAATCCTGAAGTTTGCCGAACCGGTGGAAGACAATACCGGCAATATACTGATCAAAGAAGATGTCTATGTAAAAGAATCCTTCTTTGAAAAACTCAAAGAAATGTCCGGTTCCTACAGGGCCCATTTCCTGGTACCTCTCACCGACGAATTGATCACAAAAATTTCGGAATTCCTTGTACGCAAGTTGGGAGATCTGACCAAGGCCGGCCCCGGGCATTTTCTCACCCGGCTACTGGATTTACCCCACCATCGACCGGATGCGTACATGCGAAGCGCTTTTAGAAACAAAAGCATAGCATTGTCAGCTTACAGAATCTACCGGGATAACGACGATTTCTTCACTCATTTATGCGAGCTGGGGCTACTGAACATGGCCATCGTCATGCAGAAGTACCTGAAAGTGCGAGGCATCCATAAGAATGCCTTTTTAAGCGGCTTCTTGTCGGATCTACCCCTTGCCGGTCAATCTACGTGGAAAGAACCATCGACAGACATTGATCAGGTTCGCTCACGAGCCCGCAAGGCAGCGGAGATGGCGGATCGTCTCCGAGTGGCTCCGGAGGTTTCCGCCTCTATCGCCGAATTTCCGCAGGGATTTCCAATTCCGGATTTTCCCCGCAACAACATTCCTGACGGCGAAGCGGGCACCTTTTCCGCGGAACACCTGGAGAACCTTACATCATCGCCGGTGGAAGAAGAACAACTGGCCGAACAACCCATGAATGAACAGGCCCGGGAAATCCTCACAGAGTCCCTGCGAATCGCCCATTTCATTCTGGAAACGAAGAAACGCATTGAAGATAGCGACTTCTTCGCCGAAGAGATGGTGTACCGGGTGAGCTACAATGCGGGAAAGGGGGTATTTCACGACGATCTGATTCAGCCTATTGTGCGAAAGTTTCAAGAGTTCGAATTGGAAGCGCGCAAGATGCGAAGGCTGGCCGAAATCGAAAACAAGTGCATCCATCCGCCCAGCGCCTGGGCCTATCCCAAACCCAGGGCGGCTCAAATCCTGTGCCAGAATCATGTCCAGTCCTGCCCCAAAATGGTCCGCGGATGGGATATACATGTCATCTCTCCGCAGCAGGCCTTTGGCTGGCTGGGAACGGATCTCGCCGCCGGCGAATACTCCAAATGCGAATTGGAAGAGCTACTTCAGAAGGATCCGATTCTAAACGCTTCCGATGACAAGAAATCCAGAAGACCTGGCTCGTCGAACGGAGCGAAGAGCGCCGAGAACCCGGACAACCAGGAAACGACGCCCCCTCCATCAGAACCGGAAGCGTAAAGCACGGCGGCTCGAAAAGCGGCAAAGAGTAGCATCACAATCAGAACCGGTGTGATCGCTTTCAGGGCCGGTTTTTCCCATCGCTCGTATAAAGCGGTGGCCCGGCGGGAAAACAGGGTGGCCGTCACCAAAAAGAGCGCCGGCAACAAAAGGATGCCAAAAGGATGATATTGCAGGGCATGCAATATATCGCCGTGCAAAAAGAAATGCACCGAGCGTGTCATTCCGCAGCCAGGGCAGGGAATTCCCGTGAGCGAATAGAAAATGCAGATAGAAACCCCGGAACTGCCCGCAAAGTAGGAGAGAATCAAAAAAAATGGTGTAAGGTAGCGAAGCGCCTGTAGGCGAGAACTCTGCGTCGGCGGAAATGGCATACGAATCCGCACTTTCCGTACCGAAGGGTGGCGCCCCGAACCCAATGCCTCCAGCCGCCCAGGTTCGCCAGCCAAACCCTTTTTGGGGATTCGGTCCTTTTCTTTTGCCGTAGTATCCACAGATCTACACTTCTTTCATAGCTGTTCACATTGTGGCCGCTTCCCATGTCCAGACCCCGGTAGGCTGCGCAGCATCTAGTATGATGGAACAGCCGCAATCGGCAAGGATTTAACGCACCAATGGCTGATTCAATGGACCTATGGGAAGACCTATTGGACCCGGCTTACGATTGTAGGATCGGCGTATTGAAGCGATAGATGGTGATACTTCTCGGCCGTTTTGAGGATCATCTCCCGTTCCTGATCGGTAATTTCCCGCACCGGCCTGGCTGGCGAGCCCATAAAAAGCATTCCGGAAGGGATCTTTTTGCCTGGAGTGAGCATACTGCCGGCGGCCAGAAAGCCAAAGGGTTCAATTTCGCAGCCATCCATCACCGTAGATCCAATCCCTACAAAGGCGTGATCGTGCAGGAAGGCGCCATGAATGGTAACATTGTGGCCCAGGGTGCAATGGTTACCAATGACAGTGGGAAACTTGCCGCCGGTGACGTGAATCATGCACATGTCCTGAATGTTGGTGTATTCGCCTATGCGAATATGGTGGACATCGCCGCGAATCGTGGAACCCCACCAGACAGAGGAGCCATTCCCAATGCGCACATCGCCTATGACGCGGGCATCTTCGGCCACAAAGCAGGGAGTTCCCAGCTCAGGAGTTTTATCTTGATATTTGTAGATCGCCATATTATTTCCTGTGATGCGTGAATGCTCCGACGGCCCATGGCAAGCTTCGATTCGCATTCGCTGGAATCAGGGGCCAGGCGCCCGTTCTATCGATGGACTGGCCGGATTTCTCTCAAATTGCCCCTGACTGTTTTGATTGGATTTTCAAGTCCGAGCGCTTTTCTGTGCTGTATTACAGGTCAAGCCCCCCGTTCTGTTACACGTTGAATCTAAAGTAGCAAATATCCCCATCCTGGACAATGTATTCCTTGCCTTCCAGGCGCATCTTACCCGCTTCCTTGGCCGCATTCATGGAGCCAAATTTTTCTAAATCCTGGTAAGAGGTCACCTCCGCGCGAATGAAACCTTTTTCAATATCCGAATGGATCTCTCCCGCCGCTTCCGGAGCTGTGCTACCGTTACGCGTTGTCCAGGCCCGGACTTCCTGTTCTCCGGCCGTAAAGAATGTAATCAAACCCAGAAGCGAATACGATGCTCGGATCATACGATTCAAACCTGGCTCTTCCATGCCCATGCTTTCCAGGTATTCTTTCTGTTCCGCCTCATCCAGGCCGCCCAGTTCCTCTTCAATCTTTCCGCATAACCGAACGGTGGCCGCATTCTCCTTTGCCGCATGCTCTTCCACGGCACTGGTCCATTCGTTTCCTGCGGAGAGAGATTCCTCATCGGTATTCATAACGTAGAGTACCGGTCGAATGGTAAGTAAATAGAACTCCGCTGCGATCTTTCGCGCATCAGCATCCAGTTCTACCGAGCGCGCGGGCTTTTCCTGCTCCAGGGCCTCCTGGATCTTCTTTCCCACGTCCAGCCTTTTGGTAGCTTCTTTGTCCCCTGATTTGGCCTTTTTCTGTAGCTTATCCAGTTGCTTTTCCAGGGATTCCATATCTGCCAGAATCAGTTCCAGATCGATGATTTTGATGTCTTCGATGGGATGCACCCGGCCCCGAACGTGCACAATGTCATCGTCGTCAAAGCAACGCACCACGTGGCAAATGGCATGGGTTTCCCGGATGTGCGAGAGAAACTTGTTTCCCAGGCCTTCGCCCTTATGGGCTCCCTCTACAAGTCCGGCAATATCTACGAATTCCATGCTGGCCGGAACTTTCTGCTTTGGCTTCACCAGTTCCGTGATTTTTTCCAGACGATTATCCGGCACATCCACCCGGCCCACATTGGGCTCGATTGTGCAGAACGGATAGTTGGCGGACTGAGCGCCTGCCTTGGTGATAGCATTAAAGATGGTGGACTTACCGACATTGGGAAGACCTACAATACCGCAACGAAGGGACATGTTGCCACTTCCTGTAACCGATGCACCAGTTCAACTGAATTAAGGACGAGCTGTAGCCTTCCAGCTACCGGGGTAGAGTGGGAGTAGCCCGATTCCCGGGCTGGATGAACCGCCCCATAGACCAGTGAGAATCCGGGCAACGCCAAAGGTGTTGTCAGGACTTTCGGCCTTGCCCTTTTATGGTAGCACCGTTTGGTTGGAAACACGGGTCTCTCGGCGCATAGAAAGGGCATGAGAGCGAAATCATTGAATACCTTACAAGGATGAACAGATGAAAAAGAAAGTACTGGATGTAGGACAGTGTAATCCGGACCACATGGCGATTCGAAGCATGATCGAATCCTTTGGAGCGGAGGTGCATCGAGTGGCCCTTCCTTCTCAGGCCATGGAACTACTGCAGAAGGAGCCGTTTGATCTGGTGCTGGTAAACCGTAAAATCGACCAGGATTATACCGACGGTAAGGAACTCATCAAGATGATGAAATCCAATGAAAAGACCAGTTCCGTACCTGTGATGCTGGTTTCCAACCTCCCGGACGCTCAGAAAGAGGCGATATCCCTGGGAGCGGAAAAAGGGTTCGGAAAGGATTACATCGGAGCCAAAAACACACTGGAAATGTTACAGCCTTACCTGGGCGCCCCGGTGCGAAGCTGAGGGGATCCCGGAAATGCACTCCTTATACAAAGAAAACAATCAAGTGTAGCAAATAGTCTTCACTCTACCGAAATGACCTCAGGCCGGAACCAGTAAAGGGTATCATTGGCCCAAAATCGGTTTACGATCCGCAGGCATAGGTAATCCTGTGCCTATGAAGGTGAAGTTCTGGGGCGTTCGAGGATCCATTGCCACCCCGGTAAAGGGGCATACATTCAGAGATAAGCTGAAGCGAATCCTGAGCTATGCAACACCCTCCGACGTCATCGACGAACCTTCGGTGGATCGCTTCATCGACTCCCTGCCCTTTTCTTTGAGCCATACCTACGGGGGCAACACTACGTGCCTGGAGATTCGAACCAAAAACAATGATCTTGTCATAGTCGATGCCGGCACCGGAATCCGGGAACTGGGAGTGAAGCTGCTTTCGGAAGGATATCTGGAAGGCAATGGTTCCGCCAGTATCCTTTTTACGCATACACACTGGGATCATATCCAGGGGCTGCCCTTCTTCATCCCCTTCTTCATCGAAGGAAACGAATTCCATATACATGCAATTAGTGACGAAATCGAACAAAGGCTTCGCTATCAGCACAATGAAAGGCATTTTCCGGTAACCTTTGATGGAATGGATGCTACCAAGAAGTTTTATCAGCATCAGGAAGGGGAATCCTGGCCATTATACAACCTGCAGATTACTTCCAAGGGGATGAAACATCCGGGGGGGTCCTATTCTTACCGGCTGGAAGAAGATGGCAAGGTGTTGATTTTCGGAAGTGATGCGGAGTTTCGCTCCGATGACATGGACGATGTAGAATCCTACCTGGAGTATTTCCAGGGCGCGGATGTGTTGATATTCGACACGCAATACACTTTCGAGGAACAACTTCAGAAAATCGACTGGGGCCACAGCTCTGCCTCCATCGCCACCGACATTGCCATGCGAGCAGGAGTAAAAAAATTGATCCTGTTCCATCATGATCCTTCCTATTCTGACGAAAAGTTGGATGAGGTATTCCTTCGAGCGCTTCGCTACCGAGAAATGATGGACGTGGACAACACGTCTGAACTGGAAATCAAGATCGCCTACGAAGGACTGGAACTGGAGATCTGACTCGACTCATAGGGACTGGAGTCTCGCCGGCCTGGCCAAAGACTGGAAATCGTTTTTTTTGACGGGGAACTGGAGGCCTGAAGCGCCCGCGATAGGGGAATCTCCATCCGCCGGTGGCGAGCCGGTTTGCCCCGGAATTCGGGTCCGGGCACAAAAACGGGCAACGGCGTAGGAGGCCAATTATGCGAACAACAAGAAAAAGCAACCGTCAGAAATCAATCCCGTCTTCCGGGTTATGGATTCTGGTTTCGGTGCTACTGTTTCTGGCCCTGGCTTCGGTTTGCTCGGTAAAGAATGAGAAGACCAACGGCGCTGGAAGCGGGGAAGGTCCGGACTATTGCCCGGCTCTGGGCGAATGCTTTGACGATTGCAATACTCGATACCCGCCGCAGCATGGTTCGAATGAAATCGAAGTCTGTTTATATCAATGCATTCAGAAACATGGTACTCCGGAACCCTGCGGCAATCTCGCTATGTAGAGCCGATTTCCGGGGCCGCATTTTCCACATGCCGAATGGGGCGTAAACCGCGGCCACCGGCGAAAGCCAGCATTAGGGCCGTTCAGCGAATTAAGGCAAGCGCTAGAATCGCAAAGCCGATGACCAGAGACAGGCAGCCGGTGCCCAGGATGAAATAATATAGCCCCAGGCCGCCGTGTAGAAGCACCAGCCGTTGCGAATCGTCGGGATCCTTTCGGACAGGAACCCGTTCCGGAAAACGCTCCATCCATCGCTGGATGGTTCTTTCATCGGATATTGGCGATTCGGGGAAGATCGCCGAAGATCGGATACCGGAATCCTCTTCCACAAAGGTCAGGTTTGCCTCTTTGCGAAAGGCCGGGGCCCCTCCTCCGGGCCGTTTCGCCGTCACCACTTCCCGTTCCACAATCACAGCGGTCACTTCCCGCCATTGAAGCAGTTGCTTTCTGCGTCGTATGTGCCGGGCGGCGGCCAGGATGGCTCCGGCCCCTATCAGTAAAAAAAGCGCTGCAATGGCAAATATCATGGGCGTCAGTAAAGCAGCCACGGTGCTTCCGGACAAGAGATACCTGGCAAAAATCCTTGCGCTTCAGCGAAAAGCGCGAACCTATGCATTCCATGACAGCCATTGGAACCCCTCTAACCAGCACAGCCACCCGTGTACTTTTCTGCGGAGCCGGCGAACTGGCCAAGGAAGTAATCATCGAACTACAACGATTGGGAGTGGAAGTGATAGCCGTAGACCGGTATCCCAACGCGCCGGGCATGCAGGTGGCTCACCGCAGCCACGTAATCGATATGCTGGATGGGTTCGCATTGCGAAACATCATCGAACAGGAGAAGCCCCATTACATTGTGCCTGAAATCGAAGCCATAGCCACCGAGGAGCTACTGAAGTTGGAGCGGGAAGGATTCCAGGTTGTACCAACGGCCAGGGCTGTAAGGCTTACCATGGACCGAGAAGGGATTCGCAAGTTGGCGGCGGAAGAACTGAAGCTACCCACCTCGGCGTATCGATTCGCCAAAAGCCTGGATGAATACAAGAAGGCAGCCGAAGAAATTGGCTTTCCTTTTCTTGTGAAGCCAGTGATGAGTAGCTCCGGCAAAGGGCAAAGCCTGGTGCGAGAGGAGGACGGCCCGGAAGCGGTGCAGGCAGCCTTCGATTATGCCCAGAGTGGCGGACGGGCGGGAAAAGGAAGAATCATCGTCGAAGGATTCATCGATTTCGACTATGAAATCACCTTGCTCACAGTGCGCCACAAAGGAGGCACTTCCTTTTGTCCTCCAGTAGGACACCAACAGATCGACGGGGATTACAGACAGAGCTGGCAACCCCATCCCATGAGCGATACCGCATTGGAACGCTCGCAGGAAATCGCCCGCACCGTTACCGACAACCTGGGCGGCATGGGAATATTCGGAGTGGAGCTATTCGTCAAAGGCGATGATGTCTGGTTTAGCGAAGTGAGCCCCCGACCCCACGACACAGGTCTGGTTACCCTCTTGAGCCAGGATTTGAGCGAATTTGCCCTCCATGCCCGGGCCATTCTGGATTTGCCCATTCCGGCTATCCGTCAACTGGGCGCCTGCGCCAGTCAGGCCCTGGTATTTCAGGGTCAGAGCAATCAGCCTAAATTCGCCGGTCTGGACAAAGCCCTGAACAACGAAAATGTGCAACTAAGACTCTTCGGCAAACCTGAGATCCACGGGATCCGGCGCATGGGTGTGGTTCTGGCCCGAGGCGCAACGATTCAAGCAGCCCGAGACCTGGCTGCGCAGGCCGCCGATAGCATCGAGCTGATACAGTGATACAATGAGTGACTCCCTGGATCGTCTATTTAAGAAATTCACCGAAAAGAAAGCGGTGCACAGCGCCTTGCTGCGTATAGAGGCGGAGAACGGCGATGTGATATGGAGTGGCGCTTACGGCAACGACAGTCCCGAAGGCCGGCTTATGGATCCGGGCCATTCCTATTTCATCGCCAGCGCTACGAAAATATTCACCGCGGTTTCCGTTCTGAAGCTGCACGAATCGGGCAAGCTTGATCTTTCTACTCCTGCCATCAGCATTCTGCCGGAGCTCACGGAAATTCATAATTACAAAGGCGTCGACCATACCGACGAAATCCGGGTCTTCCATCTACTTTCGCATACATCCGGCCTGCCGGACTACTTTGAGCAAGCGGGCACCGGCAAGGACTCGCTCCTGACTCAGCTACTCAATGGCGGCGACCGCTCCTGGGACACCGAATTTGTTCTGCAACGCGCCCGAAGTATGAAACCTCCCTTCCCTCCCGCGACAAAGGAAGGCTCGAAGAACAAAGCCCACTACTCGGACACAAACTACCAGATACTGGATCTACTGATCGAGCGCATTACCGGCCAGTCTCCCGTTGAGGCGCTTGCCAGTCTGGCCGATTCCCTGGGACTGCGCCGGACTTATATGTACGACCATTCAAACGCCGCCGAGGCGGGGGCGGATCAAGCAGGCGACACCGACGAGCCAGTCAAACCGGTTCCCTGTCTTTTCTATTACGGTAACCGATGCCTGGCGATGCCACAGGCCATGCGCTCTTTTCGCGGCGACGGCGCTGCCGTCTCAACAACCGCCGACCAGATACGTTTTTTGCGGTCCCTTTTTCTGGAAGGACTTCTGCGGCCAGAAACCCTGGAGCGTATGCAGCAATGGAACCGTATCTTTTTTCCGTTCAGATACGGAATGGGTTTGATGCAATTTCAGCTGCCGGCCATACTTACGGGGTTCAGACGCATGCCTGAATTCATCGGGCATTCAGGAGCAAGCGGCGCCATCAATTTCTACTGTCCGGAAAGAAAGGTCTTTGTGGCCGGTACGTTTAATCAGCTGAAGGATCGTTCGTTGCCGTTTCAATGGATGGCGCGTGCGGTGGGACTGCTCTAGCGCGCACCGTTCAGGCGGCCAGGCGTTCCACCACAACAATGGCCACATCGTCTTCGAACAGGGATTTTCGGGACCACTGAGCCATGTCCTCCAACAGGTACTGGCTACAGGCTTCGGCGCCCGGCGGAGCTTCGAGCAAAGCCTCGGCCATTCTTCTGGCGTTGTAGAATTCCCCGTCCGGATTTCTGCACTCGCTCAATCCATCGGTATAGAGTACGATTCGGTCCCCGGGTTGGAATGGTTTTTCAATCATTCGATACCCGCGAAAGGGCAACGGGGCCATCAAGTGACCTCTGGGGCGAATCCACTCCACCTCTTCTCTGTTGGCCGGTATAAAGGCCAGTGGCGGATGTCCTGCGGATGCGTAGCGAAAGATGCCGTCTTTCGTATTGACGTATAGAGCGCCGGCTGTAATGAACTGACGTTGCAGTTTGTCTACCAAGGAGACACGGGTTAGTTCCAGCAGTCTCTCCGGCCGATCGGCCAGAGTTGTATGCTCGGAAAAAGCGATTTTGGCCATGGAAACGCCCAGGGCTGCGGGCAATCCATGCCCGGAAACGTCGGCTATCATTACCCCCACCTGCGAACTATCGATTCGAGTGAAGTCGTAATAGTCTCCGCCCAGGCTCGCCTGGGAAATATAGGCCACCGAAACGTCCAGTCCGTCTATCTCCGGGGGATCGGCGGGCAGCAAAGACTGGTGTAATCTACGTGCCGTTTCCAGTTCTTCACTTACAATAGAGTACCTGACGTTCTCTTCGCGCATCAGCGCGTAGCGACGAATTACAACAAGCCCCAGAGCGCAAACGAAGATGAACATGCTATAATGGGTGTTCAATCGTAGATCCGGCAGAAGTCCCATATCCATCAATATCACAAGACCGGCGTTGATAGAATAAAAAGCGAAGCCTACCAGTATGATTCTTGCGTCAATACTGCCCCGGAGAGAGCGGCGAATCTCCAGTGCGGGAATCACAACCAGATAAAGTAGCGCAAGTATACGAAATGGCACGGAGACCATGACTGCTATAAGGTCAAAGGCCATGAATACCAGATAAATGGCCGAAACCACAACCTGAATACGAAAGAGATAGGTCATGATGAGTTTTTCAAACCCTGTATAGATGCTCCGAAAGAAAGCGAGCACGGCCGGTATAAGAATGAAGAGCGCCACCCAGCTGGTGTAGTGCCAGATGAGCATATTGCCGTATACATATTGCGGATACATGGAATCCGCCAGAGCCCGATAGCCTTCGGTTAAGCAGACCAGCGAAAAGGCCAGATGGGTCCAGCTCTCCCTGGTACGCAGAAAATGGAGCATGGCAAAGGCGCCGATGACAAGAAGAGCTCCGGCAAAAGCCAGCAAATCCACGTTAGATAGGAGTAACCATTCGATTAAATCCGCTCGATCGTCCAGAACCACTCGATGATAGATTCCAATGTCTGGATAATCGGAATAAACGCGTAGATAGAGGTACCTGCCGCCGGGCTCCCGGGGCAAAGGAATGATATGAAAAGGCCATCCCTCGAATCGGGGTTGTTCCGCATCCAGGTTTCCGTATTTGTAGATCATCTCGCCATCAATGTAGGCTTCGAAGATCAGATCCACGCTGTATATGTAGAGCGCCGGATCTCTCCATTGTCCCTCGGGAAGCAGAACCCTTTGCCAGATGAAGTTTGCGCCATCCCGGCCGGCAGGCTGTGCAGGAAAGGGCAATGGCGCCCAACCCTGCTGTGTTTCATCCGACAGGCCGTTGTCTGCGGGGCCTGAATCCGACATCGGATTTCGGCCGTCTTCGTTTTGTCCGCGGTAGGGCCGTAAATAGCTGAATTTGCCGGTTGCATCCACCGGCGAATCCCCCCATCGGTATTCCCAGGTGGTTTCCACACGGACACCGTCTCCGGGCAGTAGTTGCTCTTCTTCGGTGGGAAGATCTCGACCACAGCTCAGAATAGTAAGGAATGTCAGAACAAGAGAACTGTGCAGCAGAAATCTCATGGGACCGTCCGATGGTACTCGATTAGCGTCTTACCGCAATTCCTTTTTGGTCGGCAATGTTCTTATACCCGGATTAGTAGTGATTCGTTTTTTCCAGGGCCGGCTTCCGGATTAAATGGAGTAGTAATGATTTCTGATTACTCAACCATGACGTACAGAGGATTCCCTGGAGCTCAAAATTCAGGTAAGGGGCAACGAGACCATGTATAGATACGAAGTACTGGATGTATTCACCGAAGAACGTTTCAGCGGTAATCCATTGGCTGTCTTCCCGGAGGCGGACCGAATCCCCGCAAGCCTATTTCAAAGCATCGCCAGGGAGATGAACCTCTCGGAGACCATCTTTATTCTGCCTCCCTCAAATGATGCCTGTGACTATCGATTTAGAATCTTCACTCCGGCCCGAGAATTGGACTTTGCCGGACATCCGGTAATCGGAGCCGCCTGCGCACTGGCAGCAAAAGCAGAGACCTCCGCACTTAATCTAAGAGCGGAACTGAATGCCGGCAAAGTAGAGGTCACGGTTACAGGCCAGGGGGATCTTTATCATGCCCGATTGCAGGCGCCGTCAACCCCGGTGCCGGGTCCACCGCCGCCACCGGCCCCGGACCTGGCTCGGATACTGGGCATTGAAACCGGTATTGTTTCTCATCCTGCCGCCTACAGTTGCGGCAACCCATTCCTTTTTGTAGAACTGGATAGCCGGCAGACTCTGAGCTCCATTCGCCTGAACCTGGCCGAGTTCGAGGGACTGTTGTTGGACTACTGGGCGCCTGAGATCATGGCCTTCGTGGTGGAAAAAAACCAGGTGCATGCAAGAATGTTCGCGCCCCGACTGGGTATTCCCGAAGACCCGGCCACGGGCAGCGCCGTTGCGGCCCTCGCCGGTTATTTAAAAGACGTAAAGCTTGAGTCGCCGACTTCAGCCACCGCCACCCACAGCTTCATAGTGTTCCAGGGGTACGATATGGGCCGCCCTTCGCGCATCGATCTTGAATTCAGATCGAAATCCGACGTTGTCGATGCAGTCTTCATCGGCGGTTGTAGCGTGCCTGTAGCCCATGGTACGTTCCTGGCCGGTCAATAACCCCGGGCAACCTTGAAAAAAGCAAGAGCCCGGGTCCGCAGCCAAACAGGCGAACCCGGGCGACAAAGGGGAGCCAGCATTAGAGGCCAGTGAAAGCCGGACTCATGGGAATAGCCCTGGAGTTTTGAAGCAGTATTCCAGAAGCGAAAACGCTCTCAGGGCGCGGAAGGCAAAGGTCTAACGGGGCATCTTATGCGGGGCATGCGGCGCGCGGGGCGTGGGGCGCCATGGAGCACCATGGGGAGTCGCAAGGGCCGATCTTCAGGACCGAAGATACTCTTTGCCCTCGGGAAAGCTAAGCGGATAGCCATTTCGGGTCTCCCAGTCGGTCCAGAAATCAATGATCTCCCGGGGATTGGCTGGTCTGGATCGCCATCGCTTATGCAACCAGTAATAGTCCGCCGGATGCTCCCTCGCCTTTTCTTCTAATCGCTTCACCCAGCGATAAGTAAAATGCCTTTCCCATTCCCGGGGATCCGCATCCGGGTCCAGATCCGGTCTTTCGAAAGGTTCCATCTTGAAGTGCAGTCGACCCCGCGCATCGTGATAGGAGTAGCAGAATATTATGGGGGCTTCGGTCTTGCGCGCAAACAACGCCGGCCCCTGAAATGTGGAGGCCAGCCTGCCCATGAATGGGAAGAACGGACCATCCTTACCGGCATCCTGATCGGAAATGAATGCCACCAGGGCGCGATTCTTTAACAGTTTGAACGTTACTCGCGGGCTTTCATCGGTATAAACCAGTCGGATATTCTGAGAACCGCGAATCCTTTCAATCCAGGCATTGGCCCAGGGGTTGCTCTGCCGCTTCGCGAATACATGCAATTCCTTTTCCGTAACCCGTGTGATTGAGACTCCTTTCCACTCCCAGGATCCCAGATGTCCCAGAACCAGGATTCCGCCATTCCGGGTTAGTTCGCGGTGCACATCTGCATTGGGTTCCTGCACAATCCATTTGTCGATGAAGTCCCGATCCATTCGCGGTTCTTGATAGAATTCACAGGTCATTCGAGCCAGCACTCGCAGGTTTTCCTTCACGATAGCACGAATTTCATGGGGCTTCCGATCCGGGAAGCTGGCCGCGATATTTCCATAGACACGGTCCTTAACATTTCCGGAAACAGCCCCCATGAGCAGAGTGAGCCTTTGCATAAGCCATACCCGGAGTCTGAAGGGAAATAGCATCAACAGAAAGACTGTGAAGCGAACAAAGGCGTATTCCAGATATTTTAGAAGGCCGCCCTTTACTTTTTTCTTCCGCTGCATGCCTATCCAGTGACCAGAACTGCCATACAGGGTCAACGCCAAACTACCGGGGATGAATTCGGCCGTTTTGCTCGACAGCGCTTGCTCCTGTCATCAAATGGAAACGCCGATGGATCCAGATTCAAGAAATACCAACGACTCGAAAAGAGCCGAAATGCTGGAACTCCAATTCAAAAACTCGCCCGTAGCTACTTTCATTCTGGACCGGGCGCTGAAGGTATTGAGAATAAACCCTGCCGCCGCCGGTATGCTGACTGTTAGCCCGGATGCGGCGCCGGGCCGCCATCTTCGCGAGCTCCTTGCGGTATCAGAGACTCTTGCTTCCTCACTTCGAAAAGCGCTGAGCGCCAACCAGACGGTTGAGATTCAGGAAGAACTCCTTATTCGCGGTAGAACCAGAGTACAATATCGAGTCACTGCGACTCCCGCCAAAGCCAGCCAGGAATCGTTTCTGCAATGCTTCTTCGTGGAACAACCCCTGCTGCAGAATGATAGCGCACCGTTGAACGATCTGGATCCGGAGCAAATACTCAGCCGAATCACAGAAAGCATCCCCGCCATACTTTACGTTTTTGACCTTCAGGAGGGCCGAAATCGCTTCCTGGGACCGGCTTTCGAACGGATTCTGGGATGGAATACCGAAAAACAGGGCCCCATCACCATGGATTACTTCGCGGAGAATTTGCATCCCGACGATGCCAGGCAGTTGAATCAATGGGCCGGGCGCTGGGAAACAGCCCGCGACGATGAGGTTTATAGCCTTCGCTATCGATTGAAGGATACCCTGGGCAGCTACCACTGGTTTCAAACCTACGATAAAGTCTTTTCAAGAAGCGATGACGGACGAGTGAAAGAAATCGTTGGTTCCGCCATTGAAATCACTGACCAGATAAGCGTCCTGCAAGATCTACAGGCGGAGCAGAGTCGTCTCCAGGCGATCACAACACAGGCGCCGGTAACGGTCCTGGAGATCAATTGCGAAGGGATTATTCAGTTTCTGAATCGCACTAAATACGATTATGGTATACCGGAATCCTCCATGGTGGGTCATTCGGTGTATGAATACGTCCTTCCGGAATACCACGTAGAAGTACGGGATGCTATGGATCGGGCCCTTGCAGGCCACAAACAGGTCGAACTGGAAGTACAAACCGCTCCGGCAGACGGGTCCAGGCCGTTTGTACTTCTAAGTCTTGCGCCTTTAAGCTACGAGGCCGATGGCAACACCACCGTTAATCTACTCGTAATAGCCTTTGACATTACGGCCCGAAAAAGGATGGAACAGCGTCTTGAAGAGCTCACGGCAAGGGCGGAGACAGCCAGTCGATCCAAGACCGAATTCTTTGTAACCCTTAGCCATGATATTCGCACGCCCATGAACTCCATTATGGGAATCGCCGATCTTCTGCTGGACACCAGGCTTGACGAAGACCAGAAACAGATGGCCACAATACTTCGGGATTCCAGCGAAGCCCTGGTAGCTCTCCTGGAGCGTACTCTGCAACTATCCAGACTGGAGATGGGTCTTGTGGCCCCGGGCCGACCTTCGGATTTCTCCCCGGGCCGGATGGCCGAAAAAGCGAAGGCTCTCTTCCAAACGGAAGCCTACAAGCGTGGCCTGGAGCTAAAACTGGAACTGAAGGATCTGCCGGAACGAATCCACGGGGTCGAAGCCGCCCTGATGCAGGTGCTCGTAAATCTGACCAGCAATGCAGTGAAGTATACGGATCGGGGCGTTGTGACTATTCGCCTGGCTATGCCGGATTCGAAGCCGGGCGATCCGACCGGCGAACCCTATCTGCTTCTGGAGGTCGAAGACACTGGCCCGGGCATCCCGGCATCGGAGATATCTCATGTTTTCGATTTATTCTATCAGGGTAGCCAGGCGACCCCTGGAAACACCACCGGAGGCATTGGTCTAAACGGATGCAAACGATTGGTAGAAGGTATGGGAGGAGAAATAGAAATCATTAGCCCCTATCCGGCGAACGAAAATGGGGGCACGCTGGCCCGAGTGCTTTTTCCCTTTACTTTGCCCGAAACCAGCAATGCGGAACAAAGCGAACCCCCATTGGGACCGTTAACGGGCAAGGTTCTGCTGGTGGAAGATAATGCACTGAATCAGTTTGTGGCGCAGCGGATGCTGGAAAATGCCGGGGCCAACTATGCCACCGCCGGTACAGTCCAGGAGGCTCTGGCGGCCCTGAAGAATGAGTCCTTTCAGCTGGTGCTACTGGATCTGGGCCTGCCGGACGGGGATGGCCGAACAGTGGTCCGTTGGATGCGAAGCCGAAAGATCAATACGCCGGTGGTTGCCGTTACCGCCGCCGCCTTTGACGAAGAAAGACAGAGTTCCCTGGAAGCGGGTATGGACGATTTTATCACGAAGCCCATGGAACAGAAATCCCTGCAAAAAATATTGATGCGATTTCTCAGGTCGGATTAAGGTTCTCCGGCCCTATTTCCAGGGGCATGGGTTAGTGAATTCATCCGGACCGGCACGTAACATGGGGGATTTCGTAGGTACCAAACTGCCGCATCAACTATCTGCTTGACCGGGTACATGGTATCTTTACCGTCCGGCCAGACTTGCTGCTGGAGGAACTCAAATGAAAGAAATTGTTCAGGATCCAATAAAGGTTCTACTGCTAACTTTCGTAACCTGTGGAATCTACGGTATAATCTGGATCTACAAGGTGTCGGATGCGCTGGCTCAGGAACTTCCCGAGGAAGGCATTAACCCTGGAATGGTTATTCTACTATTCTTTATTACCTGCGGAATCTACCCGCTCATCTGGTATTATAAGATGGGCGAATGGCTGCCAAAGGTCGGACAAAAGTACGGAAAGAATATCGAAAACGAAGGCACTCTGCTGCTGCTACTGGGAATCTTTTTCTCGCCAGCGGCATTGTACATAATCCAGGATCGAATCAACCAGATCGCTTCCTGAGACCCTTGATTTATGAGGGGCGTTGGCAGGTCGATATTCTGACCCGCCAGCGCCTTGCTCTTCCCCGCCCTTTCCCCTGGGATGATCTTTTCTTCCGGTCCCAAACACGTCGGCCCTGTATGTCCCTGATTCCAGAATACCTGGCGGCCGGCTCTGTAGATTGGATCTTTAATAGCAATTATTCATTGACCAGCGCCAATCCGGCCCCTTGAATACGATTGAAGGCAACTCGGATACTCAACCGCTGCCCGCCTTTGATTTGCGCCAACGCTCGGAGCAACTCTGTAGCATTGGAAGAAGGACATGGATATGGAAAAAACTATACTGTTTAGAGTTCGACCGGATGGAGATAATGCTCGGTGGACCAATCTGGCCCGGGTAATTGGTCTGGCCGGGCTACTGCTGGTTGCGCTGGCCCAGGTCCTCAAAGCGCAGGATCTGGAACTGGTGGCCAATATCCTCATGGTGCCCGGGGCCCTGCTCGCTCTGGGCAACCTGGTATGGGTATACCTGATCCCTTCGCTTTTCATGCTTGTACTCTATAGTCTATCCTATACCGTTCTGGCCCTGGTTAACTTCTTGCACATCATCATTTTGCAGCGCTCGAACGATGAGCTCATCTATTTCATGATCAAGTTTCTCAACATGCGAAGCCGGATATCGCTATCCATCCTGGGGCTGACACACCGGGTACCCCATGTAGATCTGTACTCCAGCGAGCCGGGTAGCGGACTCATTACTCTCAAGTTCCGTGTGGCTGAAGAAATGCCGGTTCGGTGGGTCCTTCTGCGTCTGGGAATCCTGGTGGGCATTGGCTTCGTCGCTTTTATTCTATCTCTGGGTCTGCGCTATATTCCCTATTCCGCTATGGTGCTTGCGGGAATCGCCGGGCTCATCGGGGCTGTACTGGGTTTGATCATCCTCATCATCTGGATTCACAACGCCATTACCGGTAAGTATCTGGACACGCTGGTAGATTTACATCTTCGGCTCATGCGGTTGAACCTCACAATCACGTCATACTTTACATTTGTAACCAATGAGATCGGGGAGTTCAAACAGAGCTTTCGTTCGGTGCTGGATGAGCCGGTTCCTGCGAATGCTGGCTCCGACTGGGTCAATGCAAACGATGCCCGTCGACTGGACATCAACCTGGTAGCGCTGGTGGTGTTGATTGGATCCACCCAGGGACTGTACCTGTTTATCTGGTTGGCCCGTACTTCCAAGTTGATGGGCGACGATCCATTCACCATCATTGCGGTAAGCATCCTGGGAGCATTTCTGCCTCTATCGGTGATCTTTTCCCGATACTACCGTCGGCTGGAGAAGAAAACCGGTAATGAACCCAGTTGGATTCTAGAACTACTTATGGTAATTCCGCTGATTAACCTGGTGGTGGGAACTTTTACCATACAGTACATTCTGAATCTGGGCAAAAAGGGCGCCCGGTCCTGACTCCACAGACAATTCGAAAAGCAAATCGCGAATTTGCCTGAATCGGAATCAAACAGAGTTAAACCCCCGCCGTAGCCTGCGCTACGACGGGTACTGTTTGTAACGAGCGATAACCCTTTCTGTTGTATAAAAAGGCCACAGGAAACGCTGGAATCCATAAATAGATCTCCGGAAACACTAAAAACCATTGACAGATCTCCCGGTTTCGCCTGGAATCTGCCTCTATGCGAATCCTCATCGGGATTCCGCGTCATAAAAAATGGCTGCCTATTGCAGCCGGAGGAATATCCAAATGAAACTAGATCTAATGGAAACGATCCAGGGCGGTATTCAGAGAGGCCTGAAGAGCTTCCCTGCCTTGATTGTTAATGGCATTTTATGGGTGCTAACAATCTGGATCCCGTATCTGAACGTTGGAACCACAATCGGTATGGCCAACCTGCCAGCCAAAATGGCAAGCGATGAAGGTCTGTCCATGACTGAAATCTTCAACCCTGAATACAGAAAATCCTTCGGTGAGTTCTTCATCGTCGTTGGTTTGATGGTCATGGGTATGCTTCCTGCTTATCTGCTGATGATTGTGCCCGCTTATGTTCTGGGCATTGCCTGGTCTCTGGCCGTCCTGCTGGTGCTGGATCAGAAACTTGAGCCCCTGGCTGCACTGCGAAAGAGTAATGAACTGACCTATGGCAACAAATGGACCATCTTCTTCGCAAACGTGCTTCCGGTTTTCGCAATCTTCGTGGTTGCCGGGATCGGTATGGCCATTCATGAGTATCTGGGCGGGTTCCTGTACTTCGTAGGAATCATCCTGGTAACTCCCGTTAGTCTGGGTATTGCAGCCGAGATCTACAAGAAGCTCGCCAAGAGCTGATTTGAGGTTCTCCCTGCTTTCTTATACTTCGAAGAAAGCCAGCCTGTAGCGTGACGCTGCAGGCACTGAAAAGGCGTCCAACGGGCGCCTTTTCTTTTTTTTCGCAAAACGCAAATCCTGCCGTCCAAATCTTTAGATCCTGGAGGAGCCTCCCAATGAAGAGCAAAATGTCTATACCCGGAATCATCGGGGCGCTGGTCCTGGTGGCCGGAGCCTATTTCTATAATCAGAAGAAAGCCGATTCTTATGAACTTCCGGCCGAATGGGAAGCGGCCCAGGGAGTTACCGTTCAATACAGCTATGTACATCGGCTGCCTGACCGAAACGGAGGCTACAAGGTGGTGGATTGTTATACGATTCAGCCTTTCCAGAACAAAGCCGGTGAGACGGTAGAGCCCGGTTGCGTCAAAGACTATAAGATGAAAGCCATCTGTGAAAAGGCCAACTGCCTGCAGGTAGAACGATAGAATCGTGGGCGAATTAGAAAGCCGGCAACGAGGGGCGTTCCCGAGCGGCAGTCCGGGTTTCTACTTGCAATTCTGCCGCCCCTCCCGGAACCTCTGTGTCCATGAGTGATTTTGTTTTGTCCATCGATCAGGGTACCACCGGGTCCCGCGTCTTCTGTTTTGATACATCTGGAAACGTGATTTCCAGCGCCTACCGTGAGTTTACCCAGCATTTCCCCAAACCTGGCTGGGTAGAGCACGATGCCGAAGAAATCTGGTCCGGCGTGGAGGACCTGCTGGGCGAGGCTTTGCAAAAGGGAAAGCTGGACGCAAAGAATTGCCAGGCCATTGGAATCACAAATCAGCGAGAAACGGTAGTTGTATGGGACCGGTCCACCGGAAAGCCCATCCATAATGCCATTGTCTGGCAATGCCGACGAACCTCTTCTATCTGTCAGGGACTGAAAGAGAAAGGCTACGAAGCCAACATCCGCAAGAAGACCGGACTGGTCATCGATGCCTATTTCTCGGGAACGAAAATCGCCTGGATCCTGGATCATGTGGACGGCGCCAGGGCCCGAGCCGAAAAAGGCGAGCTATGCGCGGGCACCATCGATTCCTGGTTACTCTTCAAACTCACCGGCGAATTCAAAACCGAATACACCAACGCTTCGCGCACTTTGCTGTATAATATCGAAGACAAGAAATGGGACGATGATCTTTGCCGCTTGATCGAAGTACCCAAAGCCATGCTTCCCGAGGTGCATCCCAGTCGCGCGGACTTTGGCAAGACCAGGGGCTTGAAGTCACTTCCGGACGGAATCCCGGTATGCGCCATGCTGGGGGATCAGCAGGCGGCGCTCTTCGGTCAGGTTTGCGTGAATCCGGGCGAGGCCAAAAACACCTACGGTACCGGATGCTTTCTTCTATTTAATACCGGCGATCAGTTCCTGATCAGCAAGCAGGGACTGCTCACCACCCTGGCGGTGGATGGCAAAGGCGGGGTTTGCTACGCCCTGGAAGGGGCCGTATTCATTGCCGGGGCGGTCGTGCAGTGGCTTCGCGACTATGCGCGCTTCTTTGCCAAAGCGCCAGAAACAGAGGGTCTGATCGAAAACATCAAGGACGAGGAAGACGATGTAGTATTCGTCCCCGCCTTTAGCGGTCTGGGCGCGCCCCACTGGGATATGAATGCCCGGGGAGCTATCTTTGGACTCACAAGGGATACGGATCCTGCGCGAATTACTCGAGCGGCCCTTAAATCTATAGCATTCCAGTCCTATGATCTGGTGCGCGCCATGGAAAAAGACACCGGACAGGAACTTCCTTTCCTTCGCGCGGACGGCGGAGCCACCGCCAACAACTATCTTATGCAATTCCAGGCCGACATTCTGAACAAACCGGTGGAGCGCCCCGCTAACGCCGATACCACAGCCCTGGGCTCCGCCTATCTGGCCGGGATACATGCAGGCATCTGGAAAGATGCAAGCGATCTGCTCAAGCTAATGGGCGACAAAACCGTGTACAAACCGTCCATGCCGGCGGATCGCAGGGATCGGGAAATCCGCTACTGGAACAAGGCAATTTCCCGAGTCAAGGACTGGGCCGAATAAGGGTAAAGACAGGGGAAGCGCTGTTTCTCAGCGAAACTTGAAGGGCATGGATTGGTTGCGGTCTTCCCTGCGCAAATCCTGCATATCTTTGTTTCTGGCTTCCTTCTTCTTGATGGTCTGTTCGTCCTGGTGGAGCGGAAGCAGGACGCAAAAAGCGGTGCCATGCCCTGGCGCCGGATCGGATTCTGAGTTCGAAGACTTAGGCTTCTGGCTGTCAGATGGATTTTCAGTCTGCTGCGAACCGGATCCCCGGGATCGGCTCGCGGCGCTTCGCACACCTATGGCTCCTCCATGCTCTTCCACGATTCGCCGCACGATACTGAGGCCCAGTCCGCTTCCCTCCCCCTGGTCTTTCGTTGTAAAGAAAGGATCCCAGATCTTTTCGATATGATCCGCAGGGATGCCCGGGCCGTTATCTTCGATAAAGATGCACACCGCCGGTCCCTTCAGTTCTCCCACGGCAGCGCTTACCAGTCCGGGCCTGGATTCATACATTTCTTTGATGCGAGTTTCTGCGTTCTCCAGGTAGCGCGAACGCACGGTAATCGTTGCATCCTGCTGTCCTTTCATGGCCTGCCAGGCGTTGGTGAGTAGATTGGTCCAGACCTGATTCAATTCATCGGCATCGCATTCAATCTCCGGAGTCTCCTGTAAGTCGCGCTGAACCTGCAACTGCCCTTTCCAGACCGAAGAAAGAATAATCAACGTATTGTTAAGCCCCTCTTCGACTCGAGCGGCGCCAAAGGTTTTCTGGCCTGGATGGGAATAGCTTTTCAAAGCACGGACGATTCGCACGATACTTTCGATGGAGCCCTGGATGTTGCTCAAATTTTTGCCTGTGGAAGACACAAGCGTTATGAACTCCAGAAGCCCCTGCAGTCGGGCTTCCACCGCTCCATTCCCCCCGCTTGAGGGGCCTGGCGCCCCGTCGCCGACGGTGACTTCGCCACCGGACGTTTGGCCGCTGGCCGTTACGCTACCCGCTGATTCGTCGCTGGCTGATACGCTGCCCGCTAATTCGCCGCTGGAGGTTCCTTTCGCATCTCCCTTGACTCCCTTGAAATTGCCGGTCAGGCTTTCGAACGATTCCAGAATCCGGGCCACGCCGGACGATTGGAGATCTTCCGGCTTTTCGTACATGCCGGTCTCCACCAGATGCGCAGCCAGCTTCTGTTTTATAGGTAGAGGCAGACTCTCGGCCAATGCAGACTGAAGCTCCTTCTTCTTCTTGAATCCGCCGGAGACATGGATCTTCTTTCTGGACTGTTCCAGACAGATCTCCATCAGTTCCTTGAGCCTGTCTTCACCCAGAACGACAAGAAGCGGCGGAATATGATTCAATACTCCCTCCAGGTTCTGCTGCAAGTTCATGGAGCCGCCAAAAATAACCCCGGCCGGAGTGTTGATTTCATGAGCGATGCCGGCAATCATTACGCCAAGCATGGCCATCTTTTCGGACTGTACCAGATGCGCCTGAGCCTCTTCTAGCTTTCGCGTCCGTTCCTTTACTTTTTCTTCCAGGTGTTCCAGGATTCCCTGCAGTCGCGCATAGAGTATTGAGTTACTCAGCGCCATGGTGACCAGCGAGCGCACTTCGCTTATGGCATTCATACGCGCCGGGGTCCAATCGATTGCCCCCGGAGGCCCAATGAAAAGAATTCCCAACAGAGATTCATTCAGTACCAGTGGGACGATCAGATCGGAGTTGGTCTGCTGGAAGAACTCATCTCGCTGTTGTAAAACATCGGAATGGAGCCCGGAGACCGGGCGATCCTTCAATACCATGGCATCGTGATCGGCCATATGCATGAGGAAGGGCTCGAATACACGCCAGCCATGCCGGACCCCCGGAATTTCCTGTTGTAGCGAAAAGGTGCCTTCGCTTTCATTCCAGAGATAGATTCCGACATGGGACGTGCCCAGGTAATCCACCAGAAACTCCACCAATTCTTCGCACACATCGGCAGTGGGCTTTAGCTGGATCAATGCATACTTGAACTGATCCAACCGGCGGCGCCCCACGGTCACGATCCGGTCCGATCCACGACGACCGGCGTCCTGTTTCAGAGCACTTATGGCTCCGTCCAGAGCGCCGGATAGAGCTACAACTATTTGGTCCAGTAGAATCAATTTACCAAATTTCGGATGACCTGAGCCGGCATTACAAGAACATTTCCTACTGCATGCCGGAATCAGACCAAAGCCAAGAACCGGAAGACCGCCTGGCCATCGTTAGTCGTATATTCGGGGCTTACTATAGCATTCTTCCGGAACCGGATCTGCAGCCGGAATTACTGGCTGTGCTGCGGGGTCGGCTTCGCCTGGACAAAGGGGAGCCCCGCAAAAGCGAAAAACAGGACAAGCAGCGCAACCCGATAGCGGTGGGCGACCAGGTCATCTACAGCACGGAAGAAGGCACCGAAGAAGCCATCATCGAAGAATTACTTCCCCGACGTAGCTTCCTGGCTCGATCGTCGCCTTACGAAACCCATGTTCTGGCCGCCAATGTGGATCGAGCCATCGCTGTCTGCGCACTGAAGGATCCGACGCTGCGGCCCGGATTCATTGATCGATTCCTGAGCGCCTGTGAAACGGGAAATGTAGAGCCCCACCTGGCCTTTACCAAGGTGGACCTGCTATCCGAAGAAACCGTGGCCTTTGCCTCCAGTATTGAATGTCTGGAACTTCTCAGAGATCTGATTGATCCGCAAAAGGAGCCGGATCCGCCCCTGGAAGATCGAGAATACTTCACCGATGAAGCCTATTCATTTCTCACGGCTCTAAACTACCGAAGACTGGGCTATCCCTGCTATTTCCTGGACCTGCTTTCCGATGAATCATCCGAAGATCTGGAACGACTGCGGGCCGTGGTTCAGGAAGGCTCTACCCTGCTCACCGGTCATTCCGGCACGGGAAAATCCACTTTGTTCAATAGACTGTTCGGCAGTTCGGCCCAGAAAACCTCCGATGTAAGCGAAAGCACCCGGAAAGGTCGCCATACCACCACGAATCCGATTTTGATGGTTCTACCGGATGATACCGGCTCGGTAATCGATACTCCCGGAATCAAGGAATGGGGCGTTGCTCATCTGGAAAGAAAAGAGCTTCTGGAGTCATTCCGGGAACTGGAAGAGGCATCCCGGGATTGCCGGTTCAGAAACTGCGACCACTCGGAGGGCACCATGGATTGCGCGGTGCAAACTATACTGCAAGGACAGGGATCCGAACTGCTCTTTCCTGAAAGACAAAAAAGCCTGGATCAAATGCTGGAATCATTGAAGAGTCCTGACCGTGTAAGAAAAGGGGACTACATCAAACCCACTGGCAGAATGAGAAACAAACAGTGATACCAACCGCCCGAAGAAATCACGCAAGCCCGGGTTCTGAACAGGACAGCCCCGGTTTCGACTCCAGCGGTGGAAGCCTGGAATCCGCGGCATGGTTGGCCAGAATCAAAAACCTGGTACCTGGCTCTTTCAATTCCGCAAAACCCGGCTCCGATACTAAGATAGTGGGTAAGTCATGCCTTCTTGCACTATTTCTTCTTTTTCCCGCCGTTGCCCTGCAGGCGGACTGCCCCGCCTACTTCAATGGCCGAGGCAATCTGGAACTAAAGGGCAACTGGAAGCTATATAAAGGCCCTCTTTCCGGAGGACAGAGCCCATCGTTAAACGACTCCCCCTGGCAGACAGTGGCAGTTCCCTTCACGTTCGATAACAGCAATGCCCGGGGATACCGAGGCGAAATCTGGCTACGCTGCCGAATAACCCTTACCGGTCAGGCCCCGGAACATGCAGCCCTCTATCTGGGTCGGGTGCGCGATGCGGATCAGGTGTACTTCAACGGCGTTCCCATTGGCCGAACGGGCTCGGTCCAGCCGTTCAGTCCGGACGTGGAAACGGACCGAATCTATCCCATCCCCTATGGACTCTGGCAGGAGGAAAATATCCTGGCCATTCGGATGTACGGAAGCACCGGCGCCGCCGGAATACTGAACGAACCGAAAATAGATCATCAAGGCGAACTACTCACCGACAATCTGCTGTCGTCTCGCGTAGCGGCGGGTTTCAGTTTCCTGTTCTTATTCATTTCGCTTTATTTCTTCTCTTTCGTGATCTTCACTTCCCGAAAGAAGGAGAACCTGTTTCTGGGGCTATTTACCCTTAGCCTGGGCTTCTATCACTTAATCCGTTCCGGCTACCGATACGTCATATTCGACGATTTCGTATTCTCCTACCAGGTAGAACTATTGTGTTTGTTCCTGCTGCCTGTGCTGTTTTTAAACTTCTTCATATCGTGGATTGAGCGCGAACGCCCTCTGGTTCTTAAAGTTCTGGAAGTGTTATATGCGGCGCTGGTTATTCTGGTTCTGGCTATACCGTTTCTGGGCGAAAACTCCTCCGTTTTCTGGTTTGATGTCGCCATCTATGCGAATCTGGCAGGAGTCAGCGTGGTTCTGGTCTACGGAGTTTCCATGTTCAAGAAAACCTACGGCCCACATCGGGACCAGCTAAGGTTTATTGGAATCGGCTTTATGTGTTTGATTCCGCCGGTTCTGAACGATATGCTCACCACCCTGGGAGTGATTCATACGCCCCGAATTCTGGTTTTTGCCTTTCCTGTTTTTCTGGGGTTCATCGCGCTTCAGTTATCCGATGGAATCATTCAGCTAAATGCTGCGGTGAAAGAGCAGGAGAAGGAATTGCGACAACTGGAACGAAAGAAGACCGGCACAATTCTAAATATCTCCCAGGAATTTCAGCACCTCTTCGAAGGCATCAAGAAGCTTCTGGATGCGGCGGCGGAAAAGAAAACCGCAAGAACTCAAAACAGGACCAACCGGGACCTGGAATGCCACATTACCAATCTGGAGAACCTAATTCTGGACAGTAGACTGCTCAGCCAGCTCGAGAACAATGAATATCCGGAAAAGAATGTAAGGTTCAATTTGCTCGACCAGATTCACCTGGTCACCGACCGGGCCCTGCGGGCTACTCAGGCAAAGCCCGGACGCCTCATACTCCATTCCTCTTCGGAGGAAATTATCTATCGTGGTGACCCTGAATTGTTTCATGCCATGGTGTATCACCTAGTGGAAAACGCTCTCCTATATTCGGAAAGCGACGTTGAAATCCGGCTCGTAAAAGATGATCGGGGCATTACGGTAAATGTCAGAGACGAAGGTCCGGGTATTCCGGCCGAACAACAGGAAATGATATTCGAACGATTTGTTCGCGGGGCGGAAGACCATTCCGTAGCGGGTAGCGGCATCGGTTTAACGATTGTAGATGAAATTGCAGCGCGCATGGGGGCCAGTTTACGCCTGGACAGCGGTCCGGGATTCTACACCAGCATGGAAATCTTCATACCCCAGGTGGAGCAGTCCTGATGCTACGAATCGCCGCCAAATACGTAAACGGATTCTTACTGTTGTCGCTGCTTCTTCTGATCGCTGTGCCCTCACTTGCCGAAGCGCGGCCGGCTCAGGATCTTACCGGAGCCTGGAAGGTGATTCCAGCGGGAAGAATGGATGATACGAACGACTCCGCGTGGCCCATTGTGCAGTTACCGGGCAATCTCGCGCCGGCCCTGAAGGAAACGGGGAACGTTATCTGGCTTCGCAAAGAACTGAACGTAGAACCGGGACGCTATAACCTGAGTTTCCTTTCCGGGCCCATCTACGACCGACTGGATGTGTACGTGAATGGTATTCGCATTGGCGGCGGACCGGAAAGCCCGGGTAGACCGCTGGTGGTAGCGATCCCGGGCAGCATCTTGAAGCCAGGGTTGAATTACATTGCTTTGAGAATCCAGAGCACCAGAAAGATATCCGCCGGTATTCTGCGAGGCCCGCTAATGGTGCAGAATACGGAGGCCGCCCGCGAGATCTTCTGGAAGTCCGAAATCACCAACTTTGTTTTTTCCCTGCTTTTTCTTTCCTCCAGCATATTCTTCATTCTATTACACTTCCGAGTAGAGGCAGGCCGAATCTATTTGCCATCCGGCCTGGGCTACGGGGTCATGGCCCTGCTCTTTCTGTGCGAAAACGAGATAATGCACTGGGTAGTCGGCCTTACCGGAGTACTGGAGATTACGGCAACGGTGGCTGGAGTCCTATTCCCCGCTCTATTCTATCCGTTCGTGATTCGCTTTTTCGGGATGGAAACTCCGCCGCACTATAGAACCTACTGGTGGGTGGTCATCGGAGTTGCCTTTTCCACCGCCCTGCTCTATGCTTTACGGCTCCATGGAGTGGTGGAACTGGTTGAGTTGAGCTGGAAGTTCTTGAACATTCCTGTTTTCTTCTTCGCAGCCTACATTGCGTTTAAGGAGCTGTCTCGCAAGCAATCGGCGGGAGGCTTTATCATCGCTGCGGCATTCCTCGTATTTCTTATTCATGGGCTGATTTCGCTATTCAATAAGCAGTTCTGGCTACCGGGAGCCATTCAGCTGGGGTTCTTCTCGGTGGTAGGACTTCTATTGCCGGCAACGATCATTGTACTGCAGCTTATTGGTCTTCAGAGGGACGTGGATCTCGGCCGTCTAAAAATGGAGTCGGTCAACGAACTTCGCACACGGATCTTCCACCATATTCACCTGGCCATCTCTCAGCCCGTTCTGGAGATTACGACACAGGTCCGAAAGAAAATGCAGGATGGATTCAGTCGCAAAGAAGCCACCGGCGTTCAGTTTCATCTTACCGAGTTGGAAAAGAGCCTGGATGATGTTCTGGAATTGAGTCGACTGGAAGTGATGGAAGAACCGGAAGCCCGGGTGCCGGTGAACGTAGGGGACTTCCTTAGCGCCGTGCTGCCCACCAGCGGCGTGACCTGCACGGTAAAGGTTCATCCCAGGCTGGAACTCGAAAGCAGTCTGGAATTGGTTCATTCGGCAGTCATTCGCCTGGTAGACTTTCCAGGCTTCAAAACATTCCGACACATTGATTTGATTGTTACCTCGGACCTGGAGGAGAACCTGCACTTCCGCTTTTTGCTGCAACACGACGATCGCAAAACCATGCGAAGAATGCAGCGGATTCTTACAGGTAAGCTTCCGGACCTGGAAGGCCTCTGGATTCAGTGGGGCATTATTCAAGAGATCATTCGTATTCTGGACGGCAGTCTGGACGTTCGCATCCTGAACCGAAAATTTCTTTGCATCGACGTCCGTCTGGATGCCCACCTGCCGGCCGAAGATGCGCTGGAACGAGAAGACAGCGGGCTACGAGTAGTAAGTCTGGTGGAACAGGACAAGGAAGCCGAAGCTCTGGCCAAAGCGGCAGCCGCCAGTCAGGAGCGCATTCCCGAAGTCAGGTTCCACGCGAACATGACCACAACCGAACTTGTAACGTGGATCAAACAAAAATTTAAGAAATCGGCCTGATAGATGCCTGGTGCATCGGTTGCCATTGCTTGAGACCTGCGCAAGCCCCTGGAACGGAAAGCGAATACCGAGACGTAGAGCGAGGTAAGACTCCAGTGGCGTAATGACCCAGGCCAGGTCGGGTAAAATGCACGAAGATTAACGGGGCCGCCAGCCTGTCAGAACCGATGAGGACCTGACTGACATTAATGCGGCACCCGACCCATGAGCGCAAACACCTTCACCAGGTAATGACGCGTAATGGGCGGCGCGAAATGTCTTACTTGCGCCCATTGCAGGCAGCCGCCGCACATGTAGCTGGCGCTCAACAATCTGCCCCGGCCACAATTATAAGACGCCAGCATAAAGGGGATTTGCTCTTCAGGCTCGAGAACTCCCTTCCAGCGATTCCATAGCCATCGATTGTACTGTATGCCCACGGCAATGTGCCACCGTTCCCGGTGGTCCTCCAGAAACACTTCGTTCTCATTGTGCGAAAACGTCTCGGGCATGATTTGCATAACTCCTCTGGCGCCCATAGGACCGGTAGAGGTATGCTTCAGTTCGGATTCGGCGATGGCTTGAGACTTGAACCAACGCCAATCGAAGCCTACGCCAAAAAAGCGTTTAGAGTACTTTCTAAAATGCTGGTCGTACCGGGCCGACCAGCGCGGAGCATCCACAGGTTTTCTTACCGTGGGATCCGCCTGCGAAACCTTCCAGCTTTTGCGAATATCGGAGTTCTTTAGGTGTCGCAGATCTTTCTGTTCCATCATCGCCCCGGGGCCCGGGTGATTCTTAAGATCGCAACCGGTCAAAAGAAAGGACGAAACAAGAATCCAGGCTTTCGCCCCGGCCAGCCATCTTCCCCCGCCCGTACGGAGACATCCCGGCCGTAGTCTTCCCGCGATGTCGGCTCCGCAAGGCCCCCTGTCCGAAACCTTCGGATCGATAGTATTCGAATGCCAATACATTGGATTGCACAACGGAAAGCGTTGAGCCTAATTCAGACTCAGCCCAATAATCAGGCCAAAAGCCAGACCAAAACCAATAATTGCTCCCGCGGTGGCCATTGCCACAGCTTGATTTCCATTTCGGAGCGACCTGCGAATCCGAAACCCAAACAGCAAGTCGCACAAGAAGAGTGCAATCATCATGCAAAGGAGCCCCAGAAGGCTACCAAATGCAGCGTAGACAAAGTTTAGTTCAATAATTTCCATAGGACGAGTTCCCAAAGCAGCGTTTCTGCGCGAGCCACTGATTCAACGACGATTATTGGAGAAATGGATTGCCAAACCAGGAACCCGCGAAGACACCACTTGTCACTAGAGTCTATTACATTCCCTGGAGCATGTCAAGGAAAGGAGCCTGGAATTCTCGCGGAACAGCGACCAGGCAGAAACAGACGCTATTTTGACCAGGAGACCATATGGCCGGTTCGGCCTATCAATTTAAACCAACGATAGGACAGAATCAGCCATTGAATTTGCGCAAACCATACGGCAGAAGCAGCAAATCAATTCGCACAGGTCATCTTCCCTTTTACGCAATAAGCCCGGCAGGATGGATGATCCAGGGTCGCCGCAACACCGAGGGATTGCGAAAGGCTGGAGCCCATCATATACTTCTGGAATTCATGAAGGGTTTTTGCATCATGCGGAACAAGAAGAGTGCACGGAAAAATCTGGACGTTTCCTTGAAGCTTCACCACGGTTCGTCCGGCCCCGCACATAAGGTTTTCCCTCCGGGCCCCGGAAGCGGCAAACTCTGCCGGAGATACCGGCGTTTCGCTGCTGATGGTTCGATTCTGCTGGTTTCCTGTAGGAATATCCGGCAACACCTTGACGTCATACAAATCCACTCCCATCTCCGCAAACCGGTTTCGGAGAAACCGTTCCGCTTGCCGGGTATTGGCGCGGTTATGCAAGTCCTCCTGTGTATTCACCGAGATGGTGAAGCCCTGGGAATACGCGAGGGAGGCAACCTGCAGAGTTTTTTCAAAGGCGCCTTTTCCCCTGGCATAATAGATATCGTGGATCTCGGCTTCGTAATGATCTATACTGATGCGTAAATGTATGGGACGGCCATGTTTGTTAACGTGCGCTACGTTAATATCGGGCAAACCCTTTCGCAAGGATTTCTCAAGCGGCTCCGTTGCATTGGTGTATACAGTCACCGGGGCCATTTCCATGGCCGCTTCGAGCATGGAATCCATGTCTCGGCTCAAAAACGGCTCGCCCCCCGTAAAATAAATGTCTGCCAGACCCTGCCCCGTTGCCTGATCAAGAATGGGCCGCAAATCCCTGGCCGTCATCTCGTCCAGAATACGGTTCGTAGGCGAAGAGCTCACAAAGCAATGACTGCACTGCTTATTGCAAATCAATGAGGTATAGATGAACAGCTCGCGCAAAGGCGACGGACCGCTGGATAAGCCGATGGTTTGCACTTGCACCTGGGCGAAGGAGTCCGCATCCAGAATCGAATAGTCTGACATCAGCAGCACGCTCCGGAATTCTCGGAGTCCAGGGCCGCGGCGCTTTCGGTTCCGCAATCGGCAAACAGCCCGAAGTGTTTTGTAGCTCCTGTCACTTCAAAGTAAGCCCGGAGTCTGGTTTCCATCAGCATCCGCGCAGTATTTCGGCAAACAGACATGGGCCGCCCGGCTTCAAAGACGTGGCCTTCATCCAGGGTAAACGTTGCCGGGGACCCGGCCATATTACCTTTGTAAACGGCGATCTGTCCGTAGTCTTCGCATCGTCGGTCCATATCCGGCAGTTTAAAGGCGCGCCAGATTACTGAATCAAAGTTAGTCAGGTCACCACGATCAAGAACCCTTTGATTGGGGGCCAGTCTTCGTCGGGAAAAAAATCTGGGATCGGTGAATCCTGCATCCTGGAGCATATCCCGAGCATCGTGCACGTACGGAGCCATGCCCAGACATTCAGCCACCAGGATTTCATCATCCATCAAGTCCGTGCGGCGATCCGCCACTATATCAGAGAAGAAAACCTCGCCTCCCGGTTTCAAGACACGATGCATGGTTTCGAAAACCAGGTCCTTTCGCGGCGATAGATTGACCACACAATTGGAAATGATCAGATCCACGCTTTCGTCCGGTATCCCATCAGCGGTCTCCATGAAACCCTCTACGAATTCAAGGCTGCCCGGATCATAGTTCAGTTTTTGCATGAACTCCACACCGCTACGTCTGGCCAGTTCCAGTTGCTCACCGGTCATATCCAGACCAATCATATGGCCATTGGGCCCCAGATAAAAACGAAGGATCATGGCATCCACGCCGGAACCCGAACCCAGGTCCAGGGCCGTGAGACCTTTCAGAGTTGGTAGATCGTCAGGAATGGGGCTACCGCAACCAAGATACTTCTCCGTGGCCGCCGCCGGGACCATGGAAACCACTCGGGCATGCTTTGCCATTGTATCTACATCACAGCAGGCATTGGTTTCCAGATCCGCCGTTTTCTGTATTTGTCTTCCATAGAACTCCTGAAGCATTTCCCGGAGGGATTCTTGGGTTTCGGTGCTCTGGATGGCCATGTTAACTCCTTAGGTGCAGGACTCCGACAGAATAAACTGCCGTTCCCGTCTCTTTCGACCCATGGTGAGCATCGGTTACTCTACTGTCCAGAGCGGAAAACGAGTCGGTCAGCCCCTCAGACCCGCACTCTGCGAAGCAAAGTGCGGCAAACATCCTGTTTGCCGCGACCGAAGGTCTCCTGCGTTCTGCATAGCAGAACGGGCAAAGGGGACGCCGGCCACGGAGGGCCCAGTGTCGCCGGAGGCAAGGATGCCCGGAGGCGCCGAGCTGAACAAGGAGGTTCACACCTCGCGCACTTCCTGTGCTCCGGTGCATAAGGCCATCCCTGGCCAAATAGTGTCCGTGGAGCCGTGGATGACGAACAAGGAGGTTCTAATGCCGCTGGAGACATGGAGGTCGGGAGGCGGCGAGGCGAGAGCCGACGGGGGCGAGAGCGGACGGTTTGCTCAGGCCCGAAGGGCCGCACCACCGGTTCTGCAAAGCAGAACCGGGCAAACGAAGACGCTGAACAAGGAGGTTCACACCTCGCGCACTTCCTGTGCTCCGGTGCATAAGGCCATCCGTGGCCAAATAGTGTCCGCGGAGCCATGGAGGGCGAGAGCGGACGGTTTGCCAGGACCGCAGGTCCGCTGGTTTGTCACCCCGCACTCTGCGAAGCAGAGTGCCGCAAACAGGATGTTTGCCGCGACCGAAGGTCGCGAAATCTGTAGCCAGTTGCAGCGACCAGGAGGGTCGCTGCAACTGGCTAACTCGAAAAAAAGATTTGCATGTGAGCTTTCCTGCCAGCTTTCATGAACCATGGCCGATCAGGTAGAGATAAAATATGATGGCGGAAGCCTGAGCTTCCCCCTAATGACCGCTTCCGATGGAAGTCGATTCTTCGATGTCCGGGAACTGAAGGAAAAAACAGGGCTGGCGGCCTATGATCCGGACCTGCATAACACAGCCATAGCTCGTAGCGCCATCACCTGGATTGACTCGAAATCAGGTCGTTTGCTCTACCGGGGCATCGATGTAGAAGACCTGGTCAATCATTCCAGCTTCGTGGAGACCTCCTATTTGCTAACCAAGGGGGAGCTTCCAACAAAAGCGGAACTGGAACAGTATTCCAGCTCCCTGTCCAAGCACTCCATGATCCATGAATCCATGCGGAATTTCTTTGATTCTTTCCCGGGAAATGCTCATCCGCTGGCCATTCTGGCTACCATGGTAACCGCCCTTTCCAGCTACTATCCGCAGAGCTTTGAAGAGAACATCCAGAAAGGAATCGATGTTCGGACCAGGCTGCTGGCCAAGGTTCGAACTCTGGCCGCCTGGGCTTACAAAAAATCGGTGGGCCAGCCTACAATTTATCCCCGGGACGAGCTACCCTACTGCAAAAACTTTCTCAACATGATGTTTGCGGTTCCGGCGGAGGCCCATACCGTGAGCGAGGCTGACGATCGAGTCCTTAATCAAATACTCATCCTTTATAGCGACCACGAGTACAATGTAGCCACTACCACCATGCGATTTGTGGCCAGCACGCGAGCCAACCTTTTCGCCTGCGTCAATGCCGGAATCATGACACTGTGGGGCGCCCGAGAGTCGGATGCGAATTTACCGCCCATTATACTTCTACGCGAAATGATTCAGAATTCCGAATCCCCGGATCAGTATTTCGATCGATTTATCAAGAAGGGCGAGCCGATTATCTCTAACGGACTGGGCCATTCCGCCTATGGTCCTGAGGATCCGCGAGCTACCATCAGTCGTAAAATCTTCCACGAATATAGAAAGAATCATCCGGATGCCATGAAGTCACCGCTGATTCGCAAAGCTCTGGAAGTAGAAGAATACACCCTGGGTCATCCTTTCTTCAAGGAAATGAAGCTTTACCCTAACCTGGATTTTTATTCGGCGCTCATCTTTCATCTACTGGGAATACCTTCCGAGATGAATAACGTGATTCGCGTAATCGGAAAGTTGTCGGGATGGCTGGCCCACTGGCTGGAACAAAGAAATGAAACCGAACGCAGGTCGTTTCGTCCTAGACAAGTCTATACGGGCAAGATGCACCGAAGCTACGTCCCGCTGGATCAGCGTTAAGTCCAATTGGTCACGGACCGACGGCCCCGGGGACTCTGGGTAGCCGGGGCGACCAACGGCGGCGAGGCCGCAGCGAGGCTGGTAGGGCCGTTCATCCCCGACCGGCTTTCGAGAGCTGCCTACCGGATCGTTGTATTCCGGGTGGTATGTCTCCACAAATGGACCGGGTCTAAGCGCCGAGGTCCGGGCAGGCTCCGGCGAATGCCCCAATACAAATAAACATCAAAGGGAGAGAACCATGCAAACGCATCACATAATTCGAACTATACCGGCCGCTCTTGCGATAGTGGTATTGACGCTGGCTGGCTGCCATGACCATAACTCGAACGAGCACAGAAGCGCCGATCATGACCAAGGAACGGAAGACCACAGCCACGAAGACCACTCTCAGAGCCAGGGCCTGCAGCTGAATCAGGGCCAACTATGGCAGGCGGATCAATCCACCCGCGATGGGATCCATAAGATGCAAGAGATAGTAGCTGCGACGCAACCTCCCCTGGACAGAGCTCAGCTGGATGCGCTTCATTCAGATCTAAAGCAGGAGCTGGATCTACTGATCAAGAATTGCGAAATGACAGGTCCTTCCCACGACATGCTGCATGTGTATCTAAACCAGGTTACGCCGGCCATATCCAGTCTCAAGGATAGCGACCTGGAAAAGGCCAGGAACGCGGCCAGAAGTCTGCCCGAGATACTGGCCCGCTTTGATCAGTATTTCAGTTAAGTCGCCGCTGAGCTTACAACGGTGAGTCCCGCGCGCCCCCTGAGCTTGTTACGGTGAGCCCAGTGGGGGGCGTGCCCCTGAGAGGAAAAATGACGGTGAGAGCTGCCTCGAGTGCGCTCGAAGGGCCTGGTAACCCGGCCGGCGCAGCAGCAATGGAACCGCTATCAGACCAGTGACGGTCAGTCCTTGTTTTTGGATTTCTTGCGACTCTTTCTTCGCATAAAGGCGTCCAGCAGAGGGATCCGCACTCCGAGTTTTCCCAGAGCGGTTGTTAGTATTACAGCGGCCAGGCCCTCATCCAGCCATCCGATGACCGGAACAACGTCGGTGAACTCCGGAATCACGATATAGACGCCGGACAGAATGGCCACCAGGATCCAGACAATCCTTTGCCAGCCGGTGGCCTTCTCTTCTTGCTCGTAGTCCGCCGCTTCTTCTTTTCCCACAGGAATGGCATCGTGTATCTTTTGTGGCATGGTTATATACTCGCTTGAAACCGTGAATGGGTCAATCCCGATTTTGGGGGCGGCCTTTCCTGGCCCATCCGGTGATCGTCATTCAGGGGCTTCCGGACGATCGTTTTGCCCAGAGTGGGTATTTCTCCTTCAGGGCCGCCATGGCCCACTCAATATGGACGGATTCGAATCCCCGGTAGTTCAAGAATTGCAGCAGCTTCCAGTAGCTGTCCTCTCGATCCATGATACCTTCCAGCTTGGCAGAGGCCACCTCCAGGCAATTCTCTTCCCAGGTGTGCCGCTGCACAGCTTCCAGGCAATCCCGGGCCACGTGACGGTCAATTCCCAGCGAACCCAGTTCCTGTTGAATGCGGCGGGGCCCCTGCCCGGAATTCAAACGATGTTCGATGCGATTCGCACAAAAGCGCTCTTCGTTGAGCAAATCCATTTCCATGAGTCGTTCCAGGATGGAGTCATGCCAGGATTTCAGAATACCCCGTTTTGTAAGGTACTGTCGGACTTCAACGGGGGCTCGCTCCCGAATAGAAAGATATCGTGAAAGCGCCCTTTCGTCGCCGTCAGTGAGCAGATCCGATAGTCCCGGACCGCCGGTTTCGCCTATTTCGAGGCCCATCTCCGGGGACAGTGAGCTCCGGGATTTTTGCGATGGCCCGGAAAAGCCCCCTGGCTCAGACTCGGAATTGTCTCCCCGGTGGGATCCTGGTTGCTGGTCCGACGGTAGTTGCGGGTCTCGCCGGTCTTGCCGGCCCGGTGGAGCCGACTGACTCGCTTGGCTATCCGGGCCCGGGGCAATGGAATCCACTCCAAAGAGATTTTCATCCGAAGGCAGCGGACTACTCGCTGATCTGGATGCTTCGGGCCCGGATTCTCCGGGTCTGCCCGCCCCGCCCTTGATTAATTTCAGATGCCGTCCCCGACGGCCGTCCGATTGTGCGTCCTGGTCTTTCAAGCTAGCCTCCACTTACTGGTGTTTCATTGAAGCCTGTCGTTTCAAACTTTCTTCTATATAGCGACATAAAATTTGCTTTACAGGCCCCTGTACAGGGTAAGTGTAAACCATTCATGCGACATAATCCGGGAGTTGGGACATGACCCTCGCACTAATTGCCATATCATTTCTGGGCTCAATAGCCTTTTCTTTGTTTCTGCGCAAGCTGGACCGTCCGGCCCATCAACTGACGCAGATCAAAAGAATCGGAGAACTGCAAATCGAGCAACTGGAAAAATCCGCCGAGAATCACATTCAATCCATGAAGGATGCGAGTCTGGAATTTGAGATGCTATTTCATCAATCCAGACAAACCCTGGATCGTCTGCGTGAAGAAGCCGAAGGCTTCGAAGCACGGCTGCAGAGCCTGCAGGAAGACCGGGCCCGCATCGATAGCCTTTCCGGACAATTGCATGAAATCGCCGGAAATGCCCGGGAAGTTCAGGATCAAATCCACATCCTGGAAGACGGCCTGGAAAGAATTAATACTACGCGACGAGAAATCGAAGATCTGGACCAACGAGTCCAGGGAATTCAACAGGATCTGCAGGGAAAAGCCAGAAGCGCTCGCGAAGAACTGGACCAGGCCCTGGGCGAACTCCTTGAGGAAGCCCGGGAAAAAACCCGTGGCTTCGTAGATCAGGAAACCGAATCCCTGCGAATCCTGCATGACCGCTCAGATAAAATCCACAAACGTCTGGACGATGAGATTTCGCAGATCGAAAGGCTTAGCGATCGCGTAGAATCCACCGATCAGCGGGTGGAAGAGCAATGGGAAATCGAAAAGGCCAGGCTGTAGGATCGCTTCACTGCCCTGGAGAGACTGTATAACGAACGAATTCATGGAATGGAATCCGGGCTGGCATCCATCCGTCAAGCTTCAGTAGAATCAATGAAGGACGAGGTAGCGCGAATCCGAAATGAGCTGGATGGATTCAGCCTGGAAACCATGTCTCGACGCGACGAGATTCTGAACGAGACCCGCCGCATGGCCTCCGGCATTGGCGATCAGATTCAGAACTTCCAGGAGAAGTTTCTCCAGATCGAAAACAGGCTGCTCAAGATCGGCGAAACACAGAAGCAAACCCTGGAAAGCCGCATGCAGGAACTGGAAGAGCACTGGTCTCAGATCGAGGCCGAAAAGCTGGAATCCCTGCAGGAAAAGCTGGAAGGCATGGACGAAAGCATCGAAGAGGTGCGAAGCCAGCAGGTGCAGGCCCTGGGCGCCGACGCCGAACGTATACGTCAGGAGATGCGAAGCGAATCCAGTTCCGTCCAGGAACAGCTTCAGGGAATCCTGGCCGATAGTCGTCGTCAGTTCCACGAAGCGGCGCGGGAAGAAGAGCAAAAAATCGAAGAAGCCCGGCGCAACTACGAAGAGCTCTACGAACAATTCGAAGGCCTGTCCGATCGCCTGAAAGAAGCCCTTGCGCGAAAAACCCAGGAACTGGGCGAAGATCTAAAAGATACGGCCCGGGATCAGCAGCGGGAAATGGACAAGTCCAGAGCGGATTTCTACAAGTTAAAAGAAGAACTGGTAGATGTTCTGGGCGCGGTAGAAGAGCACACCCGCGAACTGGGCAAGGCGCGAAACAAACTGCAGGACCAATCCGATCAGGCCAAATCCGAAATCCTGGACGCTCGGGACGAGCTTCTCAAAGAACTGGAAAAACGAGCATCCAAATTCCTCTCAGAGCAGGATGAAAAGCTGGGTCGCCTGAACGATACTCTGGACGAAAAGATCAGTTCGCAGATAAGCCACCTGGTAGACAAAGGACAGCTCCATATCGACGAACTGGAAAAACGCACATCGCGCAACATTCAGCAGTCCATGCAACGAATGGAAGAAGAGGTTTCCAGAGCACGGGATAAGTTTACCCGCATGAAGCAGGAGGTCACCGAAGAGTCCGACCGAATGACCGAAATCAAAGACGAAATCTTCAAGCAAATGCAGCGGGATCAAAGCCGCATCGCCGCCTTCGAAGAGAAGCTGTCCATGGTTGAAAAGGCCGATGAATTGGCCCATTCCCTGGATGATTCCGTGCGAACGCTTTCTCAACGACTGGACCAGGCCCGGGAAGAGCGCAAGAATCTGGCGGATTTCTTCGAAAAGATCGATGATCTGGCCGAAGGCCGGGAAATCCTGGATCGGGAACTGGAAGAACTGGAAGCGCGCAAAGACCGAATTGGCAAAGTAGAGAATCGGTTCCAGGATCTGGAGTACCGCATGGAAGAGCTAATGGCGAAGTTCGTCACAGTGGAAGGCGCCGAAAAAATCGCCGAAAAAATCGAATCGCGCATGATGAAATTCGAAGAGTATCGCCGCGCTTTCGAAGACTTCTTCAAGGATCTAAACGAAAGAAGAAAATTCATCGAAGGAGCCATCCGACACATCGAGAAGTCCCGCAAAGAAGCGGTGACCGCCGGCGACTTTGCCCGGGAAATGATGGGTCAGATGGAACGAATGGAAATCCGCACCGAAAATGTGGAACAGGATCTGGAAAAGATCGAAAGCCGGGCCAACAGCCTGAAGCACCTGGATACAGAGATCCAGCGCGTAGAATCCAGGTTCGAACAGATGGAAGGTCTGATGTCCGATCTGGAGGCAAAACAAAGCCAGATTGGATCCATGGCCCGAAAGATCGAATCCATCCAGTCTTCCGGTGAAGTAGTTCGCACCGAACTGGAAAGCATCCTTTCCGAAGCGGATGAGAAGATGGATCGCCTGGGAGCCTTTTATCAAACCGTGGATCGGATGCTGGAAGAGGCGGAGCGAGTGCATCAAATGGAAGAACAGTTCGAGCTTTCCAAAGCCCAGGCTCACTCCCATGAACATGCCACAGCCGGCGCACGAAAATCCGGACGATCCCAGAGCGCCCTTTCCGACTGGAAGAAGGAAGGCATCCTTAGCCTGTATTTGAACCACAAATGGGAGCCAGATTTGATCGCCGAACGTATGAAGCTGGATCCGGCCGTGGTCAAAGCGGTGATTGCATCCAATAGCTAGAAGCCCGGGCTCTCTGAAAGCGAATAGCCTCGTCAACCAGCTGGACACTGTTTGAACCATCGGGCTCTGCCAATGGGAGCCCGATGGATAGCCCGCCTGCGACCTGGCGACGGAGGATATATAAAGCGCCTGGAGCAACGTAGGACGACAGCGCAAAAAACTACCGCTAGCGCAGCCCCATCCCTACTCTACATCGATCAGGATCATGGTCCGATCATCTTCCACCTGCCCTGGAATCTCCGAAAGCTCGGATAGACGATGTATGATTTGCGCGATGGCCTGATGGGGCGCCAGATCGGCGCTTCGAAGCGCCATTTCCTGAAATTCGCGATCCCCCAGGTGATGACCGTTTTCGTTCAGCGTTTCATGGATCCCGTCAGTATGACAGAAGATTCGGTCGCCGCTTTCCAGTTGCAGGCTCTCTCTTTCCAGGTGCAGGTCATCCACCAGACCCAGGAGCCTCCCGGCCGGGTTCAGTTCTATGAACTGCCCGGTGGAACGCCGCAGAATAAGGAGCGGCAAATGACCGGCCCGGCTGTATTCGAGCACCCTGGTGGCGGGATTAATCCGCAAATAGCCTGCTGTCACAAAATGCTGTCCCAGTTGATCCCGAAGCGTATCGTGCATACTTCCCAGGATTTCGTCGGGCAAAGTATGATCTCGCAAAGCCACTGTATGGGCGATCTTTACCATCGAAGCATACAGCGCCGCCGGCACCCCGTGTCCCGTGACATCGGCAATTAGCAGATGAAAGCACTCATTATTGTAGAAGTCGTAGATATCGCCGCCAATTGTGCCCGCCGGCAAATACAAAACGGTACCGTCGAAACCGGGTGGGAGCGCCAGTTCGGAGGGCAATAGTCGCTCCATGATTGAGCGCGCCACATCCAGCTCCTTCTCGAATCCCAGCAGTCGTTCCCGCTCGATAACGGAGTCTTTGAGCTCCAAGAGCATCTGCACCCGGCTCAGCATTTCGATCCGATCCACCGGGCGCGATAGGTAATCGTTGGCGCCGCTGTCCATGGCGGCCTCCAGTTCGGCCTGGCTTCGACCTCGCCCTACAATGATTACCGGCATTCTGTAGAGGGAATATTTCTCCCGAAGCTGTCGGCATAGTTCGTAGCCGTTCTGACCGCTTAAATACAGATCCAGAATGACCAGATCCACGGATTGGCGTTTCAGATGCTCGTGCAGTGCGCCCGTATTGCCCGCCGACAGTACACGATAGCCGGCGAGGATCAAGCGCCGGGCCTGGGCGCGAAGATGAATAGCATCATCGTCCGCAAGAAGAATGGTATGGCTGCCTTCCTGGTCGGAATAGTCGTCCGCAAGGTTTTGATACCCCGCCTTTCGGCTGGTCTCAAAGAGTCCGGATAGAAGGGCCTTGCCCGTTTCGCTGGCCGGAATGGTGAATATGATCCTGGTCCCCTTCCCCGAGGATTCAGCTCGGATCACCCCTCCGTGGAGCTCGATGAGTTTTCGGGTGATGGTAAGTCCAAGTCCTTTACCTCCTTTGCGGCCGGCGGCCAGTTCCGGTCGTTCAAAAATGAAGAAGATGTCCTCCAGGGCATCCGGCGGTATACCTGCCCCTGTATCCTCGATGGTGAATTCTACGAAGCGATCAAGATCCCGGGCCCGCACTGTAACGGATCCTTCTTGCGTGAACTTGATTCCGTTATTAAGAAGATTCAGAAGGATTTGCCTTAGACGAACTTCGTCGGCAAAAACTGCGTTCACTGAATCGGGAATATCCATTTTCAGTTCGATTCCGCGAGCGACGGCCCAGGGCCTGCACAGATCAAGAGCAACGCTCACCACACTGCCGGCAGAAACCGGTGTGCGATTTAGATAAATCTCGGAATTCTTGATTCGGTAGAAATCCAGGATGTCGTTTACCAGCCCGGAAACAATGGTTCCTGTAGAAGCCACAACGCTCAATCCGTCGCGAATCTCCTCGAGCCTGCCCGGTCTGTCCTCCGGTCTGGAAGCTAGCTCCAGCAATCCTTCGCTCATGCCTACAATACCTTCAATGGGTTCGCGCAACTCCTGGGAGGTATTGTACAGAAATTCATCCTTGATCTTGTGGGCTTTCTTAAGACTCTGATAGGCAAAGGCCTGGGCCTCTTTCTTTTCCTGCTCAATGGTTTTGATACGATCTCCCAGAGCCACGGAAAGCAGGATGACCTCCATGCCGGAACCAATCTGCAATGCGTAGTTGCTCAGGAAGCTGTAAGGAATGAAGCCGTACTGTTTGAGGCTGAGAACCAGTATGGCAACAAGCAGGGTGCTCCATGCGATAAGAAAAAAGCGAGCCGGTCGATACCCCTTGTGGAGTCTTCGTAAGGCGGCGCCAAAAGCCATAAACACGAAAGTTACCGAGGATATCACGGAGAAGTTTAGAGCCACCGCATAGGGCAGTACCGGTACCAGCAGTCCTCCCGCAAGAGCCATGATCTGAAGCACGACCAACGGCCGATCCAGTAAAGGGTCATATCTTCGAGTATTTAGAAAAGTCCGACTGAACTGAATACCAAAGAACAGCATGATCGCTATAGAAAAGACCAGTCCTTCGTTTACCAGCAACGGGTTGTCGGGCAGAAAGATCTCAAAAAAGTACCCATTGTAGATCAGCTGAAAAAGCGATAAAGCGGCGATGTAAAGGACATAATAGAGATAGCCAATGTATCTTACGCTTACATAGAGAAACAGGTTGTACAGAACCATACCCAGCATAATTCCAAAATATAGCCCTTGAACGTACTGAGTCTTTCGGTCTTTTTGAAGAATGTCCTTTCCGCTGCGGAGCCGAAGCGGAACCTGCAGCGGTCCCTGACTGGAGACTTTCAGGTAGTAATCCCGGATCTGGCCGGGCGGTATTCGCAGCAAAAATAGAAAGTTTCGGTGCTGCACTTCCCGTTTGGAGAAAGGCAATCGATCGCCGGTAACACTTTCAGAAAACGATCCATCCGGCAACAGCCGGAAAAGGGAAACATGATCCAGGAGCGGATAATAGAGTTCCAGAAACAGTGGGTCGCTGGAATCCCCATCATTTCTTAGAGAAAACCGAAGCCAGTGGACCGAATCGCTGAGGCCGCGACTCCATATTTCGTCTCCCGTTTTCTGGAATGGACGTGCCCTCACCTCTTCCAGGCCCAGAGTTCCCGAACTATCTTCGAACACTTCCAGGTGGCTTTTCAGGGAGGACTCCTCAAACCCGCTGGAAATTCCAAAAGGCTCCGGGTCGCCATAAGCGGAGTAGAATGGTAGAAACAGAAAGCAGAGTAGTCCAATGGCGAGGAAGCGCAGACATCGCAGCTCCAACACTCGTATCAGCTGCTGACCAGGCCACATAGAATGAAAGATTCGTTCCAACAGGTAGCCTGGATACGCCCGGGCGGTCTCATTCGTAAGAGATCCGGTATGCGCCTGATTGCAGCTGACAGGTCCGGCCGGGGAATGTTCGGGCTCTTTCGGATCCGGAGTTCGCCGCAGGCCAACTCTGCTGATCTCTGGACACGGACCGTGGGCGATTCGGTTGTATGTAGCGTTCAGTATAGGGAGAGGAACCTGGACCGTCGGTTCAGCAGGCAGGTCCCGAGGGGTGGTACCATAACCGCAGATTTCAGTTCGAAGGCCGGTATACCGCGTAGTTGGACGGCCCTTCGTGAATTCGAATTTCGCGCACGCATGCACCCTCTTTTTTCACCACTTCCTTCAGGCCGGAATAAAACCAGCGAGCTATGTTTTCTGCCGTGGGATTGATGCTGTTAAACTCCGGCAGGTTGTTTATCAGAACATGTTCCATGCGATCCACGAGCTCATTTAATCGTAGTCTGGCCGATAGAAAGTCGTAGCTAATTCCGTCCGCGCCCAATCCCCCATCGGTGCGCGCAAGAAAAACCTCTACCAGCCATGAATGGCCATGAATGGGTTCATCGGAACCGTCCGGAAAATATCGATACAGATAATGCGAGGATTCAAAACGGCCCTCGATCCGGATCATAAAGTCGCCTGCTGATTGATCAAACCCTTTTAGATCTTCGAGCAAGTGAGGATGAGCATTCTGGTCCATGTTCATGCTTCCAGACAATGCTTCACGGGCATGACGGCAACCAGATATGCTCCTCGAGTTTGGACGATTTAGAACCAAAAAGGGACGTATTTTTATTGACCCCGGCGGTTTTTTTACCTTCCTTTAGCGCAGTATACTATAGCCAGCTCCGGCGGATGTCCGATCGACGGGTCGGATGTCCCTTTTCCCCGGAAAGGCAAAAGAGGGATAACATGTCATCTGACGTAAAAGAAAGATCGCAATTCACTGCAGACATGACCGTGGGTGAAGCCATGCAGCTTCATCCGGAAGCGGCCATTGTATTTTCCAGCTACCACCTGGGGGGCTGTTCTCACTGCTCCATCAATGAGCTGGAAACCATCGAGCAGGTTTGCATGGGTTACGGAGTACCGGTAGAGCAGCTACTGGACAGCCTCAACAACTTGCTGGAGGATTGATTCAGACTCAGTTTTGTCTGAATCTAATCAGCACACTGCGGTCAGAGCTCTAAAGGCCTGAATCCGCAAAAGCTTTGCAAAGCAAAAGGGGCTACGGCCCCTTTTCTGTTTTAAAGAACGGCTCCAGCATGGAATGTACCACCGGGAAGAAAAACAGGATCACAAAGGATGAGCTGAGGACTCCGCCCACAACCACGGTTGCCAGGGGTCGTTGCACTTCTGCTCCTAGACCGGTGGCCAGCATCATGGGCATAAAACCAAAGATATCTGTAAGAGCGGTCATGGTAACCGCGCGCAAACGACTTCGGGCTCCGGTGGTGGCCAGATCCACACCGGTCATACCTGTATCGCTCAAGTCCCGGTAGCGACTCATTAGCACCACTCCGTTCAGCACGGAGATGCCGAATAGAGCGATGAATCCCACAGAGGCGGAGATACTCAGAGACTGGCCGGACAGAAACAATGCCAGAACGCCACCAACCAGGGCAAAGGGCACCCCGGTTAGTACCAGAAGGGTTCGCAGCCAGTCCCGGAAGGCAGAGTAAATCATCAAAGCAACAACCAGGAAAGCGACCGGGGCGACCACCGAAAGCCTGCTTCTGGCCGCCTGGAGATTCTTGAAACTACCGCCCCACTCCATATAGTATCCTTCGGGTAATTCCAGAGATTCTCGCAAGGCCAGATCCGCTCTTTCAACAAGCCCGGAAATGTCATCGGTTTCCGGGTTTAGAAGTATGGCCCCTCTCCTCTGCATGGAGTCTCGCTTGATCATTTCGAATGTTTTTGATTCGTAGATTCTTGCCAGTTTTCCCAGGGGCTCCGTATCGCTTTCCGTAACCCCCACCGGCAACGTACGCAGAGACTCCAGGCTTCGGTCCTCTTCGCTTAAACGGATCCGAATAGGAAACCGTCTCGCCCCTCGATAGAGATGGCCGGTATCCAGACCGCCCATACCCATTTCCAGAGTATCCAGTACCTCTTTTCGCGAAAGTCCCAGGCTGTTCAGCATGGCCAGTTTCGGCTCTACTCGAATTATGGGTATCTGCCCCCGGGTTTCCGGTTCCGCAGAACCCGCTCCTGGAATGCCGGATAGAATACCCGCCGCCTTTTCGCTCAAGCTCTGCAGAACTTCCAGGTCATCGCCATAGATTTTCAAAACCAGATCCGCCCTGGATCCTTCCAGAAGTTCATTGAAGCGTAACTCGATGGGCTGGCTCATGAGGATTCGCTGACCTGGAATCCGGCTCTGCACCGCCTGTTTTAAGGCCATGCGAAGCTCGTCTGGAGTGCGAACACGGCCGTTTACCTCCGGCCACTGATCCCTGGGTTTGAGCATGATGTTGCAGTCTGCCAGATTCACTCCCATGGGATCTGTGGCAATTTCTGGCGCTCCCACCCGGGTGTATACGTCTGCCACCTCCGGAAACTCCATGATCACTCTATGCGACAATCGCTCCAGTTTTACCGATGCATCCAGGGATATGGATGGAGGACGAACAAACTGCATGGCAACGGCTCTTTCGTATAGCTGAGGAATGAATTCCCCGCCCAGGCCGCGAAACGCCAGAACTCCAAGAAGCAGAAGTAATCCGGCCACCCCCAGAACCAATCCCCGGCGCTGCAAAGCCCGAGATAACAGGACTGAATAAACACTGTCCATTATTCCGGAAAGGCCATCGAAGCGCGAACGACGGGAACTCAAAAAGATGCCGGCCAGAGCAGGCACTACGGTAAATGCCAGAACAAAGGCAGCAAAAAGCGCGAAACAGAAAGCAGCAGCCATGGGTCGAAACATCTTTCCTTCGATGCCCGTTAATGCGAAAATCGGCAAAAACACCACGAGAATGATGATCTGCCCGAATCCAGCGGCCCGACGAATTTCCACCGATGCCGAAGCCACAGCTTCCCGGATCTCCTCTCTGGATAGTAGCCTTCCCTGTGCATCGCTTCGTTGCCGAACCCGATGCACGCATTGATCGATGACAATTACGGCGCCATCGATAATGATTCCAAAGTCCAGAGCGCCCAGACTCATCAAATTGGCGGACACCCCGGTAAAGTACATGGAGATCAAAGTCGCAGACATGGCCAGGGGTATCACCGCCGAAGCGATAAGTGCTGCACGAATATTTCCTGTGAGAAAAAGGAGCACTGCCACAACCAGCAGCGCGCCGAACATGAGGTTCTCCCGAACCGTGGCAATAGTGCCGTCTACCAAGTAGGAGCGATTATAGACTGTTTTCAGTACAACATCTTCCGGAAGATCCTCTCTGATCTGCTGAATTCTAGAATCCACCCGACTGGCCACGGTGCGACTGTTCTCTCCCAGAAGCATGAATACCGTTCCCAGCACCGCTTCTTCGCCATTGATCACACCTGCTCCGGTGCGAATCTCCCGATCCAGGCCCACGCTGGCCACATCTCCAATGGCGATAGACGTAAGGTCAGGAAGTTGTTTCAGGGTCAGGGACTCTATTTCCTCGGTTGAATGAATTAGACCGGATCCCTGGACGATTAACTGGTTGGCGGATTGCTGAATGTATCCTCCCCCCGCATTCCGATTACTTTCCTGCAACGCTCTACGGATATCGTCAAAATGCACTCCGTATCGCTCCATCTTTCGAGGATCGGGCTGCACAAAATACACCTCTTCGTATCCGCCAATGGTGTTTACTTCCGCCACGCCAGGAAGGGATAGTAGTCTGCGCTTTATGTCCCACTCCTGTATTGTGCGAAGGCGATTCAGTTGCTCCAATCGCTTCTGTGGATCCCGGGCCGGCTCTTTAAAGTCCAGACTGTAATGATAGATTTCCCCCAGTCCTGTAGCAATTGGTCCCAGCCTGGGTTGAAATCCCTGGAGATCCAGAGTAGCCAGCTGTTCATTGATCAACTGCCGGGCCAGATATATATCCATACCCTCTTCGAAAATGACGGTTACTACAGAAAGGCCATACCTGGTTACCGATCGCACCTCCTGAACATCGGGAACCGCCCCCATGGCGCTTTCGATGGGATAAGTGACGTTCGCTTCGATGGTCTCCCCGTCAAGGGAGTCGGCCCGGGTGATGACCTGCACCTGAACGTTGGTAATGTCCGGCACAGCATCGATGGGTAGATATTTATACGAAAAGAAAGCCCCTGCAATCAATGCCAGGGCCAGAAGAATGGATGGCAGCGGTCTAAATACCGAAAAACGTAGAATTCTATCAAACATGAGTCCTCCGAAAAAATACATTCGTGCGTATCTGTTGTGCCATGATAAAGCTCAAGGCCTCTGGCCAAGTTCAATGACCATGACCGGAGCCAGAAGCGCCAAAAGCCTCCAGCAACGCCAGGTGGACCAGGTCTGCATTCTTTACAACCAGGCGAAGGTTGGAGAAGTCTAGCTCGCCAGGACGCTTCAATGCCTGGATCTTTGCTCCAGGATTTCCTTCCAGTAGTACCGGAAAGATCCTGGATTGCTTTTGGACATATACCAGAGTTGCATACCCCACATACACTCTGGCCTCCCCGGGGATGCTTTCAGGGCCATACTGTCCAGGATCAGAGAATCGAATTTCGCAGGTTTCTATGGCGCGATCGGCAAGAACAATGCCGGTATGTTCATCCGCTTCCAGAACTGCCATGTCAGTGCCATAACTATTGTGCGATCCATGGTTATCATGGTCGTCATGCCCCTGCTGATCATGGCTACTATCGCTGTCCTGATCACTATGGCGGTTCGGGGGGCCACCCCTGGCTTCAGTCTCCAACTCCGGTGAATGCTTCCCGGTATCTTTGTTACCATCGGGCAGCGACGAATCCTTGCCTTCAGGAGACGGTGCGTTGCGCACACTGGATGATGGATTCGATTCGGATTCGCTATTGCCGCCCGGACCGCATGCGAACACAGAAAGCAGAGCCAGCACTGACAGTAATCCACAGGCCACAAAGCTACGAAGACAGGATGATTCGCTGTTTATTCCGGGTAATGTACCAATAAAGGGCCGGTGACTCTTCGCAGACAATCCGCGAACCAATTGCCGGTGGCTCTTCAGAGGCAAGCCGCGAATCAATTGCCGGTGGCTTTTCAGAGGCAAGCCGCGAATCAATTGCCGGTGGCTTTTCAGATTCACCCCCTCTTTCAAAGGCCAGTCCCTTCTATTTGATTGAATTGATGATTTCATCTTCCAGTATCCTCCCGCTCAGTGCATAGCCTCTCCAGAGCATTCCCAGGGCTCTTAGCTGGGCTGCATGGTATTGATGCACGTGCTCACCGTAACTTCGATGGAATTCCACCAGCAGGGCTGGACTGAGCAGTCCCCTTCGCATATAACCCAGCACTGCGTATCGCCTACCTTCCAGGGATCCCATCGAGGGGTTGCTCTTAAGCCCCTGCACATGCTGCCGATAGGAACGCACCAGATAGGCATACTCCCTTTCGATAGAAGTTCTGGTAACTCTCCGGTGAATTTCTGAATTCTTCTTTCTGGCTTTTGCCTGGTCTTTCTGTGCCGAGTATTGATTGTACAGTGGCAGGGTAATGGATAAACTCACACCCAGGTTGGACTGCGTTTCGGTACCGGAAAACAGTCCACCGGCAGGTTGTTCCTGCAGCGTGAACCGGGGCCCTATGGAAAAATCCGGCCAGTGGCGATTGGATTCCAGTCTATACTCGTAGGTTGCTCGAGCCACTACCTGATCGGCTCTGGCCATTTCCAGACTGTTCTGAAATTCTTCGGGAAGATCCGGCCAACGTTCTGGATGCCCGGCCGCAATTCGCCGGAGATCGGAATCGCTGAGATCCCGGCCCGTACTAAGTTCAAGGCTTTGACGGATTCTATTTCTTCTATCCAGAAGTTCCAGCTTCTGTTGCTTCAAGGAATCTCTGGCCATCATGTAGGTAAACAGGCTGGTGTTCTGGTTCGCATCCCGGGAAGGCAGCCGATACAGCCGATAGATAGCTCCGTTGAAGGCGGCGATGGTTTCCTCCAGGTATTCTTGTTCTTCCTGGATATGCTCCAGACGATAAAGCATCATTACGGTTGTAAGCACCGTATTCTGCCGGGTGATCTCCCATTCCAGGGCCGCCTTTCGAACGCTCGATTGTGCGGCATCGGTACGCAACTGCCTGCGATCCCCTAATTCTATGATGTGCCTGTATTGCAGTTCGGCAGACCGCTGACCGAACATATAGTTTCCCTCTAAACGGGGATTGGGCACGTTGTCCGCAACATCCAGAGCTGCCTGACTTTCCCGGAATTCCAGCCTGGCCTGGAGTATGGAAGGATCATTTCCCAGAGCACAACGAACGACGTCTGCAGGTCCCTTTAGTTCGCAGGGCCTTTCATTATACGAGTAAACGTTCGCGGGGGCTTCCTGGATGGATTCATGAGTGTCTTCTGACCGGGGTGAATCTTTCCCCGAGTCATGTGCTGAATCAGTGTTTGAACCGGTCATTTCCCGGGATATGCCCCGGGACGAATCCTCGGGCTCCTCTGCTGGAGCCATTTCGACCCGGAGACAAAAGAGTATCGTTAGGGCCATGGCCCCTCGTTTAATGTGCATAGTTTCCTCCTGTTAGATCGACTGAATGAATTCAGCCAACAGGAGGGCCCTGAGCGTAAGGTAGCTGCCTATCCAGTGCCGTAGCAGAAATCCCGGGGCCGGGGATTACCCGCGTTGTTTCCAGGGAAACGGGCGGTGCGGACCAGGGCAAGGCCAGAAACGCTGAACTCAATGCAGGCCCGTCCTGGATCCAGGACCCCTCCTCCAGAAGATGGGCAAGCAGGCTTTCCGGCTTGCACGTCTCAAAGCCACAATGTACCGAAGCCGTTAGATAGGATATAACGGAGACAGAGCTGGCAGCGCTACCGGGTTGCGGATCACCGGGCCGGTGCCGCAGCGCATTTTCGGTGGGTGAATCATTGAGCTCGATGACTCCGTTCGCCGTAGCATAGAGACGGGAACCGTCCATCGACTCCAGTGCATTCCACTGTCTATGGCAGCCTTCCAGAGCCGCTCCATAGAATACGAATAATACCAGAAGCAGCCGGGCCACAGATTGTCTCCAATGAGACGCCATCCAATTAGAGTCTGTCAGTTCGGTGCTCCTGACAATGACCTTTTTCCGGCGATACCAATTCCTGCACGAGATAGTAAATTTAGTATTCTGGAATATCTTTCATGAAACCATGTTTCCAGGCTCATTTGAGCGATGAACCAATGAGGCTGGCGAAGACAGCTATTAAAGAATCAATAAGACCGCCTGTCCGAGGGTAAGATTAGCCCCGTAATGCAAATGGTCGCTGAATCATTCCTGGCCCACACAGCTTGCCGGTTCGGGGCAGGTCCGGCCGGTCTTTCGTCCCGGGAGCCTTGCCGAGATAAACTCCCGTATCGGAGCTCACATGTAGACGAATTGGCCCCAGGCAGGGGCCATCATTATTTCACCGGCTTCGCCTTTGAAAGGGCGACTTAAGCCCCGATCAAGTCTTCCATAAACTGATTGAGCAGCCTTACGCCCCAGCCGGTGGCTCCTTTGGACTGGCCACCTTTTACGTTGGAGCGCCAGGCGGTGCCCGCGATATCGAAGTGCGCCCAGGGAATATGCGGATCTACGAATTTTGAAAGAAACCTCATAGCGGTAACAGTTCCCGCTGCCCGCCCGGCAATGTTGCGAGTGTCGGCGATATCGGACTTTAATCCTTCATCGTAAATCTGCCAGTGCGGAAGTCGCCAGGTTCTTTCCAGACTCTTTCGCGATGCTGTATCGATCCTTCCCGCCAGGGCATCGGAGCCGGAAAGAACGGCGGTGGCCTCATGCCCCAGAGCAATGATGCAGGCTCCGGTAAGAGTGGCAAAGTCCATCAGAATTGTGGGCGAGTAGTTTTTGCAGGCATAGGAAAGCACATCGCCCAGAACCAATCGACCTTCAGCATCGGTGTTCTGGATCTCTACGGTAGTTCCGTTGTAGGCGGTATATACGTCCCCGGGTTTGATCGCATTGCCGTCCGGCATGTTTTCGGCGAGGCCTATCAGGGTAACCACGGAGATAGGAAGCTTTCGCAAGGCGGCGCTGGCAATGGCATGGACGGCCAGAGCGGCGCCGCACATATCGAATTTCATCTCATGCATCTCGGCCGGTGGCTTCAGGGAAATGCCGCCAGTATCGAATGTAATTCCCTTACCTACCAGGGCCAGCTTTCCCGATACCCTGGCCCGCGTGGGAGTGTATTCCAGAACAATCATCCTGGGGGGGATGACCGAACCTTTTCCCACTGCGATGATGCCGCCACAGCCCATTTTCTCCAGTTGAGCGGCCTGGTAGACCTTCACCTTAAGACCGGTATCTCTTGCCAGTCCTCGGACGTATTGCTCGAACTGTGCGGGATCCATATAGTTGCCGGGCATGGCTGCGATGCGTCTGGCGCCATTGGTGCATCTTGCCAGGATTTCGCCTCGTTTCATGGCTTCCCGGATGCCGGCGCGGTCGGCGCCGGTCACATGGATGGCTACCTCGGGAACAGTAGGAGCGCTCTTGCCGCTTCTGGAGGTCTTTTGTTCGGAGTTCCGGCCCTTCTTCAGGAGATCCATGGAATCGATTCCGATGCAAAGCGCGGCCACCGATTGGCTTACAGCTTCCGCCCAGTCATAGGGGCCACGAAAATCAGGATACTTTGGCTCTTCGGACTCTTCCTTTGTTTCTGCGGATCCGGTTCGTGCGGATTTTTTTAGATGCTTAACTTCTCGCGTGGCTCGCGGAGCCAATAGCGGATCCAGTTCAGGATTACTGTAGAGATTTCCGTAGTTTTCCATGGCATGGACCAGTTCCTGTGAGAAAGCCAGTATCCATTTCTTATTTTCGCAGTCCTTGAGGTTGGACGCGAACTTGAGCAGTGATGAATGCAGATTGTCCGGGTGGAATGATTCCGCTTTTCCGACGCCGATCAGGATCAAGCCTTCCGAGCTTATGTCCAGCACGGAGCCGGTCTTTCCGCTGAAAGTTCCCTGCGAAAGTTGCCGTTGCAGGCGTTCGCGCATCTCGGGCTTCCGCAGAAAAGCGGTAATCGTGTCCGCTTCGGGCTTTTCCAGGACAGGCAGGATCGTGGTTACGCGGTCTTCCGCCGGTTGGTCGGCTACGTTGAATCGGATGGAATTTTCTTCGAAACGTACGGTCATTATTTGGCTCCTTTAATCGCTTCCATAACTTCTTTTGTATGATTATCGACTTTTACCTTTGGCCAGGCCCGAATCACTTTTAGATCGGAATCCAACACTAAAGTAGCTCTTTGAATACCCATGAATTTTTTTCCGTACATATTCTTTTCGGTCCAGACGCCGAACTGCTGGCACAATTCCGAGGATTCATCCGAGATTAATGGAAAGTTGATGGATTGCTTTGCGATGAACTTCTGATGCGATTCGACGGAATCGGCGCTAACGCCCACCACATTGTAGCCCAGCTTTTTTATATCGCCATTGTGATCGCGGAAGGAACAGGCTTCTTTGGTGCAGCCCGGAGTGTTGTCCCTGGGATAGAAATAGAGCACCAGACCTTTCTTTCCGGCCAGATCCTTTAGTCTCTTCTTGCTTCCGTCTTCCAGAATGACACTTTGATTCTTTGCCTTAAACCCCTCTTCTACTACGCTCATCTTCTTATCTCCGTCCAAATTTTTTTCCTGGTGGTCATCCCGGGTTACCAGAGTCTCTGACTACCAATGTCCCATGCCCTTCTGCCAAACGCATACCGGCCAACAGCTCGCTTTCCGGTTCTTCGGCGCCGAATCCAATTTCTCGCCACCTTAAAACCCGAGGCCTTCGCAGCAAAAAGACAGATCCCTTCCCGCGCTGCGACGAGGACGACGCCCTTCCGGTCCGCAGTTCGATTACCACTGCACAGGAAGGTAATAATCCTTCCCTGCAGTCAGTAATCATCAGAGATCCTCGGGATTATCCTCCGCTATTGGCCGCCTGCCGGCGAACCCTTCCTCATAGCCATGTTCAAAAGATAGGTTCTCTTCGCCATGATGCCAGCAATAGTATCCGGTACCATGATCAAAATCCACCAGCCAGGGCCCCTTCACTTCTACACCCATTTCCATTATGCTCATGGCCCAGCTCGCAATTATTTCCTGTAACCGCGCCTCTTGCTGCTCCTGCAGGTTCTCGGGCAGGATCTCAGTGCGAAGCCGTTGCTCCACCTGCTCAAACTGCTTCCTGGCCTCATGGGTAATTCGTTTGATCTCGGGCAACGCCGAGCGTGCCTCGCTTAGAGTCCAGATCTTCGGTTTCACGAGGACAAACTTCCAGATCCCCGGCAAAGCAAAAGGAAAATAAAAAACCGGTGACGACAGGACCCGATCCCCGCTTTCTATACACATGGCAGAAATACATGATGTTGTTATCATTGGTAGCGGACCGGCCGCCCACACGGCGGCCATCTACGCAGCCCGGGCTGAACTGAATCCGGTACTCTATGAAGGCTTTATGGCCGGAGGGATTGCCGCGGGCGGTCAGCTTACCACCACCACCGATGTAGAGAACTTCCCTGGTTTCCCGGAAGGTATTTCCGGACCGGAACTAATGGACAAGATGCGCGCCCAGTCCGTCCGATTCGGCACAAGGATCATTACCGAGACCATCGCAAAGGTGGACTTCTCGCAGAGGCCTTTTAAACTCTGGCCGGAATACAAAGAAGACAAGGATCCGATACTGGCAAAGTCCGTGATCATAAGCACCGGCGCCACCGCGAAGACCCTGGACATTCCCGGCAAAGACAACTACTGGCAAAAAGGCATCTCCGCCTGTGCCGTTTGCGACGGAGCGCTGCCCATCTTTAGAGATGTACCGCTGGCCGTAATAGGGGGCGGCGACTCGGCAGCCGAGGAAGCCACCTATCTCACCAAATACGGATCTAAAGTGTACGTTGTTCACCGCAGGGATGAGCTCCGAGCCTCGGCCATTATGGCCAAGCGGCTCGTGGAAAATCCCAAAGTGGAGATGGTATGGGATTCGGTGATCGAGTCTGCGGGGGGAGACGATAAGCAAATCCGTAACATCACGGTGAAGAATGTAAAAGACGGATCCGCGAAAAACCTGGATGTGGGCGGCCTCTTTTTCGCCATCGGGCATAAGCCTAACACCGATCCCTTCGTAGGCCAGATAGATCTGGATGAAGAGGGTTACATCAAGACCGTTCCAGGCACAACCCGAACCAATATTGAAGGAGTCTACGCGGCCGGCGATGTCCAGGATAAGAAGTATCGTCAGGCGGTTACTGCAGCTGGATCCGGCTGCATGGCGGCCCTGGAAGCCGAACGATGGCTATCCGAGCAGGATTAGCGCGCCACAATAGCTTCTTCAAATAGTCCGAAGCCGGGGATGCACACATGACCAAAGCCCTGGCAGTGCCCGCGTCCGGCAAAGCGCCCTCCGTTCGGCTTTCCGGACCGGGTTCCGGGGTTCGATGGAGGGTTCCCCGCATGCCATGGCCGGAATAATTGTGGAAAACCTGTTGACTCATGCAAGGGACGTTCCACCCATGGCATAGCCCGTCCTTTCAGGTCTTTTTATGGCAAAAGAACCCCGCGAATTTGAAATTTATAAACTTCTAGAAATCACTCGAAATGACAAGTATGCCACAGCTGTGGCTGCTTTTGAAGTCATTGACCAGGCAGAACGTCTGGACATTCCCAAAAAGTGGAAGAACCGAAAGCCGGCCGTTCAGGCAATGATGGCCCTTTCCGATGACATGGTGCGCTACGGCTTTGTCACCGACGAAGCCCGTCAGCAACTGCGGGAAGAGCTGTATGAGGATGAAGCAGAAGAAGCAATGAGCATCCTTTCCAGCGCCGCTCCCGTCACCGACGAGTCCGAAGAGGACCTGGAAGAGATCGGAGAAACCGAACCGGTGGATGTCCTCTCAGACGGTTCCGAAGATTCAGACGATTCCGAGGACTCTGACGACTCGGACGATGACTCGGATGACGATTCCGATGAGGAAGACGACGATTCCGACGTGGACGAAGATGAGGAGGAAGACGAGGACTGAGTCTTTCGCTTCCTGAAATCCATGGCCCGGTGGATTGGAATTCCGGGCCATCCGGGCCTTCGCTTCAGATTGCCGGCCACACAATACACTCTACCAGAGCCCCGGAAAAAGAAGGGCAGCGGTTCATCGACGGACTTTTCAAAAAGCTCCACGCAGCCGCAGAGTCTTCGCCTGCCCAAATTGAAAGCGAATCTACTGCATTCAAAAAAGGGTCAGAATCCCATATTCCAACCCCGGAACCAAAAAACCGACAAAACGTTCTGATCTGCGGAATCGGCGACGGCTTCTTGCTGAAACCTCTGTTGGATGCCCTGGAAAGCGGCGACCACAGCGCCCGCTCCCTTCAGTTCTATCTCTACGAGCCCTGCAACGCGCTACGGGAGAACCCATCGCCAGGGGTCAAAGAAGCCGCGAAACATCCGGCCATCCAATGGATAGAGGATTCGCACTGGAATCCGCCGGCGCGCTTTCAATTTTTTATCCTGCCTTCCTATCAGCGAAACTTTCCGGAACTGCAAAGGGCCTTCAGGCCGGATACGAATGCCAATACCGTCGAAAAATGGATGCGACGATGGAGGCGCAATTTTAGTATTCGCCGGGGTCAGGAAAGGGTGTACGCCCGAATGCCTGCACAGACTTCCTTTGTATTTCTGGGCGCCTCCCCTGCTCTGGAAGACGAACTGGAATGGCCAGCGCTTAAAGAGTACCGAGATCGCTACCTTCTGGTATGCTCGGACACTGCTCTTTCGCAAGCCCTCCGTCACGGTTTGGTGCCCGATCTGGTACTTTGTGTGGATTGCGCTCCGGCCACAGCCTATCATCTCCTACAGGCGCGAAACAACCAGCGACTGCTGTTGAAAAAAAACGAAATAACCAGTCACCCGGCGGAGGATGCAGAAACGAAAGCGGACCCAGCCAATTCTGCCAGCTCAACCGGCAAATCAGCAAGCGCAGAAAAAGCAAAGGCAAATAAACCAGAAGAAGAGTCCTTCGATGGAACGAACAAGCCCGGCACGGAAGAGTCTGCCGCCTCAATAGAGCTCCCGACGATCCAGGCTTTGACCTACAGCGCCGGTCCTCTTTTTGTTCGTGATTTCTTCGGGTCCGAATGGCTCTACGAGTCCGATTTTCCGGATGAGCAAAGCGAAAAGCCCGAGACCGGCAAATGGCAGAGCATCTCCAATCCCACCGGAAACCTATCCGGACTGGCAATAGCTCTGGCCGGCTCGAACAAAGACAACGATCTAATTCTGCTGGGAAGCGATGCCGAAGGCAGCATTTTTCAATCCCACTGCCGCAACACCGGCTATGAATACTACGGGTTGCTCGTGCAGAACCGATTGAATCCATTGGATCAGTATTATTTTCGCCTGGGAAGCCGACACTACTCCCGCAAACTGAGCGCCCATAAGGTAAGACAAAAGCAGACGGATGCGGCAAATATCCTGGGCTTGAAGTTGTATAGAGGAAAGGATCCGGCCTGGCTGGCCGCCATGAAAGAAAAACCAACGTTGTCTTCCCACTGGTCTGTTCGCCGAATGAGTGCGTCTTGAATTCCGGTGTTTTCATTAAACCACTTTAATATAAGCGAAAAAATGTCGTCAATATAGGGGGCGCCGAGTTTTCCTAGAATAGAGCCTGACTCAAGGTATCGGAGAAATAGATGATTATCCCTGTAGAAGACAGATTCACAGAAGTTCAGTTCCAGGAGGTGCAGGACATCCTGGCGGAGTTTTCCTGTTCGCTGAGCCCCATACCCGGCACAACGCGCACAATCTATGCTATACGGGGCGATGAAAGACATGAACTGATGATCAATCGTCTGGAGGGCCTCTCCTATGTGGCCCGGGTAGACACCATCCAATCTCAGTTCAAACTCATGGACATCAAATCCGAGCTCTACAACCATGAGTTCGGTATTGGCGGCAAAACACTGACCCGGGACCTGCTGGTGGTAGCCGGACAGTGTACCATCGACCCGAAAAATCCTAACTTCTTCATTGAAACCGCCCATGCAGTGAAGGAAGCCGGCGCCGATGTGATCCGTGGCGGCATCTGGAAGCCCCGCACCAGTCCGCATACTTATCAAGGTTCGAACGATGCGGTGGAAATACTCCTTCGCGCCTCGGAAGAAACCGGTCTGCCGGTGAACACGGAGGTAATGGACGAAGATCAGCTCAAGATTGCCATCGATGCCGGAGTTCCCATGCTTCAAGTAGGGGCTCGAAACGCGCTCAACTACTCGCTGCTAAAAAAGATCGGAATCATGACCCGTGGCAAGGGTACCCTGGTGCTTCTGAAAAGAGGCATGCACATGGGTCCTATCAGCGAATTCATTTGTGCGGCCGAATACATTGTGGCAGCAGGTAATCCCAATGTAATGCTCTGTCCCCGGGGAACCTTGCCTGCCCTGGACGGCTACAGAAATCACCCGGACGAAAGCATTACTCCGCTGCTGAAACAGCAGACCTGGGCGCCTGTGGTGGTGGATCCATCCCATTCCGTGGGCCGAGCCATTTACGTCCCTCATGCCGCCATGGCCGCTGTGTCCTATGGCGCCGATGGACTCTGCATTGAATGCCATGTAGATCCCAGGCACGGCATTGGCGATGATCCCAAACAGGCCATCACACCCAGGACTCTGGCTCAGTTGATCAAGGATGCTGGCGAAATCTACGAGAGAGCCCGCAAGTACCAGGAAGTCTATAACCATCACGAAGCCGTACCTGCAGGCTGAATCGTTTGAGTCAGAGGCCAATCCCGGTACCCGGCGGAGCAGGAACGGCGCCATCGTGGCGTCCAATCAAAGCCTTCCGGGAATAGGGCCTCAAATCCCAGATCCTGATATCGCCCGGCCTGAATCCACGAAGGCGCCGGCAACAAGCACGCTGTATTCCAGGCGGATACGGCCCCCACGGCCCCCGGAATCTAGCAACACTTCCCGGAGAAGGCGGCATTCTACTTGTCACAGGTTGCCCCCGGAGCAGTCTCTACTTTCAATCTAACTGGTGTCGCTTTGGCCGGCGCCCAATGAGGATAGGATATGGAAGAGAGTCTGTTAACCAGCGTGGGACTACCGCTGGCCCTGGGAATCATAATGCTCGGCATGGGCCTGACGCTGGTACCGGAGGATTTTAAACGAGTGCTGAAGTATCCCGGACCTGTGCTGCTGGGTCTGGGCAATCAAATGCTACTTCTTCCAATAATTGGATTTCTGGTTGCCAGCGGGTTTCCTCTCATGCCCGACCATGCGGTAGGAATCATGATTCTGGCCGCCTGCCCGGGAGGAGTGACATCCAATCTCTTCTGCCATCTATCCCGCGGTAACACGGCGCTCTCCATTACCCTTACGGCTATTTCCAGCGCTCTTTCCGTAATGACTGTTCCGCTCATCGTGAACTTCGCATTGGGTCATTTTCTTCCCCCCGGGGCCGGCGCTGGCGGGGAGGTACAACTCCCGGTGCTCAAGACCATCGGGCAGATATTCGTGATCACCGTTCTTCCGGTGGGCCTGGGAATGATGATCCGTCAGTACAAGCCGACTCTTTCCCATAAATCCGAAAGACCGGTAAGAATTCTGTCCACTGTGCTTCTAATTGCCATTATTGCCGCCGTAATCCTGAAAAACCGGCACACCGTGGTGGATTCCTTCATATCTGCAGGCCCGGCTTCCCTTGCACTGAATCTGGCCAGCATGGCCCTGGGTTTCCTGTCAGCTCGTATTCTTCTAAGCGACATTCGCATGGGCGTATCCATATCGATAGAGTCCGGCATCCAGAACGGCACTCTTGGCATTGTGATTGCCACTACGATGCTGGAAAGCCCTCAAATGTCCATCCCGCCGGCCATCTATTCCCTGGTTATGTTTGGCACAGGATTTGCCGCGGTAGTTCTATTCGGACGGATGGTGAAATCCCATCAGCTAAAGCATCCACCGGCGGGAGCATCAGGGTCTTGAGATTCAGTCTCCTTTTTATTAACAGATGTCCGCACAGTGGCACAATCTGCTAATTCCTCACACAGGGAGTAAGCATGGAAAACAAACACGAAGTGCAAAACCTGCACAAGAATCGCAGTTGTCAGATCGATGGATGTAGCTGCGGTCAGTGCCACCTATCCGTGGGAAAGAGGACCCTGCATATGAATTCGGCACGATTCTTCAGTCTGGCGATGGTGATCCAATGCATTGACTGGGAGGCGCAATCTCCAGAGTGGACCGGGCTATAAGCGACCATCTGTCAAAAAGCGATGTGGGAACCCTGAGCCGAACGCCTTGCGGGCAGTTGCGGTTTAATCCTGGGTCGGTGACCCTCCAGCTGAGCAAAGAGGAGCTACTGGAATGAACCGGTATGATTCCTCATGGAATTCGCACAATCATTGCCGAGGGACACGGATAGAAACAGGATTAGCGGCCCCGGGGAGCGGAAAGCGTGCCGTAAGCGTGCCGTAAGCGTGCCGTAAGCGTGCCGTAAGCGTGCCGTAAGCGTGCCGTAAGCGTGCCGTAAGCG
>MDTD01021953.1_pt1 | contig 132760 bp, 129 predicted proteins | sample 811221 | NCBI WGS metagenome assembly MDTD01 (sample SAMN05326646, study PRJNA326480) | marine metagenome | isolation source: seawater | place: Pacific Ocean: South West | collected 2011 | reverse complement strand
GACATCCTCGGTGCCGCGCTCAACAAGGCGCGCGAGCAGGCGGACGCCAACGCCGCCGGCCAGGGCGACGAGGGCGAAGGCGAGGAAGAAGACAAGAGCTGACCGCTCTGCTGTCTTCCGCGCGGTAGGCCATGACGAGGGCCGGAGTGTTGAACTCCGGCCCTTGTTCTATATGTAGACGGAACCACCGTTCACCCCGACTGACCCGTTCATGTCCTTCGAAGCTGACCAGACCGTCGACCGTCGACGCCTGAAACGCCAGATTGGAGTCTGGCGGCTCTTGGCGATCGGGTTTGCCGTGGCGCTTGTGGTGGTTCTCGCCGAATGGTCCGGGGCCGACCGGGTGGTGCGGGGGGACTATGTCGCGGTTCTTTCCGTCGAAGGCATCATCACCAGCAATCGCCAGCGCGAGGAGGCGCTGGACCGCATCGCCGAGGACCCGCACGCCACGGCCCTGGTGGTATGGGTCGACAGCCCTGGCGGCGGCACCTATGCGAGTGAGGTCCTGTACCGGGCGATCCGCAGGGTTGCCCAGGAGAAGCCCGTGGTCGCGGTCATGGGCACCGTGGCGGCTTCCGGCGGCTATATGACGGCGATCGCCGCCGACTACATCGTTGCCCGGGAAAGCACGCTCACCGGATCGATCGGCGTTCTGTGGGAGGCCACCAATGTCGTCGGGTTGATGGAGACGCTGGGCATCGAGAGCGACACCATCAAGAGTGCGCCGTTGAAGGCGCAGCCTTCGCCGTTCGAGCGTCTGTCCGATGCCGGACGCGCCGCGACCCAGGCCGTCGTCGACGATACGCAGCGGATGTTCGTAGCGATGGTCCGGGAGCGTCGGTCGATCCGCCCGGTCGATATGGGTATGGCAATCAGCGGGCGCGTTTTCACCGGACGGATGGCGGTGGAACTCGGTTTGATCGATGCGCTGGGTGGCGAGCGCGAGGCGCTGGCGTGGCTGGAAGAGGCACAAGGCGTCTCCGCCGACCTGCCGCTGCTGCCGGTCGAGATCGAGCGCGAATGGCCCCTGGGCACGCCCGTCGCGTCGTGGTTCCGAAAAACCTTTTTACCAGAAGAGCTTAATCTTGACGGGCTGATTTCCGTCTGGCAACCTTCCAACGACCTCTGATGCTGCTGAAGCGCAATAGCCGGTCGCGAAGACCGTCGAGAAGGGGGCAAGGCGGGGGACATGACGAAATCCGAGCTGATTCTGCGGATTGCAGAACTCAATCCGCATCTGTTTCAGCGCGACGTCGAGCGTATCGTTTCGACCGTGTTCGAAGAGATTTCGGCGGCGCTGGCGCGGGGGGACCGGGTCGAGTTGCGTGGCTTCGGGGCATTTTCCGTGAAGAAGCGGGCGCCGCGGCTGGGACGCAACCCGCGGACCGGGGCGGCCGTGCGCGTGGCCGAGAAATTCGTCCCGTTCTTCAAGTCGGGCAAGGAATTCCGGGAACGTCTGAACCGCTGACGGCGGCCCGGGCCATGTCCGTGGCAAGGGAGCCGTCATGAAGTTCATCCGCCGGCTGGTCGCCGTCGTCGTTCTTGTTCTCCTGGTCGCCTTCTCCTACGCCAATCCGGGCGCGGTGACGGTGAGCCTCTATCCGCTGCCGTTCGCGGCCGACATTCCCCTTTTCCTGATCGTGATCGGCACGCTGATCGTCGGCGTGGTGATCGGCGGCATCGTCACATGGCCCGACATGCTGCGGCATCGCCGGCTCGCCCGCCGCCGCCGCCAGCGCATTGAGGCGCTGGAAAGCAAGCTCGCCGAGATGCAGGCACCGCCGCCGGTCCAGAGCACGACCGGCAGCGCCCTGACCCGGGTCTCCGACAAAGCGGCTTAAGGCTCCTCTCTCCGCGCGTCGTCATCGCGAGGCCCAAAGGGCCGCGGCGATCCATAGACCGCTCGCCCAGACTCTCTTTCCGGTGGATCGCCGCGCTTCGCTCGCGATGACGGGGTGAACTTGCCGGGCGACTTGTCTCTCACGCCGGCCGGGTGATGTGGTTCAGCAGCGGCTCGCCGGCGGCGAAGCGATCCATGTTCTCGGCGATCACCGACCAGCGGCGCTCCATCAGCCCTTCCGTCCACGCTGAGGCGTGAGGCGTCATGATGACGTTGTCGAGTTCATGGAACGGACGGTTGGCGGGACGGAAATTGTCTTCCTGCCCCGGTGCCGGATAGCGGTACCAGACGTCCAGCACGGCACCGCCGATGACTTGTCGGGCGAGGGCGTCGTACAGGGCGTCCTCATCGCAAACCGCGGCGCGCGCGATGTTGATGATCACCGAATCGGACTTCATCAGCGTGAGCCTGCGGCCATCGATCAGGCCGCGGGTCGCGTCGGTCAGCGGGCAGGCGAGAACCAGGTAGTCGGTCCGCGGCAGGACCTCGTCCAGTTCCTCGATGGTGACGCATTCCGCATCCCGATCTTCCGGCTTGGTGCGCCCGATCGCGATGACGTCGACGCCGAAGGCGCGCACGCGGGCCGTGATGGCGCGACCGATATGGCCGTAGCCGAGAATCGCCACCGTCTTGCCGGCAAGCTCGCCATGGGTCGATCCGAACGACAGGAGACTGTGTTCCCACTTGCCGGTGCGGAAGACGCTGTCCATGCCGCACATGCGGATGTTCCATTCGAGCATTGCCAGTATCACGTATTCGGCGATGCCGATCTCGTGCTCGAAGACGTTGCAGACGGGGATGTCGGCGGGAAGGGCCGACCAGGTGATGGCATCGTAGCCCGCGCCCGGAAGCTGCAGCATCTTCAGCCGCGGTGCCGGCGGCAGGTCGGGCTCGACATGCATCGCGATCAGCACGTCGGCGTCGGAGAGCATTCCGGCCAGGGCATCGGCGCCCATCTCCGGTGTGTGGCACTGGATCGAGGCTTCCCGCCGCATCTTGCGCCGCAGCCGATCGGCGTTGGCAACGGCGTGAATCCCCTTAAGCACGATGTTCATCGGGTTCCTTTCCTCGGTCAGCGCAGCGTCCATGCGGGGCACCACCCATACGGAGCGACGTCATCATGCGGATCGTTCGGCAGCCGCACAACGCACCGCAGGCGCATAGCGCTTGACAGCCAGCGCTATATTCATATGAATATAGCTATTCCGTCTCCCCCGACGGGATACACGAGATGCCATTATCCCCCGATCACCTCCCCGGCCTCGGCCGGGGAGGTCTTTCTCGTGCCCGGCAGGTTTGCATCCAGCGCCGCTTCCCCTAACATCGGCGTCCGATCCACCCGCCATGACGGAATTCCATTGGCGCGCAAACGAATTGAACCGGACGAAGATCAGGATGCGCCGTTCATGCCGCGTTCGAAGCGGCCGGGCGTCTATCTGCGGGTGCTGTTGAGCGGCGGCGTGATGATCGGTCCCGGCAAGGCCGATCTCCTCCAGGCGATCGACCGGTTCGGGTCGATCTCGGCGGCGGGCCGGCATCTCGGCATGTCTTATCGGCGCGCCTGGCTGCTGGTGGATGAACTCAACGGCAGCTTCCAGAAACCGCTGGTCAGCGCGGTCCCCGGCGGCAAGGGCGGCGGCGGGGCGGCTCTGACCCCGATGGGGCAGGATATCCTCAAACGCTACCGCCATATGCAGGCGACGGCCGACGCAAAGCTTGCGGCTGAACTCGCCGAACTCGATTCGCTGTTGAAGCCCGGTCTCGCCGCAGAGGATTCGTCGACCAAGGACGGGCCGTCCGCCGGTGGCTGACGATCGGTTCTGGGACCCGATCGCGGAAGAGCGCGAGTCGGGTCTGCAACGCCTGCTCGGTTACAGGATCGTCGCCTGGGAAGACGGGTTCGCCGCGGTGAGCCTCGACCTCAAGCCTCACCATATGAACCGCAGCGGCGTTCTTCACGGCGGCGTCGTTGCGACGATGCTCGATGCCGTGGGTGGCTTGACCGGCCTCTATTGTCCGGTACCGGGACATGTCCGGAAAGCGGTGTCGATCTCGCTCAACATCAATTTCGTCGGTCAGGCGCGTGACCAGACGATTCGCGCCGAAGCCCGGAAGATCGGCGGCGGCCGCAAGATCTTCTTCGCTCGCGGAGAATGTCTGGCGGCCGATGGCAGCCTGATCGCCACCGCCGAGGGGAGCTACCGCTATCGGAGCGGCAGCGAAGATTCCGCCGGCATACCCCGCGAGGACTGACACCCCCGTCCCGCGTGCGTGCTACCCGCTATCCAGGAATGTTGTCGCCACGGGCGGGTTCGTGGATGATCATCGTCGGCCGGCATCAGACCGGCGGGGGAAGCGTTCGTTCACGATTAAGACGAGGGTGCAATGAGTCAGCCGTTTCCGGCAGGGAAAGTCGCGTGGTCGGGCGAGAATCCGGGCATGTATCTGAAGGAGAGCGCTGACGGCGCCTTCGTATCTCTGGTTTCGTTCTTCCGAGTCGTCGTCTCGCCCCATGGCCGGGGCCGCGGCGTCGTGTTGATCGAGGCCCCTCAATCGGCGAAGAGCACGCCGGAGGCGCTGAACATCTGTCTGACCGACAACGAGCCTCTGGCCCGCTACCTGATGCAGAATTTCGTGTGCAATTTCGGACCGTTCCGCGACCAGCCGGCGCTGGCCGGCATCGAGTACCGGACGCTCGACGAGGTGCACACGGTCGGGGATTCCCGAACCACCTACGGTGAGATCCTGAAGGGCGACGGTCTCGATATCCGGCTCAACTGGTCGGAGCTCAGCGAGCCGTTCATGGTCGACATGCCGGCCGCCAATTCGGCCACGGGCAAGCATGAGATGTTCAGCCTGTTCCTCGACGCCGGCAAGGCGACGGCGACCGTCAACGGACGGACGGTCAAGGGGAAGTCGGTCCCCCGCGATTTTGCCGGCCGTCAGTCGACCACGGCATTTCTCGCCTTCTCGGAGACCTGGATCGAGCCGTGATTCGGAACCCGTCCGCCGCGATGTCACGATGAAGACCAACCGGCCTGTTTCCGGTACCTACCGTCGTGCGGCGATGCATCGCATCGCCGGCGTCGTGGTCCTTTGACGGGGACCGCGCGCAGCAGACGTCTATTCGACCGCCCCTACCTCCTGCTGACGCTCACCATTCTCTTCTGGTCGGGGAACTTCATCATCGGTCGCGCGGTGCACGGCCATGTGCCGCCCGTCGGGCTGGCTTTCTGGCGCTGGTTCGGCGGGTGCGTGCTGCTGCTCGTCTTCGCACGGCCGCCGCTGCTCCGCGACCGGGCGGCGCTGCTGAGAAGCTGGCGGGTCGTCCTGCTGCTGTCGGCGATAGGGATCGCCGCGTTCAACAGCCTCGTCTATGTCGGCCTGCAATCGACCGAGGCGATCAACGGTCTGCTGATGCAGTCGACGATGCCGGTGATGATCGTCGGCATGTCCTATCTGATCTTCCGCGAGACGGTGTCGCCGCTCCAGGGTTTGGGCGTGGCCGTGTCGCTGGCAGGAGCGGTGTGGATCGTCGCTCGTGGCGATCCGTCGGTACTGGCGACGCTCACCCTGAACGGTGGCGATGTTGTGATCGTCGTGGCGGTTGCCTGCTATGCCACCTATTCGACGCTGCTTCGCAAGCGGCCGAAGGTCGATCCATTCAGCTTTCTCGCCGTCACCTTCGGTCTGGGAGCGCTGATCCTGCTGCCCTTCTATCTGTGGGAGAGCTTTTCAGGGAACCCGATGCGGTTCGACCGGACGACGCTGCTCGCCTGCGGCTATGTCGCTGTGTTTCCGTCGATTCTCGCCTATCTCTGCTTCAACCGGGGCGTCGAGTTGATCGGTGCCAACAGGGCCGGGCAGTTCGTTCATCTGATGCCGGTGTTCGGCAGCGGGATGGCGATCCTGTTTCTGGGCGAGTCGTTCCAGGCGTTTCATGCCGTCGGCATGGTGCTGATTCTGTCCGGCATTTTCCTGGCGACCCGGCGGCGGTAGAGCGTTTCAGCCCGCGGCCTGGTCCGGTGGAAAACGCAGGGTGACCTTGAGGCCCGGCTGGTTGTCGGCCAGTTCGATCGCGGCTCCGTGCAGCATGGCGACCGCCGCGACGAGGCTTAAGCCCAGCCCGTTGCCGGGTGTGGTGCGGCTGTGCTCGAGCCGGGTGAAACGCTCGAACACCCGCTCGCGGTCTTCGGCTGGAATGCCGGGACCGCTGTCGGCGATCTCGCAGACGACTGCGCGTTCCTCCCGGCGCACGGCGAGCCAGACCCGCCCGTTTTCCGGCGTGTACTTGACCGCGTTGTCGAGCAGGTTGGCGATCGCCTGGGCGAGAAGCTGCTCATGGGCGCGGATGCGGCAGCCGGGCTCCAGCCGCTTGTCGAAGTGGAGACCCTTGTCCTCCGCCACCGGCTGGTAGAGCTCCGCGACTTCGTCGGCGATGGTGGTGAGGTCGACCGCGACCATCTCGGCTCGGCTCAGGCCCGATTCGGCCTGGGCGATGCGCATCAGCGACCGGAACGTCGCGAGGATGGCGTCGGCGTCGGCGATCGTCAGTTCCAGCGTTTCCCGCTCGGGCGCGTCCATCGGCGCGTTGCGGAAGGCGAGTTCGGCACGCGACCGCAGCCGGCTCAAGGGGCTCAGGAGATCGTGTCCCAGCGAGTCGGTCACCGCCCGCATGCCCGTCATCAGATGCTGAATCTGGTCCAGCATCTCGTTGATGCTGCGCGCCAGGCGGTCGAATTCATCGCCCGAGCCGTCGGTTTGAACCCGTCGCCCGAGATCGCCGCGGATGATGTCCCGGCTCGTCGCCGAAACGTTCTCGACCCGGCGCAACAGGTTCCGGCTGATCAGGAGCCCGCCCAGAACGGCGAGCGCGAGGGTCGCGACCGCCGCCCAGGCGAGGACACCGATGATGATGTTTCGGAAGTCGGTGATGCCCTGGGTGTCGTGACCGACGAGCAGGCGAAAGCCGCCGGGAAGCTGGAACGTGCGCGCCTGAATGCTGTGCGGGACTAGCGCCCCGTCTTCCTTCTTCTTCAGGGTAATGTTGAACCAAGTCTTGTCGCCGTCGACGCTGACGACGGCATCGTCCGGCCAGTTGGCCAGATTTCCGGCCAGCCGCCGTCCGTCCGGGGCGACCAGCAGATAGACGCTGTTGTCGGTGGGCTGGCGCCGGCTGCGCTCGCTCACCACTTCGATCAACCGTTCCAGCCCTTCCGTACGGTATTGCTCGGCGAGGCCGCGGATCTCCGCCTCGATCGTCTGGCGGACCCCCTGGTCGATTACCGCGAGGGCCCACCAGTAGACGAGCCCGAGGACCAGGGTCAGAAAGATTCCGACGATTGCCGCATAGCGAAAGACGATGCGGAAGGTCGATGTCCGGAACGCCCGGAAGCCGCTGCTGGTGGTGGTCATCGGGATTTTCCAGCCGTCACGGCACGACTTGACCGTGCCATCCACGACTTCGGGTGTCGCCGCATCACTTCGGCAAATGCCGCTGATTCGTGGATCCCATGGCCGAGCCATGGGGTGACGAGGAAAAGCGATGGCTTACGGAAGGCACCAGGGGCACCGTCCTCAGGGTGTATCGCGCAGGACGTAGCCGGCGCCGCGGACGGTGTGAAGCAGGGGCTTGTCGAATCCCTTCTCGATCTTCTGGCGCAGCCGGCTGATGTGGACGTCGATGACGTTGGTCTGCGGATCGAAATGATAGTCCCACACGCCTTCCAGCAGCATGGTCCGGGTCACCACCTGATCGGCGTGGCGCATCATGTATTCGAGCAGGCGGAACTCCCGCGGCTGAAGCTCGATGGCGCGACCTGCCCGGCGGACCTGCCGGCTCAGGAGGTCGAGCTCCAGATCGCCGACCTTCAGCGTCGTCTCGACGCGTCCGGCATTGTGGCGCCGGACGATGGCGTCCAGACGGGCGATCAGCTCGGAGAACGCGAAAGGCTTGGTGAGATAGTCGTCGCCGCCGGCGCGCAGGCCCTTGACGCGGTCATCGACCTCACCCAGTGCGCTCAGGATCAAGACGGGCGTAGCGATGTCGGCGGCGCGGAGCGCCTGGATCACCGCGAGGCCGTCGAGATGCGGCAGCATGCGGTCGACGATCAGTGCGTCGTAATCGCCGCCTGTCGCCATGAACAGGCCGTCGCGCCCGTTCGACGCGACATCGACGACGTGGCCGCTCTCCGTCAGCCCCTTCGCCATGTACTGCGCGGCGTTCTCGTCATCCTCGATGATCAGAATATGCATCGCACCGCCAGCGTAATCCGAAACGAGGTTCCGCAGGGATATCCCGTTCTCATAAGGCATCGCACGCCTCCGTCGGAAGGGGAAGTAGGGTTTCGGGGGGCTGAAAAACGACGGGCCGGATCCCTGGAGAGATCCGGCCCGAAGCGTCTCGGTGCCTATCGGCGCGACCGGATTACGCCTTGCCGATCTTCATGCCGAGGAACAGGTCGTCACCGCTGCGATTGACCAGGAGAAGCAGGCTGTTGTGGTTCTCCTGCTTGGCCTTCTCGGCGATCGTCTCGACCTGAGAGGGGTCCGACACCTTCTCCCGGTCGATCTGACGGATCACGTCGCCGACCCGCAGGCCGTGCTCGGCGGCCGGGCTGCCCGGCTCGACGCCGACGACGGCGACACCTTCGACATCGTCAGGAACCTGGAACTGCTGGCGAAGATCCGGTGTGATCGGGGCGAGCTGGGCGCCGAACGCGGCGGCCGGAGACGACTGAGCGCCACCCGACATGCCGGAAGCCTCCGCGACCTGCTCGGGCTCCATCTTGGCGATGTTGACCGAGACGGTCTCGACCTCGCTACCGCGACGGATGCGCAGGTCAGCATCCTTGCCGGCGGGCGTGGCGGCGACCAGACGGGGCAGATCACGCACCGAGTCGATCTCCGTGCCGTTGTAGCCGACGATCACGTCGCCCTGCTCCAGACCGGCCTTCTCCGCCGGGCTGCCGGACACGACCTCGGCCACCAGCGCGCCGTGCGGCTCGTCCAGGCCCATCGCCTCGGCGATCTCGGGCGACACGCCCTGGATCTTCACGCCGAGCCAGCCGCGCTCGACATGACCGTTCTCCTTCAACTGCGCGATCACGTCCTTGGCGAGGTTGGACGGCACGGCGAAGCCGATGCCGACGCTGCCGCCGCTCGGGCTGATGATCGCGGTGTTGATGCCGATCACCTTGCCGTCGGTGGCGAAGGTCGGGCCGCCGGAGTTGCCGCGGTTCACCGCCGCGTCGATCTGCAGGAAGTCGTCATAGGGGCCGGCGTGGATGTCGCGGCTGCGGGCCGACAGGATGCCGGCGGTCACCGTGTTGCCGAGACCGAAGGGGTTGCCGACCGCGAGCACCCAGTCACCGATCTGGATGTCGTCAGAATTGCCCCACTCGACATAGGGCAGGTCCTTCGGCGCGTCGATCTTCAGCAGCGCCAGGTCGGTCTTGTCGTCGGTGCCGACCAGTGTCGCCGGATAGGTCTTGTCGTCGTCGAACGTCACCTCGATGTTGGTGGCGTCGTCGATGACGTGATTGTTGGTCACGATGTAGCCGCTCGGGTCGATGACGAAGCCCGAACCCAGCGCGTGAACCTCGCCCTGGGGACCCTGCGGGCCGCCATGGGGCATGCGGTCACGGAACTGCTTGAAGAACTTCTCGAACGGCGATCCTTCGGGGATGTCGAACGGCAGGTCGGGCATGCCCTGCATCTGCTCCTGGGCCGAGACGGCGTGCTCGGAGGAGATGTTGACCACCGCGGGCGTGACCTTCTTCACCAGCGGGGCGAAGCTGTCGGGCGCCGGGGCGGCGCTGGCACTGGTCCAGACCAGCATGCTGCCGGCCACGAGCATCGAGCCCAGGCCGACGGCGCGCCGAGCGGCGGAGCGCATCCCATGCGCCTTCCGTTCGACCGGCTCGCCGATCACCGCCGGATTCGTTTCCGGCGCGTGCGTTTCGAATGTCTGCATCGGTCGCTCCTTGGATATCGGGGGGCGTCCCCCACGTCACAGGCGACCATATGCGTCGCGACTCTGTCGCCGGCCTTTCCTGCCGATTACAAATCGTTCATGTGCTGTCGACCGGCCGCGCAGGGAGGTCCCTGCGCGGCCGGGTCGCTTCGCTTCCGGCTACATCGTCATCCAGTCGCCCGACTGCTCGAAGGCATGGGCGGCCTGGTAGATCGTCGCCTCGTCCCAGTATTTGCCCACCAGCTGCAGACCGATCGGGCGGCCGTCGTTCATCCCGCACGGGATGCTCATCGCCGGATGGCCGGTGACGTCGTAGGGGCTGGTGTTGGGTAGCATCTCGAAGGCGCGGGCCAGGATGTCCTCCGGCGGCGCGTCCGGACCGGGAAGCGGCGTCGCCTTGATGGGCAGGGTCGGCATCAGCAGCAGGTCGACCTCGCCCAGCACCTTGTCGTATTCGGCGGTGAGCTGGCGGCCGAGGTTCTGGCACTTGGCGTAGAAGTGGCCGCGGTAGTGCTTGGTGAAATACTCACCGACCAGCATCGAGATCTTGAGCGAGAGCGACAGTTCGTCCGCCCGCTCGCGCCAATTGGCGTGGTAGTCGAGCAGGCCGGTCGCGTAGAGGCCCTTCCAGTTCATGCCGAGGCCGTTGCCGCGCATCATCTGCCATTGCAGACCTTCCAGCGCGATCGGCGTCCAGATCGCCTGACCCATGAGGTGCATGGGAACGGAGACTTCGGACACTTCGGCGCCGAGGCTGCGGAACCGGTCGGCGGCGGCGCGGACGGACGCGTCGACGTCGGGCTCGGAATTGGCGTGGCCGAAGCCTTCCTTCAACACACCGATCTTCATGCCCTTGACGCCTTTGCCCAGGGCCCTGGTGTATTTGTTGGTCTTGACGTTGATCTGGCGCGGGTCGAGGCCGTCGGGGCCGGCCAGAACCTCCAGGAACAGGGCGTTGTCGCTGACATTGCCGGTGATCGGGCCGGTGTGATCGATGGTCGATTCGATCGGCATCACGCCCGTATAGGGCACGAGGCCGTGGGTGCCCTTCATGCCGTAGGTACCGCTATAGGCCGAAGGGATGCGGATCGAGCCGCCCTGGTCGCCGCCGATAGCGAGGTCGGCCTCGCCGGTGACGATCAGCGTGGCGCTGCCCGACGACGAGCCGCCGGCCGAGTAGCCGGGCTTGCGGGCGTTCTCGACCGCCGCTGGGTCGCTGGTATGGCTGCCGCCCGACAGGCAGAAATGCTCGCAGGTGGCCTTGCCGACGATTTCGCCGCCGGCGTCGAGAATCCGCGTGACGATGGTCGCGTCGATGTTGGGGACGAACCCTTCCAGCGTCGAGGCGCCGTTCATCATCGGCACGCCCGCCAGGCAGACATTGTCCTTCAGCACGACCTTCTTGCCGGCCAGGGGACCGCGCTTCGCGCCCTTGACGGTCGCCTTCCAATACCAGGCGTTCAGCGGGTTCTCATCGGGACCGGGGCGATAGCCGGGAGACCGCGGATATTTCGAGTCGGGAAGATAGTCGGGCAGGGCGTCGAGGGCGCTGTATGCGCCGACCATGCCGGCCATCTGGTCGATGAAGAACTGCACTTCGCCGTCGGTTAACGACATGCCCAGGTCTTCCGCGATTGTGCGCATCTGGGCGGGAGTGGGACCTTTGACCGCCATGGCGACCTCCTAGCTGGTTGGACGTATGGACCCTCTCTTAAGCGCCGGCCTCCCCCTCCGGTGTCACTTGGCCGAGAGCTCGTGCGAGGCATGCAGCACGACGTCGCCGTCGAGCGCTCCCTCGGTATCGGCGATGAACTTGGCGACGGCGGGGGAGTTGTTGTGAAGCTCCATCGCCGCCTGATCGGCAAAGCGTTCGTAAGTGGTGAAGACGCAGGGGTCGGCCATCGACTGGCTGACGAAATAGCCGACGGTATCGGGCTCGTTCACCGCGACATGGGCGGCGACCGCGGCCAGCGCGTCGCGGACGATCGCCTCCTTACCCGCCTTCGCGCGGATGATCGCGGAAATGCTGACCATGATGACCTCCTCTAACCCGTGACGCCGATGAACTCGCCCACCACTTCCGGGTCGGCGAGATGCTCCGGCGCAACCTCCCGCGTGATGTGCCCGCGATGGATGATCAGCACCCGTTGCGACAGGGCGCGGATGAAGTCGAGGTTCTGTTCGACCAGAACGACCGTGAGGCCACGGTGGGCGCGGAGTCCGTGCAGATGATCGACGATCTCCTCGATGATCGAGGGCTGAATGCCTTCCGTGGGCTCGTCGAGCAGGATAAGCCTGGGATCGCCGCACAGGCAGCGGGCGAGGGCGAGAAGCTGCTGCTCTCCGCCGCTCAAGGCGCCGCCTGGGCGGTCGAGCAAAGGCTTAAGGCGTGGGAACTCGTCGATGATGGCTGGGATTACTTCGGCCTCGCGCCGGGTCCCGCCGGCGAGGCCCATGCGGAGGTTGTCGAAGACGCTGAGGCTCGGGAAGATCTCGCGGCCCTGCGGTACGTAGCCGATGCCCATCCGCGCCCTGCGCTCCGGCGGCAACCGGGTGATGTCGGTGCCTTCGAAGGTGACCCGTCCGGCGGTCGGCCGCAGATAGCCCATCAGGGTCTTGAGCAACGTGGTCTTGCCCATGCCGTTATGGCCCAGCACGCCGACGAACTCCCCGGCCTCGACCGCCAGACCGACCCCGTCCAGGATCGGAATGCGCCCGTAGGCCGCGTGCAGGCCCTCGACGGAGAGCATGGTCATGGCCGCGCTCCATCCACTGCCGTCATGCCCGCGCAGGCGGGCATCCAGGGGCTCGCGCCGCGGCGAAGCCAGTTTGCATCCCGCATGTGGCGCTGGGTTCCCGCCTGCGCGGGAACGAGGGGAAGAGAGTGCTGCGTCATTGCGAGCCGGAGGCGAAGCAATCCAGTCTTGCGGCCGGGCTGGATCGCCGCGTCGCTGCGCTCCTCGCGATGACGGTGGTGTTGCATCATGCCGCCGCCTGCTTGCCGAGATAGACGTCGCGGACGCGCTGGTCGGCCATCACCTTGTCGACCGTTTCCTCGACCAGGATGCGGCCCTGGTGGAACACCGTCACCTTCTTGGCGATCTGGCGGATGAACTGCATGTCGTGCTCGACCACCACCAGGGTCGCGGTGCGGTTCACCTCGCGGATCAGGGCGGCGGTGCGGTTGGTCTCCTCCTGGCTCATGCCGGCCGAGGGTTCGTCGAGAAGGATGATCCGGGGCTCCCGGGCGATCACCATGCCGATCTCGACCCATTGCCGCTGGCCGTGCGCCAGTTCTCCTACGTCGCGATCGAGAATGGGGGCGAGGCCCAACCGGTCGACGACGTCGTCGATCATCGCCCGCGCCCGGTCGGGTCCGTGGCGGAAGCGCGCGGCGATCCACAGGTTTTCGCGCGCCGTCACGCCATCGAAGACGTCCGGCACCTGGTTCTTGATGCCGATCCCGAGACGGCCGATCTCGTGGGCTTCCCGGCGGGTGATGTCGACGCCGTCGAAGACCACCTGCCCGCTGGTGGGGGCGATCTGGCCGGTCAGCATCTTGAAAAAGGTGCTCTTGCCGGCGCCGTTGGGGCCGATCAGGCAGCGGAGTTCGCCTTCCTCCAGCCGGAAGTCGACACCGGCGATCGCGCGGACGCCGCCGAACCGTTTCTCGAGGCTCTTGGTCTCGAGGATTGCCGCGGCTGCCAAGGTCAACTTTCGCTCCGCTTGCTGCGTCCGGTGATCTGGGCGAGCAGCAGGCCGATGCTGGGCAGAAGGCCCTGCTGGAAGACCAGCACGAAGATCACCAGCACGCCGCCCAGCACCAGCGAGACCTGCCCCACGCCCTGGGTGCCGAGCCAGGTGGTGAGGTACTGGATCAGGCCGGTGCCGACGATGGGCCCGATCAGCGTCGCCTTGCCGCCGACGATCACCCAGATGATGACCTGCGCCGCCTGACCGAGGCCGAACATCTCCGGCCCGACGAAGCTTCCCCAGATGCCGTAGAGCGCACCCGACAGCCCGGCGACGCCGCCGGCGAGGACGAAGGCCGCGAGCTTGTAGCGGCGGGCGTCATAGCCCAGAAGCTCGGTGCGGCGCTCGTTCTCGCGAATGCCGACCAGCACCCGGCCGAAGCGGGTGAGCAGCAAGAGCCTCAGGCCGACATAGACCAGGACCAACGCCCCTGCCGACAGATAGAACACGCCGTCGATGAACAGGCTGGTCGACGGGTCCCAGGGGAGCTGAAGCGGCGGGACGCCCGGAATGCCGTTCTGCCCGCCGACGCGCACGCTGCCGATGACGAACTGCTCGCCCGATGTCGCGCGGACGCCCTTCTCCAGGATCAGCGTCACCACCAGCGTGATGACGCTCAGATAGATGCCGCTCACCCGGCCGTAGATCATGAAATAGCCGATCACCCCGGCGAACAGTGCGGGCAGGATCATCGCCCCGATCAGCGGCCCGGTCGTCTCGCCGAAGTTCATCGCCGCGATGGCATAGGTATAGCCGCCGAGGCCGAAGAACGCCGTCTGGCCGAAACTCAGGATGCCGACATAGCCCCACAAGAAGCTCATGCTGAGGGCGAGCAGCGCCAGCACGAAGATCACCGACATGTCCAACTGGACGGCGATGTCGATATAGGACGGCAGGGCGAACAGCACCGCCGTCGCGGCGACGACGAACAGCCACCACCACCATTTCGGCGGCTCGGCCGCCGGTTGCATGCCGAGAGGTCGCAGCGCCACGGGCTAAAGCCCCCGCCTCAGGCGGCCGGTGATTCCGACCGGCAGCAGGCGCAGCAGGACGATCGCCACGAACAGCACCGACATCTCGCCGACCACCGAGCTCGACGCATAGGCGACGATGCCGTCGATGGTGCCGAACAGGCCGGAGGCGGAGATGGTGCCCAAGAGTGGCATCGGACCGCCGGCGATGACGGTGATGAAGGCCTTGGCGATGAAGAAAATGCCCATGGTTGGCGCCGCGCCCGTGATCGGCACCAGCACCGCCCCGGCGAGGCCGGTCAAGGCGGAGCCCAGGCCGAAGGTCGCCATGTAGATGCGGTCGGTGCCGACGCCGAGGCCGCGGGCCATCGCCGCGTTCTGCATGGTGCCGCGGGCCAGCAGGCCGAAGCGCGTGTAGCGGAACAGGGCGTAGCAGAAGACCAGCATGGCGACGGCGATCACCATCATCACCAGGCTGTACTGGGAGACGGTGAAGTTGCCGATGGCGAAATTGCCGAGGGTCGAGGCGACGCTCTCGGTCTGCGGTCCGAAGACCGACGTCACCGCGCCGACGATGAACAGGCTCAAGCCCCAGGTCGCCAGAAGCGTGTCGACCACCCGGCCATAGAGGAAGCGGATGATCAGCCTTTCGACGATGATTCCGAACAGGCCGACCACGATCGCGGCGACGATGAACGCCATCCACAGCGGCAGGCCGGCCTGGGCGGCCATGGTGCAGGAATAGGCGCCCAGCATCAGGAACTCGCCCTGCGCCAGATTGATGACCCCCATCATCCCGAAGATGATGGCGAGACCCAGGCTGATCAGAATGAAGATGCTGAACGAAAAGCCTATCTGGTAGGCGTAGATCGCGACCTGCTCCACGCAGCGTGCCCCCGTTACCCGTCGCAAGCCTGCGGAAAGGCCGCCTCACCCAGGCGGCCCCTCCGTAGCGGTCGTCGAACGCTCAGTCGATCTGGACTTCGTACTGGGTGGTGTCGTTCGGGTTCTCGTAGAGATTGCAGACGAGTTGGGTGTCCTTCGGCGGCTGCTGCGGGAAGGACTTGAGCACGTCGAAGCTCTGTTCCTTGTTGCCGCGGACGATGTGGATATCCATCGTCGTGTGGTTGGTCTGGCCGTCGATGGTGTAGAGGCCGCCGGCGCCCTCGACCTGGGTGCCGCCCAATGCGGCGATCACCGAATCGGGGTCGGCCGCGCCGGCCTTGCGTACCGCCTCGGCCCACAGGGTCACGCCGCGATAGCCGTATTCGCCGTATTCGCCGACATATTCGTCGTTGCCGACATAGGCCTGGAAGCGCTCGACGAAGGACTTCGCGTTCTCGGTCGGCAGCGAGTCGACGAAGGAGGTGGCGATGTAGATGCCGTCGCCTTCCTCCGGGCTGAGCTGCGTCTGCTCGCGGCCGACGCCATAGGTCGAGGATGCCAGCAGCATGTTCTTCTTGCCGATGGTCTGCTCGAACTGGCGGTAGAAGGCCATGTGCGCGCCGCCCACCAGCGCCGACCAGACGACGTCGGGCTTGGCTTCCTGGATGCGCGACAGGACGGGGGCGAAGTTGGTGACGTCCAGCGGGAAGAACTCGACCGCCAGATCCTCGCCGCCATTGTCGCGGATGATCTTCTGCATCCACTTGGCGGTGATGTGGCCGTAGTTGTAGTCGGCCGCGAGGATGTAGCCGCGCTTGCCGCCCAGCTCGCTCATCACATAGGGGATCAGCGCTTCGAGCTGCTGCGCGGGCACCATGCCGGTGCTCACATGGCGGCGGTCGCAGACGCCACCTTCATAGAGCGAGTTGTAGAACAGGAGGCCACGGAACCGGTCGACGATCGGGCGCATCACCTCGCGCGAGCTTGACGTGATGCCGCCGTGGATGACCTGCACCTTGTCGCGGACCAGTGCCTGGGTCGTGTACTGGGCGTTGAACTGATTGTTCGACTGGGAGTCGTAGAAGAACAGCTCCAGCGGCCGGCCGAGCAGCCCGCCGGCGGCGTTGATCTCGTCGACGGCCATGGCGACCGCCTGGATCTGCTTCAGGCTGTAGATGTTCAGGACGCCCGTCTGATCGAGGATGTTGCCGACCCGAATCGGTTCTTCCGCCGCGATCCCCGCGCGCTTCAGAAGGCCGGCGGAGCTGGCGTACACCAGGGCGCCTGTGGCCGACATCATGAACTGCCTGCGACTGAACCTCATGTGATCTCTCCGCCTTCGCAAGATTGGGTCGGCCGGACGACCGCCGCGGCCGGATGATCGCCGCGGGCGCTTTCAGCAATGTGGTCGTCGATTCGGTGGTGGCGCGCTCTCCCCGCAGGAACGCCGAAACGCTTGATCTTCGAACTATAGTGCAGTTGCGAAGAGGGCAAAACGGTTCATTTCAGCGCCCGACTCGCGGCTGCCGGCGGGATTGGGTGCGCTGCGGAATTGCCGGACGCCGATGGAACCATCGGGCGGCATGGCTTCCCGGACACGGAAACGGGGAAAATCCGGATCCTTCGGGTCATTGGGCTGCCGCCTATGGGAATTCTTAATGCTTTTCCGTAATGTCTGGCCCCGCGCAATCGCTTTAACAGCCAGCGGTCGGACATGAAGATCTCCATTTTCGGTATGGGTTACGTCGGCGTTGTTTCGGGCGCCTGTCTCGCTTCGCTCGGCCACGAGGTCGTCGGCGTCGACGTCAGCGAAAAGAAGATCGAGCTTCTCAACGCCGGGAAGTCGCCGATCGTCGAGGAGCAGATCGAGGACCTAGTCGCCAAGGCGGTCGCCGAAGGGCGGCTGCGGGCGACGACCGACGCAATGGCGGCGGTTGCCGAGACCGACGTCTCGTTTATCTCCGTCGGCACGCCAAGCGCGCCGAACGGCGCCCTCTCCCTGGCGGCCGTGGATGCGGTGGTCGTCCATATCGCCCGCGCCATCGCTGCCAAGACCGGACCGCACACCGTCATCGTGCGCAGCACGGTGGTGCCGGGCACGACCGAGGACCGCATCATGCCGGCGCTGGTCGAGCATAGCGGCCGGCAGATCGGCGAGGGCCTGGAGCTCGGCTTCAATCCGGAGTTCCTGCGCGAGGGAAGCTCGGTCAAGGACTTCTACAAGCCGCCCTACACGATCATCGGCTCGGTCGGCGAAGGCGCCTACAAGGTCGTCGAGCAGATCTACGAGGGCGTCGACGGGCCGATGGTGAAGACCAACTGCGTCGTCGCCGAGTCGGTGAAGTACCTCTCGAACATCTATCACGCGGTGAAGATCACCTTCGCCAACGAAGTCGGCAGCCTGCTCAAGTCGTTCGGCGTCGATGGCCGCGAGGCGATGGCGATCTTCTGCCAGGACAAGACGCTGAATATCTCGCCGGCCTATCTGAGGCCCGGCTACGCCTTCGGCGGCTCCTGCCTGCCCAAGGATCTGCGCGCGTTCCTGTCGCTCGCCCGCGGCCAGGACATCGACCTTCCGTTCCTGGGGAACGTACTTGCCTCCAACGAACGCCACATCGAACGCGCCTTCGACATGATCGCCCGGCAGGGCCGCGGTCGGGTGGCGATGTTCGGTCTGTCGTTCAAGCCGGGGACCGACGACCTGCGCGAATCGCCGCTGGTCGCCCTGGCCGAGAAGCTGGTGGGCAAGGGCTACGATCTCGAAATCTTCGACGAGAACGTCGAGTACAGCCGCCTGATGGGCGCCAATCTCGAATTCATCAACCGCGAGATTCCGCATCTCCAGCGCCTGCTCAGAAAGGACCCGGCCGCGATGGTGGCGAACGCCGACACCATCGTCGTCGGCCATGCCGGCGCGGACGAGGTAGGCGCCATCCTGGCGGGCGGCGCCGGCAAGACGGTGGTCGACCTTCAGGGCGTCGCCAAGCTTCAGGAGTCGAAAGACTTCACTTACGAGGGCATTTGCTGGTGAGGGATCGTCCGCGGCTGCTGTTCGTCGCGCCGCGCTTTCTGTTCCCCACGGATTCCGGCGGCAAGATCCGCACGACGGACATCCTGCGGGGGATGAAGGGGGGGCGGTTCGAAATCGTTCTCGCGTCGCCGGCACCGGACAACATCGCCCCGTTCGAAAGCGAGATCGAATCCGTCTGCGACCGGTTCGAAGGCTGGTCGGAGCCTGCGCGCGGAGCGCTGTTCCCGGTCACCCGGATGCGTCACCTGCTGTCCTCTCTGCCGGTGGCCGTAGCGACCGACCGCTCGGCGACGGGGAAGGCGGCGGTGGGAAGTCTGCTTGCCGAGAAGCCGGACGTCGTAGTGGTCGACTTTCCCCATACGGCGGTGCTGCTCCCTCACCGGATCGACTGTCCCTCGGTGCTGTTCACCCACAATGTCGAGGCCGAGATCTTCGAGCGGCATGTCGACCTTGCCGGCGACGGTCTTCGTCGCGGCGTCTGGCGCGATCAGTCGCGGAAGATGGTGCGCTTCGAGGGCGAGGCGTGCCGCCGTTTCGATACCGTGGTGGCAGTCTCCGACCGCGACGGCGAAGTGCTCACCCGTCGCTACGGCCTGAAGGACGTGGCGACCATCCCGACCGGCGTCGACCTCAACCGCTTCCCGTTCCGCCCGTCCGAGGACCACGCCGGCAAGCGGGTGGTGTTCGTCGGCTCGATGGACTGGCGCGCCAACATCGACGCCATGGAGTTCTTCATGGCCGACGTCTGGCCGCGCGTCGCAGCGGCACGGCCCGAGGCGACGATGGCGGTGGTCGGCCGCAACCCGCCGCCCGCTCTGGTCGAAGAGGCGAAGCGCCGCGGGCTCGCCTGGACGTTCACCGGATTCGTCGACGACGTCCGCGACCATGTCTACGACGCCCAGGTTTACGTGGTGCCGATCCGGATCGGCAGCGGCACGCGGATCAAGGTGTTCGAGGCGATGGCGATGGGAAGCCCGCTGGTCTCGACCACCGTCGGCGTCGAGGGGCTGCCGATCGCGGACGAGACGCATTACCTCTGTGCCGACGATGCCGAGGGTTTCGCTGCGGCGGTGATCGCGCTGCTGGACGACCCGAACCGCCGTCTCGCCCTCGCCACCGCCGCCCGGCACTACGTCGAGGAGAACTTCTCGTCGGAGCGGGTGGCCCAGATTTTCGAAGACATCTGCGCCCGTACCTTCGAGCGAGCGAAGGCGGCGTAGGCGACGGCGTCATCGCCGCGTCTTGACGGCGGCACCGGCGCCGATCCACATAGGGCGCCGTGGCGACATCTCCTCCTCTTCTCGCATTGCGCGGCGTCGGCGTGACGTTCGGCGGCGCGCCGGTATTCAGCGACATCGACTTCGCGGTCGGGCGCGGCGACCGCATCTGTCTGGTCGGGCGCAACGGGGGCGGCAAGTCGACGCTGCTCAAGGTCCTCGCCGGCACGGTCGAGCCGGACTCGGGCGAGCGCTTCGTCGAGCCCGGCATCCGCATAGCGACCCTGGCGCAGGACGTGGTCGCTGCCGAGGGGGCGACTGTCGCCGATTTCGTGACCGAGGGCCTGCCCGAAGGCCGGCGCGAGGAAGAAGCCTACCGGATCGTGGAGGTGCTGGACCGTCTGCGTCTCGATCCGTCGCTTGCCATGGCGACGCTGTCGGGGGGTGAATCGCGCCGCGCCGGGCTCGCCCGCGCCTTCGCCTCCGATCCCGACATCCTGCTGCTGGATGAGCCGACCAACCATCTCGACCTGCCGACCATCGAGTGGCTGGAAGGCGAGATCGCGGCGTTTCGCGGCGGCGTGGTGGTCATCAGCCACGACCGCAAGCTGCTGGAGACGGTGGGTAACCGCACGGCCTGGCTCACCACCGGCCGCCTGCTCCAGCGCGACGCCGGCTTCATAGGCTTCGATGACTGGCGCGACACGGTGATCGCCGAGCAGGAGGCCGAGCTTCACCGCATGGACAAGAAGCTGGCCGCCGAGGCCGAATGGCTGCACCGGGGCGTCACCGCGCGCCGGCGCCGCAACCAGGGCCGGCTTCGGGCGCTGATGCAGCTCCGGAGCGAACGCGCCGCCACCAGGCGCGAGCCGGGAACGGCGAAGATGGCGATCGAATCGGCGGCGCCCAGCGGCCGGCTGGTGGTCGAGGCCGAGGGGATCGGCAAGCGCTACGGCGACCGCACCATCATCCGCAGCTTCTCGACCCGCATCATGCGTGGCGACCGGGTGGCGGTGATCGGCCCCAACGGCGCCGGCAAGACGACGCTGCTCCGCATGCTGACCGGCGATCTCGCCCCGGACAGCGGGAGCATCCGGCTCGGCACCAATCTCGTGCCGCTCTATTACGACCAGCGCCGCGAAAGCCTCGACCCGGATGCGACGCTGTGGCGGACCCTCTGCCCCAAGGGCGGCGATTCGGTGATGGTGCGCGGCCGCCAGCAGCACGTCGTCGGCTACCTCAAGGATTTCCTGTTTCCGGAGAGCAAGGCGCTGAGCCCGGTCCACATGCTGTCGGGCGGCGAGCGCTCGCGCCTCCTGTTCGCCAGGCTGTTCGCGCAGGCCGCCAACTTCCTGATCCTCGACGAGCCGACCAACGACCTCGACATGGAGACCCTCGACCTGCTCGAGGAACTGCTCGCCGACTTCGACGGCACGGTGCTGTTCGTGAGCCACGACCGCGACTTCATCGACCGCATCGCCACTTCGACGATCCTGGTCGAGGGCGACGGGCGGGTGGAGGAGTTCGTCGGCGGGTTCAGCGATCATCTGCGCCACAAGCGGACGCAGGAACCGGCAGTACCGGCCGCGGCCAAGGCGCAGCCCAAGGGCGAGGCCAAGCCGAAAACCGAACGCAAGCGGCTCTCATACAAGGAGCAGCGGGAACTCGATCAATTGCCCGGGCGCATCGAGACGCTGGAGAAGGAAGCGGAAAAGCTCGAAGCCGCCTTGGCCGACCCGGGGCTCTATGCGCGCGACCGCGCCCGGTTCGAAAGCAGCACGGCCCGCCTGGAAGCGGTCCATGCCGAGCGCACCGCCGCCGAGGACCGCTGGCTGGAGCTCGAAGAGAAACGCCAGACGCTGGAGGAAGCAGGCTCCTAGGCCGCTCTTCCGTCACCGCCGCGCCCGTCCCCGACGGTCATGGCACCGCTCGGCGGCGCCATCCACGACTTTCGGTGCTTGCGTCTAACGCCGCAAAGTCGTGGATCGCATGGTCAAGCCATGCGATGACGAGTGCGGGGAATGGACAGGGCGGGGGCGACGGCTTGGAGAGACCTACTCCCCGGCCGGGATCGTCACGCGGACCAGCGTTCCGCCGCCGTCGCGGTCGTCGAGGGTGATGTCGCCGCCATGGTTTCGGGCGACCGAGCGGGCGACGGCGAGGCCGAGACCGGTGCCGCCGGTCTGGCGGCTGCGCGATCCCTCCAGACGGAAGAAGGGCTGGAAGACCTGCTCGCGATAGGCCTCGGGGATGCCGGGTCCGTGGTCGCCGACGGTAGCGACGATGTCGCCCGCCGGCGCGTCCAGCCCGACCTCGGCGCCGCCGCCGTAACGGACGGCGTTCTCGATCAGGTTGGCGAACAGGCGTCGGAGCGCGACCGGACGGCCGGTGAAGGAGAGGTGCGCCGGCCCGCTGTACGAGACCGCATGACCGGCATCGGCGAAGTCGTCGCAGAGGCTCTGCAGCAGTTCGGCGAGGTCGACCGGGCGGCGTTCCTCGCTCGTCACCGTATCGCGGGCGAAGGCCAGCGATTCGTCCAGCATCGCCGTCATCGTGTCGAGGTCGGCGAGCGCCTTCGCCCGCTCCTCGTCGTCGGCGATGTAGTCGGCGCGAAGTCGGAGGCGCGTCAGCATCGTGCGGAGATCGTGGGAGACGGCGGCCAGCATCATCGTCCGGTCCTCGACCAGCCGCCGGAGCCGTTCCTGCATACGGTTGAAGGCGCCGATCGCTCGGCGAAGCTCGTAGGAACCGTGCTCGTCCAGCGGCGGCGCGGCGACGTCCATACCGAAGCGGTTGGCCGCCTCGGCGAAATGTTCGAGCGGCCGGGCGGTCCGCCTGGCGCCCCACAGGGCGACGACGAGGACCGTCCCGGTCAGCCCGATCCAGAAGATCGCCCATCGCGGCGGCTGGTGCGGGGGACGCGGCGTGGCGACCCGGAAACGAAGCCAATCGCCCCGGCTGGTGGGCAAGGCGATCACCACATGGGGGCGGTTGGGGCCTTTTTCTGTGGCGACGACCGCGTCGGGACGACCGAGGTCGGTAAGAACCGGAACGATGGCGTCCCGGACGAACGTCGCATCGTCGTCGTCGCGCTGACCGCGCTCAACCGGCGGCCCGGCCTGCGGACGCACGCGGAACCATGGATTGTTGACGGCGGTGAGCAGCGCCCGCCGATCGGCGGGCTGTGTCGATTCGTAGAGAGCGGTGACGGCCGCGACACGCCGCGCGATGGGTTCTCCGGCCTCGAAGCTTTCCTCATCCGACCGACCCATCCAGTAGAGGCCGAGTCCCCCGACCTGGAGCAGCAGGAAGCCGCCGACCAGGATCACCACCAACCGGCCGAACAGGCTCGACGGCCAGAATCGTCCCCACGGGCGCCGTCGCCTTGGCCCGGCGTGCTTCCTCACGACCGCTCGACCTGAGGCGTGAAGACGTAGCCGCCGCTCCGCACCGTCTTGATCAGCGACGGCTCTTTAGGGTCGTCCTCGATCTTGCGGCGGAGCCGACTGATCTGGACGTCGATGCTGCGGTCGAAGGGGATGGCGTCGCGGCCCTTGGTGAGGTCGAGAAGCTGATCGCGGGTGAGGACGCGGCCGGGATGCTCGGCCAGGGCTGCCAGGAGGTCGAACTCCCCGGCCGTGAGCGGCATCAACGTTCCGTCGCTGTCCGATAGCTCACGCTTGGAAAGGTCCAGCCGCCAGCGGTCGAAGGAGAGCACCGCGGCGGTGTTCTCCGCCGGGCGCTGCAACGCGGCGGCGCGCCGCAGGACGGCCCGGATGCGGGCCAGCAGCTCGCGCGGGCTGAACGGCTTCGCCAGATAGTCATCGGCGCCCATCTCCAGTCCGACGATGCGGTCGGCTTCCTCGCCGACGGCGGTCAGCATGATGACCGGCAGAGTCGATGTCTGGCGGAGGCGCCGGCAGATCGACAGGCCGTCCTCGCCCGGCATCATCAGGTCGAGCACGACGAGGTCGAAACGTCCGGTCTCCAGGGTCTGGAACATGGCGCGGCCGTCGCCCACCGCATCCACGCGGCAGCCGTGATTGCGGAGAAAGCGGGCGACGAGGTCGCGGATCTCGCGATCATCGTCGACGACAAGGATATGCGGCGTGTCCGGCATGGCACCTGATTAATGGCGATCCCTCCCGCTGCCGGGAATCATTTTTGTAACGGAATGTTACGGGCCCCACCCTCGCAACACTCGGTTACCAAACGCGGCTTCTCCTGAAATCCATCTGTGACGGTGCGCCCCCATAAAGGCTGTCAGCGCGACGATGGATCGCGTGGGTCGATTGAGAACACAAGGAGAGCGACATGCTCAAAAAGACCAGATTTCTGATCGGCGGCGGGGCCGTCGCTTCCGTTCTGACCGCTGCGGCCATCGTCTGGGCGGCCCCGGTTGCCGGTCAAGCGGAAGGTCCTGCCGTGGCGACCCCGATGGTGCTGGCGCATGGCGGATGGGATCACAACGGAGAGGATCGGGGCATGTATCGCGGCGACCGACGCGGCGGCGACTCGCGCCACGAGCGCTGGGGACGGAGCCGGCATGAGAAGCGGAGCCATGGCTTCGGAGCCTTTTGCGGCCGCGACATGGGGCCGATGACCGCTTTCGTCACGTCGATGGTCGAGCATCGGATCGACATGAACGACGCGCAGACGGCCGCCTGGGGCGAGGTAAAGACCGCACTCGCCACCGCCGGCGGTACGATGGCCGCAGCGTGCGACAAGCTTAAGGCCGACAACCCGGCGTCCGACGACACAGAGGCCGCCAAGATGACGCTGCCGACCACGCCAGAGCGGCTGACACGTTTCGAAACGCTCCTGTCGGCGGGTCTCGAAGCGGTACAGACGGTCACTCCTACTGTCGACCGGTTCTACGCGACCCTCGATCAGGATCAGCAGAAGACCTTCGACTCCCTGCTGTCGCGCGGCCGCCACGGCCGTAAGGGCTGACCTTCGAACGCCGGGCGCCGGATCGCCGGCGCCCGGTGCATCGCCGATGCCTTCCCCTAGAACAGGGTCGACAGGCTGATGGCCCCGAAGACGTCCGGTCCGCCTTGCCCGTCGAACTCCGGCGTGCGGAAGACGTGGGTGTAGGCCAGGCGGGTACGGCCCCAGGTGACGGCGAAACCGAACTGCGCGTCGCCGACCAGGACCTTCTTGTCGACGCTGCGGCTGTCATGCCAGGTGTTGCCGTCGAGGAAGATGTTGCGGCCGACGGCGCGTCCTTCGACGCCGGCGAACAGGTACCAGGCGATCCCTTCCTTCGGCGTGAAGAAACCGGATCCCGGCGTTCCCGGCTGGATGCGGATCGGCCCGTAGTCGTCTTCCGGCCGGTAATAGCCGAAGCGCAGAGTCAGTCCGGCGCTCCCATAGGTGAAGACGTTGCCCAGCGTCGCGCCGGCATGCGGGGTGGCATCCATTCCGAAGCCGGCCTCGGACTGCCACCGCATCACACGCCAGCTCCGCCGGTAGGCGAGCATGATGCCGGGTTCGTTGGAGAGCTGGGTGTCCCAGCCTTCCGGTCGGTCGGACCCGGTCAGAACATGGACGAATTTCTGCGTCTGTTCGGCGAGGGACAGCGGCCCCACGATCCCCGCGGTGAGCTGGATCTGGTCGAGCTGAGTGCCCGTTTCGGCGATCAATCCCACCGATCCGTAAAGCCAGCCCGCATAGGGACGGTCGGTCGGCGGAGGCGTCGGGTTGGTGATGTCGGCGGGCGTGTACATGTTCTGCCCCAGCGCGTAGCTGGCGCGCACCGCCGCGTCCTCCGGGAACAGCGGAAAGGCATGTGCGGACTCCACTAGCCACGCGGGCAACGCGCTCGGGTCCGAGGTCCAGGCGAGCTTGATGCCGTTCGTGTAGTGCTGGTCGAAATCGGCGAAAAGGTCGTTCTCCAGAACGACGTTGAAGGTGCCCGCCCGCTCCTTGTCCTCCGGTTCCGCCCGCGGCGCGCCGGTGGATAGAAGCAAACAGCCCACGATTGCCGCGGTGAGGACGGGAAGTCGGCGTCTGGCGATCATGTCGGTCCTTCATCAAACGTTCGAGAAGGCGGAATGGCCGCGCCGTCGCCGCCTGCGCGCGAAACTTTCGTGATCTTCACCACCATTGCACCTTTATGACATCACCAGCCGGCCAGTTGAATCAGTCCTTGGTGGGGTTCATCCTGTTCCGGCTGCAATCCCGCGGCGGGCGCCATGCCCGTTTTGGCATTCATCGCCTGCTGCGAGTTCACGGTCCGCCTTACGGCAGGACTTCACGACAGAATGCCGGCCCGACCGGTACGCATCAGGAGGAAACAGGGATGGCAAAAGCCACCGGAAACATCGGAGTATCGCGGCGCGAGTTCGGCCTCCTGGCCGGCGCCGCAGGATTGTCGTTCGGCCTTATGCCGGGGTTCGCGGGACGTGTTCTGGCGCAGGATGCGGAAAGCGCGGCCTCGGTCATTCAAGGCAAGTCGGGCGAGATGCTGATCCACAACGCCAAGCTCGGCGTGATGGAAACACCGATTTCTCTGCTTCGCCAGCACGCTCACACGCCGAAGGAAATCCTCTTCAATCGGCTCCACTTCCCGCCGGAGGGCAGCTCCGCCTGGCAGGCGACGACCAGCGCGCCCGGCCGCGAGGACTGGGTATTGCGGGTCGACGGGCTCGTCCAGCGCCCGCGCGAAGTCAGCCTCGCCGATCTCAAGGCGATGGCTCAGGAAAAGCGGGTTGCCGTCATGCAGTGCGCCGGCAACGGCCGCTCGTTCTACGCCGCCAAGCAGAAGGTCGCCGGCGGCCAGTGGAAGAACGGCGGCATGGGCAATGTCGAGTGGGAGGGGGTGCCGCTCCGCGCCTTCCTCGAAGCGATGAAGCTGGGGCCGAGCGATCAGGCGACCTGGCTCACCGCCGGGGGCTGGGATCAGCCGCCGACGCCGGAAGGCTCCGACTTCGCCAAGAGCTACCGGATCGACGATGCCGCGCTCGACAACGCGATCATCGCCTTGAAGATGAACGGCGCGCCGATCCCCGCCGTCCATGGCGGACCGGTGCGGCTGATCATCCCCGGCTATTACGGCAACATGAACGTCAAGTTCCTGACCACATTGCTGTTCGACGCCGCCCAGTCGCCGAGCGCCTATCAGTCGATGGGCTATCGCGTGCCGCTGAACCCGGTGGAGCCGGGCGAGTTCGGCCGCAACGACTACACCCTCGAGAACAGCGCCCCGACCTACGCCCATAAGATCAAGAGCGTGATCTTCTCGCCGCTGCCCGAGGACAACCCGAAAAGCGGCGCCGTCACCGTGACCGGCGTCGCCTTCAACGACGGTACCTCACCGATCACCAAGGTCGAGGTCTCGACCGACGGCGGCGCCACCTGGGCGGAGGCCGACATCGCGCCGCCGGAAAGCCCATGGGCCTGGTATCACTGGTCGGCCCAGGGAACGCTGTCGTCGGGAACGAACGTTCTGATGTCGCGGGCGACCGACGCGCTGGGCAATACCCAGCCCATCGACGGCCTCAGCCGCTGGAACCCCCGCGGCTACGAATGGAACGGCGTCGAGCATCTGGAGGTGGCGACGGCCTGACGATATGGGGCGGGGGTGCGGCGAGTGCCTTCCGCCCCCCCTTTTCCCGACAGATTCGAGGAATCGGCCTTTGTTTCGTCTCCCGGTTCTCCTACTGCCGGCCGTCGCACTCGTCTGTGCGGCCGATGTTGCCGGTGCGGCCGATATCGAGCTGCCGCCGGGGCCGCATCGCGACCTAGTCTACGGCCAATGCCGCACCTGCCACGATCTGCAGTACCTGGTCGATTCGGCGGGCATCACGCGTGACGATTGGGATGCGGTCCTCAACGATATGCGCCAGTACGGCCTCCGCATCCCGCCGGAACAGCGGGCGGACATCCTGGATTATCTGGGCACCTATCTCGGGCCCGAGCCGCCACCCGCTTCCGAGGTCGCGGAGGCGGCGCCCGCCGACGGCGCCGCGGTCTATGCCGAGCAGTGCACGGCATGCCATCAGGCTGACGGTAGTGGCGTTCCCGGTCAGTTTCCGCCGCTCGCCGGGAACCCGGACCTGTTCCTCGATCGTCTGTTTCCGGTCCAGGTGGTTCTCAACGGCATCGAGGGACCAGTCGAGGTGGCCGGAACCACCTATGACAGCGTGATGCCGCCCTTCGATCACCTGTCGGACGCGGCCATCGCGGCGGTGATCAATCATGTTCGCTCGTCCTGGGGCAATGAGGGGCAGGGGGTGGAACCGCTCACGCCTGCCGATGTGGCCTCGGTCCGCGAGAAGCCCCTTACGCCGGAGCAGGTCCACGCCCGCCGCGCCGAGTTGCAGTGAAGCGTGATTGAGCGGCGCAGTCGGTAGGTCCTCCGGTCAAGCCGGAGGACGACGATATTCTTACCAGGGTTCCCACTGCTTCTTGTCGTCCTCCGGCTCGACCGGAGGACCTACGGACCCGAACGAAGCACCTCGAAGGAGGCATGATGTCTCGAAATAGCCCGCTTGGCCGGCTGCTTTTCGAAGCTGCCTGGGGAATGGTGGCTTCGGGGAACGAACCAGGGGGAAGGTCATGACGTGTCACCACACATCATCGCCGATGGCGAGACGGCGCCGGGTCATGCCGGTGTTCGGCTTAACCGCCATGGCTATCGCCTGGGCGGGGCTCGCGTCGCCCGCCTTCGCCGACCGGATCATCGACTACCCGGACGGTGGCGTGACCTTGGGGCAGGGCTGGAAGAGCAATCTCGTGGAGGCTTCGCCGGCCCGCTGCATCCTGTTCGTCAAGGCCGAGAGCCAGCCCGGCCAGCAGACCCGCATGGAGCTCAAGTCGGTCAACTCGACCTATCAGCTCCAGCGGACCCTCGATATCGACGCCTCCGGCCAGTACAAGAGCATCGGCCTCGACCTGAAGGGCAAAGCCGGCTTCGCGAGCGACCTGAAGCTCAACGGCAGCTACAGCAACATCGCCGCCTACGGCACGGTGGACAACGGCCGCATCTTCGTCGCGCCGCCCGAGCCCGCGCAGGCGGCGACGGTCGCCGACCTCGTGATCGCCGGCAAGTCCGGGGACGAGATCGACGCCGCGCTGGGCCTCGACGCGCTGGAGGTCGGGCGCCGCTTCGAGGCGCTGCTGCCGGATCTTGATGCCGACGATGTGGCACGCCGCCAGCAGGCCGTCGACATCGCCCGGCTGAATGCGGCAGCGACGGCCGCCGGCGAGGGCGACTATCCCGGCGCCATCGTCCTTCACCCGGCCTATGCGGACATGGCCAGCACCGACCCCGCCGGCTTTCGCCGGACCTGCGGCGACTCCTATGTCGCCTCGATCAGCCGGGGCGGGGAGATCGCGGCCGTGTTCACCTTCGCTACCAAGTCGCGCGACAAGCAGCAGACGATCAGCGCGTCGATGGAAGGCAGCGGCTGGGGCATCACCGCCGAAGCCAGCATGAAGCACAAGATCGCCGAGTTCGCCAAGACCAGCCAGCTCACCATCAACTGGTTCCAGAGCGGCGGCAGCGGCGCGCCCCTGCCGACCGACCTCGACTCGTTCAATGATGGCCTGAAGGGCTTCCCGGCCGCGGTCGCCGCCGCACCATGGAACTACAAGGTGGCCCTGAAACCGTACGAGGATCTGCCGAACTGGCCGCGCGGCGCCGACGCGCCGACGCGGGACTACGCCGACATGGACGCCCTCGCCTTCCACCACGGCAAGTGGAAGACCCTGAACGACGACTTGAGGACGATCCTCGACGCGACGAGCGATCCGCTGGAGCGGTCCCAGGGCTATCTGCTGGGCCGGGGCGTCAAGAGGTCGGCCTTGCTCGCCATGCAGAAGGACGTCCAGCAGCGCCTGGCCGCCATCGAGGCGGAAGTTCGGCGTTGCAGCCGCGATCCCGACGCGGAAGGCTGCACGCCCGACCTGCTGTTGACCCGCATCGAGGGCAATGCGCCCAAGGCGGTCTCCGACGATTATGGTCTGCGGACGGAGCTTCCGCCGCCGGTGACCAGCGACCCGGCGCGGCCGAGCGAGCGCTTCCTGCCGGCGATCGAGCTCCGCGAACGGGTCTTCGGCTTCTGGCTTGCCCGTACCAACGACGCCCGCTGCGCCTACAGCAGCGAACCGCTTCTGTGCTGGCCGCAGGCCGATCTGGAGGCGCTGAAGACAGACATCCCGGTGACCAATGAGATCGTGGTGACGCTGGTCAGCGCCCTCGGTTCACGCGATCACTGCTTCAACGTGAACACCAAGACCGGGCGGGTGAACTACTCGGCGCCGTGCGCGCTCGACAACCCCAACCAGCAATTCGTCTGGAACCCCAACAGCAGAACGCTGAAGCATGTGGCGACCGGCAAATGCCTGAACGTCCGCGGCGGCAGCAAGGGCGCCGGCGCCCAGATCATGGTCTTCCCCTGCCAGAGCGCCAGCCTTCTCAACGACAAATGGACGCTGGTGGCCGGCACCCGCGGCGGCTATCTGCTGAAGGCGGTCCACTCGGGCAAATGCGTCTCGGTGCCCAACCCCATCAAGACCGGACGCGGCCTCGTGCAGCACGCCTGCAGCGCCAATGCGCAGCGCCAGAACTGGAGTTTCATCGGGGGGTAGGGGTGTGTGCTGACCGGCCGGCAGGAGGCCCTGCCTCTGGGCCCCCGCCTGCGCGGGGGCGACGATAAGATCGATCCTTCCGTCGTCCCCGCGAAGGCGGGGACCCATGCGGCGTCGCGGCAACGCTCCGTCAACTGGCGATCTCGTCATAGAGGTCCCGCCACTCGGGATTGCTTTCCTCGATCAGCCGGATTTTCCAGGCGCGCCGCCACTTCTTGATCCGTTTCTCGCGAAGGATCGCGTCTTCCATCGTGTCGTGTGCTTCGACGTAGACCAGCCGGTGAACGCCGTAGCGCTTCGTGAACCCGTTTGCGAGGTCGTTCCGGTGCTGCCAGACCCGGCCGGGGAGGTCGCTGGTTACGCCGACGTAGAGGGTGCCGTTCGGCTGACTCGCGAGGATGTAGACGCAGGGGCGTTTCACGGGGCAGGGGCCGATACCGAGCCCTGGGTCCCCGCCTTCGCGGGGACGACGGTGGAGATATGGTACCCAAACCCCTTATCCGTCGCTCCCGCGAAGGCGGGAGCCCAGATGCCGTGCCGTGACCTCTCCGCTCAGCTACACCCGCTCGTGCCGCCGCAGGTGTCGCATTTCAGGCACGTCCCGTTCCTGACCAGGGTGAAGTTCCCGCATTCGCCGCAGGAATCCCCTTCGTAACCCTTGAGGCGCGCTTCGCGGATGCGGGCGGTGACGGTCGTTTCGGCGGTGGCGATGTAGCCGGTGCCGGTGGTCTCGGCGCCGACCGCGGTCTGGGTGAGGCGGCTTTCGACGACCTGCTCCTCGACCTCGGCGGCGGCGGGACGGCCGCCGGCGATGACGTGGAGGCGGCGGCGGACGAAGCCTTCGCTCACCAGCTTGCCGACCGCGGCGGGGACGGCCGTGGCCTGCCGCTCGTCGCCCTCGACCTCGCTCTGGCGCTCGCCGCGGCCGACGCTGTCGGGCATCAGGTCGTCGGGCTCGACATGGGCGAGGTCGTTGCGGCCCAGATACGAGATCGCCAGTTCGCGGAACACGTAGTCGATGATCGACGTCGCCATGCGGATGCTGTCATTGCCTTCGACCATGCCTGAGGGTTCGAAGCGGACGAAGGTGAAGGCTTCGACGAATTCCTCCAGCGGCACGCCGTACTGAAGGCCGATCGACACGGCGATGGCGAAGTTGTTCATCAGGCTGCGGAAGGCGGCGCCTTCCTTGTGCATGTCGATGAAGATCTCGCCCAGGCTGCCGTTCTCGTGCTCGCCGGTCCGCAGATAGACCTTGTGGCCGCCGACCACGGCCTTCTGGGTATAGCCCTTGCGGCGATGGGGCAGGCGCTTGCGCTCGCTGATGTATTCCTGGACGTAGCGGGTGACGACGCGCTCGGCCACGGCGGCGACCTGCGGGCGGGCCTCCTCCTGGACGATCTCTCCCTCGGCGTCCTCGTCCTCGGCGGTGTCGTCCAGGATCTGCGACTGCAAGGGCTGGGAGAGCTTGGAGCCGTCGCGGTAGAGAGCATTGGCTTTCAGTCCCAGCTTCCAGGACAGCATGTAGGCGTCCTGGCAGTCGGCGACCGTCGCCTTGTTGGGCATGTTGATGGTCTTGGAGATCGCGCCTGAGATGAAGGGCTGCGCCGCCGCCATCATCAGGATGTGGCTCTTCCACGACAGATACCGCTTGCCGGTGGCGCCGCAGGGATTGGCGCAGTCGAACACCGGCAGGTGCTCGTCCTTCAGATACGGCGCACCCTCCAGCGTCATCGTGCCGCAGCAATAGGCGTTGGCGGCGGCGATGTCCTTGGACCCGAAGCCGATGCCGGAAAGCAGGTCGAAATCGGGCTCTTCCAGCTTCTCCGCCGGGATGCCCAGCGTGCCGGTGCAGAACTCGTCGCCCAGCGTCCAGCGGTTGAAGACGAAGCGGATGTCGTAGGCGGTGGCCAGCGACGCCTCGATGCGCTCGATCGTCGCCGCGTCGAAGCCGCGGGCCCTGAGCTTGTCGTGGTTGACGCCGGGCGCGCCCATCAGGGTGCCGGTGCCGACAGCGTGGCGGGTGATCGCGTCGATCTCGGTCTCGCTGTAGCCCAGGACGGCGAGGGCCTGCGGGACGATGCGGTTGATGATCTTGAAGTAGCCGCCGCCGGCGAGCTTCTTGAACTTCACCAGGGCGAAGTCGGGCTCGATGCCGGTGGTGTCGCAGTCCATGACCAGACCGATCGTCCCGGTCGGCGCGATGACGGTCGACTGGGCATTGCGGTAGCCATTGGCCTCGCCGAGCGCCACGGCCTCGTCCCAGGCGCGGGCCGCGGCGACGGTGAGGGCCTGATCGCGGCTGTTCTCGATGTCGAGCGGCACGGGGAAGACGTCGAGGTCTTCGTAGCCCGCCGCCTCGCCATGGGCGGCGCGACGATGGTTCCGCATGACGCGGAGCATGGCCGCCCGGTTTTTCTCGTACTCGGGGAAGGCGCCGAGCTCGCCCGCCATCTCGGCCGAGGTCCGGTAGGCGACGGCGGTCATCAGCGCCGAGATCGCGCCGCATACCGACCGACCCGCATCGCTGTCATAGCCGAGGCCCGACGCCATCAGCAGGCCGCCGAGATTGGCGTAGCCGAGGCCGAGAGTCCGGAAGGCGTAGGAGAGCTGCGCGATCTTCTCCGACGGGTACTGTGCCATCATCACCGAGATTTCGAGGACGACAGTCCACAGCCGCACCGCGTGGCTGAAGGCGTCGACGTCGAAGCTGCCGTCCTCGCGCTGGAAGGTCAGCAGGTTGAGCGATGCGAGATTGCACGCCGTGTCGTCGAGGAACATGTACTCCGAGCACGGGTTCGACGCCCGGATGCGCCCCGATTCCGGGCAGGTGTGCCAGGCGTTGATGGTGGTGTCGTACTGGACGCCGGGATCGGCCGACTCCCACGCCGCGATCGCCATGTCGTCCCACAGGTCGCGGGCGCGGATGGTGCGGGCAACCGCGCCGTCGGTGCGGCGGTAGAGGTTCCACTCGCCGTCGCCCTCGACCAGCCGCATGAACTCGTCGGTCACGCGAACGGTGTTGTTGGCGTTCTGGCCCGAGACGGTGAGGTAGGCGTCGGAATCCCAGTCGGTGTCGTAAGTGCGGAAGTCGATCGCCGTGTAGCCCTGGCGCGCGAAGTCGATGACGCGGCGGATGTAGTTCTCCGGCAGCTCGACCTTGCGGGCGGCGAGGATCGCCTTGCGGAGCGCCTTGTTCTTGGCCGGATCGAAGCGGTCCTCGTCGCCCTCCTCTCCGTGGCAGGCTTCCATCACCTTGTTGAGGTAGCGATTGGCGAGCTTCGAGCCCGACACGAGCGCCGCGACCTTCTGCTCCTCGACCGCCTTCCAGCGGATGAACTGCTCGATATCCGGGTGGTCGGCGTCGACGACGACCATCTTGGCCGCGCGCCGCGTGGTGCCGCCGGACTTGATGGCGCCCGCCGCCCGGTCGCCGATCTTCAGGAAGCTCATCAGCCCCGACGACTTGCCGCCGCCCGACAGGGGCTCGTTGGCCGCGCGGAGCGCCGAGAAGTTGCTCCCCGTTCCCGAGCCGTACTTGAACAGCCGCGCCTCGCGGACCCACAGGTCCATGATGCCGCCCTCGTTCACCAGGTCGTCGGAGATGCCCTGGATGAAGCAGGCATGGGGCTGCGGATGCTCGTAGGCCGAGGCGGAGCGGGTCATCTCCCCGGTTTTGTAGTCGACGTAGAAATGGCCCTGGGCGGGACCGTCGATGCCATAGGCCCAATGCAGGCCGGTGTTGAACCACTGCGGCGAGTTGGGGGCGCACATCTGGTTCGCCAGCATGTAGGCGAGCTCGTCGCGAAACGCGCGGGCGTCGTCCTCGCTGTCGAAATAGCCGCCCTTCCAGCCCCAGTAGGTCCAGGTGCCGGCCAGCCGGTCGAACACCTGCTGCGAGGTGCGCTCGCCGCTCTTGGCCGCACCCTCCTTCGGCGCCTTGCGCCACAGCCATTCGGGGACGCCGTCTTCGGCGACCGGCTCAAGGTCCTCGGCCGCGGCGACGCCGGCCTTGCGGAAGTATTTCTGCGCCAGGATATCGCAGGCGACCTGCGACCACCCTTGAGGGACCTCGATCCCGTCGAGCTTGAACACCACCGAGCCGTCCGGATTGCGTATCTCGCTGGTCGCCTTGCGGAAGGCGATGCCTTCGTACGGTGACTTGCCGGCTTCGGTGAAACGTCGCTCGATCCGCATGTGTGCCCCCTTCATGCGCTGCTGCCGGGCTTCTGGCCGGCCCAGATTTTGTGTGTTCGGTGACCCGAGGACCACAAAGCGTAGACTCACCGATTCTGATGTCAACGAAATATAGTGGTACAAAAAGTGAACAAATACAAAGTCTAGTGGTGCCGCGGCTCTGCGGGTGGGTCGGATGGCGACGACCGTGCCGTTTCCCGTCCATCGGTCGCGGAGGGGACTCGGGCAAGGGCCGGAAGGGGGGAGAAACACCCGCCCGTCCTGGTCTCGAAGCACGGCGGTGGCCGCCCGGTGATGGGCCGCCCCTTGCCTCGAACTCGATGGACCGCACCGTCGTCGGCTTTCCACCGGTGGCGCCGTCGGCTGCTTGCAGCCGGAAATTGTTAACGAATTCCCGCTCAGGATTTAGCGTCGCGGCGGACAGTGCCCCCGAATTAGGGCAAACTCGCTATTCGTCGGGCGCATGGCCCGAGGGCATGGCTGGTCAGGATCGAAAGTACACGGTGCATGGAGTTCAAGGCGCTTCAGCTGTTTCGGGAGAACGTCACCGTTGATTGGGGGAACGGTGAGCCGCCGATGGTGTTGCGCAGCAACCGGCTGGTGACCGAGCGGGCGCAGGACATGTTCGTGGTCCGCACCAAATATCTCTACGACGCGCTTCGGACCATGCGGGTGATGGCGCAATGCGTGCGCCGCCGGCCGGGCTTATGGAGCGAGGACTGTGTCGCCTGCTGGTCGGAGGAGTACCACTCGACCCATCTGCCGACGATCAACGAGGACGAGCCGCATTGGATGGCCGTCTACAAGGACGGGGTCCGTGTTCATGGCACCAGGGACATCGAGCCGTTCGACGCGATCGAGCGGATCGCCAAGGCGCAGCCGATCGAAGCGAAGACCGTCCGTACCGCCCTGTTCGACGATCCGGCGAAGCTCGGCAACGCCTCGGTGTCGGTCGAGTCCGTGCCTTACGTCATCGTCGCCCAGCAGCGGACGCAGATTAAGGTCTGGTACCTGCTCAGGGCCGGCAACATCGAGAACCAGTCGTTCTCGATCCATATCGACGACCAGCCGGTGCGCCGCCGCAGCGCGGCCTACTCGGTGGTCTACGTCGCCGAGAAACTGTTCGAGCTCAACGCCCTGGTCGAAGAGGCCAAGATCGTCCGCAAGAAGTTCGCCGAGGGGGCGATAGACTATATCCGCCAGCGCAACGTGCACGAGATCGCCTCCGACGATCTGAAGGCCAAGCACGACAGCCTGCTTCGCTACGCCCGCAACGTGCAGATCGATTTCGTCCCCAGGGAACCCGGGTTCGACATCCCCAGCTGAGGGCCCCCGTGGGGCCGATCAGAAGAGAGGATCGATGACGGTTGCGGGGGGGGGGGCGTCCCGTCATCGATCCTCCTGATCGGCGGCTCCCCGTTACGGAGCTGCCGCAAACGTCATGAAGGCTTCCGACCAGACACTTCCGGTGATGTCGTTCACGATCGTACCGTTGAAGGCATGGCGGATGACCCGGTCGAAGGCGCGGAGTTCCAGGTAGTAGCAGCAGTCCTGGAACGACTCTCCCAGGTCGTTGAGCGAGATGTCGCGCAGGTGGACCGTGGTTCCGTCGGGGACGGTTCCGGTGTCGTCGGTGTTCTTGACCCCTGCGGTGCCGTCGGTCGGATCATAGTAGAAGTGCGGTCCGTAGCCGGCGGTCGCCGGCGGCAGGCCGCCTTTGAGCGACAAGGCGAAATGCTCGTAATGGCGGTCGCGGAACTGGCCCCAGACTTCGAGGTCCGCCGTTCCGGCGGGCGTCTCGCCGCAGGCCGGCACCAGGGTGCCATCGGCAAGGCGGATCTGCAGGCCGTCCGGATACTTCGCGATCACCGGCAGCGTGTTGTCGAGCTGCAGGTGATGGTCGACCGGTTCCCGATGGATCGAGCTGCTCGAATCTTCCCATTCCAGCCAGACCACGTAGTGATCTTCACGGTCCCGGACGCCGGGAACGGGGTCGCCGACGGGCGTGCCGGCGGGCAAGCTCAGCGTATTCCAGACCGCGAGCCGCAGCTCGGGGTTGGGGCAGCCGATATAGCTGCCGATGCCGTTCTTCGCATCGATGTAGTCCTGGGCGTTCATCCAGCCGCCGGCACTGGTCGCCAGGGTGGCCGGCTGCTCGCAGACCCACTGCCAGCCGACCATCGGGATGAATTTCCACATACCCCGCTTGAGGTGCCACATCGTATCGATGGCGGGCGTCGCCGGATCGCCCGGCGTCGCCGGGATCGGCTCCCCGGCCTCGCGGTAGGCGACACGGAAGCGCTGGACGCCGGTCGGCGGCACCGGCAGGCCACCGTCGATCGGCACATAGCGGCCGCACGCCGCCGTGTAGGTATCGGTGAGGGCCGGGGGTGAGCTCAGCGGCTGTTCGTAAAGGCCGGTCCCCGGACCGCCGACGAAGGTGATGCCGCCGTTGAAGTCGCCGACGGAGCGATCGCACAGCGTCGTGATGCGCGGATCACCCCCGACCTCGAAAGGGAACCAGAGTGCATCCAGTCCCAGGAATTTCGCCTTGGGGGCGAAGGCCGATACGAGATCCTGGTTGGTGGCGACGATGGTGCCGCCGACGTTGAGCACGTCGCCGTCGGTGAACGAGATCTTGTCGGAGAAGTTGACCTCGGTCGAAAACAGGATCGTGGCCAGCGGCTTGACGTCATCGGGCAGCGTGCGGGGCGCCGCGAGCGCGTCGAGGCCGAAATCCACGCCGTCGTTGGGCAGCCCCGCCGGCGCTGCCGGCGCCAGCAGGTCCCGGTTGGTCGCGACGATCGCCCCCGTGACCGAGAGAATGTCGCCGTCGAGGATCGGCCTCTCGCGATCGAACACCGTTCCCTCGATCGAGAACCAGATGTCGATCCTGAGTTCCTTGACCAGGGATTGCAGGCGACCGTCCTGCCAGCCGTCGGACGGGACGCCGGCCGCGGCCGTCACGAAGCGGCGCAGGCGATCCGCCGGACCGATCAGCTTCACTTCGTCCAGCCCCACGTCGTTGCGGATGTTGAAGGCTGCGGTGAGGGCGCTGTTTGGAATCACTACGCCCAGACCCATGCCGTCGGTGATCAGCAGGTCGCCCGCGCCGAAATTGCCGTGCGGGCTGTCGAGCTCGGTCGAAAACGCGACGATGCGGGCGTCGAAGTCGAGGATGTCGAGCGCATCGAGACCGAGATCCTGGGTGACGTCGTAACGCTGGACGAGTTCGCGGTTCCTGGCGCAGACCTCGCCGTTCGGGCTCAGGATGTCACCGTCGGAGATATAGGGATTCCCGTCGAACGGCTTCTTGCCGCCGGTCATGAAATCCTCTTCGGTTGAGAACGCGCCGCCGGTGCAGGCCGAAAGATGGCTGAGTGGCTTTTCCTGGGCGACGGACGGATTCGCGAACGCCGCTGCCGCGACTGCGATCGCCGGCGTGAGCAGTCGAATAGCTTTCGATTGCGACATGACAGGCCCCCTTACACGTTGTCGCGTCGGCCTGGGTGCCTTGCGCTTTCGCCTGCCCGGCCGGCTGCGCTTTTCGCGTGCGCGCCCCGGCTGAGGGCCGGGGCCGCAACGCTCCCCGCGTCTGCCGCCTATCCGGTGATCGATCCTGCTCGATCTCGAGCGGCCGAATTGATTCCTGCCGAAGATAGATCGCAGAGCGCGTCTATCTGGTTGCCGGATTCAATGGAGGCGCGCAATTCGCCCAGACGGCTAGCGCAATCCTGTCAGGGGTAGTCCGATCGCTTGATCGGGACGGGGGAAGGGGGGACCGCGCTCTCCGAAAGATTCAGCGTTCCCCCTGATAATTGCTGGGGAACATGTGGCGCTTCGCCTCTTCGTCCATCTCGGTCTTGAAGGCGTGGCTGGCTGCCAGCGCAACCGCACGTTCGGCGGCGGGGCGGCCGGGGATCTCGTCGACCAGCCGCTTCAGGTTCGGCAGGCCGTTCCATCCGTCGTCGCCCAGCACACGGGGGATCAGACGCGCCCAGCCCCAGACCGCCATGTCGACGATGGTGTAGTCCTCTCCCAGGACCCAACGGCTGTCCGTGAGCTTGCGGTCGATGATGGCGTAATGCCGCCGGGCCTCGAACGCGTACCGGTTCACGGCATAGGGAACCGGCTCCGGCGTGTAGAGGCGGAAATGGACGGACTGGCCGGAATAGGGGCCGACGCCGGTGGCGACGAACATCAGCCAGGACAGAAGATCCGCCCGCGCCTTCGGCGTGTCGGGCGGCAGGAACGTCCCCGTCTTCTCGGCGAGGTAAAGGAGGATCGCGTTGCTGTCGAAGACGCTGACGCCGTCGTCGACGATCGCCGGCGCCTTCGCGTTCGGATTGATCGCCAGATAGGCGGGCCGGTGCTGATCTCCTTTCCGCATGTCGAGGGGGACCGGTTCGTAGGCGAGTCCTGCCTCTTCGAGGAACAGGGCGACCTTCATCGGATTGGGGCCGGTGTTGTAGTAGAACTGGAGCATCGACGATGTCCTCTCCCGACGGGGGTGTTTGTGAAACCCTACAGTCGCTTAGTTGGCGACCGTCACTCTCCCCCACCCGCTGGACACCCGCAATACGCGGGTGGCATAGTCGCGGCGGCCCGGCGGTTCGCCGGGCAGGTGGCAAATGCCGACGGCGGGACGATGAGCGCTTCTCTGGGCACCAGACTGTTCACCTATCTCCACGGCGAGTTCGTGGGCGAGGACGAGTTCGGTAACCGCTATTTCCGCGACAAGATCCGCCCCGCGGACTGGCGGAAGGAGCGGCGCTGGGTGATCTACAAGGACGATCCCGAGGGTTCCGCGGTGCCGCCGCTGTGGCAGGGCTGGCTGACTCACACGATTTCCGAGGCGCCCACCGAGCGGTCGTTCGTCACGCGGCCCTGGGTGAAGCCGCACATTCCCAACCTCACCGGCACGCCCGCCGCCTATCGCCCGCCGGGATCGCTCCAGGCCGGCGGCAAGCGCGACCGCGCAACCGGCGATTACGAGCCGTGGGTACCGGAGTGAGAGGTTTGGTGACCAGCGTAGGACGGGTGGCGCGATGACCCGCAACATCGCCGAGACTTTGATCGGGGCCGTGGTGCTGTTGGTGGCGGCCGGGTTTCTGTTCTTCGCCTACGACAGCGCCGACATGCAGGCGGTCGACGGCTACCCGATCGCCGCGAAGTTCACCGCTGTCGGGTCGCTCAAGACCGGTGCCGACGTTCGGGTGAGCGGTATCCGCATCGGCACGGTGGTCAGCCAGGGAATCGAGCCGGACAGCTTTCTGGCGCGGGTCGACATGTCGATCGAGTCCAGCATTTCCTTGCCCGAAGACACTTATGCGTCGATTTCCCAGGACGGGCTCCTGGGCGATACCTATATCAAGCTCGAGCCGGGCGGTGCCGACGAGATGCTGAAGGCGGGTGCCGTCATCACCGATACCGCACCGGCGCCGGACCTGTTCGGATTGATCAACCAGTTGGTCTATTCGAGCGAGAAGTAAGGGGCCGTCTGGCACTGACCGGAACCGGGTCCCCGTCGCATCCGGCTCGTCATGGCACGACTTGATCGTGCCATCCGCGACTATCAGAGGCTCCGGCGTCGCTGGCTGAGGGTAGTCTGAGGTCGTGGATCGCATGGCCGGGCCATGTGATGACCGGGCAGAGGGAAGCGCGGTGGGGAATCGATCGGCTCGGGAAGCGCGGCCCCATCGAAAGCGGTGAGACCATGCGGCAGAGCAACGACGTCGCCGAAGACCTGATCCCCACATGGCTGACGCCCGAGGGCGAGAAGGTTTCCTGCGTCGAGAAGATCAAGGTCCTGAACGAGAACCTGGTCGAGATACGCGAGATGTGCCAGGAGGCCCTGGAGGATGCGGTGCTGATGGGCTGCGACGAAGCCCAGGTGCGCCAGGTGCTCGCGCGGATGGTGGAGTTGCTCGACAAGCCGTTCGAGGACCGGACGTGATCGGCGGCGGTTTCCTGCGCTTGTCCGCGGCAGCGCTCGCCGCTGCGGTCGTGCTCGGCGGGGCCGTCCAGGCCCGCGAGGTCGCGGTGCTGCAGGCGCTCGACAAGATCACCGCCCGCATCTCCGAGGTCACCGTTCCGATCAACGGCCATGCCGGCTTCGGAACCCTGACCATCAAGGTCGATGCCTGCTACAGGGCGCCGCCCGACGAACCGCCGGAGAACGCGGCGTTCCTGGAGATTTCCGAAAGCCGCAACGACGAGCCGCCGACGGCGCTGTTTCGCGGCTGGATGTTCTCGTCCAGCCCCGGCCTTTCGGCGCTCGAGCACCCTGTCTACGACATCTCCGTCATCGAATGCCGGGATGTGGCCGAAGGCGGCGCGCCGTCGGACGAGGCAACGTCCCAGGAATAGAACCGGCCCTGGACGGTCAGGGCGTCGGCCAGCAGCCGCAGATAGACGTGGCGCGGGATCTCGATCGCCCCGAAGCGGATCAGATGTTGCGTGACGAACTGCGTGTCGAGCAGGCGGTAGCCACCGGCGCGCAGTCGCTCCACCAGATGGGCGAGGGCGACCTTGCTGGCGTCAGTGACGGTGTGGAACATGCTTTCGCCGAAGAACGCTCCGCCGATCGAGACGCCGTAGAGCCCGCCGACCAGCGACGAGCCGATCCAGCATTCGACGCTGTGGGCGAAGCCGGCAGCGTGCAGGCCGCAATAGGCGTCGATGATGTCGTCGTTGATCCAGGTCTCGTTGCGCCCGCTCGCCGGTTCGGCGCAGGCGAGAACGACTTGCCGGAAGGCCGTGTCGACACGGATCGAGAACGGGTTCTTCCGCATGGTGCGGGCGAGACGCTTCGGTAGGTGGAAGCGGTCCAGGGGCAGAATGCCCCGGCGATCCGGGTCGACCCAGTGGATGGTCGGATCGTGCCGGTCCTCGGCCATCGGGAAATGGCCGTTGCAGTAGGCCCGAATCAGCAATTCGGGCGTCAGGCGAAAGCGCGGCATCGGTTCCGAGGCGGGGGGCTCATCGCCCCCCTTGAAGAAGGTCGTCGGTCCCGCGACGGCGGGAACCCGTGATGTCGGCCAAGGCCGCCGTGCCGCATGCGGGCCGAAGGATGCCCGCCTGCGCGGGCATGACGGAGACGTAGGAGCGGCCCCGTCGTCGTTTCACTCCGTTGCCGGCTCGGCCAATCCGGCCACGAACTGCTCCAGCCAGTGGATATCGTAGAGGCCGTTGGCGAAATCCGGGTCTTCGACCAGCAGCCGGTGGAGGTCGATCGTCGTGTCGATGCCGTCGATGAAGAACTCGTCGAGGCAGCGCCGGAGCCGCATCAGGCATTCATTTCGGTTGCGGCCGTGGACGATCAGCTTGGCGACCAGGCTGTCGTAATAGGGCTGCACCGTGTAGCCGGCGTAGAGACCGCTGTCGACGCGGACGCCGAGGCCGCCCGGCGGGTGGTAGTCGACGACCCGTCCCGGTGAGGGTGCGAAGGTGCGGGGGTTCTCGGCGTTGATCCGGCACTCGATGGCGTGGCCGTTGACGGTGATGTCGGCCTGGCTATAGCCGAGCGGTGCCCCGGCCGCGACGCGGATCTGCTCCCGGACCAGATCGACCCCGGTGATCATCTCGGTTACCGGATGCTCGACCTGGAGGCGGGTGTTCATTTCGATGAAGTAGAAGCGGCCGTTCTCGTAAAGGAACTCGATCGTGCCCACCCCGCGATAGCCGAGATTGGCGATCGCCTCCGTGGCCATGCGGCCGAGCTCCTCGCGCGACGAGGCGTTGAGCGCGGGCGAGGGGGCTTCCTCCACCAGTTTCTGGTGGCGGCGCTGGAGAGAGCAGTCGCGCTCACCGAAATGGACGGCGTTGCCGTGCTGGTCGGCGAGGATCTGCATCTCGATATGGCGCGGCTGGGCCAGATACTTCTCCAGATAGACCGTGTCGTCGCCGAAGCCTTCGCGGGCCTCGTAGCGCGCGTGGGCGAGGGCGGCGCGGAGCTCTTCGGCCGAGTTCGCGACCTTCATGCCGCGGCCACCACCGCCGGCAGCGGCCTTGACCAGCACCGGATAGCCGATCTCCTGGGCGCAGGCGATCGCCTCCTCCTCGGTGCGGATGGCGCCGTCGGAGCCCGGAACGACCGGTAGACCCAGCTTCTTCACCGTCTCGCGGGCGGCGATCTTGTCGCCCATCAGGCGGATGTGATCGGCGGTCGGGCCGATGAAGGTGAGGCCATGCGCCTCGACGATCGAGGCGAAGCGTTCGTTCTCCGACAGGAAGCCGTAGCCGGGATGGATCGCGTCGGTGCCGGTGATTTCGGCCGCGGCGATGATCGCCGGGATGTTCAGATAGCTGTCGCGGGCCGGCGGTGGGCCGATGCAGACGGCTTCGTCCGCCAGACGGACATGCATGGCGTCGGCGTCGGCCGTCGAATGGACGGCGACCGTATGGATGCCCATTTCGCGGCAGGCACGATGGATTCGCAGCGCGATCTCGCCGCGATTAGCGATCAGCACCTTGTCGAACATGGCGCTATTCGAGGATCACGAGAACCTCGCCGAACTCCACGGGAGCCGCGTTCGTGGCGAGGATACGGGCTACGCGGCCGCTGCGGGGTGCGCGGACGGGATTCATGGTCTTCATCGCTTCGATGATGAACAGCGTGTCGCCGGCCGCCACCGTGCTGCCGATGGTGATGTAGGGCGGCGCGCCGGGCTCCGGGGCCACATAGATCGTGCCCACCATCGGCGAGCGTACGGCACCGGCTTCGTCGACCGTGGTCGACGCGGCATCCGCTGCCGGCCGCGGTTCCGCGGACATCGCAGCCGCGGGCGCCGCCATCGCGGGCATCGCGACCGTCGGTGCCGGGTGGCGGGCGACTCGGACGTGGTTCGCGCCTTCCGCCACTTCGATTTCGTTCAACCCCGTCTCTTCGAGAAGGGCCGCGAGCTCGCGGATAACCTCTGGATCGATTCGCAAACGACTCACTCGCTTCGTTTACCTCTGGGGAGCATGCCGCAGGATGCCTGCGACGGCATCCAGGGCCAGGACATAACCGTGGACGCCGAACCCGCAGATCATACCGCGTGCCGCCAGCGCGACGTAGGAATGCCGTCGGAATGCCTCGCGCTGGTGGATATTGGATAGATGCACCTCGACCGCCGGCACTTCGCTCGCCAGCAGGGCATCGAGAATGGCTACCGAGGTATGCGTCAGCGCCCCGGCGTTCAAGAGAATTCCGTTGGCTGAGCCGCGTGCCTGCTGGATCCAGGTGACCAGCTCGCCTTCGATATTGCTCTGGCGGAAGTCGACGGTGAGGCCGAGACGTTCGGCATGGGCTTCGCAAAGCCGTCTGACGTCGTCGAGTGACTCCCGGCCGTAGATCTCCGGCTGTCGCACGCCGAGCATGTTCAGATTCGGCCCATTGAGGACGAGAATCGTTTCCGCCATCCGTCGGTCTCAGCGCCTCCCTTTATTCCGTTTCCGCGCCTTGCCGACGCGCTTCGCCCGCGGTTGAAAGCCCGCCGAGCCGACCCCATACTGGACTGAGCCGCGGATCGCGGCAAGCCGAGGCCATTACTCGAGTTGTTCCGTATATGCGCATCACCGTCAACGGCGAGGACCGTACCTTCGACGCACCGCTGACCGTAGCCGGTCTTCTGGATGCGCTGAATCTCGACGCCCGCAAGATCGCCATCGAGCGTAACCTGGAGATCGTCTCGCGCTCGGCGTTCGACGAGACCCCGGTCAGCGATGGCGACCGGCTGGAGATCGTCCATTTCATCGGCGGCGGCAGCGACGGCGGCGCGGCGCTTCCCGCGGAGACGGCGCCGGCGGACGACGACACCTGGGAGGTCGCGGGGCGTAAGCTCAAGTCGCGCCTTATCGTCGGCACCGGCAAATACAAGGATTTCCAGCAGACCGCGGACGCCGTCGAGGCTTCGGGGGCGGAGATCGTCACCGTTGCCGTGCGGCGCGTGAACGTCACCGACCCGAACGCGCCGATGCTGATGGACTATCTGGACCCCAAGAAGATCGTCTATCTGCCGAATACGGCCGGCTGCTTCACCGCGCAGGATGCGCTCCGGACGCTGCGTCTGGCGCGCGAGGCGGGGGGCTGGAATCTGGTCAAGCTCGAGGTGCTGGGCGACAAGACCACCCTCTATCCCGACATGGTCGAGACGCTGTCGGCGGCCGAGACGCTGATCAAGGACGGCTTCGAGGTCATGGTCTATTGCTCGGACGACCCGGTGATGGCCAAGCGGCTGGAGGAGATGGGCTGTTGCGCCATCATGCCGCTCGCCGCGCCGATCGGCTCGGGCCTCGGCATCCAGAACCCGGTCGGCATCCGCATCATCATCGAGAACGCCAAGGTGCCGGTGATCGTCGATGCCGGCGTCGGCACGGCCTCCGACGCTGCCGTGGCGATGGAGCTGGGCTGTGACGGGGTGCTGATGAACACCGCGATCGCCGAGGCCGGCGATCCCGTCATGATGGCACGGGCGATGAAGAAGGCCGTTGCGGCCGGGCGCCTCGCCTATCGCGCCGGGCGCATGCCGAAACGGCGCTACGCCGATCCCTCCTCTCCTCTCGCCGGGCTGATCTGACCGCGAGTCTTCCGCTTGCCGCTGCTCCGCTTGCCGCATAGCGTTGTCGTCGCACCGCGGATAGAGGCGGGCGAAGCGAGACGAGGGGAGAACTGCCATGACCGGACGGTCACGCTTGTTCGGGGGGCTGGCGCTTGCCGTCATGCTGCCCGCGACCGGGGCCAATGCGGCCCAGGAACTGACGCTCGATATGGCCGAGACGATGGCCGATGCCTGCTATGCGCGGGCGGTGGAGGCCGGCTGGCTGCCGGTCAACATCACGATCCTCGATGACGGCGGCAATCTGAAGTACTTCCGCCGGATGGACGACGCCTTCATCGGCAGCATCCAGATTTCCCAGCTCAAGGCCAAGACCTCGGCGATGTTGCCGTTCTCGACCCGGTTTGTCGGCGACGAGATCGCCTACAAGGACCCGGCCAAGCCGCACGGTATCCAGCATGTGCCCGGCGTCGTCGTGTTCCCTGGCGGACTGCCGATCAAGCTCGCCGACGGCACGCCGATCGGGTCGATCGGGATCAGCGGGGCCACCGCCGACCAGGACGAGGAATGCGCCCAGGCCGCGATCGATGCGATCGCTGACGCGCTGCAGTGAGGGAGGAAAGGACGATGCGCATTCTATCTTCGCTGACCGTTGCGGCCGTCTGTCTGGGGACCGCCTTTGCGGCCGGGGCCGTCGAGCAGCGGCCCATGCTCACCGACGAGATGGCCATCGCCATGGCCGATGCCTGCGAGGCGGAGGCGATCGCGCAGGGCTGGCGGCCGGTGAACATCGCCATCTTCGATGCCGGCGGAAATCTCAAACACTTCAAGCGGATGGACGGTTCTTTCCTCGGCAGCATCGAGATCGCCCATCTGAAGGGCCACACTGCGGCGATCTTCCCGCGCTCGACGCGGGCGCGCGGCGAGCTCGCCTATGGCGGCGACCGTCCGCACGGGATCGAGCTGGTGCCGGGGATCGTCGTCTTTCCGGGCGGGCTGCCGATCATGGCCGGGGACGGCCATCAGGTCGGTGGAATCGGTGTTAGCGGCGCCACCTCCGACCAGGACGAGCAGTGCGCCCAGGCGGCGATCGACGCCGTGGCCGACCGACTGTAGCGGCGTAACGGGCGGGGCGTCCGGCGACCATCATGACGACGGGGAGCGGCCGGGCGCCCATGCTGTTCGCACAGATTTCCGACCTCCACATCCTGCCGCCGGGCGAGCGCCTGACGGGCCGGGTGGATACCGCCGCCCATCTGCAGGCAGCGGTTGAGCGTCTCAACGCTTTGGAGCCGCGGCCGGCCTTCGTGATTGCGACCGGCGATCTGGTCGATCAGGGTGCGGCCGATGAATACGCCCACCTTCGGGCGATCATCGCACCGCTCGGAATCCCGGTGCACCTGATGGTCGGGAACCACGACGCGCGCGAGGCTCTGCGTGCCGCGTTCCCGGACCACACCTATCTCGGGACCGGGCCCTTCGTGCAGTACGTTATCGAGAGCGGTCCGCTGAGGCTCATCGCGCTCGACACCCTCGATCCGGGTCGGCCCGGCGGCCTCCTTTGCGCCGAGCGACTGGCATGGCTGGCGGAGCGCCTGGACGAGGCGCCGGACCGGCCGACCGTCATCGCCATGCATCACCCACCGTTCGAGACGGGGATCGGCCATATGGACAAGATGGGCTGCGCCAATGCCGACCGGCTCGCGGCGATCATCGGCCGCCATTCCCAGGTCGAGCACATTCTCTGCGGCCATCTGCACCGGCCGATCATGACCCGCTTTTCCGGCACCATTGCGTCGACGATGCCCTCGACCGCGCATCAGGTCGCCCTCGATCTGGTCGGCGGTCCGGCCCGCTTCGTCATGGAGCCACCGGCGGTCAGGCTGTGCCAATGGTCGTCGGATGCGGGGCTCGTGTCGCATTTCGACTATGTGGGTGACTACGGACCGCGCTATCCCTTTCACTGAAACGACGACAAAGGGAGGGAACGGCAATGATGGTGAGACTGACACGCCTCGGCATGCTGGCGGCTTTGTGCGCCGCGCCGGTCGCCGCGGCCTGGGCCGCCGACGAGGAAGGACCGTCACGGTTCGAGATCGCGGCGCGAGAGTTCGTCGACGGTTGCGAGGATGCGGACAAGGTGATGACGCATATCCAGGAACTCGACAAGATGCCCACCAACGACATGGTGGTGCAGGTCTGGACGGGCGCCTGCAAGGGCGCCGAGGCGGAGGCCGTGACGATCGTCTGCGCCGCACCGCTGCTTGCGACCCGCAAGCCGCAATGCTTCATCAAGAACTGATCGCGAGGAGGGGAAAGCCACGATGGCGAATGCCACGAACCGTAAGATAACCTTGGCCGCACGGCCTGTCGGCTATCCCAAGGAGTCGGATTTCGCGATGGTCGAGGAGCCGGTGGCCGATCCCGGCCCCGGCCAGGTGCTGATCCGCACCCTGTGGCTGTCGCTCGACCCCTATCAGCGCGGTCGGATGAGCGCCGCCAAGTCCTATGCCACGCCGGTGGATATCGGCGGCGTCATCACCGGCGGCATCGTCGGCCGGGTCGAGCAGAGCAACAACCCGAAGTTCAAGGCCGGCGACTTCGTCGAAGGCTGGCTCGGCTGGCAAAGCTGGGCGATCTCGGACGGGAACGATATCCGCAAGGTGGATCCGGACCTGGCACCCTTGCAGACCGCGCTCGGTATCCTCGGCATGCCGGGCATGACCGCCTATTTCGGCTTCCTCGAGATCGGCCTGCCGCGGCCGGGCGATACGGTCGTCATCTCGGCCGCTTCGGGTGCCGTCGGCCAGCTCGTCGGGCAGATCGCCCGGATCATGGGCTGTCGCGCTGTCGGTATCGCCGGCGGTGCGGACAAGTGCGCCTATATCCGCGACGAGCTCGGCTTCGATGCGGCCATCGACTATAAGGGCGAGGACGTCGAGGCCGCGATCGCCCGCCACTGCCCGGACGGCGTCGACGTCTATTTCGACAATGTCGGCGGCACGATCACCGAGGCGGTGCTGAAGAACCTCGCCAAGTTCGCCCGCGTCGTCATCTGCGGCCAGATCTCGCAGTACAATCTCGACAAGCCCGATCTCGGGCCACGCAACCTCCGCTTCCTGTTGGTCAATCAGGCGCGGATGGAAGGCTTCCTGGTGTTCCAGTTCGCGGACCGCTACGAGCAGGGCATGAAGCGGATCGCCGGCTGGATCAAGGACGGGCGGATCAAATACCGCGAGGACGTGGTGGACGGGCTGGAGAACGCGCCCAAGGCCTTCATCGGCATGATGGAAGGCAAGAACTTCGGCAAGCTGCTGGTGAAGGTCGCCGAGGTCTAAAGTCCCCCGCCGGCATTGCGAGCCGTAGGCGAAGCAATCCAGCACCGGCTGTCGGACTGGATTGCTTCGTCGCCATGCTCCTCGCAATGACGTCGGTTCGGCTGAGGCGCTGAGGCTCGGGGCGCTGTCTTCGGACAGCATCCTCGTCCCTTTCGTCGTTCCTGCGAAGCCCGCGCCCGCGAAGGCGGGTGGCGGGAACCCATGGCCGTAAGCGAGGGCCCCGATACGTTAACGCCAGGCCCCTGCATGCCCGCCTGCGCGGGCATGACGGAGGGGTGTAGCAGGGTGTGGAAAGCGGGCCGGCCTAGCTGTTGGCCCGTGCTTCCTCGATCACGTGCTTCATCGTCTCGATGTCCATGGCGCCCGGCACCAGGGTGTCGTGGACGATGAAGGTCGGCGTGCCGTTGATGCCGAGCTCTCCGGCAAGCGCCATGTTCTCGGCCAGAATCGCCTCGGTCTCCGGCGAGTTCATGTCGGCGGCGAGCTTGTCGGTGTCGAGCCCGACCTCGGCGGCGATCTCCATGATCTGCTCATCCGTGAAGCTGCCGCGCGATGCCATCAGGGCGTTGTGCATCTCGAAATACTTGCCCTGCTTGTCGGCGGCGATGGCGGCCTTGGCCGCCGCCTTCGACTCAGGCGACAGGATCGGGTAGTCCTTGAAGACGATGCGGAGGTTGGGGTCCTTCTCCAGCATCTCGACCACCGTCGGCAGCGACTTCTTGCAGTAGCCGCAGCGGTAGTCGAAGAACTCGACCATCGTCACGTCGGCGTCGGGATTGCCGGCGCTCGGGCCCGTGTGGAGCTGGTCGCGCAAGGCCACCAGCCGCTCCTTCACTTTGCCCTTGGCGGCCGCTTCCTGCTTTTCGCTGTAGGCGCGGACGGAATCGAGGATGACCTCCGGATGGTCGAGGATGTACTGGTGGATCATCTCCTCGATCTGGTCCTTCGACAGGTCCTCCGCGGCAGCGATCCGCGGCGCGAAGGCCAAAAGGCCCACCATCATGCAGGCCGCGACGACACGGCCGATCCCGACTCCCGGCATCTTCATCCCCTTCATGTACGGGTGGTCGCAAGACGCGACGCGTTGGTTCACGGCTAACATGCCCATTGAACGCCGGCCGCACAAGGCAAGGCGGCGGCCGCGCGGGGCGGACGCACGGGATCGTGACAAGGCGTGGACGGCTTACAGCACCCCGCGCGCGCTGAGATTCTTCAGCAGCGCACCGCAGCCGAAGGTCCAGGGCGTGATGCTCTCGCAGTGGTTGACCCGGTTGACCAGGGCACCCAGGGCCGGCGAGGCGATTATCACCAGGTCCCCGGCCTTATGGGTGAAGCCGCGTCCCGGCTCTCCACGGTCCTTGGTCGGGGCGAACATCGTGCCGGTGAACAGGACGAAGCCGTCGGGATACTGGTGGGTGTTGCTGATCGTTTGCCGGACCAGGTCCAGCGGATCGCGGCTGATCTGGCTCATTGAGCTCGACCCCATCAGGCTGAACCCGTCGTCGCCCTCGACCGCGAGGCTGATGTCGATGCCGCGCAGATCGTCGAAGTCGAAAGTCTGGTCGAACAGGCGGATGAATGGCCCGACCGCGCAGGAAGCATTGTTGTCCTTGGCCTTGCCGAGCAGCAGGGCGCTGCGTCCCTCGACGTCGCGCAGATTGACGTCGTTGCCGAGCGTCGCGCCGACCGCCTCGCCGCGGCTGTTGACGACGACCACTGCTTCGGGCTCGGGATTGTTCCAGGTCGAATGCGACGGGATGCCGATCTCGGCGCCGATACCTACCGCCGCCATCGGCTGGGCCTTGGTGAAGACCTCGGCGTCGGGGCCGATGCCGACCTCCAGGTACTGCGACCACAGCCCGCGATCGATCAGGGCCTGCTTGAGCTTGGCCGCTTCCTCGGAACCGGGGCGGATGCCGGCGATGTCGGTGCCGATCTCGCGGCCGATGGTGTTGCGGATTTCCTCGGCGGCACCGGCGTCGCCCTTGGCGTGCTCCTCGATCACCCGCTCCATCAGGCTGTCGACGAAGGTCACGCCGGCGGCCTTCACCGCCTGCAGGTCGATCGGCGCCAGGAAGTAGGGCTTGCTCGGGTCGCAATGGCCGGCGATGGAATTGGCCAGCAGGGCGTCTATCGAGCCCAGCCGCACCATGTCGGCGGTGACCGCGGCGACGACCGGGTCCTCGGCCTCCAGCAGCATCGACACCGTCGGCCAGCGTCCGGTGATGTCGTAGACGCCGTGCTCGGCGAGGATCACGACGCTGGGGCCGCCGGGATCGCCCGGCACCCAGGCGCGTCCGATCAGAACGCCGTTGCAGCCGTCTGCGGGCAGGACGATGTCCTTATTGAGGGTGAAATCCATGGCATCCTACCGATTGCTGAAGCGGGCCGATTGGGCGCGCATAGTGGGGGAATTCGCCCAACCTGACAACGTTGAGAGGGTCGGGTCCCACCGCTCGATTCGCGCCACGACCTCAAGTATCATGGCTTCGGCCAGGGAGTAGTGCCATGCCGACAGCCGTACCCTCCGCCTTCGACGTCGCGTACTGGTTTCTCGATCAGGCGCAGCGCGAGAACCTGATCATTCCGCCACTGAAGCTTCAGCGGCTGCTGTTTCTCGCCCAGGCCTATTTCGCGGCGTCGACCCGTGGCGAGAAGCTGATGCCGGCGATCTTCGTCTCGAGCGAGGTGGGGCCGATCGAGCCCAACGTCCACCGCACCTTCGCCGCCGGGGTGACGACGATCGAGACTATCGTTCCCCGCCCGCCGATCGTCGATTTCCTGAAAGGCGTGTGGCAGGCCTTCGGCCATCAGAGCGAGCAGGCGCTCGACGACCTCGTGCTCCGCAGCAAACCGGTCGCGCAGGCGATGGGGACGCCCAATACCGAAATCTCGACCGCAACGATGTTCAACCACTTCTCGCTGGAAAAGTCCGGCCCCCGCGTGATCCCCAAGGGCGAGCAGCCGCGTGGCGCGATCGGCGACGAGGACGGGACACCGGTACGCATCCCCAAATATCACCGGGGCAAACCGGTCAACAAATGGGTGCCTGGGATGCGGAAGGCCTGAGGCAGCATCAATATCGTCGTCGCTCCCGCGCAGGCGGGAACCCACCGGCCGTGCCGCTTGTCGGGCCCCCGCCTCCGCGGGGGCGACGGTTCGAGAAGGTTTCCTACTCCGCCGCCTTCTCGTGCATTTTCTCCAGCTGTTCGCGGAAACGCTCGCACGGGTCCTCGACGTCGATCGCCGGGGTGAACCAGACGTAATCGAAGGCGGTGAGATAGTCGCCGGGCTCGTCGTCCCCCGCCGCGACGTCCATGAAAGCCAGAGTGGCGATGCGGGCATCGGGGGCGAGCGCCCGCAAATGCCAGGGTACGCCGCGGTCGTTCCGGATATGGCCGGTGCCCGCGATCAGCACGGCGCCCTTCGCCCCGCCGGCGATCATCCGCGCCGCCATGCGCGCGTCCTTCGCTTGCTGGACCATCGCCATCGCATCGGTGTGTGGCGTGCGCCGGTCGCTGCAATGGGAAGAGACCAGCTCTTTCGCCAGGTCCTCGTAAGCCGTGTCGGATAGTGGTTTCGAGCCTTCAAGCCAGGGGCCGAGCGAGAAGTCCGCGGTGAGCGCCGCCTTGGTGAGATCGCGCATCTCTTCTCGCGCCGGCGCGGCGGCGACGAGCGGGAGGCGCGAAGCGAGCGCCGTTTCGAAGATCGGCGCGTACATCGCGAAGTCCGGCCAGCCGCTTTCGCTCCACGCCACCGCTTCGGCAATGGCGGCGGCAGTCGGCAAGGGGGTATCCAGCGCCGAGTCCAGGGCCGGCTGTCGGTCGGTCGCGATCATCTCGAACGCCACGGCCGGCTGGCGTCCGGCTGCGGCCAGTGCGCCGACCATGCGGGCCTGCAGGCGGTGATGGTCGGGATTGTCGTGCCGTTCGCCGAGAAGGACGAAATCGGCTTTCGACAGGGTGGCGACCAGTGTCTCCTCGGAAACGAAGTCCCCGGCTTCGGTGCTCCAGATACGGCCGGCGAGCGGATGGTCGCGGTTGTGGGGGGAAGTCCAAGGCCCGCCCGCCCCCATCAGCACCGGTGCGAGGAGACAAAGAAGAAGGCAGGTTGCCGCTCTACGCACGAAGCATCCTCCTGCGGTTGGACATGAGGGCGAGGGCGAGCAGGACGAGGCCGATGAGCGATGGGATCGATATCGGCTCGCCGGCGATGTCGATGGCCGGATGGCGGAACAGGAAGAACGGCCCGGCGACCGCCAGCAGGACGCGCTCGACCAACGAGGTGGGCACGAAGATCCAGCCTTCGATGGCGCAGGAGAAGCTTATCAACGCGGCGAGGGTGAGCAGGGTGGCCCACGCCATCATCACCGTGTCGCCGGTGAGAAGGTCCGTGTAGGCCATCATCAGCGGGATGATGTAGAGGCCCTTCGCCACCTTCCACGCCGTCAGCCCCGACCGCATCGGCGAGGCGCCGGCGACTCCGGCTCCGGCATATGCGGCAAGGGCGATCGGCGGCGTGACGTTGGAATCCTGCGACAGCCAGAACACGATCATATGGGCGACCAGCAGGGAGAGGCCCATGTCGGTCAGCGCCGGAGCCGACAGCACCGCGACGACGATATAGGCGGCGGTCACCGGCAGCCCCATCCCGAGCACCAGCGAGGCGAGGGCGATCAGGATCAGCGCCAGCCACAGATGCCCGCCCGACAGCGTAACGATGAAGTCGGAGAATTTGAGCCCGATGCCGGTCTGGCCGATGACGCCGACGACGATGCCGGCGGTGGCGCAGGCGAGGGATATGGGAAGCGCCAGCATGGCGCCGGTTTCCAGGCCCTTGAGGATGGCGCCGAACCCGACCCGCGTATGGACCCTGAGCAGCGCCGCGCCAACCGCCGCGCCACAACCGATCGTTCCCACCAGCGGCGGCGAATAGTTCATCACCAGCAGCACGGTTATGACGATCAGAGGGATGAGGAAGTGATAGCCGCCCGCCAGCGTCACCCGCACGCGCGGCAGGTCGGTCATGCCTTTCAGTCCCTGGCGGCAGGCCATCAGATGCACGAACAACAGCACCGAGACGAAGTAGAGGACGGCCGGCAGGATCGAGACCAGGACGATCTCGCCGTAACTGATCCCCGTGTACTCGGCCATCAGGAAGGCGCCCGCGCCCATGATCGGCGGCATGATCTGCCCGCCCGTCGAGGCGGCCGCTTCGATCCCCGCCGCCTGATGCGGCTGGTAGCCCAGGCGCTTCATCATCGGGATGGTGAAGGCGCCGGTGGTGACGGTATTGGCGACCGCCGATCCGGAGATCGAGCCCATCGCCGCCGAGGCGATCACCGACGCCTTCGCCGGTCCGCCGCGATATCGTCCCGCCGCAGCATAGGCGAGGTCGATGAAGAAGTTGCCGGCACCGGTCACTTCCAGCAGCGCGCCCAGGAGAACGAACATGAACACGACGCCGGCGGCGACGCCCAAAGGTGTTCCGAAAATCCCTTCCAGGCTGAACATCTGCAGTTCGACGATCCGTCCCAGGTCGAAGCCGCGATGGGCGACGGCATCAGGCAGCGCATTGCCGAAGCGCGCATAGAGCAGGAAGCCGAGGCCGATCAGCGTCATGGCCGGGCCGACCGTGCGGCGGGTCGCCTCCAGCACCAGCAGGATCATCAGCGCGCCGGCAACGAGGTCGGGTGTTCCCAGACCCTCCAGCATGAAGCCCATGGCGTCGTAGTCGAAGGTCCACGCCGCCCAGCCGCAGTAAAGCGCGGCCAGCGCCAGAACGACGTCGATGGCGCGTCCGGGCAGATGCCAGGGCGAATCCGTTCGCTTGACCAGCGGCTTCAGCATGATCGTCAGGACGATCACCCAGACGAGGTGGGCCGAGCGGAAATAGATCGCCGCGAGGTCGGCCGTCACCGACTGCCAGAGCTGGAACACCGACAGCGCCACCGCCGCCGCGAAGGCGGCGCGCAGCACCCAGCGATCGAGCGGCGGCTGGGCCTCCGCAGGCGATGGCGAGCCCGCGTCGGTCATCGGGGAGGTGTGATGCCGGAGCGGGGGGTGGCGGCCCTCGCTCTCCCCACCTCACCCCGGCCCTCTCCCCCCCAATGGGTCGGAGAGGGGGCAACCGGGCGATGGCCTTCGCCGATCCCCCTCCGCCCTACTGGGGGGAAGGCGATGGCCCCGATGCCGGTTTCCGTCATTGCGAGCAGCCGCAGGCTGCGCGGCAATCCAGATCCGCCGCCTCTAGATCGCTTCGCCTGCGGCTCGCAATGGCGGCGAGGAGGGCCGTCACTTCGCCACCATCTCGTCCGGGACCTCCGAGCCCTGTTCGCGGAAATAGCGGGCGGCACCGGGATGGATGGGGACGACCGCTTGGGCGATCGTGTTCTCGATGGTCGTTGCCTGCGCGGCCCGGCTCACCTTATGAAGTTCGTCCAGGTTCTCGAAGGCGGCCTTGGTGAGCTGGTAGGCCATGTCGTCGTCCATGCCGCGGTTCACCATCGCCACGTTCCATACGGCAGGCACCTCGACCGGTTCGTCGATGCCGATATAGACGCCGCCGGGGATTTCGCCCGAGACGTAGGCGGGGTTGGCTGCGTGGACCTTGTCCATGGCGCCGCAGCAGAACGAGACGATGGCGATGTCGCGCGTTGCCGCCAGTTCGGCCACCGCGGCGGTGTTGATGCCGGCGGCGATGAACCCGGCGTCGATGGTGCCGTTGCGGATGGCGTTGGCGGTCTCGGCGAAATTCAGGCGCTGAACGTCCATGTCGTCGGTCGTCACGCCGACCGCGGCCAGAACGGCCTCGGCCATTACCGCCGTCCCCGAGCCCGGCGCGCCGAGCGAGACGGTGCGGCCTTTGAGGTCCTCCGGCTTGGCGATCCCGGAGTCGGCGCGCGTTACGGCGTGCAGGTAGTTGGGATACATGGCGAACAGCGTCGCGACGGGCAGGGCGCGGGGAAAGCCGCCGCCGCCGGTGAAGGCGTCGCGGGCCACGTCTGTCATGCTGAAACCGACCTCGCTGTCGCCGCGGACGACCTGAGCCATGTTGATCACCGACCCGCCGGTGACCTCGGCGCGGGCGTTCAGGTCGGACAGCGTCTTCGACCAGATCGACGCCAACGCTCCGCCATAGGGGTAGTACATCCCGGCGGTGCCGCCGGTGGCGATCGACAGGTTGCCTGCCATTGCGTGCCCGGCGAAAAGCAGAAAGGAGGCGATGGCGAGGGTGCGGCAAAGGCGCGCGAGCATGGGTCCGTCCGTTCGGCTGATAAGGTCGCGGCCATGATCTTGGATGCCCGAAGGCCGGTCAACCTCGGGCGGAGGCACTGTCACTCAGGCGGCGGGAATCCCTGCTCGGCCAGGTACCGCGCGGCCCCCGGATGCAGGGGCCCCCGGAGGTTGACGACCGTTTCCTCGACGGACGCCGCGCCGACGGCCGGAACGGCGCGGCGGAGGCGGGCTGCGCCTTCGAAGGCGGCGCGGGTCAAGGCGAAGGCCTCGTCTTCGGGCATCGTCGGGCGAACGATCACCTGGACCCAGGCCGTGACGACGGTGCCGTCCTCGGCGGTCGTCCGGGTCGGGTAGGCGACGAACAGGGATACGGGGGAGACTGTCTCCGTCCCCGGATGGTCCTCCGGTTCGGTAAGGGGCTCGGCCACCGCGGCATCGCACTGTCCCTCGGCCAGCATCTCGAACAGGGTATCGCGGCCGATCGCGTTGGTGGTTTCGGCGGCGAGACCGGTCACGGTCTCGGTCCAGAGAGCCGCGAGGGCCTCTGCATAAGTGCGGGCGGTCGTGTCACCGAAGGCGGAGACAACCCGCAGGCGCTCATCGGCCTGGGACGGGCGGGCGAGCCAAAGGAACAGCGCTGCCAGGAGCGCTGCCCGCCGCACCATGGCGGTGCGGTCAGTCGGCCAGGAAGAACAGCAGCAAATAGCCGCCCAGCATCACCGCGATCCACAGCACCGTGCTGCCCGTGGGCCACGTGCGGGCCAGTACGCCCTGCGGCCCGTGATGGGCGTGGATGCGGTCGTAGATCCGACCGAGCCATGGTCGGATGCCGGTGTTCGCCGACTGGAACGAGCTCGCGAAGCCATTGCGGAAGGCGAGCATGGTGCCGTAACCGAGCCGCCGGTACAGCCAGTCGGTGTCGATGTTGATCAGCCTGAGCTCGGGCGGATAGAGGCCGCTCGCCATCAGCAGCGCGAACGCCAGAGCCGACCAGAACAGAAGCTGCGTCTGGGTGATGACGTGGGTGAGCGTGTAGGGCTCGTAGTCCACAGGCCATGGCAGCAGGCTGTAGAGCAGGTCGGGATAGGAGCCGATGAAGATGCAGGCCACGGCGGCGATGCCCATCGCCACCAGCATGTTGGTTGGCGGTTCGGTGGTCCTGATCCCGGAATCGTGGGCGAAGAAGGCGAAGTAGGGGATCTTGATGCCGGCATGGTGGAACACGCCGGCGGACGCGAACAGCAGCACCAGGAAGACGATGGTATGGCCTTCCTCGGCGGCGGCGGTCATCACCATCGACTTGCTGACGAAGCCGCTGAACAGCGGGAAGGCCGAGATCGAGGCGGCGCCGACGATACAGAGCACGGTGGTGATCGGCATCGACTTGTAGAGCCCGCCGAGGTCGGAACCGTTCATCCGGCCCGTCATGTGCAGCACGGCGCCCATGCTCATCATGAGGAGGCCCTTGAACAGCACGTCGTTGAAGGCGTGGCTGACCGCGCCGTTGAGCGCGAGATCGGTGCCGATGCCGACGCCCACCACCATGAAGCCGATCTGGTTGATCATGCTGTAGGCCAGCACCCGGCGGAGGTCGTTCTCGATCACCGCGTAGAAGATCGGGAAGGCGGCCATCACCGTGCCGATCGGGATCAGGATCTCGGTGCCGGGGAAGGCACGGGCGAGGGCGTAGACCGCTGTCTTGGTGGTGAAGGCGGTCAGGAAGACGGTGCCGGTCGGGGTCGCCTCCGGATAGGCGTCGGTGAGCCAGGTATGGAAGAACGGCCACGCGCATTTGATGCCGAAGGCGAGGAAGATCAGCAGCGTGCCGAGGCTGCCGTCGAGGCCGAAGTTCTCGAAGGCGATCGAGCCGGTGTTGTGGATATGGACGATGGCGCCGGTCAGCAGCAGCAGGCCCGATACGACGTTGAACAGGAAATAGCGCATGCCGGCGCCGCGGGCGGCCTCTGTCCGCCGCGCCCAGACAAGGAACACCGAGGCAAGCGCCAGGATTTCCCAGAACAGGAACAGGGTGATGAGATCGCCGGCCATGACCGCGCCGACCGCGCCGGCGGCATAGGCGAGCGCCGCCACGTGCTGCATGCCGTCGCGGACATGGAGGGCGAAGATGAATCCGATGGCGGCGGCGATGTGGAACAGAAGCGTGAACAGGAAGGCCAGCCTGTCCAGCCGCCCGAATACCAGCGTGTAGTCGAACAACGGCAGCTGCCAATAGATGCCGTAGTCGAGAGAGAGGAGGTTCAGAAAGCCGAATGCGATGACGACCAGCGCGAAGATCGGCTGGCCCCGGCCGCGGAACAGTGGGATCAGCAGCGCGCCGACCAGCAGGATCAGGAACGGCGGCAGCTCACCGATCATAATAATCTTCCGAACGCGACACGAGCTTGCGCAGCTCCTTCGCCAGAAGGACCAGGATCACGCAGGCGACGAAGCCGTAGATTCCATAGAAGCCGAACCAGCCCTCGAAGGGGTAGTGGACGTGCTTGTGATAGAAAAGATCGAGCAGCAGCAGGACGCCGCAGACGATATAGAGCGCCAGCAGCACCTTCTTTACGTTGCGGCGCTCGTCCAGCCAGTATCTCTTTTCGTCGTTCATCTCACGGCACCGTCAATGGCTCGACGATCTGCAGAAGCAGCTGATAGGCGGGATCGGGGAACAGGAACAGAAGCAGCGATCCTATCGCGGTAATCAGCAGCGGGATCAGGCAGGCGAGCGGCGCTTCCTTGATCCCCGTATGGGCATGGCTGCCGCCCCGGTCGACGAAGAAGGCGTTGACCACGATCGGCATGAAATAGGCGATGTTGAGCAGGCTGCTGATCAGCAGCACGACCACGAAGACGATCTGGTCGGCCTGCATGGCGCCCATCGCCAGATACCACTTGCTCCAGGTCCCGCCCATCGGCGGCAGGCCGATCACGCTCAAGGCCCCCAGCAGGAAGGCGAACATGGTGAGCGGCATCGTCCGGCCGATGCCGGTCATGTCGCTGATCTCGGTCTTGTGCGCGGTAACCATGATGGCGCCGGCGCAGAAGAACAGGGTGATCTTGCCGAAGGCGTGCATGAGGATGTGCATGCCGCCGCCGACGATGCTCCAGCTCGTCGCCAGCGAGGCGCCGAGGACGATGTAGGAAAGCTGGCTCACGGTCGAATACGCCAGCCTTGCCTTCAGATTGTCCTTGGTCAGCGCGATGAACGACGCGGTCAGGATGGTGAACGAGGCGAGCCAGGGCAGCCAGGTGCCCGGATTGGCGGTCTGCATCAGGTCGAGCCCGAAGACGTAGACCACGACCTTCATCACCGTGAACACGCCCGCCTTGACCACCGCCACTGCATGCAGCAGCGCGCTGACCGGAGTCGGTGCCACCATCGCCGCCGGCAGCCAGCGGTGGAACGGCATCAGCGCCGCCTTGCCGATGCCGAAGATGTAGAGGGCGAACAGGATGGCGATCACCGCTTCCGAGGCCCGGCCGGCGAGCAGACCTTCGGGGCGGAAATCGAGCGTGCCGGCGAGGACGTAGGTCCACAGGATCGCCAGAAGCTGGAAGCCGATCGAGGTGCCGAGCAGGATGCCGAGATAGATGCGGCCCGACCGTTTGGCCTCCGGCGTCCCGGCATGGGTGACCAGCGGGTAGGTGCAGACCGACAGCACCTCGTAGAACAGGAACAGCGTGAACATGTTGGCCGCGAAGGCCACGCCGATCGCGCTGCCCAGCGCCAGGGCGAAGCAGGCGTAATAGCGGGTCTGGTTTTCCTCGTGATGCGCCCGCATGTAGCCGATCGAGTAGATCGAGTTCGGGATCCACAGGAAGGCGGCGATCATCGCGAACAGCATGCCCAGCGGCTCGACCTCGAAGGCGATCGAGATGCCGGGGACGACGTCGAACAGGGTGACGCCTGGCCGGCCGCCATCCATGACGGTCGGCAGGATCGCCGCCACCATGATGAACAGCAGGCCGGCGGTGATCAGCGTGCAGGCCTCGCGCACATTGGGTCGCGGGCCGGCGAGCCAGATCACCCCGGCGCCGACGAAGGGCAGGAAGGGCGCGTAGCCGACGAGCTGATCCGCCGTCATGGCGTCCCTCCGAGCAGAGCACGCGCGGCCTCGGTGGCGGCGCCGACCGGCAGGCGGGTGTCGAGACCGAAATAGAGGCATGCCGCCGCCAGCACCCAGGTCGATGCGACCATGGGCCAGGGCGCCTCGGTCACCGTCGCGCCCGTCTCCGACGGCTCACTGAAATAGGCGGCCTCGACGATGCGCCAGACATAGATGATGGCGAGCAGCGAGCTGAACAGAACGATCACCGCGATCTCCCACCATCCCGTCTCCAGGGCGGCAATGACCAGATACCACTTGGTGATGAAGCCGACGGTGGCCGGCACGCCGATCAGGCTGAGACCACCGATCACGATCGCCGCCATGGTGAGCGGCATGCGCGCGCCCAGGCCGCGGATGGCGTTGATATCGACCGACCCCACACGCAGCATCACCGCGCCCAGCGCCATGAACAGGGCGCCTTTCATCAGCGCGTGGTTGAACAGGTGAACGACCGCGGCGGTGACGCTGTCCTGGGTCGCCAAGCCGATGCCGAGGACGATGTAGCCGATCTGCGCGACGCTGGAATAGGCCAGCAGGCGCTTGAGGTCGTCCTGGAAGATCGCCACCAGCGATCCGGTGACCGCGGCGATCAGCGCCAGCGGCACCAGCAGCCAGCTGAGCTGCATCTGATCGAACGAGAACTCGACGCCGAACACGGTGAAGACGAAGCGGAACATCATGTAGGCGGCGACCTTGGTCGCCGTCGCCGCCAGGAACGCCGAGACCACCGACGGTGCGTAGGCGTAGGCGTTCGGCAGCCACAGATGCAGCGGGAACACCGCGAGCTTGATGGCGACGCCGACCAGGATGAAGACGAAGCCGGCATCGACCACCCGATTGCCGGCCACCGCGGGCAGGCGCACCGCGAGGTCCGCCATGTTCAGCGTCCCGGTCATCATGTAGATCAGGCCGATGCCGATGACGATGAACGTCGCGCCGATCGTGCCGAGGATCAGGTACTGGAAGCTCGCGAACAGGGCCTTGCGGTCGCGCCCCAGGCTGATGAGCGCATAGCTCGACAAGGACGAGATTTCCAGGAACACGAACAGGTTGAACACGTCGCCGGTGATCGCCATGCCGAGCAGGCCGGTCATGGCGAGCAGGAACGCCGTGTAGAAATAGCGGTGCTGGTCCTCGGGGATCTCCGCGTGCACGCTGTGGAACGCGAACGGCGCCGACACGGCGGCGATCCCGGAGACGATGATCAACACCAGGGCGCCTATACGGTCGAGCCGGTACTCGATACCCCAGGGCGCCATCCAGTTGCCGAGCATGTAGGAGATCGGCCCGTTTTCGGCGACCTGGACGTATAGCAGCACCGAGATGGCGAAGGTGGCCCAGCACAGGGCAGTGGCGATCAGCCAGCCGTACCAGCGCCGGCCCAGGATCGCGCATATGGGGGCGCCGGCAAGCGGGAGGACCACCTGCAGGGCTGGCAGGTTGGCAGCGATCATGGGTCGTCCTGCTCGCGGATTTCGTCCTCTTCGACCGTTCCGTAAGCCTCGCGGATGCGGACCACGAGGCCGAGGCCGAGCGCCAGGGTAGCGACGCCGACGACGATGGCGGTCAGGATCAGAACGTGGGGCAGCGGATTGGAGTAGGGCCCGCCGCCTTCCCAGATGATCGGCGCAGTGCCGCCTTCGATCTTGCCCATCGAGATGTAGAGCAGGAACACGGCCGTCTGGAACATGTTGAGGCCGATCAGCTTCTTCAGCAGGTTCCCGCGGTCGATAACCACGTAGAAGCCGACCATCATGAGGACGACGACGATCCAGTAGTTGTAGTGCCCGAGCAGCGACACGCTTCAGCCTTTCCGCGAGGCGAAGGTGTGGAAGATGAGGATCATCACCGATGCGACGGTGATGCCAACGCCCGCTTCCACCGAGAAGATGCCGTAATGCTGGCCGTGGGACGGGTCGTGATGATCGAGCAGCCCGTATTCGAGGAACAGGCCGCCCAGAGCCATGGTGACATAGCCGGTTCCGGCATAGATCAGGACACCCAGCCCGATCATCACGCCGATCAGCCGCATCGGCGCCACGCGCTCCATCGTCTCCAGACCGAACACCATGCCGTACAGGATGAAGCCGCTGCCGAAGATGACGCCGGCCTGGAAGCCCCCGCCCGGTCCGTAGTCGCCGTGCATCTGCACATAGAGGCCGAACAGAAGGATGAACGGGATCAGCAGCTTGACGACCACCCTGAGAACCAGCAGGTCGGTCATTTCTCGCCTTCCTGTTGTTTCTTGCGGCGGCGGCCGAGCAGCAGCACGACACCGATGCCGGCGGTGAAGATCACCGTCGTTTCGCCGAGCGTGTCATAACCGCGGTAGCTGGCCAGGACGGCGGTGACGACGTTGGGAACCGTCGTCGCCGGGATCGAGTCCTCGATGTAGCGCGGTGCCACATGGTGGTGGACCGGCGCCGAGGCGTCACCGAAACTGGGCATGTCGGGCGTCACGTAAAGCAGCACCGCGCCGGTGACGGCGACCACGAACAACGGCAGGAACGGCCTGTGTCGGGGCGTCTTTTCCCGTTCGGTGGTGAGCGACAGCGCGGTGAGCCCGAGCACGGTCGAGATGCCCGCCCCGACGGCGGCCTCGGTGAAGGCCACGTCCACCGCGTCCAGGACCACGAAGATGCTCGCCATCAAGAAGCTGTAGATGCCGCTCAGCATCACGACGGCGAACATGTTCCGCAGCCAGACGATGGTCAGGGCCACGACCATGAGGAACGCCAAAAGGGCGATATCGACGACGTTTTCTATCGCCGGCCTCCCTTGTGTGGCCCGTTGCGTCGCTGCGGCGATGCCGTGCGGGACTTGGGCTGTGCCGGTTCGGTGGTCGTCATGATCGCTCCCGCCGTGCGTGGATCGGGCAGGGACTTCGCCGGCTTATCGCCACGGCGCCAGGGCTTCAGCCCGGCAAGGAGGGCCGCATGGGCCGTCGCGTGCGATGACACCGGGCTGGTGAACAGCAGGAAGAACAGCATCAGGAGCAGCTTGGCGGTATTGAGCGTGAAGCCCGACTCGATCATCAGACCGATCAGCACCAGCCCGGCACCCATCGTGTCGGTAATCCCGGCCGCGTGCATCCGGGTGAAGAAATCGGGCATGCGCAGGACGCCGATGCCGCCGACCAGGAGGAAGAATGCGCCTCCCATCAGGAAGGCCCAGCCGAAGATGTCCTGGATCACCTCCATCAGCGGTCCACCGGCTTGCCGTCGCCGAAATGGCCGATCTTGATGAAACGCAGCATGGCGATGATGCCGACGAAATTGAGCAGCGCGTAAAGGAGAGCGAGGTCCAGGAAGTCCGGACGCCCGGCGATATAGCCGACCACGCCGATCAGCAGCACGGTCTTGGTCCCGAACATGTTGGCCGCAAGGACCCGGTCAAAGGCGGTCGGTCCCTTCGCCGCGCGGAAAATGGCCATCGCCATCGTCACCAGGATGGCGATGGCGACGATGATGAACTTCATGGCTTGCCCTCGAATTCGGTCACCCGCCGTCCCATCGCACCGCCGCGCAGGTCTTCGGCTCCTTCTTCGCTCAAGGCATGCACTTGGATCGTGTCCGCGCCGACGTCGGTGGAGACGGTGCCGGGTGTCAGGGTGATCGAATTGGCGTAGATGACCTTGCCCAGGTCGGTTCGCTGGGTGGCCGGCACCGTGAAGAGAACGGGCGAGATCGGCAGCTTGGGGTTCAGGATCCGCTTGGTGACGTCGATGTTCGCCTTGATGATCTCCTTGATCAGCCACACCCAGTAGATCGGGAGCAGATGGCCGATGTGGAGCGGATGGCTCTCATGATCGACCACGTCCATCCGGTGGGCGATGTAGACCACGAACAGGCAAGAAAGGAGGCCGAGCGTCAGCAGGAACGCCGTGAAATGCCCGGACAGCAGAAGCCACACGGCAGCCAATACGACAAACAGCGAAACGGTGTGAGCCACCCTGCCCCCGTGTGCGTCCCCTCCGTCGCCGCATTCCCCCTGCGGCGACGCGCGGATTATGACGTAATGGTTGCGGGGCGCCAAGACCTATCGGTCAGGCATCGCCCCAGCAGATTCCGTAGGCAGTTCCACGGCATAGCTCTCGACCGGCAGGGCGTCCGGGATCAACCCCTGTGCTTTCAAGAAGGTGGCGAACCGGGCGTAGCGGTTGCTGTCCAGTGCGGCTGGCCGGAGCGCGAAGCGGGGCAGGGTGTCAGCCCACGCCCGTCGGTTGAGCTCATCATCCAGTTCGTCGCCGCTTGCCGCGAACGCCTCCCATGCTTCGTCGGGGTGGTTGATCACGTATTGCGTCGCTTCCTCGACGGCATCGACGAATCGGCGCAGCTTCGGATCCTCGATTCGGTCGCGGCGGGCTATCAGGATCAGCTCGTCATAGGGCGGCACCCCTTCTTCCTCGACGAAGAAGGCCCGTCCTTCGCTTCCTTCCAGCTCCATCTGGTTGAGCTCGAAATTGCGGTAAGCGCCGATGACCGCGTCGACCCGACCCGAGAGAAGCGAAGGCGACAGCGAAAAGTTGACGTTCACAAGGGTGACGTCGTCGAGGGTGAGGCCGTTGGTCTTCAGCATGGTGCCGAGGATCGCGTCCTCGAATCCGCCGACCGAATAGCCGACCTTGCGGCCCTTCAGGTCGGCGATGGTCTTCACCGGTCCGTCGGCCAGCACGACCAGGGCGCTCAGCGGCGTCGCCACCAGGGTTCCGACCCGGACCAGAGGCAACCCCTCCGCCACTTGAACCGTCAATTGCGGCTGATAGCCGACCGCCAGGTCAGCTTTGCCTGCGGCCACCAACTTGGGCGGGTCGTTCGGATCGGCCGGCGCGATTAACGTGACCTCCAGGTCGTGGGCCGCGAAGATGCCTTTCTCCTTGGCGACGATCAGGGGGCCGTGGTCCGGGTTGACGAACCAGTCCAGCAACACGGTGAGCTTGTCGGCCGCAGTTGACGGCGTCGCGAGCGAAGCCGAGAACGACAGGGCGAGCATCAGGGTGGCGGCAAGGCGCATGAGACCTCCTGGAAACGCGCGCGTTGATCCATGCCGGGCCATGACAGGGCGGCACGCGCGACGGAATGAATGCGGAAATGGGAATCTGGGTCATCGCGTCCCTTCGCCGGTATGATCCGGATCAGGTTCAAGGGGTCGTTCCGGAACGGAACCTCTCAGCCGGACAACCGGCTCCCCCCGCAGGGCAACGTCATGATGATGGCTCGCCGCCGGACGCGCAACCCCGCACGACGGTTCGGGTGGGCATGCCCCTGAAGCCGTCATCCCCCGCGCAGGCGGAATCCGGAAGCCGTACCGCTCGCATGGACCCCCGCCGCCCGCCTTGGCGGGCGCGGGCTGTGTGGGGATGACGGTTTAGCTATCGATAAACCGTCAAGAACATCGCTTCTAGGGCAGCGTCACGCGCCCGCCGGAGGCGACCATCGTCTGGCCGGTGGTGAAGCTCGACCGGTCGGATAGAAGGAAGGCGGCCAGTTCGGCGATCTCCTCGGGCCGGCCGATCCGCTTCATCGGCGTCTGGTCGACCATGACCTTGCGGATCTCCGGCGACAGCGTGTTGCTCATGTCGGTCTCGATCAGGCCCGGTGCGATGCAGTTGATGCGGACCTGCGGCGCGAACGCCTCGGCGCAGCTTCTGACCAGCCCGATCACGGCGGCCTTGGCGGCGCCATAGGCGATCTGGCGCGGCCGCGGCCGAAGCGCCGCGATCGACGAGATGCAGACGATGCGGCCGTCACCGCGGGCGATCATGCCGTCCTTCACTGCCCAGACGGGAAGGAACACGCCGTCGGTATTGATGGTGAAGTGCCGCTTCCAGGTGGCGAAGTCGACTTCCTCGTGAGTGCCGGTCTGAATCCATCCTGCGTTGGCGACCAGTATGTCGACCGGTCCCAGCGCGCCTTCGACCTGCGAAACCATCGACGCGACCTGGCCTTCGTCGGAGACGTCGGCCCTGACCACCAGACATTTGGCGCCCTCGGCCTCGACCACGCGCTTGGTCTCTTTGGCGCCGTTCTCGTCGTTCGCATAGTTGACGGCGACCGCTGCGCCGCCCTGGGCGAGCAGGCGGCAGATAGCACGGCCGATGCCCCGCGATCCGCCGGTGACGAGGGCGACCTTGCCCGCGAATTCCTTGGTCATGTGTTCTCTCCCCTGTGTCTGTCGGGGAAGGATAAACGCCGCTACCGCGGCTTGGCGAGGACCAGCGAGAAGTAGTCGTTCGCCGGCCTAAAGTGGCGTTCGATGGCGAAGCCGGTGTCCTCCATCAGCGCGGCGATGGACTGGTCCGTGAACTTGCGGCTGATCTCGGTGAGGATGGTCTCGCCGTCCTCGAGTTCGATCGCCGCATCCAGCGCCGCGCAATGCACGCGTTGTTTTCCCCTGGAGACCAGATGCATTTCGATGCGGCTCAAAGCCTCGTTGAAGACTGCGCGATGGAAAAAACGACCTGTGTCGAAGTCCGCGCCGAGCTCACGGTTCAGTACGTCGAGGAGGTTCAGGTTGAACGCCGCCGTCACCCCTTGAGCATCGTTGTAGGCGGCGGTCAGGACCGCCGGGTCCTTGACCCGGTCCATGCCGATCAGCAGGTGATCGCCGGGCTGCATGTGATCCGCGAGCTCCGCGAGGAAGGCTTCCGCTGCCGCCGGTTCGAAATTGCCGATCGTCCCGCCAAGGAAGACGAACAGCCGGCGGGCATCGCTCCGCGGCAGGTTGTCGAGCCCGGCGAGATAGTCGCCGACCAGCAGGTTGAGATCGAGCGAGCGGTAGTCGCCGACGATTCGCCGGCCGGTCTCTTCCAGCGCATCGGCGGAGATGTCGAAAGGGGCGTAGCTGGTCAACGTCCCCGATTGCGCGGCGGCGTCGATCAGGAAGCGCGTCTTGCGCATGGTGCCGGCACCGAGTTCGAGAATTTCCTCGGGGCGGGCCACTGCGACGATCTCATCGGAATGCACTTCCAGCAGCGCGGCCTCGGTCCGGGTCGGATAGTATTCGGGCGTGTCGCATATCTGATCGAAGAGCTGCGAGCCGACCCCGTCGTAGAAATATTTCGGTGGGATCGACCGGGGTTTCTTCAGGAGGCCGTTGCGGGCGTCGTCCAGCAGACTGGGAACGGGCCGGGCCGGCGGGATCTCGGTCAGTGCGACCTCGTTGGCTTCTTCGGGAGCGTCGATAACCTCCGCCGTGTGGTGCGCCGTCGTTGCCATTGTTTCTCCCCCTCGTATCCCGAGTCCGGTGCACCGTCCTGGCGCCCTGGTGTCGCGCATGGTCGATAGGCTAGCATCGGCGAACGTCGCCTCAAGCCTGCGTCTCGGATAACGCTTCCATGTGCCGCCACGCTGCCTATATCGGGCCGCCGATATCGTTGGGGGCTTTCGCCCTCGATCCCCCGCATAGTCTGGCTGTCCAGTCGTGGAAGCCGCGCGAGCAGCTCTCGGCGACCGTCAATGCCGACGGCTTCGGCTTCGGGTGGTATTTGCCGGACGGAACGCCCGGCGTTTACCTGAACCCGCTGCCGATCTGGGCCGACACCAATCTCGTCCATCTCGGGCGCACGATATCGAGCGGCGTGTTGGTGGGCAACGTCCGTAGCGCGACGCCGGGGCTCGGCTTCGGTCTGGCCAACACCCATCCTTTCGTCGCCGATGGCCTGCTGTTTTCGCATAACGGATTCATCCAGGACTTCGCCCGGACGATGCGGGCAACGATGCGGGCGAGTCTGCCGCCCGAGGTCGATGCGACCGTCGGCGGCAACACCGATTCAGAGCATCTGTTCGCCTGTCTCCGGGCCCTGGCGAGGGATACGGACGATCTGGCGAGCGCCGTCATGCGGCTCCACGACCATGTCGGAAGCTGGGCGCGGGACGGCGCTATCGCCGTTCTCTTCAATATCCTGGTGACCGACGGCCGGGCGCTCTACGCGACGCGGTCGTCCTTCGGCCATGCCAGCCCGTCGCTCTACGTCACCGACGCCGATCCGGCCTTTCCCGACGGCGCCCTGGTCGCGTCCGAGCCGTTGACCATCGGCGGCGCGTGGACGCCGGTACCCGATCGTCATCTCGTCGTTCTCATGCCCGGAGAGGCGCCGCAATTCCGCCCTCTCTAGACCGCGACGAACGCTTGGGGCGTTTCGCCGCCCTGCAGGCGGTGCTTCGCGAGCGAATCGAGACGGCCGACGACGTTCTGTTCGCCGAGCCCCTTAACAGGCATCTCAGCCCGCTCGGCTGGCATCTCGCCCACTGCGTCTATGTCGAATGCTACTGGCTTCGGGAAGTGCTGGCCGGCGACGATCGCATCACCCGGCCTTTGAGCGCCGACGCGTGGCCCGAGTTCGCGCCGAAGGCCGGGCGGGGTGCACGCCTTCCGGCTCGCGACCGCCTGCTCGCCTGGGCGGAAGCGCTGCAGGCGGAGAACGGCCGGCTGCTGGCGGCGGCCTTGGGTGGACCTGGCCGGTTGCTCGCCGACGACTATCTGCTTCATTTCCTGATCGGCCATCACGTTCAGCACCTTGAGACCATCGATACCGCACGGGTGCATGCCGTGCTGGCGCGGCCTGAGGGGTACGTGACGCCGCATCCCCTCTTCCCGTGCTCACCTGAACCGGACCTGCGCTCCGTCGCCGCAGGGACCTACCGGGTCGGCGCCGATGCCGGTTCGTTCGCGTTCGATAACGAGGGCCCGGCGCGACAGGCGATGCTGCAATCGTTCGCCATCGCCGGGAAGCCGGTCAGCAACGCCGAGTACCTCGCCTTCATGACGGAGGGCGGCTATGGCCGTTCGGCCTTATGGTCGACGGCCGGCCGGCAATGGCTGCAGGAGACGGGGGCTCATGCGCCGGCCTGGTGGAAACGGGGACGGGACGGCGAATGGCATGGGGCAACGGCGACCGGACCTTGTCCTCTCGCTCCGGATGCACCGGTCACCGGCGTCAGCTTCCACGAAGCGGAGGCGTTCGCGCGCTGGGCCGACTGCCGGTTGCCGCGCGAGGCCGAATGGGAAACGGCGGCCCGTGCCGGCCTGCTGGAAGAGAGCGGCCAAGTCTGGGAATGGTGCGCCGATTTGTTCCATCCCTATCCCGGCTTCGCGGCCTACCCCTATGACGGCTATTCCCGGCCCTGGTTCGACGGCCGCCATCATGTCCTCCGCGGCGGCAGTCTGCTGAGCGCGCCTGAGGTGACGCGGCCGAGCTTCCGGAACTTCTACACCGCCGATATCCGCCACATCCCGGCCGGCTTCAGGCTGGCGCGGTAGGGGCTAGCGGTCGGGCTGCCAGGTCAGCAGGCGCTTCAGGACGATGTCGGTCGCGAAATAGAGGGCGACCGAGAGGACGGCCAATGTGAGCAAGGCGGCGAACATGACGTCGGTCTGCATGCGGCCGTTGGCGTGGAGCATCATGTAGCCCAGGCCGGCGCTGGCGCCGACCCATTCCCCGACCACGGCTCCGATCGGCGCCACCGCCACCGCCACACGGAGGCCCGAGGCGAGGGCAGGGAGGGCGGCCGGGATACGGATATGGCGGAGGATCGCCCAGGGGCTCGCATCCATGCTCCGGGCGAGGTCGATCCAGGCCGGGTCGGTGCGGCGCAGCCCGTCGAAGAAGCTCACCGTGACAGGGAAATAGATAATGAGCGTCGCCATCGCGACTTTCGAGGCGAGGCCGTAGCCCAGCCATAGGACCAGAAGCGGCGCCAGGGCGAAGACCGGTACGGCCTGTGACGCGACCAGCACCGGCAGCAGCCAAAGGCGCAGTCGCCGGAAGCTCGACAGAGTGAGAGCGCTCGCAATGCCCAGCAGAGCGCCGATGGCGATGCCGAGGACGATCTCGAGCAGGGTGGTCCCGGCGTTCGACAGGAGGGACGACGAGACCCGCCACCATGCCGCCACCACCCGCTCCGGCGCCGGCAGGATGTAGGGCGGCGCGCCCGTCAGCCAGACGATGCTCTGCCAAAGGAGGAGCAGGCCGAAGACGACGACGATGGGACGGAGGACGGTCATTGCGCGGTATCGGCCGCGGTGAGGCGGTGAAGGAGGGTTTCATAGAGGCCGAGATGGGCCGTGGCGACGGGATCGCGCGGCGGCATTCCCGGAACCTCCAGCGCTTCCCCGAGATGCGCAGGCCGGCCGGCCATGACGTGGATGCGGTGGGCGAGGCGCAAGGCTTCGAGCGGATCGTGGGTCACCAGCACCACCGTCCGCCCGACCAGGAGTTCGGCCGCGAGCGCCTGCAACCGGCCGCGGGTGATGGCATCGAGGGCCGCGAAAGGCTCGTCCATGAGAACGATCGGTCGGTTTTCCATCAGCGTGCGGGCGAGCGCCACGCGCTGGCGCATGCCGCCTGACAAGGCCCTCGGTCGATCGTCGGCCCGGTCGAGCAGTCCGACCCGGTCGAGCAGTGCCCGCGCGCGTTCCGTATCCGCTCGCTCGCCCCGGAGCCTTGCGCCCAGGGTCACGTTTTCGATCACCGTGAGCCAGGGAAGCAGCAGATCGGTCTGCGCCATATAGGCGACATCGCGCCTGGAATTACCGTTGCTGCCCAGGCGGACGACCGTTTCCGATGCCCGTGGCTCCAATCCGGCGATCAGCCGCAGGAGACTGCTCTTTCCCACCCCGCTGGGCCCGAGAAGGCAGGTGAACCGGCCACCCTCGATCCGGACGTCCAGCCCTTCGAACAGAGCTCGGCCCGCATAATGGAGGCCTGCGTTCTCGATCGAGATCGACGGCGGCGCGGAGTCGGAGGGGTATGTCGCGATGGCCATGGACGCGTCCCTTCGCCGGCATTATCCGGAGCAGGTTCGTGGGGTCGTCCCCGGCGGGACCTCTCAGCCGCGAACTGCGGCTCCCCCTGCGGACCCGCACCATGCAGGCTTATCGGGGTGCCGACAAGCCCCATTGACAGGACCTCTCTGCGTCGCACTCTGCACTTATGCCCGCCCGGCCCTGGTTCATCGGCAGCGAGATCTACCGCCATTCGCGTTTCGGCGCGCGCCACCCGCTGTCGATCCCGCGGGTCTCCACCGTCATGGACCTGGTCCGGGCGCTCGGCTGGCTGTCCGAAGACGTCTATGTCGACAGCCCGCGGGCGACGCCGGCCGAGCTCGCCCGTTTTCACGACCCCGTCTACATAGAGGCGCTGATCGCCGCCGAAGAGGCCCAGGCGGTCACCCCGGTGCAGCGCGAGCGCTTCAATCTCGGCACCATAGAAAGCCCGATCTATCCGGAGATGTTCCGCCGGCCGGCCACCGCCTGCGGGGCGTCGCTCAGGGCTGCCGACTTGGTCCGCGACGGGGGCATCGTCCACAATCCGGCCGGCGGCACCCATCACGGCCGCCGCGACCGGGCGAGTGGGTTCTGCTTCTTCAACGACCCGGTTCTCGGTCTCCTCCGTCTGCTCGACAACGGCCTCGACCGGGTGCTCTACGTCGATATCGACGCCCATCATGGGGACGGGGTCGAGGCCGCCTTCTTCGACGATCCTCGTGTGCTGACGATCTCGGTGCACGAAGACGGTCGCTGGCCGCGGAGCGGCGCCGTCGGCGACCGCGGCACCGGCTATGCTCGCAACCTGCCGGTGCCGAAGGGCTTCAACGATGTCGAGATGGCGTTCATTCTCGATGCCGCGATCCTGCCGCTCGCCGACCGCTACCGGCCGCAGGCGGTGATGATCCAGTGCGGTGCCGACGCCCTGCTGGAAGACCCGCTGTCCGGGCTCGGTCTATCCAATAACGCGCACGCGGCCGTTGTGGAGGCACTGGCATTCCTGACGCCGCGCACCATCGTCACGGGCGGCGGAGGCTACAATCCCTGGTCGGTCGGCCGTTGCTGGACCCGAGTGTGGGGCGTGCTCAACCGCATGGATATTCCCGACCGTCTGCCGCCGTCGGCGGAGGCGGTGCTGAGAGCGCTGACATGGAACCGTGCCGCCGGCCGCAACCCTCCCGAGCACTGGTTTACGACTCTCGTCGACTCGCCACGGCCCGGGCCCGTGCGCGAAGAGGTCCGCGCGGCCGTCACGGCCGTCACCGCCTCGCCCTATCCGGTTCCGTGAACTCGCTTGCGGGCCTGTCCGCGGCTGGGGGTGCGGTTGCGCGGCTCCCGGAGAGTCTATACATCTGAAGCAAAATACAGCCAAACCGGGATGGAAACGGAACCTGTCATGATTAGGAATATTGCAGCGGCGATCTTAGCGGTCGTCCTGGCCGGCGGCACGGCGCACGCGACATCGGGCGAACCCGATCTCGAGCGCGACGGGCTGAGCGGGCCGGTCAAGTCGGTGATCATCAAGCGCACCGAATCCCGGCGAGACGACAGCGGCGCGCTGATCGAGGGCGACCCGATCCCGGTCGCCCAGGTCACCTACAACGAAGCCGGCGATCGCACCGTCATCCGCCAGTTCAACCTGCAGGGCGACGTCTACTACGAACGCCGCCTTACCTATGACGACCAGGGGCGGCTCGCCTCCGAGACCATCGCGCATGCCGAGGACGAGAAGTCCGGAACCTGGACCTACGAGCACACCGCAGACGGGGTCAAAGGGACGTTCGCACCGTCCGGTGGCGGCAAGGGCGATACACGCTACATGGTCGAGGACGACGACGGGCACGTGATCGATGACCGCAAGGTCGACCCGTATGGCGAAGAGTACTACCGCATCGAGGCGAAGTACGAAGGCGGCAACATGGTCGAGACCAAGCGCACCGAGGTCGGCCAGTACGAGGGCCGCGTCGTTCGCAGCTATGACGACCAGGGCCGCGTGGTCGAGGAAAAGCGCTTCGATTCCTTCGATCGGCCCTATTCGCTGACGACCATGGATTACAACGACCATGGCGCGGTCGCCCATCTCCAGGAGTATCGCTGGGTGGGCGCCGATCAGAAGGAAGCGCTGTTCAACGACATGCGTTACACCTACGAATACGATGACCATGGCAATTGGGTGCACCGCATCGACGACGTGACCTACCGAGTCCAGGGCGGCAAGATGCGGGACGGTGTCGAGACGGCGATCCGCGAGATCGAATATCGGGAATAGAAGGGTTCGGGGCGGCTGTGCCGTCTCGGCCCCGTCGGGGCGTAGCGCAGCCTGGTAGCGCATCTGCTTTGGGAGCAGAGGGTCGCGTGTTCGAATCACGCCGCCCCGACCATCTTCACCCGACCCCCGCCGCTGTTCCGCCTGCGGTCAGTGAGGCAGGCCGCCCTGCTTCAGGAACTCCCGGAAATCCGTTTCGGGCAGCGGCTTGGTGATCGCGTAGCCCTGTACGCGGTCGCATGAGTCTTCGCGAAGCGCCGTGATCGTGTCGATGTCCTCGACGCCTTCCGCGACCACCAGCAGTCCCAGCGCGTGAGCCATGGAGATCGTCGACCGGACGATGAGATGGTGACGCTCGTTGGCCAGCAGATCCTTGACGAACATCTGGTCGATCTTGAGTTCGCCCACCGGAAACTGGCTGAGATAGGCCAGAGACGAATAACCGGTGCCGAAGTCGTCGATTGCCGCCTGAACCCCGGCCGTGCGAAGAACGCCGAGCGCCTCGCGGACCTTCGAGGGGTCCTCCGCGACACTGGTTTCCGTGAGTTCGAGCTGTAGGTCGGAGACAGCCGTGTCGTGGCGCTTGAGCGCGGTCTCGACGATCCGCGGCAGATCGGTGTCGGTCAGGTCGTAGGCGGCGACGTTGACGCTGAGGGTGCAGGGGGTGCCCGCTCGACGCAGGCCGCTCGCCACGCGCGCCGCCTCGTCGATCATGAAGGCGGTCACCTCCATGATCAGTCCGACGTCTTCCAGTAGGGGGATGAACCGCGCGGGGGATACCGGGCCAAGCCGCGGATGGTTCCAGCGGACCAGGATCTCGGCCGCCACGATGCGGCCGCTGTCCAGGTCGACCTGGGGCTGGAAGACGGCATGCAGCCCCTTGCTGCCGCTTTGCCGGAAGTCGCCGACGAGCTGCAGGTCGGACTTTTCGGGCTCGAACGAAGGCTCGAAATCGGCCCAGGCCTGATGGCGTTCCAGGCTGGTCGCGAGCGCAGTTTCAGCGCGCCGGACGAGGTCCCTGGTGTTTTCACCGTATTGCGGCCACGCGGCTGCGCCCGCCACGACCTGCGGGAACAGCGTGAGGCGATCGGTATCCAGCCGCGCCGTCATCTGGCTGATACGCGATCGCACCGCGCCCCGGTCGGCCAGGACGACGAAGGCGCCGCGGCCCGCATGCGCCTGAGTGTCCAGCCCGAGCCCCTGCAGGCGGCGACCGAAGGCACGTACCACGCCTTGGGCGACATCGTAGCCGAAGTTCATGACGATGCTTTCGAGGTCCGCAAGCCGCAGGGCGACGACTTCTTTCTCGGCCCCCGGCGTCTCCGTCGCCGCTTTCAGCGTGTCGTCCGCCAGTTCGAGGAAGTGGCTGAGCGTGGGAAGGCCGGTTTCGGCGTCGTGATTGGCGAGGTGCCGCAACCGCGCTTCCGCCTGCTCTCGGCGGGCGAGCTCGTCCGCCAGTTCCTGGGTTCGTTCCCTGACTCTGCGGCGCAGCAGCCACGACCAGCCACCAGCGACGAGGGCGATCAGCGCCAGTCCCCCGACGATCGCCGCTGTCTGCCGCAACGCTTCGGAAAAGGCTATTCCACCGGGACGCGGCGCGAGTTCCGCCGCATAGGCTTTCGAGACCTCTTCGTAGCGTCCCGAGGCGAAGGTGATTTCCAAAGCCTCGTCCAGCCAGGCGAGAAGGGCCTCGCGATCCTTGCGGACCGCGAAGGCGTAGGGTCGAGGCCAGAAGGGCGGCCCCACCGCCTCGACCGGCAGGTCGTGCAGGTTGATCAGCCAGTCTGACGGCGGCGCGGCCAGGACACCGTATTCAGCGTCGCCTGCTGCGATCGTCCGGAGCGCTGCCAGCGTGTTCGGCGCCAGAACCAGCGTCGCACCGATATCCAGCCGCATAAGCTCGTTCTGGGCATAGGAGCGGTTTTCCACCACGACGCGATGTCCGGCGAGCTGACGGATATCGTGGACGTTCGCCGCCCCTTCGCCGCCATAGATCGAATGGCTGAGATAGTAGAATGGCCGCGTGAAGCCGAAGATCTCCTCGCGCTCCGGCGACACGAACATCGGCACCACATCGACCTCGCCGGCTTCTAGCGCGGCGATGATGTCCGGCCAGTCGCCCAGCCGATGCGTGGCCTCCGCACCTCCCGTCGCCGCCACCGCGTCTTCGAGGGCTATCAGGAATCCCCGTGCGTTCCCGCCGTCGAGCCACTCGAAAGGCGGGTAGTTCGCGTCGCCGCCGAACAGGACGGCGCTACCGGCGGCATCGCGCGCTTGCTCCTGCGCGCGGATCGCGCCGGCTGCGAGCACCAAGACGCCGGCGAGCATGGCGACGGCCGAGACCAAGCGGGACATGAATGTCCTTCCATCCTGCCCCGAACCGTCGAATGGGCGGGGTAACCCGAAAAGAGTGTAGCAAGGCTTGGCTGCGAGGCGTGCAACCTATGAGATCGGCAACACTGTTCGCTTTTGTTCACTGTGCGAACTACCAGATTTGGCAGGCAGCCTCTTGGCCGGAGCAAATCGAAGGCTGTTTAACCTCTTGTCCGGTCGCGGGGCTTGTCGTCATCATGGGCGGACCGAGCTGTCGCCGGATGACCGTCATCTGAACAGGGAGGCGCCGATGTCCCCGACCAGTGCGCATGACTCGGCCGAACGCGGCCGGCAGGTGCGGATGGCTGCGCGCGCGGGAACGTTGTCTTCGCATACGGCCGGGGTGGCGCCCGGAAACCTGCAGGGAAACCTCGTCGTCCTGCCGAACGCGTATGCCGACGATTTCGCGGCCTATTGCGCCCGCAATCCGGCACCTTGCCCGGTGATCGGGCGAACGCGGCCGGGCGATCCCGGACTTCCCGCGCTTGGGTGCGATATCGACATTCGATGCGACCTTCCGGCCTATCGGGTTTGGCGCGATGGCGATCTGGTCGCGGAGCCGCACGATGTCCTGGACCTGTGGCGCGCCGATTCCGTCGGCTTCGTGATCGGTTGTTCGTTCTCCTTCGAAGCGGCCTTACTCGACGCTGGCATTCCCCTGCGGCATATCGAGCAAGGGGTGAACGTCGCGATGTATGTGACGGACATCGAAACCGCGCCGATGGGCCCTTTCGGCGGCGGCATGGTGGTGTCCATGCGCCCGATCCGGCAGCGTGACCTCGCCCGGGTCGAGGAGATCACGGCGCGGGCGGCGCAGGCGCATGGTGCGCCGGTCCATTGGGGCGATCCGGCGGCGATCGGAATCAAGGATATCGCCAGCCCTGATTTCGGCGATGCCGTCCACATCACAGCGGAGGAGGTTCCGGTGTTCTGGGCCTGTGGAGTGACCCCCCAGGTGGCGCTCCGGCAGGCGAGGATACCTCTGGCGATCACCCACAAGCCGGGATCCATGCTGGTCACCGATCTTCCGCTCGATCATGTAGCGCGGGCTGCCTAGTTCGGAGCTCAGGGAAGTTGCGGCGATCGCGCTTCCAAGCGCTATTAAAGAAAGAGAGGCGCCGATGGGCGCCTCTCTTCATTTCGGTGGAAGCCACCGCGCAGACGGGTAGAGGTCCGCTCTCCGTTGCTCAAGTTCTCAAAGCCGGATCGTTGGGCTCAGTTGGTGGTCGAGTCCTTCGAGGTCTCGTCCGCCTCGGAGGCGACTGAGCCGCTCTTCTGGGAGCCTTCTTTCGGAGCCATGCCATCCGCGCCTTTCGACGGGGTATCGTCGGCCTTCCCCGATTGCGGGGCGCCGCCGGACGAGTTCGGTCCCGTATCGTCGACCGAGGTCGCCGGGCGCCCGGCCTGCCCTTCTTCTTCGGTCGAGGACCTGGTTTCCGCTCCATTGGTCTTGGCCATTTCGAGCTGGCCCTGAACGTCCTTCAGGGACTCTTCGGTCTTACGCTGCTGCTCCCGCAGAGCCACGAGCGCCTGGGTAAGCGCATCGACCTTCATCGAAAGGTCTGCGATTTCGGGCGCGAGCTTCGTCTCCGGGGTTGCCGTTGCCGGGGACGTCGCGGATGGGGTGCCTGTCTCCGTCGTCGCAGCCCTGTCGGCCGGCTTATCCTTGTTCGTCGCTCCTTGGTTGCCCGAAGAGGTCACGGCGGAACCGGATTCCCCGGTCGCGGCCGGTACTCCGCTGTCGCCGTTCGTCGTGGAACCTGCTGCATTCGCGGACGGTGCGTTCCCGTCGCTGGTGGCGGGTGGCGTCGGCGAGGGGGCGGCCGTTTCGCCAGCGGCGGTTGTGGTGTCGACCATCACAGGCATCGTTTCTGACGCCGCCTGGCCCGAGCCGTTCTCCAACGCGGTCAGGTATCCTGCCGCGGTCCGGTCCTGCTGAAGCCAGTAGGGCTGGAGGCCGAAATATTCGTGCACCGAGCGCCCCCAGTTCCTGTCGGCGGTCTGCTGCCAGGTGTCGGGGTCGACGCGGGGCGCCTTCTGAAGCTTCTCTTCGGACAGGTCGACCAGGATGTCGTTCGATTCGTCGTTGGGGATGTCGCGGACCAATGCCCAGGGAAGGGCGAAGAAATCCGCGCCGACGCCGGCGAAGCCGCCATGGTCGACGATGATGTAGGCGATCCGACCGGAACTGGGGTCGATCGCGACATCCTCGATCTCGCCGAGGCTCTCGCCGTCGCGGTTGGCGAGATCGCGATCCTTAAGGGCTGCGGCCGACAGGATGCGCGGCGCACGGGCGTTCTCCAGGAACTCCAGCCCCTGTTTCGCGGCAGCGGCGCAGGCTTCGTCCTCGCCCGCGTCGTAAAGGCGCTGGGCGGCGCGGCGCATGCTGCCGACCTCCGTGATCTCCTCGGTCGAAAGAACCGTCTCGGATTCGGGCGAAGCCGAAAGCGCGGCTTGGTAGTTCGCTTCGAGAGCTTCGAGATCTTCCGGGCACGCGGCGAAAGCCGGTGCACCGAACGCCGAGACGCTCCCAACCAGTGCGACGAAAAAGGTCTTGGTCATTCTCTCTGAACCCGTCGATGGAATTGCTGTGCTTTCCGACAACGCATCGGACATGGGACGGGTTCGGCGGCGGACCGCGCCGTGCGGCCCGCGGAATGATTCAGGCCCTGGTCGGGGGTTGTCGGAACAAGGCCGTCAGCGCGCCGGCGAGGAGCGCCAGCCAACCGATCATGAACAATGTTCCGCCGAAGGGGGCGGTCGGGATGTGGGTGCCGAGCGCCAGCGCCACCAATGCGCCGCTGAACAACGGCATGCCGGCTCCGAACGCGACGATCGCGACGGCGAACAGACGGCGTCCAGCCACCGCATGGGTGTGCAGTCCTACGGCCGCCAGGATCGCCAGGGCGTGCCACATCTGCTGCCGGCTGGCGGTCACCACCCAGCCGCGCACGGCTTCCTCCACGCCATGGGCACCCCAGGCATCCAGCGCTACGGCGATCAGGCCCGCGAGGCCCGCATAGGCCGTGGCACCCCACCCGAACCGGGACATCGTCATCGGCTTTCATCCATTCGTTTTCTGTGTCTCCAACCAATGGTCACCGCAAGGGCGTCCGATGGACGATTCGTGCTCGGCGAACGGTTCGTGCGACACCCGCGACGAGACCATGGGGGTAATCGACGACCGCCGACTACCACGCTTGCGCCACGGCTCAAATGTGAGGATATTGCCGGCATGGAAAGGGGCACGGGACTTTGACGGGGCAGAACCGGAGTTTACCCGATGCGTCCTAGAATGGCTTTCATTCGTGGTTTCGTCCTGACATCGGTCGGTGCGGTCGCAGGGCTGATCTTCGCCCTGCTGGTGCCGGGTGCCGAGAACTGGATGGTGGTGACGGCCGGGGCAGGGGCGGTGTTCAGCCTGCTGGGCTGGTACTATGCGACCCGACACCAGCGGGCGGCGCGGCGGCTCGAAGCGTCGCGGTCGATGGCGCTACGCAACGGCTACACCACAGAATCGACCGAAGCCTGATTACAGAAGGGCCGTACCCGCCAAGGTACGGCCCTTCCGCTTCTCCGCCCCTCTGCATGCCTACCGGTTTCACCCCGGCACGATCTTGTTCTAGGGTCGGGAAAAGGCCGTACCAACGCGGCCGCTCACGGGAGGGTGCGGAATGAAGATTGCGGTCGTCGGAACCGGCGCGATGGGGTCGGTCTATGCGGCGTTGCTGGCCGATGCGGGCAACGAGGTCTGGGCGATCGACCAGTGGCCCGAGCATGTCGCAGCGATGCGGGAGAAGGGCCTTCATCTGGAGGGGGCGAGCGGCGATCGGACGGTGCGGCTCAATGCGACCGCCGATCCCGCCGAAGCGGGGCCCTGCGACCTCGTCATCATCGCCACCAAGGCCATGCACGTTCAGACGGCCGCCGAGGGCGCGAAGGCGCTGATCGGGCCCGAGACCGTGGTGCTCACCATTCAGAACGGGCTCGGCAGCGCCGACAAGGTCGCCGACACGCTGGGCCGAGACAAGGTCGTGATCGGCGTGGTCGGCGGCTTCGGCGCGTCGATGAAGGGGCCCGGTCACGCGCACCACAACGGCTGGGAACTGGTCCGTCTGGGCGAGTTCGAGGGGCCTGCGACGCCGCGGCTCGAAGCCGTGGCCAAGGTGTGGGCGGACGCAGGTTTCCGCGTGAAGACCTTCGACGACATCCACCGCATGATCTGGGAAAAGCTGATCTGCAACGTCTGCTTCAGCGGTCCGTGCGCCATGACCGAATGGACCATCGCCCAGGTGATGGCGCATCCGGGGGCGTGGATGGTCGCCAAGGGCTGCGCGCAGGAGGCGTACGAGGTCGCCCGCGCCGAGGGTATCGCCTTGAGCTTCGACGACTGCGAGGCCTACGTCCGCGACTTCGGCAGCAAGATCCCCAATGCGCGGCCGTCGATGCTGCTCGACCATATCGAAGGGCGGGCGTCCGAGATCGATGCGATCAACGGAGCGATCCCGGTGAGGGGACGGGCGATCGGCGTCCCGACGCCGTTCAACGACGTGATCACCGCGCTGGTGAAGGCCAAGGAAGTGCGCCTCGGCCTCCGGAAGGAATAGCCGACGATGGCCGGCACCGGCCTCGAATGGCATCGAGTGGCCGCTGACGCCGACGTGGTCGAGGACCGACCGGTCGGCGTCACCGTGGGTGACCGCTCGATCGGCCTCTATCGCCTGGACGGCGTCCTCTACGCCCTCGACGACATCTGCACCCACGAGTTCGCCATTCTGTCCGACGGCTATGTCGAGGACGGCTGCATCGAATGCCCGCTGCACCAAGCGCTGTTCGACATCCGCACCGGCGAAGCGAAGGGGCCGCCCGCCAACGGCGACCTCGCGACCTACCCGGTGCGGGTGGAGGGCGACGACGTGCTGGTCGGCGTTCCGACGGGGGCAGAATAGAGGTCGCTTCCCCAAGTCGTGCCATGACGGGACGGGGAAACGAGAGAGGGTGAGACAGGATGACGTCTCCGACCGACCATCCCGACCTGATCGTTCGCGGGGCGCGGATCATCGACGGCAGCGGTGCGCCGTCGTTCGTCGCCGACCTCGCCGTCGCCGATGACCGCATCGTCGCGCTGGGCGACCTTGCGGCGCTGAAGGGCGCGCGCGAGATCGACGCTGCGGGCAGGGCGCTCGCGCCGGGCTTCATCGATGTCCACACTCATGACGACCGGGCGCTGCTGTCCGATCCGGCGATGGCCTGCAAGGCGAGCCAGGGGGTGACGACGGTGGTAACGGGGAATTGCGGGATCAGCCTCGCCCCGCTCGGCCGCGACCGGCCGATGCCGCCGCCGCTCGACCTGATCGCTGCCGGGCCGGACAGCTTCTTCCCCGATTTCGGTGCCTATCTCGACGCGCTCGACCGCGATCCGCCGGCGGTGAACGCGGTCTGTCAGGCGGGCCACGCGACGCTCCGCGCCGGCGTGATGGACCGCTTCGACCGGCCGGCGACGGAGACCGAGATCGCCGTCATGCGGGAACATCTGGAGGCGGCGCTCGACGCCGGCGCCGTCGGCCTCAGCACCGGCCTGTTCTACCGGCCGGCCAACGCCGCCCCGACCGAGGAGGTGGTCGCGCTGGTTCGCGCCGTGGCGGCGGCGGGCGGCATCCACAGCACCCATATGCGCGACGAGGCCGACCATGTGACCGAGTCTCTCGACGAGACCTTCCGCATCGGCCGCGAGGGCGGGGTGCCGGTGGTGATCTCCCATCACAAGGTCACCAACGCGCCGAACCACGGCCGCACCCGCGAAACCCTGCCGATGATCGACCATGCCCGCGAGACCCAGCCGGTGGCCCTCGACGTCTATCCCTACCCGGCCGGCTCGACGATCCTGAACCCGGACCGTCTCGCCGGGGCCGCCCGCGTGGTCGTCACCTGGTCGAAGGCGCGGCCCGACGTCGCCGGCCGCGATCTCGCCGACATTGCCGCCGAGATGGGCTGCGGGCTGGAAGATGCCGCGGCACGGCTGCAGCCGGCCGGAGCGATCTATTTCGCCATGGACGAGGACGACGTCCGCCGCGTGCTCGCCTGGCGCTATGCGATGATCGGATCGGACGGTCTGCCCCATGACTCCCATCCCCATCCGCGCCTCTGGGGGACCTTTCCGCGGGTGCTCGGCCATTACGCCCGCGACCTCGGTCTGTTCAGCTTGGAAGACGCGGTCCGCAAGATGACCGGGCTTCCCGCCGCCCAGTTCGGTTTGACCGATCGCGGCACCATCCGGCCCGGCGCCTATGCCGATCTGGTGCTGTTCGACCCCGATACGGTGATCGATCGGGCCGATTGGGACCATCCGACCCTGCCGGCCGACGGTGTCGACCTCGTCATGGTCAACGGGCGCGCGGTCTGGGAGGCCGGTGCCGCGACCGGTGCGCGGCCCGGCCGCGCGCTTCGCCTCCAGTCGCTGGGACCCAAGGGCGGGGTGGTCTGAGGCCCGTCACCCCAGCAGCGCCATGACTTCGTCGTCGGTCATCTGGTGGAAGTCGCGGTAGAAGAAGCCGATGGCGCCGAAATCGCGGGGCGTTTCCAGGCAGATGAGGTCGTCGACCTCCGCCTGGAGCTTGGCGACCGTGTCGGGCGGTGCGACGGGAACGGCAAGGACCAGATGCGCCGGCTTGCGGCGGCGAAGGCCGCGGAGCGCGGCGCGGGTGGTGGCGCCGGTGGCGATGCCGTCGTCGACGACGATCACGGTGCGTCCGGCGACGTCCAGCGGCGCCCTGTCGCCGAGCCAAGCCTTGCGCCGGCGTTCGATCTCCGCGAGCTGGCGGCGGCTCTCTTCCTCGATGTAGTCGGCGGGCAGGCGCACCATCGCCGCCACGTCCTCGTTGATCACCGTCTGCGGCTCGGCGCCGTCGACGATCGCGCCCAGGGCCAGTTCCGGCTGCCAGGGCAGGCCGATCTTCCGCACCATCAGGAGGTCGAGCGGCGCCCCCAGGGCGTCGGCGATTTCGCGCGCCACCGCCACGCCGCCCCGCGGCAGGGCGAGAACGATGGGGGCGCTTCCGGCGCAACCTTCAAGTCGCCCGGCCAGTTGCCGTCCCGCGTCGGCACGGTCGTCGAACATCGATGTCTCCTCCGACTTTCCTCCTTCCTTGATCCCGATTGTTGCGGGAACAGGGGTGGAAGGGGAATGGTTCTTATGAACTAGCGATCGGATGGAGCGCTCCATGACCACAACGGCCCCGCGAATCGCCGCCCTGAACGCCGGCCGGGACTTCGCCGCTCGCATCGCGGCAATTCTGGGCGTCAAGCCGCTCGCCCATGAGGAACGCGACTTCGAGGACGGCGAGCACAAGATTCGGCCGCTCGAAAGCGTGCGCGGCAGCGATGTCTACCTGGTCCAGTCGCTCCACGGCGGCGACGGGATGAGCGTTAACGACAAGCTCGCGCGCCTGCTGTTCTTCATCGGCGGGTTGAAGGATGCCGGCGCCGTTCGGGTCACCGCCGTCGTTCCTTATCTGTGTTACGCCCGCAAGGATCGCCGGACCAAGCCGCGCGACCCGGTGACGACGCGCTATGTCGCCGCGCTGTTCGAGGCCGTCGGCACCGACCGCATCGTCACCGTCGACGTCCACAACCGTGCCGCCTACGACAACGCCTTCCGCATGCCGGCCGAACATCTGGAGGCGCGGAAGCTGTTCGTCGATCATGTCCGGGCGACGGCGGGGGATGCGGGGCTGGTCGTGGTCTCGCCCGATGAAGGTGGGGTCAAGCGCGCCGAGCGCTTTCGTCAGGGTCTCGCCGCAGCGACGGGCTGCGCGGTCGGCAGCGGTTTCGTCGAGAAATACCGCAGCGAAGGCGTGGTGAGCGGCGGCACGCTGGTGGGCGAGGTCGCCGGCCGGACGGTGGCGATCCTGGACGACATGATCGGCACCGGCGGGACGCTGGTCCGCGCCGCGGAGGCCTGCCGGGCGGAGGGGGCCGAGGCGGTGATCGCCTGCGCGACCCACGGCCTGTTCATGGGCGGCGCCGAGGCACTGTTCGCCAGCCCCGCCATCGACCGGGTGGTGGTGACGGACACCGTCCCGCCCTTCCGCGTCGACCGGGCGCGAGTGGGAGAGAAGCTCGTCGTCCTCGACAGCGCGCCGCTGATCGCCGCCGCCATCCGCGCGCTCCACGAGAACGGGTCGGTCACGGCGCTGGAGGGGGACTGAGAGGGCTCTCCGGCCTTCGCTTTCCCCACCTCCCCTAACCCCTCCTCCCCCAAGGGGGGGAGGGGGATTACTTTGCGGCGGCACTGTTTATTCTCCCTCTCCACCCCTTGGGGGAGGAGAGGGCCGGGGTGAGGTGGGGAGCGCGACGGCCGTGAACCTTTAGCTAGGATCGCGTCGTGCAGCCGGATATCAGCGTCACCCTACCCCTGCAGATCCCGTTCCGCGAGGCGCAGGTAGTCGAGCGCGCGGCGGTGCCACTTGGCCGGGTCGGCGGTGTCGGGCTCGCGGTTGTGCCAGATGGCGATCTTGGCGCGCACCGTCGCCCGGTGGCTGCGGTAGAAGGCGAACAGGCCGTCGGGGGGCGCGTCGCCCGACATGCGGGCATAGGCGGCGAGAACGCGGGGGCCGACCGCCGGGGCGCCCAGGCGGTCGCTGTCCATGGCCAGGAAGGCGATCTCGTCGGCCGGGTCGAGAATGCGGAAATCGCGGTTGAATTCGATGCAATCGATCACGACCGGGGTGTCGAGCAGGGCGACATGCTCGGGTCGGAGATCGCCATGCCCCTCGACGATACGGCCCGCGGTGGCGCGGGCGTCGAACAGGCCGGCATCGGTCGCGAGGACGGCGCGCTGCCGGTCCGTCACGCGTTCGACGAGGTCGCGGGGCAGGCCGAAGGCGGGGTCGGTGAGCTCGGACCGGTTGCCGTCGATCTCCGCCCCCAGTCGCGCCCGGTAGGCGTCGCCCGACAATGCCACGCGCTCCGCCCCGGCGAAGAACCGGGCCAGCACTTCGCCCAGGCGGTCGAGATCGGCATCCTCCACCCGGCCGGCGGCGATCAGCCGGTCCAGCATGCGGTCGGCGGGCAGCCGCCGCATCTCCACCAGCCAGTCGACCTCATGCGCCCCGGCGCTGAGGATGAGGCTGCCGTCCGCATGGCGCGACAGCGGCACCAGGCCGATATAGACGTCCCCGGCCAGCCGCCGGTTGAGCCTGACCTCGTCCATCGAATCCCGGTAGCGGGCGGTGAGTGTCGAGAAGTCGAGATAATCGTAGCGGACCGGCTTCTTCAGCTTGTAGACCCTGTCCCCGGTCAGGAAGACCCACGACATGTGCGTCTCGCGGACCTCGACCGGGCGGGCCCCCAGCGGGTAGGATTCGGGCCGGCTTAGGAAAGTGACCTTGTCCGCGATGGTCGGTGTGGCATTCGGCATCGCCGCGAGGCTCGCTTCGCTGACGGGGGAGACTATGGGCCGGGACCGGACCCTACCGACACTTGCGACGGAGCGCGACATCGACGGCATGGTGGCCGGCGTCGACGAGGCCGGTTGCGCGCCGCTCGCCGGACCGGTGGTGGCCGCCGCGGTGGTGCTGCCGGGCGAATGGCGGCGGCGGCCGGCGAAGCTCAAAGGGCTCACCGATTCGAAGCAGCTCTCGGCGGCGGAGCGCGCGCGCTTCCACGACCTGATCCGCGCCGCAGCCCGTGTCGGCGTCGGCGCGGCCAGCGCGGCCGAGATCGACCGCATCAACATCCGCCGCGCCGCCCTTACCGCCATGCAGCGCGCCGTTGCCGATCTCGGCTGCGCCGACGACCTCGCCATCGCCCTCGTCGACGGGAACCAGCCGCCGGCGCTTCCTTGCCCGGTGCAGACCGTGGTGAAGGGCGATTCGAGCGTCTTGTCGATCGCCGCCGCCTCGGTGATCGCCAAGGTGACCCGCGACCGGCTGATGGCGCGGCTCGCCCGCCGCTATCCGGGCTATGGTTGGCTGACCAACCAGGGCTACGGAACCGAGGAGCATTATCTGGGCCTCCTCAGGCTGGGGCCGACGCGCCATCACCGCCGGACCTTCGCGCCGCTTTCGACGCTGTTCGGTGGCGGGGCGATGGAACCGGCGCTGCCCGGCCTCGACGAGGCGGTGGGGGCGGGGAACCTCAGCCTCCGCCTCGTCGTCCTCCGCAACGATCTCCACGCCGTTTTCGACGGCGAGGACCGCCATGTCGGCGTGCTCAAATGCTTCCGCCGTCAGTGGACCTTCCGTGCCTGCGGCGCGGCCGAGGACGGCGCGATGGTGGTCGGCGCCGGGCGATTCGCCGCCTGGCACAACCTGCCGGTGGCGGAGCCGCGGGCCGAGGCGCTTCTCCGCGTGCTGGCGCGGCCGGTGGAGGCCGCCGCCGCGGGGTGAGGCCGCCCTCATACCGCAGCGCAACCTTGCCCACGGGCGCCGCGTCACCTATACCGTCAGGTGGCCTTTTTCGGAGACGATCGCCGTGCAGAACACCGCCGATGTCAGGATCTATCGCCCGACGAAGACGGCGATGCAGTCGGGTCGGGCGAACACCAGGAAATGGGTGCTGGAGTTCGAGCCCAGCGCGCCCCGCACCGTCGACCGGCTGATGGGCTGGACCAGCTCGGCCGACACTACCCAGCAGGTCCGTCTGCAGTTCGACAGTTGCGAGGACGCGGTGGCCTATGCCCAGCGCCACGGCCTCACCTACGATATCGAGGAGCCGCGGGAACGCACGCTCCGACCCAAGAGCTACGCCGAGAACTTCCGCACCGACCGCGTCCGCTGACCGCGCGGACCCATGGGCGCCCTTAGCTCAGCTGGATAGAGCAACGGCCTTCTAAGCCGTAGGTCGCAGGTTCGAATCCTGCAGGGCGCGCCATCTCTCCATATTGAGATAGCCAAGGGCCGGAAGTGCCGCCGGTGTTGGAAGGTGCTGCCGGAAGTGAAGTCGCCGGAACGCCTGTGTTCCCGCTGCTTTCAGGCTGTTCAGAAGCTTCGCCGATCGTCTTCAGGAGGCTGAACGGCAAGGCCAGATCGGCGGTTCTAAACCCCTCATTTCGGACATAGACGAGACGGTCGCAAAAGGCGAGCTTGATCACCGTCTTCTTGTGGTCCAGCCGGTCGGAAGCCCAGAGTCTGTGCGGGTTTCCGAGAAAGTCGAGGGCGGTTCTAAGTGACTCGTCGAACCCGCGGAGCGGACGGCCGCATTGCGCGATCTTCTCGCGCATTTCGAGCTTCCGCATCTCGAGGTCCCTGACCCGGCTCTCATAGGCCCGGATCACAGTCGGCGAGTCCGTCTCGACGATCCGATCGAGCAGCTGATCGAGGTTGCGCTCGATCTTCCTGATCTCGCTTTCGAGCGAGCGGCCGCGCTCCTGCTGAAGGCCCAGCCGATGGTCCCAGAGCTTGCGGAACATCGCCTTGGCCGCCTTGAACAAGGCTTCGGTGGGTTTGAGGGACAGGAGCAGCGCCTCGAACTCGCCCTCGATCACCTCGCGCTTGATCGACTTCCCGTAGCTCTCACAGCCCCGCTTCGGGCAGAGATAATAGGGGTAGCGGGCGTTGCGGCCCGAAGACCAGCAGGCGGTGAGCGGCGTGCCGCAATCGCCGCAGACGACCGAGCCCCGCAGCGGGAAGTCGGCGTTGATATCCTTGCGTACGGGCGCGCGCGCCTTGCCGTGCAGACGGTCCTGAATCTTCCCGAAGGTCTCGAAGCTGATCAGCCCCTCATGCCTGCCTTCGCGCAGGCTGACGTCCCATGACGGCGCTTCGACATAGCCCGCATAGACGACTTGGTTCAGCAGATCGGTGACACGCTGATTGCGGACGATGCCGTTCCGGCCGCGCGGGAACTCGGGATGCTCCTCCAGAAAGCGCTTTACTTCCGCCTGAAGCTGGAAACGGCCCGAAGCATAGCCTTCGAGCGCCTCCCGGACGATCGAGGCCAGCGGCTCGTTGCGGACGAGAACCTTGCCGTGGCCGCCGGCCTTCTCGTAGCGATAGCCGACGGGGACCTGAAACACCCAATAGCCGTTCATGAGGCGCGAGCGCATGCGGTTCTTGGTCTGCTCGGCGTTCTTGCGCCGCTGATGCTGCGCGACGGTCGCGAGGATGTACTCCTGGAGCTCGCTGTCGGCATCGTCCCCGAACTCCATCGTCGGGGATTCGAGAACGCCGCCCACGAGGTTGATCGCGGCGCGCAATTCGATATGGGCGCTCACCGAGCGCGCCAGGCGTGAGATGTCGTCGACGAGCACGACATGCGGCTCGCCGCGCTGCTTCTTGAGGAAGGCGAGCATCGCCTTGACGCCGGGACGATCCGCGGCGCCGCCGCTGAGATCGTCGGTGAAGACCTGCACCACCTCGTACCGGCGTATCCGGGCGTATTCACGGCAGCGGGTTTCCTGCGAGCCCAGACCGTCGCCCCGCTTGGTCTGCGCCGTGCTGGAAACCCGGCAATAGATGACGGCTTTTCGAATGGTATCCCGGATCATGAATCCTCTTTCCCGTCCCTGCCGTCTCCGGCGGACGCCTCAAATGTCTGACTGAATGAATGGCTCTCCGATTGTACCTCGGAATCGCCCATTTCCTCAGAAACGGCGTTCAGCTCCGGCAAAAACCGGTGGATAGAATCGAGGCCGAAGCCCAGCTCGACGAAGGCCTTCATGATGTCCCAAAGCGTCGCCAGCAGCTCGTTCGCCTGCTCGTCGGTCAGATCGAGCCCGGCGAGATAAGGCCGGTATTCATCGGCATCAAAAGCGGGCGCGTCGGCATAACCGCGGGGCTCCGCAACCACATCCACACCCTCAGTCATTGATTCATGGTTGCGATGGTCTTTCATCGTTCTGTTTCCTTTTCTTCTTGTCTCGTCTCTCCCCCTTTTTGCTGAAACGAAGAAGAGAACATATCATGAACATTCATTCGTCGCAAGCTTTTATTCGAGTTCGCTTAGCGGCAACGCTCGAAGTCTGTCTGTGCCCGGTTCTGAACCTGACCGAAGGCGTAGTCCCGCTCGAAACCTTCCCGCACGTGCTGCAACCGGTTTTGAAGATGGGCGATCCGGTTCTCCGCCATGGCGTCGACCTGCTGGCGCACCTGGCCCGCATCGGGCCCGTCCGGCGTCAGATGCTGCTCGGGCGCGGAGGCGGGACGGTTGGCGGTCAGGTGATCGAGCTCGGCCTGGGTCGTGATCGCCGGCGGCGCTGCCGCGAAGCTCGCGGCCTCGCTCACCGTTCATGCTCCTGCGTCTGCTGCGGCTGAGACGGCGCCTGCGGCTCCGCTTGCTGCTGCTGCGTTTGCTCCTGCTGCTGCGTTTGCGGCTGAGGCTGCGGCTCGTTCCGCATGTCCTGAAGCCGCTCCTGCGGCGTCCTCAGGGTGACGCGGCCGTCGACGGGGACGGAATCGAGCACGACGTTGTAGCCCTGGCCGTCCTTATGGGCGAAGGCCGCGCCGACCTTGTTGAAGAAGGACTTGCCGTCCTCGCTGTCGCGGACCTGATAGGCGAAGTGGCTCGGGCGCTTGGGCTGAGTCTCGTCGGTCATGGCGATGTCCTTTCGGTCAAGACGGTTCGTAGCCCTTCACGTATGACCGGAATCCGGACGCGTGTTGGGGGAAAGAGGCCAGTTTCCGAGGAGCGCGCTCGGTAACGACCGGCATGCGGCGCATGCTGAAGCGCGTCGCGACCAGCACACTGCCGGTCGGCGGGTGATACGGGTTGGGAAGGTAGAGCCCCGCCATCTCGCGGCGGGTGAAGTACGGATACTTATGGGCGTAGACCGGCTTCAGGTCCTTGCCGGAGATGAAGAGGATCTGGCGATCTTCCGGCATCGCCAGAATCTCGTCGGGCGTCATCAGCATCCGCGCCTGCTTGGTGCGGTGCTCGGCGTTCCTCTGGAAATGCCGGTAGTCGTAGGCGGCGGCGAACGGGTCCTCGCCGCGCATCACCCGCCCGACGGTCTCCCATTTCTGGCGGCGCGCTTCCTCCTGCTGGAGGGCGTCGTCGTATTCGAGGGTCTCCGCGCCCAGCATGTTGGAGACGAGCTCGGCCGTCTCGTAGTCGCGGACGCCGAAGAACTGGCGCATCTGCGCCGAGCCCAGAAACCCCTGCAAGGCCGGTTGGCCGAAGTTCCTGACGATCTGGCCGATGTCCTGAAAGATCGCCCAGGCACGGATGCCCGCCCCACGGCCGTAGGTGAAGGCGCGGAGGAGGGCCTCGAAGCGCCCGAGCTGTCCGGCCTCGTCAACCAGCAGCATGATCCGGGGCGCTTCCGGCGCGCGCGCCTTGTAGAGCATGGTGACGGTGAAGAAGAGCCGCACCAAAGGGGACCAGATCGAGAGATACTCGGCCGGGATGTTGAGGAAGACCTTCGCCGTCCGGCGCGGATCGATCAGGGCCTTGAGAGAGAACTCCGGCTCTTCGAGCGAGGCGAGAAGCACGGGGTCGTCGAGGAAGCTCAGATGGGCGTAGATCTCGCCCATGATCGCCCCGAACTCCTTGGGCGTGTCCTGCTGCTTCTGAAGCATCTCCGCCGCGGTGCGGCGGATGCTCTCGGACGGGCTTTTGAGCATCGCTTCGAGGTGATCGGCCCAGGCATGGCGGTCGGCCTCGACCACATTGATCAGCCGGTAGAGGCCGGGGAGCGTCATGCTCCCGAACCGCGCGACCCCGCTCTTGATCAGGTTCTCGAGCCATTCGCGGGCGCGAAGCTCGAAGTAGCGTCCGTTGCCTTCCCCGGAGAGCGGGATCAGGCCTTCGACGATGAACTTGACGTCGGCATGGAAGTTGGGGCTCTCGGCATCGAGGATGTCCAGGGGATTGCAGCTGTTTTGCGGCAGGCCGCAGAGGCCCATCGGGTTCCAGTGCCAGGCATGCTCGCCATGGACGGCATGGATGTGAGCCGAGATGCTCGCGAGCTCGGCGCGAGGGTCGAGGCCGAGCATGGGCAGGCCGGGGCTGTCGCAGAGGACGTAGCCCAGAAGGTCGCGGAGCTTGCCCGAGCCCGCGCCGCCGACAGTGATCATAGGCGCATCGCCATCGAGGCGAAGGGGCTTCTGGCCATGATAGCCGATCTGCGGTCCGCGCCTGCCGAACAGACCGGCGCGCCGCAGCGACGCTTCGTCCCCCCAGACTGCGGAGCCGAAGCGCCATGCCTCATTGAAGGGATGGGACATGAAAGGGCCTCCAATGAGCAAGGGGGCCCATGAGGACCCCCTTGCCGTGTTCCGAGCCTCGCGGCTCGCCTCAGATGTTGGCCAGGACGGCCAGGATGAGGAAGACGATGAAGATGCCGCCGAGGATGGACCCCCAGTCGGTCTTCTGCTTGCTGTAGACGTCGAAACGCCCACCGCCGTCATGACGCCACTTGCCCATCGTGGTGCTCCTTTCTTGCTGGAGGGGGTTCAGAACAGACGCGTCGCCACCGCGAGCCCGCCCATCATGATCAGGGTCGATACGGAGGCGCGTGACACGAAGAAGGCCATGCAGGCGACGAGGACGAACCAGACGAAGGACACGAGGTCCTCCCAACCTGCGCCGTAGTGCCAGGCTGTGTAGGCCGTGACCCAGCCCACCGTCTGGCTGTGGATCGGGCCGGTCACGAAGAACGTCACCCCCACCGCGCAGGTGTTGGCGAAGCCCTTCATCGATCCCATGAAGATCGACTGGCCCGCTTCGCGATGCTTGTTCATATCGAACATGCCGGTCTCTCCATCTGACCCGCCCGGTTCACGATGAGCCGGGCGGGCGAGATCACTCTTAGCGCGAGCCTGAGGGAGCGGATGGGAGGAAGCCGTTCGATCGGCGGCGTTCGTCGATCGGAAGGCGAGGTCGATCAGGCGGAGACGCGGCACCACCCGCCATTGCGGGCGCTGCTTGGGCTCCGTCTCGGCGAACTGCATGAACGCGCCGACCCATTTGCAGTCGGGATCGTCGCCGAAGGTCGCAAGGACGGTCTTCTCCGAGCGATCGAAGGGCATGCCGCCCGGCCACAGAACGATGCCCTCGAAGTCGACGACGGTGTCGACGAACCGGCGAAGGGTCTTGTGCCGCGAGAGCGACAGCGCCTTGGTCTTGGCGGCAAGAGCCTGGAAGGCGGCGGCGCAGCGCAGTCGGTCGTCGGGCGCGACGAAGAGCGGCTCCAGGCCCGGATCGTTGTCGTTGGCGGGCCTCGGGAGCGCGATGGGACAGCAGGGCCGGCGGACATCGCGTCCGCAGAACGGGCAGAAGATCATCGGTGCACCTCCTTCGTAACAGACCGGGCAAAGTCGATGAACGGATTCCCGCTCATCGGCTCGGTCTGCTCATTCGAAGGAGGCTTCACATTACGTTGGGTGCGCGGAGGGGGCGGCAAGACCCTGGCAGCGCGTCTCGGCGGCCGCTACACACTTATGGAACAAGACTCCAGCATCGCCGGCCTAAGGCCTTGTTAATCAACGACTCATGCCAAGCTGCAATGTCATCCGATAAACGAACGCCGCTGACGGTTCCGGCCTTCTTCAACTCCGGCGAGCCGATCCGGCCTCGCTCGAAGATTCCGCGCCGGGCCATTCCGCCGTTGTGCCTGGCCTTCTGCTGGCCGATGAGCGTCCCGTTAGCCGCCAAGGTGACCGGGTACTCGGCAAAGACCGTCAAGGCACTCTACTTCGACCTCCGGGAGCTGCTGCTCGATCCGCGTTACCGGAAGTGGCACAGCTTCACGCTCCAGTCGGCCTATGAGCTCGATCCCGTCTGGGAGACGGTGATCGAGACCGTCGTCTGGTCGTGCTACGCGCGCTGCTATGCTGCGCGCTGGTGCTCAAGGAACTTCATGTACGGCAAAAGGAGCGAACGCGAGTGCGCCAACTGCCCGATCCTTAAATCGGAGCCGCTCACTGACGTGTTCGACGAGAAATTCCGTGAGGACTGGCTCAGGCTCGTCGACCGCACCCGGACGTTCTACCTCGATACGCTCAAGATCAGGGGCGAGCCCGGCTATGAGCCGGACGTCTTCAAGCGGCGCGTCTATCACCAGCAGATCGTCAACACCGCGCGGGTCAACAGCGTGATCGTCAACGCCCAGGGCGAAGAGGTGATCGACCACCTCAAGGAAGGGAGCGGCACCGTCCGCGATCTCTGGTCGACGATGCTTCAGCATATCATTGAGGAGGGCAAATTCTGATTTGGTCCTGTCGCATGGTGGGGCAGCAGGAGCTAACTCGTAAAATTAGAGGAACGCTCTCCTCATTATGCTCACGGACGATCTGCTCGGCGAAATCCAGTGACGACTCGGTCGGCACCGACCGCTGAAAGGGATTCAGGTCACGGCGGAGGCGCGTCGAAAAAAGTTCTGGCAAGACGCGAAAGAACGGTGGAAAACAAAGGCGCTAGGAAATGAAACCAACTTTCATATCCGCTATGATTGAGGTATGTCGCAGTTCATTCCCATTACTGACCAAATCATTCGCAAGATAAAGACCTACCGAGACCACACTGGCCTATCTCCCGCCAAGCTTATTGAGCGCTACACAGAGATACCAAAGGCGCTGACGGAAAAGACGGTCGACAACTGGCTGTCAGGCCAAGCGAAGTCCGGTCAGAAAGCCCATGTCGCGTTCATGCTCTCAGCCTATGAGGAAATTGCCCGCGATCATATCAGCACCGCCCTCTACGTCGACGAGTTGCGCGCTCACAAGCGCCGCACCGGGATCAATGCCCGGCACCTGCTGAAGCAGGCCAAGGACATTCCCGAAGGTCTCACGGCGCGTGAGATCGACCGATGGATCAAACCGCGCCCGACAGCCGCCCGCCGCGATCATCTGGACTTCGTCCTCGACCTGTGGCGTCGACAGCCGGACAGGACGGATGACCTCATTCCCGTGACCCCGGAGATGGTCGCAGAGATCAAAGCCCACCGTCGGCGCACGGGCGTGAGCTTCTACGCCATTATTTACAATGGCACCGAGCCGCCCGAGGGCCTTCATCCGGCAACGCTTTATCAGGTCGTCGGCGGAACGCAGCGGTCGATCCGGAAGAAGCACTATGAGTATATGATTGCCGCCTACGAAAATTATCGAAGACCGGACATACGGCACAGCGCTGAAACCATCGCGCCGCTTCGTGCGGAGCAGGAACGTACGGGCTTGAGCATCAGCCGTCTTGTCCGTCTACAGAACAAAACTCCGGAAGGGTTTTCGGCGACGCGCATGCAACGCTTCTTCAACGGCTACCAGAAGACCGTACCAAAAGAACATTATAATTATCTGCTATCCTGTTACGCCGCCCAGCCAGAAAAGAATAAATAAATGAATATACGATAAATACAATTTTATTAAAATCCAATCTATTTTCCATAATTCACATTCTATTAACTATATTTCTTTATCATGATCCCAGATTGTACCGCAATTATTGGCTGATTGGGGCAATAAAATGAGTAAAAATACATCTACGCGCGACAATAATTCAAGCCGCAGCGATAGGCCGCTGACCGGTTCTTTGGCGCACGAAAAAAATATTTACGAGGATATTGTCCACGGCAGCGATGCTCGAGGCCCGGATTCTGACGAGACGGCAGCCCGGCGCCAGGTTCATCGCGATGCCGAGGAGCTCGACCGGATGCGCTTCAACTATTCCCTCGCGGAACCGGGCGAAACGTCCGTCGGTGGCGGTATGTTGCGCCATGGGGGCGCGGGGGCCCTGACCGCTGACGCAGGCACGTCGGAGAAAGAAAAGCGCAAGAAGGCCCGCCGTGAGATGGACCGGCTGTTCTGGCTGCAACAGCAGATGGCTCAACTCGATTTTCAGATCGCCGAGAACGAGGGGGAGATTGCCCGCCTCAAAAGCGAAGTATCCGGAATAGAACATCTTGAAGAGCAGCTTGAGGCGGGCACTCTTGATCCGAATGACCCGTCAACGCAGGCCAAGCTTGAGCGTCTCGGTATCGATCCGGAGAAATTCCTGGCCGCTGACGAGGAGATGCGCAGAAAGATGCTCAATCAGGCGAAGGCAGATCGTGAAGGCCGGATCGGTGAATTGGAACGCGAAAATGAAAGATTACGTGATCGGCGTGAAGAATTGGCCGCAGAAAAAGAAGAATTACGTCACGAAACATCACTTTCGGCGGATGAAAAGATTACAAATGAAGCAGAAATAGAAATAGAAGCGATAGAGAGAGTCCACGAGCAATTGAGAATTCAAGACACTGGACAGACAGATGATTTAGAGTTGGAGCGAGAATCTCAGACGAAAGACTCGGTAATGACGGAGGAGGCGCAAATCGAGCATTTCATGCGCGAGTTCGCAAGAGCCCAAAAGCTGGAAGACCCGATGGAGCGCCTTGCACGAGAGAAGGAGTTGGTCGAGGATTTATCGGACAGCGCCCGGGAAACGATCGAATGGACCGCCGACGAACAGACAGCCCGCGTTTTTCAGAAAGACTATTTCGGTCCACTTAAGGAAAGCGATGCAAGCTCTGGAACGCGAATAGCGCAGGAGGTCGCGCCGACACCAATAGGTTAATTTTCCGGTGATAGCGATGCGAGAGGACCGCTCGTAGGCTCGCCCACACGATCATTATAGAATCGAGAAGCGTACCCTCCCACTAATCCACTATTAAGATCGTCTTGGGAGTAAAGACCGAATTTACCTCTATCAATGAACAGTTCGACTGTCCGATCCTCTGCGCCGGCGTAAGCGAAGGTCGGATACCCAAGATTGCGTAACGCAAGTATTGTGGCTGGCACGCCTTCAATGTTATCGCCATAGTGAATAATGATTTTGCCGGTTGAATCTAAGAAGGCTTCTTTCCGGGTGTGATCCGTATTTTCGATATATTCAAAAACCGGATGATGCGACGCATCTTGTGCATCGTTTGCTATTGCCGGATTTCCGGTTAACGGTAACGCCGCCATGGCAAGACTGGCTGCGCCGCTTATCACATTACGGACCCATTGATTTTTTAATGACATCTCCATAATAAAATCACCCTTTCGTTGAGGTCTTATAATATGTTTTCGACATAATTGCAAATAAATGTGGATATTCTCTGCAATTTTATTATAGAGTGATCCAAACAAAACCGATGGTTATTGACTCATGTTTGTGATTTATACTATGGAAAATTTATCCAAAGCGAATCTGAGGGATTCTGGGGCGGCGCTACGCCGCCGTGACAGCCGAAGAGGCGGCAATGACGATGCGACAAAAACCATCCCTTTTGTCGCCGGGGGGCCGTCATGACGTGCTGGCCGTTCATCGAATGCCGGGGTCGCCGGGTCGGCTATGCCCGCGTGTCCACGCGGGACCAGAAGCTGCGGATGCAGCTCGACGCCCTCAAGGCCGTGGAATGCAGCCCCATCTTCAGGGATCACGGCGTTTCGGGCGCGAAGGGAGAGAGGCCGGGCCTCGATCGGATGCTCAACGATCTGAGGCCGGGCGATACCGTCGTGGTCTTCAAGCTCGATCGTCTCGGCCGATCGGTCCTGCACCTCTCGGACCTGCTGGTCCGGTTCGCTCGGGAGGACATCCACTTCTGCTCATTGAGCGAGGGGATCAACACCACCACGCCGGGCGGCAAGCTCGTCTACCACGTCTTCGCCGCCGTCGCCGAATTCCAGCGCGAAATCATCGTCGAGAACACGCTCGGAGGACTGGAGGCCGCACGCCGCCGCGGCACCCGCCTCGGACGCCCCCGCGCCCTGGAGCCGGATGACGTGGTGAACCTGCACCGGCTGCTGACCCAGGAGAACGCCGATATGGAGCAGTTGGCCGAGCGCTTCAGCGTCTCGCCGGTCACCGTCACCCGCGCGTTCAGGCGGCATGGGCTGGAGGTGTAGCAGCCCCGATTGGCGGAAGTAGTGCTGAGCCGGTAGTGCCGTGGTTACCTGTCGGCAGATACAGAGGTAGGGGACCGCTCGGGCCGCCTCCTTCTTCGATGGCATGCATTATGGCGATCGAGCCGGATGCACCGCCGGACAACCGTCAACCGAGTCCTGAGTTCGACCATCCTTCGGAGATAACGCTGCGCGCAAGATGTGTGCTGTACTACAGCACCATCTCCGCTCGCCGCCTGCGGCGGCTCGGCAAGGGGACCCGCTGCGCGTCCCCGTTGCATCCCTCCGGCCCGTTGGGGCGGGCGCCCCAATTGAAACGACCTGGCGTTTCATCCCGGCCAACATCAGGCCTGTTGGATCGCCCATTCTTGTGGCGCTTCCCGGCATCGAGCCGGATCAGCGCCAGCCAAACGTATCGCCGTCTGGATCACTCACAGGATGACGTCGGATCTGCCTGTACCGATCGACAAAGGTGACTTCGAGGTCCCCTCGACCCCACGAGCAGGATTGGGAGAATGTTTTCTCCACTTCAAACGAACCGCGCGGCAGCGTCCAACCGCCGGGCCCTCACTCAGGAGAACCTCCAGCCCCCTGAGACCGCTGTGGTCAGAACATTGTGATCCTCACCTGGACCGGTCGCTCAAATTTTCTGAGATTGTGCCACCGATATGCTCCTACACCGCACTGGCGGCTACGATCTTTACATCTCGCGATGGGCGTGGTTTTGTGATTTAATGCAATCAAAAAGTTAATTTTGCATTGTGGAGACTGGCTAATACTTGGCAGACTTGGGAAACAGCATAAATAGGCGTTCGATGAAAAATACTGGCGGCGCCCGTTTGGGGGGCGAATGGCAGAATTTTTATGATTATTACACAGAACACAACAATATAGGGTTGGCGCACTGCATACGGGCTGCCCTGCGCCCAGTATTAATTAAATACATGTCGGATGATTTTAAGGTGGGATGGGTCATTCTTCGGTGGAAAGAACATCGGAAACCAGAAGATGCCGAAGGAATGGTTGCATGACTGTGGCAGCTGGGGAACAAGTTTACAATAAGGGAACCGCTCCTTGTTCAGGGGTCGGTCTTTCGTGGACTGATGAAGAGCTTGATGCCGCACTGGATGGGCCGGTCGCCGCTGCGCTGTTCGACGATAACGGCAAGGCCGATATCGAGGAAATACTGACCGGGCTGGCGGAGACAGAGTTTGCCCAGGATAACCTGCGCCGCGTGCTGGCCGATCCGGAGGACGTTGAAGACTGGCGTGTCGGCGAAGCCATTGCCGAGACCTATCTGTCCGATCACCGGGAGTGCCATTTTCCATGGCCGGACGGTCGGGATGAGCGCAAGCGCGGCTCTAGCCTGCCCGGCGCCGACCTCGTCGGCCTTCATGCGGACGAAGAAGGCGATTGCCTTGCCTTCGGAGAGGTCAAGACGTCATCCGAAGCCAAATACCCCCCGGGTGCCATGCATGGCCGTACCGGCCTCAAGCAGCAACTGGAGGACTTGCGCGACAGCGAAACGATCCGTGACGACCTGTTCAAGTATCTCGGTTATCGTGCCAAAAGGGCAGCCTGGGCCGAGCGCTTCAAGGCCGCAGGCCGGCGCTATCTGAACAACAAGTCAGACGTGCGGCTTTACGGCTTTCTGGTTCGCGATGTCGAGCCGCATGAGGACGACGTGCGCGCCCGTGTCGACAAGCTTTCCTTGGACCGTCCCGAGGGGACCCGGATTGAGCTTCTGGCCCTGTACCTTCCGGCCGGCCGAATTGAAGGTATCGGCGCGGCGACTGTCGCTGCGAGAACGGAGGCTGCACAATGAGCCTTTCCGTGACCGCATTGCAGGCACTTGAGAAGCACTGGGCCGTTGATGCGATCGGTACCGAAGCGCTTGACCGCGCTGAAAGACTCGTAAACGAGAACCTCGCCCGCCGCGCGGTCGGAAAGCAGATCAACTTCTCCTTCGCCGTCGATGAAGGCGACGACGCGTTTCTTGAGCGCGTGGCGCTTGCGTACGAGATGGCTGCGGTTGAAGGCCTCGACGAACTGAGCCGTCCGACTGGCGAAGACACACCACTGCGCGATCAGGCAACGGCGGCCTCCTATCGCGCTTTCGACATTCGCCGTCTGCAGTCCGTGCCCGCAGACACGCATGACCGCCTGTTCTTTATCCTGCAGCTCTCCGCCGTCGCCTATTGTGGAGACCGGTGGTCGGACCTGCGCCGGTGGTACAGAAGCAACGAAGTTGCACTGAAGGCGCCAAGCGTAGCAGATACGTCCTGGGACCGCCGGCTGCTCTATCGCCTGTTCCATTGCTGGGTCAGGTTGTTCCGCAAGAGCGGCTGGGACGACCTAGACCGGATCAGGGAAATCATTGCTGGCCTGCGCGACGATCAAAGAAGCTTGGAGGAAAGTCGCCTTCGCAACGGTTCCCACGCCGAAGACCGGACCATGGCCCTGCGGCTGGCCGCACTCTATCACTGGGCCCGGGGAACCGAACTCGTCGCCCACTATATGCTGCAGGGTCAACCTGCGAACCCGTTCGGCCTGATCGATAAGCATTTCGATGCCGGCATCAAGGCGGCAATTGCATCCGGCGACGCGCAGCACGAAATCATTCTGCGCTGGTTGCATGCGGCGGCGCGGATCATGGTCACAAATTCCTTGTGGTGGGCCACACGGACGGTCAATTCCCGCACATCCGACTTTGTACGCTCGCTGACGCATCGCGCGCATCAGGCGATGTTCGAGCTTTTACCGCCGCAACGGGCGGCGCTGCTCGAACAGGGGCTTCTGGATCAGGCCAAGACCGCGATCGTCGTGGACATGCCGACATCGGGCGGCAAGACCCTGCTTGCACAGTTCCGCATTCTGCAGGCACTCAATCAGTTCAGCGCCGATGGCGGCTGGGTTGCCTATGTCGCCCCGACCAGAGCGCTTTCCGCACAGATTACGCGCCGTCTGAGGCAGGATTTCGAGCCGATCGGGGTTAGGGTCGAGCAGCTAACCGCGGCCGTTGAGGTCGACGCGTTCGAAGAAGAGCTTATCTCCGACGAGGACCAGCCATTCCATGTTCTGGTCGCAACGCCTGAGAAGCTGTCACTCCTTATCCGCAACAAGATGGTGGACCGGCCGCTTGCGCTCGTCGTCATGGACGAGGCCCACAACCTTGAAACCGAAGGCCGGGGCCTGCGTATTGAGCTGCTTCTCGCCACGGTGAAGAGGGATTGCCCGCAGGCGAACTTCCTTCTTCTAATGCCCTTTGTTGAGGGGGCGGACTCTGTCGCACGCTGGCTTGCCCAGGATATCAATGCCGGGCAGACGATCAGTCTCGGGACCGCGCCCTGGAAACCCAACGAGCGGATTATCGGGCTTTATAGTGCCGCCGCTGATGACAGCCAGCCGGCCGGTTGGCGTCTCCAGTTCGAGACGCTGACAGCCACAGAAAAGGCGATGCCGCTTCACGGCGTTCACCGTGTTGGCGGCGTCAAGCCGATCGACGTTCCCAAGAGCCAGGTCCTGACCAAAGGCCAGCAAAAAGGCTTCGGCCTGCAGACGGCGGCTATGGCCACCGTAATGTCGGCACGCGGCACCAGCCTCGCGATAGCGAACAGCATCCCGACTGTATGGAGCATGGCCGGCAAAGCGGCTCAGAGCTTAGCGGATTTTGACGGCGTTCCAGACGATATCAGGCTCGTGCAGGACTTCCTGCGTACCGAAATCAGCCCCGATTTCCCGCTTATCGGTATGCTGGAAAAAGGAGTCGGCGTGCATCACGCCGGTCTGTCGGACGATGTCCGCGCCCTGATGGAATGGCTCGCTGAAACCGGCAGCCTGCGCGTTTTGAGCGCCACCACGACGATCGCCCAGGGCATCAACTTCCCCGTTTCCTCGGTCTTTCTGCAGACGCACAAATATCCGTACGGCCAGGAAATGGAGCCGCGCGAATTCTGGAACCTTGCCGGGCGGGCAGGTCGGATCAATCACGACAGCGTCGGTGTCGTTGGCCTGGCTGAAGGATCGGACCGGGCGGCGCTCATGGATTTCGTGAGTCGAAACACCGGGGCTCTCGTCTCGCGTCTCGTGTCTCTTCTGGATGACCTTGCCGCTCAGGGGCAACTGGCCAACCTTTCCGAAGTTCTGTGGCAGGAGCAGTGGGAGGATTTTCGCTGCTACATTGCTCATCTCTGGGCCGAGAAAAAGAACCTGGACGCCGTGCTCGCTGACTCCGAGCAATTGCTGCGCCAGACCTTCGGCTATACGTCGCTTCGCAACGATCCCGCTCAGCGGGCAAAAGCCGATGCACTGCTGGATGCAACACAGGACTACGCAAGGCGGCTTGCTGATATGCCGGAGGGCGTCGCCGATCTGGCCGACTCCACAGGTTTCTCACCTGAGGGGGTCAGGAGCGCCATGGCGGGACTCGGGAACCTCGAAACCCGCCTTACGGCTACGGACTGGGCGCCGGAAAGCCTGTTCGGCGATGGCGGCAAGATAGCCGATCTTTACGGCGTCATGCTCAATGTGCCGCAGTTGCGGGAGAACCTAGAAGAGATCGGCAGAGACGGCTTCGACCGGACCCACATTTCCAACATCACGCGCGACTGGGTCAACGGGAAGGGCATTGACGCCATCGCTAAAGAGTATTTCAGCCGTGACAACGATGATGAGAACGGCACCGCCGCAATCACGGACACCTGTCGGGCAATTTACCGCGCCATCGTCAATAATGGCACATGGGGCGTATCGGCGCTGAGCCGTGTCTCCGGTCTTGATTTCGATGCGCTTCCGGAAGCCGAACGGCGCCGGATCAATGCCCTGCCGGCGATGATCTATCACGGCGTTTGCTCGGAGGATGCCGTCCTAATGCGGATGAACGCGGCACCGCGCAGTGCGGCCGAAAATCTTGGTGATCTTTACCGGGAACTGTCGGGCCATGAGGACGACCGCTTCTCTGTAGGTCGGGCTCGCCGGTTTCTCAAGGACCTTAGTGACCGTGACTGGCAGCGCGCGCGTCCGGACGACGCAGCTCTCACGGGCAAGGGCTACAAGCGTGTCTGGGAAGTGCTTTCAGGGGAGGCTGGCTGATGGCGCGTTTTGCCGAAAGCAAGGTCGTCAGCGGTCCAGTCCTTTCGATTGAAACGCTGCAGCAGGCCGATCTGCTATCGGCAAGGTGGGCGGCGTGACGAGGCGGGACCGGACAGCGCAGGCGCTTTTGTACACAGAGCGCGGCAAAGACTGGCTGGCCCAGTTCGATGCAGCGGATCAGGAAGCGGCGCGCAAGCTTGTTACGAGCCTGACGCTTGTTTCCCATTCCGGGTTCGAGAGGGTTACGCAACAGGCCCTCGAAGACGCGTCTGCAGAGAACGAACACCCGATCGGGTTTTTTGCAGTACGCGAGGCGGACCCGACACGATCATACTTCGATCAGTTCGTCGACCCGGACAGCGGCAAGGTAAATGCGCTGGTTTCAGGTTCGGATCACGGCAGCGAGGCGCGGGCGGCCTCGGTCATCCGCAACTATTGCAAGACCGCGCCGGACCGCCTTCTCAATCATCCCGCCCTGGATGAAATGAGAAAAATGAGATGCCGGACCGTGGTGCTGGTCGATGATTTTATCGGTTCGGGAAAGAGAACATCCGAATTCATAGACGCGCTCTGGACAGACCCGACATTCGTTTCATGGCTATCGCTGCATTACGTCAGGATCGTTGTCGTGGCTTATTCCGGCACCGAAAAAGGGATCAAACGCGTCGAGCGCCACAAGGCAAAGCCGGCGCTTGTCATTGAGCGAGATTGTCCGAACATCAAGGTCATGCCCTGGCGGCAATCACTGCGAGACGCCGTTATCGATGTCTGCAAGCGGTATGCGCGGCGCACCTGCAAGAACTGGTTCTGGGACGGCTTTGGGCATGAACTGACCACTCTGGTATTTGAACACGGCTGTCCTAACAACGTGCCGGCCATTCTCTGGGCTCCTGCAACCGCCAAGACGCCCTGGGCGCCTCTGTTTCCCAACCGCGTAATCATGGCGGGTGAGAAGTCCGTGTTCCCGCCTGAGATCGATCGTGGCGATGCGCTTGTCACCCTGCTTGATGTTGGCCAGGACAAACTAGCGTCGAGCGGTCAGCTCACCCGGCGCGGCGTGAACGGTGAGCTGATCCTTCTCGTGCTCGCCCTGATCGCCAAAGGGCAGAGACGGCAATGCACCTTGAGTTTTGCTACGGGTCTAAACCGGCAGACCTGCGCAGAGATCATGCAGCGGTGCGTCAAATGGGGCTTCCTGACGCCGTCATTTCGCCTGACAGACAGGGGGCGTGCAGAGCTGGCCGCTGCGAGGGAACAAGGGAAAGTTTATGCCGGCGTCCTCGACAGGGGCGACGCAAACTACTTTCCCCAACAGTTGAGGAGGGCCGCACGTGGCTAGTGTCAGCAGGCAACTTTGTTGCCGCAGACGCCATTATGGCGGCTGTTGGGGCGTGGAGTACCATGGCCCTGTGGAAAAGCCTACGCGAGACTGGAGATTGCGCACGCTGCCTCCTTCCGTCGTGGGCCTCGGGTCGCCAGCGCGCGCAGTCGCCGTGCCGGCGCCATCGGAGTAGTCCACGTGTGGTCCCCTCATCAATATAGAGCAGCCGCGAAGGAGAAGGGTCTCAGCGATGCCACCATAGAAGCCGCTATCGATCAGATAGAAACGGTCGAGCAGGGTACGCCGGAGCTGCCGGCGATCCTGTCACTCAATCACCTCGCCACACGAGCGCGAGTCCCCTACCAGTATCTGCGCAACGTTGTTTCCCGGTCCGAGCCAAATACCTATCGGAAATTTTCTATCAACAAGCGTTCCGGCGGCCGTCGCTTCATCCACGTCCCCGAGCCGTCACTGGCGCACGTCCAGAAGTGGATCAACAGGTTCATTCTCCGGCAGGTGCCCGTTCACAAGGCGAGCTTTGCCTTTGCGCCGGGGTCTTCGATCTTCGGGTGCGCCGCCCGGCATTGCGGCGCGCACTGGCTTATCAAGATGGATATCACCGGCTTTTTCGAGTCTGTTTCTGAAATTCAGGCTTACCGCTGTTTCGAAGAATTGGGATACCAACCCCTTGTCGCGTTCGAACTGGCGCGGATCGTGACCGTTGGTCCTCTGGGACAGAGCCCCCGTCATAGCGACCCGGTGTGGAAGGTCAGGGAATTCAACGCTGCAATACCCTCATATTCTGCGAGCGCCTTGGGGTATCTGCCGCAAGGCGCGCCGACGAGCCCTATGCTTTCCAATATCGTCATGAAGCCGGTCGACAAGAAGATAGAGTCGGCAGCCCGCGAGGCTGGTCTGATTTATACGCGCTACAGCGACGATCTCACCTTTTCAACCCCCGCAAAAGAGTTTGGTCGACCGGCCGCGACCGATTTTGTGCATACGATCAGTCAAATTCTGGCTGCGGCTGGGTTTCGCCCTCAGCAGAGAAAGACCAGGCTCATCCCGCCGGGGAGCCGGAAGATCGTATTGGGCCTGAATGTTGAAGGGGACACTCCAAGGCTACGTAAGGAATTCAAAGATAAGCTTCGGCTTCATCTCCACTTTCTGAGCGAATTCGGACCTGCCGAGCACGCTAAAGCGCGTGACTTTGAAACTATTTGGGGGATGAAATCCCACATTCGCGGCTTAATCGATTTTGCCAATATGATCGAACCCATATTCGCGAAGCGCATGCTGGACCAGTACAACCAGGTTGAGTGGCCATTCTAGGAGTCCGCATCCGGCTTCGCCGGACCGGGCTTTCGTGAACCGAGCCAGCAAACGCTGTCTCGGCCATTCGGCGTCAATCCCTCGCGCTTGATGCAGCCAGCCTGCGGCTGACGTCCTTCTGTTTCCGGGCCTGCGGCCCCCTCCTCCGTCAAGGCTGAACCCGCCGCATACGCTCCGGGCGTCGCCGGCGGTCTCCCCGAGCTTCCTCCCGCTGGTCGTGCAGCCCGGGCGATACCCCTCCGCCGGCGCCGGCCTTGACGGCGGCACCCCGCTTATTGGCGCGGGCCTAGTCGGTTGCATGCGCAACCCCCAAGACTAGGAGAAAGACCAATGAAGACAGACATCTACCAGCGCGTTACCGATCGTATCCTTGCCGATCTGGAACAGGGCGTCAGGCCTTGGCTCAAGCCGTGGAACGCCGAGCATGCGGCGGGCCGCATCACCCGGCCCCTGCGGGCGGGCGGTGAGCCCTATAATGGCATCAACGTCATCATGCTGTGGTCGGCAGCTGTGGCGGCTGGACACTGATGAGCGAAAAATCGATCAAAATGGCAATGACGCCCGCCCCTGTGGGCGCATTCATCCGCGAGGAGATCTTCAAACCCCTGAACCTGCGCATTTCCAGGGCGGCCGAGATCACCCGGCGTCAGGCGCCCGACCTTGTCGGACATCGTCAACGACAAGGTTCGGCTCAGCCCGGAGGTCGCGCTCCGCATCGAGAAGGCCTTCGGCGTGTCGATGGAGCTGCTCCTGCGCATCCAAACAGCTCACGAAGTCGCCAAGGCCCGCGAGAACGCCAGCAAAATCGAAGTGCAGAGATACGAGCCGGCGTGACGGGTGGTTGGCCTCGGCATTCCAAGCCAGTCGGCAACGCCGAGACCTTCATTCTACGCTAGCTTTACGAACTACGCCCCCCTTACGGTTGCCAGTCGCTACCAGTCTATGGACAATCCCCTTTGGATCTCATTACCGCTACGCGTCTTTAAGCGTAAAAACATCGGGGGAGAAGATGAAACGTTTAGGTGCCGGCACAGCCTACACGGCAGTCGTCATTGCGACTTTCAGTCTCATAGGATGTGAGAGCGTCTCAAAACAGGGTCTGGGGACCGTCGCAGGGGGCGCCGCGGGGGCGCTTCTCGGTTCACAGTTTGGCAGCGGCACCGGCCAAATTCTCGCAATAATCGGAGGAACGGTGGCGGGCGCCTGGCTCGGCTCTGAGCTCGCTGCTTATCTCGATGAGCAGGATCAACAGGAAGCAGCTGAAGCGGTCCAAACGGCTGCCGTCACCGGTGAAGGGCAAGGCTGGACGAATCCCGATACGGGAAATTCTGGCACGACCGAAGTAGCGGCGACCAACAAGACCACTGATCCGGTCAACGTTAAGGTCTTAAAGGACCGCGTCGAGCAGGTCCCTCCCCTCACCTTGGATGCCAGCGGGCCTCACAAAGTGACCGCAAACGCCAATGTCCGCGGCGGGCCCGGAACCGACTATAAGGTGGTCGGCTCTCTGAATGCCGGCGACACCGTCGCAGTCACCGGCAAGGTTCAGAATGCGGATTGGTTCCTTATAAACAAAGGCGGCATTGGGACAGGGTTTGTCTATGCGAACCTTCTTGAAGCTGCACCGGCAGACAAGACTCTCGCAGCATATGATGGAGATACACCAAACTCTAACGAGGTCGCGGAGATTACCGTTCTTGCAGAGCGAACCTGCCGCACAATAACGCATACTGTTCAATTGTCGGATGGAGCCACAAAGCAGGAAGAGGTCACCGCATGTTCTGGGCCGAATGGATGGGAAATAAAACCGGCCACATAATTATGAACTGCATGCTATTAAGTGTTTCGTAGTTCGCCAAACCCTCAAGTCAGTAGAGGAGACGAAAGGCGTGCGACTTGTAGCACATATGCCAGCGCTTTTTGTACTGATTACTCTCTCGTGGTTCGCGAATGATGCCCGCGCTGAGCGCGTATTGGCAACGTACGAGAGCCTGACCGCTACTCTGGGGGACAACTACAAATGCGATTCAAGTATTCCTGTGACGGTGCGTGCCGGTGATGGAAATGCATTCGAAGGCCAACGTTTGGAATTGCAGAAACTTACGGGGGGATTAGTCGCAGCATTGGGATTCGAATGCCCGGAAATGGAGATAATCACCATCACCGGGGTCGTTGGGCGGGCAGTTCATTTTCAGGGTTCGGCGTCGGCGTCAGACGGTTGGCGTCTGCAAGGTTCTAACTTGAGTTCGTCAAGTCAGGCCCATGTCTCAACCCCGGAATCACCAACATCTACGCCGAAACTTTCGACGGTCAATTCCTTTGATAGCGCCGAGGAAGGCAATTTTCCCTGCCAATCGGCGAGTATTTCCGAGTTTGAAGACGGTGCGAAACAAGAAGGAGTTGCGATTCAGCAAATTACAAAGGCGATTTTTGAGGCCCGATACAACCCCCCTGTCGAAATGATCTGGGATGTCCATCAGGCATTTTACGCCTGTGCGGCCACAGCTCTCGGTGTTCACCCGCCTGGCATCTATGATAATGAAATCGGATGGCCCGCCAGTAGAGCCTGGAATATGCGATACGGCGTATTACCGGAAGAGCGGGCTTGGGAGTTAGCGAAACGATTGCTTTACGATGAGGTGGAGAATCACGACAGTTTCTCGCGGTCTCGTCGCGATGCGCGTGCAATGGAACTCGTGAGAAGTTTACAGAACGATGTGGATGCCGCCGCCTACGTTATGTCAGGAGTGCCGCTTCTATCGTATCACTCGAAAAAACATCTTTTGGAAGGATTGGGGAGTCAAAGATGGGATGAAGAGCTCAACTTAACGGCAAAATATTTCGCTCTAAGAGAACGCTTTTTGCTCAAAACCCATAGTCCACAACGAGTAGCAGAACTTCTGCAACGAGAGCACTATATAGCCAAGACAATTCGGTATGAACAGCAAACCAGGGAGACCCAAATCTCCCGGCAGATTGAGGGTGCGCAGTCTGGCGATGATATTTTTGGTTATACACATAGTCTAATTGCTCCGAAGTTGCGGCTGATGTACCGCGGCGAATTTGAAGCTCTGGTCAAGATGATCAGCGAGGAAGGTTATGCGGTAAAGAATCAAAGCGGCGCCGGGCTGATGCTCGGCTTGTTGGGCGGTATAATGCCGGGCGTAGAGCAGATGGTCGATCAACGTATCGAAGCCGCACGCTACGGCGGATTAATGATGCAGTACGTGTTTGCAAAAATGGATACGATTGGCCTATGCGGTGAGCGAGCAGTCGAGTTTTCGGGGGGCAACGGTCCAGCTGTGGTAGTGCCGTTGTCATTCGCCGATATTGCAGAGTCTGTTCAAATTTGGCGCGTAGATAGTAGTTACGGGCCAGGGCTGCAGAAGATGATTACCGCTGCCGGGGGCTGTAGTAGTGCGACGTTGCGCACACTGGAAAGAAATATGGTCCGCTTCTGGTCCTGGAAGCCCGGAATGCCCGAACCAGCCGAGCTCCAAAATACACCAGGAGAAACCAATCGGGGTGCAGCAGGAAAGCCGGGATCGTCGAAAGAGATAAACCCAGGTTCCGCGGCATCCCTCGCGCAACAAGACATGGAAAACGATCGCAGATTCATCTCCATCCGCGGAGAAGAAGGGGGATATGTACCCGAGGAGATCAGCGACTTTCGCGACTTATATCTCAAGGCGGCTGAGCATCTTTTTGACAATTTATATGCCACGGACGAGGTCGCGGTAAGGGAAGGCATCGAACTCTGTATGAAGTTATACCGCGACGGTATAAGCATGGAGGCTTTGGCCGAGCGATTGGTACTTAAAGACTCCTCTCTTGCATGCGGTCGATTTTTTCTTGGATACTACATAACGAACAGAAACGATTCTGGTGTTCTAAGGGCGGCTGACCAGTACAACACACACGCTTACAACATAGCAAAACCAAGCATGAAAGCATTTTTTGCTCAGAATTTGGTGATGAGCTACGTATTTCAGTACAATTTATCCGCGGCGTTGGAATGGATGCCGCATGCCCAGATGAAGGAAGCTGACCAAATCGAGGAGTTTAAAGCCAAATACTGGGAAAGTTATCCCAGCCTTTGGGGGCGAACCAAAGGGGAGTGGTTTTGCAATGATCTCTCAAAAAACATCTATATGGCTGTTGCGCACCAACGCATGCGCCGCGATACCGGACCTTACGACCCGTCCACTTACCTCAACACAAAGGGGTGGTACGAAATCCCTCCCGATGAATGCCGGAATTTTGCCGGAAATTTCAGCGATGAGGGTGTCATGCTTTATTTTGAATTCAATCACATCTTTGATGATACCTTCCCTATTAACGAAGAATATTTCAAAGGATCTCGCAAGCGTTATGGATTTTCTGGGTTCGATGACCAACCCAAACCCATCTGTGTAACCATGGTCAAGGCATTTGAGCACGACGTTAATACACCATCTTCAGACCAGAAACTCTCCCAAATGGAGTGCCCACCAGAAGCAGTACTCGTATCAGCTGACTTACACTACAATTTTCCAAAGCCGAATGGATATTACGAACTTCGGTTCGGATACAGCGATCGGTTGTTTCAACAGCGTGGCGTTATGGGCGCAGAGGTTGGTGCCGTTACCTATGAATTCGCCAAGACCAAGAAGCTTCGTCCTCCCCGTGGCGCCAGATTGATTCACTTGCTTCCGGGAAAGCCCGCCGTCAAAGCCGGACTCAAGCAGGACGACATCGTCCTGGCCGTGAATGACAAGGAAATCTTCTATTTCGGCGAGTTCTTGAGAATCATGGCATCCAAGGGGGCGGGAACGAAAGTCGATCTTCAAGTATATCGTGATGGTCGCACAATCCCTATCTCTGTCGTTCTTGCATCTCCCGAATAGGCAGTCAGCTCCCGATATCTCCAAATCTGTCGAACTTACCAGTAGTGCTGTCACCTTGCCTCGCCTCAGGCCCGGTACTGTGACGCCCGAACGCGTCGGCGAGATTCAAAAGCGAAGATTACGATGGTAGTCGCCCATGTAGAGGATCTCGTCGCGCGTCATTCCCGATACAGGCTTTCGCCCTGGGCCGACATTACTGGTGACGTTCCGGAAAAATTGAATGCCCTTGGTCTGCTGAGCGTTGCTCTCTGAATTTCTGCAAGCGCGAAGCAGCATCGCGCTCTTGCTCCGGTTCCTTCGTCGGCTGCGCCGCCGCTCCGGCTGGCGCCTCGCGGAGCGCAGCCAGCCGCTCGAGATGATCCGGGACAGGCGGGCGCTCGGCTTCCGCCTGCGGGCGCGGTTCCGGTGCCGGCGGCCTCTCCGGAGTTTGCTCGGCGGCCGGGCGAGCGGGTCCCGCTGGCGCCTTTTCGGGCGGCTTCTTCTCTGCCGGTGGTCCGAACGCCTCCCGCAACTGACTCCGGTCCCGACGGAGATCGTGCAGCAGCTCCGCCTGCCGTTGCCGTCCTTCGTGCAGTCGCACCTGTAGTTGCTGGCGCTCCTCCAGCTGCGCACTCACCAGCGCATCGCGCTGCTCCCGGTCGCGCCGGAGGGCTGCGTAGGCTTCGAGCTCGTTCTGCTTCCTGAGACGGGCGTGCTGACCGGTCACTCGGTCCCAGAGACCGCGGAAGCCCTTGTTGAACCGCTCCTGCCGCTCACGGGTTTCCCGCACCCACCGATCCTTCTGCGTCGCATCGAGCCGCTGTCGCTCTGCCGCGTGAGAGGCCGTCATCTCACGGCGGCGCAGCTGAAGCTGAATCGTCTCCGCGGCGTGCTTGGCTCGGGCTTCGTCGACATGACGGTTGAAGGCCCGCGTCATGTCCTGCGCCATGCTCGCTTTGGCTTGGTCAACGCTCGGCAGGGTGTCCGGCTCACCGAGCTTCGCCCGAACCTCCTTGGCCTTCTTATCGGTGCAGCGGGCGACGGATAGCACCTCACCCTGATGCGTCACCGCCACATGGCCGCGCCGGTCGCCCTTGGCGAGAACGATGCCGCGCTCACCCAGCGCCTGCTCGAAGGCGGCACGGGAATCCGAGACCGCCCAGCACTCCTGCATCATCGCCTTGAGATCCCTGGCATTCTCGCCCATCCGCTTGGCCTGCTGCCATTCGGCGAGGGTGAAGTTGCGGGGATCGCGCGCCTCGCTGTTCATCAGGCCCTTCGGCATCCGCCAGTCATGCTCCAGATAGGTCTCCCTGGAGATGTCGCGGAGCTTGGTCTTGAAGTGCGACATGTTGACCGCCGTCATGCTGTCGACATCGATCCGGCTCCAGACGACATGGGCATGCCGACGGCCTTCCTTCTCATGGAAGACGATGATCCGGGGCTGGCCCTCGAGGCCGGTCTTCTTCTCGATCCGGTCGGCGACCGCCTCGAACACGTGGACGCCGACACGCTCGGTCTCGGGCGGGTTGAGCGAGACGGAGAAGAGGAACTGCTTGCACCTTGTACCGCGGCTCACCGCGTAGGCTTCCTTCATCGCGCCGACGATGTCGTCGGAGACGAAACCCCGGACCTCGTGAACCTCGACATGCTCGTTCTCCTCGGTCTTGAGGAGATGCAGAGCCAATGCCTTGCCGCCGCCGCGCTGGCTCGCCTTGATGATCATGGCTCAGCGCTCCCTGATCCCCAGCGCCGTCATCAGCATCCGCTTCATGGTGGCGATGTCGGCGCAGGCCGTCTGCAATGCGGCGATGGTGTCCCCATCGAGGGGGAGAGCGCCCACCCGTGTAGCCTGGGCGAGCTCATTCAGGTTTTCAGGCAACCGAGATTGCCCGATCTTGCCGAGCAGCTGAGCCAGGGCCTTGTGATCGGCAACCGGCCCTTTACCACGCGCCCGCGGCACCTCGGCTTCGCCCGCGAAAATGCGAGCACGGATGAAGCTACCGAGCGGCTGGCTTCCGGCCAGCGCCTGTAAGCGAGCCCGCTCCGCCTCGGTCAGACGGAGAGAAAAGGGCGATGAAGTGGTCGTTTTGCGCGGGCTGGCGTGACGCCGAAAGCTCTTCTTATGGCTCATACGAAGGTCCCCCGGGATCAATCCCAGCGGACTTCAGATGCTCGTTCCAGGCCTCCAGCGTCTCGAAGAGGAGGTTCGAACTCTCTCCATCAAGGCGCGCCATTACTGCAGAACAAAACTGGAAACTCTGTATGGAGCTGATGTAATACGTCACCCCGATGCCGCTAACCTGTGAAGTCTGTTGTGGAACCGTAACAGGGAGGGACTCGTCGTGTTGTGCCAACTGGCTCATCAGTTTCCGCCATTCATTGAGCACTTCCTGGAGCGCTCTCGTCCGCTACGCCGGCGTTTTCGCGAAGAGACCGTCACGGACCTGCTGATTGGCTCCCTCATCGCTGCCGGCGGGCGGCGGATTAGCGTCGAGTTTCCAAATGAGCCGGTTACTGGCGCCGACATGGAATTGAATTTTGTAAATCCGGACGACAACACCTTCTTCGGCATCCTGATCCAGGCAAAGCAGTCCTACGGGGACGGCAATATCTGGACGCGGCATGGCTATAAACAGTTGCTCCATACAGTGGGTAGAGGGCCAAAACTTCAAGCTGTTGCATTGTGCGACGCGGCTCGGGCGCAAAGCGCTACTTATCCACTTTACATTTTCTATCATCCGAAAAGTACAAGCGATTTGGCCAGAGGAGCTGGCTTCCCCGCGGTAACGGGCGCGAGCCTTGCAGATGGGTATTTTATCGAGCGTCTCGTCATTGGTGCGACAAGCCAAACACTGCGCACGCGGAACAAGTGCCTCAAGACGATCGCGCCGCTGTTGTTTCGGCTGACAGAATTGTTCTGTCCGCCGACGATTCTTGCCATCGGCCCCCAAGCCTTACTGTCGGGCGACTTCGACGTTCCGATCGCCATGGGCCGTGAAGAAGGGCGACCGATCTCCGGGATTTACATTCCTCCGACTCCCGCAGCAATCCGCGAGAGGATTGTCGCCAGTCGAGAAGCAATGGTGAAGACGGGAGACATGGCGTTTGCTGTGCTGCCGGATGTACCTGAGGTCGCGGACCGGATTCCCGCTGAGGTGCAGGCCGTGATCGAGCGCCGGCGAGATGGTGGCTTAGAGGAAGGAGGCCTGCCGCGCTGGCGGATTACATTTGTATCGTCAAGCCCGCGAGATATCGGTGCTGAACTGGACCGCATGCGGCAGAGACTCGGATAGTCAATTAACTTTTTAAGGTGGAAGGCAGTCAGCGTAAAGTCAGGAGTGGCGGGTAATTCAGGTGTCAGCCTTATTGGTATGCCGATAGCCCTGTTATGAAGGTGTGGATGGCTCATCAAGTCACATATAATGAACCGATTGTTGTTCGCGGGTATTTCTGTACACAATACTATTTGGCTCATCCCGGATATGGTGAGTCGCCGAGCATTGATGTCCTTGAACACGCCGTGATCATGGTGCTTGACGAACCTCTGGACGTTGTCGGCACCGAAACCAACCGGGAATTAGAGTCCGACCCTGTCACAGAACTTAACGTGACCGAGGTGCAGGTTGTACGGCACCGTGGCGAAGCTTCCTTCTTCGAACTTCGCGGCCATGGCGTGGAACTATCTGGTCGGCTTTTTCACTCCCACACGGGACATCACCATAGGAATGTGGTGATCGAGCAGGATGGTCCAGCACGAGCGATAGACGATAGACAGATCTATCAGGGTACTCGGATTCAAAGAACCGGTAGCGGTGTGATTCTCGACGCGCAGGGGTACGCTGTGACCAATGCTCACGTGGTCACGGGCGTAACCGGAATTACAGTTACACGGGGTCTATACCGTGGCCGGGCTACCGTGGAATACATTGATCCGGATACGGATGTTGCTGTCCTGCGAACTCCACTTACCGGAATCCAAGCTCCGCCATTTCGGACATGGCTCAGCGCCCAACTTGGCGAAACCGTATCGGTGTTTGGGTTCCCTTTCAGACCGGTACTCCCACATTCCCTGAACATGGGAGTGGGAATCGTTAGCGCCGAGGTCGGAGTCAAGCAGAAGTACTTTCAGATCTCAGCGCCGATTCAGAAGGGAAATAGCGGGGGGCCCGTTCTCGACCGATTTGGGAATATAATCGGATTGGCAACAAGCAAATTGGAGCCAGTCAACGGCATCCGTCCGGAAAATATTAACTTCGCCGTAGCCGCACATGAAGTGCGAGAAGCATGTAAATTGTTTAATATTGCATTTAACGACAAGTGTAAATACTCTAATATAGTGGATCAAGTTTCTCTGGCGAAGAGTTGTCATGAGTTTTGTATCGAAATAGAGTGCTGGAAAGAAATATAGTAGATTTCTCCCTCAAGGAGATTATACGTACTTTTGGTGTTTGTTGCGAAAAGGCACGCCATGTCGTGGGCGTTCCGTTGCTGTGGTTTTCGGTGAGGCGCAGGTCGGCGTGGGCCGCGAAGACGAGGTCCATCGCCTCGGCGTAGCCCGCCACTTCCTGCTCGTCGCGGGTTCTGAAGGCGCGGAAGGCGATGTCGGAGAGCAGCGTCTCGACCTCGACCTCGACCTCGACCTCGACCTCGGCGTCGCTGAGCTTCGCCCCTTCGATGCGGGTGGAGGAGCCCACACTCTCGACGGTGGCCACCCTGCGCAGGGCGCTCAGGCGATCCGGCGAGAGCGTCTTCAGGGCTTCCCAGCGCCCTTTGAACTCGTCGATCTCGGCGACGAGCTTCACGAGGTCGGGGCCAAGCAGGAGCTTGGGCTCCCTCACGACGGGGAAGGCCGATCTATCCGATTCCATACCCGATAATACCCGATTGGTCCCGATTCCGAACCTCAGCCGTACCGAATGGCAAGATCGCGGGAAGACCGCGCAGGCGATTTCCTTACGCCGTCGGTCCGCTTGCCTGAGTCTTCCTTTCTCAGTAGCGTTCAGAGGACAGGCTTGGCCTGCGCCTCCCCCCTCCGATCGGGGAAGTATTCGGCATACGGGGTAACGAGATCGTCGAACCATCTGTTCGGGCGTCCGCATGAGGAGGGATTGCGTCTGCGGCCCGGAATGGAGGTTCTGCGATGAGACTGTCCGCCCCGATCTTCCGGCTGAAACGGCGCGCCAGGCTGCTGGCTCGCGACGAGAAGATAGCCCTGCACGAAGCCCTGGACCGGATCGCGCGCGAGGAGGGCTACGCGGGATGGAGCCTGCTGGCCGCCGCGGCCGCGGCGGATGGACCATCCAAGGCGATGCTGTCCCGGCTCGTCGAGGGCGATCTGCTGTTGCTGGGCGCCCGCCCCGGTCACGGCAAGACCCTGCTCGGCCTTCAGCTTCTGCTGGACGCGGTCCGCGAGGGCAGGCGGGCGGTCTTCTTCACGCTGGAATATTCGGAGCGGGAAGCCAGGGAGCGCCTCCGCGCGGCGGACCCCGGCGCCGGCCGCCTCGGCGACAGGCTGGAGATCGTCACTTCCGACGACATCAGCGCCGATTACGTCATCGGCTATCTCGCGGGGGCGCCCCGCGGGACGGTCGCCGTCATCGACTATCTGCAGATCCTCGATCAGCAGCGGAGCAAGCCGCCGCTGTCCGACCAGGTGCGGGCGCTTCGGACATTCGCCCGCGATACCGGCTGCGTGCTGGGGTTCATCTCGCAGATCGACCGGGCGTTCGACCCGGAACGCAAGCCGCTGCCGGATATCGGGGATATCCGCCTGCCCAATTTCGTCGACCCCGGTCTGTTCACCAAGGTCTGCTTCCTGCACGACGGCGCGGCGCGGCTGCGAGACGTAGCCTGATCGGATCGTCCGCCGCGATGGGCGGGCGGTGTGAAGGCGGTTCCGGCCTGCCCACGCCGCCGGCATTGGCGGTGCGGACAGGCCGGTTCCCCGTCAGACCTGGTCGAACCGGTCCGCGTTCATGACCTTGGTCCAGGCGGCGACGAAGTCCTTCACGAACTTCTCCTTGTTGTCGTCCTGGGCGTAGACCTCGGCATAGGCGCGGAGGATCGAGTTGGATCCGAAGACGAGATCCAGGCGTGTCGCCGTCCACTTCACGTCGCCGGTCTTGCGGTCACGGATTTCGTAGTGGCCGCCGGCCGGCTTCCACACGAAGTCCATGCTCGTCAGGTTGACGAAGAAGTCGGTGGTCAGCGCGCCTTCCCGATCGGTGAAGACGCCGTGCTTCGTGCCGCCGTGGTTGGTGCCCAGCACGCGCATTCCGCCGACCAGGACGGTCATCTCATGGGCGGTCAGTCCCATCAGCTGGGTCCGGTCGAGCATCAGCTCCTCCGGGCCGACGGCGTAGTCGTGCTTGAGCCAGTTGCGATAGCCGTCGTGGATCGGCTCCAGCGGGACGAAGGAATCGGCGTCCGTCATTGCGTCCGTGGCGTCGCCGCGTCCGGGCATGAAGGGCACGGCGACGTCGAAGCCCGCGGCCTTCGCCGCCCGCTCGACGCCGACATTGCCGGCCAGGACGATGACGTCGGCCATGCTCGCCCCGGTCTCGGCGGCGATGCCTTCCAGCACGGGAAGCACCTTGGCCAGCCGCGCCGGCTCGTTGCCCTCCCAATTCTTCTGCGGGGCGAGGCGGATGCGCGCCCCGTTGGCGCCGCCCCGCATGTCGGAACCGCGGAAGGTCCGCGCGCTGTCCCAGGCGGTCGCGACCATGTCGCTGACCGAAAGGCCGCTGGCTTCGATACGGGCCTTGACCGCGCCGACGTCGTAGTCGGTACGACCGGCCGGCACCGGGTCCTGCCACAGCAGGTCCTCGTCCGGAACGTCGGGTCCGATATAGCGCGCCTTGGGCCCCATGTCGCGGTGGGTCAGCTTGAACCATGCCCGCGCGAAGGCCTCGGAGAATTCGTCCGGGTTCTTGTAGAACCGCTCCGAAATCTCCCGGTAGATCGGGTCCACCTTCATGGCCATGTCGGCGTCGGTCATGATCGGGTTGTAGCGGATCGAGGGGTCCTCGACGTCGACCGGCTTGTCTTCCTCCTTGATGTCGATCGGCTCCCACTGCCAGGCACCGGCAGGGCTTTTCCTCGACTCCCACTCATAGTTGAGGAGCAGGTAGAAATAGCCGTTGTCCCACTGGGTGGGATGGGTCGTCCACGCGCCTTCGATGCCGCTGGTCACGGTGTCGCGGCCGATGCCGCGCTTGGTCTTGTTGATCCAGCCGAGGCCCTGGTCGTCGACGTCCGCCGCCTCGGGGTCCGGGCCCAGCAGGGCCGCGTCGCCGTTGCCGTGGGTCTTGCCGACCGTGTGGCCGCCGGCCGTCAGCGCGACGGTCTCTTCGTCGTTCATCGCCATGCGCGCGAAGGTCTCGCGCACGTCCTGGGCGGTCCGCAGCGGATCGGGCTTGCCGTTGACGCCTTCCGGATTGACGTAGATCAGGCCCATCTGCACGGCGGCCAAGGGGTTTTCCAGCGTCTGACGGTCATCGCCCTCATAGCGGCTGGCGCCGAGCCATTCCTTCTCCGCCCCCCAATAGGTGTCCTTTTCGGGGTGCCAGATGTCCTCGCGGCCGAAGCCGAACCCGAAAATCTTCAGGCCCATCGATTCATAGGCGATCGTGCCGGCGAGGACGATGAGGTCGGCCCAGCTGACCTTGTTGCCGTACTTCTTCTTGATCGGCCACAGCAGACGGCGCGCCTTGTCCAGGTTCACGTTGTCGGGCCACGAGTTCAGCGGCGCGAAACGCTGGTTGCCGGTCCCGCCGCCGCCGCGGCCGTCGGCGATGCGGTAGGAGCCGGCGGCATGCCACGACATCCGGATCATCAGGCCGCCGTAGTGGCCCCAATCCGCCGGCCACCACGCCTGGCTGTCGGTCATCAGGGCGTGCATGTCCTTCTTCAGCGCGGCGAAGTCCAGCGTCTTGACCGCGTCCCGATAGTCGAACCCCCGCATCGGGTTGGTCTTGGTGTCGTGCTGATGAAGGATGTCGAGGTTCAGCGCCTTCGGCCACCACTCCATGGTCGACATGCCCGTCATGGTGTTCCCGCCGTGCATCACCGGACATTTGCCGGTGGTCTGCGAGCCGTCTCCGTCCATTCTGTACCCTCCGATCTTCGTTCCGGTCCTGTCGGCGTGGGCGGGTGGCGGTCGACCGAGGGTCGAGCGCACGCGCGGACCGCCTCCTGTGCCGGAGCCGCATATTGGAACAATTCTAACCTATGCTCTAGTTATCAGGTCTCCGGTGGCTGCCGTCAAGGCCCGACGCGGGCCCGATCCTTTCCCGCGAAGACGGTCGGATCCCGCGAAGAGGGCGTCATCGCGGCCGGCAAAGGCTCAGCCGCGGGTCACCTGAACGCCTCCAGGGCCGTAGCGGTCGGAGCGGACAGCCTGAGGGACTTCTGGTCGACCCGTTCGATGCCGTTGGAATAGGAATAGGGGTCCGACGGGTCGGTCGCCCTCGGGATCCCGAGGCGCTTCAGGCTGGCGGGAACCAGTTCTTTCGCCAGGCGCTCGGTCAGCCGGGTGCGTGACTGCGGTTGGCCTTCGAAGGCCATCAGCATCCGGTAGGAGAGGATGCTCCCCGATATCGTCGGGGAGACTCCGGCGTACGTGCTGAAGACGAATCGCGCTTCGCCGCTAAAGATGTTCTCGGACGTCACGCCCACGACCATCGTGCGAGGGCGGTCGGAGACATAGCCGGCGATGCTGTTGAGGAAGGGGGGCAGGAGTCTGTCCGCGTCGTACTGGCCGGCGTTCGCTCCCAGTTCTTCCTTCAATCGCCGCAGGGTGTATCGGCTCAACGCGTCATCGGGCATGGAGTGCCGGAGCTCGGCAAGGAAGTCTGCTTCGGACTTCCCGGCGAAGTTGACGAGCTGCCCGTTGTAGAACAGAAACGGCCGGTCCGGCTGGCCCGGCGCCCATGGCTCCCGCAGCTTGCGGACGATGACGGGGACGGAGGTGATCTCCGTGTAGATCTTCGCCGCGTCGGCCAGAAGGTCGAGGTCGACCGGGCCGAGCGGGATCAGGAGAAGCTGCAGCCGGTCCTCCGGTTTCTCGATGACGGGAAGATCATCCCGATCCGCCATGTCCTTGTTCAGGAACCTGGCTGATTTTTCGTGCAGGTCGAGCGACTCGGCGTTCCGGTACAGCGTTTCCGCGCTGGCGCGGGTCACGGCCGCGTCCTCCGCATTCTCCATCAGCATGAGGTGGGACTGGAGGTCGTAAGGCGACGTCTCGACCAGGCGATGGAGGACAGCCAGCGCCTTGTCGGTCTTGCCGGATTCCAGAAGGGCGGCGGCGTATTCGCGGAAGCTTGCCGTCCAGTCGCCCAATTCGACATTGTCGCCTTTAAGCACCGTCTGTCCGAAGCGCTGACGGGCGGCGAACAGCTTTGCCTGCTCGTAAAGGTCGGCGAAGTCGTTGTCCTTATTTGTCCCTTCATAGTCCGGGACCTTCACGCTGTAGGTGAACAAGCTGATCGCGTTCGGCATGCGCAGAACGATCGTGTTCGACACGTCGCTTTCATCGCGAATAAACATCCAGGCATTGGGATCATTTATTTCGTGAAAGGTAGCCTCGAGCACGCCGGGAACTTGATTCAGCAGAAATATGACGTTCTGGAAAAATGTGCCGCATGTCGATCTGTCGCATGGAATGTATTGAACGGCCAGATCTATCGAGCCACCCGCCGTTCTGTATTGGTAAGTATCGACGCCGTCTTGGGACGAATGGCCCCAAGACGCCATAAGCTTCCCATTTTCCATGAACAAGGGCGCGTAATATTTCTCGAGAAACGGCGGCAGGTCCGGCGTCTGCGCCATTGCCGTGCCGATCGTGACCGAAGCGCCCATGGTCGCGACGAGCGCTCGCAGCAGCGTTCCGACAAAAAGCCTTCTGACGGCGGGTGCGAGCAAGGCGCTACCTCCGATATAGCTTGTTCTGCCTCGATCAACCCTTAGTCGTTGGCGCGTTCTTCCGCAACGGTGAAGAGCGGACCGTCCGCGGAGGGCTCGGCGACATTTCCATCACCCTTGTTGCGAATGAGTGTCACTTACAATAACGTCCCGGCCTAGGCGCCATGCGCCCATCGGGGCGGGCCGGAGTTGCGGGTGACGCGGAACGAGACATCGTTGCTGGTGAACGTCTTCGAGCAGAACTACGACGGGCTGCTCAGAACGCTCGTCGTCAGGCTGGGAGACATCCACCGCGCCATGGACGTGGTCCACGACACCTATCTTCGCCTCGTCGCTGCTTCGCCCGAGACGCAGGAGATCAGGAATCCCCGGGCCTATGTCTTCCGGGTCGCGCACAATCTGGCCGTCGACATGCTGCGTCGCGAGGGACGGTATGTGGCGGAGACGTTGCATCAGGCGATGGACGAGGGGATCGAGGACGAGGCGCCTTCGCCCGAATCGGCGCTGCATGGGCGGGAGAGGCTCCGCCTGCTCGACGATGCCCTCGCGGAGCTTCCCGGTAACGTCCGCGAAGCCCTGCTGCTGTCGCGGGTCAACGGGTGCAGCCACGCCGAGATTGCCGAACGGCTCGGGGTGTCGGAGAGTATGGTCGCCAAGTATCTCGCGCAGGGGCTGAGATACTGCCGCGACAGTCTCAAGGACCGTGAGGCGGCGCCGTGAGGCGACGCGGGCGGTAACGTCTTCTTCGTTCACCCCTGATCGCCGCGTATGCTCGTCGCGGCGTGCCGGGCCGTGGGTCCGGCCTGCGCAGGGCAGAGGCCAGCCGAGGTCACCCGTGGCGATCGAGTCATCCGAGAACCAATCAGATCTGGAAGACGAGGCGCTCGCCTGGATAGTGCGGCTACGGTCGGGCTCGGCGACCGGCGCCGACCGGGAGGCGTTCGCCCACTGGTGCGCCCGCAGCCCCGACCATCGCCGCGCGGCCGCCCAGGCGGAGGCGCTGTGGTCCGATATCGGGCGGACCGAGGCAGCGGCCGGACGTCGGCTCGACGTGGTGGCGGGCAGGCGGCGGCCGGGAAGCCGTTCGGGCGGCCTGTCGCGTCGGCGGCTCCTCGCCGGCGGTATCGCTGCGGCGGCGGCTGTTGCCGTTGTCGGGGGCGGTGCCCTCGATATGTTCGGGCCCGCGGGCGACTACCGCACCGCCACCGGCGAGCGACGGGCCATCCCGCTGCCCGACGGATCCGAGGTCTGGCTCAATACGCGGAGTGCACTTTCGGTCGCGATCGGTGGCGACCGGCGGCACGTCCGTCTGCTCGAAGGCGAGGCCCTGTTCCGGGTCGCCGCCGATCCGTCGCGGCCGTTCGTCGTCGATTGCGGGGCCTGCACCGTCCAAGCGCTCGGCACCCTGTTCAGCCTTCGCCGTTTCGAGCGTGGGCCGGTCGGGGCGGAGGTCGTCGTCGCCGAAGGGCGGGTCCGGGTTGGCGCGGGGAGCGAAGCCGGCCGGCAGGTCGAGGCGGTCAGGGATCAGATCGTCCGCATTCCGGCTGACGGGGGCCTTCCGGCGCGCGCTGATGCGGATGCCGCAGCGAAGATCGCCTGGCATCGCGGCAAACTGATTTTCAACCGTCGACCGCTCGCCGAAGTGCTCGACGAAGTCGGCCGCTACGTGCCGGAGCGGTTCGTCGTGCTGACGGACGACATCGAAGCCCTGCGGGTAACGGGTGTCTTCGACCTCGAACGTCCCGACACTCTGCTCTCGGCCATGGAACGGATCCTCCCGATCCGCACGACCCGCCTGCCCTACCTGACCATTATTTCCTGACCGGCAGGCAGGTCGCCGCCGCCGAATTTTTTTGAGCGGCCGCTGCAAGATCGTATCGGGCCCGTCGTCTTCCTTTCACGGAATGCAAATCACTCGCATTCCAGACCCGAGGGTTTAGGGGCCGGGAAGGAAGACGATGAGTGGAGTTGAAGACGCGAACCGGGCCGATGCGGCCCGGCCGCGGCGTGTTGCGGGCAAGGGAACAGCGTTTCGGAAGCCGATATTGGCTGCGGCGCTACTGGCCATCCTGGCGGGGGGTATTCCGGTTGGCGGTGCCGGGGCCCAGGACATCGGTGCCGGCGCGATGGTCGAGGTCGATATCGCCCCGCAGGCGCTCGATTCCGCGCTGACGGCGCTTGCCGATCAGGCGGGCGTGCAGATTCTGTTCGCGTCGGGCGACGTCGGCGATCTGCGTGCTCCGTCGGTTGCCGGCCGCTACTCGTTGGCCCAGGCGTTCGACCTGCTGTTGGCGGGCACGGGCTTTACCTACGAATTCACCGGCGAGCGCACGGTGGCGTTGAAGAAGCTGCCGGCACAGTCGAGCGGACCGGCCGTGCTGGGGCCGATCGCCGTCTATGGGGCCAAGAACGTCACCACCCTGGAGGATACGACCGCCAGCGTCGGCGTGGTTACCGCCGAGGAGGTCGAGAAACGCGAGCTCCGCAGCTTCCGCGACGCCTTCCGGACGCTGGGCAACGTCATGGACGCCGACTGGCCCGATGCGGGCTTCATCATCCGCGGCGTGAACTCGGAAGGTCTGACGCCGGGCGGGGCGCCGCTCGCCAGCCTCTACATTGACGGAGCGCCGCAGACGGTGAACGGCGCCCGCCGCGGCGCGCGCGGCCTGTGGGACGTCGAGCAGCTTGAGGTCTATCGCGGGCCGCAGTCGACCCTGACCGGTCGCGCGGCGCTGGCCGGTGCGGTCTACGTCAAGACCCGCGATCCCGTCTTCGATCAGGAAGCGGCGGTGCAGGGAACCTTCGGCTCGATGAACAGCAAGGGCGGGGCCTTCATGGTCAACACGCCTGTCATCGAGGATCAGGTCGCGTTCCGCCTGGCCGGCGAATACGAGATCAGCGAGAACGACATCCACTACCCGACCTACGAGCGCTTCTCCCGCTTCGAGGAGTTCGTCGAGGACGAGTACTACCAGCTCCGCGGCAAGGTCCTGGTCATGCCCAAGGCGATGCCGGATACCTCCGCCCTGCTGACCTATTCGTTCTCGCACGACTCGCCCTACATCGACGACATCGGCGGGCCGGTGTTGGGGTTCGACTATTCCCAGCATCGTGGCGATTTCAACGTGCCGGTGTTCTCCGAATCCCGATCGACCGACACGCAGAACGTCTCGTTCGAGATCGTCCACGACCTGAATCCGGCGATCACGCTCACCTCGCTCACGACCTATTCCTTCAACGACATGGACCGGTCCTCGGTCAATGAAGGCACGCCGGGCGAAACGAACTTTCTCAGCGGCTATGTCGAGCAGTACATCGCCACACAGGAGATCCGCGCCAACTACGACTCCGGCCGGTGGTCGGGGGTTGCCGGGGTCTATGTGGCGCAGGAGGAATCGGACGGCAATTTCATCCGGCCCAATTTCTTCGGCTTCGCCTCCGACATCAGCCGCAACCAACAGAAGCTGTTCAATGCCGCGCTTTTCGGCGAGGCGAGCTACGAGTTCGTTCCCGGCTGGCAAATCGTGGCCGGCGGGCGTGTCGATCATTTCGACCAGGAGAGCTCGAACTTCTTCTCACGCAACGGCGTGGCGACCACCGACGAGAGCACGGCGTCCAACGAACTCGTGCTGCTGCCGAAGATCGGCGTGATCACGCGCTTGGCGCCATCCCAGACCGTCGGCTTCACCGTTCAGAAGGGGTTCCGGAACGGTGGATCGGCGGTGCAGATATCGACCGGGCGCGCCTTCACGTTCGACCCCGAATACATCTGGAATTACGAGCTCTCCTATAAGGGCTCTTTCCTCGCCGACCGGCTCCAGATCAACGCGAACGTCTTCTACGCGACCTGGAAGGACCAGCAGGTGGAGGTGCAGGAGGACCCGACCGATCTCACCTCCGACATCGTGCGGAATGCCGCGAGCTCCACGCTCAAGGGTTTCGAGTTCGAGAGCCGTTACGACGTGACCAGGGACTTTTCCACTTTCGTCTCGCTCGGTTACGTCGATACCGAGTTCGATGAATTCGTGGATGCGACCCTGGGCGACCTCTCGGGCCTGCCGTTCCCGGAAGCGGCGAGATGGAACCTCGCCTTCGGCGGCTTCTACCAGAGCCGGTCGGGCCTGTTCGTCGGCGCCGACGCCAAGTACGTTTCGCGCTATCTGGCCAGATTCGGCAACGATCCCCAGGAGTTCCTGGACGGGTATTGGGTCGGAAATCTTCAGTTCGGTTATCGGCAGGACGACTTCGACTTCACGGTCTTCGCCGAGAACGTCTTCGACAACGAATATCTCGTTTACAACGACCGTAACACCGTCGGCGACATCGCTGCTTCGCTGGGCGCCCGGCGGAAAGTAGGGGTGAGCATTAATAAGCACTTCTGACGCGCGCGCCTTCGGTCATGGACCTTCCCGCATTCTGGGCGGTGGTCGCCGGCGGACTGGCGACGCTCGGCGGTCTCGCCGCCTTGCGCGGCGGCTTGCGTCGGGCGAGCCCGCGCTTGCGCGCCTCGGCGATCGCGGCCGGAACCGCGTTGGTCGCCGCCGGTCCGGTTACCGCCGTGGTCGGGCTTGGCTGGGACGTCGGCCTTCCGGTGTGGCTGGGGCTCGCTGCTCTCGGCGGCATTGCGGTCACCGTCGCGACAGCGCGTGTCGGAACGGCGACCAATCCCGGCCGTCGGCGAGTCGAGCCTCGAAGCGCCGGTCGGCCCGTCCGCAAGCTCGCGATCCTGGCTGCGTTCGTTATGGCGGCCGCCGGGTCTGTCGCGATGCTGTTCGCGTTGGCGCTGTGGTTGCCTCTGCCGCCCGCCGACCGTGCTCTCGTCGCGGTCGTGTTGTGGCCGATGCTGTGGGCTGGGATCGTCCTCTATCTGTTCGCGGCTTCCCGCCGGCGCCTCGCCTATGGCGGGGTCGTGGTACTCACCGGTCTTGCCGGCCTTTCCGCCGCATACGGTTTCCTCGGTTAGATGCGGCAGGCGGTTCTCAAGTCGCTCTACGATCTCCATTCCTGGGTCGGGCTGGTCCTGGGCCTGATCCTCTACATCGTGTGTTTCTCGGGCGTCGTGGCGCTGTTCGACGCCGAGCTTGGGCCTTGGGATCGCGGCGACGTCCGGGCGTATGGCGGCCCGGCACCGGCGGGTCTCGATCGGGCGGTGGCGCATGTCGTCGTCGGCATCGCCGATGAGGGGCGTGGCGTGAACTTCACCGTCCGCCTGCCCACGCCGTACCGGCAGACGGTGGCCGTCGACCATCGCGGCGCTGACGGGCCCGTGACCGAGCAATTCGATCCGATGACGGGCGAGCCGGTGCCGTCGCGCGGCAGCGTAAGCACGACGATCCTGACCCGGCTTCACACCGATCTGCTGCTGCCGCAGCCCTGGGGACGCTACCTTGTGGGCGGGCTCGGGATCGTGATGCTGCTCTCGGTGATTTCCGGAGTGATTCTGCACCGGAAGATCATTCGCGACGCCTTCACGCTCAGGCTCGACCGCAGCCTCCGTCTCAAATGGACCGACCTCCACAAGGCCGTCGGCCTTTGGGGGCTACCCTTCCATTTCACCATGGCGCTGACCGGGGCGATTCTCGGCTTCGTCGGTCTGATCCTGATGTACACGGCGGTGGTGGCGTTCAAGGGCGACCTCGGCTCGGCCGCCGCGGAGATGATGGCGCCGGGGGTGATTGCGACCGGCGAGGCCGCGCCGATGATGCCGGTCTCCGCGCTGATCGAAATGGCTGGGGAGGCCCTGCCGGGGATCGTGCCGGAGGTCGTCATGGTCCGGGCGTACGGCGATTCGGGCGCGGTCGCCGAGGTCATGGGGAACGTGCCGGGCTCGCTCGTCTACTATCCGTCGGTCTCGCTCGAAGCGGCAACCGGGGCCGTGCTCGGCGTCACCGACTGGAGCGCGGGCGGGATCGGCAAGCGTGTGTACGCGATGGTGACGCCGCTCCACTATGCGAGCTATGGCGGCTTCGCCTTGAAGGTCCTCTATGCACTGCTCGGCGCCGGTTCCTGTTTCCTCGTCGTCTCGGGTCTTTCGATATGGCACGCGCGGCCGCATGGGCGCGCCACGATGCAGCATCTCACGACGGGTGTGGTTTACGGTCTGCCCCTGGCGATCGCCGGCCTGCTCGTCGCCGGGCGGGTGGCGGCGCCTGCCTTCGCGGCCGACGAAAGGGGGATGACCCTCTTGTTCCTGCTCTTCTGCTGCCCCGGTGTGGCTTGGCCCTGGCTTCGTGGCGCGGCGCGGGCGGCGAGCGAGATGCTGCTCGGCACCGGACTCTTGTTGGCGGCCTTCCCTGCTCTGACCATCGTTGGCGGCGGGGCCGAGAGTTACCAGGTTTGGGGGGTGGCGGGAGCGCCCGTCGCGACGGCCGACATCGCCGGATTTCTGCTTGGGCTCGGCGCACTCGCCTGGGGCATGGCCGAGGGCCGGCGCTTGCGTCGTCGACATGATAGGGGGGCTGATTTTCAGGACTGAATTCAGTATGCGAATGTGCTACCGATAGGCTCGTATCCGCCCGTATGGTGCGGTTGGTTTTCGAAACGACCCTTGGCCGGTCGATCAGCGGAGGTAGCGATGCGCCTGTCAGAAGAGAAGATCGCCGCGTTCGAGGAGCAGGGATACCTGTTCCTGCCCGAGTGCTTCTCCGAGGAGGAGGTCTCGGTTCTGCGCGACGCCGCGGTCGCACTGTTCCAGACCGAGCGCGAGGAGGTCTGGCGGGAGGACAATGGAGCGCCGCGCACCGCCTTCGCCGCTCATACCTACGACGACGCCTTCGGCGTGCTCGGCGCGCATCCGCGGCTGGTGGAGCCGGTGCAGCAGCTGTTCGGCGAGCCGGTCTACATGCACCAGTTCAAGGTCAACGCCAAGGCGGCCTTCGACGGCGCGGTGTGGCAGTGGCATCAGGACTACGGCACCTGGGCCCGCGACGACGGCATGCCCGAGCCGCGGGCGATGAACATCGCCGTCTTCCTGGACGAGGTGATGGCGATCAACGGCCCGCTGATGTTCATCCCGAAGAGCCATAAGGCGGGAACGCTGGAGGCCGCGCACGACACCCGGACGACGTCCTATCCGCTGTGGACCCTGGACAACGACACGGTCTCGCGGCTGGCGGCCGAGGGCGGCATCGTCGCGCCGACCGGTCCTGCCGGCTCGGTCGTCATGTTCCACGGCAACCTCGTCCATGCGAGCCCGCCCAACATCACGCCCTACCCGCGGAAGATCGTCTATCTGACGCTGTCCGCCGTCTCGAACCACATCACGAAGTTCACGCGCGCGGCCTGGATCGCCCATCGCGACTTCACGCCGATCGAGCCGGTGGCCGACAGCGCGCTCATGGATTTCGCGCGGGAGTATCGCAAAGCCGGGTGACGGGGCCGGCACATGGTCACGGGGCAGCGAGCCAGATCCGGGCTTCCGTCTCCTGGCCGGGGTCGAAATAGCGGACCTCGGCCTTGAAGAAGGGCTTCGACAGCCGCGTCCCCCAGTCCTGCCACGCCTTGTCACCGATGATGGCGACGCGGTCCATGTCGTGCTGATGGCTCATGTCGAAGCGCAGTTCCTGCCACAGGCCGGCTGCGTCCCAGCCATGGAAGTCGCGGAGCTCGATCAGCAGGTGGACCGGCCCGTGCGCGGCGGCGATCCGCTCGAACTCCGGGACGAATCGCTCGTAGTCGGCTTCGGTCAATCTGTCGGACGCCGTGATCGCGACGATGCCGGTGTCCTCGACGGCGAGGGTGAGCATGATGCCTTCCATCCTTGATGGCGCCGGTCTCGAATGCCGCCGCCCGTGCATCCGGGCTACAAATTCCGATGCGGCCGGATAGCGGCGGGATCGGCTCTCGACCGATCTGGGCATCGAGACGCTGCCGACAATGGGGGGATTGATGAAGATCGATGACGTGACGTTGACGCTGTTCCGCTGGGAAGGCATTCCCGCCACCCGCTACAACGAGCATTCGGGCGATTTCGGCGGCGAGAGCCAGCTCGGGCTGCTGAAGGTGCGGACCGACGACGGGATCGAGGGGCACGCCTTTCTCGGCTCGTCGATGTTCAGCGCCGACCAGGACGGGCTCAGCCTGATCAAGAACCTGAAGCCGCTGATCATGGGCGAGGACCCGCGCGATCGGGAAAAGCTCTACGACCGCATCTGGCACAAGCACCGCTTCACGACTCTGCGTGCGATCGGGGCGGTCGACATAGCGCTCTGGGACATCGCCGCCCAGGCCGCCGGCATGCCGCTCTACAAATATCTCGGCGCCTATCGCGACAAGGTCCCGGCCTATGCGTCGTCCGCGGTGCTGCCCTCGGCCGCGGCTTATGCCGAGGAGGCGGTCGCTTTTCGCGACGCCGGCTGGGCCGCCTACAAGATCCATCCGCCGACCCGGTGGCGGGAGGACATCAAAGTCTGCCGGGCGGTCAGGGACGCGGTCGGCGACGACTACACGATCATGCTCGATTCGACCTGGTCCTACACCTACGAGCACGCCGTCCGGGTCGGCCGGGCGATCGAGGAGATGGGGTTCTACTGGTACGAGGACCCGCTGGAGGACGACGACCTCTACGGCTGGATCAAGCTGCGCGAGAAGCTCGACATCCCGGTGATGGCGACCGAGTACTCACCCGGCGGCTTCACCAACTACGTGCCGTGGATCATCAACAAGGCCACCGACTACCTGCGCGGCGACGTGGCGGTGAAGGGCGGCATCACGGCGCTTCTGAAGACCGCGCATCTCGCCGAGGCGTTCGGCATGAACTACGAGGTGCATCACGGCGGCAATTCCTTGAACAACTGGGCCAACCTCCACGTCATCCTGGCAATCCGCAATTGCCAGTTCTTCGAGGTGTTGCTGCCCGCGGACTCGCAGAAATACGGCATCGTCGCCGACATCGATCCCGATGCCGATGGCTTCGTCCACGGGCCGAGCGCGCCGGGCCTCGGCGCCGAGATCGACTTCGGACTGATCGAGCGGATGAAGGTGGCGACGCTACGGTAGCGTCGCCGGGCCGTCCTTACTGTTTGGCCAAATGCTGGAGGGCTTCTTCGACCACCGACAGCAAATGGGTCAGGCCGTAGGGCTTGGTCACCCAACCGAGGGGGCGGACCGACTCGGCGCGTTTGCGGGTGGTCGGATCGCCGTAGGCGGTGGAGAAGATGCAGCGCAACCCGAATCGGGCGAGAAGGGTGCCGGCGATATCGATACCGTCGTCCCCACGCAGGCGGATGTCCATGATCACCAGGTCCGGCGCGCCCGTTTCCGCCATGCGTAGCGCCTCGACCTCCGTCGCCGCGACCCCTACGACCTCGTAGCCGGCATCCGTAAGGATGGCTTCGGAGTCGGCCGCGACGAACCAGTCGTCCTCGACGATCAGAACCCGAGGGGGCGATGAAATGCCGGTGTCGCTGGTCCCTTCGGGGGCCGAACTGGGCCCGCCGGCGGAACCGCCGTCTCTGCCGGTGGTCATCCACCATAGGGGGGCGTCGTTCGAAGCGGCGCCGGTCATGACGGTCAACTGTCGCACGGGCTGCCTCTCACCGTGGCGAATTGTGTGTCCCGGACCCGCGACACCTTCACCGGCACCGCGGAGGGTTCGACAATATTGGTTCATGCCGCCTGCGTCCAAATGAACCTCAACCTTGCCCCTGGGGGCGTTCTTACGGTTCATGCTTCATTGCATTGGTAACGGGTTGGTTAACCGCAGCCGCCCTCGCAGTTCGCAGGCGCCTCGGTAACTTCCAAACAGCCTAGGCGGCCCGAAGTCCTCACGGTGAGCAACTAATTCTTCGCTCGGATGATTCCACCTGGTCGGAGGTTGTTCTAGTCTGCCGCGCGCAGGTCATATGAAGCAGGAGGGCAAGCGGCCGATGCGGTTCAAGGACAAGGTTGCGTTGATTACGGGGGCCGGAAGCGGCATCGGCCTAGCGACGGCACGCCGGCTGGCGGACGAGGGGGCCACGGTCGTTGCGGGACTGCTTGACGGGAGCCAGCGGCCGGCGGTGGAAGGGCTCGACGGTGTCGTCCTCGACGTCACGAAGGAAGCCGACTGGGACCGTGCCATGGCCCATGTCACCGAGGCCCATGGCGGCCTCGACGTCCTGGTGAACAATGCCGGCATCGCCCCGCAGGGTACGGCCGAGGAAACCACGCCCGCGATGTGGGACGCCCTGATGGCGGTAAACCTCAAGGGGCCTTTCATGGGCTGTCAGAAGGCGATCCCGCTGATGCGGGCACGCGGCGGCGGCGCGATCGTCAACCTGGCTTCGATCAACGCCATTCGCGGCAACCGCCGCCTCGTCGCCTATGCCGCGACGAAGGGGGGCGTGCTGGCGATGACCATGTCGCTCGCCCTCGATCATATCGGCGAGAACATCCGCGTGAACTGCGTCTGCCCGGCGACGATCGACACACCCATGGTCAAGGCCCAGATCGAAACGAAACCCGATGTCCAGGCGGAGATCGACGCGCTGATCGCCAAGCACCCGATCGGCCGGCTCGCCCAACCGGAGGAGGTCGCTGCGACGATCGCCTTCCTGGCCAGTTCGGACGCCTCGTTCATGACCGGGCTTGCCATCCCCGTCGACGGTGGCCGCAGCATCCGCTGACGCCATGGCAACGTCGTCATCGCGAGGTCCGAAGGGCCGCGGCGATCCAGCGGTGGGTGCGATGCCGGGCGCCTTTCTTCACTTGCCTTGGATCGCCACGCGGCCTGCGGCCGCTCGCGATGACGGGGCGTGTGCGGGACGCTCTAGGTGAGTTCGGTCGGGGCATTGATCGACCGTCCGTCACCCAATCATGACGCCCGGCCGGCGGGCCGGCCGGTCGACATGCTGGTAATCCACTACACCGGCATGCCCGATTGCGGGGAAGCGCTCGATCGCCTCTGCGATCCCGCGGCGAAGGTGAGCGCGCATTATCTGATCGCGCGTGACGGGACCGCCTGGCGGATGGTGGCCGAAGATCGTCGGGCCTGGCATGCCGGGGTCAGCCGCTGGGGCGGAGTGACCGACGTGAACGGCGCCTCGATCGGCATCGAGCTCGACAATCCGGGCCACGAATGGGGTTACGTCCCCTTCACCGAGCCGCAAATGGCGCGCCTGATCGGCCTCGCCCGCGACATTCTCGACCGTCATCCGATCCCGCCCGTGGGCGTGGTGGGCCATTCCGACGTCGCCCCCAGCCGCAAGACCGATCCGGGGGAGCTGTTCGACTGGCGCCGGCTGGCCGCGGCAGGGATCGGCCTGTGGCCGGAAGACCTTCCGGACGCCGCCGGCCGCGCGTTGGGTCCCGGAGACAGCGGACCGGCGGTCGCCGCACTCCGCCGCGATCTCGCGCGGTTCGGATGGGGGGTCGATGCGGGTGACGACTACGACGCGGTATTGGAGGCGGTCGTGGTCGCTTTCCAGCGCCATTTCCGTCCGGAACGGGTCGACGGTGTCTTCGATCCCGATTGTGCCGCGCGGCTGTCAGGCCTGCTCTTGATTTCCGGAACGGGCGGCCGTAGCTAGGGACGGTCAGACGGCTGGACGGCTGCTCTTCCTTCGGGGAGGGAGGAAAGTCCGGGCTCCACGGAAACACGGTGCCGGGTAACGCCCGGCGGGGGCGACCCTAGGGAAAGTGCCACAGAAAGCAAACCGCCCGCGTCCGCGCGGGTAAGGGTGAAAGGGTGCGGTAAGAGCGCACCGCGCTGCCGGTAACGGTGGCGGCACGGTAAACCCCACCGGGAGCAAGACCAAGTAGGAGTGGCAGGGTCCTTTCGCGGGACCAGGCGGCGTTTCCGCTGCTGCCGCTCGGGTAGGTCGCGCGAGGCGTCCGGTAACGGGCGTCCCAGATGAATGGCCGTCCACTCCGGCGTGGCCGGACGGACAGAACCCGGCTTACAGGCCGTCTGACCCAGTTTTTCCAAGCATCAGAGCACGAGCGCCCTCACCTCGGAACGGTGAGCGGCGCGAATAGTTCTACTCTCTTCGAACAGACCAAGGCTGGACGAACCCTGTCCCCAGCCAAGTCGAAATCCCGGCTGCGACCTTCAGCCGATTAAGAACATCTTGCGAACAAAGATTCGCCGCAATCCTCGATCACTGAAGACGGGTCTGTCCGAAACGGATTCCGCCTGTCTTGGCCATGGTTATTGCGAACAAAAAAAGAACAAAAAGGGACGCTTTGCGAACTACCTCGCTTTTGTGGTTGCGGTCCCACAAAATCCCATGATAACCCGTAATTTCCCAACGCAGACCAAGTCGCCATTGGTGGGGGCAGGTTCCAATACCCGAGTAGCGGGACAGAGGGCAGAGATGGGGGGCAGGCGCTGTGGCGCTGTTTTCGTCGACTCACATCAACAAGGTCGACCGCAAGGGACGGTGCTCCGTGCCCTCCGCCTTCCGCGCCATTCTCTCTGCCAAGGAACAGCAGGGTTTCCACGCGCATCCGTCGTTCAAGCATCATGCGATCGACTGCCTGGGGGCGGACGAGGTCGAGGCGCTGTGGAAGCGCATCAATGCCCTCGACCCGTACTCGGACGAGCGCGAGCAGCTGATCTGGTCGACCATTTCGAGCGGGCAGGATGTCCAGATCGATCCGGACGGCCGCATCGTTCTCTCCGAAGCCCTGCGCGACTACGCCCGTATCGATGGCGAAGTGGCGTTCGTCGGCATGGGTCCAAGTTTTCAGATATGGAATCCGACCACGTTCGAGGAGACGCGGCAACAAGCTTTTGCAAACGCGCGCAATGCCGCCATGGCGCTGCGCGGTACGGCGTCCACCGGTGGGGGCTCCGGCACGTGACGGGCGCGATCTCCTCCCGTCGCGACGGTCACGTGCCGGTTCTTTTACCGGAAGTGCTCGATCATCTCGCGCCACGCGACGGCGCACTCTATTGCGACGGCACGTTCGGTGCCGGCGGCTATTCGGCCGCGCTCCTGGACGCTGCCCGGACGCGCGTCGTCGGTATCGACCGCGATCCCGATGTTCAAGTCCATGCCGATCGTCTAGGTCAGCGCTTCCCCGGCCGCTTCACCTTCCTTCGCGGCCGCTACGGCAGCATGGACGAGGCCCTGGCGGAAGCCGGCCTTGAGGGCGTCGACGGCGGTGTGGTGCTCGATCTCGGCGTCTCGTCGATGCAGATCGACATCCCGGAGCGCGGGTTCTCGTTCAGCCAGGATGCCGCGCTCGACATGCGGATGGAGAGGAGCGGTCCGACCGCCGCGGACATCGTCAACGAATTCTCCGAGGCCGATCTCGGGGCGATCATCCGCGACCTGGGCGAAGAGCGCTTCTGGCGCCGCGTCGCGCGCGCCGTTGCCGCCGCCCGGCGCGAGGCACCGATCGAGAGCACCGGCCAGCTCGCCGCGATCGTCCGGCGGGTGGTGCCGACCGCGAAGGATCGTATCGATCCCGCGACCCGTACCTTCCAGGCGCTCCGCATGTTCGTGAACGACGAACTCGGTGAGTTGGAGCGCGGACTGGACGCGGCGGAGCGGGTCATGACCGACGGTGCGCGGCTGGTCGTCGTCAGCTTCCATTCCCTGGAGGATCGGGTGGTCAAGGTGTTCCTTCGTCAGCGGAGTGGCGGCGGGGCGCGGCCTTCGCGGCACCAGCCGGAGACGGCGGAGACCGGTCCCCAAGCGACCTTCACCCTGATCACCCGCAAGCCGGTCGTGCCGGGCGAGGCGGAATGCCAGGCCAACCCGCGCGCGCGGTCGGCGAAGCTGCGGGCCGCCGTCCGCACGGCGGCGCCGGCCTGGGCGGAAAGGGCGGCGGCATGATCCGGGCGACCATGGCCGTATGGCTGATTCTGGTGCTCGCCGCGAGCGGGGGCCTCTACTACGTCAAATATCGGGTTCAGCGGCTCGAGCAGCAGCTCCGCACGCTCAATCAGGCGGTGGTCCGCGAGCAGGAGGCGATTCACGTCCTCAAGGCCGAATGGAGCTACCTGAACAGGCCGGAAAAGCTCGCCGAGCAGGTCGAGCACCATCTCGACCTCGGTCCCATTCCCGGCGGCCAGGTCGGGACCATCGACAGTCTTTCCTACCGGCTGCCGGCAATGATCGGCGGCGAGATGCTGACGGCTGAGACGGTGACACAGGCGCCGAAAACGGGCGCTCAGGAGTCCGGACGATGATGGAATCCGACGATCTGGTCCGCGACGATCTCGCGCGGTCCGAAGCGGTCGCCCAGGAAGCGCGCCGCAATGCCCGCCGGATCGAGCTCGTCGGAACGCGCAGCCGTGCGGTCGAGGTCGGGCGCAGCCGGCTTGCGGCCG
>MDTD01182951.1_pt1 | contig 134209 bp, 105 predicted proteins | sample 811221 | NCBI WGS metagenome assembly MDTD01 (sample SAMN05326646, study PRJNA326480) | marine metagenome | isolation source: seawater | place: Pacific Ocean: South West | collected 2011 | reverse complement strand
ATAAAAACAGTTTTTTTCATTTCAATTGATTTTATGATTAGTGACCAAATATAATGAATACTTACCTTGTTGACCCATAACTGTTTTATATATTTATCATATGAACTGGTTAATCAAATATTTAAGCTGGATTGGTTTTGCAATATTGATTGTTTCTTTTCCTTTTTTTTCTTTTTGGAGTTCTCCCGAGACAGAGGGCATTTTTGAAATTATTTTTTGGATTGGATTTATTTTAATAGGTGTAAGTCAATTATGGAATGAGTTTGGAAAGTAATAGTTAAATAAATCATATTTATGAATAATGATTTGATAGAAAAAGCAAAGGAGGTTCTAAATGGTAATTATCAAGAGGGAGGATTTACAATACCAAGTAAAAATCTTTATCCTTTTCAGTGGAAATGGGATTCAGGGTTTATTGCATTAGGCTATGCTCATTATGATATTGAAAAGGCAAAAAAAGAGATAGAAACTATTTTAGATGCTCAGTGGATTAATGGTTTTATTCCTCATATAGTTTTTCATAATGATAGTGATACATATTTCCCCGGACCAAATTTCTTTAAATCTGAACTAAGTCCTTATGCATCAAAAAAATATCGCTCATCAGGAATTACTCAACCTCCTGTTTTTGGTTTTGTTCTTGAAAAAATCTATGATATATCTAAGAGAGAAAAATCAGTTTTAGAATTTATTGAGAGGCAAATTGAAAAAGTATATCTGAACCATTTATATTTTTACCGTAATAGGGATATAATGGATGAGGGCTTAGTTTATATATACCATAATTGGGAGTCAGGAACAGATAATTCTCCAATATGGGATGGAATATGGGAGACTATTAATTCCCCTAAGTATGAATTCAAGAGAAAAGACACAGACCATGTTAACGCTTCTGAACGTCCTACTAAAACAGAATATAATAACTATATCCATATACTTGAGATAGCTAAGAGATATAATTATGATGATAAGTTAATTGCAGAAAACTCTCCTTTTTTAGTTCAAGACCCTTTATTTAATTCAATTTTATTTCGTTCTAATGAGGGATTAATTAAATTGTTTAAATTAATAGGAGGACATGATGAAAAAATAAACTATTTAGAAGAGAAGCAAGCCAAAGGGATTCAAAGCCTAAACGAAAAATTATTTAATCAAAATCTAGGGGCATATACTCATTATGATCTTAGAAATAATAAATCAATCCCGCTGATTTCATCTTCATCATTTACTCCAATGTTTTGTGGTGCTCCTGATAATGAAATAGTTGATGTAATAACTAAAACTTTAATTCATAAATTTGGGAAACCCGAAAATTATTTATGCTCTTCATTTGATCCTACAAATAATAATTTTAATCCTTCTAAATATTGGAGAGGACCAATTTGGATTAATCTTAATTGGATGATGTATCAAGGATTTAAAAGGTACGGATATGATCAATTAGCTAAAAGAATTAGAAATGATTCCATTGAGCTGGTTAAAAAAAATGGATTTTATGAATATTTTGATCCAAGAAAAACTAAACTTGAAAAAAGAGCCTATGGAGGAGATAACTTTTCATGGACTGCCGCATTAATTTTAGATTTTATTTTAGAAAAATAAAAATTGAATGAATTATATTGATTACACTGTAATAGTTTTTTACCTAATTATTTTTTTAGGAATAGGTTTTTTGTTTAGAGAAAATAAAACTTCGAAAGATTATTTTCTTGGCGGCAGAAGTATAGGATGGTTTCCTTTGAGCTTATCTACAATGGCCACTCAACTCTCTGCAATTAGTTTTATTTCCGCTCCTGCATTTGTTGGGTTGAAAGATGGAGGTGGACTTCAGTGGCTCACCTATGAATTTGCTGTTCCTTTAGCCATGGCATTTCTTATGATAACCCTTATCCCCACTTTATATAAATCGGGGGTTGTAAGTGTTTATGAATATCTTGAAAAACGATTTGATTCGTCTTCAAGACTTTTGATAAGTATAGTCTTTCAAATTAGCCGTTCTGTTGCAACAGGGGTAATGGTATATACAATGGCACTTATTCTTCAAGCTACTATAGGAGTTGATTTTTGGATTTCAATTTTGATAATTGGCTTGATAACTTTGATTTATTCTTTTCAAGGGGGAATGAAGGCTGTAATCTGGGGTGATGTTATTCAAATGATAATTCTATTTTTAGGAATCATAATGTGTTTAGCATTTGGGTTAAATGAACTTGGAGGGATAGATAATTTTCTAACTCAAGTTGATAAAGATCGAATCACTACAGTAGATTTTGGGAAGTGGGGATTTAGCAACAACAACAATGATGATGAGTTTGGATTTTGGCCTATGGTTATTGGAGGATTTTTCCTTTATGCTTCTTATTATGGAACTGACCAGACACAATCACAGCGCTTATTATCCTCAAAAAACATGGGGACAATTAAAAAGTTATTATTTGCCAACGCACTTTTTAGATTCCCTATAACATTAACATATTGTATCATGGGATTAATTCTTGGGACTTTATTTTTTCAAGACATTGGTTTTCAGAATTCACTCAATGAAGTTTATTCAAACAATATAGCTTCGTTAGAAGGTAAAAAAGCTGATTTAATGGTACCGGTTTTTATTACGAACTATCTTCCTAATGGAATGATTGGAGTATTAATTGTTGCTATTATGTCAGCAGCGATGTCATCGCTTAGTTCTACAATAAATTCCCTATCGGCAGTTACAATGGAAGATTTTGTTAAACGATTCAATCCAACCATATCTGATAAAAGATATGTGCTAAACTCTAGAATTTTTTCTCTGTTTTGGGGTTCAGTTTGCTTATTTTTTGCCTTTTTAACTGGTAACATAGAGGGTACAGTAATTGAAGTTATAAATAAAATAGGATCTGTTTTCTACGGACCAATGTTAGGAGCATTTATCCTTGCAATAATGACAAAAAAAACTCATGCTTTAGGAGCTAATATTGGAATAATATCCGGAGTTATTTTAAATATTTATTTATGGTTATATGTCCCCAGTATTTTTTGGTTTTGGTGGAATGCTATAGGATGTTTTATAACAGTATCAATTGGAATCTTATCTAGCAAATTAATTAAGAGAAAAATCACTGAAAGTTTAGAACTTAGTTATTATGCAGGGAAGAGAGATATTGCTCTTTTATTTCTTTACTTTTCTTTCATTGTCGGACTAAGTATATATCTGCCAAATTTATTTTTTGAGTAAAATTTTTTTGATATCAGTTATTTAATCATAGGTTAAATGATTTTGTATATTTAACTGATAAAGTTTTGGATTATGAAAAAAATTGGAATTTTTTGTCTATTTCTTTTTATTATTTCTGCTTGTCAGACTGAAATTAAAAATGATGACATTACAATCATTGATGATTCAATTACATCTATTATTAATAAATCTTCAAAAATTGAAATAATCGCTGATTCATTAATTGTTTCTGAGGGCCCTTTATGGGACGAAAAATCAAAAAGTTTAATTTTTACAGATGTAGCTCAAAACAAAATGTTTACTTGGAATGAAAAAGATGGTGTACAAGATTATATTATTCCATCTGGATATACTGGATACTCTCCAACATTTGAAAAGGGTTTAAATGGGGCGAATGGAATTGCGTTTAATAAATCTGGAGATATAGTTATTTGTCAACATGGTGACAGACGGGTTGCTCTGATTCCGAATCAAAAAACAAATAATCCAAATTTCACAACTATAATTGATAACTATGGTGACAAAAAATTTAATAGCCCAAATGATTTATCTATAGCTTCAAATGGAGATATCTATTTTACTGATCCACCCTATGGTTTTTTTCAAATGGCTAGTTCTTCATTTGATAACAGGTATAAAGAATTAGATTTCAATGGCGTATACAAGTTATCTGCAGGAGGAGATTTGAGCTTGATTTCTAAAGAAATGTCCATCCCCAACGGAATTGTTCTTTCATTAGATGAAAAGTATGTTTATGTAAACAATTCTGATTCTGAAGATCCAAAGATTATGAAGTTTGATACCGAAAATTTTCAAGGAGAGCTATTTTTTGACGGAAAGGAATTAGCTAAAAAATATCAAGGAGGATTTGATGGCCTGAAGGTTCATTCATCTGGGAATATATTTTCAACTGGTCCTAATGGAATTCTTATAATTTCCCCACAGGGCGATTTACTGGGGACAATAAATTTTGGTGGAGGTATTACAAATTGCAATTTTGACACTAATGAAGAGTATCTTTATGTAACAGCATTTTCCTACGTAGCGAGAATTAAATTGAAATAATATGGCTTATTTTTTATCTCTTTAGTATAAAAGAAACAAGGAGTAAGACGATTCCTACCCCAAGGACTACCTCGCTGTTATCAATTAAGAATTCTGATATCGATAGGACTACCCCTACAATGATGATAGTAATTCCAATACTTCTAATTCTATATTTATTCATAATTACAAGTATAAGTAATTAACTAAATTAAAATTTATAATTTAATTCTATACCAATTAACCTTCCAATTTCTGGAGCGAAATATCTTAGTCTATTTAAATAACTTCTGTATTCCAAATCAAGAATATTATCAATGTAGATTCGGGCATTGATCTTCTCATAAAATTGCCTTTCAATATCAAGACCCAAAAGATGATAGTCTTTCGGTGTTTCGCTGATATCAACCTCCATCTGATTTATTGCCCCATTAATTAAATAATCATAATCAAAATTTTGATTAGGGAAGTTTTTTTGTTTAGCAACGTATTCACTTTTCATTCTTAAAATGAAAGGAGTCTTTTTTGAAAGATCAAAAATTAATTGATTTTTTATATCAAGAGGAGGAATATCAACTAAGGGGGTATTCCCATCTTCAAAAGCTTCAATCATAGAGGCAGAAGATTTTAAATTAATTTTATTTGAAATTTCTAATTTAATGTCAAAATCAAGACCTCTCATGTTTACACTAGGGATTTGTCTATATTCTCTTTTAAGGAAGGCACCTCTTGCAGTTTTTTCAAATCCATCATAAGTTGGCTCAAGATTAATATAATTTTTAATTATTGAGTTGAACCCTGTAAAAGAGTAACTAAATGGCCCCTTTTTCTTTTCAAACGAAACAATGAATTTAAAAGCCTTTTCAGGTACTAATCTCAAACTTCCTAGCTCAATTGTTGCCATTGAATGATGAAGACCATCACTAAATAATTCAGCAGCATTTGGAGATCTTGAAGTATAAGCTATATTTAAAATAGCATGAATATGATCTTTTATTTTTTTATTTATTCCAAAAGTTGAGGATAAGTTTTTGAAAGATTTAATCTGTTCCGTTAGATAATTACCTATACTTGTCTCAAACAGAATGGTCGATTTATAGTCATCATCATACCCCAGTTCATTCCATCGATCAATGGCATAATATTTTTTTGCATTTATATAATCAATATCAAAACGGAGACCACCTTCAATTCTAAAACTATCAGAGTAATTAAATTCGGAAATACCATATAAACCTAACTTGAGTTTTTGATGATCAGGAATTAATCTTCTTAAACCAGTATTTGGATTTGAAAAATTATCTTGAAATTGAAATGAAGCACCGTATTTCCATGCAAATCTATTTTTGTTAGTTAATAACATATTAAAAAGTAAATCATGTGTTTGCAGATGTATATTCAAACCAGCTTGATTTCTATATTCTCCTCGCCTTAGATCAAATTCTTCTCTATGATTTGACTGATAAGAATAATTTAAATCCCATCTTTTTCTTTCATGACTTTTGTTTTTGATGAAAGCCGAAAAATTATGATGTTGAACTAATTGATGTGGACTATTTATTTTTCTTGTGTAAGGCCTAATATCAAGTGGAATTTGAGAGTTAATAGCTCGGGCCAAATCCCCTAGATTTCCGACATGGGAAGACATTAAAATCCCTAATTCATTTCTGAAAAAACTATATCTAGCTCCCCATTCTTTTGTAATTTTATTTTTTGCAAAGAAAATAGATCCTGCAATCTTTCTAGCTCCACTATTTGATAAATTATAGTTTTTAGAGTTATAATCCCCATTAGATTTAAGAGATATGCTAGCTCCATAATTATTTCCATTATTTGATGATCTAATAATTTTAGATATAAAATATATCCCTTTTCCATTATCATTATATCCTAAACTATTATATCCATACAAGGAATCCTGTACAAAATTTTTATCATAATTAATTTTAATTAAACCACCAATTGCATCTCCAGCATATTTTAAAGTTCCAGCTCCTTTTATTAATTGAATACTTTCGATACTACTTAAATCGATGCTTGGAGCATGGTCAACTCCCCACTCGTTGTCTTGTAAACGTATGCCATTATTTATTATCCCTATTCTACTACCAGTTAGCCCATGTAATACTGGTTTGACTATTGAATTTCCAGTTTTATAAGAAGAGACTCCAGATAGCTGCTCTATCGCATCTCCTAAACTTTTTGATTTATACCGCAATGCTTCTTCACTAGTCATTAGAGTTTCAATACTAGAAATACCCTCACTCACAATAGATTCTCCCATAACTATTATTTCCTCAAGCTCTGTTAGATGATGTTCTAAATAAAATTTTTTGACCTCTTTTCTTGGTATTGAAATTTTCGTATTTATTGTTTTACAGTTAGGATGGGAAATGATTATTGAGTACTCTCCCCTACAAAGATTTTCAATAACAAATTCTCCAATCTCATTTGAAAAGACTTCAATTTCTTCACCTTCTATTTCAATTTTCGCATCAGATAAATTTTCATTTAAATGAAGATCAAAAATTTCTCCATAAAAAGAATAACTACATTCTTGGGAATAAGAATGCACACAAAAAAATATTTGAATGAATAAAAATGCTTTTTTCAAAACGCAATACTTTTATATTCAAATTTCAAAGCCCTTCAAAGGCTTTGAAATTCAAATAAATTTACGATAAAGTAGGAGCTTTACTGTATTGAGATAGGGAAATTAACCTCCAGATCTGTTCCACCGCCAAATTGGGCTCTTGTACTCCCTGATTTACTACTTGGGCCATGGATAAGATAAACTCTAACGGTTCCTGATTCTGCATCTCCAGTTGTCCAAGAGGTATTAATATTGATAGGTATACCATCTGAATCAGATACATCGTTTGTTGCAGATTGAATTGTCAAATTTGAGATTCCAGCTAATTCATAAAAAACAAAATGTTCATCTGCTTCTTCAATAATTTCTGTGGTTACATTTTCCACATCACTTGGATTAGATGCGTTATATGCATAAAAACCAACCTGATAGGTTTTATTTGCATCTATATTTATAGTGGGTATGGTTGACCCTTCATCCCATGTAAATGTTTCGCTATTTGATCCTTCTACAAAAGTTAGACTTACCCTATTTATCTCCTCGTGCTCATGAATTTCCTTTGGATCATCTTTAGAGCAACTTTGAGATATAAAAAGAATTGATAAAATAATTAAATATTTTTTTGATGTCAATAAATTGATATTATTTAGTTTCATGATTATTTATTTAAATGAAATATTAAAAAACCTCCAATTTAAATTGGAGGTTTTTATTATTTGATTAGCAATGTTTTATGCGTAGTAATCAGCGTCATTTTCTTTTGTGAAATCAATGTTCATACTATGGTCATGACCATCATGGTCATCATGATCATCATGATCATCTTTTTCACAAGAGATTAAAACTGAACCTACTAGCATAAAAAATAAGAATATATACTTTTTCATTTTAAAAATTTTTAAAATTATTATTGGTTTTTGAATTATTATTACTTTAAACTTTCTATGAAATAATGGCCGTGGGAGGGCCTCTTTCATTAGTTAAACAAAAATAGTTTATAGAATAATAATTGCTTTTATTTGGTATTCTTTTAGTTAAAAATTCAGGAGAATTTTTTGAAGAATAATATTTTTTTAGATCAGCTAGTTGGTTGTTAAATGTATACTCAAACAAACAAGAGGATTCATCTTTATGGAAATGTGTTTTACTTTCAAAACAAAAAGTTTCTTGTTGATGATCATTAGAGAGATGAATACCCTGCAAAATTGACGGAGTAAATAAAACCCCAACAAGAAAATATGAAATAAAAGATTTTATCAAATTAGTTTTTATTATATCAAATATAGTTAATTATTTAATGACTCCAACCACCAATAGGAGTCCTATACTCTGGGCTCCATGCCTTTAGCCTATCTTTTAGTTGCTCAGTAGAATTTCCAGTTATAATAAATGATTCAAGAGTGAACATCTCTAAAAAAGTTTTCATGTTTGGTCCACCTTCAAAGTTATCTGCGTGCTTTATTGCAGCTTCCGAAGTCAGATATTTTTCTATGAGCGTTACTTTTTTACCATCTCCTGAAATATAATAACCATAATCATAACCTTCCGGCTCATTCTTTCTCATTAGGGAGGTAAGCTCAGAAAGAAAGGATTTAATTTCATTTAGTTTTTTCCCCTTATTGATTCTCATTTCAATTAAAAAAGATATTTTTTTAGAAGTATTGTTTTGAGCATTTCTTGCAGTAGCTTCATTTTCAAATGCCGTCATATCAAAAAACTGGAATTCTTCAATGATTTTATTTCCTTCCCATTGGTATGATATGTGAAATGGAATATTGATTTCTTGACCAGTGTATTTACCAGTTGCGCTAAAATTATTCCAAATGGATGTCCATACTTTGCCATTGGAATAATAGTTTGTTTCAATTTCTGACCCATCTGCATCTCCATCTGAAGATTCAAAAGTTATATTATCAAATAAATCATACATATCTTTTATACCAAGAATAAAACTTGATTTATCAAATTCCATTTCTTTTGGATTAACCATTTTCATTTTATCAGAGAAGACCTCTTCAAGATATTCTATATTTTCTGCTGATACTTCCTCAAAAATTTTTTCAATGATTTTAGACTTTTCATCAGTCACCTTGATTTTAGCAAATTCTTGACCACATGACAATAGTAAACTTAGAACAGCTATAAGAGCAAAATTTTTCATTTTTAATTTATTTATGATTAATAAATAGCAATTTAAAAAAATGCTAGGTTTTTCTGTATTCTTAATCTTAAAAAAATCACTTGAGGGGGGGATTTCTTATTAAGCACTTTTAGGATTTATTTATTTTTTTGTAACTTTAAGATACTTTTAAACACCAGCCAACACGGGGTGTATAAATAAAGCGTGAGCGGGGTGGTGTACAACGTACCCTGTGACAAATAAAGGTTGCATTAGTCTAACGTTAAATTTTTGACCATGAAAGTTAAAACTTACACGGTTGCGTTAGAGGCTAATCAAGGCCATGCTGACGCAATAATGGGAATGCTAAGAAGAAAAAAATCTGCGCCCCAAATACGTGTTTCTAAATTTAGAAAAAGATCAAAGCAAGTTGAATTGGTATAGACAATTCCAGTAGTGTACCATAATTTAAATTTTTAATTGATTTATTATTAAGATGGTACTGTAGAAACCAGGAGTATTTTCTTCTTCCATAACGATTAATCTTATAGAAACTACTTCTGGTTTTTTTAAATGCTATTTTATAATATTTAATTGTAAGAAAAAACCCTCCACTTTTGTGAAGGGCTTAAATTATTAGTGTAGTGTAGCGGTTTCGATTGCTCCCCCTCTTGGGCTCGAACCAAGGACCCTCTGATTAACAGTCAGATGCTCTAACCAACTGAGCTAAGGAGGAATGTTACTGCTTATAGGTTTGAATGTTTTTTTAAGATAGAACTCTAAAATTAAAAAGTCAGTTATATTTATCTTAAAATATCATCTTTTAATTACCTTATAACAGCAGGCAAATATAACATCAAAAATAAAATAAAAAAGTCTAAAGTCTAAATACTTTAAATTGGGTTTTAAGTTATCTTAAGAACCTGGAATAAAGTTATGTTTCCATTTTCTTAATTAGGGCCTTCTGTCCTCTATAGATAAAACCTCTCTTTCAGGAGATCCAGTGTAAGCAGATAATGGGCGAATAATTTTATTATCAGCAGTTTGTTCCATGATATGAGCTGTCCATCCAGTAATTCTGGACATAACAAAAATTGGGGTAAACATCTCAATATCAAACCCCATCATATAATATGCTGGCCCTGCAGGAAAATCTAGATTAGGATAGATATTCTTCTCTTTAATCATTGTACCTCTTAGGATATTAGAAATTTGTATCCACTTCTCACCCCCAGTAAAGGAAGCAATTTTTTCAGCATATTTTCTCATAGTGGGGACTCTTGAATCTCCAGACTTATATACTCTGTGTCCAAAACCCATGATTTTACTCTTATTTTTTAAAGCATCTAAAATCCAATCTTTTGCATTTTTAACCTCGCCTATTTCTTTTAGCATATGCATGACTTGCTCATTAGCACCTCCATGTAAAGGTCCTTTTAATGCGCCAATGCCACCACAAACTGCAGAGTATATGTCAGATGTAGTAGAAGTGATTACTCTGGTCGCAAAAGTAGAGGCATTAAAAGAATGCTCAGCATAGAGAATTAATGAAACATCAAAGGCCTTGATCACTTCCTTTGCAGGAACTTTACCAAAACACATATGAAAGAAATTTTCTGAAAATGACAAATCATTCCTAGGTTCAATAAACGGTTTTCCAATTTTATGTCTGTATGCAGCAGCAATAATAGTTGGAATCTTAGCTAACATGCGGATGTATTTATCCATATTTACAGCTGGAGAATTATTCCAAATTCTGTCGTCTTCCATGCCTAAATATGAAACACCTGTTCTTAAAGTATCCATTGGGTGAGACCCTTTAGGAAATTTATGAATCACATCTAATAGATCTTTAGAAATGTTTCTATATTCTTTTTCTTTTTTAATGAAATCAGTTAATTCATTTGATGAAGGCAATTCTTTATTAACCATTAAGAAGGCAACCTCTTCCCAACTACATTTCTCACATAAATCCTGAACAGCATATCCTCTATATGTCAACGAATTTGTTTCAGCCATTACCTTTGATACTGACGTTTCATCAGTTATGACTCCTGCCAACCCTTTAGCTACTTTAATATTTTCAGCCATTTTCAGGATGCTTTATTGTTCTTTTTTAAGTTTGAAATTATACAAACTTTTGTCATAATTATTATAAGCTTTATAGTCTAATACTTCATATAATCTAGATCTAGTTTGCATGATGTCAAGAATAGCATTTGCACTTCCTGTTTCTTTAATTGATTTAAGTCCTTTCTCCACACTATACATGGCTAATCTTTGCGTAGTTACAGGATATATTACTATGTTAGCTCCTAGATTCTCCAATTCTTTTCTAGTTAATAATTTAGATTTACCAAACTCTGTCATATTAACCAATAAAGGAGCATTTACTGCTTTTTTGAAAGCTTCAAATTCTGCTTTTGACTCCATCGCCTCAGGGAAAATCATATCTGCTCCGGCATCAACATAAGCCTTTGCCCTGTCAACCGTAGAATCAAACCCGTCTACTCCTCTAGCATCTGTTCTCGCTATTACCAAGAAATTGTTATCATTTCTGGAATCTACAGCAGCTTTTATTTTCTTAACCATTTCGCCCCTATCAATTAATTGCTTACCATCTAGATGACCACATCTTTTAGGACTGACTTGATCTTCAATGTGACAACCTGCTATTCCTGCATTTTCAATTTCTTGAATCGTACGAACCACATTCATCATTTCTCCAAAACCAGTATCCACATCCATTATTGTAGGTAGAGATGTTACCTTGGCAATGTTACCTGCAAATTGGGTAACTTCAGTCATTGTTGTTAATCCAATATCAGGTAAACCAAGAGAGTTTGCCATTACAGCCCCAGAACAGTATACTCCGTCAAAACCATATTGTTCAACTATCATGGCAACCATTGGATTGAAAGCTCCTGGGAATTCCAAAAGTTTTCCAGAGTTTAAAGCAGCTCTAAAATCTGCTCTTTTTTGTTGATGAGTTTTTTTATTTATGATCATTATTAATTTTTTAATTTTTATTATCCAATTCCATTTATAAACTTTTCATTAGAAAGAAAAAGGACGCAACTCAATTTTTTAATTCATTAAAATATACCTTTTGTATCCAAGATACTATTGGATAATTCAGCAACTTGAACGTTAATTTCTTTAACTTCTTTAGGTGTTAAATTACTCAAATTCTCAACTAATCCTATGAATCTGTTCCTCTCTTCTGTTTTTATTAAGTCTTTGGTTAACATATCAAATTTATCAATATAGTTATCTCTTTTGAAAGGTTTAGCCCCCCCAGGGTGCGCATTAGCTCTTTCGATTTTATCCTCTATAATTTTTCCATCATTCATGGTAATAATAACTCTTCCCCCAAATGCTTTTTTACTAGGATCTTTTGCGTGGTAAATATCTGTCCAGTATGGCTTTTCTATCGTAGAAATTTTATGCCATAAACTAATTGTTTCAGAGTTTTGGGCTTTGGCTCGATCATAAGAGTCAACATGATGCCATCTTCCATCTAGTAAAGCAACAGCAAAAATATACATGATTGAATGATCCAGTGTCTCTCTGGATGCATTTGGATCCATTTTTTGGGGATCTTCTGCTCCAGTTCCAATCACATAGTGAGTATGGTGAGAAGTTTCAATCAATATATCTTTGATTTGAGAGAAATCAGAAATATGTTTTCTCATTCTAAATGCCAAATCAATTAATGCTTGAGACTGGTACTCTGCTGAATGCTCTTTAGTGTAGGTTTCTAATATTGCTCTTTTCTCCTCTCCTGGACCAGGTAAAGGAACTGTATAATCAGAATCAGGTCCGTCTAATATCCATGCTAATATTGAATCTTCACCTTCATAGATAGGAGAAGGAGAACCCTCTCCTCTCATAGCTCTATCAACGGCTTCAATAGCTAATTTAGCTCCATGAGCAGGAACATATGCTTTCCATGAAGAAATATCCCCTTTCCTAGATTGTCTTGTTGATACAGAAACATGTAATGCTTGCTGTATAGCTTGGTATGTAGTTTCTACATCTAGATTTAACATTGCACAAATACCAGCAGCTTGGGCTGGACATAAATGTGCTACGTGGTCAATTTTATGTTCGTGTAAGCAAATTGCTTTAACTAAGTTAACATGAACTTCATAAGAAGCAATGATGCCTCTTAATAAGTCTCTACCAGATTTATCTAATTGTTGAGCAACAGCTATTATAGCTGGGATAGAATCTGCTGGATGGGAATAATCTGCTGCTAGGAAAGTATCATGGTAATCTAATTCTCTGACAGCAGTACAGTTTGCCCATGCAGCCCATTCTGCATGAAATTTTTGATTATTAGGCATTCCAAAAATAGATGCACCTCTATTGTCATGTCTTGGATGATTTACTGCCATCGCTCTTGCATTAGCTACTGGATCTCTTTCAAGAGAGGCTATTGCAACCGAGGCGTTATCAATAATTCTATTGATAACCATATCCTCAACTTCAGGAGATATTTTAACATCTTCACAGACCATATTAGCTATTTTATAAGCTAATTGTTCTTCTTTCGATAAGTTTTCTTTAGAGCTATAAACTCTTAATTTGTGATTAATCATTCCCATATTTAAAAACTTATAAGCTGTTTTGATTTATTATAAAATCTTTACATAATTTACAGAGCAAAAGAATATAATAAATTTACTGAATTTATATCTTTTTGTTTTGAGTTTTTACCAGAGAATAATCAGAAGATTACTTAATATAAAGGTTAAGCCAGAAAAAATCATTGCAAATTTATTCTTTTCAAAAGCACCCATATTTATTTTATCGTTATTTTGGATGATAACGATGAAAACATTTACAATTAAAAGAAGTAGGATCATGTTATTGATCATATCGGCTTTAGTTAATATTTGAACACTTGGGATAGTTGATTCAACAAAATACCTATTACCTATTGCTCCAAAAATTCCTCCAACTGTTAAGCTAATTCTAGATTCAAATTCTTTTTGTGGAATAATAAATACAATCCATGATATCACAAATGATAGTATTGATCCTAAGAAAAGTTTTAAAAAAAGCCATGACCCATCTCTAGAGATTACTATTTCAAAGTTTCCAGTTGGGAAAATTTGATAACGCATATCTGATGTAGGTGAAAAGTAATCATAGATTCCACTTGAGACATAAGTATTAAAATAGTTAATTCTATCAATTTTGTATCCGTCTTTTAAGCCAATCATATTTTTAGAAAAACTTGCAGGAAATTCTTTTGATTCGTTTAATCGTACAATTGAAGAATCCTGCTGAGCGATAAATCTTATGACAATTTTTTGTTCATCAAATGGATAATCTCTGAGATCCCAGTTATGATAAAAGCTATTTTCCACACTTCCATAATATTGACTGAATTTACCATCATATCCTGGCTCAAAAAATTTTTGATCTTTGTTTGTCTTTTGCCAAAAATAAAATTCTAAATCAGTGATTTTGGTTTGATCTGATTCAATGTAATCAAGTTTTAATAATTTTCTTAAATCAACAAGATCTGTCGTTTTGCCAGAAAAAGTATTATAAACAGTATCATATTTTGAGTAAGCAGCCCAATCAAACTTGGTAAAAAATTGTGTATTTCTTGTATCAAAATCATAAATATCTTTTAAAATAAATTCTAGTTCAACATCCATTGGATAATCGAGTTCATCCTCTTTGGTTAAAAAGAGATAAGGGGAGGGATATCCACTTTTTTGATAGGGAATACTATCTAAGCTAAATGCTTTATTATAATCTTCCTTTGGATCCTCGATAGATCGAACTTGTTTAATAAACGCTCTTAATCTGTACAAATCAGCAGAATCAGGATAATTTTCAATACCCTTTGACAAAATTTCAATTGATTTTTCAGGAAAACTTTGGAAAAATCCCCTTGCTTGATTCAAATAATCATTTTCTGACATTTGATTAAATCCAAAAAAAGGAGATATTAATAAAATTAAAAATAAACTTTTCTTAAAGTTTTTAAAGATAAACACAGAGAGGTCTATTCAGTTTTTTCTTCAGCAGTATCTTCTCTATAAAATTCCTCGTCTTCATCAATCCAAATGAAGTCACTATTTACTGCTTCAGTTACAGGATTATATACCACTTCAAGGTATTTTAGTCTTTTCAAACCTCTAACTTTGGTTTGTACTATGAAGGTATGAAAGTGAAATTTATCAAATGGGCTTAAAAAGGTATTGTAATTATCCCAAATGATATTTCTTGAATATTCAACATTGGAATACTTTGATTTTACAAAGGCACGAATCCTTGTATTAATTTCCTTTACATTTTTTGGGATTATTTCATCTTCACTAAGTTCTCGTATTTGTAACTCCTCTAAGAAACCTTCATGTTCATTGACAAAAGAAGCAATATTTGCCTTTTGATCTTGATTAGCAATTTTTAAAGATTCAAGATCTGGATCTTTAGTTTTATTTTCTTCCTCTTGTACATAAAATTCTTCATCATTAGGGAACCATCTAAAATCACTACTTATTTTATTAGTGAAGGGATTATAAATAACTTCTAAATATTTTAATCTTTCAATGTCTTGTTTTTTTCGAACTATGATTTGATCTCTCTCTCCACTAACCATCTTGTGAACTTTAACTTGAACAATAAAAACATGAAAATGAAATTTATCTGAGGGACTTAAAAAAGTCGTGTAAGAATCCCAAATGATATTTCTTGTAAGTTCTACATTTGGATACTGTTCTTCTACAAAAAATCTAATTTTTTTGTTTATTTCCTTAATATTTATTGGGACTATTTCACCATCTTCGTTTTCTTCAAAACCGTTATGCTCTGAAACAAAATCCTCTATTTTTACTTTATCAAGCTGAGCAAAAGATGAATAAGAAATCCAAAAAGCCAAAAACAATGCAAAGAAGGAAATATTGATTCTCATAAAGCTATTTTTTTAAATGTTTTGTCACTCAAATATAATGAATATCGGGTTTATAACGGAAAACTATCTAAATTATTGAGTCATTGCTCTATAAATATCATTTCCATTGGCATAAAGAACAAGTGCAAGCAATAATATAAATCCTATTGTTGTAGCATATTCAAGAAATTTATCGGCTGGTTTTCTACCAGTAATCATTTCATAAATTAAAAACATTACATGACCTCCATCTAATGCAGGAATTGGGAGTAGATTCATAAAGGCTAGTATTATAGAGATAAATGCCGTTGTCGACCAGAAGCCTCTCCAATCCCATTCACTAGGAAATAAACCTCCAATTGTTCCAAAGCCACCTAACTGCTGAGCCCCCTTTTTAGTAAAGATAAACTTAAACGAAGCAACATATCCATATAATGTAGAATAAGCATAATTATAGCCTTCTGAAATACTTTCAATCAAGGAAAGACTAACATTTTCAAGTTCAATAAATTTAGGAAATATACCAATTGATAATTCTTCCTTAAGTTTTATATTTAATGTTTCTTCAGTTCTTCTTCTTTCAATTGTGAGATTAAATTCATTAAGATTATTTTCTGTTTTCCATTTCTGAATATCTGACCAGTCTGTGATTAGAGTATTGTTTATTGAAGTTATTCTATCTCCAACTTTTAGTCCTGATATTTCTGCTGGAGAATTTGGTATAACACTATCAATTATTGCAGGTGTTCGAACATAGAAGAGGTTCATTTCACCTGATTCAAACATTCTTTCATCAATGTTATCAGGTATAATTAAGACTTCTTTTTTGCCATCAGAGTGAAGCACTTCTACCTCATTTACCTTTTCTAAAAAGAATTTTTTACTTAAACTAGTTGGAATATCAATAACTTTCCCATCAACTTTTAATATTTGATCACCTTTTGTAAACCCAATTTCTTTTGCTAATTCAGAAACACCAAGACCTAAGGGGATAGATGAATTTGGGAGCGTATTTTTTCCCCAAACAAAAAACATCATCATAAAAATTAAAAATCCTAGTAACAGATTAACAATAATCCCTCCTAGCATAATTATTAGTCTTTGCCATGAGGGTTTTGATCGAAATTCCCATGGCTGAGGAGGATTTTTCATTTGTTCTGTATCCATACTTTCATCAATCATTCCAGCAATTTTTACATATCCTCCAAGTGGGAGCCAACCAATCCCATAGATAGTATCTCCAATTTTTTTCTTAAATAATGCATATTTAACATCAAAGAATAAAAAAAACCTTTCTACTCTGGTTTTAAAAATTCTAGCCGGGATGAAATGTCCTAGTTCATGTAAAATAACAATGATCGATAAAGAAAGGAAAAACTGAATTGCTTTGATAAAGAAGACACTCATATTTTTAAAAATGGATCGTCAAAAGTAATATTTTTAAAAAGGAGAACAAAAATATAAGACTTTAAAAATTTATATTTGCATCTATAAATTAAATAATGAAAACCAGCAGATTTTTTTTCTTGTTTTTTTTCTCTTTTTCAGTAATAGTTTTGTTTTTATTTTATGATGCTATTAAACCTAAAAAAAAACTACCGATTTTTCAACCTGCAATGGTCAATTTTGAGTTAGTTGACAGCACCATGCAGCATATAAAAAGATATCATCGAATTTCTAGTTTTTCTTTAAAAAATCAAAACGGAGAAGCAATAACTGAAAAAAATTATGAGAATAAAATATATGTTGCTGATTTTTTCTTTACTACTTGTCCAGGCATATGCATTGATATGACAAGAAATATGCTAAAAATTCAAAAGAAGACAATAAATAATCCCAACATAATGTTACTTTCTTTCTCCGTGACACCAAAAATTGATTCAGTTGCCCAACTAAAAAAATATGCATTAGAGAAAGGGATAAATGATTCCAAATGGAATTTACTTACAGGAGACAAAAAACAGATATATAAGCTAGCAAGGGAGTCTTATTTTGTTGTTAAAGAGGGGCAGGGGAATAATAGTATGATACATACAGAAAATTTTGTTTTGATTGATCCAGATAAACGAATTAGAGGTTTTTATGATGGAACAAATGATGAGGAAATACAAGTATTAATCAATGATATTGATATACTGCAAGAAGAATATTTTCAATGAAAATTAATTTTTTGACATTAACTCTTCTATTTCATTTGGATCAATAGGAATATCTTTCATAAGGTTTTTAACTGCTCCCTTTTCTTTAATTACAACGTCATCTTCTAATCTTATTCCAAAGCCTTCTTTTGGCAGGTAAATGCCTGGTTCTACGGTAAAAACCATATTTTCTTTCATGGGGTCATCAATTAAACCATAGTCATGAGTGTCAAGACCCAAATGATGTGATGTTCCATGCATAAAATATTTTTTATAAGCAGGATCTTTAGGATTTTGATTTTTAACTTCAAACTGGCTCAATAAACCAAGGTCAATTAATTCAGAAGTCATAATTTTACCAACCTCAAAATGATATTCTTTCCAAAGGGTTCCAGGAGAGAGTAACTTTGTTGCCTCATTTTTAACTTTTAAAACAGCTTCATAAACTTTTTTTTGACGCTCAGAAAACTTACCTGAAACAGGAATTGTCCTTGTCATATCACTTGAGTAATTTCCATATTCAGCTCCAACATCAATAAGGACTAGATCTCCGCTTTTACAAATGCCATTATTTTTAACATAATGTAAAACATTATTATTTTTTCCAGAGGCAATAATGGGTTGGTATGCAAAACCCTTCGAAGAGTTTTTTATAAATTCATGACTAAATTCTGCTTCAATTTCATATTCATAAATTCCAGGAGCAACAAAATTTAGTATTCGTTTAAATCCTTTCTTAGTTATTTCACATGCTTTTTGAATTTGATTTAATTCCTCATCTGTTTTTATAGATCTTAATCTTTGTAGTATAAGATTCCCTTTAATATGTTCAACCGCTGGATATTTTTTTTTCGCCCAGTTTATAAACCGATCCTCTCTTGTTTGGGTTTCGACTTTTGCCCTGTAGTGTTCGTTGGTATTTATGTATAGTTTATCACATTTATTGACGATTGAATCAAAAATTTTTTCAAAATCTGATAGCCAAAAAACTGTTTCAATCCCAGATAAATCTCTTGCTTTCTCCAGTGAGAGTTTTTCTCCTTCCCATATCGCTATTTTCTCATCAGTTTTTTTTATGAATAAAATTTCTCTTTCTTTTATTTTATCAGCATGAGGATAAATCAATAATATTGTTTCTTCTTGTTCAATTCCTGTTAGATAGAAAATATCCCTATGTTGTTGAAATGGAAAATAAGTACTGTCAGCACTGATTGGATAAATATCATTTGAATTAAAAACTGCAATACTTTTTGAAAGCATAGCCTCTGCATAATTTGCTCTGTTTTTTTTATAAAAATTTGAAGATAATGCTTTGTACCTCATTTTTTTTTGACTGAATATGCTAATATAATTTCTTTAGAAATAATTGTTATAAGATTTTTGTAATTTCATTTAAATTTTAAGCATCATGAATAAGTTATTACTCCTTTTTTTCTTAATAAGCGGATTGACTTTTGCTCAGCCTATTCAAACTTCTGAAGAAAAAATCTTAGAGGCAATTAATCAAAAACAAATATTGACCAATTCTTCTAGAGTTAAGAATATAAATTTTAGAAATATAGGACCCTCAGTAATGAGTGGTAGAGTAGTCGATTTATCTGTTAATCCTAATGACCCAACTGAATTTTATGCAGCATTTGCGACCGGTGGATTATGGCATACAACGGACAATGGAATTAGCTTTAATTCTATTTTTGATAATTCTGTAACACAAAATATTGGAGAGATAGAAGTTCACTGGCCTACTAGAACTATATGGGTTGGAACAGGAGAAAATAATTCTTCAAGATCATCATATTCTGGAGTAGGTATTTTAAAGTCAACTGATAATGGAAAAACATGGGAAAATAAAGGGCTGTCTGATAGTCATCATATTGGAAAGATTTTAGTTAATCCTGATAACGCTAATTATATTATTGTTGGCGTTACTGGACACTTATACTCTGAAAATGAAATGAGAGGAGTATACATATCAACTGATGGAGGAGAGAATTGGGAGAATACTCTTTATATAAACAATAAGACCGGCATTATTGATATGGATTATAGTCCAGAAGATTTTAATATCATCTATGCATCAACTTGGGAAAAGGATAGAAAAGCATGGAATTTTGATGGGGATGGATCTTCATCCGGTATATATAAAAGCTTTGATGCAGGAAAAAGCTGGAAAAAACTAACTACTGCAGAAAGTGGTTTTCCAATTGGCGAAGGTGTAGGAAGAATTGGTGTTGCAGCTTTTGATAATAATATTGTATATGCAATACTTGATAATCAATTTAGAAGAGAAAAAACAGAAGACTCGTCTAATAAAGAGGATATAAATAAAGATTATTTTAAAACCATTTCCACAAAAGATTTTCTAGCATTAGATAATAAGAAGTTAAATAGATTTTTGAGAGATAACTATTTTCAAAAGGAATATACTGCTGAAAATATAAAAAACCTTGTTAAGAAGGGTAAAGCAAAGCCAGTTGATCTTGCTATATATTTAGAAGATTCGAACAGTTTACTCTTTGATACTCCTGTAATTGGTGCCGAAGTATATAAATCAAATGATGGAGGGACTACCTGGAGTAAGACTCATGATGGATATTTGGATAATGTCTATTACAGTTATGGATATTACTTTGGACACATTTATGTCGCGCCCTATGACCAAAACAAAATATATATTTATGGAGTCCCAATTTTAACTTCTGATGATGGAGGAAAATCTTTCACCTCAATAGGCAAGTCAAATGTTCACGTTGATCATCATGCTTTGTGGATTAATCCATCAAGACCTGGTCATTTAATTAACGGAAATGATGGAGGTATAAATATAACGTATAATGATGGTAAAAATTGGATGAAGAATAATTCTATACCAGTGGGCCAGTTTTATGCAATCAATGTTGATTATGAAGAACCATATAATGTTTATGGAGGTCTTCAAGATAATGGTGTCTGGAAAGCAAAATATAACTCTTTAGATAATGAAAGATGGCATTCAACCGGCCATAATCCATGGACTGAAATTATGGGAGGAGATGGAATGAATATTGAAATTGATAACAGAAACAGCAATGTTGTATATACTGGTTTCCAATTTGGAAATTATTATCGCCTAGATCTTAAAAATAATAAGCGGAAATCAATAAAGCCTAGACATAAGATAGGTGAATCCCCTTATAGATTTAATTGGCAAACCCCAATTCTTTTATCAAGACATAACCAGGACATTTTATATTATGGCGGGAATAAACTACATCGTTCATTAGATAAAGGTGATCATTGGGAAACAATTTCTCCAGATTTAACAAATGGAGGGAAAAAAGGTAATGTCCCTTATGGCACACTCACTACAATTAGCGAATCTGTTCTTAAGTTTGGTCTTTTATATACAGGGAGTGATGATGGGTTAATTCATTTTTCTAGAGACGGGGGAGTTAAATGGGAGTTAATATCTGGCAGCCTACCTAAAGATTTGTGGATTAGTAGAGTTGTTGCTTCATCTCACAAAGAGGGAAGAGTTTATGCTACCTTAAATGGTTATCGATGGGATGACTTTTCCCCATATGTCTACGTTAGTGATGATTATGGAAACACATGGAAGTCAATAAATAGTAACTTACCGTTCTCTCCATTAAATGTTATCATTGAGGATCCTGTAAACGAAAATATTCTTTATGTTGGAAATGATAATGGAGTTTATGTTTCATTTGATATGGGTCAAAGCTGGGAGCCTTTTTCTAAGGGATTAACCAGTGCAGCGGTCCACGATTTAGTTATTCAAGAAAAAGAGAATCACCTTGTGGTGGGGACTCATGGGAGATCAATTTACGTTGCAGATATATCAAATATCCAAAAAGCAGATGCTAATTTTCTTAAAAAACCTATCCATTTTTTTGAAATAAAACATATTAATCATTCAAAAAATTGGGGCAATAAACGAAGCCCTTGGGTTACCCCAAATATTCCTTCATTAGAATTATTTTTCTACAATAAAACAACCTCTATTTATGATTTAATTATTAAAAATAAACAGGGAATTGTTTTAAATAAAATCTCTGGTAAACTTGAATTTGGATTTTCAAAAATAAATTATGATTTATCCATTAATGAAACTGGCCGACTAACATATAACAAAAAAAATAAAACAAAAAAACTTCAAAAATCCGATAATGATATTTTTTATCTTCCTAAAGGAGAGTACAATATTACTTTAAAAACCAATAGTGGATCTTTTTCAAAAGAATTGATCATCAAATAGATATTACAAAAAAAAACTACAATCAAGATTATCTTTGCTGCTTAATAATTATTTTTGTAGTCTAAATAATATAAATGATTGAATCTTCCATTTTAAGAAAAGTAGCAATGGCCCTTTCAGGCTTATTTTTGATACTTTTCCTAGCTCAGCATTTCACTATAAACTTCACTTCGGTGTTTAGCGAAGATTTATTTAACAAATTGTCTCACTTTATGGGTACAAATCCTTTGGTTCAATTTATTTTACAACCTATTTTAATTTTTGGCGTGATTTTTCATTTCGTAATGGGGTTTATTCTTGAAATTAAAAACAGAAGCGCTAGAAAAGTTAAGTATTCCTATCAGTCTGGTTCAAGCTCTAGTTGGATTTCAAGGAATATGTTTTTTTCAGGAGTTGTTATATTGTCTTTCCTAGGTCTACATTTTTATGATTTTTGGGTTCCAGAAATTAAATATAAGTATATCGAATTTTTACCTGAAGACCCTGAAAGATATTATGAAGAATTAGTCCATAAATTTCACAGCCCAGGAAGGGTAGCTTTTTATTCTATTTCATTTGTATTCTTGTCTTTACATTTGATGCACGGGTTTGTATCATCTTTTAAATCAGTTGGTGTGAACAATAAATACTCAAATACAATAAAAACAATGGCTATTGCGTTTTCTGTAATAGTGCCACTTGGATTTATTTTTATTGCCATATTTCATCATTTAAACGGGTAGATTATGTCAAAAATGATTTCTAAATTACCTAAAGGACCAATATCAGAAAAATGGACATCTCACAAAGGCAAGATTAATCTTGTTAGTCCATCCAATAAGAGATTGATTGATGTAATTGTTGTTGGCACTGGACTTGCCGGTGCTTCAGCTTCAGCTACTCTTGCTGAATTAGGATACAATGTTAAGACTTTCTGCTTCCAAGATTCCCCAAGACGTGCACATTCAATAGCTGCTCAGGGAGGAATAAATGCTGCAAAAAATTACCAAGGAGATGGCGATTCTACTTATAGACTTTTTTATGATACTATCAAGGGAGGAGATTATCGCTCAAGAGAGGCAAATGTTTATAGACTAGCTGAAGTTTCAACTAATATAATTGACCAGTGTGTAGCTCAGGGTGTCCCATTTGCTAGGGATTATGGAGGACTCCTAGATAATCGTTCTTTTGGAGGGGTTTTAGTTTCAAGGACTTTTTATGCTAAGGGACAAACAGGACAGCAACTTCTTTTAGGAGCCTATTCTGCAATGAATAGACAAATTGGAAAGGGTAGAATTGAAATGTATAATCGCCATGAAATGATGGATTTAGTTTTAGTCGATGGAAAAGCAAGAGGAATTATAGCTAGAAATCTTGTAACTGGTGAAATACAAAGACATAGTGCTCACGCCGTAGTAATAGCCTCTGGAGGCTATGGGAACGTATTTTTTCTTTCAACAAATGCCATGGGGAGCAATGTTTCTGCCTCTTGGAGGATACACAAAAAAGGAGCTTTTTTTGCAAATCCTTGTTTTACACAAATTCATCCGACTTGTATTCCTGTTTCTGGAGATCATCAATCTAAACTCACGCTCATGTCTGAATCATTAAGAAATGATGGAAGAATTTGGGTTCCTAAAAATAAGCAAGATGCAAAAGCTATTCGAGAGGGAAAACTTAAACCAACTGAAATACCAGAGAAGGAGAGAGATTATTATTTGGAGAGGAGATATCCTGCTTTTGGTAACCTTGTTCCCAGAGATGTAGCTTCTCGTGCTGCAAAGGAAAGATGTGATGCTGGCTTTGGAGTAAATAAAACGGGAGAAGCCGTTTACCTTGACTTTTCTGCTGCTATAGAAAGATATGGAAAAGAAGAGGCCCATGTTAAAGGCCTTGATGAAAATGACATTTCTGTTGTAAAAAAGCTAGGTGATGAAATTATTAAAAATAAGTATGGTAATCTTTTTCAGATGTATGAAAAAATTGTTGATGAAGACCCCTACAACACTCCAATGATGATTTATCCAGCAGTTCACTATACCATGGGAGGAGTGTGGGTTGATTATAATTTGATGACAACAATTCCTGGATGTTACGCAATTGGAGAAGCTAATTTCTCTGATCACGGGGCAAACAGACTTGGCGCTTCTGCTTTAATGCAAGGTTTAGCTGATGGATATTTTGTTTTACCATATACAATAGGTGATTATTTGTCTAATGAAATTAGAACTGGACCAATTTCTAATGATTCCCCAGAATTTAAGGATGCTGAAAAGAAAGTTATTGATTCACTCGCAAATTTTATCTCTAACAAGGGTAAAAACTCCGTTGATTTTTATCATAAAAAATTAGGAAAAATAATGTGGGATAAGTGTGGAATGTCAAGAAATGCTAATGGCTTAAAACAAGCGATTAAGGAAATAAAGGGTTTACGAGAAGACTTTCATAAAAATGTTATAGTCCCAGGAGGGCTTGATGAATTTAATGAGGAATTAGTTAAAGCTACCAGAGTAGCTGATTTTTTAGAACTTGGAGAGCTATTTGCTAAAGATGCTTTAGAGCGAACAGAATCATGTGGTGGTCATTTTAGAGAAGAATATCAAACCTCTGAAGGAGAAGCTTTAAGAGACGATAAGAATTTTAAGTACGTTTCATCATGGGAACATAAAGGGGAGCCTTCAAAGGCAGTTTTGCATAAAGAAAAACTAGATTATGAAGAAATAGAGGTAAAAACTCGTTCTTATAAATAAATCATATATGAATTTAAAATTAAAAATTTGGCGACAAAAAAATGCAAATTCATCTGGAGAGATGATAGATTATAATATTTCTGATGTTTCTCCTGACATGTCCTTTCTTGAAATGATGGATGTTTTAAATAATGAGTTAATTTCTAAAGATCAAGATCCAATTTCTTTTGATCATGATTGTAGAGAGGGAATTTGTGGAATGTGTTCAATGCATATTAATGGTAGACCTCATGGTCCCGATGATCTTGTTACCACCTGCCAACTGCACATGCGAAAATTTAAAGATGGAGATACAATTATTATCGAACCCTTTAGAGCGGATGCTTTTCCTGTGATTAAAGATCTAGTTGTAGACAGATCAGCTTTTGATAGAATTCAGCAAGCTGGAGGTTTTGTGAGTATAAATACATCAGGTAATACTCAAGACGCAAATACAATCCCTATAGCAAAGGAAAATGCTGATAAAGCATTTGATGCTGCGACGTGTATTGGCTGTGGAGCATGTGTAGCCACATGTAAAAATGCTTCTGCAATGTTATTTGTTTCTGCAAAAGTTTCTCAATTTTCATTATTGCCTCAAGGGAAAGTTGAAGCTAAGGATCGTGTTCTCAATATGGTGAAACAAATGGATGAAGAAGGTTTTGGTAATTGTACTAACACAGGGGCATGTGAAGTTGAATGCCCAAAGGGAATTTCTCTTGAAAACATTGCAAGAATGAATAGAGAATATTTAAAGGCAAGTATAAAAGATTAGTTAAAAAAAGTTGGCCTACTAGGGATCGAACCTAGACTCTTCTGGACCAAAACCAGACGTGTTGCCAGTTACACCATAGGCCAATAAGATTCGTACAAATTTACATTAATTTTTTTTAGAGAAAAGATTAAATTCAATTCTATTTTTTTCATAAACAATGACTTTTTATTATTTATTAAATACTTTTGAGGATTAAATTATGACAGAGTTATCATACAAGATTTGGAATCGTTTTTTTGGTTTGATAATATTTCTTGTCTCATTAATCACTTATTCTCTTACAGTTGAGCCAACTGCTAGTTTTGGGGATGCAGGGGAATATATATCCACTTCTGCTAAGCTTCAAATTGGGCATCCACCGGGCGCTCCTTTGTATCAAATGTTAGGTGCTTTCTTTGCTCTTTTTTCTGGCTCTGCTGAAAAAATTGCACTGTCGGTAAACTTCATGTCAGTCTTATCAAGTGCTTTTGCCGTTCTTTTTCTTTTTTGGACTATAACTATTTTATTAAAAAAAATCCCTGCTTTTGATAAACTAGATAATCTTTCAAAAAAAGTTTCTTTTTTCGGTAGTGCAGCTGTAGGCGCTTTAGCTCTTTGCTTTTCTGATAGTTTTTGGTTTAATGCCGTAGAGGCAGAGGTTTATGCAATGGCAACATTAATTTTATCACTTTTATTTTGGCTTGGTCTAAAATGGGAAGCTGAAATGAATACTGAAAAAGGAGATAGATGGTTATTGCTTATATCCTTCGTTATCGGACTATCTTTTGGAGTTCATTTTATGGGTCTTTTAACAATTCCAGCAATTGGGATGATTTATTATTTTAAAAATTATAAAGAATTTACTATTAAGGGATTTGTAATTGCTAATATAATTGCCGTTGCTATATTGTTATTTATATTCAAATTATTACTCCCATTAACCCTTGCCTTTTTTGGAAATTCAGAAGTATTTTTTGTTAATTCCATTGGACTTCCTTTCAATAGCGGAACGATTATCGCAGGGCTTTCTTTTATCTTATTTTTTTATTATTCACTAAAGATTACAGCAAAGAAAAAATGGATCAATCTAAATACAGGAATTCTTTGTATTCTTTTTGTTTTGGTTGGTTTTTCCTCTTGGATAATGATTCCAATAAGAGCAAATGCTAACACTGTGATAAATGAAAACGCTCCATCTGATGCCAGATTACTTCTTGCATATTATAACATGGAGCAATATCCGGAAACTCATCTTTTTTATGGACCAATGTTTTCTGATATATATGCAGGGCAGGATGAATCAGAACCATATTATGATGATAAACCAAAATATGAACGCGACATTAAAAAAGGAAAATATATTGTTGTGAATAACTGGGAAAATGCGAGAATTAATTCAAATTCAAAGCATAGGGGTTTGCTACCAAGATTATGGAGTACTGAGCACGCTGCTAATTATATGAATTTTACCTCTCCCCTTGATTTTCAAATTGCTCTTCCTTTTAGAGGGAATGAAATGTTGGAAGAAAGAGTTTTAGAATTTAAACAAGAGTCTTTAGAGGGTAATTTAACAGGAGAAGATTATCATCAGTTTTTTAGAACACTTGGCCCATATCTTAACATTGAAAAACCTACTTTTTGGAGTAATATAAAATTTTTATTCCAATATCAGATTGGATATATGTACGTTAGATACTTTATGTGGAATTTTGTTGGAAGACAAAATGATAGAGCGGGAACATATGATATTTTAGATGGGAACTGGATTAGTGGAATTAGTTTTATTGATTCTCTTAGACTGGGAAATCAAAATCAATTAAATCAAGACGAGTTAGATAATAAGGCACGTAATACTTATTTTTTCTTACCACTGATTCTGGGATTAATGGGGATATATTTTTTGTATTATCAGGATAAAGAAAAATTCTGGATCTTAACTTTATTTTTTCTATTTACAGGTCTAGCCTTAAAATTTTATTTAAATGAAAGACCCTTTGAACCTCGCGAAAGAGATTATGCACTTGTTGGATCTTTCTATGTTTTTTGTATTTGGATTGGCATGGGGGCATACTCGCTGGTTGATAAAGTAAAAAATATCAGCAAAAAAAATCAATTTCTCCAGCCTATAATCATAATCGTTTGTCTTATATCAGTTCCATTTTTAATGGCTTATCAAAACTGGGATGATCATGATAGATCTAATCGATTTACAGCTCAGTCAATGGCAAGATCTTATTTAGATTCGATAGATGAAGATAAAGACGCCATTATTTTTACAATTGGAGATAATGACACTTTTGCCTTGTGGTATGCACAAGAGATTGAATCATATAGGACTGATGTTAGAACGATTAACACTAGTCTTTTGGCAACAGATTGGTATATAGATCAAATGAAGAGAAAAACTTATGAGAGCAATCCAATCCCATCACAGTTAGAGCATTCCCTATATGCATATGGTGTTCGAGATTACATTAAATACGAATCATTGATTGATTCAGTTCGATGGGATATAAAAGATTTTGTTAATTGGATCGGTAGTGATCACCCAAGAACAAAGTATAAAAGTCTTATTCTTCAAATGGGCGAGGATCCTTCTAGATTGCCACTAAATACCCAGGAAATGATATTTTATCCAACAAATAAAATTCGCCTTCCCGTGAATAAAATAAACGTTTTAAAAAGTGGGGTCGTTAAAGCAAAAGATGCTGATCAAATTGTCCCTTTTATTGATATTGATTTGCCTAAATCAGGAATAACCAAAAATCAAATGATGATGCTTGATATTTTGGCAAATAATGATTGGGAAAGACCCATATATTTCACCGGTGGCAGTTACTCTGATTCTGAATACATATGGATGAAAGAATATCTTCAACTAGACGGGTTAGTTTATAAATTAGTTCCTATAAAAACATCAGTGAATAAAAGTAATCCCTATATAATGGGTAGAATAGACTCTGATTTAATGTATGATATAGTCATGAATTGGGATTGGGGAAATTCAGAAAGTGATTTAATATATCATGATCCTGAGACTCGAAAAAATAGTATTTCATACAGGAGTAACATGGCAAGATTAGCTGAACAACTTTTATTGGAAGGGGAAAATATAAAAGCGAAAAAAGTCATTGACTTAGCAACTGAAAAAATGCCCATAGATTATTTTGGTTACTATAGTTTATTGATTCCTTTTATTGATGGCTACTATCGTTTAGGTGAAGAAGCTAAAGCTAGAGATATGTCTAAGAAAATTGCATTAAAGTATTTTGATAGACTTGAATATTTTTCTTCTTTATCATTAAGTGAGCAGTATCTTATTGCAGAAGAAATAATCACTGAAATTGAAAGATATAGAACACTATTAGAGGCAGTTTTAGAATCTAAAGATCAAAAAATTTTATCTGATGAAATAGATAAGTTTATAGAGATATCTAAACCCTTTATGTTTTTATATGGAGAATATGACTTTTATTCATCTCTCAGGGAATTTTCCGAGGGGTATTATCTATCTGAGGAAAAAGAAAAAGCAAGGGATCTGATTCAAATAATAGTCGATCTATACGTAGAAAGATTTGAGCTTTTCTCTCGATTTGCTGAAAGAAATGATCTTATGTTGATAGATGAAATAAAGCAAGAAATTCTAGATTTCAGAGAGCTTGTTGAAATTCCATTGAGAAATAATGACAGAGTATTTTCAGATTCTATAAAAACGAAGTTTGAGAGGTCAATGGAAGTTTTCCAAAAAAGTGACAAGGAAGCTCAAGAATAAACTAGACGTGGTCTTGCATTAAACTAATCAAAGTGTTAGCATCTTGTTCACCGCTTTGTCTCCAAACCATTTCTCCCAGTTTATAAATCATCAGGGTAGGCAGCACTCTAACTCTAAGCGCTTCAGAGAGTTTGTCGTTTTTTTCAGTATCTATTTTGATTACTTTTCCTTTATCTCCCATTGCAGCGGCAACATCTTTTAAAACAGGATGCATGACGGAAGATACCTCATCATTTTGATTGAAAAAAACGAGGAGTAGAGGTAGTTTATCATCTATTAATTCACCAAACTTTGACATATTAAAGTAAATGGTCCTATAACAAATGTAGTTTTTTTTGTAATTATATCAATAATTTTTTTCGTTTGAGCTCGATTACAGTTATCTCAGGCCATATACCTACTCTTCCAGGATAAGCTAAAAAACCAAATCCTCTATTTACGTTGATGACTTGTTTTTTCTCTTCATAGATACCTGCCCATTGCTTATATCTCCAGCTTGAGGGGCTCCATTTTATCCATCCAGGAATTTCTATTCCAAACTGAAATCCATGAGTGTGACCACTAAGAGTTAGTTGATAAGGAAAAGGGTGAGGTAATATTTCTGCCTCCCAATGTGAAGGGTCGTGTGTCATTACTATTTTAAAGTCATCCTTTTTAAGATTTTCACTGGCTTTTTTAAGATCTCCAACTTTTTTGAATCCACCTTTACCCCAATTTTCAACTCCAATAAGGGAAATGTGTTCCCCATCTTTTTTTATTAACCTATTTTCATTTAATAATAACTCAAATCCAATTTCTTTTTGAAAAGTTTTCATATCCTCCATGTTCTTTTCTTTCTCTCCCTTATTCTTCCATTGAACATAATCACCATAATCATGATTCCCTAGCACTGAATATTTACCATATGGAGCCTTGAGTTTTGAAAAAAGACTGATCCAAGGTTTCAATTCAGACGCCCTGTTATTTACAATATCTCCTGTAAAGACAAGTAGATCAGAGTTTTGTTTATTTATTAGATCTATTCCATAAGACACCTTTTCAAAATTATCAAGACTTCCGCTGTGGATATCTGAAATTTGGGTGATTGTAAATCCATCAAAATTCTTTGGCAGATCATCAAACTCTAATGTATATTTTAAAACCTTATAGTTATAGCGACCTTTGTATATACCATAAAGCATGGCAATAGTTGGAACCGACGCAATTAAAATTGCCAGTTGAGAGATAAATTTCCTTCTTCCGGGGAAAATATTTGATTTTGAAAAATTTTCACCAAAAATCATGTTATACAAACTTTTTAAAAGACGTATTATGTCTTCAAAAAAAAGAATTGAAATAATTGTTCCTTGAAATAAAAGAAGAGAAAGCAAAAAACCAATTGAATAAGATAGGGAATGAGTAAATCCACCTGAGCGATCAAAAAATAATGTATGCCATAAAAGATTTCCTAAAATCGCAATAACAATAAACCAATACGTAACAAGAATTGATCTTTCATTTGTTATTGTTTTGATGGCCTGAAAAGCATACCATTGAAAAAGAACTATAAAAAGGATAGAAATTACCCAGCGCATATATAATTTTCGGCAAAGTTAAAAAAAGGGAAATGATTTAAGCAACTTTATTTCAATCCTATTTTTTCAGCAATGTGCATTGCTTTGCTATCAGTTAGGCTAGCAACAAAGCATGTAGCATTTAAAATAGTTTCGTATATATTTTCAGCTATAAAAGGAGTTCCATCTGGGAGAAGCTTAATTACTAAATCATCATAACTTGTTTTTTTATTTTCATAAGTATTTGCTGCTGCATTAACAAATGAGTTGAGTAACGTTGAAAGAATTTTATGGCCAACAATTTCTTTTTGAACCACTTCTGAAGATTGATAAATTTTTTCTTCACTTATTTTAATTATATCTTTTATTTGAGCTTTGTAAATACTTTTATCTAGTAGTGAACTAGAAAAAGTTCCTTCTAAAATTGACTCCTCATTTTTTAAAAATATCTTTACAGAATCTCTAATCAAACTATTTATTGCTAGCGCTCTTAGATAGCTTAACCTTTGTTTACGATGTTTTAAATTTGAATATTTTAGAGTATCTAGGTCTTCCCTTACCAAATTTATAAGATACTCTAGAGCATATTCTTCTTCTATCCAGCCTAAGTTTATACCATCTTCAAAATCGATAATTGTATAGCAAATATCATCTGCTGCTTCAACCAAATAGGCTATGGGATGACGTAAGACTTCTTTCCCAGAAACCATTCCTAATTCTTCAATTAATTCTTTAAAAAAAGATTCTTGTGCCTGGAAAAAACCAAATTTTTTGTGAGCAACATGTTCTGTAGGTTTTATGGGGAGACTTGCTTTAGGATATTTTATAAATGCTCCAAGAGTTCCATAACTAAGTCTTAATCCTCCCGGAGTACCTGTGTTTGATTGAGTTAGAATTTTAAATCCATTAGCGTTCCCTTCAAACAAACAAAGATCTTGATACTGTTTTTTAGACAGGACTCTTTGAAATTTTGATCCTTCACCATGCTTAAAGTAGTGCCCTATAACTTTTTCTCCATTATGACCAAAAGGAGGATTGCCTATATCATGAGCAAGTGAGGCGGCAGCAACAATTGCTCCAAAGTCATTAATATTATAACCATATGTTTTTTCTAGTCTGGGATGTTTCTCCAGCAGATCTTTTCCAGCTAGACGTCCTAGACTTCTTCCAACTACAGATACTTCAAGACTATGGGTTAGTCTTGTGTGAACAAAATCAGTTTTTGAAAAGGGTATAACTTGTGTTTTATCTTGAAGAGATCTAAAGTCTGTTGAAAAAACAATTCTATCATAATCAACTTCAAAACCAACTCGTGTAATGTCTTGGTTTAATCTTAACCGTTTATTTTTGTCTCCTTGTTTTTTTAAGGAAAGTAGTTTTTCCCAATCCATTTAGATTAATGTTGAATATACAAATCTAAAAATTAATTAACGTTAAGTTTACATTTATTTATCAATAGCTTTAACTAATAAAGAATTTTGACTCATAAATTTGTTTAGAAATTAAAAATAAAATTATGAGAATATTTTTCTGCCTTTTAATTACATTTTCTTCTTTTTCATTTGGCCAGAGTATTGGCTGGGAAGGAAGAACAAATGCAAAAGAATACCTAAAGATTGGTTTTAAAGGATTTGAATTAAGACATAGAACTGATGAAGGTGAAAACAGACTTACTTATGCTAGAAAATTTTTTAAGGATAAAAAAGTGTCTTTAAAAATTCCTATTCACTATAAGTTTGAGAAAGAACAACCAACCTTAGAACCCAGGGTAATTTTAAATTTAGAGAAATTTAAAATATGGGCTCAAAAAGAGTTATGGATCGAAGAGAATTATAATGCTGCATTTGCGATTGATTATCCTCATGGAGATTATTCTTTTCGCTTTGGATGGGATACATCCGAAACATTCCGTTTTGGAATCAGTTATAAATTAAAGGAAAAGGAAAAAGAGGAAAAATAAACTTAATAATTTGATAACATTTATGTACTTTAATTGTCAGACATTTATTGATATCAAAAAAATCTGGTGGCAAATTATATTATGGAAAATATTTATCTGTTAATGCTCGTAGCACTTGCTACTTTAGCAATTATTGATATAGTTGTTGGAGTTAGTAATGATGCAGTTAATTTTTTAAATTCAGCAGTTGGTTCTAAAGTTTTGTCCTTTAGAACAATAATGATTATTTCAAGTATTGGAATCTTTATTGGAGCTGTTTATTCAAGTGGAATGATGGAGGTTGCAAGAAAGGGAATTTTTAACCCTGGGGAATTCTATTTTGATGAGATTATGATTGTTTTTATGGCTGTTATAATGACAGACATATTGCTTCTGGATTTCTTTAATTCTATTGGACTGCCAACCTCAACAACTGTTTCTATAGTTTTTAATTTACTAGGCGCAGCAATTGTAATGTCTTTAATTAAAATTGGCGAAACAGATGGGCAAAATCTATCAGATTTGCAGGGCTATATCAACACTGAAAAAGCAACGATGATCATTAGTGGAATTCTTCTCTCAGTTGTAATTGCCTTTTCGATTGGAGCGATAGTTCAGTGGGTTAGCCGACTTATTTTCACCTTCCAATACGAGAAGAAAATGAAGAGCTTTGGAGCAATTTTTGGAGGCGTTGCACTCACGGCTATTAGCTATTTTATTTTCATAAAAGGGCTCAAAGGATCTCCATATTACAAGGATCTAGTTGGATATATTGGAGACAATGATATTTTAATTCTTTTGGTTAGTATACTTATTTTTTCTGGTCTTTCTCATCTTTTCCAAATAGTAACTAAGAAAAGTATTTTACTAATTGTTATTGCTACAGGTACGTTTGGATTAGCTTTGGCTTTTTCTGGAAACGACTTAGTTAACTTTATTGGCGTTTCAATGGCGGCATATCATTCTTATGAGGCTTGGGTAGTCTCTGGAGTAGATGCCTCTTCTTTCTCAATGGGTGTTCTAGAAAAGAAAGTGCCTGCTGAACCGTTATTATTATTTTTAGCAGGTGGAGTTATGGTTGTAACTCTCTGGTTGTCTAAAAAGGCCAGAACAGTTATGGATACTGAGATAGGATTATCTCGTCAAACAGATACTCATGAAAAATTTAAACCGAATTTCTTTTCAAGAGCATTGGTAGGATCTTCATTTTGGATGTCTTCAAAGATCAGTCAAATTTTACCTCAAGCATTTCAAGACAAAATTGATTCAAGCTTTAAAGGCAGTGAAGTACAAACAATAAATAAAGATCAGAGCATTGATGCTCCAGCTTTTGATATGATCAGAGCTTCTGTTAATTTAATGGTTGCTGGTGTTTTAATTTCAATAGCGACTTCAATGAAACTTCCATTGTCAACAACGTATGTGACTTTCATGGTTGCAATGGGGACTTCTTTATCAGATAAAGCTTGGGGTAGAGAAAGTGCTGTCTACAGAGTTGCAGGAGTTATCAATGTTATACTTGGATGGTTCTCAACTGCTTTTGGAGCATTAATTGCATCTGGTGTAGTTGTCTTTCTGATAAATTGGAATAAGGAAGTAATGATTCCTATAATGTTAGTGATTACAATTGCCATTTTGATCAGGAATTTCATTTATCATAGGCGCATGCAAAATAGAGTGATAGATTCTAGGAGTTTAAAAAAATCAGAAAGCAAAACTGTTCAAGGAATTATTTCAGAGAGTTCAGACAATGTAAACAATGTAATTTTTAGATCTAATAAGATTTTTGCAACCGTCATACAAGGGCTGTCAAAAGAAGATTCTGATAAACTTAAAAAGAGCAAAAAGCAGGTTAAAAAACTTGATTCAGAAATTGAAGATTTAAGAGATAATATATTTTATTTCATTAAAAATTTAGATGAGACAAGTGTAAGGGGAAGTAATTTTTACATGATCATACTTGCCTATTTGACAGATATTGCTGAGTCTTTAAGTTATATATCTTCAAAAAGTTATAAGCACGTAAATAACCAGCATAAAAAACTAAAGTTTAATCAACTAAGAGACCTTACGGAAATTAAAGATGCTATAGATCATTTCTCCTCTGAAATAACAAGTGTTTTCAAAGACAAGAGATTCGGAGCTTTAAATCTTATTATTGCTCAAAAGGATAAGCTAAATTCTATCATAAATGAAAAGATTAATGCACAGATTGATAGAACAAGGAATGAAGAATCTAGTCCAAAAAATACTACTTTATATTTTAATATATTACTTGAGACTAAAGATTTACTTAAGAGTGTATTTAACTTGATTGACGAATATTCTAATAGCTACAAAAAAGAATAATTATTTTTTAGGAGCCACACATTAGACAATCATCATCTTCGTTTCCTTTTGATTTGTCAAGCATTTCTTTGAGCTCTTCAGGGCTAAGAGGTTTTGCAACAATTTGTTTGCCCTTAGCATCAGTGTTTTTTTTACTGGCTGCTGCAGGTGCTGAGGTTACTTTTTCAGCAACAGGTTTTTCAACTTTAGCTTTTTTTGAATTATCAAGAGTAAATTTAATGGCATCTACTGCGGATTTAGTTCTTAGATAATACATTCCTGTTTTAAGACCAGACTTCCATCCATAAAAATGCATGGATGTAAGTTTTGCCGCTGTTGCTCCTTCCATGAAAAGATTTAGAGACTGTGATTGATCGATAAAATAGCCTCGATGTCTAGCCATATCAATAATGTCTTTCATACTCATCTCCCAGACAGTTCTGTAGATTTCTTTAATGTCATCAGGAATTCCTTTAATATTTTGAATAGAACCATTTGCTTGCATTAATTCTTGTTTCATGTCTTCATTCCAAACACCAAGTGCTACAAGATCTTCTAAAAGATATTTGTTGACAACTATAAATTCTCCAGATAATACTCTGCGAGTATAAATATTTGAAGTATAGGGTTCAAAACATTCATTGTTTCCTAGGATTTGAGATGTTGACGCAGTTGGCATAGGTGCAACAAGTAGAGAGTTTCTAACACCAGATTTCTTCAATTTTTTTCTAGCATCTTTCCAATCCCATCTTCCACTGAGTTCTTCATCTTTTATTCCCCAAAGATTGTGTTGAAATTCACCTTCGGAAATAGGAGATCCCTTATAGGTTTCATATGGACCATCCTTTTCAGCCTCTTCAATGGAAGCCATAATAGCTGCATAATAAATTGTTTCAAAAATTTCTTGATTTAATTGTTTTGCCTCATCACAAGTAAATGAAAGCCTCAGTCTAATAAAAGTATCTGCTAAACCTTGAACACCGAGACCGATTGGCCGATGCCTGAAATTTGAATTTTCAGCTTCTATAACAGGGTAATAATTTCGATCGATTACTTTATTGAGATTTTTAGTTACTCTTTTTGTTACATCAAATAATTGTTGGTGATCAAATTCATTTTCTTTAATGAACATTGGCAGCGCAATTGATGCAAGATTACATACAGCAATTTCATCTTTTGAGGTATACTCAAGGATTTCAGTACACAGGTTAGACGATCGAATTGTCCCTATATTCTTTTGATTTGATTTTCTGTTAGCTGAATCCTTATAGAGCATATAGGGTGTTCCTGTTTCTATTTGTGATTCAAGAATTTTGTCCCAAAGATCTCGGGCAGGAATAGTTCTTCTCCCTTTGCCTTGTTTTTCATATTTGGTATAAAGTTTATCAAACTCTTCATCATAACAGTCATATAATCCAGGGCATTCATTTGGACACATTAGCGTCCATTGACCATTTTCTTCAACTCGTTTCATGAAAAGATCAGGAGTCCACATTGCATAAAATAAATCTCTTGCTCTCATTTCTTCCTTCCCATGATTTTTCTTTAGCTCTAAGAAATCAAATATATCTGCGTGCCAGGGCTCAACATAAATTGCAAATGATCCTTTTCTTTTTCCGCCGCCCTGGTCAACATACCTGGCAGTATCATTAAAGACTCTTAGCATTGGAACAATTCCATTTGATGTTCCATTTGTGCCAGCGATGTATGAACCTGTTGCTCTAATATTGTGAATGGAGAGACCAATTCCTCCAGCTGATTGTGAAATTTTTGCAGTTTGTTTGAGAGTGTCATAAATTCCATCTATACTATCTTGCTTCATGGTAAGCAAAAAACAAGATGACATTTGAGGCTTTGGTGTCCCTGCATTAAATAAAGTAGGAGTTGCATGGGTAAAATACTTTTTAGACATTAGTTCATACGTTTCAAAAGCAGCATCTAGATCATCAAGATGAATACCAATGGAAACTCTCATCAGCATGTGCTGAGGACGCTCTGCTATTTTACCATTTAGCTTAAGGAGATATGATCGTTCTAGAGTTTTAAAACCAAAAAAATCATACCCATAGTCTCTATTATAAATTATGTTTGAGTCAATTTTTTCAGCATTTTTCTTTATGACCTCATATACGTCATCTGCCAATAAAGGTGCTTTTTTTCCAGTCCTGGGATTAACATATTCATACAAATCTTTCATTGTTGAGGAGAATGATTTTTTTGTATTCTTATGTAAGTTAGATACAGAAATTCTAGACGCTAGCTGGGCATAATCAGGGTGAGTTGTAGTCATAGTTGCTGAAATTTCAGCAGCAAGATTATCAAGTTCAGAAGTTGTAACCCCATCATATAAGCCCTCGATTACTCTCATAGCAACTCTTACTGGATCAACAAGATCGTTTAAACCATAGCAAAGCGTTTTAATTCGGGCAGTAATTTTATCAAACATTATAGGCTCCTTATGCCCATCTCTTTTTATTACATACATAATTAGTGATTAGATTGTTTTTAAATTATAACTTGGATTCCGAAACGAATTAACTGGTTAAGCACAAATGATTATTTAAAAGTCTGCGTCAGTTGTAAAGTTTGTTTCCTTTTTTTCTTTATTTAAAACACCTGCTTTTTGATATTCAGATACTCTTTTTTCAAAAAAGTTGGTTTTACCTTGAAGCGAAATCATGTCCATAAAATCAAATGGATTCGTAACATTATGTTTCTTTTCGCACTCTAATTCGACAAGTAATCGATCAGTAACAAACTCTAAATATTGAGTCATGAGCTTTGCATTCATACCTATTAAACTTACAGGAAGGGATTCTGTGATGAATTCTTTTTCAATTTCCAACGCATCAAGAAGAATTTCTTCAATACGCTCTTTAGGAACTTTATTAATCAAGTGATTGTTATGAAGGTGAACAGCAAAATCGCAGTGAACTCCCTCATCTCTCGAGATTAGTTCATTTGAAAAAGTAAGTCCTGGCATTAACCCACGTTTTTTGAGCCAAAAGATTGAGCAAAATGATCCAGAGAAGAAGATTCCTTCAACCGCAGCAAATGCAATTAATCTTTCTGCGAAAGAATCAGATTCAATCCATCTCAGAGCCCACTCAGCCTTTTTCTTGATGGCAGGAAAAATTTCTATTGCTTGAAATAATTTTGTTTTTTCAGCATCATCTTTAACATATGTGTCAATCAGAAGAGAATATGTTTCTGAGTGAATATTTTCCATCATGATTTGAAAACCATAGAAAAATTTCGCTTCTGAATATTGAACCTCATTCACAAAATTTTCTGCTAAATTTTCATTTACAATACCATCTGACGCAGCAAAAAATGCAAGAATATGTTTAATAAAATATTTTTCATCTTTATTGAGTTTGGTGTTCCAATCATTTAAATCTTGATGTAGATCAATCTCTTCAGCTGTCCAAAAACTTGCCTCCATTTTTTTATACCATTCCCAAATATCATGATGCTGGATAGGAAAAATTACAAATCGATTGGGATTTTCTTGGAGGAGGGGTTCTTGCGCAGCCATTTTATTTAGGTTTTATGATTAGTCAATAAATTATTTGATTTTTATTTCAACAAAGATTCTAATTTGTTTCCAAAAAAGAAAGCTTAACTTTTCCACAAACTAGACAAGTTTTTAACAAAATGATTTTTTTGAGTTGAAAAATTATTTTTTATCCAAATAATTTTTCTTGTAAATTTCCTCTAGTTTTAAAAAAAACTCTTTTCCAAATTTTCTTTCTAAAGCGTGTTTTAAAAACTTAAATACTGGAACTTTAAGTGATTCTCCTAATTTACAAGCATCACTACATATGCTCCATTGATGATAATTTATTGCAGCAAAATATTTATAGTTTGTAATCCTTATAGGATACAAATGACAAGAAATAGGTTTTTTCCAATTAATTTTTCCATTATCATATGCTGTTTCAATTCCGCATTTTAAGGATCCATCAGGGCCCGAAATAGAATAGGCACATTCTTTATCTTCGACTAAGGGCGTTTCAAAATCACCATCATTTGTTTTAATATAGGTACCTGCTTTAGATAAAGCTCTTTTGCCTTTTTTAGTCAAAAAGGGCTTAATATTTTCAAAATCTTTTTCTAATAATTTAGTTTCTTTTTTTTCTAAAGGAGCACCTCCATATCCCTCTACACAGCATGCCCCTTTGCAAGATTTCAAATCACAGACAAATTTTTTTGAAAAAATATCCTCTGAAACTAAAGTGTCTTTTATCCTAAACATAATTAGGTGATTTACTTTTTAAATTTATTCGAAATTAATTTTTTTTCCTTTTTGGATTAGAAAAAACTAATCTATATTTGCCCCCTCAAAAATATGAAGGTGTTAGATTTAAAAGAAATTTTTACAGCCAGTATGGTTCTCTTTGCCGTGATTGATATTATTGGCAACATCCCTTTGATTATTTCATTAAGGGAAAAAGTTGGTCATATTCAATCGGGGAAAGCATCATTTATTGCGGCCCTTATAATGATCTCTTTTCTTTTTGTCGGAGAAGAAATTCTTAATTTAATTGGTATAGATGTAAATTCATTTGCTGTTGCTGGGTCAATTGTGATTTTCTTTTTAGCCATAGAAATGATTTTAGGAATATCATTGTATAAGGATGATGCTCCTGAAACTGCATCAATTGTTCCATTAGCATTCCCTATGATAGCTGGAGCAGGAACTATGACATCTCTTTTATCTTTAAGAGCTGAGTATGATGTCTACAATATAATTGTAGCAATTATCATAAATATTCTAATAGTTTATATTATTTTAAAGTCCTCTAGAAAAATTCAAACTTTGTTGGGCAAGCAAGGAATAAGTATCATTAGAAAAGTTTTTGGAATTGTTTTACTAGCAATTGCCGTAAAACTCTTTGCTTCAAATGTTGGTAAAATAGTATAAGCTCATAAATAATTTATAATTTCAAAAAATGAAACTGACAATCAATTTACTCATCATTATTTCAATTTTCTTATTTGCGTTTAATTTATTTCAAATCAATTTTAAACAATTAAGCGATGATCAAAACACAACAGCTTTTATTGGAATTTTTGCTTCAGTTTCTGCCTTATTAATTTTATTAATTTTTAAAGCCTCAAAGAAGTTATTTTAAGCAATTATTCGATAGGTAAGTAAGTGATTTCAACTCCTGCTTTTTTAAGAAACTCAAGTCCAGATGAATCTTTATATTTTTTTGAATAGACCAAACGAGTTATTCCCGATTGATGAATCAATTTGCTGCATTCTTTACATGGAGAAAGTGTAATATATAAAGTCGATCCCTTGCAAGATTGAGTTGATCCAGCAACTTTTAAGATTGCGTTTGCTTCAGCGTGAAGAACGTACCACTTTGTATAATTATCACCATCTTCACAAGTATTTTCAAATCCAGAAGGAGTCCCATTGTATCCATCAGATATTATCATTTTATCTTTTACAATTAAAGCACCAACTTTTTTCCTTTTGCAGTATGATAATTCTCCCCATGTTTGTGCCATTTTTAAGTAGGCTAAATCATATCTTTTCTGTTTTTTATTAAGCATTTAACTAATATACATTATTTAAATAATAGGATATTATGTTTGAATCTATATTTAAAAAGGAAAATTAGCAAAAGACATTTTCATAGCTTGAAAGAGGATAATTGCAGAAATAATAATTTCCCATTTCCTTGAGTCAAATTTTAAAATTTTAACGACAAAATAGTTAAGAATTATTATTAAAAGGACAGTTAATAATTGAGCAATTTCAATTCCGATAGCAAAATTTACCAATGCTATAATAGCGTCTTCTTTTGAAATGATTTGTAAAAAATAGAATCCAAATCCAAATCCATGAATAATACCAAAAAAAAGTGTAATTAGATTAACTAATATTTTTAATGAGGACTTGTGATTTTTATTAAATAAAACAGAGAGACATGTTAAAGATATTGTTACAGGAATTAAAAATTCGATTAAACCAGAAGATATTTTTACCCATTCAAAGTAAGAGAAAAATAGCGCTAAAGAGTGACCAATTGTGAATAAACTGACCCATAAAACTAATTTTTTCCAATCTTTAAATTGAAAAGGGATAGTAAGCACAATTAAAAAATAAAAATGATCAAGCCCGTTTATATCTATCACATGTTCATAACCCAATTTTATATATAACCAATAGAGATCCATTTATTCTAATTTTGATTTTTTTTCGTTGCAATTAATGATTCGTAAGCTTTTCTAACTTCCCTAAATTTTTCCTCTGCTCCTTTAATCATAGCAGGGTCATTGCTTTGGATTTTATCCGGATGATATTTCTTGGCCATTGTCCTGTAAGCTTGTTTGATTTCGTTTAAAGAAGCTCCAGGTTTAATTTCCAAAATTTTATATGCATTATCAGTATCCTCAACAAACATAGCTTTTATACTCTCTAAATCAAGTAAATTTATTCCTAGATTATCACCAATTTGTTTAAGCTTTAAAAGCTCGGAATTTGAAATATTACCATCAGAATTTGCAATTCCAAACAAAAAATGGAGGATTTGAAGTCTAGTTTCATATCTAGAATATGTTTTGAAAAAGTTTGTAAGAGAATAGGTATCTTGAGTCTTATTTTTGACTTCATCATTAAATTTTTTGAAAATATAATTAGTTTTCTCTTTGCCATATTGTGACAAAAAGAAACTTCTGACATAAGTCAACTCTTTTTCCTCTACTTTACCATCGGCTTTTATTAAAATAGCTGAAAGTGCTAAAAGATTTAACTCAAATACTTCTCTACTCGCAACATTTGAGTAAAATTTTATTGGAGAAGCTTTTATTAAAGATTCAATAACACTTCCTAATAGAAATCCAATGAAAGCTCCAGGAATTCTATAATAAAAAAAGCCTATTAATGCTGCCATCCACCTCATAATCAATAGAAAATTCAAAGACAAAGATACAAATGGCAGAGTTAAAATAAATCTAGACTTTTGTATATTTGCTTAATAAAAAAATTATTATGTATCCAGAAGAAATTGTGAAACCAATGAGAGAAGAACTTACTTTAAATGGGTTTAAAGAATTATTCTCGCCCCAAGATGTTGATGATGTCCTTTCTAAGGAAGGTACAACCTTAGTTGTAGTAAACTCTATCTGCGGATGTGCTGCTGCTAATGCAAGGCCAGGAGTTATAAAATCTCTTTCAAACGAAAAAACTCCTGATCAACTGGCTACTGTTTTTGCTGGGGTTGACAAAGAAGCAACTGATGCTGCTCGTTCAAAAATGATCCCCTTCCCTCCTTCATCTCCAAGTATAGCTCTTTTTAAAGACGGAGAACTAATTCATATGATAGAGAGACATCACATTGAAGGAAGGCCTGCAGATTTAATTTCTCAAAATCTTAAAGGTGCTTATAATCAATTTTGCGCTTAGCAAATTTAAGTTTGATATCATTCCAATTTAATTTTCTGTGAAGAAAATTTTAGCTTATCCACTCAACATTGTTTACTACCTATTTTTTGGCTTTTTTATAACTGTTTTTGACTTAATCCAAATCATCTCACTTAAAATTGGAGGGTATATCGCCCAGAAAAAATCAGTAGACTATTTAAACTTCCTTTTACTAAAGTGTATTTACTTACTGGGGAACCGTGTTGTATTCAAAAAGAAATTTAAATTTCCAGAAAATGTTCCTTTAATTTTTGTTTCAAACCATCAGAGCACTTATGATGTTCCTCCACTGTTTTGGTATTTGAGAAAATATCATCCTAAATTTATAAGTAAAATTGAACTTGGAAAAGGAATTCCAAGTATATCATTTAATCTAAGAAAAGGTAAACATCTTTTAATTGATCGAAATGACTCGGAAGGATCAATAAAAAAAATCGAAAATTTTGCTCGAATGATTGATGAAAAATGTTGGTCAATTGTAATTTTTCCAGAGGGGACAAGAAGTAGGGATGGTAAACCAAAAAAGTTTCGTAAAGGTGGGTTATTAGCATTATTTAAAATTTTAAAAAGAGCTTATGTTGTTCCAATTAGTATTAGCAATTCATGGAAATTTGCAAAGCATAAATATTTTCCAATCCCATTTGGGATAAAGATTCTTGTAAAAACTTATGAGCCCATTAAGGTCTCTAATTTCCCTAGCAACAAGTTAATTGATAAGGTTGAAAAAATAATTCATTCAGGAATTTAAATCATTTTTAAAATTCTTAAAAGCGAGGCTTTCTCTTATCTAAAAAGGCAGAAACACCTTCTTTAAAATCTTTGGATTCAAAACATTCTGAAAATTTTTCTTTTTCAATTTCAAATCCCTCTGGATTTTTTTCAGCTGCATTAATTGCTTCAATCGCTTTTGCAATGGCGTTTGGAGAATTTTTCATTATTTTATTTGCTATTTCACTAATTGAATCAATAAGATTTTCTCTTTTAACTACTTTATTGACTAACCTAAGGGCATAGGCTTTTTCAGAGTCAATCATTTCTCCAGACAATATCATCTCCATGGCATTAGTTTTACCAACAAGTTTTGTGAGCCTTTGAGTGCCTCCATATCCTGGAATTAAACCAAGAGAAACCTCAGGCAAACCGAGTTTAGCTGTGTTTACAGCAACTCTTAGGTGACATGCCATTGCAAGTTCTAACCCTCCGCCAAGAGCATATCCATTTATTCCAGCAATTATTGGTTTTGGAAAATTTTCAATTAAATCTAAGACATTTTCTTGCCCTTTTTTTGCTAACTCCAAACCTTTATTTTTCCCATATTTTGAAAATTCACTAATATCAGCTCCAGCAATAAAAGCTTTATCACCACTGCCAAGAAAAACTAGTACAGATATTTTTTTATTTCCCCTTATATCGATTAGATTTTTTCTAATCTCTTCAAGCATTGAAATATTTAATGCATTTAGCTTTTCTTCTCTATTTATTGAAATCCAAGCAATTTTATCTTGAATTTTTATTTTCAAATATTTTTTTTCCAAAATTTATATTTTAAGAGTTATTGTAAATTTGGTTCCTTTTGAACTAGAGGAGTAATTTATTTTACCTCCATGAGAGTTGATAATGTTTTTAACAATTCCTAATCCTAAACCCATTCCCTTTGTTTTAGTTGTAAATTTAGGTTCAAAAATTTTGTCTTTTATTGAATTAGATATTCCAACCCCATTATCAATAAAATCAACTTGTACTTCTTTCATTAGTTTTTTTATTTTAACTTTTAACTTAGCCTTAGATTCATTCGACACTGACTGAATTCCATTTTGAATCAAATTTGTCATAACTCTTACCCATTGTGTTCTGTCTAGGTCAACAAAAATTTTAGGATGAGATGAGCTAAAGTCAATTTTATTTTGCTCAAATATTTCAAGAGATCTTTTACTTATTTCAACTATGTCAAGGGACTTTAACTTAGCTTCTGGAAGTGCTGCAAAATCAGAAAATGTATTTGCAACATCCTTCATAGTATCAATTTGCTCAATTAAAATGTCGCAAAATTCTTTAATTTTTTCGTCAGAATAGGGCTTATCTTTGAGAAATCTTTGCTCAAAACTCTGAACAGTTAAACGCATTGGAGTTAAAGGATTTTTAATTTCATGAGCAACCTGTTTTGCCATTTCTTGCCAAGCTTGTTCTCTCTCTTGTATAGCTAGTTTCTTTGCACTCTGTTCTAGTTCATCAATCATTTCATTATAGGAATTTATTAAACTAAAAACCTCTTTAGTTGCATTTTTGAGATATATCTTTTCGTTTTGCTCAAGAAGACCAGTTTGATCAATTTTTAGCCTAATTGTCTCAAGTGGTCTTGTTACATATTTAGAAATAAAATAAGCGAATAAAATTGCTATTATTAGCATAGCAAGATAAATTTTGTAAAGACTGTTTAAAAATTTATTTAATTCATTTTCTGAAAATGACACATCTTCGAAATAAGGGAAAAATAATACTCCATATGGTATTCCATAAGAATTATGTAATAGACTGTAAGAAGATTGAAACTTTCCGACCTCATCATTATTTTCTATTAACACTCTATTGTCAATATTTGAATTGATTTCAGTTAAAATAGACTTGCTTAATTTATAATCATTGGCAATAATTTCTAATGGTAAAAATGAGTTAAATAGAGCATCACCTTTCAAATTAAAAACTGAGAAATTCACATTATGAATTTTCATTATTGCCATAAAATCATCTTTATGTTTGAGCCAATAATCATCAGACTTATTTTCTAGATTATTTGCTTTTACTAGATATGATATTTGATTTCTAAGCTGAATTTCTTTCCTATTAAGCCTAAAAAGGTTATAATCTTCAGATTCATTTTGATATTGAAAATATGTTGCCGTGAGTATTAATAAACAGGCAATTAGAACTAGAAAGATCATAGCAACAAATATTTGATTTCTCAATGAAATTTTTGCTGTAATTGATGGAATTTTCACTATTTATAAAGTAAGTAATGATGGCTTAATGTTGCAATATAAAAAAAACGTAAAAACCAAATAATACTTAAAATAATTATATATCTAAAAAAAAGATAAATAAATTCAATATATATTTTAAAAAAAACATAAAAAATAAGTTAATAATCATTAAAAATAAGAAAAAAATAAAAATATATGCTAAAAATTAAAATATTTCAATAATTTCAAATATAAGATTAATAGCATAAATAAACGATTAAAAGTACATTAAAAATATTTTTGATTGAAAACGACAAAAATGAATTTTATAATTCTATTATAAAATTCAAATTTGTTATTAATTTCGCCTCATGTATAGATTTTTTTCTACTTTCATTTTTAGCCTTCTTTTAATATTCTCTCTATTATATATTTCAGAATATAAATATCTCTTAACTGGAATTTCAAAGTTTTATTTTAAAGGCCATTTAACTGCTTATTTAGATGATTATCAAGCTTTCGATAATCAATTAATTAAAACAGCTAAAGATATCCAGCCATGGCCTAAACATCATGGGTATAATCAATTTGAGTATAATGATGACTTTTTAAATTATCATAACAAAACTAAAACCGTTGCTTTTCTTGTTATTAAAAACGATAGTCTTTTATATGAAAAATATTACGAAGACTATGATAGTAATAGTAAGAGTAATTCCTTTTCTATGTCTAAAAGTATTGTTTCTGCACTGCTAGGCATGGCTATACAAGAGGGTTTCATTAAAGATTTGGATCAGAAGGTCATTGATTTTATACCTAAATTAAGTGGACCTTATTCTAATATTGTAACCGTAGGTGATCTTTCAAGTATGGCTTCTGGATTAAAGTGGGATGAATCTTATTATTCCCCTTTTTCAATAACAACAAGATCATACGTAGAAGAGGATTTAAATAGATTAATTTTAAATCAGCCAATTGATCAAAGACCGGGAGAATCTTTTAGTTATTTAAGTGGAGCAACGCAATTATTAGCAATGGTAATTCAAGAAGCAACAGGTAAAAAAATAAGTAATTATTTATCAGAAAAATTTTGGCAACCTATGGGGGCAGAAAATGATGCTTTATGGCAAATTGATAGTAAATCAGCTGAAATGGAAAAAGCTTATTGTTGCTTGGCTTCTACCGCAAGAGATTTTGCTCGATTTGGGAGACTATATAAGGATTTTGGTAAATGGAATCAAAATCAACTTTTAGATTCACTTTTTATTTTAAGATCATTAAAATCTAGATTTAATGATTCTCCACAGTACGGTTATGGCTGGTGGTTAAAAAAATACAGGGGTTATAATACTTTCATGATGAGAGGTCACTTAGGGCAGTATGTAATAGTTGTTCCAGAAGAAGATTTGATAATTGTAAGATTAGGTCATTTGAAAGATAAGAAGATTGAAAATGAAGATTTTACCAGGGATATCTTTGTTTATATTGATGCGGGGATTGAAATTAATGAGAGCGAAATGATTAAATGAAAAATCATGGCGCTGGATCTGGGATCTCGTTATGAATTTTTTCTATTTCTTTAAGAATAGATTCTGATAGAACTATATTATGGGAATCAATGTTTTCCTTGAGTTGACTCATGTTAGTAGCACCAATAATATTACTGCAAACAAAAGATCTATCGTTAACAAATGATAAAGCCATTTGTGTAATTGAAATTCCATAATTTAAGGCTAATGAAGCATATCTTTCTGTAGCAGCAACACTTTGGGGGCTTGAGTATCTTTTAAAGTTTGGAAATAAAATCAAACGTGAATTTTTTGGTCTACTATTATTTAAATATTTTCCAGTTAAAACCCCAAAACCAAGTGGCGAATACGCTAGGAGTTTTATTCCTTCCCTATGGCATATTTCTGAACTTCCAACTTCAAATTGTCTATTTAAAAGTGAATAAGGATTTTGAACAGTGATCATTTTTGTTTTTACACTTTTAGACGAATTTAAGAACCGCATTATTCCCCATGGATTTTCATTTGAAAGCCCTATATGTCTAATGTTTCCACACTTAATATGATAATTTAATGAATCAAGAATCTCTTCAAAATTTTCCTTCCATGGATCTGAATCTGAATGTATAAAACCTCGAATACCAAAGGTGTTTGTTCTTCTCTCTGGCCAGTGAAGCTGATATAGATCAATATATTCTGTTTGCAATCTTTTTAAGCTACTTTCTATAGCCTTGTCAATATGCTTTTTGGAAAAGCTCATATTTTTTCTAATGTGTTTTGTATAATCCCCTGGGCCTGCAATCTTTGAAGCTAAAATTACTTTATCTCTAGTTCTTTTTTTCTTTAACCATGTCCCAATTATTCTCTCAGTTTCTCCTTGAGTTTTTGAAGAAGCAGGGACAGGATATAATTCAGCAGTATCAAAAAAGTTAATTCCATGCTCAAAAGCATAATCCATTTGCTCATGACCTTCTCTTTCACTATTCTGATTTCCATATGTCATTGTTCCAAGACAAATTTTGCTAATTTTAATATCAGTATTTGGCAACAAATTATATTGCATCTTAATTTTCTCTTATAAGTCTATCTCTATCCCAATAGGACAATGATCAGAATGATAAATTTGATTTAAAATAAATGATTGAGAAATTTTTTTCTCTAAAGATTCACTTACCATTATGTAGTCAATTCGCCAACCTTTATTTTTTTCTCTAGAATTTGCTCTATAACTCCACCAGCTATATTTATTAGGTTCAGGATTAAAATATCTGAATGAATCAATATACCCTTTGGATATGAATTTGTCTAACCAAAGTCGCTCCTCTGGTAAAAAACCTGAAACATTTTTATTTCTTACAGGGTCGTGAATATCAATACTTTTATGACAAATATTATAATCACCACATATCAACAAATTTGGATATTTTTCTTTCAAATTATCGATATGGAGTTGAAATTGATCCATAAAATTAAACTTGTATCCTAAACGAGAGACATTCGTGCCTGATGGCAGATATAAACTGATTATAGAAACTTTTTCAAAATCGATTTGTAATACTCTACCCTCATTATCAAAATGTTCATTATCGATTCCAAATTTGACATTTTCTACAGGGAATTTTGATAGAATTGCCACTCCACTGTATCCTTTTTTTTGGGCAGGATACCAAAAACTTTCATATCCTAACTCATCAAAAAGTTTAACATCAAATTGATTTTCCATTGCTTTTATCTCTTGAAGACATATTACATCAGGGTTTTCTTGCTCAAGCCAATCTATTAAGCCTTTTCTGATTGCAGCTCTTATCCCATTTATGTTGTAGGAAATAATTTTCAAATTTGATTTTTTTCTAAATATAAAATAAACTAAAAGTTTATGTAAATATTAGCATTTAAAATATCAAAGATTTTTTAAAAGGTTAATGGTATTTAAACTTTTGTCAATTGTAGAATCAATAGAACCAATTTTAATTCTTTTCTGCTTCATGTCATCGCGAAATCTAATAGTTACAGTTTCATCTTTAAGAGATTGATGATCAATAGTTACACAAAATGGAGTACCTAAAGCATCTTGTCTTCTGTATCGTTTTCCAATGGCATCCTTTTCATCATATGCGGCATTAAATTTATATCTGAGATCATTAAAAATTTTCTTTGCAATTTCAGGTAAACCATCTTTTTTGATTAATGGTAAAATAGCAACTTTGACTGGCGCAAGAGACAAGGGTAATTTTAAAACTGTCCTAATTGAGTTATCTACTAAAGTTTCCTCCTTCAAAGAGCCAGAGAACATTGCCAAAAACATTCTGTCAAGACCAATAGAGGTTTCAACAACATAAGGGACATAGCTTTCATTTGAGTCATTGTCAAAGTATTTTAATTTTTTTCCTGAAAACTTTTCATGATTACCTAAATCAAAATTTGTTCTCGAATGTATGCCTTCTAATTCTTTAAATCCAAAAGGAAATTTAAATTCAATGTCACAGGCCTCTTCAGCATAGTGAGCAAGCTTTTCATGATCATGAAATCTGTAATTTTGTTTATCTAAACCTAGTGAGAGATGCCATTTCAGTCGATTTTCTTTCCAATATGAGTACCATTTTTTTTGAGCTCCTGGCTTAACAAAAAATTGCATTTCCATCTGTTCAAATTCTTTCATTCTAAAAATGAATTGTCTTGCAACAATCTCATTTCGAAAAGCTTTACCAGTTTGAGCTATTCCAAAGGGTAATTTCATTCTACCACTTTTTTGAATATTAAGAAAATTAACAAAAATACCTTGAGCAGTTTCAGGGCGAAGATATACATCCATTGCATTATCTGAGGAAGCACCAAATTTGGTAGAGAACATCAAATTGAATTGTTTAACTTTAGACCAGTTTTTAGAACCAGATTCAGGACAAGAAATTCCTAAAGATTCAATCAGGTCTTTTACATCTTCTAAATCATTTTTTTCAAGTGATTTGTTTAAGCGGGTTAGAATTTTTTTCGAATTATTTTGGTAAGCTGCTATTTTAGGACTGGTTGAAATAAATTTTTCTTTATTAAAGTCCTCTCCAAATTTCTTATGAGCTTTTAAGATTTCTTTTTCTATTTTCTCTTCAATTTTAGTTACATAGTCTTCAACCAAAAGGTCTGCTCTATATCTTTTTTTAGAATCTTTATTATCAATAAGAGGGTCATTAAAAGCATCAATATGACCAGATGCTTTCCATGTGGTAGGATGCATTAAAATAGAAGCATCAAGACCAACAATATTTTCATTTAAATGCACCATTGATTTCCACCAGTATTCACGAATGTTATTTTTTAATTCAACGCCATTATGACCATAGTCGTAAACAGCATTTATGCCGTCATATATTTCACTTGATGGAAAGATAAATCCATATTGTTTGGCATGAGAAACTATTTTTTTGAAAGAATTCTCTTTATTACTCATGATTCAAAAATAAGTCTTTTTAATTTTTAAAAATTCATTAATCATAAAATATTTAACGAAGAACAATTAGCTTATTTGTACATGTAGGATCTAAGTATAATATTCTGTTACTTTGTTGTACTATTTTTTGATATGAAATTCCTTTCACAAATATTTTTAATCTCTGCACTTTTGCTTTTTATTATCAGTTGCGCAAGAAGAAGCTCGCCAACGGGAGGACTAAAAGATTCTATCCCTCCAGTATTAATCCGTGCTAATCCTAAAATGAATACTACCCTTTTTGATAAAGATGAAATAGAATTAGTTTTTGATGAGTATATAAAGATGAAAGATTTGAGAAGACAATTAATTATTTCCCCTCCAATTGAAAAAAATTCATATAAAATTAAACCACCAGAATCGGTTGTTTCAAAAAAAATAGAGATTCAACTACTAGATAGTTTAGATGAAAATACTACTTATACTTTTAATTTCGGGAATAGCATAGCAGACTACAATGAAGGTAATTTATTTCCTTTTTTTTATTATGCTTTCTCAACAGGTCCTAAGCTTGACTCTCTAGAGATAAAAGGAAAAATAAATGATGCTTTGGATAAGGATACGGAATCATTTATTTCAGTTTATTTGTATCCTGCTGATAGTACTTTTAATGATTCAACAATTTTTTTAAAAAAACCATTTTATGTTACAAGCACGTTAGACTCAATAATATATAATTTTAAAAATATACGTGAGGGGGAATACGAGATTATAGCAATAAAGGATGAAGCTGCAAATTATCTTTTTGATCAAAACATTGATAAAATTGGTTTTGTGGAAAAGCCAATAACATTACCTAAAGACAGTGTAATTGATTTTACTATTTTTAAAGAAAGAGAAAACTTTTTTTGGGGTAGACCTTTTTTTGTCAATAAAAATCGACTGGGGATTCAATATTATGGTGATTTGACAAATATGAAAGAACTAAAATTAACCTCTGAGGTTTCTGAGAACTTTATTTCATTAATGAATAAAGACAGGGTTAAGGACACAATAAATTATTGGTTTAAGGGATTAGATGTAGACTCTTTACAATTTTCTTTACAAGAGGTTGATACAATTAGGAATTCAACAGTAAAATTTAGAGAAACAAAAGAAAAAGATTCTTTAATATTAAGATCATTAACTCAAGGAATTATTGAATTTAAAGATACTTTTAAAATATCTTCAAATATTCCAATTATTAAGATAAATAAGGAATTTATTGATATTAAAAACGTGGATTCTGTTAAAATCCCTTTTGATGTTAGTTTAGATGAAAATCATGATATAGTTAATATTTTATTTGAAGTTGAGCCTAATGATGATTATGAAATCTCAATATATCCAAGTGCTATAATTGACTTTTTTGATAACTCAAACGATACAATTAAATATGGTGCTCAGTCAAGAGATATAGAGTATTATGGAAATATTTTTTTGCAGTTAATCAGAGAGAATAATAATGAAAGTTTTATTTTAGAATTACTTGATAATAATTTCAATGTAGTCCGAAAAGTTAATACATTTAATGAAACAGATTTGTATAATTTCAAATATTTAAGCCCGGGAGATTATTACATAAGATACATCAGAGATTCAAATAATAATGGTAGATGGGACACTGGTAATTATTTAAAAAAGTTTCAGCCTGAAAAGGTTATTTATTTTCCAAATAAATTGAATTTAAGGTCAAATTGGGATTTAAATGAAAACTTCTTCATCAAAAAAAATTAACTAAATAAAAATTTGTTTTTTATATTTACAAAAAAAAATGGGCGTAGGAGGGTTTGTTATATGGTGTGCTATTTTATGCTTATTCCTAGGAATTGTAGCTGAAATTCATTCTCGTCTATAACTTTTTTAAATTCGAAGATAAAAGTTATCTTTGCAAAGCATTTTGAATAATTAATCAGAGGCTCCTATAAGTTGCCTCTTTTTTTTGGATGGACTTTAATACTAGGATTAAATATTACCTTGAAAATATTTTGGAAGAATATCCAGATATTTTTTTAATTGATTTTGACATTAGGAGTAATGATTCTATCAAAATCATTATTGATGGTGATAATGGAATTAAGCTTCAAGATTGTATTAGAATTTCTAAGGTTGTGAGAAATAAAATTGAGGAAGAAAATAAAAATTTTTCAATAGAGGTGACCTCGCCCGGGATTGGTGAAAATTTAAAAATTTCAAGGCAGTACAAAAACAATGTTGGAAGAGATTTAGAATTGAAGCTAGATGACGGTACTTTTATTGATGGGAAGTTGAAAAAAGCAAATGATAAAAAAATTGAGATGGAAATTTCAGGAACTGATCCAAAAAACAAAGGTCAAAAATATGCTAAAGTTGAAACAGGATCATATTATTATAAAGATATAAAACAAGCTAGATTAAAAGTAAAATTTAAAAATTAAGTAATGGAAAATATAAGTCTTATAGAATCATTTTCTGAATTTAAGGACGAAAAAATGATTGACAGAGTAACCCTAATGGTTATTTTGGAAGAAGTTTTTCGTAATACTTTAAAGAGAAAATATGGATCTGATGAAAATTTTGACATCATTATTAACCCTGATAAAGGTGATTTAGAGATTTGGAGAAATAGAGTCGTTGTTGAGGATGGAAAAGTAGAAGATCCAAATGTGGAAATAGAAATTACAGAGGCTAAAAAAATAGAGCCTGATTTTGAAGTTGGAGAGGATGTTTCCGAAGAAGTAAAGTTAGTAGATCTTGGAAGGCGATTAGTTCAGAGTTTAAGACAAAATTTAACAGCAAAAGTCTTTGAACATGATAGTAATAATACTTACAACAAGTTTAAAGATAGAGAAGGAGAATTATTTACTGCAGAGGTTCATCATGTAAGAAATCGTGAAGTAATATTGATAGATGACGATGGCAATGAGGTAATTTTGTTAAAAGACAGGCAAATACCTAGTGATTTTTTCAGAAAAGGAGATAGTGTCAGAGGTGTGATTGAATCTGTTGAATTAAGAGGTATCAAACCAAGGATTCTTTTATCTAGAACTTCCCCAATTTTTTTGGAGAAACTTTTTGAACAAGAAATTCCTGAAGTTTTTGATGGTTTAATAACAATTAAAAAAGCTGTAAGGGTTCCGGGAGAAAAAGCAAAAGTATCTGTTGATTCATATGATGATAGGATTGATCCTGTTGGCGCCTGTGTAGGCATGAAAGGATCAAGAATTCACGGGATAGTAAGAGAACTTGGCAATGAAAATATTGATGTAATAAATTATACAAATAATTTGCAATTATATATTACACGAGCATTGAGTCCAGCAAAAATTAATTCATTAAAAATAGATGAAGAAAATAAACAAGTGCAAGTTTTTCTCGAGCCTGAAGAAGTTTCTAAAGCTATTGGTAGGGGAGGACATAACATTCGTTTAGCAGGTAAACTAACTGGTTATGAAATTGATGTTTATCGTGAAGGAATGGAAGAAGATGTTGAACTTACTGAATTTAGTGACGAGATTGATTCATGGGTTATCGAAGAATTTAAAAAAGTAGGCCTTGATACAGCAAAAAGTGTACTTGAATTAGATGAAACAGATTTAGTTAAGAGAACAGACTTAGAAGTAGAAACTATTGCTGATGTTGTAAAAATATTGAAAGAAGAATTTGAAAAGTAAATAATTTATATGGCAGATAATCCAAGCATTAGGTTAAATAAGGTTTTAAGAGAATTAAATATCTCTCTTGATCGTGTTATCGATTTCCTTTCTTCAAAAGGGTTTCAAGTTGAACCAAGACCTACCACCAAGATATCTGAAGAAATTTATAAGATTTTATTGGAAGAATTTGAAACGGATAAATCAAAAAGAGATGCCTCAAATGAAATAACAGAAGAAAAAAGAAAAGAAAAAGAATCATACCCTCCTTTATCTGAAGAGAATAAAGAAGAGAAAGAGAAGATTGATAGAGCAATTGAATTTAAGGATAAAATAAAGGAATCAATCTCTGATTTGAATGAACCTAAAAAGATTGAAGAAATTGATTCCCTCTCTAAGAAAGCATCAAAAGATTTGTCTTCTGAGTCTACCTCATCTCCTGTAAAAGAAAATATTCAAATTGAAAAGCCCTCAAAAGATCTACAAAAAAAATTAGAGAAAGAAAAATCAAATTTTACAGATAAAGATCATTTGAGCCAAAAAAATGAAAAAAGTATTGAGCCCGAACATATTAAAACAGAATACAAGGTTTTGTCAGGGTTAAAAGGAGTGGGTGAAAAAATCAATATAGATGAAGTAAAAAAGAAGGAAAGTAATGTTGAAGAAGCAAGAAAGAGGAGAAGAAAAAGGATAAGTAAAGAAGCAAATAAAAAAGAAACTCAAAACAATACAAAATCTAAAACCTCTCAAAAAAAAATAAGTAAAGATGAAATTTCTGAGGAGGATGTTCAAAAACAGGTTAGAGAAACATTGGAAAAACTTCAGGGGAAATCTTCAAAATCAAAAGGAGCTAAATATAGAAGAGATAAAAGGGATCAGCATAAGCAAAAGTCTGAAGATGAAATAGCAGAACAAGAAGCACAAGAAAAAACGATTCAGGTTACTGAGTTTATTACAGTTAGTGAAGTAGCAACTCTTATGGAAGTTAATATTAACGAGATTATATCTGCATGTATGTCTCTTGGTATTATGGTTACAATGAATCAAAGACTTGATGCTGAAACTCTTTCAATTGTAGCTGATGAGTTTGGATATAAGGTAGATTTTGTTAAGACTGATTTGGAAGAAGATATATCTGAATATATTGATAAGGATGAAGAGTTAGTTCCAAGGCCTCCTATAGTTACTGTAATGGGGCATGTTGATCACGGCAAAACATCATTATTAGATTTTATTAGAGAGGAAAATGTTATTGCTGGAGAATCTGGAGGGATCACCCAGCACATAGGAGCTTATTCTGTAACTCTTAAAAATCATGAAAAAATAACTTTTTTAGATACTCCAGGACATGAGGCATTTACTGCGATGAGAGCAAGAGGAGCTCAAATAACTGATATAGCTATAATTGTAATAGCTGCTGATGATTCAATAATGCCTCAAACGAAGGAAGCAATAAGCCATGCTCAAGCCGCAGGTGTTCCAATAATCTTTGCCATCAATAAAATCGATAAATCTACTTCCAATCCAGAAAAAATTAAAGAGGAATTAGCAGCTATGAATCTAATGGTTGAAGATTGGGGAGGAAAAATACAGTCTCAAGATATTTCAGCATTAAAAGGAAATGGCGTTGATGAGTTATTAGAAAAAGTTTTGTTAGAAGCTGAAATGCTTGAATTAAAGGCTAATCCAAATCGCAAGTCAACCGGAGCGGTAGTCGAAGCATATTTGGACAAGGGGAGAGGGTATGTATCAACTATTTTAGTTCAAACGGGCACCCTAATGATAGGTGATTTTTTTCTAGCGGGTAAACATAGTGGGAAGATTAAAGCAATTTTTGATGAGAGGGGCAAGGCTTTAGAAAAAGCACTTCCCTCTACTCCAGTTTCTATTTTGGGACTTGATGGAGCCCCACAAGCTGGAGATAATTTTTATGTTTTGGAAGACGAAAAAGAAGCAAAGCAAATAGCTGCAAAAAGGACACAACTAGTTAGGGAGCAAAATGTCAGGACTCAAAAACACATCACTTTAGATGAAATTGGAAGAAGAATAGCTTTGGGAGAGTTTAAAGAACTCAATTTAATTTTAAAGGGAGATGTTGATGGATCAGTAGAAGCCTTGACGGATTCATTCCAAAAATTATCTACTGAGGAAATACAAATAAATATTGTTCACAAAGGAGTTGGTGCAATAACTGAATCCGATATTTTATTAGCCTCTGCTTCTGATGCAATTGTGATTGGATTCAATGTTAGGCCTGTTGGAAATGCAAGACTCCTCTCTGAAAAGGAACAAATTGACGTTAGATCTTATTCTATAATATATGACGCTATAAATGATTTAAAAGACGCTATGGAAGGGATGCTTTCTCCTGAAATTAAAGAAGAAGTTACAGGCACTGCCGAAATTAGAGAAACATATAAAATATCAAAGCTTGGAACAGTTGCAGGCTGTATGGTTCTTACTGGTAAGATCTTCAGAGATTCTGGAGTTAGATTAATAAGGGATGGTATTGTCCAGCATACCGGTAATCTAATTTCTTTGAAACGTTTTAAAGACGATGTGAAAGAAGTTAATAAAGGATATGATTGTGGGCTACAACTTAAAGACTATAACAAAATAGTTGTAGGAGATACTCTTGAGTTCTTCCAGGAGATAGCAGTAAAGAAAAAACTTTAGAGTTTTAGTTTCAGCAAAAATGCCGAAGGATATTTTTTCTTAATTTGACTTAGTTTGTTTAGCGATACGTAATAGTTTTTGAAATTACCCACTTGGACTTTATAATTTGGTGTTTCAAAAATTATTTTTGATTTCCATTCAGGGTAATATGTTTTAAAGTCATCTAATATTTCTCTTGCAATCGCATAGTTCCCATAGTACAGTTGAATTGTATAATAATTAGATTCATATTCTTCAAAATCAATTTCTTTTTTTTGAAAAATTAATTTTTTAACGATCGAATCTTCTTCTAAAGGGAAAATTATTTCTTGGGATTGGACTTTCCAAAAAAAACAAAGTATAGTTGTTATATATAGTAAAATATTTCTCAATTTATTTTTTTTAAAAAAATTATTAATCGTCTCAAAATGGCTTATGAAAGCGAATATTTTTTAACAATATTAAGCAAATAAATATTTACATTATTTAGAACCAATATAAATTACAAAATTATTATATTTAGTCTTTATCTTAACGTAAGTATGAATTATTTTTGTAGCGAAACTTTAAAGGTTATTAAAAGATTTATTTACAGCTAAACGATCTTGAATAGATTAAAAATAAAATATTTAAAAGGGGTCTTAATTCCCCTCTTTTTCATAGTAAGTCTTAGTTTTGATTTTTTATACAGTCAAGAAGAACAAATTCTTGCTGGAAAAAAACTTTTTAATACTCATTGTGCAGCCTGTCATAAAGTAAAGAAAAAGGCAATTGGACCTGCACTGAGGGGTGTTTCAGAAAAATATGATCGTGAATGGCTTTATTCATGGATCAAAAATAGTGCCGCCATGATTAAATCAGGTGATCCTCAGGCAGTTGCAATTTGGGAAGAATACAATAGAACAGCAATGAATGCTTTCCCTCAACTTTCCAATGTTGACATAGATAATATACTTGCCTATGCCGATTATATTCCCCCTGCACCTGTTGTTGCTCAAGCTGCGCCAGTTGTTTCTGGCGGAGAAAATGCAGGAAACTTTAATGACATTATACTCATTGCATTAGTTCTAGTTTTTTTAATTCTGACAGCAATGTTAATTCTTGTTAAGAGAACATTGATAAGAATTGCATCTGCAAGCGGGGTAAAAATTACTTCTGACGAGAAGCCTAAAGAGAATATCCCCTTATCTATATTAAATGCATTTGCAAAAAATCAATTTTTAGTTTTTTCTTCAGTTATAATTTTAATGCTCTCCAGTGGATATTTTGTTTATGCGTGGATGATGCAAATAGGAATTGATGAAGGCTACATGCCTGTTCAACCTATTCATTATTCTCATAAAATTCACTCAGGAGCAAATAAGATTGAGTGTAAATATTGTCATTCATCTGCCAGAGTTTCAAAGCACTCTGGGATACCTTCTTTAAACGTTTGTATGAATTGTCATAAAAATATTGCAGAATATAATGGAGAAGAGGATTTAGAAAATGGATATGATAAAGAGTTTTATACTAATGAGATTAAAAAGTTATACGCTGCCGTTGGATGGGATGAAGATAATCAAGTTTATACTGGTAAAACACAACCAGTAAAATGGGTAAGAATTCATAATCTTCCCGATCATGTATATTTCAATCATGCTCAACATGTTGAAGTTGGAAAAATTGAATGTCAAAAATGTCATGGCCCTGTAGAGGAGATGGAAATAATGTATCAATATTCTCCACTTACTATGGGATGGTGTATTAATTGCCATAGAGAATCTAATATTGATTTAAAAGGCAATGAGTATTACACCAAAATACACGAAGAGTTATCAAAAAAGTATGGAGTTGAAAAATTAACTGTAGCTCAAATGGGAGGATTAGAGTGTGGAAAGTGTCATTATTGATATGATTAAAATATTTAGTTTTTTATGAAAAAAAATAAAAAATATTGGAAGAGTTCTGAAGAGCTTAAAAAGGAAAGTAAAATTTTGGATAAGTTCAAGAATAAAGAATTTGTTGAAAAACTTCCTGAAGATATTTTTATTACAAACAAACAAGCTCTTGAAGATTCTTCTACTAGCAGAAGAGATTTTTTAAAGTATGTTGGTTTTAGTACAGCTGCTGCTTCAATTGCTGCTTGCGAAGGTCCTGTGATTAATTCTGTTCCATATGTTGTTCAGCCTGATGAGATTATTCCAGGAAATGCAAATTACTATGCATCTGCTATTGCTGATGGTTACGACTTCAGAAATATACTTGTCAAAACAAGAGAAGGTAGACCAATCAAAATTCTTCAGAACAAAGATTCTATTAGCCTTGGAGAATGTAACGCAAGAGTACTTGCATCTGTTCTTTCCTTATATGATTCAAAAAGATTGAAAGGACCCATGAAAGAGGGAATAGAGGTCAATTGGGATGACTTTAATCAAGAAATAACAGAAAAATTAAATAACCTTTCCAAGAGAAATGAAAAAGTTGTTCTATTGACGCAATCCATACCAAGTCCAACTACCAAAAAAATAATAAATGAATTTATATCAAAGTTTCCAAATGTAAAACACGTTGTTTATGATTCTATTTCATCCAGTGAAACATTAGATGCATTTGAAAGCGTATTTGGAATAAGAGCATTTGCAGATTATGATTTTTCAAAAGCAGAAACTATTGTTTCAATTGATGCAGATTTTCTTGCTGATTGGCAAGGCGGAGGGTATGAAGGAGGATATTCAAAAGGAAGGATTCCCTCAGGGGCTAAAGGTAAATCCTCAATGTCTTATCATATTCAGTTTGAGTCAAATATGTCCTTAACCGGAGCAAATGCTGATAAAAGAATACCATGTAGGCAAGAGGTTTTGAAAAAAATAGTTGTAGAAATATATTCTAAAATTCTTGATAAAGGCATAAATAATTCTATTGGATTTGATGAATTAGACGAAAAAACTAGTGATAATGTATTAGACGTAATTAAAAGACTAAAAAAATCAGGTGAAAAGTCTTTGGTTGTTTCTGGAATACAAAATATTGAAATACAAAAGATGATTTTAGAAATCAATCAAAAATTATCTAGTGATGCCTTTGATATTGAAAATCCAAAAATCATTTATCAGGGAAAAAATGATCAGGTAAAGGACTTAGTAAATGAAGTAATAAATGGCTCCATTAAAGGCATTCTAACTTTTGGTATAGATCCAGGATATACTTTACCAATGGGTATTGATTTTGTTGAAGCAGTTCAAAAAATGGATCTTTCAGTTGTATTTACTACGAAAGAAAATGAAACTTCATCTGGGGCTAAATATGTTGCTGCGGTTCCTCATTTTTTGGAAAGCTGGGCTGATTATGAATTTAAGATTGGGCATTATAGTCTAGCTCAGCCCACTATTCAGCCATTATTTAACACAAAGCAATTCCAAGATATATTGTTAAATTGGAGTGGTCAGAATTCAACATATTATTCTGAGATCAAAAATAATTGGGAAGAAAATATTCTAAAAGGAAAATCTTGGAATCAAAGTCTTCATGATGGTTTTTACATTTCTGACAAAAAATTTAGACCATCAAAAAATAAAAAGGATCATAAATACAATTTATACAATTCCGCCAATTCTGTTAGTGCTAACTTTATAGACTTAGTATTATATCCCAAGGTTGGTATGGGAGATGGAAACCAAGCAAATAATCCTTGGCTTCAAGAATTCCCCGATCCTATAACAAGAACTACATGGGATAATTATCTTACAGTTTCATTAAAAGATGCAAAAAAGTATGGATTTAAAAATTTTAATGTTGCAAATGGAGGACTAAATGGGAGCTATGCAAAAATAGAGGCTGATGATAAGCAAATAATTGTTCCTGTTTTAATACAACCTGGTCAGGCAGAAGGAACTATGGGATTGGCTTTTGGATATGGTAGAATTAATGGTATGAAAGAAGAAATGCAGATTGGAGTAAATGCTTTTAAGTTATACCAAAATTTTGAAAAAATCCAAAGCGTAAAAGTTTCTCTTCATGATAATAAATTCCATGAATTTGCTTGTATCCAATTACAAAATACGCTGATGGGTAGAGGAGATATTATAAAAGAGACAACGCTTGAAATTTTTAATACCAAAGATAAATCATATTGGAACCCTATTCCAGTTGTTTCAAAAAATCATATCGAAACACCAGTAAATTCAGATGAAGTAGATATTTGGGATTCTTTTGATCGCTCAATTGGACATCACTTCAACATGTCTATTGATCTCAATGCCTGTACTGGGTGTGGAGCTTGTATCATAGCTTGTCATGCTGAAAACAATGTACCAGTCGTTGGGAAAAGAGAGGTCAGAAAATCAAGAGACATGCACTGGCTTAGAATAGATAGGTATTATTCTTCTGAAGAAAGCTTTGAGTCTGATAATGAAGCAGTTGATGCAATTTCTGGCTTAGGTGAAACACTCAGCGTAATGGATGATATGGAAAAGGCAAATGAAAATCCGGAGGTTGCCTTCCAGCCCATTATGTGCCAGCATTGTAATCACGCGCCTTGTGAAACTGTATGTCCTGTTGCAGCAACTTCACATGGTCGCCAGGGACAAAATCACATGGCATATAATCGTTGTGTGGGAACTAGATACTGCGCAAATAACTGTCCCTATAAAGTAAGAAGATTTAATTGGTTTAGATATAATAAAAATGATGAATTTGATTATAATATGAATGATGATCTGGGAAGAATGGTTCTTAACCCTGATGTTGTTGTAAGATCTAGGGGCGTGATGGAAAAATGTTCTATGTGTATTCAGATGACTCAGAAGACAATTTTAGATGCAAAACTTGAAGGACGAGAAATTAAAGATGGAGATTTTGGATGTGCTTGTTCAAAAGCTTGTGGTAGCGGAGCAATTGTATTTGGTGATATTAATGACTCTGATAGTAAAATTAAAAAACTTAAGGAAGATGATCGTGCGTATCATCTACTTGAGAGTGTTGGTACAAAACCTAACGTTGTTTATCAGACAAAAATTAGAAATAAAGATATTTCATAAAAGAAAAGAATATGGCATCTCATTATGAAGCACCAATAAGAAAACCATTAGTTACAGGAGACAAATCTTATCACGATGTCACTATTGATGTAGCTCATCCTGTTGAATCTAAGCCTAACCGACAGTGGTGGATAGTCTTTGGAATCTCTTTAACTGTTTTCCTTTGGGGATTGGGTTTAATCATTTATACAATTTCAACAGGTGTTGGTGTATGGGGTTTAAATAAAACAGTTGGATGGGCATGGGATATAACTAATTTTGTCTGGTGGGTAGGGATTGGTCATGCTGGAACTTTAATATCAGCTGTTCTTCTTTTATTTAGACAAAAGTGGAGAATGGGAATAAATAGATCAGCTGAAGCCATGACCATTTTTTCAGTAATACAAGCGGGACTTTTTCCTATAATTCATATGGGTAGACCATGGCTTGCATATTGGATGCTTCCTATACCAAATACTTTTGGTTCATTATGGGTTAATTTCAATTCTCCTCTTTTATGGGATGTTTTTGCAATTTCAACTTATTTATCAGTTTCGTTAGTCTTTTGGTGGACAGGTTTATTACCTGATTTTGCAATGATTAGAGACAGAGCAGTAAAACCATTCCAAAAGAAAATATATAGTTTATTGAGTTTTGGATGGAGTGGTAGGGCAAAAGATTGGCAGCGTTTTGAAGAAGTTTCCCTGGTTCTTGCAGGTCTAGCAACTCCTCTTGTTTTATCTGTTCATACAATCGTATCATTTGATTTTGCAACATCTGTCATACCTGGTTGGCATACAACTATCTTTCCACCCTATTTTGTTGCTGGAGCAATATTTTCTGGTTTTGCAATGGTTCAAACACTTCTTATTGTAATGAGAAAAGTTTCAAATTTAGAGGACTATATTACGGTTCAACACATTGAGCTTATGAATATAGTCATAATGATAACAGGTTCAATTGTAGGTGTAGCTTATATAACTGAATTATTTATCGCTTGGTACTCAGGGGTTGAATATGAACAGTATGCTTTTTTGAATCGTGCAACAGGTCCTTATTGGTGGGCATATTGGGCAATGATGTCATGTAATGTTTTTTCTCCTCAATTTATGTGGTTTAAAAAATTAAGAACTAGTATTATATTCTCATTTGTGATATCAATTGTTGTTAATATTGGAATGTGGTTTGAAAGGTTTGTAATTATAGTTACTTCACTTCATAGAGATTATTTACCTTCATCATGGACAATGTTTTCACCAACCTTTGTTGATATTGGAATTTTCATAGGGACTATAGGCTTTTTCTTTGTTTTATTTTTACTTTATGCTAAATATTTTCCTGTTATTGCACAAGCAGAGGTAAAAACAATTTTAAAGTCATCTGGAGAAAAATATAAAAACCTTAGAGATGGAAAATAAAAATAAAATTGTTCACGCAATATATGACGATGATGACGTTTTATTAAAAGCGGTCAAAGAGTTACGTGTAAAAAAATATGTTATTGAAGAAGTTTTTACCCCATTTCCTGTTCATGGTTTAGATAAGGTAATGGGATTATCAGAAACTCGTATTGCAATAACTTCCTTTATATACGGATGTATTGGACTTACAGTTGCCATCCTTATGATGAATTATATGATGATTGAAGATTGGCCACAAAATATAGGAGGTAAACCAAGTTTTTCATATGTTGAAAATATGCCTGCTTTTGTTCCTATTATGTTTGAGCTAACGGTTTATTTTGCTGCTCACCTAATGGTTATAACTTTTTATTTAAGAAGTAGATTATGGCCATTTAAAAAAGCTGAAAATCCTATTCCATCAACTACAGATGATAAATTTTTAGTTCAGATTGATAATTATAAAAGTGAGAGTGAATTAAAGAAACTTTTAAAAAAAACAGGAGCTATTGAAATCATATTAAAGGATAAAAAAGAGTAGAAAATGACAAATAAAATATTAATTATCGTTTATTCATTTTTATTTTTGATTGCTCAGTCATGTTTTGATTCCTCAGCTCCAAATTATCAATATTTTCCTGATATGTATGAGCCTATAGGTTATCCTACTTATTCTGAATCTGATGCATTTAATAATGGAATAGAAGCTCAGGAACCAGTTAAAGGAACTATTCCAAGAGGTATTATGATATATGATTATCCTAACACTAATGATGGTTATGAAGAAGCAAAGAAAAATCTTTTATCTCCTATCAATTATAATGATGAAGATAGAGCTAAGGGCAAAGAACTTTATGCTATTTACTGTGCTTTATGTCATGGAAATAAAGGGGATGGTCAAGGAATTTTAATGAAAAGAGAAAAATTTTTAGGTGTTCCTAGTTATGCTGACAGAGATATAACTTTAGGAAGTATTTATCATGTTTTAATCTATGGTAAAAATGCCATGGGTTCACACTCTGGCCAATTAAATATTAAGGAGAGGTGGCAAGTTGCTCATTATGCAATGGAGCTTCGTAAAGAATTAATTAAATAATGATTTGTAATGGATAATTATAAATTTTCAAATAGAGTTAGAAACTTTTCTGGTATTTTGATAGTTCTTGGAATTATTGGACTTGCCTATGGATTTTTGTCAGCTCCTTCAAGTTTGGAAGAAGCTAATGCTATGATTGCTGATGGGTATCATCAAGAGTCAGAACACTCTGTAGATAAATTAAACCAAGAAAATAATTTAGGTAATTCTTATTCTTATCAAAAAGAAGAGTCTTCATCTGATCATAGTGATCATAGTGAACACTTATTACATAAACTTCAAAATAAACCATGGGCAGCACTTTACGTTGCAGCTCTATTTTTCATGATGATTTCTCTTGGCACATTAGCTTTTTATGCGATTCAAAGAGCTTCTCAGGCTGGTTGGTCTCCTGTTCTTTACAGGGTAATGGAGGGAATCACAGCATATTTATTACCTGGATGTTTAATTGTTTTTTTAATTCTTCTACTTTCTGGATTTCACATGAATCATTTATTTATATGGATGGATTCTAAAGTTGTCGCTCATGATGAGATAATAAAGGCAAAAATAGGCTATTTAAATACTCCGTTTTTTCTATTAAGAGCAGGGTTTTATATTTTAGGATGGTGTGCATATAGATATTTCTCTAGAAAATTTTCCTTGGCTCAAGACAAAGCAAAGGATATTATATATCATAAGAAAAATTTTAGGATTTCTGCGGCATTTTTGGTTTTCTTTATTGTTACCGAATCTATGATGTCTTGGGATTGGATAATGTCAATTGATCCTCACTGGTTTAGCACTCTTTTTGGGTGGTATGTTTTTGCAAGTATGTTTGTTTCTGGAATTACTGTTATCGCGCTTACTGCCATCTATCTAAAATCCAAAGGATATTTAGATCTGGTGAATGATAGTCATATTCATGATCTTGGCAAATTTATGTTTGGAATTAGTATTTTTTGGACATACTTATGGTTTTCTCAATTCATGTTAATTTGGTATTCAAATATTCCAGAGGAGGTTACCTATTTCATTACCAGAATAGAGGATTATAATTTGCCCTTTTTCAGCATGTTAGCTCTTAATTTTATTCTGCCATTGTTAATTTTGATGAATAGTGATTATAAGCGTGTAAATTATTTTATAGTAATGACAGGTATTATAATTATAATTGGTCATTACATTGATGTGTTTAATATGATAATGCCATCAGCTGTTGGGGATCAATGGTATATAGGTATTTCTGAAATAAGTGCATTTATGTTTTTTGCAGGATTATTTATATATGTTGTCTTCAAGGAAATTTCTAAAGCCCCGCTTTATCCTAGCGGAGACCCGTTTATTGAGGAAAGTAAAAGATATCATTATTAATTTAATTATTATTCATAAATGACAGATCAAACTCTTTTATCCACAGGCCTACTAATATTAATAATATTAATTTTGGCGGCTATATCTATTTGGCAAGTAGCAAAAATATTTCAAATGTCTCAACCTCGAATTGAAAGTACTGAAATAGCTGGAGATAAGGATAATCGTTTTAATGGAAAACTGATGCTAGCATTTTTATTCTTCATTTATATTCTAACTTTTTACTCTTTTTGGAGTTGGGGAGATGTTCTGCTGCCAGAATCTTCATCTGAGCATGGATATATTTATGATAATCTAATGTGGATTACTTTTGCTGTTATCTTTTTTGTTCAAACAGTTACTCAAGCCTTACTTCATTATTTTGCCTATAAATATCATGGAAGAGAAGGTCAAAAGGCTCTTTTTTATCCTGACAATATGAAATTAGAAGTTGCATGGACAATTATCCCTGCAATTGTTTTAGCTGTGATAATTTTGTATGGCCTATATACATGGAGTAAGATCATGATGTTTGAGGAAAATGATGATGCCTTAGTAGTTGAATTATATGCTCAGCAATTTAATTGGAAGGCAAGATATGCAGGAGATGATGGTGTTCTTGGAGATGCTAATGTTCGATTTCTTCAAGATTTTGATGGAAGAAACTTAGTAGGAATTGATTATACTGATCCAAATGGATATGATGATGTCGTTGTTCAAGAGCTTCACCTTCCTGTCAATCGAGATGTAATATTTAAAATGAGATCGCAAGATGTTTTACATTCTGCATACATGCCACATTTCCGTGCTCAAATGAACTGTGTCCCTGGAATGATTACAGAGTTTAAATTCAAGCCTATAAAGACTACTCTGGAGATGCGCAATGATCCCGAAGTAATTTCAAAAGTTGATAAAATAAATAAAATAAGATCAGAGAAAAGTAAAGAATTACAAAAAATAGGAGAAGAACCTTTGGACCCTTATGTTTTTGATTATGTTTTGATTTGTAATAAAATATGTGGTGCATCACATTATAATATGCAAATGAAAATTGTAGTCGAGACCGAAGAAGAATTTGAAAAATGGTACAGTGAAAAAGAAACTTTCGCTCAAATAATACAACAATAAACTATAAAAAATATAAGATATGTCATCCAATTCAGAACACCACGACCATCATCATAAAGAAACCTTTATAACAAAGTATATTTTTAGTCAAGATCATAAGATGATATGTAAACAGTATTTAATTACAGGTTTATTTATGGGAATCGTAGGAATTGCAATGTCATTAGTTTTTCGTTTACAATTAGCATGGCCTGAGGAACCTTTTTGGATCATGGAGTTACTTCTAGGAGATTGGGCACCTGAAGGTGTAATGGATCCTAACGTTTATTTAGCTTTAGTTACAATCCATGGAACTATTATGGTTTTCTTTGTATTGACTGCAGGATTAAGTGGAACCTTTAGTAATTTGTTAATTCCTCTTCAAATTGGAGCCCGAGACATGGCATCTGGTTTTTTAAATATGATTTCTTATTGGCTGTTCTTTTTATCAAGTGTTGTAATGTTAGCCTCTCTATTTGTTGAGTCTGGACCTGCTGCTGCTGGATGGACTGTTTATCCCCCACTTAGCGCCTTACCACAATCTATGCCTGGATCAGGCTTAGGGATGACTCTTTGGTTAGTTTCTATGGCAATATTTATCGCTTCCTCTCTTCTAGCAGCTCTAAACTATATTGTAACAGTCCTAAATCTGCGAACAAAAGGTATGACCATGACTAGATTACCATTAACAATTTGGGCATTTTTTATTACTGCAATTATTGGTGTTGTCTCTTTCCCAGTTCTTTTATCAGCTGCATTATTATTAATAATGGATCGAAGTTTTGGAACATCTTTTTTTCTTTCAGATATATTCATTCAAGGTGAAGTCCTTCATTATCAAGGAGGATCACCTGTTTTATTTGAACATTTATTTTGGTTTCTTGGTCATCCTGAGGTTTATATTGTCTTACTACCGGCTCTTGGAATAACTTCTGAGGTTTTGGCAACTAGTTCAAGAAAACCAATTTTTGGTTACAGAGCTATGGTAGCCTCAATTCTTGCTATTGCTTTTCTTTCAACAATTGTATGGGGTCATCATATGTTTATTGCAGGAATGAATCCTTTCTTAGGTTCCGTATTTACCTTTACAACTTTATTAATAGCAATTCCTTCAGCAGTTAAAGCTTTTAACTACATTGCTACTCTCTGGAAGGGAAATCTTCAACTCAACCCAGCGATGTTATTTTCAATTGCATTAGTTTCCACATTTATTTCTGGAGGATTAACAGGTATTATTCTTGGAGATAGTACTTTAGATATTAATGTACATGATACTTATTTTGTTGTTGCTCACTTTCATCTTGTCATGGGAATTTCAGCTCTCTATGGATTATTTGCTGGAGTTTATCATTGGTTTCCGAAAATGTTTGGTCGAATGATGAATAAAAATATGGGTTATTTTCATTTTTGGGTTACAGTAGTTTGTGCTTATGGTATTTTCTTTCCAATGCATTTTATTGGAATGGCAGGACTACCCCGAAGATATTATACTAATACTGCATTTCCCTATTTTGATGATTTATCAGATATAAATGTAACAATAACAATTTTTGCTCTTACTGCTGGTTTAGCACAAATAGTTTTTCTCTATAATTTTATATACAGTATGTTTCATGGCAAACCAACTGAGCAAAATCCATGGAAATCTAATACATTGGAATGGACTGCTCCTGTAAAACATATCCATGGGAATTGGGAAGGTGAAATACCTCATGTTCATAGATGGGCATATGATTATTCCAAACCCGGGCACGAGGAAGATTTTGTCCCACAAAATATTCCGCTAAAGAAAGGTGAAAAAGAGTTACAACATTAATTACAATTTAATTCTCTATACTCTATTCATTTAATCATTTATCTTTGTTTTAAATGAATGAGCATTTAGATCCTACTTTTGATAATTTACCTCCTGAGGATAAAGAATTTGATAAAGCATTAAGGCCAACAAGTTTTAACGATTTTGCAGGGCAGGAGTCTATTTTAGAAAATTTAAAAATTTTTGTAGAAGCTGCAAACCAAAGAGATGAGGCATTAGATCATACATTATTTCATGGTCCACCTGGGCTTGGCAAAACAACATTAGCTTACATATTAGCCCATGAGTTAAAATCTGACATTAAATTAACCTCAGGTCCAGTTCTGGATAAACCTGGTGACCTTGCTGGCTTATTGACAAATTTAAAATCTAGAGATATCTTATTTATAGATGAAATTCATCGGTTGAGTCCAATTGTTGAAGAATATCTTTACTCTGCAATGGAAGATTATAAAATTGATATAATGATTGAAACTGGACCAAATGCTCGATCGGTTCAAATCAAGCTAAATCCCTTTACTCTAGTTGGAGCTACAACAAGATCAGGTCTTTTGACTGCACCAATGCGGGCCAGGTTTGGTATTAGCAATCGTTTAGAATATTATTCTACTGAGCTACTAAGCACAATACTTGAAAGGAGTGCTGAAATTTTAAATATTTCAATTTCGAAGGAGGCTGCAATTGAAATTTCAGGAAGATGTAGAGGTACCCCAAGAATTGCTAATGGATTATTAAGAAGAGTTAGAGATTTTGCTCAAATTAAGGGAGATGGGAACGTGGATATAGGAATCACTAAAGTTTCTTTAAAAGCATTAAATGTTGATAGTTATGGTTTAGATGAAATGGATAACAAAATTTTATCTACGCTAATTGATAAATTTAAAGGAGGCCCGGTGGGAATCTCAACTATTGCAACTGCTTTATCTGAAAGTGTTGAAACAATTGAAGAAGTTTATGAACCTTTCTTGATACAACAAGGGTTTATTATAAGAACTCCAAGGGGCAGAGAGGTAACAGATTTAGCATACAAACATCTTGGAATATTAAAAAATAATCAAAGAGATCTTTTTTAATTATCAAATGAAACAAGATCCAACAACCTTCATTAAAAGAAAAGCTAAAAGTCTTGGATTTTTATCCTGTGGAATTTCTCAAGCTACTTTTTTAGAACAAGAGGCAAGTAATCTTGAAAAATGGCTGAATGATGGCAAACATGGGAAAATGAAATATATGGAAAATCATTTTGATAAGAGACTAGATCCAAGAAAACTCGTTCCTGGTGCAAAAAGTATTATTTCTCTAACTTATAATTATTTTAATGATAATTTCCAAAAAGATAAGGATGTTCCAAAGATTTCAAAATATGCATATGGAAGTGACTATCATATTATAATAAAGAAAAAATTAAAAATTTTATTTAAGGAATTGAAAAAAAATTTTGGCGATATCAATGGTCGGGTTTTTGTTGATTCAGCTCCCATTATGGAAAAGCCATGGGCTGCAAAAAGTGGACTTGGATGGATTGGGAAAAATACAAATTTAATTAGTCAAAAAATAGGGTCATATTATTTTTTAGCAGAAATAATTGTTGATTTAGAGTTTGAATATGATACACCAGTGACAGATCATTGCGGAAGTTGTAGAGCATGCATTGATTCTTGCCCTACAGGGGCACTTGATATACCTTATCAGATTGATGCAAGTAAGTGTATTTCATACTTAACTATAGAACTAAGAGATGAAATTCCATCTGAGTTCAAAGGCAAAATGGACAATTGGGCTTTTGGCTGTGATGTATGCCAAGATGTATGTCCTTGGAATCGTTTTTCTCAAAAACACAACGAGCCCCTTTTCAATCCAAATCAGGAGTTAATAAAAATGGAAACAAAAGATTGGGAAGAACTTACTGAGGAAACTTTTGAGGTAATTTTTAAAAACAGCGCAGTCAAAAGAACTAAGTTTAAAGGATTAAAAAGAAACATCTCGTTCATTTCTTAAATCCCTCCAACAAGTTCAATTGAAGTGTTTTGCCTATTGAAATTTTCTAAATCGTTTTTAGAAATTTTTGTATCCCAGACATATACTCTTTTTAAGTTTTTGAAACTTTCAATTGTTTCAAATGAATTTTTTGAAATTTTGGTTCCATATAAATTAAGAACTTCTAAATTTTCTAATTTTTGAAGAATTTTAACTCCCTCATCACTTATTGAATTTTTTTGGATGTCTAGATTTACTAAATTTTTAAGATTTACAAAATTCAATAAAGATTTATCAGAAAGATTTGAATCTTTGATAAAGAAATAAGCAATATGATCTTTTATTTCCCTGAGTTGGTCAAACTCATCTTCAGACAAATTATCTTTTAAATATTTGACAGAAACAAATTTTTTATTATCTGAAATATATTTTATTTGAAAAATTGATTTATCAATATTTACTAATTTAGATTCATCCAATTTTTGAATAATAATTTTTTCAAACCATTCTTTTTCTGAAAAATCTAAGTTGTACATTTTATTTAACGAAATTTTAATTTCATCTGGGATTTCAATTGATGAGATAAAATCATTCGATTTATCAGAGTTCTTAATCCACCATAAAATAGTATTTATCTCATCATATGAAACTATTGGTCCATCAGGGGGCATAAACTTTATATTGTCAATGGGCAGAATTATTCTTTTAAAAATTAAACTATTTCGAGGATTAATTTTATCAATTGGCGATCCTGCATTTCCTCCTTTGATTAATTGAGAGAGTGAAGATAAATCCAGATTCCCTCTTTTTAATTCATTGTTATGGCAGGAAATACATTTATTTATGAGAATCGGTTCAACTAGATTTGAATATAATTTAATTGAATCCAAACTTATTGAAATTTCAGGAAGTAAATTATGATTATCAACAAACCGATTTTTTATTTCTTCAGGCGCATATTCAAACAAGTAATTTTCCCCATGCGTTAAATTGCCTCCATTGTGTCCAGTTATAAATAAAATTAAAATAATTGTAAGGTTTGAAAATGATTTTAATTTGTTAGGAATAAAATCTTTAAAAAAAGATAAACGTATAATCCATGCAAAAAATGATATTCCAACTAATATGAAACCAAACAACTTATGCAGGTATAGGTTTTCTTCAATATAAAGTCCAGTTTGAGCGAGAAACCATCCAAATAAGGCACTTATTGCTGAGGATATAAACCCTAAAAACCAAGAAAAAACTATGACTCTGTTATTGATCTGATTTTTAAATAGATTAGAATATGTCTCAATCAACACGGAAAGTATTAAAAATCCTATTGGAAGATGAACTAATAAGGGATGGAGTCTTCCAAAGAAAGAGGAAATATCTAATACAATCATTTGTCTTTTAAGTTCTAATTAATTTAACTGGATAAGTTTTACCAGAATTCCACTGCGGGACATAAATGTTGCCATCATTATCAATACACACATCATGGGGATTAAGAAAAGTCTTTTGATCATAAATCGGTTTTTCTATTACCCCCTTTTTATATTTTGGCAAATTTCCTCCAGGCAGAGAAACAATTTTGTTATTAATATCCAAGACAGCTAACATACCATCATAATTCCACCAACTTTCTGTAATGATTACTGCAAAGAATAAATTGTTTCCTTTGATCACTGGACGACAAATCCAATATCCTGGAAGTGAAATAGTTTCAATGTGATTTCCATTTAAATCAAATCTTTTAAATTCATTTTTGGTTCTAGATGAAATTAGTAGAGTGGAATTATTTTTATCTCTAGTATCAAGTGTAATTCCATGACAGCAATCAAATTGATCTGATCTTTCACCCCGCCCTCCAAAGTGTTTTATATAATTGCCTCTTGAATCGTATTTAATTATAAAGTCTTTTCCATAACCATCTGCAATAAAAATATCCCCATTAGGCGCAATTGCAGTTTCCGTTGGTTTAAAATCATCTGCTGAAGCATACTCTTTTATTTCTTTTGGATAATCAAATTCTAAAATTTTTTTTCCTTTAAGATCAGTTTTGCAAACCTTGTGTTGGTCAGGATCAGTGATATATAAAAATTCTTCCCCACCTTCATCCACTATCGTTAAACCATGAGCTGAAGAATAGCCGACACTCCATGATCCTAAAATTTTTCCAGATTGACTGTAGATTAACACATTGTTTTTTGGATGAGTGGTAGTCATAAAAATTCTATTTTTCTTATCCATTACCATTTCATGACAATGATTTACAGGAAAATCATTGTAATTCTGCACCCCCCATTTCTTATCTACTTTATATTTAAAATCTCCATGACCAACAATTTCATTGTCTTGTTTTAAATTTTTTTGAATTGAAAATGATTTAATTGGTAAACTTGCTCCAATTCCTAGTAGAGCAGATTTTTTTATAAAATTTCTTCTTGAGTTTAATTTTGTTTTTTTCATGATAAAATTTCTTTAACAACATGACCGTGAACATCTGTCAATCGATATCTCCTGCCTTGATGTTTGAAAGTCAACCTTTCATGATCGATACCAAGAAGATGCATTACTGTAGCTTGAAAATCATGAATGTGAACAGGTCTTTCTGCTAGATTATAACCAAATTCATCAGTTGATCCAATGGTTATTCCTTTTTTAACTCCAGCACCAGCCATAAAAATTGTGAAACATTTTGGATGATGATCTCTTCCATATCCAGGATCAGTAATTAATCCTTGAGTATAATTTGTTCTACCAAACTCTCCTCCCCAAATTACAAGAGTATCTTCCAGTAAACCTCTTTGTTTTAGATCTTTAATTAGAGCTGCTGTAGGCTGATCGGTATCCTTACATTGAGTTTGAATATCCTTATTTAAATTTCCATGTTGATCCCAGCCTTGATGATAAAGCTGAATAAATTTAACATCTTTTTCAACTAATTTTCTTGCTAAAAGACAATTAGCAGCGAAAGTTCCAGGGTTTTTACTCTCTTTACCATACATGTCAAAAATGTAGTCTGGCTCGTTAGAGACATCCATTACTTCAGGCACAGATGTTTGCATTCTGTATGCCATTTCATATTGAGACATTCTTGATAAAATTTCAGGATCTCCTATATCCTCATAATTTTCACTCTCAAGTTTTTTAAGATATTCAATTTGTTCTTTCCTTATATCACCTGTTACTCCAGGAGGATTTTCAAGATATAGCACAGCATCTTTGCCAGATCTAAATTGAACGCCTTGATATTTAGATGGCAAAAATCCATTACCCCAAGATCTAGCATAAAGCGGCTGTCCTTGTTTATCCTTAGTTACTAGTACAACAAATTCAGGGAGATTTTTGTTATCTGATCCAAGGCCATAACTAATCCAGGACCCCATAGAGGGTCTTCCAGGTAAATTAGAACCAGTTTGAATGAAGGTTACCGCAGGATCATGATTAATTTCTTCTGTATACATTGATTTAATGAAACATAATTCATCAACTATTTTAGATGTATGAGGCATAAGATCACTCATCCAGGCTCCACTTTCCCCATGTTGTTTAAAATTAAATATTGATGAAACCAATGGAAAACTAGCCTGACCTGCGGTCATACCAGTGAGTCTTTGACCACCTCTTATACTTTCAGGAAGTTCTTGTCCATTTAATTTTTTTAGTAGAGGTTTATAATCAAAAAGATCTAATTGTGATGGAGCTCCACTTTGAAAAAGATAAATAATTCTTTTTGCTTTAGCAGGAAAATGGGGAAGCCTCGGACTTTGATTTATATCATTTGTAATACTTCCAAAAACAGGTGCTGGATTAATCAGAGAGCCTAAAGTTAGAGCTCCTAAACCAAGAGATGTTTTTGTTAAGAAGTCTCTTCTAGTGTATTTTTCATTATGGTGGTGATCATTACAATTCATAACTTAATAATTATCTTTTCATATATACTTCATCATGATTTAAAAGTGTATTCGCTACCATTGCCATAGCTGCAGTCTTATACCTATTTAAACTTCTGTCTCGGGGCTTTTCTCCACTTTTAAATATTTCATATGCAAGTTTAGGATTTTTTCTGAACTTATCAAGTTGTTGAAAGTAAAGTTCTTTAAGTAAATCTAGCTCTTTCTTTTTTGGTTCTCTTGAAGTACAAATTCTAAACCCTAGAGAAATTGACTCATCTATTGAATTTGGGGCCTCTTTTTGAATCCTTTCAGCTAAAATTCTAGAGGCTTCAAAAAACTGTGGATCATTTAGTAAAACAAGTGCTTGCAAAGGAGTATTAGTTACTTCTCTTTTGACAGTACAAACCTCTCTTGTAGGGGCATCAAAAGTTGTCATTGATGGAGGAGGGGATGTTCTTCTTATAAATGTATACATACTCCTTCTGTAGAGACTATCTCCTGAAGATTCTTTATAGTTCATTAATTTTATTGAAAAATTTGATTTTTCCTTCCATAATCCTTCGGGCTGATATGGTTTTACACTTTGACCACCAACATGCTTGACTAATAAGCCACTAGTTGCAAGCGCATTATCACGAATCATTTCTGCGGGAAGTCTATAACTGTTAGATCTGGAAAGGAAAATGTTATCAGGATCAACCTCAACAAATTTTGGATTTGGCAAAGAACTTTGCATGTAAGTATGTGAATTAACCATTAATCTTAAAAGAGCTTTAATGTCCCAATTATTTTCAATTAGATAATTTGATAAAAAGTCAAGCAGTTCTGGATGGGAAGGTAAAGATCCTTGAACACCAAAATCATCTGGGGTTTGAACTATACCTTTTCCAAAGATCATTTGCCAGTATCTATTAACAGTTACTCTTGAAGTAAGCGGATTTGTTTTGTCAAATAACCATTCTGAAAGGCCTATTCTGTTTTTTGGAAGATCAGAAGACATTTTTGGGAGTTTAGAAGGAACATCTGCGTTAACTTCATAGCTGGGCATTGTGTAAAGGCCTCTCTCGTATAGATATGATTTTCTTTTATTAACCATATCTTCCATAACCATTACTTCCATAACATCAGAAACCTTATCTAGCCATTGGGATTTTAAATTTTTAAGTTCATTTTTAAGTTTACTTACTTTGAAGTCATAATTAATTATATGATCTTTTTTATCTATTTCGGTGAAATTTATTTTATTATCCAGATCATACTGATTGTAAACAAGTCCAATTTCATAACTCGTTAGGGGTTTTTTGTAGATAATAAGATCATCGATTAATCCTTTAAAAAATTTATTATCACCACTTGAACCATCATAAGAAACGCCAACCATAACAGATCTTCTTTCTTCTTTTATTCCGCTACTAGATACTGGTTTGATAGTTTTATAAAGGTTATCAACTAAGGAATTATTTTCAATCATTGATCCATCAAGATACAGATTGATGCCTTCTGCTTTTCCAGATCCATCATATGAGAATGATAAATGAGTCCATTTGTTTTTTAGAATTGAATCTTTTGATTTGATATGAACTTGATTACCTGGTAAGGAACTTATAAGTCTAAAATTTATATAGTTTTCATCGTCTAGATACAAATCCCAACCTCTCCAATAATTATTTTTGCCACCAGTTGTTCCCATAATTGTTTGTCCAAAACCTTTTTTTCTTTTTTCTGTATTAATCCACACAGAGGCTGAAAAAGGATCAGTCCATTCAAAATTAGGAACTGATTCCAGATAAAATTGAGCCCCACCAGCTCCCATTCTAAATGCATTCCCATCAATTCCCTTCTCAATTTCAGGTTTAATGTTGCAGGTGATGTTTAAATTATTATCTATAATAAATCTTGAAGATCTTGCAAACGACCCTTGAACAATATTTGTGACATCAGGACTGGTCTTTTTATATGCTCTAATTTTTTCAAGACTTGCTTTTTGAATTATTGATTTATTAATAAGGGAATAAGATTTATAATCTGAAAGTTGATTAGAGTAATCATAAAACTCTGAAAGTTCTTTTCTTGTTAGAGCTAATTTTGATTCTTTCTCATTTATTTTTTTTTCAATATCAGAGATATCTTTTTCAGTAGATTCATCAGGCAGAAGTAGAAGAGGGCCAAAGTCACCATCATCTCCAGTCATTCCAAGCTCTCTTGTTTGATTAAAAAAAGCTGAAAGTTGGAAATAGTCTTTTTGAGAAATGGGATCAAATTTATGATCATGGCATTTGGCGCACATCATCGTAAGTCCGAGAAAAGCCGTTCCTAATGTTTCAGTTCTATCAAAAACATAGTTTAATCTCCATTCTTCATCAATAACTCCACCTTCAGCAGTCATGGGTGAATTTCTGTTAAATGCAGTTGCTAATTTTTCTTCTCTAGAGGCATTATCCCTTAGGTCTCCAGATAATTGAACTGAAACAAATTCATCATAAGGCATATTCTTCTTGAAAGCATTTATAACCCAGTCTCTCCATGGCCACATTGTTCTTATTCCATCAGCATGTAATCCATGGGAATCGGCGTATCTGGAAAGATCAAGCCAATCCATTGTTAAACGCTCTGCATTTTCGTCACTACTTAAAAGTTCATCAACAATTTTAGAATAAGCATCTGGATCATTATTAGCAATGAAAGCGTCAATTTCTTCAATAGTTGGCGGTAATCCAGTTAGATCAAAATATACTCTTCGAAGTAATTTTTCCTTTTTAGCAACGTCAGAAAATTCAAGATTTTTTTCTACTAGCTTTTTGTGAACAAAATGATCAATTTCATTTTTTATTTTTTCATTTACTTTTTTTGATTTTGGAATATTGACATTTTGAACTGGTAAAAAAGACCAATGTTCTTTCCATTCCGCTCCTTGCTCAATCCATTTTAATATTATTGCTTTTTCTTTTGAATTTAAGCTTAGCTTAGATTCAGGAGTAGGCATCATATTTTCAGGATCATTTGATAAAATCCTGTGAGCGACTTCGCTACTATTAATACTTCCAGGTGAAATAGCTATTTGTCCACTTGATAATTTTGAAAATGCAATTTTTTCATCATCTAATCTGAGGCCAGCCATTCTTGTATTTTCATCAGGGCCATGACAAGAAAAGCATCTATCAGAAAGGATGGGCTTAACATGGTAATTAAAATCAATTTTTTCGGGAATAGAAGCATACTCATATGCCACTTCATCAGGAACATTTAATGAACATGAAAAAAATAGACTGGCAAAAATGAAGTAGTTTAAAAGTCTCATAAAATATACAACAACTAATAAATTTAAAAAAAAACTAAATTTTAAAAAAGTCTCATTCAAAATTAATCTCTTGAAATCACATAGATATAATCGTCATTTGTAAGAATAAAAAAATTATTTTCTCCAACAGGTAAAATTTTTCTAGCATTTAAAGAAATTGGAAGAGGAAGAAATTTTGAGGTATTAAAATTTTCTATTTCATGACTCCAGTCACTTAAAACTCCACCAGGATTTGCACTGGAGACTCCTAATTCTGTAACGTATTGGTGAAAATTTCCAACATAAAATAATTCAGAATCATCACCTTTATTAAAAAAGAAATCTTCTATAGAGCTAAACTGGGCTTCTTTTGGGAGCGGCTTACCAATAAACTTTTCTCCATCATTAATAAATAGGATTGATCTTAATTCATAGATACTATTGGTTTCAAGGATTTTGTCTTCAGATTTTCCCGTTAGACTCTTTATGTTATTAACTTTAGAAAAATTGATGTATTTAGGAAATTTCTTTTTTAAATAAGGCAATTGTTTATCTAGTTTATCCTTAGAAGCAAAGGGTACGTATGCTCCAAAAAAATCATAAAAAATTATTGGGTCTAGCTGAAGGTTTTCATCGTAATCATCTAGGTATATTTTGACTGGCTTTTCCTTATCTGGCTTCCACTTAAAATTTGACCCTGCATTTCCGGCTAAAATATCAATTTTACCATCAGAATTTATATCATCAATAAGTACTGTATTCCATAATCCATTAGTTTGCAAAAGGCCAAGTTGATCCGTTGCATCAACAAAATTATCATTTCCCTTATTTAATAAAACCATTATGGGCATCCAGTCTCCAACCATTACAAGATCAACATTTAAGTCGCCGTCGATATCAGCCCACTGACTATCAGTAATCATTCCGAATCTCTCTTTTATGATGATTTCAAAAGAATTTTTTTTAGTGTTTTTGAGTATAAAGCTGTAAGGACTTAGGCCATAGGATCCTGGAATTGATCTACTTCCAATAAAAAGATCTTGATATCCATCATTGTTATAATCATAAACTGAAACAGAGGATCCATTGGTTAAAGGAAGAGAAATTGGCAACCTTGAAAAAGATCCATTTCCGTTATTTATATACAATCTATCCATTAGATTTTCATCAAGTTCTTTTAAGTCGCTACCACCACTTACGACATATAAATCCAAGTCACCATCATTATCAATATCAATAGTTGCCGCATCAACATCTTCATATTTACTATCTCTTATAAAATCTGGTATTTTTAAAGGTGTAAAATTTAAACCCTTTGAACCGAGAAAAATTTTGGCACTTTGATATCGAGCACCACCAATGAAGACATCTTCAATACCATCATTATTAAAATCAGCTACTACTCCTGCCGGTCCCTCATAAGAGAGTCTTTCAGGGATTAAACGCTCTCTTTCATAATCATAAAAACCATTTTCTTTGTGCTTAAATGGAAGAATATTTAGAGAAAATTCAGAAGGATTTTTATCAAATCCTATTGTGTTTTTAGCTACACTTTTTTTATTAATGACTAGTTCTTGATTAACATTAATATTTTTTTCAGTTTGAAAAACACCATCTGACCATCTAACAACAATTGAATCTATCTTCGATATATTACCAAGCCCAAAATAAATTTTATGAGATGAGGATGATTGAAATCCTCTTGTCACAATATTTTCTCTAATCCAATGTTTTTCTCCTGAAAAAATATTGATTTTTGCACCTCTTGTAACGGCATAGTTCTTATCCCCCTTCAAATTTAATGAGATGTAACTATTATTTTTATTATTAGATAGGTTTTCAAGAATAGTGGAGTTTGAATTTAAATTATTAAGGACGATATCTAAATCACCATCATTATCCAGATCAGAATAAGCTGCTCCATTACTATAAGAAGGTTTACCAACAAATGATTTGTTTATATCTTCAAATTCAAGATCTCCTAGATTTTTAAATAAAATATTTGGAATTTTAAGAGTTGGCATTTCATCAATAAGCTTTTTCTTTATTTCATCTTGCCTGGAGTTATTATACTGAGTAAAATCAACATTACTTAGATAATTAATATAATCTAAATCGTTAGGTCTTTTTGCTATACCATTGGTAATAAAAATATCATTTAATCCATCTGAATCAAAATCTTGAAGTAAAACTCCCCAACTCCAGTCGGTAGCATATGTTTTGGTAAGAAGAGCTATTTCAGAAAAAGTTCCATCGCCTCTGTTTAGATGAAAGTGATTTCTCGCAAATTGAGGTTCAAAGCCAAATTCTTTTTTTATTCTGCTCACTTGATCTTCGTCTTCTCCTCCAGATTTCAAAAATATTTTTGGATCATATGGCATCATATCAGTTGTGAAAATATCTTGTCTTCCATCGGAATTTAAATCAGCAATATCTACACCCATTGTAAAGTGCGTAGAATGAGAAAGTGTTTTTTTAACGGATTCAGCAAATGTTTTGTCTTTATTGTTTATATATATGTAATCGTTTTCGTGAAAGTCATTTCCAATATATATATCCATCCATCCATCATCATTGATATCAGTTGTTGTTATAGCAAGACCATACCCTAACGGGCTATCATAAATATTAGCTTTTTTTGTAACATCAATAAATTTCCCTTCAATTTCATTAAGTCTATTTTCATAGAATTTATCACCTGAAAGAGCGTCCGATTCAATTCTTTTTTCAGATGTTCCATAACTTCTAACAGTATGGATTGCATGATTAAGCAAATACATATCTAAATCCCCATCACGGTCATAATCAAAGAATGTAGCTTGGGTCGAAAATCCTGAAAAATCTAAACCAAATTCAGAAGACATTTCAGTAAAGGTTAAATCTCCATTATTTATGTATAGTAAATTATGAGATTTGTTTGAGCTTATTGGACTAACCTTTGTTACATATATGTCAAGAAATCCATCTAAATTTACATCCTCAAAATTAACTCCGTTTGACCAGCTATTCTCAATTTTAATTCCAGATTCAATTGTAATATCAACAAATTTTAAGCCGCCTTGGTTTAAATATAAACGATCAGGTAAAAGATTTGCAGAAAAATATATGTCTTCTAGTCCATCATTATTTATATCTCCTACTGCTACACCTCCTCCATTGTAATAATAGAGATATTCAATAATATTTAATTGAGTTTTATATTCTAAGGAATTAGAAAAATCTATTCCCGTTTGATCTGAATTTAATGATTTAAATGGGATAGTTGATTCAAATACTTTATCCTCCGGAGAACATCCAAAAAATAAGAAAATAAATAATGAAAAAAATATAAATGAATCCTTAATCATTTTGGGCTAAAATTATAAATGGTAAGACTGTCCCTGTTTCTTGTGACCAGCATTTTATTATCGTTAATCATCAATATATCTCTAATCTCTCCCTTTAAGAAGAATCCTTTTCCACTGGGATGAAAATTAAAACTCTTTCCGTTTATATTTTCAAGGTAAATTCCATAAGAAGCATCATAAATACCAACCTCAGGTTTAACATTGAATAAATTTCCACCCATCACAATATCTTTATCTCCATCATTATCAAAGTCAGATGTATTGATTGCATATACAGGGCTAAACTGAACTTCTTGAGGTAAAGAAATTTTTTCAAATTCAAAATCTCCTTTGTTAAGGTAGATTGAGGTTTCCAAATTATTAGCGTCAAAAATTAAAACTCCTTCCATTTCTTTTTCGGTGAAAATTTTTGAGATATCCGCATCTTTAAATGATTCATAATCAGGAAACTTTTTCTTTAAACTTTTTATCTGATCAATTAAATCATGTCTTAGTGCGTATGGATAATATTTTCCATCTTCAGCTTTAAATGATATAATTCCTTCACCAAAACCATTTCTATCAAAATCATTAAAGAAAAGTCTTATTGGATTTTCATTACTTGCTTTAAACCTTGAATTTAATCCATGATTTCCAACAATTAGGTCCATCATCCCATCATTGTTTATGTCTTCAGCATGTATAGTATTCCACCATCCTTTTTCATTTTTCAAGGAACTTGACACAGGATTAAAAACACCTTTTTTGTTTTCAAAAAGCCTCACGCCCATATACTCTCCAACTATAATTAAGTCCTTATCATTATCATTGTCAATGTCAATGAAAGAAGCATCAGTAATCATTCCAATATTAACCAAATCTTGAGCTCTTAAATTGGTTTCATTAGTAAATTTCCCCTTACCATCATTAATTAATATAAATCCAGAGCCTGGTAATCCATACTGTCCAATTTTAATTCTCTCACCAACAAATAAGTCCATGTATCCATCTCCATTTATGTCATCACTTGCAACAGCTCCAGTACTAATATTATTTTCACTATCAGGAAGTTTTTGATTTGAATCTGAAAAATTACCTTTTCCGTCATTTATAAAAAGCCTATCAAAAAGTTGTTGAGAATAACCTGCAACTTCAACTCCTCCACTAGCAAGATAAAGATCTAAATCACTATCGTTGTCTACATCAAAAAGAAGAACTTCAGAATTTTCTGAATCTTTATATTTTTCAAAAAAAGAAATATCAAACTCTTCTTTAATAAAATTATCATCATTTGCTAGAAAGATTTGAGGATTATAACCTTTTGAGGCAGATATAATAAAATCAGATAATCCATCACCGTTAATATCTCCTTTTGTAAGTTTTGGTCCTTCAGTACTACACATGTGATAGGTGAGACGCTCCTTGTCAAAATCAACAAAACTATTTTCCTTATGCAGATATGAACTTCTCATTTCTGTTTTTTCAAAAAGTAAGGGCTGATTTTTTTTCTCGCGAGGAATATTTTCAGTAGAATTACTCTCTGATTCTTTTAGCCTGATGGTCTGATTAACTTTTACTTTTTTCAAAATGGTTTTAGATCCGTATGGCCAAATAACTTCTATGTCTACTTCTTTTGACAGTCCTACTCCAAAATTGGGCCTCACATCGACTGATGATTGAAAACCTCTTACTGGTTGTACTTCTTGAATATATGTTTCATCACTTGTTTTAACATATATTTTTGTTCCTATTGCATTTTTGTTTTTCTCTAGGCCCTCTAGTTCAAACTTTATAAAATTATTTTCTTCTTTGTTTAGTTTATTTTCAAAAACAAAAGCAGGCATATTCACATTGCTTACCACTAAATCTAAATCTCCATCATTGTCAATGTCTCCATAAGCAGCACCATTGGAAAAACTTGAAAGATTAAGGCCAGAATTAGTATAATTTTCAAATTTAGTTTTACCAAGATTTTTATATGAGTGGTTGGGAACTGGTTCTGAGGGAATGATTTCAATTAACCTTTTATAATCGACTTGATTATTTTCAACAATTGATTTGACTACTTCTTTATTTGAGATGTATTGAAGATAATCTTGATTTGTTAAGTCCCTGAATATTCCATTAGCAATAAATAGATCTTTAAGTCCGTCATTATCCATATCAAAGAACAAGGCACCCCAACTCCAGTCAGATGCTGCCACTCCTGAGAATCTTCCAATTTCACTAAATGTATCGTTATTATTATTAAGATGCAGTACATTTCTTGTAAACTGGTGATGGTAGCCGTTTTTTAAAACATACTGATACTTGTTCCAATCTTCAAATGTTGTAACTGTTTTAAGTCTTTTATAATCAGAGGGGAGCATCTCTGTTACAAATATATCATTGGTTCCATTATTATCAATGTCAGCAAGATCAGCACCCATTGAAGCGCCACTAATGGATTTCATTTGGGAGGTAAGTTCTTCGCTGAAAGTTCCATCTTTTTGATTGATGTAGAGATAATCCCTTTCAAAAAAATCGTTACAAACAAAAATATCTTCCCAACCATCATTATTTACGTCACCAACCGTAACCCCCAAACCAAAACCTATTATGCTACCGTAAATGTTAGCTTTTTTACTTACATCAAAAAATTTTCCATCCCTATTCTCCATTAACTTATCTCCCCCAAGTAGATCTCTATTAGGCCTTTCATTTCTTGTCAGCTTAAATGAAGCTATTGACTGATAAGAATTATTTAACATGTATGCATCAAGATCTCCATCTTTATCGTAATCGAAAAAACTTGCATGAGTTGAGTATCCTCTATCATCTAAATTATATTGCTCTGCTGATTCTGTGAAAGATAAATCTCCATTATTTATAAATAATTCATTTTGTTTATTATCCCCTTTTATGTCTCCTGAATTACAAACATAAATATCTAAAAAACCATCAGCATTTATATCCACCATCGTCACTCCTGTAGACCATGCTTTTTCTCCTCCAACACCAGCAGATTCAGTGATGTCCTTAAATTTAAAATTTCCAAGATTAAGAAATAATTTATTTTGATTTTGATTCGATGTAAGATATAGATCTATTAGGCCATCATTGTTAACATCGCCTAAGGAAACTCCTCCTCCATTATAAAAGTTTCTGTAGAGATAGACATTAAAATTTTGATCAAACTCTAAATTGTTGGAAAAAGTAATGCCTATCTCTTGATTGTTTTTTAATTAAAACAAGGGATTTGAATTCTCACAGGAGAATAAAAAAACTAAAGTAATAAAGAGAAATATATGAAGACTTCGCATTTAACTTTTAATTAATTTTTTCTGATACATCTTCAATTATCACAGCAACATCTCTTCCATCTATTTTATACATTGTAATCTGCCTATTTCCATCAACTTTCACAAATGCAAAGTTATTGTTAGAGTCTAATTTTAAATCAATTTCTATAAAATCATTTCCAGGATACCATAATTGTAAAGTATCTTTTATTTCGCTGATCAAGTTGTCTGAATTATATTCCTGATTCCAAGCTATCCATGAATAGTAACTAAATCTAATATCCATGCCTTTCATGATCCTGTCATCATCAAATATCCCCATGAATGACATCCTGATTTTTTTTCCATTTTTAACTGAATCTTTTGGATACAAAATATATTCTGGGTAAAGATTTCTGGCTCCAGAAGTAATTAATTTTTTCTTATTTAAATCAGCACATATTTCATAAAAATCATCTTTATTCTGTCCAATTTTTAACCCTAGAAATAAGTCATCAAATGTCTTACCAGATTTAAGCTCTTTTTTTAAAAGCTTACTATATTCTGATTCTATCTCACAAGCTGAAAAACAGATAAGAAATAAAAGACAGGAAACAATATTATTTAATCTCATAAAATTTAATAGATTCATTATTAATTCCAGTAATTAATATTTTTTCTTTTCCAATATTAATTAGTTCAAATTTACGAATTTGCCCATCAATATTGAGTGACTTCAGATTTGTAAAATTTAATTGATCTTGATTTTTTTCAACATCTATTATCCATCCTTTTGAACTATCATATCTTCCAAATTGAGGTTTTACCAAATACTGATTACCGCCAAAAATTAATCTTGTAATATTTTTGTCACTTGGATGATAATTTACAATATCAAAAACTGGCGAATAATTAATTTCTGATGGCAAAGAAATTTTATTGAACTTTCCATTATTATTTATGTAAATAGCTGATTCGAGTGTTTTTATCTCCAACACAGTAGATTCATTTAACAACTCTTTACTGAAAATTTTCTCTATTGAAGCATCAGAGTAATCCTTATAGTAAAAAAGTTGCTTTTTAAGACTAGGCATTTGATTGATTAAATCATCTTTATCTAAAATCGGGAAATATGAACTTCCAATTTTCTCACAAAGTATTTGTTCGTAAAAACCATTTTTATCAAAGTCATTTACATAAAGCCTCATATTTGATGAAAAAAAGTTATTTGTTCCAAGATTCCCTGCCAAAATATCTATGTCTCCATCCTTATCTATATCTGTTAAATTTATTTTATTCCACATCCCAGTAGAGTTAGAAAGACCAAATTCGTTTGTGTAATCTTTTAAAACTCCATTTTTATTTATAAATACTTTTATTGGCATCCATTCTCCAGCAACAATTAGATCAGGAAATTTATCACCATTAAGGTTTACCCAACTCGCTGATTTAATTAGCCCGATTCCTCTTAGGTCTTTTTGCTCAACATTAACAAATTTATTTTCCCCCTTATTTTCTAAAAGGTGACCAGACGTAGGGATTCCATAGAGATCGGGATTAAATCTTTCTCCAATAAATAAATCAAGTAAACCATCATTATTATAATCATCAATTGCAACTGCACCAGTTGCGATAGGACTTTCAAATTCAAAAGATTTTGTAGATAAATCAAATTTTCCTTCTCCGTCATTAATGTAGAGTCTATCATTTAAATTTTTATTATACATAGAAAATGCTTTTCCTCCAGAACCAACATACAAATCTAGATCTCCATCATTGTCACTATCAAAAAATTCTGCGACAACATCTTCTGCTGATGAATTTTTTGAAAATGGATCAATTATTTTTTCATATTCATTACCTCTTGATAAAAAAATCACTGAGCTTTCTCCTTTAGCCCCTCCAATAAAAAAATCAGTAGTACCATCATTATTTATATCTCCACTGGCTAAGGCAGGACCTTCATTACTATACATCTGAGTTAAAAGCCGCTCTTTATTAAAGTCTATGAATTTATTTTCATTGTGTTTGAAATTAAATAATTCAACTTCATTGAGTTTTAGATTTAAGTTTGAATAATTTGCCATGTCAAAATATTCATAGTCACTCTTCTCTTGCTCTATTTTATGTGTTTTATTAGCCTCTAAATTTAGGTGATAAGAAACTTTATTGTTTGGCCAGTAGATAATAGCGGTATCAATAACTTTGGTATCACCAACACCGAAATGTAATCTGTTGGGAATCGAGGATTGAAAACCTCTTGATGGAAAATTTTCAATCATACTTTGTTTGTTATTAGCATATTTTATAATAATTTTTGACCCGATAGCATTTTTATTTTTTTCTCTTCCAATTAACTCAAATGAAATGCTTTTATTTTCATCAATATTGCTGTTGTTTTTATAGACTAGGGCAGGCATGTTCACATTATTTATAACAATGTCTAAATCTCCATCGTTATCAAGGTCCCCATAAGACATTCCATTACTAAAAGTCGGCAGATCAAAACCCCAAGTATCAGAAGATTCAGTAAAATTAAATTCCCCATTGTTTTTATAGACAATATTTTTCATTGCTTTAGATGGCATTATATCTATTAACTTTTTGATTACCTCTTCTTCTTTTTTTATCATATTCCTAATCCTTTCTGTATTGGCCATATAAGCTAAATAATCACGATCTAATAAATCTTTATAGATCCCATTTGCAATGAAAACATCTCTTAACCCATCATTGTCCATGTCAAAAATCATAGATGCCCAGCTCCAATCAGTTGCAGAAACGCCAGAGTACCTCCCAATTTCTAAAAATCCACTAGGACCATAATTTCTTTGCAGAACATTTCTTGGGAATTGGTGATAATAACCTTTTGATTTGGCAAGTGAATATTTATCCCATGATTCATAGATAGCCTTTGTTTTTTTTCTCTTTAAAGATTTTGGGAGCATTTCCGTTACAATTAGATCTGTTAGAAGATCATTGTCCAGATCAGATGAATCTGCACCCATAGAACCTAAAGAAAGAGATTGAAAAAAATTCTCAGACTCTTCTGAAAATGTACCATCCTTATTATTAATGTATAAATAATCTTTCTCAAAAAAATCATTTGATATGAAAAGATCTGACCATCCATCATTATTATAATCACTGAGAGTGATTCCAAGACCAAACCCAATTTTACTTGAATAAATGCCAGCAGTTTGGGTCACATCAACAAATTTGCCATTTCTATTCTCTAATAATTTGTTTCCCTCACCCTCTGGATCTGCAATTTCTCTCTGATCCTCAATAAGGTCATATCCTCCAATGGATCTCATAGAATTATTTAAGACATAGCAGTCTAGGTCTCCATCTTTATCATAATCAAAAAAAGCGGCATGGACTGACAGTCCTACAATATCTAGGTTATACTTTTTTGACTCTTCACTAAAAGTAAGATCACCATTATTAATAAATAGTTCATTGTGCCTATTTTCTCCCCCTGGAGCTCCAGATTTGCATACATATAGATCAAGTAAACCATCCCCATTAACATCTGCAAAAGTTGCGCCAGTTGACCAAACATTTGGGCATGCCAGCCCAGAAATTTTTGTTATGTCTTCAAATTGAAAATTCCCTTTATTTAAAAACATTTTATTGTCAACAATATTTCCTGTAAGATAAATATCTATTAGGCCATCATTATTTATATCTCCAAGGGCAACCCCTGCACCATTATAAAAATTTCTATAGGTGTATGGGTTGAAATTTTCAGTATACTCTAATTTATTCTCAAATATTATTCCAGATGAATCACCCTGTAAACTAAAAAGTTTTGCATCATTACATGAATGAAATAAGAGAAATATTATGACAAGAGTTATATAAGCATTTATACTTTTCACTTGAGGCAAAATTAAAGATAAAAGAATAAAAAAAGGCTTTCTACTATAGAAAGCCTTTTTTTAAATGATTTAAACGAAATCAGATTTAGTATCCAGGGTTTTGAGTTAGACCCTCTTGAATTCTATCATATGGTATAGGGAAAATTGTTTTATTTCCATCCGAGGCAGGTTTTTCCCACCAAGAGTCACCATATTTACCGAATCTAATTAAATCTGTTCTTCTAACTGCTTCTGAAAACATTTCTTTACCTCTTTCAGCTAAAAATGTATCAGCATCCATTGCAGCTAAAGGACCTAGACCTACTCTGTTTCTAAGAGCATTAACGTCATCAAGTGCTAAGCTCCAGTCACCAGCAGCTCTAGCAAGAGCTTCACCTCTAATTAAATGAACTTGACCCAGACGAATTAATGTAAAGTCATTATCCATACTAGATCTTCCAAACTGAGAGTAACTAAATTTACCAGGTCTTGCACCACACTCTCTACATCCATCTGGATAGATTTCATTAATGAAAGGAGTGTAAACAAGAATTGGATCCCCATCATCTGTCGCATAATCTAACAGTGCATTTCCACCAAAGTCATATTGCTCTCCTTCAATAAAACTCCATTCTTGTCTAGGATCTCCATTGAATGAATTATAAAATGCTTCTAGTGTTGAATATCCATTCCATGGCTGAGAATCAAAATTCCAAGTCAACTGACTAGAGTAGTGAAGCGCCATCATCGCAAGGTTAAATCCACCAGCAGTAGCAGCGTCATATTTAACGCTCCAAATATGCTCAACGTTTCCTTGATTGTTAGGAGCAAAAACATGAGGGAATCCCTCTAGCTCTGCAGGATCTGATGCAACATCAGGTCTTTTACCAGGATTCACACCTTTACATCCAGCAGCACAAAGAGCATATCCACCATTGTCAATAATGTATTGAGCAGCAGCAGCAGCCTCATTAAAGTGTGGCGTTCCATCTAAAGCACCGGGCGCACTTTCCAGATAAACTTCAGCACCTAAATATAACTTAGCAATAATACCAAGTACGCCAAACTGATTTAGTCTGTATGCGTCTTTAGCAGTACCAAGAGCAGATGAAGTTAAATCAACACCATCGCTTAGATCGCTATCTCCAAGAGCAGCTAATAGCTCTGATTCAATAAAAGCAAAAGCCTCAGCTCTTGTTGATTGTGCTACAGAAGCACCAGGAGCAGTAGGTAACTGAATGTTACCATAAAGATCCATTAATCTCCAAAAGAAGTAAGCTCTTAAAGCTCTAATTTGAGCAGTTCCATTAGCATCTAATGAACCGCCAGCTAATAACTCATTACATGCATTCACTGCACCATAATGAGAATTCCAGTTATTGTTAACACTAGGGTTAGTAGATTTATACTGGTGTTTGTGGAAGTCAATAAGCCATCCACCATCATACCAGTCACCACCTTTAGTAGTAACAACCATTTCGTCAGAAGTTAACTCCTGTGCAGAGTACCAGTTAGTATGGCCACCTGTACCAGTGTTTCTTAGTTGTGAGAAAGCTCCCTCAAGGGCATCAGCTCCAGCACCACCACCGGTATCAGTTGCAATACCTTGAACCGAAATGTTAGTAGTTATTACTCCACGTAAATCTTCCTCAAGATCTGTACAAGAAAGGGTTACCGCGAATAAACCTAAAATAAATAAAATTGAATATAAATTTTTCATAACGTGTATGTATTAAAAGTTTAGTTTAAGACCTAGAGCAAATGATTTAGATGCAAAGTAATCTTCCCTTCTATCAATACCAGGAGCGAGTAATGCAGCTCCACCAGAAGCTATATTACCTTCTTCAGCACCACCAAGAGAATCAGAAAGCTCAGGTGATGGATCTGTTCCAGTATATGAAGTCAAAATGAAAGGACGTGTAGCACTAAATGATACAACTGCATCCTTAATTGTTTTGTCAGCACCAAAGTCTATTCTTTTTGCTATTGTCAAATTATCAAGCATAAAGAAATCGGCTTTTTCAACGTACAATGAACTGTACTGTGCAACTCCAAGACTAGGTTCTCTAAGAGATGTGTTCATTTGGTTGTACGAAGTTTGAGATGGTACATTTGGCTCATAAAATGCTCTAAAAGTGTTTATAAGACTATGTCCAAAAGCACCTCTAAAGAAAGCATTTACACTCCAATCACCAAAGGTGATCATATTGCTCCATCCAAGTTCAAGATCAGGATAAGCAGAGCCAACAACTCGGCCATCATAGTCATCCTGTAAAACATTACCAGCGTCAGTATTAAGCTCTCCGTTTCCTGTTACGTCTTCAAATTGTGGAGATCCGTCAGGATTAACTCCAATAAAGATTGGCGCATAGATTTGACCTAAGGGCTCACCTACGACCACTCTAACCATTGTAACAGCATTTTGACCAGGAGAACCTAAGTAACCATATTGCGCTTTGTCAATAGGATATGCATCTAAAGTAACTTCATTACTTGAAAGAGCTATACCTGTATTGTACATCATGTTACCGTTATTGATAACATCATATCCCACAGCTAATTCCCATCCTTTAGATGTTACCTCTCCAGCATTTTCAAATCTTCTTTCAACACCAAACTCAGCAACGTCAACTTGTCTGTCGATGATAAAGTCTGAGATATTTCTGCTGTATATATCAAGATCAATAGATAATGCTCCTTTGTCAAATTCAACACCAAAGTTTGTTTCTGCTTTTTCTTCCCATTTCAAATCTGGGTTTGCAGCTCTGGCTAAAGATGTTGAACCACCGGCAGAACCTCCACCAGCATAAACAAAGTTTCTAACAGGAACAGATAGTCCATTAGGACCAGGGATGTTTCCTGTCGTAGCATAACCTAATCTAACTTTTAATTTGTCAAAACTAAGACCTAACATTGAGTTTAAATCAGCACCAATTCCAAAAGCTGGGAAAGTACCCCATTTTTGATCAGTACCAAATTTAGTTGACCCTTCTCTTCTTAAACTAGCATTGAAAAAAAGATTGCTAAATGATAGATTAACTCTACCAAACATTGCAATTAGTTTTTCATCAGGAGAAGCGTAACTGTTTGCTTGAACGTAACCATCGTTAAGAAGGTCTTGAGAATTTTGTATTGCATCAGAATAATCTAGAGAGTTATCAGGGAAGTCCCCAAGCCCTAGATACATTCCGTTAGAATTTATTTGATTGTATGAGTATCCTCCAGTGATTACCATTTGAGTCTCTCCCCAAGTTTTGTCTAAAGTTCCGAAGACTTCATATACTTGAGTAGAAAGGTCATATGTTCCATGGGAGGCAAAACCTCTTCTTGTGGGACTAACAGCATTTCCTTCAAAAAGCAAAGTTGTTGGTCGATACAATTGATCTTTAGATGTAGTTCTTTGCTCAGCAGCACGAACCGTTATATCAAAAGAATCAGTAAGGTCATAATTAAGATTAACATTGTAGTTAAAATCTGTTGAATTTCTAGTATTTCTAGTTTGCTCAATGATTGCAACAGGATTGTAACTTCTAAATAATCCAAGAGACTCAAAGTATCCTCCGAACTGAGCTGCGTTAAATGCAAACGGAGAATCTGCACCATAGATAGGCGCTGTAGGGTTATAGAATTGAGCAAATTCAAAAGCTCTTTCATCACCTAAATCAGCATCTCTTTTAGTGTAAGAAATGTTAAAATCTATTTTTAATTTATCTTTCATAGCAGTAGTGCTAATAGCTGCACGAGAGTTTAACTGCTTGTAGCCAGTGTTGTTAAGGATACCCTCAACTTCTCTGACATTTGCAGATACTCTATATACAGTATTTCCACTACCTCCAGAAGCAGCAAAATTATGAATTTCAGTACTTCCATTTCTGGTGATTGCATCTATCCAATCAGTTTCATTTCCAATGTCTGTTCCGCCATTAGCTAAAAACTCTGAAGCAGATAAAACTGGAATCTCATTAGATATTGACGAAACTGCATAGTTTCCACTGTAGCTTACTCGCATTTCGCCAGCAGATCCTTTTTTAGTTTCTACCAGAAGAACACCACTTGATCCTCGAGCACCATATATCGCAGCACCAGAACCATCTTTTAAAACAGTAACTGATTCAATATCTTGAGGGTCAACATTAGCAAGCGTTGCACCAGGGACACCATCGATAACAACTAGGGGAGATGTATTAGCTCCAAGAGTTGATAGTCCTCGAATTCTTATAGCTGCATTCTCATTAGGGTTTCCACCTGGCTTATAAATAGAAAGCCCAGCGACTTTACCCTGAAGAAGTTGAACCGCATCAGTGACAGGTCCTTGATTAAATTCTTCTGAGTCAACTTTAACAACGGCAGAGGTGATTTCTCTCTCACGTTGAGATCCATAACCAGTAACCACAACTTCTTCTAAAGCTTGGTCAACGGCCAGGGTTACATTTATCTGATCCTGTCCTGAGACAGCAACTTCTTGGGTAGTAAACCCTACAAATGATATTACAAGAACATCACCTGAACTAGCTGAGATGGTAAAATTACCATCAAAATCAGTACTTGTACCAGTATTGGTACCTTTAACTAGAACCGTAGCTCCAGGTAAGGGTCCGTCATCACTTGAAACATTACCGCTGATTTGTTGAGCGGATAAAATTCCAGATAAAAACAGACACAAAAAAAGATTAATTGTATTTTTCATTTAAATCATTTTTTTTGGTTCATTTAAAATTAAATTTCGATCTAGACACCCTGTCTATTTTCAAAAAATAACTACTCAATTTACAAGTATTATATAAATAGGAGTAATCTTCAATGATAATTTGTTAAAAAAATGTTACGAAAACGTTTTAGAAAAATTATTTTATCTTTGAACTAACATTTCAAAATTTTTTAAAAAACAGTTAGTTGTGAAAGCAATAAAGCTTAAAGATATAGCAGAGAAATTTAATGTTTCTGTATCTACTGTTTCAAAGGCAATAGCAGGATATAGCGATATAAAAAGGGAAACAAAGGGAAAGATTTTGGAGTATGTTAAGAAGATTAAATTTCAACCCAATTCTATAGCATCTTCTTTAAAAACAAAAAAAACAAAAACAATCGGTGTTGTTATACCTGATATGCAAAATCTTTTTTTTACAAAAATCCTCAACAGTATAGTTAATAATGCACAGAGAGAAGGTTATAGAAGTATTTTGATGTGTTCCAATGAATCTTTTGAAAATGAGTCAGATTGCATTGATGAATTAATCAAAAACAATGTCGAGGCAGTATTTATAGCATTATCTGATCGAACTGTTGAGTATTCTCATCTTCAACGGGTAAAGGATTCAGGGATAATACTAATTCAATTCGATAAAATTTCTAAGATTATTCAAAGCTCAACAGTCACAACAAATAATATTGAATCAGCATATGAATTGACAGAGAGATTAATAAAGTTTGGAAGAAGAAAAATTGCTCATTTAAGGGGAGGATATATTTCTCAAGTTTCAATTGATAGATTCATAGGTTATCAAAAAGCATTAGAGAAATACAACATTATGTATGATAAAAATTTGGTGATGATTAGTGAAAGTAGATCTTTTGATGAAGCGATATTAAAGATTCAAGAAATGATAGATAAAAAAATAGATTTTGATGCTGTTCTTGCTATTGATGATAAAACTGCTATGGGGACCATAAAATGCCTTACTGACAATAAAATTAAAATACCTGAGCAGGTAGCTGTAGTTGGTTTTAGTAATGCTGCTTACTCAAAATATTTAAGCCCCTCACTCTCATCAATGGATCAATCAACTGAGCTATTTGGAAGTGAGATAATAAGAATATTTTTGGAAGAGAAAAAAAATAAAAACCTAAGCTTAGATTACAGTTTTTCCGAAGTAAAAATTCCTACCCATTTTGTTAAGCGTGAGTCTTTTTAAGTTTTTATTTTATTTGTTCAATTTTGCGATGTAAATTTGCACTTTAAAAAAAAAATTGTGTTAAAAAAAATTTCGGTTATTATAATTATTTGTTTTGTCTGCTCATGTTCATCAAATGAAGATTATAAATATTTGATTAATGATCCAGAAACCTACAATGCTGTTGTAAAGAATTTAAGCGATGTAGTTGTTTATGATATTTTTTCTCCTCCTGTAGCTTCAAGAGTATATCTTTATCCAAACATAGCTGCATATCAGATTCTCCAAAAAGAAATGCCTGAAAAATATTTTTCACTAGAAGGACAGATAAGTGGACTTGAGGAAATTCCTAGCCCTGAAAATAACGGGAAAAACATAAATTATAAATTAGCAGCAATTCATGCATTTATAGAAGTAGGTAAAGAATTAATTTTTTCAGAGGATAAGGTTATTAATTTCCAGGATAAATTATACGAAAAGTTCAAAAAGAATGGACTCCCAAGAAAAGAGTTCAACGCATCTGTAAAATATGGTAATTTAGTTTCTGAGCATATTATGGAGTGGGCTTCAAAAGACATGTATAATCAGACAAGAACTTATCCAAAATATACCATACTGCAAGGTGATGAATTCTGGAAACCAACTCCTCCAGACTATATGGATGGAATTGAGCCACATTGGAATAAGATAAGAACACTTGTTTTAGAATCTGCAGATCAATTTCCAGCCAATCCACCAAAAGCTTTTGATATGACTCCTGGGAGCCCCTTTCACAAAGAACTGATGGAAGTTTATGACATAACAAATAAACTTGATGACGAGCAATTAGCGATTGCTAGTTTTTGGGATTGTAATCCATATGTTACTCATCACAGAGGACATGCAATGTTTGCTACAAAAAAAATAACTCCAGGGGGGCATTGGATTGGAATTACTGCAATTGCCACAAGAGTTGCCAGTAGTACTTTTGATGAAGCTGTAAATGCTTATACAAATGTATCAATTGCTTTATTTGATGCCTTTATTAGTTGTTGGGATGAAAAGTGGAAAACTATTGTTGTCCGTCCAGAAACACTAATTAATAAATACATTGATGAGGAGTGGTTACCTGCCCTTCAAACTCCCCCATTTCCAGAATATACTAGTGGACATTCTGTAATATCAAGAGCAGCAGCTCTTGCCTTAACTGATATTTATGGTGATGATTTTAAGTTTAATGACACCTCCGAGGTTGAGTACGGATTACCAGCAAGAAAATTTAATTCTTTTATCCATGCCTCTGATGAGGCTGCTATATCAAGATTATACGGAGGGATCCACTACATGATGGCTATAGAGCAAGGAGTTTCTCAGGGGCAAAAGGTTGGTAATTATGTAGTAGAAAAAATTCAAACTCTAAAAGAAGTTCAAGGAAATGAGTTAGCATCAAAATAAATTTAATGCAAAAAAAACGACTTTCTTTTTGGCAAATTCTAACCATGAACTTTGGGTTTTTTGGAGTACAGTTTAGCTTCGGATTACAACAAAGCAATATGAGCGCTATATATAAATATCTTGGCGCAGAAGAATCCGAGTTACCGATTTTATGGCTTGCTGGACCAGTAACCGGACTGATTGTACAACCTATAGTTGGTGCAATCAGTGATGGTACTTGGTCACCTAAATTTGGGAGAAGAAAACCATTTTTTTTAGTAGGAGCTATTATTGCAAGTTTAGCGTTGGTTGCTATGCCGTATTCTAGCAGTATTTGGATGGCTGCAAGTTTATTGTGGATACTTGATGCAGCAAATAATATAGCTTTAGAACCATATCGAGCTTTTGTTTCAGACAAGTTACCTGAAAAACAGTACTCTTTTGGATTTTTAATGCAGAGCTTCTTTACAGGATTAGGAATAACCCTTGCAAATTTTACTCCTGCAATTTTAGTTTCTTTTGGAATTTTAGCTCTTGCAGATAAAATGGAAAATGGCATACCTGTATATACTTTTTGGGCTTTTGGGATTGGAGCTATTGCCTCTATAGTAACAATTTTAGTTACTGTTTTTACAACGTCCGAGTATCCTCCAACAAGTGATGATTTAAAAAGAATGAAAGAGGAAAAAATGAAGGATAATATTATCTATCGGATAGTAAAAGATATTGCCGTTGCTTTTAAAGAAATGCCAAAAACGATGAAGCAATTAATACCTGTTATGTTTTTCCCCTGGTATGCAATGTTTTGTTATTGGCAGTACTTAACTTCTGCATTATCATTGTCTCTTTATGAAACGGTTGATCAAAACACCTTATTTTTTAACAAAGCACAAATATTAACTGGAAATTTAAATGGAACATACAATATAATCTGCTTCATGGTTGCATTTGCACTTATTCCAATTGCAAGAAGAATAGGAGCTAAAAATTTACATTTTTTCAGTTTGTCTCTTGGTGGATTAGGACTTTTGATGATGCCATTTTTAAATGATACTACAATAATTTTCAGTTTATCAAACCCCTTTGGAATTGGGAGTATAGATGTTACTCAGATTTATTTATTTTCTTTTTTACTTGGGATTACATGGGCAAGTATGATGGCAATGCCATATCAGATGTTAGCTAGTTCAATCCCTGGAAATAAAATGGGAATTTATATGGGAATATTTAATATGTTTATCGTTATACCAATGATTATTCAAATCTTCTCAATGCAATACTTAGTTTATGATTTATTAGGGCAAAATCCGATCAATGTTATCCGATTAGCAGGTATTTTATTAATTACAGGAGGAGTTTTTTCTTTATTTGTTTCTCAACAGAAAAGAGTTTTGTAAGATATGTTTCAAATAAGATGATAAAGTCCAGGGATTTTATACTTTTACTTTACAAGTGATATGAAAAAGGATCAGCAAAGAAGAGCAGCATTAATTTATCACGCTAAACCAAAAGCTGGGAAAATTGGTGTTGTTCCAACAAAACAATACAGGACTCAAAGAGATCTTTCACTTGCATATTCTCCTGGAGTAGCAATTCCTTGCCAGGAAATTCAAGAAAAAATCGAAAATGTATACAAGTACACAAATAAGGGAAATTTAGTAGCTGTAATTTCTAATGGAACAGCTGTTTTAGGTCTTGGAAATATTGGTCCCGAGGCGTCAAAGCCCGTTATGGAGGGGAAGGCTTTGCTTTTCAAAATCTTTGCTGATATAGATGTTTTTGATATAGAAATTGACGCATCTGATCCAGATGAATTCATAAAGGCTGTAAAATCTATTTCACCAACATTTGGTGGAATTAATTTAGAGGATATTAAAGCCCCAGAAGCTTTTTATATAGAACAAAAGCTTAAGGAAGAGTTATCAATTCCAGTTATGCATGATGATCAACATGGAACTGCAATTATTTCATGTGCAGCACTTTTAAATGCACTTGAGTTAGCCAATAAAAAAATTGATAAAGTGAAAGTTGTAGTTTCTGGAGCTGGAGCAGCTGCAATCTCTTGCACTAAGTTATATAAGTCCTTTGGAGTCAATGAGAAAAACATTGTTATGATTGACAGTAGAGGTGTAATAAATAATAAAAGGAAAGATTTAACTGAAGAAAAAAAGGAGTTTTTAACAAATAGAAAAATTAATACTTTGGATGAAGCAATGGTTAATTCAGATGTTTTTATTGGTCTTTCCCAAGGAGATATTTTGACTCCAAAGATGTTACTTTCTATGTCTAAAAACCCAATTGTATTTGCTATGTCAAATCCAGATCCTGAGATAAATTATGATCTTGCATGCAAAACACGTGATGATATTATAATGGCAACTGGCAGATCAGATCTCCCAAATCAAGTAAACAATGTTTTAGGTTTTCCATTCATTTTTAGAGGCGCCCTTGATGTTAGAGCTAAAAAAATTAATGAAGAGATGAAAAGGGCTGCAGTATTATCTTTGGCTGAACTTGCTAAGGAACCTGTCCCTGAACAAGTTAATGTTGCCTATCAAGAAACAAAACTTAATTTTGGAAGAGATTATATAATTCCAAAGCCTTTTGACCCTAGATTGATAAGAAAAGTTCCTGTTGCTGTTGCTAAAGCGGCAATGAAATCAGGTGTTTCAACATCTCCGATAAAAGACTGGGATCGTTATGAAATGGAACTAGAAGAGAGATTAGGTAATAGTCAAAAAATAGTTCGCACGATTCATCTAAGAGCAAAATCATCTCCAAAAAGAATTGTGTTTGCTGAAGCTGATCAATTAGATGTTCTTAAAGCTGCACAAATTGTAAAGGAAGAAAAAATAGGGAAACCAATTCTTCTTGGTGACGAGTCAACAATTAGACTATTGATGGATTCAATTGATTTTAATGAGGACGTAAAGATTATCGATCCAAAATCATCTGAACAAGATGAAATACGGAAAAAATATGCAAGGCGTTTTTGGAAAGAACAAAAAAGAAAAGGGATAACACTTTATGACGCCGAAAACTTAATGAAGCAAAGAAATTACTATGCTTCAATGATGGTGAAAAAGGGAGATGCAGATACCTTATTATCTGGATATTCTAGAAAATACCCCTCTGTTTTTAGGCCGATCATGGAAGTGATGGGAAAAGCAGAAGGAGTAGATCGAGTAGCATCAACAAACCTTATGATTACCTCAAGAGGCCCAATATTTATTGCAGATACGTCAATAAATGTTGATCCCAATGCAGAAGAGTTAGCAAAAATTGCTGAAATGACTGCTAAGACAGTTGAAATGTTTGCAATAAAACCTGTTTTAGCTCTTCTTTCTTTCAATAATTTTGGCTCATCTCCTCTTCCTGAGGCTAAAAAAGTTTCTGAGGCGGTTAGTTATATGAAAAAACATTTTCCTTCAATTATTGCAGATGGACCTATTCAATCAGATTTTGCTTTAAACAATGAAATGTTAAAAGATAGATTTCCTTTTTCAAGCTTAAATAAAAATAAAGTCAACACTTTAATTTTTCCAAACCTTGATTCTGCTAACATCGCATATAAACTCATAAAAGAGCTTAATAAAGCTCTTTCAATTGGCCCAATTTTAATGGGACTTAATCAACCTGTTCATATTCTTCAGTTAGGAGCTTCTGTTGAGGAAATTGTTAATATGGCTGCAATTGCAGTAATAGATTCTCAAAGAAAAAAGCAGAGTAAATGATAACTCAGATTAAAGGAAAATTAATTGAAAAGTCCCCAACCAGTCTAGTTATTGATTGTAATGGAATAGGCTATGAAATTAATATTTCCTTAAATACCTTTTCTCAGATTCCTGATGGAGAGAGTATAAAATTATTCACTCATCTTCAGGTGAAAGAAGACGCACATATCCTTTTTGGATTTCATACTTTAATAGAAAGATCTATGTTTAGATTACTTATTTCAGTATCTGGAATAGGGACTAGTATAGCGAGGACTATGTTATCTTCTTTAAAACCGGAGCAAATTCAAAGGGCTATAGTTAATGAAGATCTACAAAAAATCAAGGGAATAAAAGGCATTGGATTAAAAACGGCACAAAGAGTTTTAATCGAATTAAAAGACAAAGTAAAATTACTTAATGGGAATGATGAAATTCCTAGTTTAGAAAGCAATACAATTAAAGATGAAGCGTTATCAGCATTAGAGGTACTTGGCTATTCAAGAAGATCCTCAGAGAATGTTATTGATAACTTGATTCAAAGTAATCCAGACAGTTCATTAGAGGAACTTATTAAAGATGCTTTGAACAAACTATAAAAGTCTTTGATTGTTAGAAAAAAAGAACTGTTATATATTAACTTTATTTCTATTCTTCCTGCTAGGGAAGAACTTGTTATTTGGGCAAAGTGTTGAATCAACCTATAACCTTTCAAAGTATCAATTTTCAAAACCATCAAGCATAATTTCCAATTATATCTATGATCCCAGCTCAGGATTATATATATTTTCAGAAACAATAGATGATTATTCCATAAATGTACCTCTAGTTTTAACACCAGATGAATTTGAAAAATTCAGGTTATCCGAGCAAATAAAATTATACTTTAAAGAAAAAGTTTCGGTAATTACAGGTGGTGCTGAAAATATCAAAGAGCTACAAAAAAATTTATTACCTGAGCTATACGTTAACAGCAAATTTTTTCAATCAGTTTTTGGAAGTAGTAAAATAGATATTACCCCTAAAGGGTCAGTTGGAATTGATTTGGGAGTTCGCTACCAGAAAAATGATAATCCAGCTGCTTCCCCCAGAAATCGAAGCAGTTTTGGATTTGATTTTGATCAGAGAATTAGCTTAAGTCTACTTGGAAACATTGGAGAGCGTCTACAAATTACAGCAAATTATGATACAGAATCCACCTTTGATTTTCAAAATTTAGTTAGGGTTGAATTTAACCCTCCAAGATTTGAAGATCTTAATAAAATTATTCCTGAAAATTCAAATCTGAGCACAAAAGTTCAAAATGCAGCTCAAAAAATAGGAGATTTTAACAGCACTTTAGAGGAAGCCAAAGAGAAAATTAAAAGTCTAAGATCATCAGGTGATCCTATTTCAGGGATTGGAAATGATGTTAGTGATTATTTGAATGGAAAAGTAACTGAAGATGCAATAATTCAAAATATAAATATCGGGAACATAAGTATGCCCTTAAATAGTAATTTAATTCAGGGTGCTCAGAATTTATTCGGCGTGAGAGCTGATTTAAAATTTGGCAAAACGACATTAACTGGTGTATTTTCAGAGCAAAGATCTCAATCTCAAAATCTTATTGCACAGGGAGGAGGAACAATGCAAGATTTTGACTTTTTTGCTCTGGATTATGAAGAGGATAGGCATTATTTTTTAGCACATTATTTTAGAGATAACTATGAAAAATTTCTTAAGACTTATCCGTATATAAACTCTCCGGTTAAGATTACTAGAGTTGAAGTATGGATTACTAATAGAGGATCTCAAACACAAAACATAAGAAATATAGTTGGTTTTCAAGATTTAGGCGAGGCAAATCCAGATAGAACAGCAATGAATCAGAAAATACCTAATTTTATTTTAACCTCCAATATTTTAAGCCCTCCAAGTAATGAAGTAAATCTTTTAAATCCAGAGGCAATAGGAGCCGAGGGAATGCTCAATGAAAGCATCAGAGACATTGCAATGTTAGAGGAAGGATTAGGAATTTATAAGGATAAAATTAATGAAGGATTTGATTATGCAGTTTTAGAAAGTGCAAGGAAATTAAATCCCTCAGAATACAATTTAAATGAGCAATTAGGATACATCTCATTAAATCAAAGATTAAGTAACGATGAGGTATTAGCTGTTGCTTTCCAATATACTATTGGCGGGAAGCTGTTTCAGGTTGGAGAGTTTGCTAATATGGGAGTTCCAGGGACTTCATATGCTATAAATTCTGAAGATCAACAGGTACTTAAAAATAATAGTTTAATAGTTAAGCTTCTAAAAAGCAATATCACTGATGTTAGGCAACCTATTTGGGATTTAATGATGAAAAATATATATAATACCGGAGCTTTTCAGCTCGCCGAGGAAGATTTCCGTTTAAATATTCTTTATTCAAACCCATCACCGGTTAATTATATTTCTCCTATTGATGAATCAATTTGGCCTGAAAATCTTGAGAATCAAATTTTACTCAACACTTTTAATTTAGATAAACTTAATTTTTATAGAGACCCACAACCTGAGGGTGATGGTTTTTTTGATTATGTGCCTGGAATTACGATAGAACCAAGATATGGGAGAATTATTTTCCCAACTGTTGAGCCCTTCGGAGAATATCTTTTTAAAATTTTAGACAATCCAAATTCTCAACAAGAAAGTTATAAAAATAAAGAATCATACAATGCAAATCAGAAGCATTATGTTTTTGAAGAAATGTATTCATTGACAAAGGCAGCAGCAATGGAGATTTCTGAAAAAAATAAGTTTCAATTAAAGGGGAGATACAAATCTGAGGGGGGAGATGGAATAGCAATAGGAGCCTTCAATGTTCCCAGAGGATCCGTCAAGGTAAGTGCAGGTGGAAGGATTTTAACTGAAGGAATTGACTACACAGTAAATTATGAAATAGGAAGAGTTAAAATTATAGATCCAGCTCTTCAGGCTTCAAATATTCCAATAAATATATCTGTTGAAAATAATTCGTTTTTTAATCAACAAAATAAAAGATTTTCAGGGATAAATCTTTCTCACAAGATTAATGAAAAAGTAGTAATAGGTGGTACTTTGCTAAATTTGAGTGAAAATCCCTTAACTCAAAAAGCAAATTACGGTACTGAGCCAGTTAATAATACAATGATTGGGTTGAACACAAATTTTTCAACGGAAGCTCCATTTCTTACTCGTTTAGTTAATAAGATACCCACAATTTCTACAGATGTAAAGTCAATTATTTCATTCAGGGGAGAGGTTGCAAGGCTTATTTCTGGGGATCCAAGAAATACTCAATTACAGGGAGAATCAAATGTTTATATTGATGATTTTGAAGGTGCTCAAACCAATATTGATATCAAGGGTTTTTCTGCATGGAATTTATCAAGTGTTCCATATAAAAACTTTAAGGGCTCTGGTAAATCCAATGGTGATATTTCCTCTGGTTATGGAAGAGCAAAAATGGCTTGGTATTCAATAGATCCAGTTTTCTACACTGGTTCTAGACCCCAGGGTATAAATAATAATGATATTTCATTTAATGAGACACGCAGAATTTTTATTAAAGAAATTTTTCCAGAGCAAGACTTAGTTCAAGGCACAACAACTGTTCAGACAACTTTAGATTTAGCATATTATCCTGATGAAAGAGGACCTTATAACAATTCAATTTTAGAGCAATTCAAAAATGGAATAGATCAAAATTGGGCTGGAATAATGCGACCAATAAGTGCAACAAATTTTGAGCAATCAAATGTTGAATTTATTGAATTTTGGCTACTTGATACTTTTTCAGATATTGAAAGTGAAAAAGATAATTTAGGTAATCTTTATTTCCATCTTGGAAATATATCGGAGGATGTACTCAAAGATGGAAGAAAGCAATATGAAAATGGATTGCCCGGGATAAATTCTTCAAATTTAACTTATGACACTTCATGGGGAAAGGTACCAGCAACTCAGTCATTGCTATATGCTTTTAATACCATTCCTGAAGATAGAGTTTATCAAGATGTTGGACTTGATGGCTTGTCAGATGAACAAGAAGGAGAAATTTACACTAATGGCCCTGAAAATGATCCAGCAAATGACAATTATGAATTTTTTGGAGAGGCTGAGGGGTCTATATTAGATAGATACAAGAATTATAATGGAACTGATGGAAATTCTCCTGTTGAGTTTTCAAATGAACAAAGAGGAAATACTACAGAACCTGATTCAGAAGATATTAATCGGGATCAAAGTATGAATACTATTGATAGCTATTTTGAGTATAGAGTGCCAATAAGTAAATCTATGGGGGTTGGAAGTCATCCTTTTATAACTGACGTAAGAGAAAATGTAAAAGTTTCTTTACCTAACGGAAACGAATTAACAACAAGATGGATTCAGTTTAAAATTCCAGTTCAAAAAAGCTATTATGAAGAAACTCAATTCAGTGATTATTTTGAAGCAATTAATTCAATTGAAGATTTAAGATCCATAAGATTTATGAGGCTTGTACTTGGAGGATTTTCCAAGAGAGTAGTTTTAAGATTTGGAACTCTTGATTTGGTAAGAGGAGATTGGCGTCGATATAATAAATCTATAAATGATAATATTGCTAAAAATACAAATACAACAGTTGATATTAGCACAGTTAACATTTTAGAGAATGAAAACAGGATACCTATTAATTATGTTTTACCCCCAGGAATTGAAAGAGAACAGATTAATAATAATAATACAATTGTTCGTCAAAATGAACAATCATTATCTTTTAGAGTTTGTGAATTACAGCCAATGGATTATCGAGCCGTTTATAAAAATGTTGATTTTGATTTTAGACAATACAAATCATTAAAAATGTTTATACACGCTGAATCTATTTTTGGACAAAATCCATTGCCAGGAGACGGGATAGATGGGGATTATGATAATCGAATAGTTGCATTTATTCGCCTAGGCTCTGACTTTAAGGACAACTATTATCAAATTGAAATTCCCCTTAAACCATCAAGCTATCAGGAAGATAGCGCCAATAGATTAAGTGCAGAGGAAGTATGGCATCCTGAGTCAAATTCTATTGATGTTCCAATTTCACTACTTTCAAAACTTAAAGCTAAGTCACTCAGTAAAGGATTTTTGAATCAAGCATCGTATTTTGATGAGGAGATGAATTTTATTCAGGAATTTAGTTCAATTGATAATTTACCTGGAGCTAAAAAATATAAGTTTTCTGTTAAGGGGAATCCTTCATTGGGTTCTATAAAAACATTAATGATTGGATTAAAAAATCCATCCAAAGATTTAGGTAATATTCTTTGTGGCGAAGTTTGGTTTAATGAATTAAGAATAGCTGGTATAGAAAGAAAAGATGGATGGGCCACTATTAGTACACTTGATGCTAATATTGCTGATTTTGCATCTCTTTCTGCAACTGGGCGACTCTCTACTATTGGCTTTGGAGCAATTGACCAAAGTCCAAATCAAAGTAATCGAGAGGATATGAAGCAATATGATATTGTTTCAGAAATTAATTTAGGGAAAGTTTTTCCTGAGAAATGGGGATTACAAGTTCCACTTAGTATTAATTTAGGAGAGGAATTCTTGACACCAGAATATGACCCTTTTTATCAAGATATTTTACTTAAAGATCGAATGGACTCAAGCGAAAGATCTACTCAAAGAGACTCAATAAAAGATCAGGCAGTTTTTTACACAAAAAGGAAAAGTATAAATCTTATAGGCGTCAGAAAAAACTCTACAGAGAATTCTAAGCAAAGGTTTTATAGCCCTGAAAATTTTGATTTTTCATATTCCTATAACGAGGTAAAACATAACGATTATGAGATAGAAAATCAGAAGGACCTTAGTCTTCTAATGAGAGCAAATTATGGATATAGGTTCAAGCCATTAGAGTTTTATTTGTTTAAGGATTCAAAATTATTTGATAAAAAAGAGTATTGGGATTGGCTGAAAGAATTAAATTTTAATTTATTGCCAGACTTGATTGCTATAACCTCTAGTATAAGTAGAGATTTTAAAAGTCAAAGATTTAGGCAAATTTATATGGAAGGAGTAGATGCGTCTAATCAAATTAGTTTACCAGATTTACAATTGAGAAATTATCTTTTTGATTGGTCATATAATTTAAATCATAATTTGACAAAATCATTGAGACTTACATTCCAAGCGTCAAATAATAACATAATTAAAAATTTTATTAATGATCAAAATGATGAAGGCTCTAAGAATGTTGATAAAACCTTAGGTATATGGGACGGTATATGGAATACAGGAGAAACCAATCGACACTTTCAATCAGCAACCTTAAATTACAAGATACCGTTTAACTATTTTCCTTTTCTTAGTTTTATTGATGCTAGTTATAGTTACACTGGGGATTTCAACTGGCAGAGAGGTTCTGATGCTTTGGCAAATGTAGAAAACGATAGTGGAGAACTTTTAGGAAGAGTTAATACAATTCAAAATGCTAACACGAAAGTTTTATCAGCTTCAATTTCTTTCAATAAATTATATCAAATAATGGGTTTGACAAATGATGAAAAAGAACGAAAAAAAATAGGAGGTATAAAAAGAGTGACAACTGAATTAATTGATTTTCTATCTTTATTTAGAAGAGTGCAAATTAATTATTCTGAAAATAACGGGAAGGTTTTACCCGGGTATCTTCAAGGGATTGGCTTTATGGGAACTCTAGACCCCTCTTTTGGCTTTACAATGGGTAGCCAGGCAGATATTAGATATGAATCTGCAAGAAGAGGCTGGTTGACTAAATTCCCAAATTTTAATGAAGCTTTCGAGCAAATCCATAATAATAAATTTAGATTAGTCGCTCAAATAAATCCTCTGAAAGATTTAGTTATTGATTTAAATGTGGAAAGTAACTATTCGGAAAACTTATCTGAAAATTTCCGTATTGAAAATCAGGAGTATATAAACTTAAATTCAAATAAATATGGGAATTTTGGAGTATCTACTGTTATGATTGGAACTTCTTTTAGGGATAAAGATGGTATAAAAAATTCAAATTTTGAAAATTTTAGAAAAAATATATTATTTATGGCAAAAAGATTCTCAAGAAGACATATATTGTTTCAGGGCCAGTTTGATAATGAAGGTTACCCATTTGGTTATGGAAAAAATCATCAAGAAGTTTTAATAAATTCATTTTTATCTGCTTACACAGGAACTAATGTTAATCGAATTGGTTTGGATCCAATGAATAAAACTCCATTGCCAAATTGGAATTTAAAATATTCGGGATTTTCTAAATTGGAGGTAATTAAAAAACTTTTTAGAAGAGTTTCTTTATCCCATGGATATCGAGCAAGTTATACCATAACTAATTTTCAATCAAATTTAGAATATGATCCATTCAATCCTTTTTTGAGAGATAGACAAGGGAATTTTTTAACACCTAAATTATTTTCAAATGTAAACTTGGTTGAACAATTTAATCCGCTTGTCAGATTAGATCTTGAATTTAATAATTCGTTGAAGATTTTGACCGAAATTAAAAAAGATAGGGCTCTTTCTTTGAGTCTAGATAATAACCTTATTACTGAATCTAATGGCAACGAATACATATTAGGATTAGGATATAGGATTAAGGATTTGAGAGTTAGAAGTAATATAGGAGGCAGAAGGTTTATTCTCAGTGGAGACTTAAATTTGAAAGCAGATTTTTCTTTGAGAGAAAATTTAACCGTATTAAGAAATTTAGAATATGACAGTAACCAAGTAACCGCAGGACAAACAATTATGTCTATTAAGGTTACAGCTGATTATGCGCTTTCTAGAAATTTGACTAGTTTATTTTTTTATGACCATAATTTTTCAAAATTTGCTATATCGACTGCATTCCCACAAAATTCGATAAGATCTGGTATTACTTTAAGGTACAATTTTGGCAACTAATTACAAATCTATTACATTTGCCAAAATCAGATAAAATTATGAACATCCCTGATAAACTAAAATATACAAATGACCATGAGTGGGTCAAAATAGACGGTGAAATAGCTATTGTTGGAATTACTGATTTTGCCCAGAGTGAATTAGGGGATATTGTTTATGTTGAGATTAACACAATTGGGGATATAGTCGAAAAAGATTCCGTTTTTGGAACAGTAGAGGCAGTGAAAACAGTTTCTGATCTTTTCATGCCTATTACTGGAGAAATATTAGAAGTTAATTCAGCTCTTGAAGAGTCGCCTGAGATTATTAACAATGAACCCTATGAATCTGGATGGATTATTAAGATTAAAATTGAAGATATTGATCAAATAAATCAGCTTCTTGACAGTAATGACTATAAAAATATTATAGGTGGATGATTTATAAAAATTAGTTGTTTGTTTATAATCCATTTTTTTATAGATTAGCGTTTGTAAACTTAAACTTGAATGGAACCAAAAAAAAATCCAAAGGCAGACTTGTCAAAAAACAGTAGTCTCTACTTTGTAATTGGTTTAACCTTTGTTTTATTCATTTCATGGAGAGCAATTGAGTATAAGACATATGATAAGTCTAATTATGATTATGAAGCTTTAAATGTTGACGAAGACGATGATGAAGAGGTTCCTATTACTGAACAATTAAAAATACCACCACCACCACCACCCCCACCCCCACCAGCTCCTGAGATTATAGAAGTTGTTGAAGATGAAGAAGAGGTAGAGGAGACCATAATTGAATCTACAGAAACAGATCAAGATGATATTGTTGAGGTTGAAGAAATTGAAGTTGAAGAATTTGATGATGACATTGATGTCCCATTCGCCGTTATTGAGGATGTTCCAATATATCCAGGTTGTGAAAGAGTTTCAAAAAGTAAAAGGAGAGAATGTTTTCAAGAAAGAATTAATCAGCATATAAAAAAGAATTTTAGATACCCAGAAATTGCTCAAGAGATGGGTATTCAAGGAAGGGTTTATGTTAGTTTTGTAATATCAACTGATGGAAGTATTATTAATGTTAGATCCAGAGGACCTGACAAAAATCTTGAAAGTGAAGCAGAGAGAATTATAGCTAGGTTGCCAAGAATGATTCCAGGCAAACAAAGAGGGAGAGCAGTTAGAGTTCCATTTAGCATACCTATAACATTTAGATTACAATAGTTTTTTTAGAATAATTTCAAACCTATTTAGGAAGTTTTTATAGATGATAAATACTCAAATAGAGCAATCAAAAACGATTTCTTTCAGTCTTTTATCTTTCCTCATCAATTTAATGCAATTGACAAAAATTAGATTGTCATTTAGTATTGTATTTTCTTCAATTGCTGGATATTTTTTAGGCGCCGATAAGATTGATTTTTTCATATTGCTTTTGCTTTCAATTGGAGGATATTTTATGGCTGGTGCCTCTAGTATTTTTAATCAATTAATAGAAAGGGAAAAGGACGGATTAATGGATAGAACTAAAAATCGCCCTTTACCCTCTAATAGAATCTCTAATTCAATGGCAATAACTTTGGGAATAGTTCTTTCATTAGTGGGAGCATTTTTTCTTTATAGTATAAATCTTAAAACAGCATTTTTCAGCATTATTTCAATCTTGATATACACTTGTCTGTATACCCCTTTAAAAACAGTAACACCTTTATCTGTTTTTGTTGGGGCTTTTCCAGGAGCGATTCCATTTATGCTAGGGTGGGTTGCAGCAACTGGAGAATTTGGCATTGAACCTGGAATATTATTTATGATACAATTTTTTTGGCAATTTCCACATTTTTGGGCTATTGGATGGATGATGGATGATGATTATAAAAAAGCTGGTTTTAAAATGCTCCCCAGTGGTAAAAGAGATAACGCATCTGCATTTCAAATAGTTTTTTATACGTTATGGACAATTATCATTTCCTTAATTCCAGCGACATCATATTCAGGTAATTTAAGCTTGTCAGTTCCAGCGGCTTCGCTTATTATTGTTTTGGGATTTTTCTTTTTATTTTTCTCCTTAAAGTTAATGCGAATAAAAGACAGATTATCTGCAAAAAAACTCATAGGTTTTAGTATTGTTTATATTACTTCACTACAGATAATTTATGTTATTGATAAATTTTTATAAGAAATAATTATGAGTAATGATATTAATATAAAAATGGGTAAAGCAAAAAAAATGATGCTTTGGATTGGAATGATTAGCATTTCCATGACTTTTGCAGGACTAACTAGTGCATTTATAGTAAGCAGTAAAAGGGCAGATTGGCTTTCAGATTTTATAATTCCAAATGATTTTTTAATAAGTACGATATTAATAATACTAAGCAGCTTATTTTTTTATCTATCAAAAAATAAACTAAAAGCTGAACAAATAAAGTCTTCAAAAATTTTTCTTTTGATCACGTTTATTTCTGCAATCTTTTTTGTTCTATTTCAGTTTAGAGGTTTTAATTCAATTATTGATCAGGGATTTTATTTTACTGGGGCTGAAAGTTCAGTAACTACCTCTTATCTATATGTTTTAGTTCTACTTCATTTAGCTCATCTATTAGCAGGTTTTATTAGCCTGATTGTTGTATATTATAATTTGTCTTTTGGTAAATATATTGGCGGAAATAAAGTTGGCTTTGAACTTGCCCATACATTCTGGCATTTTCTTGGATTTTTGTGGATATATTTATTCTTATTTGTGAAGCTTTACCATTAAAATATATAAATTTGTAACCTAAATTTAACCTAATGGCCGTATCTGTTACAAAATCTTATGAAGAGGCGAATGTATGGGATGGTGGAGATCAAAAACCCCTAAATGCAGGTTATGGTAAGATAATGATGTGGTTTTTTATAGTATCAGACGCACTTACCTTTTCTGGATTTCTCGTTTCTTATGGTTTTTCACGATTTAAATACATAGATTCTTGGCCTATCGCTGATGAAGTTTTCACTCACTTCCCATTTCTTCATGGAGTTGATGCACCAATGTATTATGTTGCATTAATGACATTCATACTAATATTTTCATCAGTTACAATGGTTTTAGCTGTTGATGCTGGCCATCATATGAATAAATCTAAAACGGCATTTTATATGCTTTTGACTATCATTGGAGGGTCTATTTTTGTTGGTTCTCAAGCCTGGGAATGGAAAAATTTTATAAAAGGAGAGTATGGAGCAGTTGAAACAAGAGGAGGACAAATTTTACAGTTCCTTAGCGCTGAAGATAATAAAAGAGTTTCTTTATCTGATTTTGCTATTGAAATTCCTGCTGAAAGATCAACTCAGAAAAAAAATGATGGCATATGGTTTCAAACAGAAAAATCTTTACCTCAATTTTCAATTGAAGAAGTTAAAAAAGGATTTAGAGCTAATCCAAATATTCTTATAAGAATTCAAAAAGTTGATGAGAATGGGAAAAAAATTATTTTGACCAGAGACGAATCATTGAGAAAAATAGACTCTGCATCACTAGTTGTTGAAGGAGCTAATTTAGTCAGAAATGAATATGGTAATCCACTCTTTGCTGATTTCTTTTTCTTTATTACTGGTTTTCATGGATTCCATGTTTTTTCTGGAGTAGTCTTAAATATTATTATATTTTTTAATATAATACTTGGCACTTATGAAAAAAGAGGTCACTATGATATGGTGGAAAAAGTTGGGCTTTACTGGCATTTTGTTGATTTGGTCTGGGTTTTTGTATTTACTTTTTTCTATTTAGTCTAAAAAAATTACTAAAATGTCAATAGAAGAACATAAGCTGGAAATTTTTAGAGGTTTGATCAAGTTTAAATCAAATGAACAAAAAATATGGGGTGTTCTTATTTTTTTGTCAATTGTCACTATAATTGAAGTTGCTTTGGGTATAATAAAACCTGATTTTTTATCTGCCTATTTCATGAGAATGAAATTACTTAATTGGATTTTTATAATTCTTACTATCATAAAAGCATACTATATTACTTGGGATTTCATGCACATGCGAGATGAAAATTCTAGTCTAAAAAACTCTGTCGTTTTACCATTAGTAATATTAATTCCATATTTAGTTTTTATTCTTTTTCTTGAGGCTGATTATATTTTTGATGTTATGTTTGAAGGATTTGTCAGTTGGAATTTTTAGCTTTATTTTAAACTCCTGTGTTAAGCAACAATACTAAAAAATATTTTGTGCTGATTGTACTTTTTGTTTTCCCTGTATTTATATATCTTTTTTTTGCATCAGGGAAAAATAACTTTGCTTTATTACCAATTCTCACAGAGGATATAAATGAAATTAAATCATGGGAAAGTCTATCTGGGGATATTATAAAGTTTGAAGATAATATTTCTATTTTGGGTTTTTGGGGTAGTGATGTAATAAATAAAAAAACAGAAGCACTTAATCTCAACCAGAAAATATATAAGCGATTCTATGAGTTTAATGATTTTCAGTTTGTAATTGTTTCATTAAATGGACAGGAAAAAGAGATAGAAAATCTTAAAATGAAATTAAAAGAGGGCGTAGGTACAGATCTGATCAAATGGAAATTTATTTTTGGAAATTCAGATGAAATTAAAACTTTATTTAATAGTTTGAAAACACCATTTATTTTAACTGATTCAGATAGCACCCCCTTGGTATTTATAATTGATAAAGAGAAAAATCTTAGAGGAAGAGATGATGATGAGGGAATTTTATTTGGATTTAATACTCAGTCTGTCGCAGAAATTAATAATAAAATGGTAGATGATGTCAAGGTCATCCTTGCAGAATATAGAAGAGCTTTAAAAAAATATAACAGACCTTAAAATTAAACATGGGGAAATATTACTACTTTATTTGGCTTTTTGTCCTAATTCTTCTTTTTGGAATTTTTTCTATTCCTAAAATATTTGATCGAATAACATCAGGATCAATAGTTGAGGATAATAGGTCCGTCCCTGCAAAACCTCTTTCATATCTTAATATTAATAATGAACCAAAGAAAGTTCCTGAGTTTTTGATGTTTAATCAAGATAGTTTATTAATAGGAAATGAAGATTTTTTAGGAAAGGTTTATATTGTTGAGTTTTTCTTTACATCATGTCCAACAATATGTCCAATAATGAATAAAAATATGAAAATCATAGATGAGTTTTTTTACGAAAGATCTGATTTCGGGATTGCATCTTTCACCATCGATCCAGAATACGATAGTCCTTATATTTTGAAAAAATATTCTGAATCATATAATGTTAAATCACAAAATTGGCACTTTCTAACAAGTGATGAAAAAACTGTTTTTGATTTAGCTAATTATGGATTTAATATATTTGCAGCAATAAACCCAGATGTTGCGGGTGGTTTTGAACATCAGGGATATTTTGCTTTGATAGATAAGAAAGGTTATTTAAGATCTAGAGTTGATAGTTTTGATAACCCAATAGTGTATTACTCAGGAATTGATGAAGGAGAAGACAATAAAAATGATATTGATATTTTAATCCAAGACATTAAAATACTTTTAAAAGAATAAGTAAAAATGAAAAATGAAAAATTGAAATATAAGGGCTTAATAATATTTGTTTCCATATTGATACCTCTAGTTGTATTAATGTTATTTAATGTCAGGTTACCTAATGTTGAACCGCTTTATTCTCTACCTCCAATTTACGCTACAATCAATGGTATGACAGCCATTATTTTGATTTTCTCACTTTTAGCAATTAAAGCAAAAAAAATAAAAATACATGAAGCATTGATGAAAGTAGCTATTGCATTATCATTGATTTTTTTAATTATGTATGTTGCTTATCATATGACTTCAGAGCCAACTCCATTTGGTGGCGATGGGCACATTAAATATTTTTATTATTTTATTTTAATAACCCATATATTTCTTTCAATTTTTATTATTCCTCTTGTATTGATAACATACGTTAGGGCTATATCTAGGCATTTTGACAGCCATAGAAGAATAGCAAAAGTAACATTCCCGATGTGGCTTTACATTGCTATAACTGGTGTAATAGTATATATTATGATTTCTCCATATTATTAAAAAACTCATGGTAATGAAAATTAAAATTATTCTACTTTTTTTGCTCATAATTTCATTTGATTCTTACTCCCAATGCTCTATGTGTAGAGCAGTTATAGAATCTCAGGAAGGTCAAGAAATGGCTGAAGGAATTAATGATGGAATAAAATATTTAGCAATTATTCCATATATACTTGTGGCTTTTGTTGGATGGAGAATTTACAGGGAATTGAAGAGTAATTAATTTTTTTCATAATTATAGTTTATTTTGTAAACTAGTTTATATTTGTATTAATTTTTAAAAATGAAAGCAGAAAATCAAATTAAAATAATAAATGATGCAATTAATAAAACGAAAGAGGATTTAAAACCATTGGCGTTCAATTTTATTTTTTGGGGAGTTTTAACTATTTCAATGAGTCTTTTTCATTATTTCTTTAGTTCAATTGTTGAAATGTCAAAGTATTCTGCTTTAATATATTGGACAGTACTTCCATTAATAGGATTAATCTATACTATGTATTACAACATTAAAATAGTTCAGAAAATGGGATTTCAAACTATTATTGGAAGATCCTTATCTATTATATGGGGTGTATTTGGAGTTTCATGGCTTATATTAATTCTTTCATCTCTAATCATTGGAGACTTTCCTGTTGCATCAATTATATTTTTAATTGGAGTAACTACTTTAACCACTGGGAGAATCATAAGGAATAATTCTATAAGTATTGGTGGAATTATTTTACTTTTTATTTATTTATATATTTTAACAAACCCTGATTTAAATTTATTGTTAATTAATTCGGCCGCTATTTTCTTTGGCTTTTTATTACCAGGGCTGAGCCTGTATTATAAAAAATAAATGAATAAAAATTTAAATAAAGTATTTTTAAATCAGATAAGACTTGAAGTAATGTCAATACTTTTGACAGTGGATAATTGTAATTTTTCTTTTTTAAAAGAAAAAACAAATGCTTCTCAAGGAAATTTAAGTATTCAACTGAAAAAGCTCAAAAATGCTGGATATATTAAGATTGAAAAAACATTTCAAAATAATTATCCTAAAACAAAATGTAGAATTACTTCAAGAGGTAAAAAATCTTTTGAGCATTTTTTCAATACTTTAAAAGCTTATAAAGATTCAGGTCTTGTAATAATTTTTGGCCTTTCAAAATTTTTTTTCTATAATTTAATTATTAAATCGAACAATTTATTTTTTAGTAAATTTTTCTCATCTCAAAATAAATTTTTTGTTACTGCTGATGAAATTTTTCATGTAAAAAAAATATTAAAAACAATTATGGAATTATATTGATAGTAGCAAATTAAATTCATTAATATTGCAAAGAATTTGAATATATGATAAAGCTTAAAAGTCTACATAAATCATACAAAACTGGGGCTACCTCGCTTCATGTTCTTAAGGGAATAAACCTCAATATTGAAAAAGGAGAGTTAGTTGCAATAATGGGATCTTCGGGATCAGGGAAGTCGACACTGTTAAATATTTTAGGAATGCTTGATGTCGCTGATGAAGGAAGTTATTATTTAGATGATGTTTTAATCGAAAATTTAAATGAAAAAAAAGCAGCTAAGTATAGAAATCTATTTTTAGGTTTTGTCTTTCAATCTTTTAATTTGATAAATTATAAAAATGCACTTGAAAATGTTTCTCTACCACTTTATTATCAGGGGATATCAAGAAAAGAAAGACAAAAACAGGCTATGGAATATCTAGATAGTGTAAGTCTAAAACCATGGGCAACTCATTTACCAAGTGAATTATCTGGAGGTCAGAAACAAAGGGTTGCTATTGCAAGAGCCATGGCATCAAAACCTAAGGTTCTTCTTGCTGATGAACCAACAGGTGCATTGGATTCATCAACATCATATGAAATAATGGGCTTAATACAAAAAATCAATAATGAGGGTAAAACGATTTTAGTTGTTACTCATGAAGATGATATCGCTAAAATGTGTAAGAGAATAGTTAAATTGAAGGATGGGATTATTGTTGAGGATAAGAAAATAAAACAAGTAATAGTAAAGTAAAATGTTTAGCAGAGATAGTTGGCAAGAAATATTTGAGACAATTAAAAAGAATAAACTTAGAACTATTCTTTCTGGGTTTACAGTTGCTTTAGGTATATTCATTTTTGTTGTACTTTCTGGTTTTGGTAATGGGCTTCAAAATACCTTTAATGAATTTTTTGTTGATGATGCGACAAATATTCTCAGAATTTTTCCCGGTAGGACATCAAAGCCATATAAAGGCTTTAAAGCTAAGAGAAGAATTGAACTTGAAAATAAAGATATTGAAGATATAAAGATTAATTTCCCATTATTCATTGAATATATTACTCCAAGAATTTCAAGAGGCGCATCTGTAAAGTACAATAATAAATCTGATAATTATACAACAAGAGCTGTAGCACCATCTCATCAGGCTTCTGAAAAAACAATAATTATGAAAGGGCGATTTATCAATGAGGCAGACATAAAAGATAGAACTAAATATGCAGTTATTGGCAGAAAAGTTGCAAATGATCTTTTTGGAGAAGAGGATCCAATGGGCAAATATTTGGATATAGGAAAGATTGCTTTTAAGGTCATCGGAGTATTTCAGGATGCTGGGGGAGATAATGAGGAAAGTTTTATCTATATTCCTTATACTACAAGACAATTAATTGAAAAAGCCAATGACAAGGTTGATCAAATTATTATTGCATACAAGCCATCTATTGGTCACTCTGGTGCAATTTCTCTTGAAAAAAAGTTACGTCTTTTTCTCAAAAACAAAAAAAGTATTGATCCCACAGATCAAAGCGGAATATTTATCAGAAATGTTGCTGATGAATTGAAGCGAAATGAAGATTTTGCTGGTGTATTAGAGGCAATTGTAATATTTGTTGCAATAGGAACTTTGATCGCTGGGATAATTGGTATATCTAATATCATGGTATTTGTAGTAAAGGAGAGAACAAAAGAGTTGGGGATTAGAAAAGCATTAGGCGCAAGTCCTAAAAGTGTAATATCAATGATACTACAAGAGTCTATTTTTATTACCTTAATTTCAGGATATTTTGGTTTAGCTTCTGGAATGGCTTTGCTTAGAAATATTGGAACTACTCTTGAGGAAGATTATTTTATTAAAAATCCTTACGTGGATCTCTCTACAGCTTTAGTTTCAACCCTGATACTTGTCATATTTGGAGGAGTTGCTGGATATATCCCTGCAAAACGGGCTGCAAGAATAAAACCTATAATTGCTCTAAGAGATGAATAGTTTAAAAATAATTTTTGATAGAGATACTTGGCAAGAAATATTTAGTTCTATTTCTAAGAATAAAACTAGAACAATTATAACTGTTATAGGAGTATTGTGGGGAATATTTATATACATAACACTTGCTGGTGCTGCAAAGGGACTTGATAATGGATTTGAAAGAGCTTTTAGAAATTTAGCTATGAATTCAATGGGAGTTTGGACCCAAAGGACAAGTTTACCCTATGCAGGTTTTAAAATAGGAAGAAATCCAAAACTTGTTATCCAAGATGCTGAAATGTTAAAAAAGAGCGTCCCTGGAATTCAATTTATCACCCCTAGAAATGTCAGAGGAGTTTTTGATGGAGGATCTCCACCTCTGGTTATAAGAAAAAACAAATCTGAAAATTATGCTCTTTATGGAGATACTCCCGAATATACAAGAATTGTCAGTAAAAAGATTTATGATGGAGGAAGGTTTATAAATGAAAAAGATATTGAATTAGAGAGAAAAGTATGTGTTATCGGTGAGAGAACTGTAAAAGAATTATTTGAACCTAATGAAGATCCGATAGGCGAATATATAAGAATTAACAATACTTACTTTCAGGTAATAGGAGTTCATAAATATGTAGAGGGCGGAGGTTTTGAAAGTGATGGAGATATATTTATTCCCTTCACAACATTTAATAGGATGTATAATTATGGTGATTATGTCAATTTCTTTTTCCTTGCAGCATATGACAATGAAGATCCAATTAAAATTGAAGAGCAAATTGAGGCAACTTTAAAACGAGCTCATAAAGTTTCACCAGATGATGAAGAAGCTTTTGGTTTTATAAATCTTGGAGAAATTTTTGGCAAAATAGTAGGATTTTCCAAGGGGATGACCTTTCTTTCACTTGTTGTAGGACTGGCTACAATAATAGCAGGTGTTGTTGGAATTGGAAATATTTTACTTATTTCTGTGAAGGAAAGAACAAAAGAATTAGGAATAAGACGTGCACTTGGAGCAACCCCCTCAGAAGTTAAAACTCAAATAATTCTTGAATCAGTTTTTTTAACTTTTATTGCTGGTATAATTGGAATAGTTCTAGGAGCGCTTGTTCTTTCTGCTATAAATTCAGCTACTGCTGATATCTCAGATTATCCTTATACAAATCCAACTGTTCCTATCCCATATGTGATAGGAGTTTTAATAATAATTATAACCTTAGGGACATTAATCGGATTAATTCCAGCACAAAGAGCCGTATCAATCAAACCAATAGACGCACTAAGAGAAGAATAAATTTAAATTTATATAAATTATGAAAAAAATTTTTAGATATTTAGGGATTGCAATTTTACTTTTTGGAGTTTTATTCGCTACTCTCTATTTCATTAAAACAAATAGTAAAAGTATCATTGAATATGATACACAAGACCCATATATTACCTCGATTGAAAGAAAAACAGTTGTTACTGGGAAGGTGATACCAGAGGATGAGGTAGAAATTAAACCTCAAATTCCCGGAATTATTGAAAAACTTTATGTAGAAGAAGGAGATCTTGTAAGCAATGGCGATTTACTTGCAAAGATTAAGGTAGTACCTAACGAACAAGCCCTAAATAGTGCTGAAGGGAGACTTGCAAATTCAAGAATTGTTTTAAAAAATGCTGAAATAGATTTTAAAAGAAATAAAGCGTTATTTGAAAAAGAAATTATTTCTAAACAAGATTTTGAAAATTCTCAACTAAGATTTGATCAAGCTAGACAAGATGTAAGAAATGCAAAATCAGATTTACAGATAATTAGATTAGGATCTGCTGGCGGATCTTCCCTAGCTAACACAAACATAAGAGCTACAGTTCCAGGAACTATTCTTGAAATTCCAGTTAAAAGAGGAGATCAGGTCATTGAAAGTAATAGTTTTAATGCTGGTACAACTATTGCTACCATAGCAGACCTAAAAAAAATGATTTTTGAAGGCAAAGTTGATGAAGCAGATGTTGACAAATTAATAATTGGTATGCCTTTAAAAGTTAATCTTGCCGCTATACAAGGAAAGCAAATGGATGCTAGATTAAAGTTTATAGCCCCCAAAGGGAATGAAGAGCAGGGAGTTGTTCAATTTAAAATTGAAGGAGATGTTTTTCTAAATGATTCAATTTCTGTCAGGGCTGGATATAGTGCAAATGCTTCAATAGTTTTGCAACGCAAAGATAGTATAATGGCTATTGCTGAATCACTTCTTCAGTTTGACAGAAAGACTGAAAAAGCATATGTAGAAGTTTTGCTAGGTGATCAAAAATTTGAAAGAAGAGATGTTGAAATTGGAATTTCAGACGGAATAAATGTAGAAATACTTTCTGGCATTAAAATGGATCAAAAGATTAAAGTCTGGAATAAAACAGAATCAAAGAAAATAGAGGAAAATGAACATACTGGCCAAAATCAAGAGGGTGAATTTGAAGAAGATAAAGAAGAATAAATAGATTTTAACATATATATTAGAAATGAAAGTAATAAGAGTTTTTTTACCGGTTTTAATTTTTTATTTTTCAGGATTTACCAACGGTCAGCAAACCATTCTAACACTTGAAGATTGCGTTTTGCTTGCAATCGAGAAAAATATTTCTATCAAGCAATCAGAGCTTGAGTATGAAAGTGCTGAAATTGATAAATCTGATGCCATTGGTAATTTTTTCCCGTCAATTAATATTCAAACAAATCACTCCTGGAATGTTGGATTAAATCAAAACATAACTACTGGGATTCTTGAGAATTTAACCACACAATATACCTCAATGGGAGCAAATGTAGGAGTTTCTATATACAGAGGTTTAAGTAATATTAACCAACTTCATAGAGCAAATTTATCCTTATTAGCAAGGCAATATCAACTTGATGATATAAAAGATGACATATTATTATTTGTTGCTAATTCTTATTTACAAGTTATGTTTAATAGAGAAATTTTAGAAGTTCAAAAGACACAACTGGAAATCACAAAAAAAGACCTAATTAGAACTAAGAATCTAGTTGATGCAGGAGTGAGAATAAAATCTGATCTTCTTGAAATTGAAGCAAATTTAGCTTCTCAAGAACAGTCTGTAATTTCAGCTGAAAATAATCTAAGATTGACAAAAATTAATTTAGCACAAGTGTTATTAATAACAGATTATGAAAATTTTAATATTGCACAAGAAGATTTTGAAGTGCCCTTTTCACAAATTCTTATGGAGAGTCCCAAAGATATTTTTGAGAAAGCACTGTCATTTAGAAATGATATAAAACTTGCAATTACTAATGTTGAAATTGCAGAAAATGATATCAAACTTGCTAAGTCCACGCTTCAACCTAGTTTAGCAGCTTTTTATGGATATAGCTCTAGGATCTCGTATTCAGATCGTTTAAAAGGTACAGGTAATTATAATTTTGTTCCGATTGGATTTGTCTCAACAACTGGGGATCAAGTTTTAACCAGTATAGAAGAAAGAGAAACAGTAGGTCCGTTACCTGTTTTTGATCAAATTGATTTAAATGAAGGTCATAATTTTGGAGTTCAATTAAGCATTCCTGTTTTTAATGGGAATAGCGCAAGAAACAATGTTGAAAGATCAAGAGTAAATTTAGAGAGGTTTAAAAATCAATTTGAACAAACAAAGCTAGATCTTGAAAATACTATAAATCAAGCATATAATGATACCAAAGGCGCATACAAACTTTATGAAGCATCTCAAAGAACAGTTGATGCACGTGAAAAGGCTTATAATGATTCTTTCAGTCGATTTGAAGCAGGAGTTTTAAACTCTTTTGACTTTGTTCAGATAAAGCAAAGATATGAGGCAGCTGTTTCAGATCTAGTAAGAGCAAAATATGACTATATTTTTAAATTGAAAGTACTAGAATTTTATTTTGGTATTCCTATTGAAATTTAAATTTCATCTTATATAGATTTTTTTTGAAGATGAGTATTTTGCTTAATATAGAAACTTCCTCCAAAAATTGTTCTGTTTCAATTAGTAAGAATGGAAAATTAAAGTCTGTTGTTGAGAAGTATTCAGATAATTACACTCATAGTGAGAATTTACACAATTTTATTTATGAAACTTTAAAAAAAGCTAAATTGAAACCCGATGCTTTGGATGCTATCGCAGTAGGCAAGGGGCCAGGCTCATATACTGGTTTGAGAATAGGTATTTCTGCTGCAAAAGGTCTTTGTTTTGCATTGAATATTCCTTTAATAAGTATAAACTCGCTTCAGATTCTTAGTGAGAAATATAAAGCAAATTCTGATGAGATTATTTTCCCAATGTTTGACGCCAGAAGATTAGAAGTTTATACAATGGTTATGAATTCAAATAAAGAGATTATAAGAAAAACTAGTTCTGAAATAATCAAAGAAGATCTTTTTGATGAATTTTCAAAGAAAAAAAAATGGATATTATTTGGTGAAGGATCAATCAAGTGCAAAGAAATTTTAAAAGGCAAGCATATAAAATTTGTTGATGAAATAATGTATCCTTCAGCTTGTGAAATGAGTTTAATCTCTTATGAATATTTCAAGAAAAAAAAATTTGAGAATATTGCTTACTTTGAACCCTATTACCTTAAAGAATTTGTATCTAACATTGGACTCTAGATTAATTAAGCATTAACTGCTTCAACAACTTTAATTTTACCAGGGAGCATATCCTTTAAGATATTTTCAATTCCATTTTTTAATGTATAGGTTGAGGAGGGACAACCACTACAAGCACCTTGTAAAAGTACTTTCACTATTTGGTTTGAATTATCGTACGAATCAAAAATTATGTTTCCCCCATCAGAGGCAACAGCTGGCTTAACATATTCCTCTAGGATTGAGATAATTTTTTTCTCAATATCTGAAAGTTTTGGATTAGAATCTAAATTCTTTTTCTTTAAAACTTTAACATCAAAATTTTTTGAGACAATTTCACCTTTATTTCTAAGATAATTCTGAATAAATTCTCTAATCTCCATGACTTTATGATCCCATTCAAAGTTTTCTTTCAATAAAATTGAAATATAGTTTTCATCAACAAAAATTTCCCTAATAAAATCATGCTTAAAGAGTTTATTAATCATTGGAGCCTCTTTAGTTTGTTCAACTTTATCAAATAAAAGTGAGTAGCGTAATAATTTTTTGTTTGCAACAAATTTCATTGCATTAGGATTTGGAGTACTTTCGGCGTATATAGATATTGATTCTTTTTCATTTGGGTTTGATTCAGAAATAGATATTTTATTTAATATTTCTTTAATTTCATCAGCAACCTCATCAATCACTTCATTCCATTCTAAAATATCAAATTTTTCTATGAAAATATCACCTTCTTTTAATTCTACTTTTTTTACAAAAGGGAGATAAAAAAGATGCTTAACTAAATCTGAATCATCTGCATCATCAATATTAAAATAAACTTTATTTAGAACAGGATTGAGAGGGGGTTTGATCTCAAACTTTGCATAGGGACTTCCTTTTTTGTGGAGACCTTTTACAGTGGTCAAATTCATATTAGTTATAAATTAAATGAAAGAGATTTCAAAAATATAAAACTTTAATTCTGATAATAATTTAGGGAAATTAGAACCCTAATTTTTTCTTTACCTCAGACATTATGTCTATGCCATTTGCTATGATAACGCTACCACCCGCACTGGAATCTAATACATAGTTAAAACCTTGCTCAGAAGCAATTTCTTCAATTGCAGTTCTGGCTTTTTCGATTAATGGACGCATCATATCAGCTTGTTTTTTTTGCAAATCTTGAGCAACAGTTTGTTGATACTGTTGAATATTTTGCTGCATTGTCTCTAATTCTTTTTGACGGGCCTGATTTGTTATATCAGTCTGATTAGCAGCATCTGCAGCATAGGTTTGCGCTTTCGTTTGAAATTCTTTGTAAGTATTTTCCATTTCAGTGGTATATGACTTTTCAAGTTTTTCTAATTCTTTTTGTGCAGCTATGACCTCAGGCATTTCACTTATGAGTTTTTGAACCTCGATGTGAGCAACCTTTACTTGAGCACTAGTAAAACAAATGGGAGTTATCAAAAAAAACAGTATAATATATTTTAATTTTTTCATTTGTAAATAATTAATTATTAATAATACTTTTAGTTGCCAATTACTTTTTTTGCAGCCTGAATTTTCTCATTTCTATTTTTAATTCTTTCCTGCAATTCAATTCTTTTAATTACCAAGTCGCTAATATCGTAATTTTTTGCCGAATACAACATAATTAAATCAGAAGATCGATCAAATATAAAATCATATTTTTTCTCTTTTGCTATTTCTTGAACTATTGTCAAAACTTGGTCTTGAAGAGGTTTTAATAACATATTTCTTTCAAGAACCATATCTCCATCAGGTCCAAATCGCTTCTCTTGAAGAGAGATAATCTCATCTGCAAAAATTTTAATTTCAAGCTCTCTGTCCGCTATTAATTCAGGTGTTAAAAGAATTTTTTCTGTCTGAAATTGATCTTGTATTTGTTTTAGCTTAATTTTTCTTAATTCAATTTCTTTTCTCCATTGTTTGATTTTTTCATCAAGGATTTTTTGTGAAGCCTTATAGTTATTATTTTTATTTAGCACTACATTCATATCAACATACCCAATTCTAGTTGGCTTTTGAGCCTGAGCTGATACCATAATTATAAATATTAGGAAAATACTACTATATATCTTTTTCACTTGATTAATTTAATAAGAGAACGAAAAAACAGATGATTTATTTCAAATGGGACTATAATTCTTAATCAAAACTGCTGACCTATTAAAAAATGAGTTTCCCAGCCATTAGGTTCTAGAATGCCAAAAGCTGGATTGTCAAAACCATAGCCGAAATCAATTCCAAGAAGCCCAAAAGCAGGCATGAATATTCTTACTCCAACTCCTGCTGATCGTTTAGAATTGAATGGATTAAATTCTCTAAAACTATTATACCCATTTCCAGCTTCAAGAAATGCTAGGGTATATATTGACGCACTTGGTTTTAAAGTTATAGGATATCTTAATTCTAACGAAAATTTATTGTAGATAACAGATCCGTCTCGACTAGAAAGAGATTGATTTTCATAACCTCTTAGTGCAATAGTTTCTCTTCCATCAAGAGCATAATTATACATTCCATCACCTCCTAGATAAAATCTTTCAAAGGGGATATCTCCTCTTGATAGATTGTATGCTCCAATAAATCCAAAATCTGCTTGAGTTTTTAGCACTAATTTATCTATAATTCTTGTGTACCAACTTCCGGTAAATTTAAGCTTATAATACTCCAACCATCTAAATTTTTCTTGATCTATTTTTTCTTGATTCGGTTCTCCATTTGGGAGTTGAAATTCTTCTTCATTTTCAAGATTAGAAAAATTTCTTTTTGAAAATATCGAATAGGGGGGACTAAGCTTGGCACTTAAAACAAATTGGGATCCTCCTAATGGGAAGATAGGATTCGTAAATGTATTATTTCTTGAAAGAGCAACTGTATAAGCCAAATTTTTTGCCTCTCCATTTCCAAAGGTGAATAATCCGGTGTAATAATTATTAAGATTATAATATTGGTATGAAATACTTTGAGAAAGAGTAAAAAAATCATCTGGAATTTTTAATCTTTTTGCTAGCCCAAAATTAATTCCACTAATTTGAAAAGATTGACTTTTATCAGCTCTTCCAGTAAAATAATCATATCGATATTGAATTGTATGAGATAATGAAGTTGAAAACTGAACAGGTTGCCTACCTCCAAGCCAAGGTTCAGCAAAGCTAAAGCTGTAAGTGCTGTAAAATTGACTTGCCTGTAATCTAAGACTTAAACTTTGTCCATCTCCCATAGGGAGAGGCTTATAAGCTTTTTTATTGAAGAGATTTTTCATAGAAAAGTTATTAAATGCAAGTCCTAATGTTCCAATAAAACCTCCTCCACCATATCCGCCTTGTAATTCAATTTGACTTGCACCAGCTTCAATCAGATTATATTCAATATCAACAGTTCCAGTGATAGGATCAACATTTTTAAAATCCGGATTTATTTGCTCAGCATCAAAAAAACCTAATTGACCTAGTTCACGAACTGTTCTTACTACTTTGTCCTTACTATACAGTTCACCGGGTTTTGTTCTTAATTCTCTAAAAATTACATGATCATTTGTTTTTGAATTTCCAACAACTGATATTTTGTTGAAACTTGCTAGTTTTCCTTCATTAATTCTTATTTCAAAATCAATTGTGTCTTCTTCAGCACTAATTTCAACTGCATTTATTGTAGAAAATAAATATCCGTTATTTTGATATAAATTTGAGAGATCATTAGCATCGGGTTTCTCATCTGAAATTCTTTTCTTTAAAAGGACACCATTGTATGGATCACCTTTATTTATTCCTAACAATTGTTGAAGTTGAGCCCCCGAGTATACAGAATTGCCTAAAAAATTAATATTTCCAAAATAGTATCTATTTCCCTCATCTATATCTAAATTGATTGATAGGGTATTATCTTTATTTATTAGAATACTATCATTAATTATTCTTGCATCTCTGTAACCTTTTTCTTTAAAAAAATCTAGTAAATTATCTTTATCTTCATCGAAATCTTTTTCTATAAATTTTGATTTTTTCCATAATCTCATTAAAAATTTTTCTTTAGTATTTTTAAGTTTTGATTTTAATTTTTTATCACTAAAAACTTCATTCCCTTGAAATGATATTTTTTTGATTTTAATTCTTTCACCCTTATCAATATTAACTACCATTTTTAAGTTATTATTTTCAGATGAATCAGGGATAGTATTTAAATATACTTTAGTATTGAGGAAACCGTCTTTTTTAAATTTGTTTACTATGTAGTTTTCTGTATTAGTTAAAAAACTTTCAGAAAGTTTTTTCCCTTTTTTTAGTTCTGTTTCGGAGAGAATTGCTTCTGATTTTCCTTTTTTTAATCCTTTAATTTTAACGTCAGATAAAGTTGGCAATTCTTCAATTTCAATTTCTAATTCAATTTTATCCCCTTTAACGCTTTTAACATAAAAATTTATATCACTAAAAAGATCTAATTTCCATAATTTACTTATTATATAGCTTATTTCCTCTCCCGGGATTTGAATCTTTTGCCCCTTTCTTAAACCACTGTATGAAATAACTGTTTGATCACTAAATGTTTTTAGTCCTTTAACAATTATTGAATCTATCACATATGATTTTCCCTCCACGTATTTATCCAAGTTTTGGGCTTGAATTGAAATTGAGCTTAAAATATAAAAAAAGAAGAAAAATAAAACTAAGAATTTTCTTCTCCTATTTGAGTATTTGATCACTTGTTTTTCCAAATCTTCTCTCACGTTTTTGATAATTCAGTATGGCTTCATGTAAATTTTTCTCATTAAAATCTGGCCAAAGAACCTCAGAAAAATATAATTCAGCATATGCAATTTGCCATAATAAAAAATTACTAATTCTTTTTTCACCACTTGTTCTTATTAGTAAATCTACATCAGGTAAATTTTCTGTGTAAAGATGCTCATTAATAGTGGACTGATCAATTTTTTCAATTGGAATTATATTATCTTTAACTTTAATACAGATTTTTTTCATGGCATTTTGAATTTCTTCCCTTCCACTATAACTCAGAGCTAAAGTTAATACTAGCTGATTATTTTCAGAGGTTTTTTTAAGAACATGTGATAATTCCTCCTTTACAGATTTTGGAAGGAGCGAAATATTTCCAATGACATTAAGCTTGATCTTATTCTTTATAAATTTTTTAAACTCATTTTTCAAAGATTTCAATAGTAGTTGCATTAAAATGGTTATTTCTTTTTCGGGACGATTCCAATTTTCAGTAGAGAATGCATATAGAGTCAAATATTTAATTTGTAAGCGAACAGATTCCTCTACTATTTTCCTAACGGCAATGATCCCCTTTGTATGCCCATAAACTCTGTTTTTATCTCTCTTTTTTGCCCATCTCCCATTACCATCCATGATAACTGCAAGATGATTTGGAACTTTTATTATTTTATTTTCCATAATTATTCTTTACAATAACAAGGTAGATCGCCAAAGGTAAACGAAATTGTAATACCAGTAAAAACATACCAGTCATTATTATTAATATTTCCAAAAATTAAATTATCATTATTACTAAATGGTTCAACAGGATTACTTCCATCAATATTATCTGTTAGTGCATATCTAGCACCGACTTCAAATCCTATTACAAATAAGGGAGACGGATTAGTTTTAACCCCAAAAATTATTGGGATTGAAATACTCTCATCTTCACCATAGCTAACACTAGAGCGAGTTATAGGATCATGATAAAAAAGATCATAACTAAAATAGTTTATACCCAAGAAAATAAATGGGGTAAATTTTGTCTCAGGGTTATGCAAATTAAAATCTTCAAAATTTATTTCTAGGCCTCCTGAAAATTCTTGTATATTATTATCAAATTTATAACTTCTTATAAAACGATTTATGTTACTAGATGTATAATCACTTTTTTTGATATTTGCCATGATTGCACTAGCTCTAAAGGAATACCTAGTAGTCATATTCCATTTATATATAAGACCTATTGCGTAATTATTTGGAGAAATATAATTAGTGGATCCAATATCTCCTATATAATTACTTCCTCCAAAAAAACCTCCTAACTCATGAAATTGAGAAAAGGATAATAAGCTGAAATTAAAAGTAATAAAAAAAACAAAAATCTTCATCAGTCTCCCTTTTTGGAAAGCAGTTTACAATATTTTTTGTTGATATAATTTTCCTTTTTTTAAACTAATAAAAGTGAAATTTATTGTTTGTTTCGGGTATCTTTTCCCCAAAAAAGTTTATTACTCAAAGTTTTTAAAAAATTATCATTTTCTAATTCAACTGTAAAAATTGAAAAAGGAGCTTTTTTTAAGGTTATTTCTGTTTGATTTGGCACCGAAAATATTCGAGAATCAAGTGACATTAAATGGTTTTTTCCTCTACCAGTGACTTTAATTTTAATATTACTTTTTTCAGGAAGAATTAAGGGTCTAATATTAATGTTGTGTGGAGATATGGGATTTAAGATTAAATTTTTAGTTTGTGGAGATAAAATAGGTCCACCACTGCTTAGAGAGTATCCTGTTGAGCCGGTTGGAGTAGCAATTATAAGTCCATCAGCCCAAAAAGTTGTTAAAAATTTACTATCTATCTTTGTCTCAATGCTAAGCATTGACGTGGAATTCTTCCTGTTTATAGTAACTTCATTTAGTGCATAATTAAATTGATTGAAAGCTTTAAGATTCTTAGATAATTTTACCTCTATCAGGGATCGTCTAACAAGTTTATATTTCTTTTGAAAAAAATCTCTTAATCCTTCATTTAAGGATTCTTTTTGAAGACCAGTTAAAAAACCTAGTTTACCAGCATTGATTCCTAATATGGGAACTTCAGTGCTTTTTACATGAGTTATTGATCTAAGCAAAGTTCCGTCACCACCAATTGAAAATAAAAAGTCAATTCCTTTATCAACCGTACTATCGCTATCAAAAAACTTATGATTTTTTTTCAGCTTTTCTGAGAGATGTTTCGCTAGTTTAGAATCAATACTGAGACTATGATTCATTTGATTTAAAAGAGAGATTGTTTCTTTTGCATATTTAAGTGTTGATTTATTCTCAAAGGCACAATAGATTCCAATATTCATGACAGGATATTTAAACCAAAATTACAAAACTTTATTTTCCATATTTTAACTAAGATCTATCAAATTAGAGTCTTATTTTTGTCTCAAATTCTCAAACATGGTAAAATTAAGTGTCAATATAAATAAAATAGCAACTCTGAGAAACTCTAGAGGAGGTAATTATCCTGACTTATTGAAAGTTGCTAGTGATGTCCAAGATTTTGGAGCAGATGGAATAACTATTCATCCAAGACCTGACGAAAGACATATAAGATATAAAGATGCTAAAATGTTATCCAAAGTAATTTCTACTGAATATAATATTGAGGGAAATCCAATTCCTGAGTTCCTAGATTTAGTTAAAAAAATAAGACCAACACAAGTAACTCTTGTCCCAGATGCTCATGATGCTATAACTTCAAACTCTGGTTGGGATACAATTAAAAATCAAGATTTTTTAAAGGATGTGATAGGCGAATTAAAAGCATTAAATATTCGGACCTCTATTTTTGTTGATCCTATTGAAAAAATAATTTCTGGTGCAAAAGAAACAGGATCTGATAGAATAGAACTTTTCACGGAAAAGTATGCAAAAGATTACTTTTTAGATCCCAAAAAAGCTATAAAGCCATATATTTTAGCAGCTAAAGAAGCTAATCGACTTGGAATAGGAATTAATGCAGGACATGACCTAAGTCTGGAAAATATTGAATATTTTACAGATAACATACCAGATCTTTTAGAGGTCTCAATTGGTCACGCTATAATTTGTGAGTCCATTTATTTAGGATTGGAAAATGTCATTCCAATGTATCTTAATCTTTTAAAATAGTGGGAAAAATTTATTCAAACATTTTAGGTGATGGATCAAAAGATCTTATCATTTTACATGGATTTTTGGGTATGGGAAATAATTGGAAAGCTCAGGGGAAGAGATTTGAAGAGATGGGTTATCGTGTTCATTTATTAGACTCAAGAAATCATGGGAAAAGTTTTTGGGATATAAATTTTGATTATCATTATATGGCTAAAGATTTAGATAAATATTTTAAGGACCATGAATTAAAAGATGCAACATTAATTGGACATTCTATGGGGGGAAAGACAGCAATGATATTTTCACTTTTGAAACCTGAATTAGTCAATCAGTTGATTGTATCTGATATTTCTCCAAAAGATTATAAATCTAATGCTGAGATAAAAAAAATTGGAGAAGGATTAATTAAGTTAGATTTGGATAAAATAGCAAAACGAAAGGATCTTGATATTCACCTTGAAAAATATGTAAAAAGTTCTCAAACACGTCAATTCTTGTTAAAAAACTTGTATAGATCAGAATCGGGCAAGTTTTGCTTTTATCCCAATATTAAGATTTTGAAAAATTCAATTTCTACAATTGAAAAATTCCCTATAATGGAGGGTAAATATAAAAATCCCGTCCTTTTTTTAAAAGGTGAAAAATCTAATTATATTGATATTAAAGGGGATAAGGACCTAATTAGATCCTATTTTTCTAATTCTCAAATTATAGAAATTCAAGGGGCTGGACATTGGATTCATTTTGACTGTCCTGATCTTTTCTTTCAAAAAGTTATTGAATGGATAAAGAATATTTAATAGTATAAATTTTCACATTAAAAAATAAAAATGTTATAATTTCTAATTAAAGACATATTTAACATTTACTCCTACTAATTTTGAGTTATGAAAGTAATTATCCGAAAGGCAAAAAAGAAAGATTCTGAATCTATTTTAAAACTGATTAAAGAATTAGCTTTTTTTGAAGGTGAGGCTGATGAAGTTATTTTAACAAAAGAAAGTATTGAAAGAGACGGATTTGGTAAGAAAAAACTTTTTAACTGTTTTGTTGCTGAATATGATTCTGAAGTTGTAGGGATCGCTTTATTTTATGCTAGATACTCTACTTGGAAAGGCCCTACACTTCATCTCGAAGATCTTATTGTTACAGAATCCATGAAAGGTTGTGGAATAGGAACAAAATTATATGATGCTTTTATTTCTTTTGCAACTTCAAAAGGAGTTAAAAGAGTTGAGTGGGTTGTTTTAGATTGGAATGAATCAGCAATTAAATTTTATAAAAAAAGCGGAGCTAAAATATTAAAAGATTGGAAAACTGTCCAACTTAAAATTAATAACTAAAAAATAAACACCTAAATGAAAGTATTCAAGTTTGGAGGAGCGTCGGTAAAAGATTCAAAAAGCATAAAAAATGTAACAAGAATCTTAAAATTAAAAGGTTATCATGATACCATAATTGTTGTTTCAGCAATGGGAAAGACAACGAATGCTTTGGAATTTCTCATAAAGGATTATATGAAAGGCAAATCAAGTTATCTGACTATTTTAGAAAAAATTAAAGACGATCATCTTAAAATTATAAATGATCTATTCAAAGAATCTGATAAATCTCCTTATAATGATATCATAGATTTAACAAAAAGCCTGATTAGTTTTTTAAAAATGAATAAATCAAAAAATCATAGTTTTATTTATGATCAAGTGGTATGTTTTGGAGAGTTAATTTCAACAAAAATAATAAGCTTTTACCTTGAAATGGAAGGATTGAAAAATCATTGGTTAGATGTTAGAAATTGTATTAAAACAGATAGTTATTACAGAAATGCAGGGCTTAATTGGAAAGAAACCCAGAAGCTTATAAAGAATGAAACTAAAAATAAAAGTACAATTGTAACCCAAGGATTTATTGCATCTGACACTGAGGGATATTCAACAACTTTAGGAAGAGAGGGTTCTGATTATACTGCTGCTATTTTTGCTTTTATTTTAAATGCAACTTCTCTTACTATATGGAAAGATGTACCTGGGGTTTTAAATGCAGATCCAAGATATTTTAAAAAAACACAATTATTGAAAAAAATATCCTATAGAGAAGCAATTGAATTAGCTTATTATGGAGCATCAGTTATTCATCCGAAAACACTTCAACCTCTCCAACAAAAAAAAATACCTCTATTTGTAAAATCATTTGAAAATCCTCATCAAGAAGGAACAAAAGTTTTTGAGTCTTCTCAACTTGATCCTCTTGTTCCTTGTTTCATATTAAAAAAAAATCAAATCTTATTAGAACTCTCAACTTTAGATTTTTCTTTTATTGTTGAAGAAAATATTAGTCAAATTTTCTCTCTTATGGATAAATATAAAATGAGAGTTGAAATGATTCAAAATTCAGCTATTTCATTTGCTGTTTGTATAAATGATAGGTATGGGAAACTTAATAATTTAGTTTCTGAATTAAGTTTAAAATTTAAAGTTGGAGTAAAAGAAAATGTTTCATTGCATACCATTAGACATTTTAATATCTCTTCAATTCAAGAAATTAAAGGACTAGGAAAAAAAATTTTATTAGAGCAAAGAACATATAAAACGGCTCAATTTATTTTAATGTAAATTTATTTCACTAAATTTTTTGAAATAAAATTTTTACAGAAACTATTTATTTCTTCACGAACTTTTCTAAATTCTTCATTAATAGTTTTTTTATCGCCTTGTTTTTTTGAAGGGTCTAAAAAATTTTGATGAATTTTAACAGCTTTTCCTAAAGGAAAAATAGGACAACTTTCTTTTGCATTGTCGCAAACAGTTATTATGTAATCAAAAGAAATTTCGAGATACTCATCAACTAAATTTGAGGTATTTTTACTTATATCAATTCCAATTTCAGCAAGTGTTTCTATTGCTTTTGGATTTACTCCATGGGCCTCTATACCTGCACTAAATACCTCAACATTGCTATTGGTATAATGATTTAAAAATCCATGAGCAATTTGGCTTCTACATGAGTTTCCTGTACAAAGAAATAATATTTTTTTCATATGTTTATTAGAAACCTAAAACTATTTGGGCAATAAAAAAGAAAAGAAAAATTCCAAAAATATCATTACAAGTAGTAATAAAAGGACCAGTTGCTATAGCAGGATTTATTCCTCTTTGATTTAAAATAATAGGGATAAATGTTCCAACTAAAGCTGCAACTATAATAACAGCCATCATTGATCCTGCAATGGTGAAACTAATAATCAGGTCCTGTTGAATAATTACTCCAAATAAAATTAATATGATTGAAAGGGCAAAACCATTAATTAAACTCAATCCCACTTCTTTGATAAGTCTAGAAAATAAAGATCCTTTCACAATATCATTAGCTAATCCTTGAACTATTATTGCAGAAGATTGAACACCAACATTTCCAGCCATTGCAGCAATCAGAGGAGTGTAAAAAAACAGATTTCTTAACTCAGGTTTAGCCATTACTGTTTCATAATCTTTGAGTATAAAGACACTTCCTAAGCCACCCAGTAGGCCTAAAAACAACCATGGAAGACGAGCTTTAGTTAATTGAAAAATTGAATCATCAGCTTCAACATCTGAGGCTATTCCTGACGCAAGTTGATAATCTTTTTCTGCATCTTCCTTCATTAAGTCTAAAATATCATCAATAGTTATCCTACCCAACAATTGATTTTTTTTGTTGACAACTGGTATTGCCTCCAAATCATATTTTGACATTATTCTTGCAACTTCTTCTCCTTTTTGATCTACTCTTACGAAATCAACTTTTGGGATAAATATATCTTTCACTTTAGCTTTTGAATTGGCAGTAATTAAATCTTTTAATGATAATCTTCCCTTTAGTCTATTTTTTGAATCTACAACATAAATGGAATGAACTCTTGTAACATCTTCTGCCTGCGCTCGCATTGTATTTAAACATTTTAAGACGCTAAGATTTTCTTGAACTTTCACAAGCTCTTTTGCCATAAGCCCGCCAGCAGTATCCTCATCATAATTAAGAAGCTCTCTTATGTCCTCAGCGTGATCTGTATCACTTATTTCAGAGATAACACTCTCACGTCTTTCTTGAGGCAATTCAGATACTAAATCAGTGGCATCATCAGTATCTAATTCTTCAATTTCTTCTGCAATTTCTTTTACAGATAGATTCTCTATTATATTTTCCCTTATATTTTCATCTACCTCAGCTAAAGCATCAGCAGTTTTTTCACTATCAAGAAGCTTAATTAAATATATTCCTTCTTCAGTTGATATGTTACCTAAAATTTCAGCAATATCTGCATAATGTAGATCTTTTAGTTTGCCATGAAGTTTTTGATCAGATTTTTTTTTGACCAAAAATTTTATGCCATCAATTACATCTTTATCAATTTTAAATTCTTGCATTTTGAATTTTTTTGGTCAATTTTATAAATTCATCTCCAGATAAAAGTTCTGGCCTAAGATCAAAGATACTATCTTCTAAAATAACTTTAGGTAAGTCAAAAAATTTTAAACTCCTTCTTAGAGTTTTTCTTCTTTGTTGAAATCCCATTTTAATAATTTTAAATAATAATTGTTCATCACAATCAGGAATAAAATTATCTTTTCTAGTCAATGATATAACTCCAGATTCAACTTTCGGTTCTGGAAAAAAAACCTTTGATGAAATACTGAAAAGATATTTTCTTTCATAAAAAATCTCACAAATCACAGATAATACACCATAGGCTTTACTCCCAGGCTTTTCACATATTCTTTTAGCAACTTCTTTTTGAAACATACCGCAGAAAAAAGTCACATTATCTTTATGTTCAATAATTTTGAAAACTATTTGGGATGAAATATTGTAGGGAAAATTTCCAATTACAGCAAAGTTAAATTTTTGAAAAATTTTTTTCAAATCCATCTTTAAAATGTCTTGATTAAAGATTTTATTTTTTAAGTCTGGGAATTTTTTTTTAAGTATTTCACATGAATCATGGTCAATTTCAACCAAGTACAATGATTCTTTTTTATATAAAAATTTGGTTAAAAATCCAGTTCCAGGACCAATTTCTAAGATTTTGTTGTAAGAATCAAAATTAAGCGTGTTAACAATTTTTAAGGCAATATTAGAATCAGTCAAAAAATGCTGTCCCCATTTTTT